>Ga0137409_10000015_pt1 | contig 131699 bp, 89 predicted proteins | sample CZODoug1_16funga_FD_122059 | JGI IMG/M metagenome (GOLD analysis project Ga0137409, IMG submission 122059) | Vadose zone soil fungal communities from Angelo Coast Range Reserve, California, USA - CZODoug1_16fungal (Hybrid Assembly) | ecosystem: Environmental > Terrestrial > Soil > Vadose zone... | reverse complement strand
GCCCGCGCCGCTGAACACGCTACCGAAGGCATCCGAGTTGCCACCGTTGTTGATGGAGCCGTTGGTCAACAGATTCACGGCGCGACCCGAGGTGATGCCCGCAGTGGTCAGCAACGTGCCGCCGTTAAACGTGAGCACACCGGCAGCGCCGCCGAGATTGTTGTCGTTGGCGATCGACAGCGTGCCGTTGTTGAGGAAGGTGCCGCCCGAGTAAGTGTTTGCACCGGACAGAGTCAGCGTGCCAGTGCCCGACTGCGTGAGCGTGCCAGTGCCGCTGACGACACTGGCATAGCTGAGCGCATTGGAGCGGTTAAAGATCAGCGCCGCATTGTCGGTAATGTTGCCGGTGATGTTTCCGTTCGTGCCGCCGTTGCCGATCTGCAGGGTCCCGCCGGCAATGGTGACCGCGTTCGGAAAGGCCACCGTCCCGGTTAGCACCGTGGTTCCGCCGCTGTTCTGGAACGTGCGAGTGCCAAACGTCGCGCCCGCATTGAGAACGACAGAGTTCGCGAACGGACCTCCCATGTTGATGGCCACGCCGGACCCGTTGATGGCGCCGGACACCTGCAGGGTCACCGGGCCGGTGGCGGTGGCAGGGTTGGTGATGGTTCCCGTGAGGCTGGACCCGTTGGCGAGGGCCAGCGTGCCACCGAACAAACTCCAGTTTTGCGTGTTGGCACTAGTTAGTGTCCAGGCGCTGTTTTCTCGCTTCTCGAACGTCTCGAAGCCGCGGTACTGCTGTGAGCCGCTGATTTGCGACAGCGAGATAGATCCCGAGCCGCTGTTCCCGCCCAGGATCAGCGTGTCCGTCCCGCCGCCGGCATCGACAAACCCGGTGATGGATGAGGTGGGCTCCAGGATCAAGGTGTCAGCGTTCGCGCCAAAGACCATCGCCGCCTGGGCGGCGCCGCCCGCCGCCGAGATGGCGCCGGCGTTGCGTACCGTCGTGAGCCCGGTGGAATTGACTGCGAGATCGTTGGCCAACGTCCGGATGACGCCGGAATTCGTGATAGTCAAGGTGGCATTCGACTCGACGGCGCGGTTCGAAGTGGATTGAATGACCCCTGTCGCCTGATTTGTGATTGTGACGGGGCCACCAGTCCCCGTGAGACTGAAGGTTGCCCCAGTCGAAGTAGAGATGGTGCCGCTATTGGTCACGGTCAGGTTGGTACCGTTAACCCTCGTCTCGATGGCGTTGGCGCCTGCGTTCCCGCTAATGGTGTTTTCTAAAATGCCTGTGTTCGCAATTGTGTAGGTGCCCGCGCTGTTAAAGGCGACTGCATCCATACCGAAGACGTTGGCTCCAACTTGAACGTTGCCGTCGTTGATCATCGACCAGACAGAGGCAGGGGAGCTGACTCCAATAACGAGGTTCTGAGGCCCGGGAGCAGCGCTGCCAATGATGGACGCGCCGGGATTCACTGTGAGGGACGTGTTGTTGCCGGTGAAGTTCATCCAGCCGGTGAACGTGGCCGGGCTTGCAACGGTCACTGTGCTGCCCGCAGTACTGATCGTGCAGGCGGCTGTCTCCGGCGTGGAGATGGTGCCGCCGGACGCAGTGCATTGCTGCGCGGGTGCGGACAGATTCAGGACCGTCAGAAACAGCGCGCCTGCGAGCTGCAATCGCGGGAACTTCCGCACTGCCCGCCCGGGCCGGCTACTCTTATATATAGGGCGGAATACCCCTTCGACTCGCCGGGGCCGATTGCCCTCGAACGATTGGCCAAAGCGCAGCGGGCTCGGTGACCGTTTCAATGACATGCGCTCACCAGCTGTACTTGATGCCGGCGGTGGCTTCGACGCCGCGGAAATCATGGCCGGCGAACTGCGCCGCGACACCCGCACCGGCTTCGAAACGATCGTTCGGCACGCCGCGCTCGAACGAAATCGTGTTGAGCGAAATACGCTCCGCCTGAAAGTCATGCCAGGTATCCAGAACGCATTGGCCGCCCGCATCAATGGTCAGCGGGCTGCTCGCGGTGCTGATCGTGCAGCCGACCGTCGTCAGCGTGGAGATGGCCCCACCGGCCGTGGTGCAGTCACCGAATGCAAACTGACACGGGATGGTCAGCGTCAAGGCCGCTGCGACATGCAGCGCTGCGGCTTTCCACGTCATCGCGATGCTTTGCGAACGGCGCGGGATTGGCGCAAGCATCCTCGCGGCGGCTGCCCCGCTGGGCAGGGATGCCGAGGGTACGGTGCCATGCATAACATCCATGCCTCGCGCGCAACTTCCGCGCGCAACACCTGCGCGCAGGCCGACAGGCGTGTCGCGTGATGCTCCATCTCTCTCTCATTCTTTGACCGCGGGACGCTAGCCCAGAGGTGCCATCCGCGCTATAGGCCTTTGGTTGCATGACCGCACTGCAGCGGCACCATCGGGCGAGGGTCCAATAGCCGCCCGCCCGTGTTCGGAGTACGAACGACTGCATGAAGCCTCTTTCTATCGCCGCGATGGGGTGGGTGCTGCTTTTCGTCCTGCCCGCGACCGCGCAGGCCGAATGGGTGGAGCGTGTCGACGACGGCATCATGGGCACGCGGATTGTCGTCGAGCTGTGGGCGCCCGATGCGGTGGCTGGCAATCGCGCCATTGAAGCCGTACTCACCGAGATGCGGCGCATCGATGCGGCGATGAGCACCTACAAGCCCGACAGCGAGGTCTCGCAGGTGAATGCCCGCGCAGCGGCCGGCCCCATGAAGATCAGCAAGGAATTGTTCGACCTGCTGCAGACCGCGCTGGAGTTTTCACGCATTACCGAAGGCGCTTTCGATATCACCTACGCCAGCGTCGGATTCATGTATGACTTTGACCGGCATGTAAAACCCAGCGAGGCGCAGATCGAGTCCGCGCTGCCGGCGGTGAACTATCGCCACGTGATTCTCGAACCGAAGACGCAGACCGTGCGTTTCAGTCAGGCGGGCGTGCGCATTGATCTGGGCGGTATCGCCAAAGGCCATGCGGTGGATCGCGGCATCGCCATCCTTGAGTCCATGGGCATCGGCCACGCGCTGGTTGCCGCCGGCGGCGACAGCCGCATCATCGGCGATCGCTTCGGCAGTCCCTGGATCGTCGGCATTCGTGACCCCAACGACAAGAGCAAGGTCATCGCGAAGATTCCTGTGGCGGACATGGCAATCTCCACCTCGGGAGACTACGAGCGGTTCTTCGAGGAGAACGGCAAGCGCTATCACCATATCCTCGACCCGCGCACCGGGCATTCCGCCAGCAAGGTGCGCAGTGCCACTATCCTTGCTTCGACGGCGACGCGCAGCGATGGCCTGTCCAAGACCGCGTTCGTCCTGGGTCCCGAGCGGGCCATGGCGATTTACGCCCGGCTCAAGGATGTCGCTGCCGTGCTCGTGACGCCGGATGGGCGGGTGTTGTTTTCCGGGGGTCTGTTGTTTTCCGGGGGTCAGGTCTTGCAATCACGCAAAACTGATCGGATCCGCCAATAACTCGCAGACCATCTCGACGTTCACTACTCAACCATCAGTCGTCTGCTCGCCCGTACCGAAATGCTGGATCGCAAGACCTGACCCCGGAGTGCCCGGAGTACAAAACTGATCGTATCCGCCAATAACTCGCGACCGCGTCGTCCCTGAACGGCACATCATCCCTGCGACAGCACATGGAGGTGCGGAATGGCGCGACCGTTGCGAATCGAGTTTGCTGGCGGCTTCTACCATGTGACATCAAGAGGCAATCAGCGCTCGAGCATCTTTCTGGACGACGCCGACCGGATGGAGTGGCTCGCCATCCTGGATCGGGTGGCGGAGCGATTTCATTGGCGCATCTACGCCTACTGCCAGATGGGAAATCACTTCCATCTGCTGGCCCAGACGCCCGAGCCGAACCTTTCGCGGTGCATGCATCATCTGAACGGGCTCTATGCCCAGCGCTTCAACCGACGGCACCACCGATGCGGTCATCTGCTGCAGGGTCGCTATCACGCGGTAATCGTCGATGCCCAGAGTTATCTGCTTGAAGTGATCCGTTACGTTCTTCTCAATCCTGTGCGGGCCGGTATCGTGGCTCACGCCCGCGACTGGCGATGGAGCAGTTTCCTCAGCACTGTCGGTGAGGTGACCGCTCCGAGATGGCTGGCAGTGCCGGACGTCCTGGCCTGCTTTGCGCCCGATGTCGCGCGGGCGGCGCGCGCGTTCCACGGATTTGTCGACGCGGGAATCTCCGCGCGCTCGCCATGGACCGCGCTGAGCCAGGACATCTATCTCGGCGATGAGGCATTCATCGAACGTACGCAGGCTCTGATGCTGGACGCCCGACGCCGGGACTCGGAGATCCCGCGGCCGCAGCGGACGAAGAAGCCCGCGTCGCTGGCCGACATCTTTGTTGACACCAGCGAGGTAGCCTCAGGCATCCTTACTGCTTATCGTTCAGGGCGATTCACGATGCGACAGATCGCAGACCATCTCGGTGTTCACTACTCAACCGTCAGCCGCCTGCTCGCTCGCACCGAGATGCTGGATTGCAAGACCTGACCCCTAGAAGAAGAAGGCCTTCACTCGCTCGATCACCCAGAACATCGCGATGCAACCGATCGCATAGGGCGCCACGTACGGCATCCAGGTACGCCGCGGTACCGGCAAGCGAGTTAGTGCGATGCGCACGCCGACGGCGAACCCGACGAAGATCATCTGACCGAGTTCGACACCGGCATTGAACGTGAATAGCGCCATCGGTATCGCCTTCTGTGGCAACCCGACCTGCGCCAGCGCACCCGCGAAACCGAAGCCGTGCAGCAGTCCGAAGCTGAATGCGACGACCCAGGGCGCGCGTGCAGTGAGCCCCGGTTTGCCGCGCAGGCCGTGCACGATTTCCGCCGCGACGAAGACAATGCTCAGCGCGATCATCGCCTCGACCGGCGGGCCGGGCACGTGAACCCAGCCGAGTGTTGCCGAGACCAGCGTGATGCTGTGAGCCACGGTAAAGGCGGTGATCGTGGCGAAGATGCGCTTGCCGCCGCGCACGATCAGGAGTAGCGCGAGCACGAACAGCAGGTGATCGACGCCGCCGAGAATGTGTTCGACGCCGAGCACGAGGTATGTCCATGCGACTTCGCCGATGCCGGCCGGTGTCTTCACGGTGAACTGCGGATGGTCCGGAAGGACATGCTCGACCTGGCTGGTGCCGTCGCGTCGTTCGATGCGAGCGATGACATCCGTCACGCCACTGGCGATGCCTTCGATGCGGATCGTCTGTCCGGTGAGACCGCCGGGATGAGAAATCTGCCAGCGCTCCACGTAGGCGTTGTCGATGAACTGGCCCTGCGGCAGCGTGACGGGTGTCGTATCAGGCGGGAACTTCACAGTGACTGCGAGGCGCAAATCGCCCTGCGCCGGCACCTTCCACATCACGTCGTAGCAATCGGCGCCGGTTTCGCGCAGCTCGAGATAGGCCGGCCGGAAAACATCGGCGTGCACGGAGCCGACCTGAGTCAAGCCGACGAGCGCCAGTACCAGGCGCAGAGCGCGAGGCCAGGATGCAACGGAGTGGCGCACGATCAACTCGCCGGTCCGGTCCCGGATGCACGCGTGTCTTCGATGCGGACCGTGTAGTTCGCACGCAGCCGGTCATAGAAAGCGGCGTTGGCCTCCTGCGTGCGTGCATGAATCAGGTCGCGTTCCACCGCCGCGCGCACATCCGCGAGCGGCGCCTGGCGACCCTCCTCGCGTTCTGCCAATTCCACCAGATGCAGCCCAAATCCGGATCGGACAGGACCGTGCCACCCGCCGATGGGCAAAGTTCGCAGCGCATCCTCGAACTCGCTGCCAAAGGTCCGCACGACCTCGGTTGCGCCGGCAATCAGCGCGCCGGGCAACATCGTGGCATCGCCCTCTGCAGGTTTGCCGCTGTCCAGCGCACGCCGCGCCGCCGCAATGTCGGCCCCGAGCCGTTCGCCATGTCGTGCCGGATCGAAGTACATCTGCCGCAGCGAATAGGTCGGCTCGATGCGGTACGCATCGGCGTGCCCATCCAACCAGCGCTGCAGTTCCTCCGTGGTCGGCGCTGCGGGCGTGGCGCTGTCGACGATGAACTCCACCTTCTGCTGGATGCGCCGCCGCACCACCGGATCGTCGCGGTCGAGTCGCATCGCGAGACCTTCACGATAGAAGACCTCTTCGCGCACCCAGTTGTCGACGAGCCCCTGCAGTTCCTGCTGCGTCGGCGCACGCTCCCACACGCGTTCAAACTGAGCGGTGAGGTTCAACACCTGTCCCCTCGACACAACGATCTCGTTGGGGGCGTTGAAGCCCTCGCGGTTCAGCCAGCCATACGGGCCGAACAGCAACGCGCCGAGTACAAAGAAATGCAGCAGCGGTTCGCGAATCAGCCGTTTCATGTCGAATGGCCCCCTCTCACGGCGTGTACCAGATCGGCGAGGACACAGCGCGCTCCTGGATCGTCATCGGCACTTCCTTGTCCATCTTCACTTTGAACCGGATCGAGTCGTACAACGTCCAGCGCGGCGTCGGGATCTCGATCACGCGCGCGTAGTAAAACCCCTTCTGCGTCGGATCGAACTGCGGGTCCTTGAACACACCGACGAACTCGGTCGCACCGATGCTGTTGGTGTACTTGGCGGTCTTCAGGTCGACCGTGTTCCCCACCGGCGGCAGTTTGCCGCTGGCATCGGGCTTGCGGTTGTCTGACCAGCTGACGTCATAGATCTTCTCGTGCGTCTCGCCCCTGGCATCGACCCAGCCCTTGATGATCTGCAGGCGGTCGAGATTCGCGCCGGCCGGGTCTTTCAGCGCCGCGAACAGCAACGCCGGCACCTGGCCTTGCGTGGCCGGTTTGAGATCGCCGCCCATTGGCACGCCCTTGCCGTAACCCGCCGCAGCCACGTCGCCTTTGGAATCCGCGTCGCTGAAGTCGTAGCCGGCGAAGAAGCGCAGCTTGATGCGCGGACCGGTCGATGCGTATGCCTCCTTGCGTTTCATCGCATCCCACAGCGCCGCGCGTGTGTTGGACGTGGCCCATACGCCGGTCAAGCCCGCGGCCATCAGCGTCCAACCCTTGCGAATGCCGACCTGCTCTTTCTTGTAAGCATCGCTCCATCGATGGGGCGAAGGTTCGTCGGTCGCGAACTTGCCGAAGTAGTTGTTCTCCTCGGCGCCGGTGGACAGGGCATTGTGCGTGTCGGTACCGCCTGCCATGCCGAACTTGAACGGGTTGGCGCCCAACTGATCCTGCAGTCGCAGGCCCATTTTCAGTGCCTCGCGGGCGTATTCATGTTCGATGTCGCCGGGCTTCTTGGCATTGCCGTTCAGGTCGGCCGTATCCCAGATTCCCTCCTGCACGAACTCGTCGGTGGGCGACATCATCGGATGCGCCTCGCCCAGGCCCTTGTATTGATAGATCTCGACGAGCGGTTCCCAACGCGCGCGCGAGGCGGCCCATTCATTCGTGAGCGGTGTGCCGTCGTAGCGCTCCTCGCGGAACATCCAGCCGTTGGACATGTTGCCGTTGTGAGGAATCGCCAGCGCTTTGCCGCCGGTTTTAGCCTCCCAGTCGGTGAGCCATTTCCACAGGCTTTCCGGGTCGGTACCGGCGCGGCCGGGCACCATCGACTGGAAGGTGGTCAGCGGTGGCGTCGCGCGTGTCTTGTCGCCGTTGTCGCGGAAGATCACGTTGCGATGCAGGTTCTGCCCGTTCTCGCCGTTGGAGGTCCACTCGTAGGCGATGAAGGCGGTGAACTTGCCCGGCTCGTTGTACTTTTCCATGATGTCGACGGTCTTCTCCCACGCCGACACCATCCACTTCGGGTCCATGAAGACTTTCGGGAGCGACTTGGTCGCTTGTGCGGCGACAGCTTCCTTCTTCGCCGCCAAGGCTTCATCGCCACCGGCCGCCATCATTTCCTTCCAGCGCTTGGCCGTGGGATCGGCCATCATCTCGGGGTTGCCGGCCTGCAGCTCGTTGATCGTGCCCATGCCGTCGCTGTGGTCGGTGACTGCGATCCAGTCGAACGGCCGCGCGAGCTGCGCATCCAGGCCGGTGGAGGATTTGACCTTCTCGCCGCGGGCGAAGCGCACCGCGTCTTCCGGGCTCAGCGTGGCGCCGGCGAGGCCGGCGTCGGCCGACCAGCCGGTGTGCACGTGCTCGTCGCCCCAGTACACCTCCTGCGGATACTGCGTGTCGGTCACTGCGCTGGCTGGCGTTCCGGCGGTGGCTGGTGACGTTGTCGTCGCAGCCGGCTCCTGCGGGACAGGTTGCTTGCTGCACGCGACCAGGCTCAACTGGACCATGGCGATGGCGAGACTCAGCAGCGTTTTCACGGTGGCGGCTCCTGTTGTGTCGGTCATTCGAGGTCCACCGTCACTTTCTCAATCGTTCCGCCATACGCAAAACCTGGCCGGTAGTCGCCGACCGGAGAGCCGAAGTCCGCCCCGACGTCGAACGTCTCATCGAGCGAGAACGCCGAGAGTGGGGTGCGTTCGGTGCGCGTCTCGCCGACTTTCCTGCCGTTGATGCTGAGGCTGATGACGCCGCCCTTCCCCGCCCCACCGGCGTCGGCCTTGAAGTCGACGACGGCCTCGACCTTGCCTTTCGGCAGCGGATCGCGAGCGACGATGGTGTGCAGGGCTTCGCTGAAGTCGTTGAAGACGTAGCTCAGCTTGCCGCCCTTCACATAGATCGACCAGCCTCCGGCAATGCCACCCAACGCGACGATGACTCCGTCGGCGGGACCCGCAGTCGTGTCGAGATCCGCGGTGACGCGATAGCTGCGACCGATCGTGTAGGGCGCCGAACGTTCCGGAATGCGCGCGGCCCCCGGATAGTAGGTAAAGGAATTCCGCCCTCCGCCCGCCAACGGCATGTTGCCGGGATCGAAGCGCGCGCCGGCCCGATCATCCATGGGATAGACGTGGTACTTGCGGGCCTCTGTGTCGAACAGAGCCTGCAGTTCCTTCAGCTTGGCCGGCTCTTTGGCGGCAAGGTCGTTGGCCTGGGAGAAATCCTCTGTCATGTGGTACAGCTCCCAGCGATCGGCGTCGAATTTCTTGGTCGCGTTGAGACGCCATGGAACGTCGACATGTTTCGTGCACGCGTACCAGCCGTCGTGCCAGACGCCACGATTTCCAAACAGTTCGAAATACTGGGTCGTGTGGCGCGTTGCGGCCGCCGCGTTGGCGGCATCCCACGTGTACGCCATGCTCACACCCTCGAGCGGCTTCTGTTTCACGCCGTTGACGTAGTCAGGAAAGTGAACGCGAGCCGCCTCATAAATCGTGGGTGCGATGTCGACCACGTGGTGGAACTGCCCGCGCTTCCCACCGGCGTCAGTGATGCGCTTCGGCCAGCTAATCACCACCGGGTTTGCCGTGCCGCCGTAGTGGGACGCCACGAGCTTCACCCACTGGAACGGCGTGTTGGTGGCCCACGCAAAGCCGGCGGGATAGTGGTTGTAGGCTTTGGCGGAGCCGATCAGATCGGCTTTTTCCAGGATGCTCTTCGGATTTTCGGAGAAGCCGTTGAGACTGACCATCTCGTTGAACATCCCGAACTCCTGGCCTTCGCTGGACGCCCCGTTGTCGCCGACGATGTAAATGAAGAGCGTGTCGTCGAAGATTCCCATCTGCTCGAGCGCGTCCATCACGAGCCCGGCTTCGTAGTCTGTCTGGGCCGCGAAACCCGCGTAGGTTTCCATGAGTTTCGACGCCATCTTCTTCTGATCGGCATCCAGGCTGTCCCAGGCGGGGATTTGCTTGGGTCGAGGCGTCAGCTGAGTCCCCTTGGGGATGCTGCCGTTTGCCAGCTGGCGCGCATACGTCTCCTCGCGCAGCTTGTCCCAGCCCTGGTCGAATTTCCCGGCGAAAGGCTTCACCCATTCGGGCAGGACGTGGTGCGGCGCATGGGTCGCCCCGGGCGCGAGGTAGAGGAAGAACGGTTTTTCCGGAGCGACGGTCTTCTGCAGCCTCATCCATGCGATGGCGTGCTCGCGCAGGTCGTCGTTGAGGTTGTAGCCCTCCCGCTCGGGTGCCTCGATCGGTGTGGTGCCGTCATACAACGCGGGGTTGAACTGGTGTGTCTCGCCCCCGTTGAAGCCATAAAACTTGTCGAAGCCCTGGCCGGTCGGCCAGGTCGTGAATGGGCCGGTCGGATTTGCTTCCCACACGGCCGTCTGGTGCCACTTGCCGAACGCGGCGGTGCTGTAGCCGCTGTTCTTGAGAACAGTCGCGATCGACGCGGCGGTGTTCGGGACCGCGGAGCTGTAGCCGTCGAAGCCGGTGCCGATCTCGGTGATCGTGCCCATGTTCACGGAGTGGTGATTGCGCCCCGACAGCAACGCGGCGCGCGTGGGGCTGCACTGCGCCGTGGTGTGAAAATCGTTGTAAGTGAGACCCCTTTTCGCGAGGCGCGTCAGGGACGGTGACGGGATCGGGCCGCCGAACGTCTCCAGAGCGCCGAAGCCCATGTCATCGATCATGAAGATGACCACGTTCGGCGCACCCTTGGGGGCAACAGGAATCGTGACCTTGCCTGGCTTCGAGTCGAAGTAGGTCGTGTTCACGGTGGCCTCGATCGCATCGGGCGGCTTCGGCAGGTTGTCGATGCCTCCAGAAGCGGCGGACTTGGCTGCCGTCGTCGCAGCCGGTCCCTCGGGGCCAGTCTTGCTGCACGCGACGAGACCGAGCAGAACTGTGACGATGGCGAGACTCAACGCGGTCTTCATAGGACAGCTTCAGGGTCATCGAAGAACGTGAAGAGTGACCATGTGAATGGTGAATGCGGAGAATCGCTTCACGGCGTGTACCAGATCGGCGAGGTATAGGCGCGCTCCTGGATGCTCGCGGGAACGTCCGTCGGCAGCTTCACCTTGAAGACTTTGTGGTCGAAGGTGGTCCAGCGCGGCGTCGGAATTTCGAGCACTCGCACGTAGTAGAAGGCGCGTTGCGAAGCGTCGAAAGCGGTGTCGGTCCAGAACGCCTGAAGCGCCGGCGCGCCGATGGCGTTGGTATACGTTGCCTCTTCGACATTGACCGTGTTGCCCACCGCCGGCACCTTGCCGTCGGCGCCGCGAGGGCGATTGCCGGACCAGGCGACATCGTAGACCTGCTCATGCGTCTTTCCCGCGGCGTCGAGCCAGCCCTTGATCACCTGGATGCGGTCGAGATTGGCGCCGTCCGCGTCGCGCAGCGCACGAATGAGGAAGGTCGGAGCCTTGCCCTTGGGTGAGGCTTTGAGGTCGCCGCCCATGGGCACGCCCCTCGCGTAGCCATTCTTCGCGAAGTCGGAGCGATCGAGGTCCGCCTTCACGAAGTCCCATCCGCCGAAGACCCGGACCCGAAGGCGTGTTCCCGTGGTGCCGAACACTTCCTTGCGCGCCATGGCATCCCACAATGCCGCACGCGTGTTCTCACGGGCCCAAACTGCAGCGAGTCCCGCGGCACCCACCATGCGCGCCGGGATCTGCTGGTCTTTGGGCAACGAGCGCCCCGCGATCACTTCGTTGAACCGCATCGGGTCGGCCGACGGCTCGAGCGGCGTCACTTTGCCGAAGTAGCTGCTCTCGTCCGTGGTGGACAGCGCCGTGTGCGCGTCGGTAGACCCGATGACCCCGAACTTGAACGGATTGACGCCGAGCTTGGCCTCATAGGCGAGACCGCGCTTCCAGCTCTCGCGAACGTACTCGCGCGGCAGCATGGCGTCGGTATGGATCGTGGGACCGAAGCTGGCCTTGTCCCAGCGCTCGTAGTTGGCGAACTCGTCGGTTGGCGAAAGCAGCGGATGCGTTTCGCTGTCGCCCTTCATCTGCGTGATTTCGAAGAGAGGCTCCCACTTTTGCCGCCGCTGGGCATAGTCGCGATCGATCGGCTTCTTGCTGGTGTAGGTCACGTCGTCGAACATCAGGCCGCTGGACAGATTGCCGTTGTGCGGAATAGCGAGCAGCTTGCCGCCCGTCTTCTGCGCGTACGCCGCCATCCATTTCCACAGGTCCTCCGCATCGAAGCTGTCGTATTGGGAGAACGGAACGATCTGGTCCGCCTTGTCCTTGCCATCGCGGAAGATGACGTTGCGATGCAGGTTGTTGCCGTTGGGCATCGAGGTCCATTCGAAACCGATGAACGCGGTGAACAGGCCCGGTGTGTTGTATTTCTCGGCGGCCGCCGTCTCCCGCTCCCACATCGTCTTCTTGAGAGCGGTCATCTCCTTGAGCGGATCGACCTGCTTGGCCGTCGTGGCCATCCAGTTTTCGTACGCCTTGATGCCACCCTCCAGGCCCGACTTCACCAGATCATGTTGCTGCTTTCCCCACGGGTTCTTTAGCAGCTCCGGGTCCGACTCGGCGATGGCTGGCGACAGCCCGAGATTCTCCGAATGATCGGACACCACGAGGAAATCGTAGGGGCGGCGAAGTCGCGCGGGCACGCCCGTGCTGGAGACGACCGTTTCCCCGCGTGCGAAGCGATAAGCGTCCTCCGGGCCGAGCGTGCAGCCCACCATGCCGGCATCGGTCGAGTAACTCGTGTGCAGGTGGGTGTCGCCGAAGAACACCTGGTCCGGGAAGTCCTCGCGCGGATAGGGCGAGTACTTGGTTTTGTCGATTGCAACGGGCTTCGGCGTGTCCTGCGCGAGCGCTGTTGGCGGCGCAACCGCGAGCATGAGTATAACGAGCGACGCGCCGATCGACGCCTCAAGCAAGAAGTTTGCCGTCTTCATGTGCGCTGTCCGTTCACTCTGGAAGGGTGGTTGATCGCTTCTCGGTTCGCTACCGCAACACGCGGGCAGGGTCGATTGGCGGAATGGCAGAATTCACAACCGGAGCCCCACGGCTCGGCTTCGTCGATCGTCTGGCGGCGCTGCAAGACGCGCAATAAGCCCTAAGGGCATGGCGCGTGACACAGGAGTTGGCTTGTAATCCGGATTGGCCCGAGCCGAAGGTATTCCGGCCTCGCGGTCACCGATCGAGATAGCCAGGATTGCTGGATTGCAAGACCTGACCCCTCCTAGAACTGCTTCCTGAACATGAGCGAGGCGCCGAGCGTCTGGATCTCGCCGTAGTCCTGCGCGTCGATCACGATCTGGAGTGATGCGTTGTTGCGCCAGGTGTTCTCCAAGCCGAGACCGTAGCGCACTCCGTGGCGCACGTGTTCGTCTCCGCGCATCTCGAACGGTTCGGCAATGGCGAATTGCGCGCTGAGGTTGCGGTCGTCGAGCGGCTTGTCGTACACGTAGTTGGCGTAGAAGTAGACCACGGTGATCTCGCCCGTGTGCCCAGTGTCCTCAACGGCCTTGCGCACGGTGACGCCCGCCTCGCCGCGCAGCGTGTCGGCGTTGAGCTTGGAATACGTGAGGTTCAGCTCGTCCGCACCGGTTTCGGTGTAGCCGTCGTCGTCGAAGCGGTCGTAGCTCAAAATCGCCTGCGGCTGAATCAGCCATCCCCCCGGGCGCTCGAAGTTGTACCCGCCTGTGGCACTCGCGGCGAAAGCCCGGGCATCGCTCTTTCCTTCCGCATTGCCGCGGATCGGCCCGACCGCCACCGCGCGACTCGACTCGAGATCATGCCAGCCGTATTCGACCATGCCCTGCACGAACCAGCGGGCCGGGCTCCAGTAGCTGCCATACGCGCCGAGAGTCCAACCGCGATCCTCGACTTGCCCGCTATGCGTTTGGGGGCCGACGATGATCGGCGAGCGATAGTTCATGTCCATGTCGTCGCGCGCGAGATAGCCGCCGGCGACGCCGCTGCTGCCGAGCGCCACGTCCAGTCCCAGGGTGAAGCTGCGAGCGCCACTGTCGTAACCGGCGCGCAGAATGTCGCGGGCGTCCTGGTCGCCGTCGAGATAAGTGCCGCGCAGCCACAAGCCCACGCCTTCGCGCAATCGATACGAATCGAACAAGCCACTCGCCGCGGCATCCTCGGACGTGTGAACCTCCGCGATGCGATTGCTCAGCAACCCGAAACGCGCGTTGATCTGCGCATTGACGGCGGCCGGCAAGGCAGACGGATCGCGCGGGCAGATGCCCTGCACGATGCCAGGCAGATCCTCGAGCGGAGTCAGCACCAGTGCGCTCAAAATCGGCGCGGCAGCCGTGCCCGACACCGCGCCGCGCTGTGCATCGAGACTTGCGAGGCAAGACACCAGTTCCTCAGCGCCGGGTTCTACGAGATCGTCTGGAAGCGGGATGGATGTGATCTGCACCTGCACGTTGTCGGGGTTTACAATCGTCTCGAACGCGACGCCGGCGTAGCTTTGAATCGGATTGACGAACTCACCCGCCACGCCGGTCGCCGTGATGTAAGTGTAGAGGAGGTCCTCCGGGAAGGTGCTGGCCGGGTCCGGTAGATAGTGGACGTTGCCTGCCAGACTGGCGGCGCCGGTTACGGCAAGCCGATCGACGCCGCCGTGATCATCGAGCTCGATGGCCAGGGCCCCGGTGGCCCCTTGGACGAAATCGCCGCTGATCGAGAGCGTACCGATCGAAGCCCCCGGTGAAACGTGGCCGGCGTTGAGCGTCGCGCCGACGCTGCCGGTGCCGCCGAGCGTGCCATTCACGCCGACGCTCACTGGCGAGGCAATGGTGCCGTTGACCAGCAGGCGGCCGGCGTTGATCGCGGTCGTGCCCGTGTAAGTGCTGTTACCGGTCAGGGTCAGCGTGTTCGGCGCCTCCTTGATCACGCCGCCGGTACCGTCGATGGCCGCGGTGAAAGTCAAGTCATCGCTGCGATTGAACACCAATGTGCCGTTGTCGGTGATATTGCCGGCGACGCTGCCGGTCGTGCCGCCATCGCCAAGCTGCAGCGTGCCCGCCGAAATCGTCGTGCCACCCGTGTAGAGGTTGTCACCCGTCAGGGTGAGCGTGCCGGTGCCCGCCTGCATCATCGTGCCGGTACCGCTGATGACACCCGCGTAAGTCACCGCGTCGGAGCGGTTGAACACCAGCGCGCCATTATCGACGACGGTGCCGGCGATGCTGCCGGTCGTACCACCATCGCCGAGCTGCAGCGTCCCCGCGGCAATCGTCGTGCCACCCGTGTATAGGTTGTCACCCGTCAGGGTGAGCGTGCCCGCGCCCGCCTGCGTCATCGTGCCGGTGCCGCTGATGACACCCGCGTAGGTCATCGCGTCGGAGCGATTGAACACCAGCGCGGCATTGTCGACGATGTTGCCGGCGATGCTGCCGGTCGTCCCGCCATCGCCGAGCTGCAGCGTGCCCGCGGCAATCGTCGTGCCACCCGTGTAGAGGCTGTCACCCGTCAGGGTGAGCGTGCCGGTGCCCGCCTGCGTCATCGTGCCGGTACCGCTGATGACACCCGCGTAGGTCACCGCGTCGGAGCGGTTGAACACCAGCGCGCCATTGTCGACGACGCTGCCGAGGATGCTGCCGCTCGTGCCGCCATCGCCAAGCTGCAGCGTACCCGCCGAAATCGTCGTGTCGCCGGTGTAGGTGCTGTCACCGGTCAGTGTCAGCACGCCCGCGCTCGCCTGCGTCACCGTGCCGGTGCCGCTGATGACACCCGCGTAGGTCACCGCGTCGGAGCGATTGAACACCAGCGCACCATGGTCGACGACGTTTCCGAAGATGCTGCCGGTCGTACCGCCATCGCCGAGCTGCAGCGTACCCGCCGAAATCGTCGTGTCGCCCGTGGAGAGGTTGTCACCCGTCAGGATGAGCGTGCCGGTGCCAGCCGCCGTCAGGCCACCGTCCCCGCTGAACACGCCGCTGAAAGTGTCGGTATTGCCACCGTTGTCGATCGTGCCGCCGGCCGATTCCAGCGTCACGATTCGCGCCGTCGTCACATCCGCCGTCGTCAGCAGCGTCCCGCCGTTGAACGTCAATCCGCCCGCCGCGTCGCCGAGATTGAGGTCGGTCGCGATCGACAGCGTGCCGCCGCGGATCGTCGTGCCGCCGGTATACGTATTGAGGCCCGCGAGCACGAGCGTACCGAGGTCAACCTTGTGAATGCCTCCGGTGCCCGCGATGACGCTGTCGATCGTGGCGATGAACGCCGCGCCCGCGTCAGTGCCGTCACCGACGCGAAGGAAGGTTTCGGGCAGATCCGTCGTCAGGGACTGACCGGTGATCCGGTAGCCGCTCACGGCGAACTGCGCACCGCCGAACGTGACAGCGCCGCTGCTTTGGTCGACGGTTACGGTACCCGGCGTTCCCTCGAAGACGGCGAAACCGTTCGCGAGCCACGACGAATTGGTGCCGCCCGTGACGTTCGTCCAGGCCTGATTACCGGGCGCGGAGAGCCACGTGCCGTTCCCGCCGTCGACGCTGCCGTTGTCGAACTGCGCCGGGTCGTCAGAGTCCCAGAACACGAGCGGCACCGGCGGCTTCGCGTTGATGAGGTTCACCTGCTGGGTCACGGAGGTCTGGATGAACAGATGGACATTTGGCGTGAACCCGTCGGGGATGGTGCCGAAGGCGAGCGTTCCACCGGCATTGGTGAGGACGCCGGTGTAGCCGATCAGCCGATAGCTGCCGGGCAGCAGCCCAATGGGGTCCGCCGTCGAGATATTCAGCGTGCCGTTGAGCGTGAGATCGCCGTTGACGAGGAGCAGGTCGTTGCTCGCGCCACCCACGACATTCGGCGTGTTCAATTCGTAGTCGAGGATCGAGCCCGCGTTGAGCGTCAGCGTGCCGACGCTGAGCGTTCCAGGACTGTCACCGGGCGCGATGTGCCCGCCACCGAGCACCGTCACCGGCCCCGCGATGCTGCCGATGCCGCTGAGTGTGGCGCCGCTCTGCACAGTGGTTGCGGTGTTCCCGAGCGAGCCATCGACCTGCAACGTGCCCGCACTCACCGTGGTGGCTCCGGTGTACGTGCTCGCACCCGTGAGCGCGAGGATGCCGGATCCCTGTTGCGTGAGCGTGCCGCTGCCGCTCACCCCACCGCCGAATGTAATGGCATCGCTCCGATTGAACACGAGTGCGCCGTTGTCGACGATGTTGCCGGCGATCGTGCCGGCGGTGCCGCCGTCGCCGATTTGCAGCGTGCCTTGCGAAATCGTCGTGCCGCCGCTGTGCGTGAGATCGCCGGTGAGTGTGGTGAGACCCGTACCGGCATGGGTCAATGTGCCGGTCCCGGAGATAGCGCCGCTGAAGGTGAACGTGCTGGAGTGATTGAGGATCAGCGCGCTGTTGTCGACGATGTTGCCGACGACGCTGCCCGTGGTGCCGCCGTCGCCGATTTGCAGCGTGCCGGCCGAGATCCTCGTATCGCCTGCGTACGTATTAGCGCCGGCGAGCGTGAGCGTGCCGGCGCCGAGCTTGGTGAGTCCTCCGGGGCCGGTGATTCCCTGGCCAATGCGGGTGTTGTAGATATCGGTGTCGATGGCGCCGCCGCCGAGGCCGGGACCTGGACCGGGACCGGGACCGAGATTGATGGCGCGCGTGCCGGCAAGATCGAACGAGCTGCCGAATTTCAAGGTGCCGCCATCGAACGACAGAGCGCCGCTCGCGCCGCCGAGACTTCGGTCCGCGCCGGCGACGAGGACACCTTCGAGAAACTCCGTGCCGCCGGTATAAGTGTTGGCTCCGGTGAGGACCAACGTGCCCGGCCCGCTCTTGATCACCGACTTCCCGATTCCCGACAGCACGCCGCTGACCGTGACGACCCCCGTGCCCCGGTGCGAGACCAGCAGGTTGTTGCGCAGATCAAGATTGCTGGCGAGCGTAGGACTGCTGTTGCCCGTGACGGAAATGACCGCATTTGCGGTTGCGCTCGCTTGCTGGAATGTGATCGGGGCGCCCGATAGCGTAAAGGCGGCGCCCAGGGTGTTGCTGACGACCAGACTGCCAAGCGTGACGGCAGTGTCGACCGTGACGGACTTGCCGTTGAGCGCGGGATCGAGATCACCAAAGGCCGCCGAGGCGCCGACGCCGTTCGGCTGGTTATCGGGCTGCCAGTTCTGCGCCGTGCTCCAGTTGTAACCGCTGCCGCCATGATCCCATTCAGCGGTGGTGCCAACGGGAAGGAGCTCGAAAAAGCCTTGAGAGTTCGGCACGACGACGGCGCCGGGGGCGTAGCTCGTGCCTGGCAGACCCTCGAAGATGACGCTGCTCAGCATCGCGTCGGTAAAAAGGCCGGTCACATCGCTCGCGAAACGGAACTGCTCGACGCCACCGCCGGTCCCCGTGGTGCCGTTCCAGTTGCTGATGGTCAGCTCGCCGGCCGGATCCCAGCTGCCGACCGTGCCCAGCGTCAGAAAGCCGGAACTGCCGGCCATGTTCACCGTGCCAATGCCGGCGAGGCGCAACTGACTGCCGGCGGCAAAGGTCTGGCTCTGACTCATCATGAGCGTTCCATTGCCCATCGTCAGGTTCTGAATCTGCGAGGCAAGGCCGCTTGCTCCGAAGGCGAACGTGCCGCTGTCGATGACGAGATTGCGGGTGTCGAGGACGCCGCCGGTGATCGTCGTGGTCGTGCCGCCACCGGTCTTGATGAGATCACCCGGCGTACGGAACGTACCGAAGGAATTGCCGCTGATCGTCTGGGTGGCGTCGAGGTAGGTCTTGATGTTCGCACCCGTGACGGGGACAGCGTTCGCCGTCGAGGTAATGTCGAGCGCCGCTGGACCCAGGGCGACGCCCGTGACCACGACGTTGCCGCCGATATGAACGCTCGCGCCATCGGCGACGAGAATCTCGAGCCGGCTCTCCACGCCCGCGCTGGCCGTCGTTGGTCCGACACTGATGGCGCCGGTGCCGAGATAGTTCTGTCCTGCTTCGGCACGCCCAAGTGTGACGTCGCCGGCAGGGGCGTTGACTTGCAGTGTGCCGCGCGTGACGGTCGTGCCGCCCGAATAACTCGAATCGCCGTTGGTGAGCACGAGTGTGCCGTCGCCCGCCTTCTTCAGGCTGCCTGCGCCGGTCAGGTTGAGGTTCGCGCCGAACACCGCCGTGCCCGACACGTTCGCCGTGCGCGCGCCAGCGAGAACCGTGGCGCCGAGAGCCGCGTCGGGATTCAGCGTGAGGGTGCCGAGCGTCCCGTCGAGGCCAAACGTCGGCGCGTTGAGGAGCACCTGGTTGGTGAGCGTGCGCGCACCACCGAAGGAGGCGAGCGTGCCGATTTTGGTCGCGTCGCTGAAGATCAGTCTGCCCGTCGTGCCAAGTGCCTGGTCGTTCCCGACTTGCAGCACGCCCTGCACGAGGTCGGTATCGCCGAGGTACTCGTTGGCGGCTTCGAGACGAAGTGTGCCGGTACCGTTCTTGATGAGGCCGGCTGGGCCTTCGAGGATGTGTGTGCTTGTGAAGACTGCCGTGCTGCCTGCATTGACGACGATGCCGGGTGAGTTGATGAGCTGGCTGCGGCCGTTGTGGTTGAACGTCAGGTTGCCGATGAACTGGGCAGTGATCTTGGCCGTGCCCACCGGGGACTGGAACACGAACTGATTGGAAAGGCTGCGTGCGCCGCCCAGGGCGCTGATCGTGGGGTTGTTGCCGACGTTGACGTTCTGGTACGTGATCGTGCCGGTACCGAGCGCGTCATCCGCGCCGATGCCGATCACCGGGCTGTAGCTCGAGAGAAAGAGCGTGCCGCCGCTGAAGGTGTTGGCGCGGAGAAAATTGACGACCTGGTTGGAGGCGCCGAACTGGAAACCGCCCGGGCCGGCGATGGGCGTGTCGAGCGTCAGCATTGAGCCCGATGCGCTTGAAATCTGCTTGAGCCCGGCAGTCACGTAGCTGCTGGCGCTGCTTTGAATCGTCAACCCGTCCGGCGCAACGTGGTAGAGGTTGCCGTCGAAACGGACTGATGCGTTCACCGTGCGCGCGCCGCCTTCCCCGGCGATGCGATACCAGCCCAGGGCATTTCCACCCGCGACCGAACTCTCGCCGATGCGCAGCGCCTGCGTGCTGGTGGCCGGATCGCCGGTGTCGGTCCCGGCGCCAAAAAGAGTGCCGTCGGTGGCGATGCGAATTTCGCGGGCGCCCCGGTCCAGGGCGACGTTGTTGCCGGGCGAGCCCCTGAGCCAGAAGCCGCCCGTATAGTCGCTGCCGGCCGCGTTGCCGTCGAAGCGAATGATTCCCGCGTCGGGAAGCGTCGCGGTCCCTGGGCCGGCGTAGTTGCTTACGATCCCGCCGCCGCCGCTGATCTTGCTCGCCAGCGTGAAGATCTGCGTGCCCAGGTGCCTGAGCGCGAGCGTTTTGGTGGCGGGCAAGAAGATGTCGCTTGAGAGCACCGCGCCGTTGTCGTTGGCCACTGAAATCTGTGCGTCTGCGGCGTTATTGTCGAACGTGATCACGCCGCTCCCCTGCGACTTGATCTCAAAGGTCGACGGTCCCCGCTCGATGAGGAGCTTGCCGAGCGTGACCGGCGCGTCAACAATAATCACATTGTTGGGCAGCTTGCTGTCGAGTGCGCGCACGGCCGCCACCGCGCCTGCGGCATTCGGAGACACGCCGCCCAACCAGTTGGTGCCGGTGCTCCAGAGGCGGTCGGTATCCGGCTGCCCAAGGCCGCCGGCACCCCTCCATTCGGTCAGGGGTTGCCCCGTAGGCGCGAGAAACCAATAGTTGGTCCCGCCGACGTTCTGGAGAACGAGACTCGCTCCCCGGTCGAAGCCGGTGAAGGCGACTTCGAGGAGTTGCGCCGCCGAGAGGCTGCTCGCAGTGTTGGTGAAGCGCACGTAGGTATCGCTGAGCGTGGGTTGCGCGGCGGTGGACCAGATGCCGTTGGAGTTCTGGATCAGCAGCGACCGGCCCACGCCCGTGGTCCAGATACCCTTCGTGAATGTGACGGCAGAGTGGTCTTCGACGTTGATCGAGGCGTTGCCGTCCAGCTGCAGATCGCCAAACTTGTTGGTGACGGGCGCGCCAGCGGTGCCGCCCCGGGAGTGGATGCTGGCGCCGGAAACAAACATCTTTGACGTCCCGTTGATAACGCTTCCGCCCAGGACAAAGATGCCGCCGTTGATCGTGTATGTGCCGGCCGCGAGCGGCGCATTCAGGATGGTGGCCCCGCCAAGCGTCTTGGTGAACGCACCGACGCCGGTGATGCTGCCGGTCGAGGTGATTGTCTTGGTGGTGCCTTGCGCCGGGTTGGACACAATGTTGGGGCTACCGACCAGCGTGGCGCCGTTGATCGCCAGACTGCCGTCGACCACCAGGTCGGTGGCCGTGGCGTCCGTCCGGGTCAGCGTGGCGCCGGCAGCGAGCGTCACGCTGCCGCCGCCCGAGAAAATGGCGTCGGCGCCGTTGCCGAGCGACAGCGCGCCGCGCAGGGTCGAACTGAATCCGTTCGTCGCTACCGTGATCGGCGCCGTGGCCACGATCGGTCCGGTGCCGAAATAATTCTCCCCGGGCGAGAGTGCGCCCGTGACCAGGTTCGTACGCAGCGTCGCGTTGGCGCCGCCCGTGCCGTACCCCAGGCGCGGCTTGACAGTCAGGCCACCGGAGAAATCGTTGCTGTTGTTGCCGAAATCAAAGAACCCGCTGGTGGCGCCGCCCTGGACCACCAGCGCGCCGGTTCCGGTCAGTCTGAGGCCCTGTCCGAAATTGACGATGCTGTCCCCGGTGATCGTGCGCGTGCCCGTCCAGCTCACGTTGCCGGTGTAGCCAAATTCGATGAGGCCGGCGGTGAAGTCGCCGTCGAACGTCACCTTGTTGGTGATGGTCTTGACGTTCAGGGTGTTGGAGCCCGCGTACACCTCGCCGCCGTTCATGTGCAGTGTGTTCGTGTCCGGACCCAGGCCCTGCGCGTTGTTGAATGTCAGCCGTCCAGCATTCACGGTGAGATCGCCTGTGTACGCGGGGCTGGCGGCGGTCAGGGTCAGCCCGCCGCCATTGACGGCAATATTGCCGGCGCCGGTAAAAACGTAGACGGAATCGGCGGCGCCGGTGTTGACGATGAGATCGTTGTGCAACTCAATCGGGGCGTTGATCGTGACGTTGCCGGTTCCGGTGATGGTCGAGGCCACGCCGGTCACGCCGGAATCGAAGACCAGGGTCCCGGTCCCGATCGTCAACTTGCCGGTGGAATTGGTGACGAGATGGCCGAGGGGTACGGTCTGGGATTCCAGCGAGGCGACGACGTTGGCCAAAGGCGCAAACGTCGCGGTCGCACCGGCGCGATTCACCGGTACGTCTACAGACCAGTTCGCCACGTCGAACCAGCGAAAGGTGCTTCCCGCCACCGCCCCGGCCGCTCCCGTCCAGCCCGTGTGCAGGAAGTCGGTGGGGCGAAGAATGCCGTCGGTGCCGAGGACGGCCCCGGGGTCGAATCCGCGAAACCAGACGTTCGCCAGGTTCGCAGCGCCAAACGTGACGTTGTCCGTGATCGTCGCCGAGCCGTCGGGAATATGCGTAGCGGGATTGCCACGCCAGCCGAATATCGAGAGTCCCGTCCCGGTGAGCGTGCCGATGGCGAGATTGGTCGGGACCGCAGCCACCGGCTGCATCGCGATGTTCAGCCTGGAGTTCGCGGCGAGCGAGATAGTGCCAAAGGTCTGGTCGAAGCCGCCCAGAGCGAGCGTGCCGGTGGCGCCGGCCACGGTGCTGAGATTGTTCCCGCCCGCCGCCATCTGATTCGCCTTGCCGAAGACGGCGCGGCCGGTGGGCAAAAGAAGGTTCGTGATCGGCGTCTGGTCGGCGAACACCAGGCCGCTGGTGAGATTCAGCGTCGCCGTGCCAAAGGCGGTTCGGCCGCTTTCGACGCTGAATTGCGCGGCGCCGAACGTGCCGGTGTCGATGAAGTTCAGGTCGTTCGCGCCGACCTTGCGCACCGCGCCGAGACCGGTGAGCGTGCCGCCATTGAGCGTAACGGTCATCGCCGTGGTGTTGGCCGAGGTATCGAAGACGACGCTGGGCGTGTTGACAACGGTGGTGCCACCGAGACCGTTGACGTTGTAGGCCAGATCCGCGCCTGAGAGATACAACGTTCCGCGATTGGCGTTGGTGCCGCCGTCGAGCGTGCCACCGTTGAGGTTGAGCGTGAGCGCATTGCGCGAGTCCTGCTCGCTCAGACGGATCACGCCGCCGAACTCAGCGGTCAACCTGCTACCGTTGAGCGACACCGTCTGGCTGGCCGACGCGCCGCCGGATGACATGATGTCGAGTACCGTGCCCGCATTGCCGACGCGCAGATTGCCGGCGCCGAGGTAATTGTTCACGGAATCGACCGCGCCAAGCGTCATCGTCGAATTTGCAGCATTGGCGACAGCCGACTCCACCAGTCCCGCGAAGATGTCGAACCCGCCACTGAACGTCTTGCCACCGCCCAAGAACACGGCCGTTCCGACCCCCGACTTCGCGACGTTGTGTGCCCCAGTGATCGCGCCGGACAGGGTCAACCTCGAGATCGCGGAAGCGCCGTTGAGGCTCAGGTCGCTGTTGAGGGACAGGGCGCTTGCGATGGTGAGACTGTCGTTGCCACCGAACTGGAGCTGCGCAGCGGATGCGCCGTTGTCGAAGAGGATGACGCCGCCCGAGATCGTAAACGCCACCGGCGCGCCGGAACCGACGCTCGTGATCCTGCCCAGTGTGATGGGTGCGCCGATCGTGACGATCTGTCCGCTGAGCGTGGGGGTGCCCCCCGAATCGAAGATGGCGATATCGCCCAGGGCGGTCCCGGGCCTCACGCCTCCCGTCCAGTTCCCGCCCGTGTTCCAGAGGAAATCATCGGCAAGTCCCGTCCAGGTGGCGCTGGTCTGCGCCCGCGCCTCCAAGGCAGCAAGCGCCGCCCCCACCGTCAGGCAGAAAACGACGCGCGCCCGCCACGATTTCGTATCGAGAAGAGATGCCTTGCCACCGCGCATGCACACCGCGGGCTGACCGTGGCTTTCGCATACCGGTGCGCCCGGGTGTCGCGGACAGGATTCAGTGTTCATTCCGCACATGTCCCGGAGCACGCCGGATCACGAAGCAGGACATTCCGCATGGCGCTACTGACTATCGGGACGGCGCTGGCGACGTTGGGCCGAAGGACTGGCCCGGTAAGCGTGGTGGTGTCGGCGCTTCGCAGGCCATTGAAACCCCACCAGCTTCCGGCAGCCATAACGTGGGGGCCGCCTGCACCGATGGTCAGAAGTGTGTTGTCGCCGGTGAAGTTGGCCCAGCCGGTCAATGTGGACGAAGTAAGGGTCGGCGGACCTGGCCCGAACAAGGTTTGCGGACGGGCCGAGATTGGCACAAGCATCATCCCGGCGGCGGGCCGGCTGGGCGGCAATGCCGAGAGTGCCGTGAACTTTGTAACGTCCATGCCTCGCGCGCGATTCCTGCGCCCCCCACGTGCGCTCAGGCCCACACGTGTCTCACCCGACGTTCCATCTCTGATGCTTGGGCCTTGAAACCGTAGTCCGCAGGTTCCAACCGTGCTATTGGCCTTTGGTCCTATCCCTCCCGGTCATCTCAGCTGCCACACGCCACGCAGCAGGCGCACCGGCGCCGGAGCCGCGTTGATCTCCTCGACGACAGGCTGGTAGTGGGGATCGCCATGTCGGGCTCCATTGGCTCGCCGGAACGGGCTCCTCACATAAAGGAGTGAGCATGTCACGACCCTTTCGAGCCCTCGCGCCTGCTTGCGCATCACGTCCTGGGGCAAGGCATCGCAGGCGTATTGAATGTGCCCCCAGCTCTGCTAGTACGAAATCGTCAGCGTAATCCTGTCGCTGTAGTTCCCGGGCGGAGGCGTCGGCGCTTGCGCCGGCATGCGCGCGTAGACGGTATAGCTCTGGCTGTTACCGCCTCCCGTGCCGGTCACGGTACTTCCGGTTGTGCCGTTACCCCACACGATCGTGCGGCCGGAATTGGTGTAGAGACTGTAGCGGATCGTTTCCGTACCGCCGCCCCGGATCATGAGCCGATTGGTGATCGTCCCACCCGCGCTCGTGCCCGCGTTCATCGTGAGCGTGTAGCTGACTCCGCTCGAGCAGCTCACGGTCACGGTGCCGGTCGTGTTGCTCGCGGCGCCGAGCGTCGCTGTCGAGCCGAAGTTGATGTCGGTGGCGGACACCGAGCAGTCGAGGATCAGGTTCGCGCTGATGTTCATCTGTGACTGGTTGATCGTCGCACTGATGGGGATGCTGGAGCAGGGGCTCGGCGTGACCGTGTAGCTCTGCACGCCGACCTGGATGTCGCTCGCGGCGTAGGTGAACGAATAGTTGCCCGCAGGAAGCGCGCCCTGTCCCGCGGCGACGCGCGCATAGATGGGAATCGTCGCGTGCACTTTGCCGCCCGAGATAGGGAAATCGAGCGCCAGCGCCGGCTCGGTGCCCGTGATCGAGCCCCAGATCTGCGTCCGCGCCGCGTCGCTGTAGAGGTTGTACGAGAGTTGCGCAGCGGATGGGCCTGGGAGCCTCCGGTTGCGAACGTCACCCGTCGGCGGCGCGCCGATGCTGATGCAGACGCGCAGCGACGGATTCGTGTCGGTATTGCAGTCGAGCACCATGTTGCCCGTGGCATCGCCGCCCGATGCGCCGCTGATCGAGCCGAACGAGATGTTGCCAACGTTGAGGACGCAGTTGTCGGCGAGTGCGGCCGGAGCGCGGAGCAGGGCAAGTCCGATGAAGCACAGCGCGATGCGCGCGGCTGGCTTCATGGAGCCTCCTTGAGCGCGCAGACAAACTGGCCGATCGTCGTCATCGCCCGGCTCTCATCGAACGGCACGTCCACGGTGCAGCTCCAGTCGCCGTACTCGACGGAGAGGTGATTCGCGGGGCCGAGCGCGTCGAAAAAGACGAGCCCGTCATAGCCGACGAGCGCGCTCAATCCCGTCGCCTCGATCGTCACCCGCGTACCTACGGGTAGCGGTTTCCCGTGCTCGTCGACGAGGATGAAGCTCGCGCCTGTGTACTTGCCGACGACGAAGTGGGCGAGCACGCCGGCGCCGTCGCGCGGCACGGCAACGAGGTGATCGGCGCCGACGCGCGCATCCACCGGCAGGTTCGCCGCATCGATGGCGAGGAGATTTCTTTCGTAGGAGTGAAGATCCGGCACGACGAAATGCCCGCCGCGATTCGTTTCGCCGACGTACCGGTTCTCGTGCAGCACCGGAATGCCGGCAACGCCATCCGTCGATACCACGGCGAAGGCATCGTTCACGGCGCGCGTCGCGAGCACGGCGCCGTCCATCAGCACGAGCGCACCGGCGGCGTCGATGGCGAGCAGGCTGGCGTTGCTGAATTTTTCCGCGTTCGCCTGGATTTCGCCGTACCGTCCGCGCAACGCCACGCGCGCGAGCCCGTGGCGGTAGTCATCACCCGCGCTGTCCGCCTGGACCGTCCAGCCGAGACCGCCGCGATCGTAGTCGACCGGCTTGCTGACGCCCGCGCTCACGATCGTGCGGTCGTTGAAGCTCGATGCGCTCGCGTAGACGTTGAGGTTGTGGCCGGGATTGATCGTAAAGCCGAGATAGTAGCCGCGGGAGTCGTCGACATCGAGATCGCTATAGCCCTGCAGGAAGACGTTCACGTAATCGCCGAGACTCGCACTGTAGGTGAGCGCGACGATGCGGGAGCGTCCGGCATTGGGCGTATCGAGCCGGTTGTAGCTCGCGGTCAGGTTCTGCCGTCGCGCGAACGACCATCCGAGGAGGACTCGCTGGACGCGATTCGGAACGGGGAACCCTTCGACGCTCCCGATATCGCGGTAGTCATCGCGGGTGACGCCGCCCGCAAACGCGATGCTCAAGCGCTGTGCCACGTAGCGATAGCCGAGGCCCGCCTGCCAGCCCTCGCTGTCTCCCCAGCTCCTGCTGACCCATCCACCGAGCACGCCGTAGCGCAAGAGCTTGCCCCAGAGGCCGAACGTCGCATTTTCCAGGCCGGACGTCGCCTGGCCGCCGAGCTCGAGCGTCACGTAGTCGTTCAGCCCATGGCGATAGAGGCCGTTCGCGGAGAGCCTGGGGGAGTAATCGCTCGATTCGGCGCCGTAGTTGCGCCGCGCGTAGCCGGCCTCGAGGGCGTAGTCCGAGAGCCCGGCCTTGAGCAGACGAGCGTCGATGTAGATCGGCACGGTCGTCGTGATGCGCTGGCCGATGGGATCTTCGACGACGATCGTCGCATCGCCCGCGCCGTTGATGGCAGGCGGTGTGCCGATGAGGAACGGGCCTCCGGACGCCTGACCGCTGAACTGACGCACGCTGTTGATGTAGAGATCGACGGCGGAGGGCACGACGGCGCTGCCGCCGAGCGAAGGCACGGCAAACGTAATGAGATCCGGCCGCAGCGAGAAATTGCTCCGCCACTGGATCCCGGCGACCCGCACCGCGCGCGTGTAGGGCACCGCGGTGGTGATGTAGTCGCCCGCGAGAATCGTCCGCAAGGAGCCGGGATTGGAAAGGACCCAGTTCGAATCCATCCGGATCCAGTGGTTCTCGAGTCCCGGAGCATTGCTGATCGTGGCGAACCCGCTGTTGTGAAAGGTGCCGATCGGGGAGAAAAGGCGCGTGTCGGTGTAAAGGCCGAGGCCGGTCGTGAAGCCAAGGTTCGCGCTCGTGCCGATGACGAAAGGCGGCTGGCCGACATCGTGGAGCGTACTCACCGGGTTGAAGATGCTGCGCTGGCTGTAATCGCTCGCCGCCGTCGGACTCGCAAGGAGGCTCGCGTTGTGCGTGGAGTCGAGTTGCAGATGGGCGTTGTAGTTGAAGACGAGCCCGAGCGCAGATTGTGGCGGCGGAGTCTTCTCTTCGCGGTAGCCGATTTTCTCCGCGATCAGCCGATCGTCGGCGACCTTGAGGTCGAGTCGCTGCGTGTCCGGGTGATAGACGTAGTTGAGGCCCGGGATGCCATCGAGCGCGACCTCACCGTCCGACTGGACCGGCAGATCGGTCGTCCGGATGCCGACGGCATCGAGCTCCGACGGCGCCGCGAACAGCTTCCCGTGCGCGAGCGTCGCCGCAATGATGAGGTTCTTCGTCAGGCTGTTGACGCTGACGTCGAGCTGCAATCGCTGCGGCTCAGCGCCGCTCGGCACGTCCGCAGGCGCTTGCGCCAACGACGCGCGGTCCGACCATGCGCCGCACAGGAGCGCGCACAGGAGGAGTCCGCGCCCCGGGTTCACAATTTGGTGGAGAAGTCCTCGCCGTTGAAGCGGCAGCGCAACCGCACGAACGGCGCTTTCGCCGCGCCGTCGGGCGGCAATTGCAGCTTCCACTGCATGGTGCGACCGACGAGCGCGTAGCCGACGAGGCCCGGTTCGACGGTGACGGACTCGCCGCGCGTGTTCTCGAGCGTGACCGCGGAGACATTGGCGTGCTGGCCGCCGCGGTTCTGCACCTTGAGACTGACTGTCTGCCCGCTGACGTTCGCCGTCACGGTGGTGCGCGGCGGTCTCATGCCGGCGGGCGAGGCGAAGACGGGCACCGAGTAGCGCAATTGCAGATTGACGCCGGTTGCCGTGGCCGTCGCGGGGTCGATGATCTCGTCGATCAATACGCGATAGCTCTCTTCCTTCGCGACCACGGACTTGATCGTGCGGACGAGGCGGATCGTCTGGCTCGCCTGCGGCGCGATGTCGATCATCGGCGGGCTCGCGACGAGCGCATCCGTCGGGTCGAGGCTGTCGCTGCCGGTCGCCTGGTTCCACGCGAAGACGCGCACCTGCGCGTGCAGCGGCTTGTCGCCTTCGTTGGTAAGCGTCAGAACCCCGGACGATTGCCCGGGCGCGAGCTGAATGGCGACGGGCGCGACGTGAATCGAGGCGCCGAAGGCGAGCGAAACGAGGACGGTGGCGCATAAAGCCGCCGCGGACAGGGATTTCTTGTTCATTGCGATGCTCCGCCGGTGCGCGTCAATATGTGATGGTGACGGTAATCGTCGAGCTGTAGACGCCCGGAGCCGGCGCGGGTACCTGCGGGAAGAGCCGGCCGTACACCGTGATCGCCTGCCCGGAGCCGGTGCCGGTGCCCGACTGCGTATCCGTGCCGACCGTATTGCCCCAGATCTGCGTCCGGGGATTGTCGCGGAACATCTGGTACGTGATCGTCTGGAGGCCGTTTGCGAGCAACCGGTTCGCAATCGTCGAGCCGGGCGCGTCGCCGGCGTTCAGGCCGATGTTGTACACCGTCGACTGCGTGCACGTCGCCGTGATCGACGACGTGGCGTCGCTGTTGGTCGCCGAGAGACCGCTGACGGGCGCGAAGGTCAGGTTGGTCGCGGTGATCGTGCAGTCGCCGGTGATCGTCGCCTGCACGAGGAAGGTCGTGGTCTTGGTTGCGCCCCAAACCGTCGCGGAGGACGAGAGGGCAAGAAGCGCGAGGAGCAGCAAAGCGCGGGCGGCCGTAAGCATGTTGCCTCCTGCAACGACGTCTCGAACCACCCCTGAAAAAAACCGCCGCTTCCGATCGCGGCCTGTTCTCGAATCCGCCCTCGGTTGGGCGCAAGTACCGTACTACCAAGTCGTGGACGGCGTCAACGGCCGCGGCGGCGCCTAAAAAGTGATCGTGACGAGTCGATGGGGCCGGTCGGTGTCGGCACGGAACGGCTGCATCCTGCCATCGACCCGGTAGGGAATTTCGCGGGTGCATCGCGCCGCAGGCGTCACCGTGCGGCTGACCGAGCACTCGGGCAGTACTTGCACCTCGACCCGAAACTGCGTGCTCTCGGTCGCTGCCAGGACGGCGGCACTGAATAGCGCGACGGCGATTGTGAACGCGATACGCATGGAGATCCCGGGTTGGGGCCTTGTAGACGGCCGCGACGGTCGAATCTTGAGCGCCGCGAAAATTCCGGCGCTTGCCCCGGCGCGGGGCCTGGGCGAGCCCGCGAATCTTTGCAATTCAGCGACCTGCACGAGGAAGGGCGCCTCGGTGGCGCGGACAATGATGTGCGATCTCGATGGCCCGTCGCACGTCACCACCAGCCGCGTAGCCTGAATATTTTCGGAAAGACCCGTGCTCGTTCCGCGCAGAAGCTTGAAACCGCCGGGCGGGACCTGAACGCGATGTGTTCGAATAGCCATCTACCCCACCGAGCACTTGCGTCACCGAGGCCGCTGCGCTCGTTGCCGCGGGCGCAATCGGTTCTGCGTGCCATCGGTCGTCGGTGGCGCAGCCGTATCCGCAGCGGGCGACCATGCCTGCCCCGTGCGCTCCTCGATGTAGCGTCGAATCAGCCGACGCACCACTTGGGACGGTGTCGCGTCCTCTTCGGCGCACAAGCGCTCGAAGACCGCCTTCTTGCGCGGGTCCACGAGGGTCGTCAGGCGAGCGGTTCTCTCTTCGATGGCCAAGCGGGCTCCCGGGCAAGCGACATCGGTGGTTGACTACGATTATAATACAGCACACATCCTACCAGCATCGTCTGTGACGCTCCTCATCCGCTCACCGCTCAGCGCGTGCCTCTTGATTCTGGGCCTCTGGGGTCTGATCGGGCTCGCTGGCCTCCTGCGCCCGCGGAGCATTGGTCTCGTCGGCCGCACGCTCTTTCCACTTGGAGCCCTTTGCGGGCTCGCGCTCGCTGTGGCCGCAGGGTCGACGCTCGGATCGGCTCCTGAACAGGCGGTGCTTGCGATTGGCCTGCCGGACCTGCCAATGCACGTTCGCCTCGATGCGCTCTCGGCGTTTTTCCTGATTCTGCTCGGCGTCGCGACCGTCGGCATTTCGCTGTTCGCCGCGGGCTACTTCCGCAAGGGCCTGGGTACCCTCCCCGGCCTTCTCTGCCTGCAGTACCACCTGTTCCTCGCGAGCATGGGTTTTCTGCTGCTCGCCGACGATGCCTACGCGTTCATGGTCGCCTGGGAAACAATGGCCATCTCGTCGTATTTTCTCGTGACGACGCAGCATGGCATCGCCGAAATTCGTCGAGCGGGATTCCTGTACCTTCTCATCGCCCATGTCGGAGCCATTGCGATCCTGCTCGCGTTCGGCGTCTTGCAGGGTGGCAGCTGGCAATTCACGTTTGACGCAATGCGTGGGGCCGCACTCACGCCACAACACGCCGCGCTCGCGTTCCTGCTCGCCGTGTTCGGATTCGGCGCCAAAGCCGGCCTCGTCCCGATGCACGTGTGGTTGCCCGAGGCTCATCCGGCCGCGCCCTCGCCGGTCTCGGCGCTATTGAGCGGCGTCATGCTGAAGACTGCGGTCTATGGCGTGCTGCGCGTGACCTTCGATCTGCTCGGCGAGTCGCAATGGTGGTGGGGCCTCGTGCCGCTCGCGCTCGGGCTGTTCAGCGCGTTCTACGGCGCGGTGTTCGCGGCCGTTCAGACCGACATGAAGCGACTTCTCGCTTATTCCTCCATCGAGAACATCGGGATCATCTTTACGGGAATTGGCCTTGCCATCGTATTTCGCGGCGCCTCGATGGCGTCGCTTGAAGCGCTGGCGCTGATCGCGCTGCTCTATCACTGCCTCAATCACGCGACGATCAAAAGCCTCCTTTTTCTCGGCACGGGTGCGGTGCTGCATTCCACGGGGGAACGCAACCTCGGCCGGTTGGGAGGACTCATTCACCGCATGCCGTGGGTGGCGTGGCTCACGCTCGTCGGGGCCCTCGCCATGGCCGGCCTGCCGCCGCTCAACGGGTTCGTGTCCGAGTGGCTGCTGCTTCAGGCGTTCCTCTTTGCGCACGAAGTCCCCCGGGCGTTCGTCAACATGCTGCTGCCCATGGGCGCGGCTGTCCTCGCGCTCGCGGTGGCGCTCTCCGGCTATGTGATGGTCAAGTTCTTCGGCGTCATTTTTCTCGGCCAGCCTCGTGAGCCCGCGCTCGCCAGCGCACACGATGCGGGAGTCCTCGAACGAATCGGCCTCGCCTGGCTCGCGGTCGCGTGCATCGCGCTCGGGTTGTTGCCGACTCAGGTGATCGGTGGCCTCAGAATCGTCGCGTCGCAGTTGAGCGGCGCCACGCTTCCCGACATGACGGCGCCCTGGTGGCTACTCGTGCCATTGCCGGACCGCGAGACCTCTTACTCGGCCGTCGTGCTGTTCGTCGCGATCATCGCCGTCCTCGCGCTTACCGCGATCGGCGTGCGCCTCTTCTATCATCGACGCGTGCGGCGCGCCGCGGCCTGGGACGGTGGCTTCGTGCGGATCGACGCACGCATGCAGGACAGCGCCGAGGGCTTCGGCCAGCCCATCCGCCACATCTTTCAGCCGTTCTTCTGGATCGAGCGGGAGCTGCCGTCGCCCGCCGATCTCAAGCCGCGCTATCGCGTGGCGGTTGGAGACCGGATCTGGCGCGCCCTGTACGAGCCGCTCGGTCCTGGCGTCCAGCGCATCGCCGATGCCTTTGCCTGGCTGCAGCAGGGCCGCATTGCAACCTACCTGCTCTACAGCTTCATCACGCTCGTCGTGCTGCTGGCGCTCGTGCTATGACATCCATGGCGCTCGTCACGCAGATTCTCGAGGTGATCGCAGCGCTCGCCGTGGCGCCGCTGTTCGTCGGCTGGATCAATCAATGCCGCGCCTGGCTGCAGAACCGCAGCGCGCCGAGCATCTGGCTGCCCTATCGCGGCATCCGCAAGCTCTTTCACAAGGACGCGGTCATTGCACATGGCGCATCGCCCTTCTTCCGCCTTGCTCCGTACGTTGTCTTCGGCGCGATGGTGGTCGCGGCCGCCATCATTCCCTCGATGGGAACGCGCCTGCCCCTTTCGACGGCAGCCGATGCCATCGCACTGGTTGGCCTCCTTGCGGTAGCACGGGTCTTCATGTCGCTTGCGGCCATGGACGTCGGCACGGCTTTCGGCACACTTGGAGCCCGCCGCGACATGATGGTGGGCTTTCTCGCGGAGCCGGCCCTCCTGATGATCATCTTCGTTGCTTCGCTCATCTCGATGACGACGGCCTTGCCGACGATCACCGAGCGCCTCGCCACGCAGACGCTCGGCCTCTACCCGAGCCTTGCGTTCACGGCGATCGCCTTCACGCTGGTATTGCTCGCCGAGAACGCGCGCATTCCCGTCGACAACCCCGCCACCCATCTCGAACTCACGATGATCCACGAGGCCATGTTGCTCGAGTACTCGGCGCGGCATCTGGCGCTCATGGAATGGGCGGCCGCGCTCAAGCTCTTCAACTACGCCTGCATCGGTTTCGCCCTCTTCGTACCCTGGGGCGTCTCGACGGCGACGGGCGGGCCCCCGGCACTCCTCGTTTCCATTCCCATCTTGATGCTGAAACTCGGGCTGGCGGGCGCGGGGCTCGCAGTCGTCGAGACGGTCTCGGCGAAGCTCCGAGTGTTTCGCGTGCCCGAGTTTCTCGCGACAGCCTTTCTGTTCGCGGTGCTCGGCCTCCTGGTGCACCTGCTGCTTGGAGCCTGATCCATGGCCGGTACCCCGTTCGACCTGCAGCTCCTCAATCTCTGTGCGGCACTGTTCCTGCTGCTGTCGTTCGCGATGCTCGCCCAGCGGCGCGTCGTCATACTCGTCAATCTTCTCGCGATGCAGGGCACGCTGCTCCTTGCGGCGACGCTCCTTCTCGCGTGGCGCACCGGGCAACACCATCTCTACCTTTCCGCAGCGCTGACGCTTGCCCTCAAGGTGATCTTCCTGCCCTGGATTCTGCACCGGCTCATCCGGCGCCTGAAGGTCTACTGGGATACCGAACCGCTCCTTAATATTCCGGGCACGATGCTCGTTGGTCTCGTCGTCGTCGTCTTCGCGTTCGGCCTCGCGCAGCCGATTTCGGCGCTCGCGAGCACGGCGACGCGCAATTCGATCGGGATCGCGGTCGCCGTCGTGCTCCTTTCCTTCATCACGATGATCACGCGCCGAAAGGCGATGTCGCAGGTCGTCGGATTCCTTTCGATGGAGAATGGCCTTTTCTTTGGCGCCATGAGCGCGACCTATGGCATGCCGATGGTCGTCGAGTTCGGCGTCGCGCTCGACGTGCTCGTCGCCGTGCTCGTGCTCGGCATTTTCTTCTTCCAGATACGCGAGCAGTTCGACAGCCTCGATCTGCACCATCTCGAGTCGCTGAAGGAGGACAAGTAAGGTGCAGTTCCTGCTCCTGCTCGGCAGTCCCCTCGTCGGCGCGCTCGTGTTGAGCGTGTTCGGGCATCGACGTGCGGCCCCGGAGATCAATGCGGGGTTCTGTTTCGTCACCTTCCTCGCGGCCTGCGCGCTTACCGTGCGCGTGATCAGCGACGGCAATCTCGTCGTCGGGCGCGAGCAGTTCTTCATCGATCCCTTCAACGTCTTCCTCGTCACGCTCACGGCCTTCGTCGGCCTCACGACCGCGCTCTTTTCCCGGCCCTACATGCGCGTCGAGGCCGAACACGGGCGCGTCAGCCCTGGGCGGCTGCGCCTTTACCACAGCATGTATCAGCTCTTCATGACGACGATGCTGATCGCACTCACGACGAACAACATGGGGCTTCTCTGGGTCGCCATGGAAGCGGCAACATTGTCGACCGTTCTGCTGGTGACCCTCTACCGAACGGCGGCAAGCCTCGAGGCCGGCTGGAAGTATTTCATTCTCTGCGGCGTCGGCATCGCGCAGGCGCTCTTCGGCACGATCCTCCTGTATTTCGCGGCCGAAAAAGTCCTGGGTGCCGAAGGAGTAAGCGCGCTCCTGTGGACACACCTGAACGCGGTCAAGAACCAGCTCGAGCCGGGCGTGCTCGGCCTTGCGTTCGTTTTTCTGCTCGTGGGCTACGGCACGAAGGTCGGCCTGGCGCCGCTCCACAATTGGTTGCCCGACGCGCACGCGGAGGGGCCGACGCCCATTTCAGCCGTCCTCTCGGGCCTGCTTCTCAACGTCGCAATCTATGCGGTCGTCCGTTGCAAGGTGCTGGTTGAAGGCTCACTCCAGTCGGCGCTTCCCTCCCGCATGTTGATGGGATTCGGCCTGCTCTCGGTCGTGCTGGCGGCGTTCTTCCTCTGGCGCCAGCGCGACATCAAACGGCTCTTCGCCTATTCGTCGATCGAACACATGGGCATCATTACGTTCGCCTTCGGCATGGGCGGACCCGTCGCGAACTTTGCGGCACTCCTGCACATGACGGTGCATTCACTCACGAAGTCGGCGATCTTCTTCACGGTCGGCCACGCCGCGCAGAAAGCGGGCTCGCAGCTCATGGACAACATTCGCGGACTCATCACGCTGAGTCCGACCGTCGGCTGGGGCTTGATGATGGGCTCGCTCGCGATTCTCGGCCTGCCGCCATTTGGCGTCTTTGCGAGCGAGTTCCTGATTCTGACAACCGCCATGCGCGAGCAGCCTTGGGCGACACCTATCCTGCTTGCCGCGCTTGGAGTCGCCTTCGCTGCGATTTTCGGGCGCGTCCAACCGATGGTGTTTGGCGAAACGACGGCGCGTCGTCTGCCGCACCCTCCGGCGCTTCTTCCGGTGTTCGCGCACCTCGCGCTGGTACTTGCGCTCGGCGTGTACGTGCCGCCGTACCTCGCCGCCTGGTACCGCGCGGCCGCGAATCTGATCGGGGGCCACTGAAATGCCGCTACGCGCCTGGTTCGCACGCAGCCATCCCCAGCCAGGCGCACCCGGCCTGCGGGCGCTCGACGTGTCGCGCGAGGACTGGCGCCATGTGGCCCAGGATGTCGCCGCGGCGGGCGGATGGCTCGCCGCGCTGTGGGCAGATCCGGTTGCTGAGGGCGCGCCGCGAGTGCATGTCGCCTATCGCATCGAGGGCCGCGGGCTGATCGTGACACTGAGTGTCGAAGACGGGCCGTATCCGGCGCTCGACGACATTTTTCCGGCGGCCGCGCGCATGCAACGTGCGATCAGGGACCTCACGGGTGTTCCCTGCAGCTCAGAGGATACCCGGCCGTGGATACGCCACGCGGCCTGGCCCGCGGACTTTCATCCGCTCGCGAGCGCGCAGACTCCGCCGCCCGCCGGTGAACAAGAAGCCGATCGCTATGACTTCATCCGCGTTGAAGGGGACGGCGTACACGAGATCGCCGTAGGCCCGGTGCACGCCGGCGTCATCGAGCCCGGCCACTTCCGCTTTTCGATCGTCGGCGAAAAAGTACTGCGGCTCGAGGAACGATTTGGCTACGTCCATAAAGGCATCGAGCGCCGGTTCACTGAACTGCCCGCGCTCGAGGGCCACCGCCTCGCAGCACGCATCTCAGGCGATTCCGCGGTTGCGTTCTCCTGGGCCTATTGCCAGGCGCTCGAGGCGCTTGCCGGCTGCGAGACTCCGGCGCGCGCAGCGTACCTGCGTGCACTCTGCCTCGAAATCGAGCGCATCCAGAATCACCTCGGCGACCTTGGTGCGCTCGGCAACGACGCCGGCTTCGCCTTCGGTCTCGCGCAGTTCTCGCGACTCAAAGAGCACTGGCTGCGCACGGTCGAGCGAGCATTGGGGCAGCGCTATCTTTTCGATGCCATCGTGCCGGGCGGGCTGAGTGTCGATTTGCCCGAAACGGCGCGCGCGGCGCTAGCGCTCGCAGCGGATTTACTGGCGGCGCAGGTCACGCTGGTGAGGGGCATCTACGACTCGCACGCCGGCGTGCGCGATCGCTTCCTGGGCGCCGGTGAAGTGACTCCTGCGCTCGCAAGGCGCCTGGGACTCATCGGTCTCGCGGGCCGCGCGAGCGGCCAGGACTTCGACGCGCGCGTCGACCTGCCGTGCGCCCCCTACGACGCACTCGAGCCACGAAAAATGCTGCGCCAGCAAGGTGACGTCGCGGCGCGCGTCGATGTGCGATTCGATGAGCTGATTGAGTCGTGCCGGTTGGTCACGCTCATCGCCGAGCGTCTGCCACCCGGCCCGCATCGCGTTGATGTCCAGACACCCGCGGCAGGCACGCTCGCGATCGGAATGATCGAAGGCTGGCGCGGTCCCGTGCTGGTTGCTCTTGAGGCCGGACCCGACGGTACGATCCGCCGCTGCCATCCGCACGACCCCTCCTGGCAAAACTGGCCCGCGCTCGAACACGCGATCATCGGCAACATCGTTCCGGATTTTCCGTTGATCAACAAGTCCTTCAACCTTTCCTACAGCGGACACGATGTTTAGCGCACGGCCATGCTGAAGACCCTGCAACAGATCGCGCACATCGGGATCGTCACCGAAGCCGCGCCCGCCGCCGACGAAACACTGCGCCTGCGCACTCAGTTGCAGGATCGCATTCTTTCGGTACTCGGGCGCGCGCTCTGCATCCGCCACATCGACGCCGGCTCCTGCAATGGCTGCGAGCTCGAGATCCATGCGCTCAACAATCCGCTCTACAACCTCGAAGGCCTCGGCATTCGGTTCGTCGCCAGCCCGCGTCACGCTGATCTGCTGCTCGTAACGGGCCCGGTCTCGAAGCACATGGAAGTTGCTCTGCGCCGCACCTACGAAGCGACCCCGGATCCGAAACTCGTGGTGGCCCTCGGCGACTGCGGCTGTACGGGCGGCATCTTCGGCGAGAGCTACGCGAGTCGCGGACGGGTCGCGAACGTTATCCCCGTTGACGTCGCAGTGCCCGGCTGTCCGCCGAGCCCTACCCGAATTCTGCAAGGCATCCTCGCCGCCCTCGCGCGCCCGGACCGCGGCGCAGCTGCTCGCTGAGCAGCTGCGTCACTTTGGATTTGAGACAGCGGTCGCCACCACCGATTCGGCGGCACAGACAGCAGTACGTGCCAAACCTCATGCCGCGATGGTCGTCGTAGCCGACCTCAGGTTGGCTGTCGATATCGACGAAATTGCGGCCCTTCGCAGCATGTGCCCGCCGATCACGGCCGCTATAACCCGCTTCGCCCCGTTTCGTCGCCAAACGGTCAGGCTTGTGCCGGCACGCAATGGGCACGCGGTCGCTGGCAACTAATTGATCGTCGGCGGTCACCGGTGGCGACGGTACGTCACCCAGGTCATTGCTTTGACCACCATCCGGTTGGCTTCGCAATGTAGAAGTGGCAGGTTCACATCCGGTCACTTTGATCAGTCTGATCAATCGGTTATAGCTTCTTCCTCGATTGCATATAAATGGAACAGCGCGGGCAAGTCATTGACGCGCCGTTGCCGCTGCGTGCCCGTCACTCTCTCTTATATAGGTGCACAGGGCGCTGAATGCTTTTGAACAGGAATCGGTCGCCAATCCCCGTGACAGTACCGGTGGCCGAGGGCGCGGTGCTGACGCACGGGGCGCCGTAGCATTTGCAGCCGCGTTCATCGGAATCCCGATCACCGGAAGATCCCCTTCTCGAGAATCGTGCCGTGGCCGATCGGCCGTCCCACGCTGATCCAGAGGCTCCAGGAATCGTTCGACGTTGCGCCAAGCCCGACGGTCAGCGGCCCGACCATGGTGCGGCCGGTGAGAAATACCGAGCCTCCGTAGAAGTCACCATCGTCCGCCGGGTTCATCCGATCGTACGTTGCGCCGGCCGCGAGGCGCACGCCGGCGTAGAGCGCGAGGTTCTTGATCGAGAGCATATCCTTGACACGCCAGAGGTAGCTCGTGCCTACGGTCCAGTACTGGCCCGCGCGCAGTTCCTCGAGATCGAAACCGGGAAAGCTGCCGGGCCCGCCGAGAGCAAACAGGCGATCGCCCGGCAGATCGCTGCCAAGGTCGGAACCGCCTGCGGCAGTCACCCACAGGACGTCGCGGCGCAGCGGCACCGCAACGCCGACACCGAGTTCGGCACGCTGCCAGTCGCGGTCGGCGCCGAGCGAGTTGTCGCTGCGCATGTACTCGAGCGCCATCGCGAGACCGCGCGTGGGATTGAAAGCCGTGTCGCGGCTGTCATAGACGATGGAGCTGGTTACACCCGCATCACGCGGGGATCCCTCCGGCAGCAGCGTCGATCCGATGTCGACCTCGACCTTGCGCCTCGAATAGAGGTAGCCGATTCGAGCCTGGGCGTAAGGCCCCATGTTGAGACCGAAATCGACCTGGCCCGCCAGGTCGCTGAAGATGTAACGGGCCACGCGTTCGCCGTTCTCAAAGATATTCTCGAGCGTGTGGTTGAAAAAGACGCGCGGCTCGACGAATACACGATGGCCGGCGTCAAGCGGTTGCAGGAACCCGCTCGACACCAGCGTATCGCCGCCAAGCTGTACCTCGTTGCGCCACTCGGCTCCCAGCGAATTCACCCACGTCCGCACATGCCGGCCGTACAGCGCGAACGTGAGGTCTCCATCCTCTGAGGCATAGAGGCCGAGGTCGAGCTTGAGATAGTTCGGACCCCAGTTCTTTTCGCGCGGGAGCCACGTGAGCGTCGGCGATTCGCGGTCGCCGTCCAGCCGATAGCCGACCGAGTCGAAGTCCTGCAATGCCGACATCCGCTGCGCCTCGTTGCTGATGCGCGCGGTATCGACGAGGTCACCCGCCTTGACCGTATCGATGCTGGCAAGAAATTCCGGATTGACGTGCTTCAGTCCCTCGAAGCGCACACCGGCGAGTCGCGCCTCGAGCTGCTGCGACGCCGTTACGGATTTGCGCCAGGCGAGATATTCGGGTTCGGGCACCGAGTATCGCGACAGCGCAGCCGCCATGGAGCGTGCAGCCGATTCGCCGAGCGGAATCGTTTCCGGGACGCGCTCGAAATCGGCCGTGGTGATGTCGCCCATGAAAACGTCAATGCGAATGTCGTTGGAACCAATCGCATTGAGCTGCAGGGTCTCGTTAGCCTCGATCATCACGTCCATGGTCCGGCTGAGGAGCTGCGTAGCGCTGTGCAGCTTCTTCGGATCCGCCGGCGGTTCGACGAGATTGACGACGATCACGACGTCCGCGCAAAGTTTGCGCGCAACATCGACTGGAATGTTCCGCACGAGCCCGCCATCCGACAGGATCTTGTCGTCCATGAGGACCGGCGCGAAAGCACCCGGTATTGCCATGCTCGCGCGCATCGCGGTCGCAAGGTCTCCCTGGTCGAGCACCACCATGGTGCCGGAAACCATGTCGGTTGCGACCGCGCGAAACGGAATCGGCAGTTTGCTGAAATCTGTTTCCAGGCGCGCGGTCGCCACGTACGTGCGCAGCAGATCCTCGATGTTGCTCGTGTTGACGAGACCGCCGGGCGCGACGATGCCGTCCGAGCTCAAGCCGAATTCGAAGTCATTGCTGTAGGTCGCCCCGGCGCGTTTCTGCTCGATCGGTTCGAGACCGCGCCGGCCCTGGCTCCCGACGACCTTTTTCCAGTCGATGCCCTTCAGGAATTTCTCCAGCTCCGATGCCGGTATGCCGGAGGCGTAGCCGCCGCCGATCAGTGCACCCATGCTCGTGCCCGCGATGCAGTCGACGGGCACGTGCAGTTCTTCGAGCACCTTCAACACGCCAACGTGAGCGCCGCCCTTGGCACCGCCGCCGGCAAGGACGAGGCCGATCCGCGGCCGGCCGCTGGCCGGCGCCGGGTCCGCGCGGCAGGTGATCGCCAAACCCAGCAACAGGGTCGTGACAAGCGCGATTGCGGCGTGCGCGCGTGGCGCTAACAGGGTCGACATGATTCCCTCCCAGGCACCTGAAGCTTGGCCCGACGCGCAACCCGCGTGTGCGACCTTGGGCCTATTGTGGACACCGGCGCATCCACGGACCATTCGTGGCTATCATGGTAGGCGCGTTTGCGGCTGCCGCCGCAGTGGAATTGGAAGACTGCGGGGTTCGTGAGCAGGCAGGGACTCGCCGGGGTCGCCCATTGGGAGAATGCAATAGGGTGCTGGCGCGATGCGTGTTTCACCGATCCGTTCATGAGGAGTCCGGCCATGCGATCATTTCCCGCGCTTTGCGTTGCGGCCGTGTGTGGGCTCGCGCCGGCGCCGCGCGCCCATGCGGTTGAGGGTGCGCTCGGTCACACGATCACCGGCCAGCAGATCACGAGCTTTGCCGGCATCATTCCACCGGATCCCGGCTTCATCTGGCAGCTCGGCTACATACATTACAGCGGCGATATCGGCGGCGGGCGCGAGACCCCGATCGGTGGCGTCCGCGCGCTCAATCTGAGTGCGACGGCGGATATCGTCGCGCCCACCGCCGTCTACGTCTGGAACACACCGAAGGGACGCTGGAATTTCGCGTCGGTGCTTGCCGTGCCGTTCATTTCTCTCTCGGCGGATGCGGACTCGACGATCGGCCCGTTCGCCACGGACCTGCATGACAGTGACTCCGGGCTCTTCGACGTGACCTTCGTTCCCGTCATCGCAAGCTACCACGTGAGCGAAATGGAACACTGGTCGCTGGCGCTCTACGTCTATGCGCCGACCGGCGAATACACCGCTGGCAAGCTCGCGAATCCCGGTCTCAACATCTGGACGTTCTCGCCCACTGTCGGCTACACGCACCTTTATCTCAAGGGCGGCATTGAAGTGTCGGTCACGGGGGCCGTCGACTTCAACGGCGAGAATCCGGCGACTGACTACGACGGCGGCGACGTCTTTCGACTCGAAGCGCTCAGCATGCTGCGGACACCGAAGGGCTGGGGCGTCGGCATCGTCGCCGGGTGGCTCGACCAGATCACCGGGGACGAAGCGCCGAACCTGCCTGCATCCCTCAACGGCTTTCGCGGCCATTCACTCGCGGCAGGTCCGGCCTTCACTTACACGACGAAATTCGCCGGCGGCACGCATTTCGACGTGAATTTCCGCTGGATGTTCGAGTTCGACACGCAAGATCGCTTCAACGGCGACGGACCGCAGCTCAACTTCGCCCTGCATCATTAAAGCTTCCGGCCGAACCTTCAGCTGGCCGGTCTGGCCTTCCAGCGCTCGATAGCGACGAATTTGCCCTGGATACCCTTCGCTTCCTTCAGCATCGCGCGGCGCGAACGGCGGGAGGTGTCCCCGGCGTACTTCAATCTTCTGTTGCACCTCAGCGCGTGCCGCCGGGTCGCCGCCGCTCGCGCTCCAGGCCGTCCCGCCCCCGTCACGACGGGATAGCCTTTGTTCCGGCTGATCGCGTCCGTGAAAGTGACCGCTTCAGGCCTCGCCAGCTTATCCTTGTTCCAGTCCTTCGAGAACGAAACCCGAACCGGGTCGATCATCACCCGGGTGTCAAAACCGTCCATGAGCCGCCGAGGAATCAGTGCTGCGGAAACAGCAGGGTCACCGCGAAACGCAATCCCCATTCCGGCCCGTCACCCGGGGTTGCCATGTAGTAGCGAGCGCCGCCCGCGAAACTGACGGTCTGACTGCCCAGGCGCGCGACCTTCGAGTACATCAGGTTCATGGGCACGTTCCATTTTGCTCCGTACCAGTCGTAGGTCGATTCGAGGTTTACCGTCAACGTGCGTGCACCCGGAAACTGCTTGGCGAGGAACGGCTGGATGAACGTGCTACTGATTTCGGCACGGCTGTCGTTACCGGCCACTGACCAGATGTGATTTGCCAGGACGCCGCACGTCCAGCCGCCAGCCGTCTGCTTCACTGCCAGCACGCTCGGTCCAGCGCCCCACTTCTCGGTACCCAGCAGATTGTCCGTCGCGGTAGGCAGCAGAAACACCGGCCCGGCTGCGAGAATCCAGCCGCCCGCAGTCGGTTGTTTGGGGGAGAAGAAGAAAGTGGGTGTGGTATCGCTCAAGCCAAACTGGGTCCCAGAATTGCCGAACACGTCGTCCTCGTAGACGACCGGCATGATCAAACGCGTGATCAGATTCCAATTCTCATTGAGGCTCTTCGGGATGACGGGCTGGACATTCAGCGTGTGCTTTGTTCCATTCTCGGAACCCAGGTCGAAATCCACGTTGTACTGCAGCGGCACGCTGATCATCGATGACACGGGATTCGATAGCTTCTTGGCCAGCTCGTCGGCGCTGTCGGCGCACTGCACGGTGTGTGGAACGAATGCGACGACGGCGGCCGAGAGCACGGCTGTCACAATCTGCCTTGCCACTCTCTCCATGAGGTTCGCTCCTGAAGTGTGGAAGGTCATCCTGGTGTCCGCCGAGAGCAAGTTGCGTTCGGCGCCCTCGTGGTTCGCGCGCGCTGGCGCACAGGCACCGTGGTATTGCCGACAAAGAGCGAGTCGATCTCCGGCAACTTGCGCCGCTCCGCGTCACTTCGGCGGCTTTAAGGATGGTGTCCGGCGAATCCGCAAGCCGCCGGCCGTACCGCTAATGCGCGGGCGGAAACTTCTTCAGGAGCTTGGCCATGGCCTTGTCCAGGCGCTCCTGCTTCTTCTCCGGAGAGCCGCTCGTGCTCACCGTCTCGCTTGCGGATCCGCGCCACAGGAGCTGCTTCGCTACCGGATTATAGATATCCAGCACCAAGGTGCCGATGTCCACCGTGGACGTCGTTACGGATGCCATCCCTCCTCCGAATCGCCATCCCGGGGCCCCGAACGCATTGAGTTCCTTTTCCTGCTCAACCGCGACCTGGTAACCCACGTACAGGTCAACCGGGTCGGCATCCTTCTTGGTCAGCGACTTGGTCGCGAGCTGCTTGTCCACGGCCTGCTTGATCTGCTGGTCGAGGATCTGGTCCACCGCCGTGGCGCCCTCGACCGCGACCCAACGGTAGGTCCGGAACTTCGAGAAATCGGTCCCCGGCACATAGTTGGTACTGATGGATTGGCCAATCGCCGCGGCCGAGGCGAGGACGAGTAACGCAACGGCAAAGCGTCTGGCAAATCGGCTAAGCATGGGAAACATAAGTATGACCTTCCTTTCTCTGCTTAATCCTGGCGCAAAGATTTGAGATTCGTTGCCACAAGTCAATAAGCCTAAGGTCCTACGTCCTCGAATCAACTACGTGGGGCGACCGCGCACCAGCGATTTGATCCGCGTGCAGCCAGCCGTACTCGACGTGTGAACAGGCCCCTTAATCTCTACCGGGCTGACGAGAATTATCTTGCCGAAATGGCCGCTTCGCGCGAGACTTTACTTGGCTTCCATGGATCGGGTCTCCGTGCCCACAACGGAGACTGTCAGAGGTGGGCGCACGCAATCATGCGAGTGGAAGCCAGGGAACCGAACAACCCAGATGACCGTTGGGTTGTCGGGCAGTAGCCAGAACAAACAACAAGGTGACCTCATGAGCCATCCCTTTCGCGGCAATCGCGCGATCTTCGGATTCGCTTTGGCGTGCCTCGTCGTCTGCGTGCTCGCGGCTCCTGGCGCGACGCAAGCGCAAACAGCGAGCAAGCCGAACATTCTCGTCATCTTCGGCGACGACGTTGGCCAGACCAATCTGAGTGCGTACACGTTCGGCCTGGTTGGTTACAAGACGCCCAACATCGACCGGATTGCCAAGGAAGGCATGATGTTCACCGACTATTACGCGGAGAACAGTTGCACGGCGGGACGCTCGACGTTCATTACCGGACAGTCGGCGCTGCGTACCGGGATGTCGAAGGTCGGGGCTCCCGGTGCGCCGGTCGGCCTGCAGAAGGGCGACATCACCATCGCGCAGGCGTTGAAGCCGCTCGGTTATGCGACCGGACAGTTCGGCAAGAATCACCTGGGCGACAAGGACGAATACCTGCCGACCAACCACGGCTTCGACGAGTTCTTCGGCAATCTCTATCACCTCAATGCCGAAGAAGAACCGGAGCGACCCTATTGGCCGAAGGATGATCCTGCATTCCTCAAGAACTACAACCCGCGCGGCGTGATGCACACATTTGCCGATGGCAAGATCGAAGACACCGGGCCGCTTACTCGCAAGCGCATGGAAACGATTGACGATGAGACGACGGCCGCCGCGATCGGCTTCATGAAAAAGCAGGTCGACGCCAGGAAGCCCTTCTTCACGTGGATGAACTTCACCCGCATGCACATCTACACGCATGTTCGGCCCGAGTACCGCGGCAAGAGCGGCCTGCCCGGCAACGAGTATGCCGACGGCATGTGGGAGATGGATCAGAACGTCGGCAAGCTCCTCAAGGCCGTGGAGGACATGGGCATCGCGAACAACACCATCATCGTTTTCACCACCGACAACGGTCCGAACGCGTTCACCTGGCCCGATGCAGCGACGACGCCGTTCCGCTCTGAAAAGGATACCAACTGGGAAGGCGCCTTCCGCGTACCGGCGATGGTGCGCTGGCCGGGCAAGATCAAGGCGGGTGAAATTTCCAACGAAATTTTTTCCGGTCTCGACTGGTTCCCGACACTTCTCGCCGCTGCAGGCGACACCACGGTCAAGGATCGACTGCTTAAGGGATGGGCGCCGGCTGGCAGCAAGACGTCCTTCAGGAATCATCTCGACGGCTTCAACCAGCTGCCCTACCTGACGGGCCAGCAAGCGAAGGGCACGCGCACCGAGTTCTTCTACTTCAATGACGATGGCGATCTCGTTGCCATGCGCTTCGACAACTGGAAGTTTGTATACGCGGTACAACGTCAGGCCGGTCAGTTTGATGTCTGGGCAAATCCATTTACGCCCCTGCGCGTGCCGAGAATGTACAACCTGCGGATGGACCCCTATGAGCATGCGGACATTTCAGGCGATCTCTACGATCAGTGGCGGGTGGAGAACGTCTACCTGGTGGCCGATTCGGTCATCAGATCGGCGGCATTCCTTGAGACCTTCGTGGAGTATCCGCCCAGCCAGGCGCCGGCAAGCTTCTCCGTCGACCAGACCAGAAAGAGCGTGGATGAGCAGATCGCTGCCATGAAGAAGCGCGCGCCGTAGCGGCGTCGCGACGCGCGCTTGGCCGCAGCAGGAAGCTGCCGGACATCCAGAGCGAGCGGGTTCTTGTGCGCCATCTCAAGACTGCTCGGGAGGCAGTACTCCAATGTACACGCCCACACTGCGAATCGTGTACGCGCTGCTGACGGTTTTGGGGCTGGGCGCGTGCGGGGACCGGCCGTCAAACCAAGCGCCAACCACACAGGCTGCCGCAGCGGCGCCGTCGGGAACCGGGCCGGTGCCGTTCTCCTCAGAGGAACTTTCGCGCCGTACGCTCGCGCGCCGCGCCGTCGAAGCAGTGATCTGGGGCATGCCGGCGGTCAACGCCGAACTCATGTTCCAGGCCGTGGCGCAGGCCAAAGGAGACTTCAACCAGGTCGTTTACTGGTCGCGCCTTCCGGATTGGAAAAACCGGACGCTGACCCCGAACCCCGACGTCATCTACCTCCATCCCTTCTACAACACGAAGGACGTCGGGCCGATGGTGCTCGAAATTCCACCCGCCGATGAGGGGTCGATCACGGGCAGCATCGACGATGCATGGCAAGTGGCGCTGGAGGATGTCGGACCAGCCGGGGTCGACAAGGGCAAAGGCGGCAAATATCTGATCCTACCGCCGAGCTACAAGAATAGGGTCCCGGGCGGATACATCGCCCTGGCGTCGCAGACCTACACCGGATTCGTCATCCTGCGCTCCAATCTCAAGAGCGAAAGCAATGCCGACGTCGCCAAGGCGGTCGCGTACGGCAAGCGGATCAAGTTCTATCCGCTGTCGCAGGCCGCGAAAGCACCGGCGACGACGTTCGTCGATGTGATCGACGTCGTGTTCGACAGCACGATCCCTTACGACGTGCGCTTCTTCCAGACGCTCGACCGCTTCGTGCAGCGGGAGCCCTGGCTGGAGCGGGACAAGGCGATGATTGATCCGCTCAAGACGATCGGTATCGAAAAGGGCAAACCGTTCAACCCCGACGCCGACACGCAGAAAATTCTCAACGACGCCGTGCGCGAAGCGCATGCCTTGCTGGATCTCCAATACGAGGGCCTCTTCTCGCCGCCGTTCAACGAAGGCAGCCATTGGGCGCTGCCCGCGTCGCCGGCCGTGGTCGAAGGCATGCAGACGAATTTCGCCAAGCCCGACGCCTATGCCGTGGACGGTCGCGGCATCAGTTATTCCATGGCCTATTTCAGCGCCAAGCATCTGGGCGAGGGTCAGTTCTATCTGATGACCATCGTGGACAAGGACGGCAAGGGATTCGACGGCGCCAGCACCTATCGTCTCAACGTGCCCGCGAATGCGCCGGTCAAACTCTACTGGTCGGCGACCGTCTATGACCGCGCCACCCACGCGCTCATCCGCAACCAGCAGTGGTCGAGCCGCGCATCCAACACACCGGGGCTGCAGCAAGGCGCCGACGGTTCAGTGGACGTCTACTTCGGGCCCAAGGCGCCGGCCGGCAAGGAGGCGAACTGGGTCCCGACGAGCGCCGACGGAAAGTTCGAAGTGCTGTTCCGCCTCTACGGACCAGAAAAGCCGTTCTTCGACAAGGCGTGGAAGTTGCCGGACATCGAGAAGGTCTCGAATTCCTGAGTCGTGACAAGAGGCGATCTCATGAAAACCAGACTCACCCAGGCCGCGCTGGTGGCAACGCTGGCGCTGATCCCAACCCTAAACCTCCCGGCGCAGACCGCCGCGGCGCCCACCGTCGCCGTCGTGCCTGTCACCGCGGATAATTTCATCCGCGCCGAGTCGGATCTCTATTTCACCGCGATCGCCCTCAAGGAGGGCGGCTTTTGGAAACTCTACCAGCACCGCGACGTGTGGGCGATCGACCATCAGACCATAGTGCGGGGGAACCGCGACACGCTCTACTCGGACGGCGTGTTCGACCTCGCGGCGGGGCCGGTGACGATCACCCTGCCGGACACGGGCGGGCGCTTCATGTCGCTGCAGGTGATCGACGAGGACCATTATGTTCCCGCGGTCTTCTACGGCGCCGGCAGCCACACCGTCACCCAGGAGCAGGTCGGCACCCGCTATGTGCTGCTCGGTGCCCGCACGCTGGTCGATCCCGCCAAGCCGGGAGACCTCGACCAGGTCCACGCGCTGCAGGATGCGATCAAGGTGACGCAGAAGAGTCCCGGCCGCCTCGAGTTGCCCAACTGGGATCCCGTCAGCCAGAAAAAAGTGCGCGACGCGCTGATCGTGCTGAACTCGACGCTGCCCGACCTCAAGGGCGCCTTCGGCCGCAAGGAGCAGGTCGATCCGGTGCGGCACCTGATCGGCAGCGCCTCCGCCTGGGGCGGCAATCCCGACAAGGACGCCGTTTATCTCAATATCACGCCGAGCAAGAACGATGGCGTGACCACGTATCGCCTCACCGTCCGGGACGTGCCGGTGGACGGCTTCTGGTCCATCAGCGTCTACAACGCCAAGGGTTACTTCGAGAAGAACGCGCTTAACGCCTACGCGCTCAATAACATCACGGCAAAGCAGAGCCCGGACGGTTCGATTGCTTTCCAGTTCGGGGGCTGCAACGGCACGATGGCCAACTGCCTGCCCATTGTGAAAGGCTGGAACTACATGGTCCGCCTCTATCGTCCCCGCGCCGAGATCCTGAGCGGGGAATGGAAATTCCCGGCGGCTCAGCCACTGCAGTAGACGAGGTCAAGCCTGTGCACGGTGCATGGCGGCGCGGCGGGCACGCAATGGGCACGCACGCGCTGGCAACCTATTGATCGTCTGTGGTCACGGGTGGTGACGGTACGTCACCTAACTCACTGTTTTGAGTGCCATCCGGTTGGCTTCGGGACGTATAGGCCGCGGGATCGAATCCTTTCACTCCGACCGGTCCATGTAATAGCTCATCTGTTGCTGGAGTTTCAGGGCGAAAGGACAATTGCGCTCAGACGAGTGGATGAGTCGGCAGGATATTGGATTTGCACGGATCGATTTGAAATCATCGGTTCCATGAGTGCTGTCACACGACGTCAGTTCATCACGGCCGCCGCGGCGATCGGCGCCACTCTCGCCTGGAGCACCGGGCGGTCCGCGAAATCGAGACTGGACTGGCGCGAACGACGCGATCTTTACGCGGAAGGAGTGGCCTCCGGCGACCCCGAGCCCACCAGCGTCATCCTGTGGACGCGTCGTCCGTTCTCCGGTATCGAGCGAGCGACATTGACGGTGGAAGTGGCCGAAGACCCTGACTTCACTCGCGTGGTGAGCCAATCGCCGGCGCCCGTTCTGTCACGATCGGATTGGACGTGCCGGGTGTTGGTGGCGGGCCTCAGGCCGGCAACGGAGTACTGGTATCGGTTCATCGACGCAGACGGAAACGGAAGCCGGATCGGCCGCACCATCACGGCACCCACGCCACACGATGAACGGCCCGTGCGCTTTGCATTCGTTTCCTGCCAGTCCGTCAACGAGGGCGCGCAAAATGCCTATCGGCGGATGATTCACGACGATGAGCGCGCCGCACCGGGGCATCGGCTCGGGTTCGTCCTGCACCTCGGCGATTTCATCTACGAGGTCGTTGAGTATCCGGATGAAGTGAAGACTCGCTACGACCGGGCCATCTTCGACATCGGCCGCGTGCCGGACGCCCGCAAGGTCAGCAATTTTCATGTGCCGACCACGTTGGAGGGTTATCGATTCATTTACCGCGCGTACCTTCATGACCCTGATCTCCAGGACGCGCGTGCACGATTTCCGTTTGTCGGCATGTGGGACAACCACGAGTTTTCGTGGCAAGGCTGGCAAAGCAACATCCGGTACGGTGGCAATGCGGAGCCCGCGCAGGCGCTCAAAGTCGCTGCCAACCAGGCATGGTTCGAATACATACCCGCGCGCATACGCAAAGCATCGGGACCCTCCCTTGCAGCGTTCGATCCGCCGCACGTGGTGAACGCGCCGATTTCAGATCACGACGACGATGGGCTCGGTAACGAACCGAATAATCTGACGGCGATTGGCAGTCTCACCGGCTATCGATCCTTTCGCTATGGTCGTCACGTCGAACTGATCATCACCGACCTGTACAGCTACCGCATGGAGGAGCAGACGGGACGACCCGAAGCGGACGCCCTTACTGCGCAGGAATTCCCGGACTTCTATCCGCAGGACGCCCTCGAGATCATTGACGCCGGGCGTAGCTACAACCAGGGCCGACCGCCCGAGACGCTGACTTTTGGCGACGTCAAGATTCCGAATTTCCGCAAGAACGAGGCGCCATTCACGATTCTGGGCCGGGCTCAGAAAACGTGGTTCAAGCAAACGCTCACGCGATCCAAGGCCACCTGGAAGATATGGGCCGCCACCGGAGGCACGCTCGACTATCGAGCGGATCCGCAAAATCTTCCATCGGGCATGACCCGAACGTGGCCGGGCCAGGGCTTTGCCGGTTTCGGCGGTGGCGACATGGGCGCCGCGTTCAGCGAGCGTGGCGAAATATACGACTTGATCCGACGCGAAGGCATCACGGGCTTCGCCATCGTCGCCGGTGATCGGCATAGCTTTTGGGCGGGTTATGCAGCGAAATCACTGCCGCCGCACGCGTTTGATCCCGTCGGCATTGCCTTCATCACCGGTTCCCTGTCGGCGCCGGGAATGGTCGAAGCCTGCGAGCATAATCTTGCGAAGGATCACCCGCTGCGGCCTATCTATTTCGCCGATATTCCGGGCCGCGAGCGCCCGGAAGCGACGATCAACCTGACCATGCATCGCGGCGTTCGAAGTGCCATCGAATATGCGAAGTCCCGGGATATCGTGGCGGCGCGCGCACTGACGAATCCGGATGTCTCTCCGCACCTCACGTTCCTTGACATGGGTGGACACGGGTTTTCGGTCGTCACGGCGACGAGCGACGTTTTTGAAACGGAGTTTGTCTGTATTCCGCGCCCGATCGTGAGATCGACTGCGCCCGACGGCGGCCCGCTCCTCTATCGGGTCGTTCACCGAGCGCGGCGCTGGAGCAAAGGCGCGCGCCCCCAACTCGAACAGCAGGTCACCGAGGGCGATCCGTTTCTCTCTATCTGAGGGATGGTGGCTTCGGGACGTATAGGTCGCAGGTTGACATCCTGTCACCCCGACTAGTCTGATCAATCAGTTACGCCATCTTTCTCGACAACTTCTCGTCGAAAATTACCTCGCAAGTTGTTGATCCTTCGCCCGCCCTCCGTGCGCGCCACTCTATATATACGTGCGCGCAGCGCGGTGACTGATTTGCTCACTGTTTCGAGCGACCTCCACGTCGCTGATGTCGATGCATTGGTTCGGACGGGGTGCATTAATGACGACATGAAGTGCGCGATTACACCTGCGAAAGCATCTTTCCCCCGCCTCGCCTGCCTTTGCTTGCTGCTCTGGGGCGAACCGCCGGTAGCCTGCGCGGCAGCAACGGAGGGCCAGAGCGGTCCTCTGATTGTCCAGTCTCCCGATGGGCACCTTGCTATCGAGCTGTTCACGCGCGCCGCACCCGGAGCACCGAGCCAACTTCAGTATCGTGTTTCCCTGGCGGGCAAAGCCGTGGTCGATGCGTCGAACCTCGGAGTTCGCCTGAAAGTGGGTACCGAACTCGGCCGCGATTGCTTGGTGGTTGCCTCCGAGTCCGTCCAGGTTGACTCCGCGTTCGAACAATATCCAGGCAAGCGCAGACAGGTGATCGATCGCGCGACTGAAACGACGCTGACGCTGCGCGAGCGCGGAACTAAGCCACTGGAATGGCGGCTGGTGGTGCGGGCATACGACGATGGCGTCGCTTTCCGGTATCGGTTTCCGAAGCAGCCCGGTTGGTCGGATCTCGAACTTGCCGAAGAACATACGGAATTTGCATTCCCGGCCGGCGCGGTCGCCACGACATTGCCGCTCGAGAGCTTCACTACGTCGCACGAGGGTCGCTACGAACGGCGGCGCGTCGATCAAATTCGGGCCGACCAGCTGTTGGCCTTGCCGCTCCTGTTGGAGCTGCCGAAGGTCGGCTGGGCCGCCGTCCTCGAAGCGAACCTGACCGACTACGCCGGAATGTATCTGGCACGCGGAGCAGCACCAGGAGCCCATTTGATTAGCCGGCTTTCGCCCCGCCCGGACGATCCGAAGAGTGCCGTGCGCGCGACCTTGCCCCATGACTCGCCCTGGCGCCTGATCCTGATCAGCAAGGACGCACGGCAACTCATCGAATCGGACACTATACTCAAGCTCAATGCGCCGAACGTGATTGCAGACACTTCGTGGATCAAGCCCGGCAAGACCACGTTTCCGTGGTGGAACGATTACTTCGAAGTGGGCATGCCGTTCAAAATGGGTCTCAACACGGAGACGGCCAGGCACTACATCGATTTCTGCGCAGAGTACGGCATCCCGTATCACACGCTCGACGGGATAAACGACCTCGCCTGGTACGGCGGGCACATCGCTCCCTACGAAGGCGCCGATATTACGAAGGGAATTGAAGGGCTCGATTTCCAGGAAGTCATCGACTATGCGCGGCAGAAGGGCGTGCGGATTCGGCTGTGGATGCACTGGCAAGCGGCGAAGCAACACATGGCTCGCGCCTTTCCGCTCTATCACGCGTGGGGCATCGAAGGCGTCATGATCGACTTCATGGACCGGGACGACCAGGAGATGGTCGATTTCCAGCGCGAGCTCTTGCAGCTGGCCGCCGACAATCATCTGACCGTGACGTTTCACGGCGTCGCGGCGCCGACGGGCCTCGAGCGGACGTTTCCGAATCTGCTCAGCAGCGAGGCGGTGCGCAATCTCGAGTACGACAAATGGGACGACGACGGCGTGACGCCCGAGCACGACGTCACCGTGCCGCTCACGCGCATGCTCGCGGGACCGATGGATTATCACCAGGGCACGCTTCGCGGTGTGCCGCTCGAGCAATTCAAGCCAAGGATTACGGAGCCCGTGGCGATTGGCACGCCCGTCCGGATGCTCGCCTCCTATGTCGTGCTCCAGAATCACTTGCCGATGATGGCCGACTATCCGACGGCTTATCGCCGGCATCCGCTCACACGGGTCATGTCCATGATTCCGACCACCTGGGATGACACCCGCGCGCTGGTTGCGCGCGTTGGCGAAGAAATCGTCATCGCGCGCCGCAGTGGCAATGACTGGTGGATCGGTGCGATGACGGATCGCCACGCCAGGAAAGTGCAGCTCTCGCTCTCCTTCCTGCCGGCCGGAAAGTATCAGGCGGAAATCTACCGGGATGATCTCGCCGCGGCACACGGCTTCGGACGCGAGACGCGCGACGTGACAAAGACCGACGAGCTCAGCCTACGGCTCGCCGAATCGGGTGGCGCGCTGGTCCGGTTGACACCGGTTGCGGATCGTACCGGCGACTAGTGAAAGAGCGCCGGGCCCGCGAGCGGCTGCAACTCGCCGCCGGCGGCTGCCCAATCGACCCGGAACGCGGCACCGCCCTCCGACTGGTAGTACCACAGGCTGATTTTGTGAAACCCCTGTCGCAAGGGAATGTGGCCGGTGACGAGCTGCGGCGCGTGGTTGCCGTCGTTCTCGATCACCACTTCATCGTCGATGCTGAGGACCGATCCGTCGTCCGACTCCACGGCAAATCGGTAAAAGCTGTCCGTCTCCACCTTGACGTAGCCGTCGAAGCGCACTCCGAACTTCGACGTCCGGCCGAATTGCTCGAGGTCGAGCGCACTGGTGGTTCCGCTCGCGACTGGCGTGCCGCTTTTGATGTCCCGCACCGTCGTAAAAGTGCCGTCGACGAGCGCGAACGACAGCCCCGGTTCGGGGCTGACGCCGGCAATCGCCTCTCGATAAGGCCGGCGCAGGAAATGGGCGCTATAGACCGCACTACGCCGGCCGACGGGTGCCGTGACCAGCACGTTCAGCGTCGTCTTCTGCTCCATCGGTAGCGGAATCTGCAGCGGAGCCTCGTAGCGTGGAGAGGCATCCGTCGGATCGCTCCCGTCGAGCGTGTAGTGGATCGAGCTCCCCGCGACCATCGAGGTGAGAGCGACGGTCGTGCGATCTGCCGTCGTCGTGTAGAAGTCCTCGAGTCCATCGGGCTCGGGAATGCGATAACGCACGTCCTGCTTGTCGAGGCGTCCGAGCTGATAGCGCAGGCGACGCTTGAAGTCTTCGTAGTCCTTGCCCGCCGCCGGCGACCACACCGCTTCCGACAATGCCAGGAGGCGCGGAAACACCATGTACTCGACATGCTCGGGCGTCGCGATGTACTCGGTCCAGAGATTCGCCTGGGCGCCGATGATTTGTCTGGCATCGTCCGCGCTCAACTCTTTCGGCACCGGTTCGTAGCCATAGACCTTGGCGAGCGGGACGTAGCCGCCAATGCTCACGGGCTCGCGGTTGCGATCGCCCTGGTTGTAATCGAAGTAGCAGTAGTCGGTGGGCGTCATGATGGCCGGATGCTTCTGGCGAACCGCTTCGACGCCGCCCTCCTCCCCGCGCCAGGACATCACGATCGCATTCGGCGCGAGCCCGCCCTGCAGGATTTCGTCCCAGCCGATCATCCGCCGATGCTTCGACGTGAGGAACCGTTCGATGTGCCGCAGGAAATAGCTCTGCAGCTCATCCTCGTCCTTCAGGCCCTCCCGCTTCAGGATGGCCTGGGCTTCGGCGCTCTGCCGCCAGCCTTCCTTCTCGACTTCGTCGCCGCCGATGTGAATGTACGGGCTCGGGAAGAGTTCAATGACTTCGCTCAACACGTTCTCGAGGAAAACGAACGTTTCCGCTTTCGGGCAAAAGGCGACGGCGCTCTCGACCGGCGCGCAGCCGAGCTCGGGGTACGCTGCGCGAGCGGCACCGGAGTGGCCCGGCATCTCGATCTCGGGAATCACCGTGATGAACCGCGCCCGCGCGTAGGCAACGATCTCCCTGATCTGATCCTGCGTGTAATACGCGACGTAGGCAGGGTCATCTGGGTTTAGCGACTTTCCCTGCGTCAGCTTCGGATAGCGCTTGATCTCGATGCGCCAGCCCTGATCGTCGGTGAGATGCCAGTGGAAACGGTTGATCTTGTATTGCGCGGCGACGTCGAGAAGTTTCTTGAGGAACTCGACCGAATAGAAGTGCCGCCCGACATCGAGCAGGAGCCCCCGGTAGCCGAAACGCGGAGCGTCGGTGATTTCAACGGCCGGCAGCTCGATCGTCGGTACGAGATCGAGCGGCAGCAATTGCGTCAGCGTCTGCATTCCATAGAACAGACCCGCGGGCTTGCCGGTCACGCGAATGACTTTCGGTTCGATCCGCAGTCGATAGCCCTCGTCTGGCAGGTCCCGGCTGCCGCTCTGGCTGAATGAAATGCTGTTCTCGCCGCGAGGCCGCGTGCCAACGACCTTGAGTCTGAGGCCGTGCTGTCCGAGCAGGTAATCGTTGAAGAGCTCAGCGACGCGGCGCGACTCGTCATCGCCTGCCAGGATTCGAGTCTCGCTGGTGAGCAGGAATGTGCCGTTCAATGTTTTCAGCGAGACCGGCCGCGGCACGACATTGACGTCTGCCGGCGCCGGCGATTGCGCAACGGCAGCGGCTGCGGCACCGAGCAGAATCAGCAGCGCGAAGATCGGCCGAGCCTGGATCATCGCTTGTGCTCGCCCGCAAGCGTTTCGTAGGCAATGCGTTGCAGCGCAACCGCCTGGGCCGGCGACATTCCGAGTTCGCCCGCGGCCTTTTCCTTGCGTCCCAGGCTGCGCGGATCGTGGCCGGTGACGCTGCCGAAAATCACGAGCGCGGCGAGGTAGTAGCCGTCCACGCTCGCATGGTAGCCGTCGGCGGCCCAGAGATTGATCTGATCGGGGCCAACGCCCTGATCGGGATTGCGTGCGGCGATTCCTTCGGTGATGGCCCGATTCCAGGCCTGGCCTACCGGTATCACCGCGCGGATATATAGAGAGTGGCCGGCGGCCTGGTCATATGCGGCGCGTATGTCTATCGCCATGGTTTCGATCGGTTTCCCGAACCAATGACCGGATGCAGGATAGGTTTGATCGGCTCGCGACCAGGTGGCGACCAGGCACACGTCAACCCGCGGATTCGAAGCGTGGAACAGCTCGGCGAGCCGCGACGAGTAGTCGATGATCTTGCCGGCATCGCCGGGCTTGTCTGCGTCGAGCGTGCTGTAGCCCTGCACGACCACATGGTCCCAGGCGCGTGCGATGAGCGCCGCCTTCTGCTCGTAGTGAAAATCGAGGTTCATGCCGGAGGCCGTTTCAAGACTCACGTCATAGGCGAGTCCCGCCTCGCGCGTGAAGGTCTTGAACAAGGCGGGCACGCCACCGATGCGTTCGTGATTGAGGTCGGTCACGGTCTCAGGCCTGTAACCCTGCACCAGCGGCGTCGCCCCGCCGAACATGAAGCTGTTACCGACGAACAGGATCGTTGCAGCGCATGCCGGGGCCTGCAGCCCGGCGAGGCCCAGCAGCACCGCAGCAATTGGAATGCGCTTGCGCATCGGGCGGATCATTACATTCTCCCGGGACAATTGTCTTGCGTCCCTGGGAGACCCTTGGTTACTCTCGCCGCAAAGAGAGAGGAACGACCCCAGTGGCCGGACAGGATATAAAGCGCAGAGAGGTCCTGCGCGCCATCGGCATCGCCGTTGTCGCGTCCCATTTCCCCGGCTTCACGAAGTGGGCCTACGCGGGCGCGCATGAACATGCCGGCACCGAGCCGGCACCGGCGCGTCCGCAAACCTATGCGCCACAATTCTTCTCGGCCGGGGAATTTGCGCACATCGAGCGCCTCACCGAGCTGATCATTCCGAGCGACGAAACGCCGGGCGCACGAGAAGCCGGGGCCGCCGAGTTCGCCGATTTCATGGTGGCGCACGACACGGAGCAGCAAAAGCCCATGCGCGCTGGCCTCGAGTGGCTGAGTGCGCAAAGCCAACGCCAGTTCGCCCACCCGTTTCTCGAGCTGAGCGAAGCGCAGCAGAGCTCCCTGCTCGAGCCCCTCGCCTACAAGGCCAAGTACCGGGAAGGCGAAGAAGCCCCGCGCGAGTTCTTCCGGCGCTTGAAGGAACTCACCGCGATGGGCTTCTACTCGAGCGAAATCGGCTACCGCGAACTCGACAACCCGGCCTCGCGTTTCTACTCCGCCTCTCAAGCGTGCCCGCACGTGAACGATCCAGCTCACCAGCATCTTCCGCCGCCCAAGTGGTGATGAGCGTGACCAGGACCTATGACGCGATCGTGATTGGAACCGGAGCCGGCGGCGGCATGGCCATCAAGACGCTGACGGAAGCGGGCCTCAAGGTCTGTGCGTTGAATGCGGGACGCCGGCTCGATCCGAACAAGGACTTCCGCCACCATCGCATGCCCTGGGACATGAAGTTCCGTGGCTTCGGCGACCCGGCGAAACGCGCCGAATCGTATGGCTACATGGACAACGAATGGGTCGAGGGCGTGTGGGAACACGAAATCCCATTCACGACCGCGCCGGGGACCCAATGGATGTGGCCGCGGTGTTTCGCCGTCGGCGGCAAGACCAATTTCTGGGGCCGATCGTCCGCGCGCATGGGCGATATCGATTTTCGCGCAGGGTCGCTCTCGGGTGCCGGCATCGATTGGCCGCTCGAGTACCGGGAAATCGCGCCGTTCTATAGCCGCGTCGAGCGGATGATCGGCGTCGCGAGCACCGTGCAGAACCGCCCGAGCAACCCGGACGGCGAGTACCTGCCCGCCTTCAATTTCCGCTGCCTCGATCACATCCTGCAGCAAGGCGGCCAGAAGATCGGCATCCCCTATCTGCCCGATCGCATCGCGCAGCTCACGCAGAATCACGAAGGGAGCCCCGCCTGCCACTTCTGCGGCGCCTGCACGACCGGTTGCGACACGGGCTCGTTCTTCTCGACACCGTGGCGATTCCTGCCGCGCGCCGAGGCGACCGGCAATCTGGAATTGAGGACCAACGCGCTCGCGAAAAACATCCTGGTCGACAAGAACGGCCTGGCGAGCGGCGTGGCGTACGTCGATCGCACGACGGGGCAGGAAGTCGAAGTGCGTGCCCGCGTGGTGGTCGTGGCCGCCTCGTGCCTCGAATCCGCCCGGATCATGCTGAACTCGAAGTCGCGCATCTGGCCGGACGGCATCGCGAACTCGAGCGGTGAGCTCGGACGCAACCTCTGCGACCACCTGTACGGCTCGTCGGCCGACGGCTATCTGCCGCAATTGCTGGGACAGCCGAGCTTTCCGGACAACGTTGGCGACAACCAGATTGCGTGGCTGCCGCGCTGGCAGAACCTCAAGAGTCCCCACGAGGAGAAGTTCGCGAACGGCTACTCGGTCTACCCCTGGGGTGGCTGCATGGAGTACCCGTGGAACGTCGTGTACGTCGAGGGATTTGGCGCATCGTACAAGCGCGAGGTCAAGCGGCGCTATCCGACACCGATCAGCTTTTCGATCCAGGCACCGTCGCTCCCCTCGCCGGCCAACTACCTCGACCTCGATCCCAAGGTTAGCGACAAATACGGCCTTCCGGTCGCGCGCCTGCATTTCAAGTGGGACGACAACGTGCTGCAGATGTTCGAGCATTCGAAGCAAGCCTGCGCGGAACTCCTGCACGCGGCGGGCGGGGTCCATGAAGGGGCCGCGAAAGAACCCAACATGCCCGGCTGGAGCCTGCACGAGACCGGCACCTGCCGCATGGGCAATGACCCGAAGCATTTCGTGACCAATCGCTTCGGCCAGACCCACGACGTGAAGAATCTCTACGTGTGCGACGCCAGCGTCTTTCCCAGCTCGACGGACAAGACGACGACCATCAGCATCATGGCGTTTACGCTCCGCACCTGCGATCACATGCTCGATAACTTCAAGAACGGCGTGCATCGCCGCGCCTGATGACTCGTGCACGGATCCTGCCGGGCCTCGCGTTACTGACGCTTGCTCCCTTTGCCGGCGGAAGCGATGTGAGCGCCTATCTCGGACGCTGGGACCTCACGTTGAAATCGCCGGAGCGGGATTACGCCCTATGGCTGGAAATCACGCGGCACGACGCAGGCATTGAAGCACGCCTCGTCAGCCGCTGGGGTCATGCGCGGTTGCTCCCGATCGCCGAACTCGTGAAGGGCGGAATCCGGCTCGTGTCACCGAAGGAAGAAGAAGGGCGCACGGACGGCGACATGATTTTCGAAGGGCGGCTCCAGGGGAATTTCCTGGTGGGAACAACGAACGGACTGGACGGGACCGACTGGAGTTGGCGCGGCGAACGCGCGCCGTCCCTCGAGCGCATGCGCACGCCGAAATGGGGATCGCCAGTGAACCTCTTCAATGGCAAGGATCTTCGGGGCTGGCATGCGACGGATCCCAACGCCAAACCAGCGTGGCGGGTTGAGGAGGGAACGCTCGTGAGTCCCGGACGCGGCGCCGATCTCGTGAGCGATCGAACCTTCGACGATTTCAAGCTGCATATCGAATTCAACTGCACGCCGGGATCGAACAGTGGCGTGTACCTGCGCGGGCGTTATGAAGTGCAGGTCGAAGACGACCCGGAGCCGGTACCTCCCGAGCGGGGCCTCGCGGGCATTTACGGATATCTCGCACCGTCGACGCCCGTCGAGCGCAAACCGGGCATCTGGCGGGCTTACGACATCACGCTCGTCGGCCGTCGCGTGACCGTCGTGCTCGATGGCGTAACGCTCATCGACAACCAGGAGATTCCGGGTATCACGGGCGGCGCACTCGACAGCCGAGAGGGGCTGCCCGGGCCGATCTACCTGCAGGGGAGCGAGGATGGTCGCGTCGACTATCGCAATATCAGGGTGACGCCGGCCTCGCGTAACTGAGTCCGTAGCCGAGCGGCCAGCTTGCCCCACGCTCCTTCTCCGCGTGCCCCGTGCCGGGCGGATCAATATCCTTCGGCCAATGGAAGGGCAGCCGGCCGCTGAAATCAAAACGCGGACGTCCCTTGGCGTCGCCAATCAGCACATCAGCGATGCCGCCGCCTTCCGTGCCCGGCAGCCAGGCGGCGACGAACCCGTTGCTGGCATCGATCTCCGGCTGCATCCACAGCGGCCGGCCGCTCAGAACGATGCTCACCGTCGGGATGCCGGAGCTGCGGAGCTGCCACAGCTGCTCCAGCATTTCACGATCATTGTAGATTGCGACTTTCACGTCGCCGTGATTCTCGGCGTAGGGCAGCTCACCGTAGACGATCACTGCGACGTCGGGCCGGTCCGCTCCGGTGAGGTCCGAACCGTCGACGAGCCGGCCGCCGGATGATTTCAGCGCGCGCTCGAATGCCGTGCGGATCGACTCGCCGGCCGGGAAATCCGCGTTGGTCGTATCGTTCGTCTGCCAGGTGAGCGACCAGCCCCCGCACTGCATCGGCAGATTGTCGGCGCCGGGCCCGGTCACGAATACCCGCGCCGACGATCGGATGGGCAGCACCTTATCGTTCTTGAGGAGCACGAGCGACCTGCGAACGGCTTCGCGCGCGGCGGCGTGGGCCGCCGTTGAATTCAACAGGTCGAATCGTCCCTCGTACGGACGCCCGGCCTCGAAGAGTCCCAGCTTGATTTTCACGCGCAGGATCCGGCGCACCGCGTCGTCGAGCCGCGCGGCGGGAATGGCGCCGGACCGCACGTCGGCGATCGTGTTCTCGTAGAGCTCCTTCCAGTGATAGGGCGCCATGAACATGTCGACGCCCGCGTTGATCGCTTCAGGACAGTGATCGCTTCGGCAGCCGGGCACCCGCGCATGACCGTCCCAGTCGCCGATCACGAAGCCCTCGAAGCCGAGACGCCCCTTGAGTATGTCGGTGAGGAGCGGCCGGTTGGCGTGCATCTTCACGCCCTGCCAGCTCGAGTAGGACGCCATCAAGGTCATGACACCGGCGTCGATCGCGGCGAAGTAGCCTTGCGCATGGATGCGGATGAGATCGCTCTCGGACGCGCGATTGTCGCCGGTGTCGATGGCATCGAGCGTGCCGCCCTCGCCGACCCATGACTTGCCGGTCGCCGCGATCCTTCCGGCCTGCAGCTTTGCGGAGAGTTCCGGCGGGCCTTGCAAACCCTCGATGGCCGCACGGGCATAGTCGCGCACGATCGACGGATCCTCGCTGAACCCTTCATAGCTTCGGCCCCAGCGCATGTCCTGCGGCACGGCGAGGGTCGGCGCGAACGTCCAGTCGATGCCGGTCGCCGCGACGCCTTCGGCCGTGATGACAGCGATGCGCCGTACGAGCCCGGCATCGCGCGCCGCGCCGAGTCCGACGTTGTGCGGAAAGATCACGGCGCCGGGCATGTTGCTGTGACCGTGCACGGCATCGATGCCGAACAGCAGCGGGATCGCGACGTGACCTGCGCGAGGCTCGACTGCGGCTAAGTGGAAGCGGCGCGACAGCTCCAGCCACTCCAGAGGCGTCGCACGATCATCGCCCTTCGGACCGCCATTGCCGCCGGCGAGAATCGAGCCGAGCGGATAGCGCGCGAGATCTTCCGGCACGATCGCGCTGATATCGGTCTGGATGATCTGTCCGACCTTGTCTTCGAGGCTCATGCGCCGAAGCAAGTCGTCGATGCGCGCTTCCGTCGCGCCATCAACGAGGCCCCGGCTGTGGGCTTGCGGCCACAGATCCGGATGCACGCTGCCGTTCGCGGGCGGCGGGGCCGCCGCGGCAAGACAGCCCAGCCAGAGCGCGCAGCCGCACGCGGCCAGGCGGATTGTGATCTCGGCTGTGGACACGAAGCGCCCCGTCAGGCCTGGTGGAGAAAGTCGCGGTACCACGCGCCGCTGTGTTTGAGACGCCGCTGCTGCGTGTCGAAGTCGACGTGCACGAGACCGAAGCGGCGCGTGTACCCTTCAGCCCATTCAAAATTGTCCATGAGCGTCCAGGCAAAGTAGCCCTTCACCGGCGCTCCCTGCCCCATGGCATCGCGAAGCGCGAGGAGATGCCGCTGCAGGAAGCGACAGCGGGCGGCGTCCTCGACGATACCGTCCGGCGCGAGCCGGTCTTCGTAGCTCGCGCCATTTTCCGTGATGTAGATTTCTCGCGGCGCATATTCCCGCTGGATGCGCCCGAGGAGCGCGGACAATCCTTGCGGGAAAACTTCCCAGCCGAGGTCCGTCAACTCAGCGCCGGGTGTCGCCACGACGCGCGCGGAGAGCGGCCCGTCCTGCGGCGCGAAGGCTATGGTTTCCGGAAAATAATAGTTCACGCCGAGGAAATCGGTCGGCGCGGCAATGGCCTCGAGATCGCCGGCTTCGACCTGCGGCGCATCCTTGCCGCAGAGTGACCAGACGTCCGCCGGATACCCGCGCCCGTAGAGCGGATCGAGGAACCAGCGGTTCCTCAAGCCGTCGTAGCGCTGCGCCGCCGCGATGTCTTTTTCGCCGTCGCTCGCGCCGTGCGGCGGATGCAAGCTGAGTGCGATGCCGACCGTGGCGTTGCGCACGTTGGCACGCAGCACGGGAACGGCCTTCCCATGCGAGAGCAGCACGTGATGGCAGGCCTGAAGCGCCGATCGCCAGCTCTTGATGCCCGGCGCGTGCGTGCCTTCATAGAAGCCGAGAAAGGCCGTGCACCAGGGCTCGTTGTGCGTGATCCAGTGACTCACCCGGTCGCCAAGCCTCCGGCTCACCGTGTCGGCGAAAACCAGGAACTCCTCGACGGTGTCGCGATGCGCCCATCCCCCGCGCTCCTGCAATCGCTGCGGCAGGTCCCAGTGGTACAGCGTCGGCCAGGGCTCGAGCCCGCGCTCGAGCATGCCGTCGACGAGGCGCGAATAGAAATCGAGACCGGCCTGATTCGCGGGCGCGCCGGGGCCCGACGGCAGGATGCGCGGCCAGGCGATCGAGAATCGGTAAGCGGACAGGCCGAGCTCGGCCGCGAGATCGAGATCCTCCGGCCAGCGTCGATAGTGATCGCAAGCGACGTCGCCGCTCGAGCCGTCCCGGATCCGGCCCGGGTCCCGGCAGAAGCGGTCCCAGATCGATTCGGCACGGCCGTCCGCGGTTGCGGACCCTTCGATCTGGTAAGCCGATGTCGAACACCCCCAGCGAAAGTCGGCGGGGAATTCGCAGCGGCGCAGGGTCAGGGCCTCGGCTATGGGTGGCATGGTCATCGGGCGCCTAATCTACCTCAGGACTGGAAAGGTTCCCACTCCCGGGAATAGGGCCTTTCCGGGCGTTCTGGCCGCCCTGGCGGGCCAATCAGCCCGACCCGCGGGGCTCCGCCCCGGGGGGCAGTGCCACGGAAGCGCGCCAAACCACGTTAACGGGGAACTCCCGCTCGACCGGTAGCAGGGAGTCGTAGCAGCGGTTGACGAGGAAATTGAGCCCGTTCACCGTCACCTCCCGCAACGGGATGTGAACGGAAGTGAGCCGCGGCGCGGAATACTCGGCCGTCTGGGTATCGTCGTAACCGAGGACCGAGACTTCCTGGGGAACCGAGATTCCGGCCTGCTGGAAGTAGGACAGGGCTCCGACGGCCATTTCGTCGTTCGCACAGAAGAGCGCGGTGAACCGATGCTTCGACGCGAGCAGGGCCTTGGCCGACATCCACCCGCCCTCCGGCGAAAAGTCGCTGGTTGCGCTCCAGACGCCATGCAGGTCGATCTTCTGGCGCTTCAATTCCTCGCGAAATCCCTTCAAGCGTGCGACGTTGTCGGGCGAGGTCTCCGGTCCGCCGATGACAGCGAGACGCCGGTGCCGGTGCTGCAGCAGAGCGCGCGCCGCGGCGATTCCACCCTGCACGTGGTCGGCCGAAAAGCACTGCTCCTTGAGGCCAGGGAAGATCTGGTTGAGAACGACGATGTTCGGCTGTTCGCGTCCAAGCGCCAGGACGTCCTTCTCGAGGAGCGCGTTGCACATCACCACGAGACCGTCACAGTCGCGATTGATGAGAAAGCGGATGCCTTCGATCGCCTGGCGGCGTTCGTCCTCGAGGCCGTGACCGAATGCGACGACCATGTGACGGCCGCCGGTGCGCAGCTCCGCGTCGATCGTCTGCAGGATGGGCGTGTAGAACGTGCCCTTGAGGATCGGAATGTAGACGCCGATCATCTGCGTCGAGCCCGAAAGGAGCGACCGCGCCGCATGCGACGGGCGGAATTTGAGCTGCTTGATCGCACGGCGGACGCGTTCCGCCGTGGCGGGCGCCACGGAGCCTTTGCCGCTGACTACGCGCGAGGCCGTGCCGAGTCCGACGCCCGCCAGGCGCGCGACATCTTTAATCGTTGCCATGTTGCTAGTACGGTGTGAATCAAGGTAAACAATGGCATGTTGAGGATAACAATTCACGGGATTTGCGGCGCCCTGCTGCTAACGGCAAGCATCGCCTGGTCCGCGGCCCCGCGCGCGGAGGTCATGCACTGGTGGACCTCGGGCGGCGAGTCCGTTGCGGTGCGCCGCCTCGCCGCGGCCTATCGAGCGGCGGGCGGCGAATGGGTCGACACGGCCGTCGCCGGCAGCGAGCAGGCTCGCGCCGTCGCGATCAACCGCATCGTGGGCGGTGATCCGCCGACGGCCGCGCTCTTCAACACGTCGAAGCAGTTTCTCGATCTCATCGAGCAGGGCTCGCTCGAGAATGTCGATGCGGTCGCCTTGCGCGACCACTGGGACCAGATCCTTCCCGGGCCGATCCTGGCTTCGATCCGCATCCAGGGCCACTACTATGCGGCGCCGGTCAGCATCCACATGCCGACCTGGATCTGGTATTCAAAGGCGGCGTTCCGCAAAGCCGGGATTGCCGCGGAGCCAAAGACCATTGACGAGCTCTTCGCCGATCTCGACCGGCTGAAGGCCGCGGGACTCATCGCGCTCGCGCATGGCGGACAACCGTGGCAGGAGAACATCCTGTTTCGCGCGATGCTCGCGAACGTCGGCGGCCAGGAACTCTATCTCAAGGTCGTGCGGGACCGCGATCCACGCGCCATGCAGTCACCGGCCTTTCGCCAGGTGCTGCTGAGCTTCAAGCGACTGCGCACCTACGTCGATGCTGGTGCGCCGGGGCGCAACTGGAACGATGCGACCGCGCTTCTGATCACCGGCCGGGCCGGGGTGCAGATCATGGGTGACTGGGTCAAGGCCGAGTTCGCGCTCGCCAAAATGCAGCCGGAGCGCGACTTCGGGTGCATTGCCGGCTTCGGCGCGCGCGCGCCCTACATCGTGCAGGGCGACGCGTTCATCTTTCCGAAGAGCGGCAATGTGCGGACGCTCGCCGCGCAACGCCTTCTCGCGACCGTCGTCACGGCGCCGCGGACGCAGGTCGACTTCAGCGCCAATAAAGGCTCTATCCCGATCCGCGCCGACGTCGATCCCGCCGCGCTCGACGCATGCGCCCGCAAGGGGCTCGCGATCCTCAAGGACCGGACTCGCCTCGTCGGCAATGACGAGGCGTATCTCACGCCGGACCAGAACGGCGCGCTTTCCGATCTCCTCACGGACTACTGGAATCGCAGCATTGCGGTCGAAACCGTGCAGGCGAAATTCAACGCGGCCCTCACCGAGTAGCCGATCGCATGAGCCGCCGCGCGCGATTCGCTCCGCTCAGCGCCCACGTCGCGCTGTTGCCGATGGCCCTGACCGCGCTCATCGCCTACGTGGGCGCGACATTGTGGTCCCTGGGGGTCTCGTTCACGAGCTCGCGGACTTTTCCAGTGGACCATTTCGTCGGTCTCGCCCAGTACGTCCGATTGTTCGGCAATGATCGCTGGCTGCTGTCGCTCGGGAATCTTGCGATCTACGGCACGCTCTTCATCGCCGCGACCCTCGTGATCGGATTCGTGCTCGCGGCGCTCATCGACCGGCAGACACGGATCGAATCGGCGCTGCGCACGGCCTTTCTCTACCCGTACGCGCTTTCCTTCATCGCGACGGGCGTCGTCTGGCAGTGGCTCTTGAATCCCGGCCTCGGCATCCAGGAGGCCGTCCGTCGTCTCGGCTTCGTGAACTTCCAGTTCGACTGGATCGTCGATCCCGACAAGGCGATCTACACGATCGTCATCGCGACGGTCTGGCAGTTCTCAGGCTTCGTGATGGTCCTCCTGCTGGCCGGCATGCGCGGCATCGACCCCGAGATCTGGAAGGCCGCCCGTCTCGACGGCATTCCGGCCTGGCGAGTCTACGGGTCGATCGTCCTGCCGATGCTCGGTCATTCGCTCGCCACGGCCGCGATCCTGCTCCTCACCGCTGTCGTCAAACTCTACGACGCCGTAGTCGCGATGACGCAGGGGGGCCCCGGCACCGCGAGCGAAGTGCCGGCGAAATTCATCATGGATCACCTCTTCGGCCGGGCGAATATCGCGCTCGCTTCGGCCGGATCCGTCGTTTTGCTCCTCACGATTGGCCTGCTGCTCGCGCCGGTCCTTTATTGGCGCCAACGCGCGGCCAGGGCAACCGGCGCGTGATCGACGCCGCATCCCTGCCCTTCACGCCGCGGCGGTCGTGGAATCCCGCGCGCATCGGCGTTTACGCCTTTCTCGTGACGGCCGCCGCAGCTTTCCTGCTGCCGCTTTACGTGATGATCGTGACTTCGCTGAAGCCGCTCGATGAGATTCGCCTTGGCAATCCGCTGGCGTTGCCCCTCGCGCCCAGCTTCGATTACTGGCGCGCGGCCTGGAGTTCGGCCTGCACGGGCGTCGACTGCGGCGGCGTCCGGGTCGGCTTTCTCAACTCGCTCGTCATCGCGCTGCCGAGCACGCTGCTCGCGATCCTGCTCGGGGCGCTGAACGGCTACGCCCTTGCCTTCTGGCGCGCGCGCGGCGCGAACCTGCTGTTCGCCCTGCTCATGATCGGCGCGTTCGTCCCGCTGCAAGTCATGATCTACCCGATGGTGCGGCTCACGGCGGCGCTGCACATTTTCGGGAGCCTCAGCGGTATCGTGCTCGTCCACGTCGTTTTCAGCATGCCGATCATGACGCTCCTCTTTCGCAACTACTACGCCGCGCTGCCGCTCGAGCTCATCCATGCCGCACGGGTCGACGGCGCCGGATTCCTGCGCATCTTTCTTCACGTCGTGCTGCCGCTGTCGCCGCCGATCCTCATCGTCGCTTCGATCCTGCAGCTCACCGGCGTGTGGAACGACTATCTCCTCGGCCTCGTGTTCGCCGGTCGCGAGCACCAGCCGATGACGGTGCAGCTCAACAATGTCATCAATACGACGACCGGGGCCCGCCTCTACAACGTCAACATGGCCGCAACGCTGCTGACGGCGCTCGTGCCGCTCGTGCTCTATTTCGCGTCCGGCCGCTGGTTCGTCCGCGGCATCGCGACCGGCGCGCTGAAGGGCTGAGCGCATGGCCTCCCTCACGATCCGCAGGCTTTCGATCGCTCTCGGCGGCACTCGCATCGTCGACGACGTATCGCTCGAGGTGGCGGGCGGCGAATTCCTGGTGCTGCTCGGGCCGTCGGGTTGCGGCAAGTCGACGCTGCTGAATGGAATCGCGGGACTCGTCGAGCCGGCGAGCGGCTCGATCCTGCTCGACGGGCAGGACATCACCCATGCGGACCCCGCGGCGCGCGATGTCGGCATGGTGTTCCAGTCCTATGCGCTCTATCCAGCGATGACGGTCGCCGGGAACCTCGGGTTCGGCCTGCGGGTACGCGGCTTGCCACGGACCGAAGTCGAAGCGCGGGTCCGGAAGACTGCGCAATTGCTGCAGCTCGAGTCGCTCCTCGAGCGCAAGCCGGCACAACTCTCGGGCGGCCAGCGACAGCGCGTCGCCATTGGCCGCGCGCTGGTGCGCGATGCGCGCATCTTCCTCCTCGACGAGCCGTTGTCGAATCTTGACGCCGGTTTGCGCGCCGAGCTGCGCCGCGAGCTCAAGCTCCTGCACCAGCGCCTCGGCGCAACGATGATTCACGTCACGCATGACCAGGTTGAAGCGATGACGCTCGCGACGCGGATCGCGGTCATGCGCGGCGGGAGGATCCTTCAGGTTGGCGTGCCGGCCGAGGTCTACGCGCGCCCGCTCAACCGGTTCGTCGCGGGGTTTCTCGGTTCGCCGGCGATCAATTTCGTGCCCGGCATCGTGCAGGATGTGGGCGGCGCTCTCGGAGCCGTCGCGAACGGCTGCCGGGTCGAGCTTGCCCACTACGCCTGGAGCGATCCGCGGCCCGCCCACGGACGAGAGGTTACGCTCGCCATTCGCCCGGAACATATCCGGCTCGCCGAGCGCGGCGCCTTCGAAGGGCGCGTGACGCTGGTGGAGCCGATGGGTAACCAGCAGGTCGCCTGGATCGACTGGGGCGGGAATCTCCTGTCGTGCCTCAGTCACGATGCGCGCGAGTTCCGGGCCGACGAAGCGGTGCGCTTCGACGTCGATGCAACGAAGCTCTCGCTGTTCGACAATGACAGCGAGCGGCGCCTTTAGGGGACAACGGCATGGTCGACCAGCGCATTGTGAATGCGGCCTCCTTGAGGCCGCGGCTCGCAATCTGCGCGCTGCTGCTCGCGGTCGGCCCGCTGGCCGGCGCCTCCGACGTTGTTCAGGCCTGGGTAACAACGGCGGACCAGAGCCGCCTGCTCGCGCGCGAGCCGGACACGTCGTTTGGCACGGCGGCGCCGCTTGCGATCCGCATCGATATCGATACCGGGCGTCGCTACCAGGAGATGGTAGGTTTCGGTGCTGCCGTGACCGATGCCAGCGCCTGGCTCATCCAGAACCGCTTGAACGAGACGCAGCGGGCGGCCTTGCTCAAGGAATTATTCGGCCGCGACGGCGGACTCGGTTTGAGTTTCACCCGAATCTCGATCGGCGCATCGGACTTCTCACTCACGCACTACAGCCTCGATGACCCGCCCGGCGGCAAGCCGGATCCGGAACTCGCGCATTTCTCCATCGAGCCGAACCGCGCCTACCTGTTGCCCGTCCTCAAAGCGGCGCGCGCGATCAATCCCGAGCTGCGCATCGTCGCCTCGCCGTGGAGTCCGCCGGGCTGGATGAAGACTTCCGGCAGCATGGTGAGTGGACGCCTGCTTCCCGAGGCGCAGCCTGCGCTTGCGAACTATCTCATCCGCTTTGTCGATGCGTATGCCGCCGAAGGCGTGCCGATCTTCGCGCTGACGCTGCAGAACGAACCGGGGTTCGAACCCGGCAATTACCCCGGCATGAGGCTCGATCCGAAGGAGCGCGCGAGCATCATCGGGCGCTACCTCGGGCCGGCGCTCGCGCAGCGACAGTCGGCGCCGCTGATCCTCGACTGGGATCACAACTGGGACGTGCCCAGTTCACCGCTCGCGGTGCTCGCCGATCCGGTGGCATCGCGATTCGTCGCCGGCGTCGCCTGGCATTGCTACAACGGCAAGGTCGAGGCTCAGACGCCGGTGCACGACGCGCATCCCGACAAGGACGCGTACGTGACGGAATGTTCGGGTGGGGACTGGGCGCCGAACTGGGCAGACTCGTTCCACTGGAACGTCAGCAAGCTCATCATCGGTTCGACGCGCGGCTGGTCGCGGGGCATCGTGCTCTGGAATCTCGCCCTCGATGAGAAGCACGGTCCGCACTCGGGCGGCTGCAAAGACTGCCGCGGCGTCGTGACCATCGATTCGGCAACTGGCGCGATCACGCGCAACGTTGAATACGTCGCGCTCGCGCATGCGAGCCGGTTCGTGCGGCCTGGCGCGCATCGCATCGAGTCGACCACCGGCGTCAAGGACCTCGAGAGCGTCGCCTTCCAGAATGCGAACGATGGGTCAGTGGCGCTCATCGTCCTGAACGGTGCGCGTCGAGAACGTCAGTTCTCCGTGGCCGCCGCGGGCAAGTCGTTTGAATTCTCGCTACCGGCCGGCGCCGTGGCGACCTTACTCTGGAATCCCTAGTTCCAGCCTCAAATCGCGCGACGAAGCTCCGACGTAAACCTTGCGCCCGCTCGCGAAGACGTGCCAGGCAGAATCCGCATTCGACCAGGAGCGCAGCCGATCGGGCGCGACATGCAGCGGCACTCGCTTCGCTTGGCCCGGACGCAGCGTGATGCGCTCGAAGTCCGCGAGCGCGCGCACCGCGAAGTCCACACCGGCCGGCGGCGCCTCCGGAGCACCGAGATAGACCTGCACGACTTCGTCGGAAGCGCGCGCACCGACGTTCTTCACGGTGCACACGACGTCGAGCCCTCCGTCTGCCGCGTGCAGGACGGACAAGCGCGAATACTCGAATCGTGCATACGAGAGGCCGAAGCCGAAAGGAAACAGCGGTTCGATCCGCTCGCGGTCGAACCAGCGATAACCGATGTGGATGCCCTCGGCGTACTGGGTGCGCCCGTCAACACCGAACGACGAGCGCTCCGGATGAGCCGGATCGTTCGCCGGCCCGTCTTCGAGGCGGCGCGGCCAGGTGATGGGCAGGCGGCCGGCCGGACTCACCTTGCCGGTGAGCAAGTTCGCGGCGGCCCAGCCGCCTTCATCGCCCGTGTACCACATCTCAAGCACGGCACGAACGTCCTTGAGCCACGGCATGGCGACCGGCTGGCCCGTGTTGAGCACGACGATCGTGTTCTTGTTGACCGCCGCGACTTCCGCGATCAGGCGGTCCTGATCACCGGGCAAGCCGAAGAACGGGCGATTGCGGCTCCAGGCGAACACCACCGCAAATTTCGAGGTGCGCGCGGCTTGGATCGCGTCGGCGAACGCGCGCGCTTTCATTTCGGGGGTGACCCAGGCGAGGCGCACTTGTACGGGATCTCCGCTCGAGTCAGCCGTCGCCTCCACGGTGATGGCATGCGGGCCCGCGCTCAATTTCACGGGGCGCCGCAGGTTGTCGAGGCCATCGGTGGTCGGGATGACGTTGTCACGATTGGCGAACACGATGTCGCCGTGCCCGCCCCACCAGCCCATCTGCGCGATGATCTTGCCATCTACGCCCAGCTTCCCGGTCGCTCCGAGAAGCTGCAGGGAGATTTCGTAGTCGCCGGCGGCCGGTACGGACAGCGTGCCGCTCCACTTGATGTTCGTGCCGGCCGGCAGTGCGCGGCCGGAACGGCGCGTGAAGTCGATATCAGTGGCCGGCGCCGTCGATGGAGCATCCACTCGCTTCAGATTGCTGAGCGCGCTCGAAGGAACCGGGACGCCGGTCATATCGTTGGCGACGGCCAGTTTGAGCCCATCGCTCTTCGTCAGTGCCTTGAGCGCGTGCCATGCCCCGACCTCGCGCTCGGGTCGACCGTACGATTGCTCCTGGCCGGTGACGATCGCGAAGGTTTGAAGTGCACCGGGCCCGATGAGCGCCAGCGAATCGAGATCCGCGCGCTTGAGCGGCAGGACGCCTTCGTTCTTGAGCAGCACGGCCCCGCGTTCAGTCGTTTGCTGAATGATGCGCGCGTTCGCCTCGATGTCCTGCGCGACCACCGTGTGTCGCGGCGCGTGGTCGAGCCAGCCGAATCGTTCGAGCTGTCGAAGCACGTGCCCCGTCGCGCGATCGATGTCCGCTTCGACGACGCTGCCCCGCGCGAGCGCTTCGCCCAGCTTGGCGGAAACATCTTCGGGCGGTCGCGGCGGCGCTTCGGGGCGCTGCGCAACCGGATAGCGCTGCTCCTCGGGGACCCCGAAGAACATGATCTCCTCGAGATTATCGACCTCCTCCGTCGACATTCCCGTCTCTTCCGGCTCCTTCGCCAAGGCAAGGAACGCCCAGGGACCGGTGCCCGGTTGCTCCATGTCGAGGCCGCGCGCGATGAATTCGGCTCCGTGCGTCGCGCCCCAGTCCGACGTGACGAAACCTTTAAAGGCCAGTTCACCGCGGAGGATGCCCTTGAGCGTCGCTTCGTTGCCGCACGAAAAGATGCCGTTGATCCGGTTGTACGAGCACATGATGGAAGCGACACCGGCATCGACGACGGCCTTGAAGGGCGCGATGTAGACCTCGCGCAGCGCCTGGCCATCGACGATCGTGTCATCGGCCCCGTCGTAGGCCACGTAGTGCTTGGCCTGTGCCATCACATTCTCGCGCTGCGCCGCCACGACGAACTCCGCCGCCATCGTTCCCGTCAGCACCGGATCCTCGCCGAGCGTGTTGTACGCGCGCTCGAACGTCGCGTCGCGGTACAGGTTGATATACGGCTGCAGGATCACGTCCACTCCGAGCGCGCGCGCATCGCGCCCGATGACCGCACCGTTGGCCGCAGCCTCTGCGCGGCTGAATGTCGCGGCTACGGCAAGGGTCGCGGGCATCCCGGTCGATGCGCGGCGCACGAGGACGCCCGGAGGACCGTCAGCGAAACGAAGGTCTGGAATGCCAAGGCGCGGGACGCCGCGAATCCAGCCGGCCTGGCCCATGAATACGGCTTCGGGTTCGTGCGTTCCGCGAATGACGGCGAGCTTTTCCTCGCGCGTCATCTGCGCGAGTAGCCCGCGCACGCGCGGAGATGCTTCGTCGGATGGCGGCTGCCCCGCCGCAGCGGTCGCACCAATCAGGACGATTGCGAGTGCGAGGCTGCGGCGGCCCTGGGGGTTCATTCAGAGCCCATAGCGCAGTGCTCGGCAATGAACTCGGCATGCGTAGGCATCGCCTCGACACACGCCGAGATGACGCGCTGCGTGTCGGTGAGGAACGCGCGTACCTCGTCGATCGGCCGCAGGTCGGCAAACGGGTGGTAGCCGATCGCGCGAATGCGCTGCCCCTCCATCACCTGCACCCAGCTCAACTCGCCAAAGAGCTCATTGTCCTCGCGGAAGAAGCGGCCGTTGCTACGATACAGGTCGATCTTGTGCTGCAGCGTCGCCGGCACTTCCATCGTGCGGCAGTACTGCCAGAACGGCGTGTCGTCGCGCTCCGTGGCCTTGTAGTGCAGGACGATGAAGTCACGCACGCGCTCGTACTCGATGCGCGCCTGCGTGTTGAGCTCGTCGATGTCCGCCTGGTCGAAGCCGCCGCGCGGGAACATCGTCATCAGTCGCGACACTGCCGTCTGGATCAAGTGGATGTTGGTGGACTCGATCGGCTCGAAAAACCCGGCCGCGAGGCCCATCGCGATGCAGTTGCGGTTCCAGACGCGCTTGCGCCGCCCCGGCACGTAGGAGATATGCCGAGGTTCGGCCAGCGGCTCGCTGTCCAGGTTTCCCATCAGGATCCGAGTGGCGTCCTCCTGGCTCATGAAGCGGCTGGAGTAGACGTGGCCATTGCCGATGCGATGCTGCAGCGGGATGCGCCACTGCCAGCCGGCGCCGTGCGCTGTGGCGCGCGTCATCGGGATCAGGGGCTCCACGAAGCGGCTGGGGACCGCGATCGCGCGGTCACAGGGCAGCCAGTGCGACCAGTCTTCGTAGCCGGTGTGCAAGGTCTTCTCGATGAGGAGGCCCTGCATGCCCGAACAGTCGACGAACAACCCGCCTTCGACGCGGCGGCCATCGCCCAGCACGACGGCGCTGATGAATCCATCCGGCTCGCGCTGCTCGACGACGCCGATTTTGCCTTCAATGCGCTCGACGCCGTTGCGCTCGGCCAGCTGGCGCAGGAATCGGGCGTACAGTCCGGCGTCGAAGTGGTAGGCGTACGCGATTTCGCGCAGCGGCGAGCCCGCCATGTCCGGCCGCGGCCGCATGAACTTGGCGCGGCGCGGGGCCGCGGTGTTGATGGAGTAGTCGCCGAGGCCTGCGGCGAGACCTGCATGCACGCCGCGCAGCCAGAAGTGGTGGAACGGCAGTCCGTCCAGGTCGGGGCCGAGCTTGCCGAAACCGTGGATGTAGCGGTCGCCCGCCGCGCTCCAGTTCACGAACTCGATGCCGAGCTTGAACGTGCCGCGCGTCGCGCGCAGGAACTCGTCCTCGTCGATGCCGAGGATGCGATTGAAGGAGACGATGTGCGGGATCGTCGCCTCGCCGACACCGACGATACCGATCTCGTCGGATTCCACGAGCCGAATCGAGCACGTGCGTCCGAAGTGGTTCGAAAGTGCGGCCGCCGTCATCCAGCCGGCGGTGCCGCCACCGACGATGACGATGTCACGGATCAGCGGTCCCGGCATGCGCCCGCCCGTCGTGACCTCAGAACTTGTATGACGCGCCTAACAGCACCAACACCCCGTAGTTGTCGTCCTCCCAGGGCAGCAAGCCCGCAGATGAGCCGACGGCACCCACGGTCTCTGGCGATTGCCGTGTGACTGAGGGCGCATTGGTGAGGTTGTTCCCCTGCAGCAGCAGCGTCAGGCCATTGAGCGCACCTGAGTTGAACGCGTAGCCGAGCTGCGCGTCGAGCTGCCTCTCGGCATCGATGTGCGTGCTTCTCAGCGTGTTCAGGATCACGCCGCGCGTGGTGGCCGTAAATGCCGAGCGGTAGCGTTCGCTGATCCGGGCCGAGAAACCGCCCCTCTCGAAATACGCCTCGATACTGTTGACGGTGCCGGAGAAGCCGTCGAGGTTGATCGGATTGCCGTTCTCGTCGTCCGGCAGGCCGTTGTACGTTTTCGAGTCACTCAGGACCAGGCCGACGCCGTCCAGCGCGGGCGTGAAGAGGCTCCCGTCCAGAGAGACCGACACCTCGAAGCCGTAAACCTTGCCCCCGCTCCCATTGTCCTGCGTGGTGATCTCACCGAGGTTCGGGTCGCAATTGGGCTGCGACACCGAGCAGCCCGGCGTGAGCGTCGGGTCATAGTTTACGAAGCCGCTGAAGTCGCGCGTCGTGGTGCGCTCGTAGATGAAGCTGTTCAGCTTCTTCCAGAATCCAGCGACGGCGACGTAGCTGCGCCTCTGGATGTACTTCTCCACCGACAGGTCGACCGAATCTGCGCGCCAGGGCTGGAGGTCGGGCTTTCCTCCGCCACCGGCCACCCAGTGGCCAGGGTCCACAGGATCTGGAGAATGCGTCGGCAACCAATTCTGGAGCACGGGTTGGTCTGCACCGGCGCGCATGTCGTCCATGCGCGGCCGCGCCATGGTCTTGCCGAGGCCAAAGCGCAGGATCAGGTCCGTTTTCAGATCGAACACCAGGTTGAGGCTCGGCAACACGTCGGTATAGGTGTCACCCCCGTGCACTGGCACCACGGCACCCCCGCTCGGCGTGCCCGCACCGTCGTTCCAGGAAAAGCCATCGGAGGCCTGATCCGTGTGGACGACCTGCACGCCCAGATTGCCGCGCACCGGCACCGCGCCCCACTTCGAGTCGATGTCGAACTTCAGGAAACCGGTATCGACCTTCTCATGCACTTTGAATTTGCTGGTCTGGGCCGACCACGGGTCCTTCGGGACAACGTCGTACAGGCTCATGATGCTCGGCACATCCCAGCTCAGCACGTTCTGCTGGATGCCGCCGACGTCGATCATCACCGGAGCGCGCAACGCCTCCGCCGGGATCGCCTCCAGCGGGAGCCCCAGATTAGGGTCGGACGCCCCGTTCAGCTGCAGATAGAAGGAGTCGGAGGTGACAGACTTGTCGCGCTGATTGTAGGCGAGGCCCATGTCGAGACCGCCGAACCAGCCCCAGCTGACACTCCGATTGGCCGAAAGCTGCAAGGACTTGATTTCGTCCTTGATCTTCGGGTCGCGCAGCTCGGCATAGTTTGGATCATTCGCAAGCTGTACGACGGCCGGGTCGGTCAAGTCCTGCGGCGTGGACCAGGCCGTTTGGCCGTTTCCGCCGGGGATGGAGAAATCGAACGAACTGACTGCGTTCGCCCGCGCGACGGACTGGATGTAAACCTCGTCCCGGTCGGAGTGCGAATAGCCCAGGTCGAGGCTGCCTTTCCACTCGGTGCCGAGCTCCAGCTCGTTTCGCCAGCCGATCGACTTGATCTTGTCGGTACGGTCCCAGTTCTTGTCGTACACCAGGCTGTGGCCATTGGCCACCGTGCCGCTTTCAATAATCGTATTGCCGTTGACCACCTCGGTGCCAACATTGGTGAAATCGGCCGGCGTCCCACTCCACAGACCGATGTCGCCCACCCAGAAGTGCCCCACGCGGTCCTGCGTGAACTTCGAGTAGTAGAGATCGACAACGCTCGAGAAGCGGTCGTTCGGCTTGTACTGCACGACGCCGAGCACGCCGTCTCGCGCCTGCTTGCTGGAGGTGACGCTGGACTCGAAGCCTTGCTGGAACACCGCGCAGTCTTGTACTGGGAATCCGTCTGGGAAGTCCGGGAATCCGGGTCGCTGGTCCCCAACCAAGCAGTTTCCGCTGCCGTCCGCCAACGGAACGCCGGCGGCGTCGCTGCCCCACTGGCCGTCGTAATCGCCGAAAGCCCAGGCGCCATACTTCTTCGCCTGGCCCGGCGAATCGAGGTGCGCGTAGCCCAGCGCCAGGCCGAGAGTGTGGTTGGCATACTGGTCCACGTACGAAGCACTGTAGCGGCTGCCGTAGGCGCCGTTGCCCGTGGACGACAGGCTGCCGTTGGAGTTGTGCTCGGCGCGCGCACCAATCGCCACTTGCCGGTGATCGATGCTAAGCGGCATCAGCGGCCGGACGTCGATGGTGCCCGACAGGCCCTGGCCGACCACTCCGGCGTCCACGGTCTTGTAGACCAGGACCTGGTTCACCAACTCTGACGGGAACTGGTCGTATTCGGCGGAGCGCCCTTCACTGGAGCTTACGACCTGGCGTCCGTTGAGCAGCGCGCCGGCGTAGTCTTCACCCAGACCGCGGATGGAGATCGCGGCCGGGCGGCCGTCAATGCGCTGCGCCGTCACACCCGGCAACCGCGCGATGGAATCCGCGATGCTGGTGTCGGGGAGCTTGCCGATGTCTTCGGCGCTGACAACCTCGACGACGGAATTCGATTCTCTTTTGGTGGCAATCGACGTCTCGATCGAGTGCCGGATACCGGTGACCATGACCTCTTCGATCACGTCGTTGTTGCTCTTGTCCTGCTCTTGCGCGCGCGCCGTGCCGCTTGCGCCCGCGAGGACCGCTGCAACCGCGGCGGCCACGGAATTCACGGCGACGCCACCGCGGTTCGATGTGCGACGGCGGACCAAATGTTCCGTACGGATTTTCATCGTTACCCCCCAACGTCAGATCGGCTCGGTATTTCGCGGGTTCGGTGCACCTGCTCGGAATCCGGCTCTTTGCTGCTGAAACGCTACAAGGTGATACGCAGCCCTCGAGTCACTGGGAATGGAAACCTTCCCACTCTGCCGTGTGGAATCTACTGGGGCCGCATGGGCGTGTCAATCACCCGCTGCCCCTCCGTGCGGAGCCGGACCCGGTTGCGCCGCGCATCAATGTAGCGCCCAAGGCACAAACGAGCGTGTCGGCGCGCCTTCAACCCCTCCGGGAGCGGCCGCGCAGCGCCTGCACGCGTGAATTGAACCGGCGCCGAGCCAAGGGGAACGCGCGGGTCCGGTGTTACGCTTCACCCCCGCGACGACTCAACTCGGACCGGCAATGCTTGAATCTGCGGAGACCACGGAGTTGCTGCTGACGCACCAGCTTGTGCCAGCAGGTCCGATTCCCACGACGAACGACCCGGACGGATTTTATCCGTACGAAAGTTTCTGCGAGACCAGCAAGCGGCCAGTCCTGAAGAGCTACCGCATGGTTTCCCTCGAAAACGACCAGGTTCGCGCGATGATTTGCCCGGATCTGGGAGGGCGCGTCTGTTCGATTTTTCTCAAGGACGCCGCGGTAGAAACGCTCTTTCTTCCGCGCGTCGTACGACCGGTACGAATCCTGCCCAGACAATCCTTTACCGGGGGCGGGATCGAGTTGAGCTTTCCCATCTCGCACAGCCCCGTCCAGAACGTTCCCGTGCAGCATGTGGTGACGTGCGATCGGGAAAGAATCTATGTCTCCTGCGGGGAGCGAGAGCTCAGGTTTGGAATGCACTGGACCGTCGAATATTCTCTTGGCGAGCACGATGCGTTCCTGACCCAGCGGACGGTCTTCTTCAATCCGGATCGTGATGCTCACCCGTGGATGTCATGGTCCAATGCGGGCGTCCCCGCCCGGCCTGACACCGAGTTCCATTTCCCCGGCGGCCCCGTCCTTGTTCATGGTCGTGATCTTCGGACCATCGACTGGAACGCAGAAGGCCCCCGGCGCCAGTCAGATGTGCGGAGGATGACCGGATTCTTCTGGAGGAAACCGGATTGTTCCGCATTTGGAGCCTTCACCCCAAGTTTGAGTGCGGGTCTCTATCATGTGGCCGACCTGTTGCACGTACCCGGGATCAAACTATGGACCGATGGCACAGGACGGGATGAAGCCTGGGTGACTCAATACACGCTGGACGGTGAGCAATGCCTGGAGATCCAGGCCGGTCCGCTGGTCGATCAGTCAGTGAAGAGTATCCTTCAGCCCGGGGAGCGGCGACACCACATCGAATTCTGGATTCCTTCCACTACGAGGCTCGACATTCGGGAAATTCCCCTTCCCGATCCGGCGCTAAGGGCCGTGGACAAGGTTCCCCTTTTTGATTGGGCGGCGAGCGACGATGTGGGCTCCTGGCAGAGTCTCACTTCGGCATGGAAATCTGGCCTCATCGATCAAATCCCGAGGGCCCCCGGGGTGGACAGTAACCGCTGGGCCATCAGTGGCATGACCGACTTGGGCGACGCGCTTTCCTGGGCGGCTTCGGCTACACAGGGAAGCGAACGGGACCGGTGGTTGTTCCAACGCGGCGCCTGGCTCGCCGCTCGCGGCGAAACAGACTCCGCATTGGAAGCGCTGGCGCAGTCGCGCGACGATCGCGCGCGGGCGTTGGCAGGCCGCCTTTGGCTGGTACACGGGCGGGACGGGCGTGCTGCGGCAGAATGCTTTCGAGGCATCGAGTCGGAGGCCATTGCGCTTCATCCCCAGGTCGTGATCGAGCGGGACAAAGCTCTCGCCGCGCTGGGGCCGGAAACCTTCGCGGAGCGCAGACGTTGGCTCGATGCCGTCTCGGCTCTTGAGGACGAATGGCTGGCCGAGCGGCGAGCGAGTCTCTTGATTGACAGCGGAGATTCGCAAGCGGCTCTCAACGTGCTTCGAAACACGCGCTTCCAATGGGTCCATCAGCGCTATGAACGGACTCGCCTGTGGAGACAGGCCGAAGCCAATCTTGGCCTGGCGGCCGTTGACTACCCTTCATGGCTGGGGGAAGACGACCTGGCGGAATTTGGCGCCTACCGTGAGCATCCTTAGCGAGGCAAGAGTCGCAGTGCGTTTTCGCGATAGACACGCCTCAGCACGTCGTCCGGCAGGTAGAGGCCATAGATATTCCAGCGCCCCTGGCGCGACGAATGTGACGGGTATTCGAAGTACTCGTCCGCGGTCTCCAGAAACCGGAAGTGCAGACGATACATGCCGACGTCGGGAACCAGGTCCGTGCCAAACAGGATCCGGTCGCTGTGCTTCAGAAAGAATTCGCGCGCCGTGTAGGGCTGTCGCCCGAGTTCGGCTGAACGTGCCCCGATATCGACCAGAACATTGGGAAACTTCTCGAGCAATCCGCTGACGTAGGAAAGCTCCTCCGCGCGTTCGGCGACATGGGCGGCAACGAAGGTCGTGCGGGGATGGCGTGCAAACACGCGGTCGCGCTGCCGCAGGAGTTCCTGCTTGCCGAAGTGCGCAGAGTGGAAACTCCACGCCGGGTGCGCCGCCAGCTCTTCAAAGCGCTCGTTACGCTCATCGACGGGCAGGAAAAACGCGTCCGGGTCTGCGATGTGAAACATCACGGGCACGCCCAGCTCGGCCGCTTTCTCGAACGTCGGCGCAAGCCGCTCGTCATCGACCCGCAACAAATCGCCGGCCGAGTCCTTGAGACTCGTGCCCAGATCCTTCCAGATTTTCAGACCGCAGGCGCCGTGCTCCACCATCTTCTCGAGCCGATCGGCGCAGCGGCTGAAGAAACCGGCCGCGTGCAGGTCGGTCCAGTCCATCCACGCGTAAGTGGCGAACCGCCCGGGAGCCGATGCGTGAAAGCGCTTGATGACCGCAAGAGCCTCATCGCCGACCTGCATGGTGATGTTGACGATGCGTTCGATCCCGCACGCATCCATCACCTTGAGGACTGCGGCCGGGTCCTGTGCGTCGAGGTGGTTGTGGTAGTCGATCGCCGGAAACTTCGCCCGCTTCAGGTCGTGCACGGGCGTGACCAGCATCGAACGCGGCTGAAAATCACTGAGACGCAGGTTGACCTCCACCTTCGCGGTCACCATTGCGATGAACTTGTCCTTGTGACCTGGCGGCTCACTCATGACGCTGCCTTCTCTGCTCCGCCAGTCCGCTGAACATTGAGCGCAGGTCCTTGTAGCCCTTCACCATGACGATCCCGGTGATCGCCGCGAACGAAACTCCGGCGATCGCCAGCCAGGCGGTCCAGAAGATCAGCCAGTAGTTCATGCTGCCTCCTTCAATGTGGATGGCGGAGCGTGCTTGCCCATCAGGGAACCGAGCACGAGTCCGAGGGCGGCCAGACCAAATGCGCAGAAGCCGGTGATGTTCTCACTCCAGTGCAGGAAGAAAAAAGGAATGATCGCCCCGGCCGCGCCCATCAGCATGGCCAGATAGCCGCCCGTCGTGTTCGCGCGTTTCCAGTACAGGCCACCGATCACGCAGATAAACGTGCCCGCCAGATAGATCGTGCCAGTGACGTTCAGGTAGAGATAAACGGCGCCCGGCGGCGTGTAATACAAACCCCAGAACATCAGGAACAAGCCGACGAACAGGTTGGCGAGACGGTTGACGAAGATCTGGCTGCGCGAACCGAGAGGCGGCTTACCCATCTGTTCGCGGACGGGCAGGATGATGTCCTGGGAAATGACAGCGCTCCAGCCGAGGAGGTACGAACTGTTGACCGACATCGTCGCGGCCAGCATGCCCGCAACCACAATTCCTTTGACGCCCGGGCCGAGGATGTTCGCCAGCATGGCCGGCATCGCGTCGATCGGGGCCAGCGTCTGCCCATCGACGACCGGCAGAGGCACTCCATTGCTGACCGCGCCCACGCCGAATAGCGTCAGGGCAGCCGCGCCCCAAAGCATGGGCAGCATTCCTCGACCGAGATAGATGAACCCGGTCCAGGTCATCACCCGCTTTGAAATCTCGGGACTCCTGGTCGAGAACACGCGCATGGCGGTGGTCTGCCAGCAGGTGTGGATTGAAAACCAGAGCAGGACCTGCCAGATCAGAAAGGTGATGCCGAATTTCGGGTTCTCGATGGGATCAAAGCCGGCGCTTCCCATGGTGCTCGAAACCTTGGCGACGATATTGTCCCAACCGGCGTGGTAGACAGCGTAAATCGACACCAGAATCGTGGCCACCGACAGCAGCACATACTGAATGAAGTCGGTGATGACCACGGCCACCATTCCGCCAACGACCGTGTAGACAAGTTCGAGCAGCAGGATGCCCGACATGACCGCAACGAGGTACCGGCTGTCGATGCCGCTCACAATGGTCAGGAATTCGCCTTCGATCTTCAGGAACACGCCCATGTTGAGGATGCCCCCGGTCGCAACCAGAATCCCGGCAAGAAGGCGTAGTCCGCGGCTGTATTTGCGCTCGAAGTACTCCGGCACGGTCATCAGTTTCAGAGAACGAAAACGAGCGACTACCAGACCCGTTCGCCCGACGACGATCATGACGATTCCGGAAATCAGCGCCGCGGCAAAGGCGGCGAAACCATACTTGTAGCCGAGTTCGCCGTTGTACATGAACGTGATCGTGCCGATCTCGGTGGCCGCGAGCGTCGCAATGCCGGCGTACGTTCCCAGTTCCCGTCCGGCGACGAGGTAGTGCGAGACGTTGCCGATGTATTTCTTGCCGAGGAGTCCGACCGCAACGGACGCAATGAGATAGGCAACGACAATGAACCAGTCAATGGCGGCGAAATGCATACCGTTATCGTACACCTCGTACGGTGTTACCCTTCGCTCAGGAAGCCACTGCGCCAGTTGCTGAAATGCAGTTCGATGTAGCCGTAATCGCCGATCTGTGCGTCGACATCCTGATCAAAGGAGACGTCGTACCGGTTTGGGGCCAGGCGGAGGTGTTCGTCGAGGACTACTGCCTGGAGCTCGGCGGATCGGCCGGGATCTTCGCTTCGCAATTCGCGCGGCTCGGCGGAAAGGTCGGTCTATACGGCAAGGTGGGGAACGATCTGTTCGGGCATTATCTGCGGGACCGCATCACGGGCCTCGGGATTGCAGCGGATCACGTGTTCACGTCGGAGCGGTTCAGGACACCGGTCGGGCTCGGCCTGATCATGAAAGCGGACCGGGCAATGCTCACCTACCGGGGATGTCTGCAGGAGCTCAGCTTCGAAGCGGTCGAAGCGTCGGGATTGCTCGCGCAGGCCCCACATCTTCACATTGCGGGTTACTTCCTGCTCGAGGCCTTGCGCCCGCACTGGCCCGAGTTGCTGCCGAGGCTCAGGCAGCAGGGCATGACGGTGTCACTCGATACCAACTGGTCTCCCGCCGGGGACTGGGACGCCGTGCGGGAGATCCTCGGCTACGTGGACGTGTTCGCGCCCAATGAAGAGGAGGCTTTGCACATCTCCGGGACGGACAACGTCGAGGACGCTCTGCAATGGCTGAGCCGGCTCGTGAAGTTGACGGTGATCAAGCGGGGAGCGCGCGGCGCCGTGGCTTCTGACAGAGAGTCGGGCAATCGAGTCGATCTCCCGGCCGAATCGCTCGATGAGCGGAGCATCGCGGACACGACGGGCGCCGGCGACAACTTCGATGCCGGGTTCCTCTACGCGTGGTTGAAAGGCGCCCCGCTCGCCCATTGCGTCAGGCTTGGCGTGCGCTGCGGTACGGCAAGCCTCACACGCATGGGCGGCATCGAAGGACAGCTCGTTGGCAACGCGGAGTGCAACTGAAATGGCGAAGCGCGACACCGTTGGAGTCGGCCTGGTTGGCTCCCAGTTCATCAGCACGATCCACGCGGAAGCTTTGCGGATGGTGCCGCAGGCCGAGGTGCTGGCCGTGATGTCGCCCACGGAAGGCCACGCGCGCGACTTCGCATCGAAATACGGCATCGCACACCCCTTCAAGGACCTGGATGCGATGCTCGCGCTGGACGAAATCGACATGGTGGTCGTCGGCGCACCGAATTTCGCCCACTGCGAGATAGCGGTCAAGGCCGCAAGGGCCGGCAAGCACGTCGTCGTCGAAAAGCCGCTGTGCCTGAATCTCACGGAGGCGGATCGCATGATTGCGGCATGCGCCGAGGCTCGCGTGAAGCTGATGTACGCAGAGGAGCTTTGCTTCACACCCAAGTACGTGAGGCTGAAGCAATTGCTCGATGACGGTGTACTCGGCGATCCCGTGCTGCTCAAGCAGTCCGAGAAGCACGATGGCCCGCATGCCGCGCATTTCTGGGACGTCGAGCGCTCGGGCGGCGGCGTCACGATGGACATGGGCTGTCACGCGATCCAGTTCTTTCGCTGGCTGAATCCCAATCAGCCGGTAAAAAGCGTGTATGCGCAGATGAACACCAGCGTCCACACCGCCAGGACACGCGGCGAGGACAACGCGATCATCATCCTCGAGTTCGCGAACGGCGTTGTCGCCCTCGCCGAGGAAAGCTGGACCAAGCCCGGCGGAATGGACGACCGTGCCGAGATCCACGGTTCGAAGGGCGTGGCCTACGCGGACTTGCTCCACGGCAATTCCATCCCGACGTACAGCACGACAGGGGTGGGCTACGCGGTGGAGAAAGCCGGCAGCACCATCGGGTGGAGTTTCGTGATGTACGAGGAGATCTGGAACTACGGCTTTCCGCAGGAGTTCCAGCACTTCGTCGATTGCGTCCTGCACGACCGCCAGCCGCTGGTGACCGGAGCAGACGGCAAGGCGGTCCTCGAGATCCTGTTCGCGGCGTATGAATCCGCGGGCGCGGGCCGCAAGATCATGCTGCCCTCCTCGACCCGGGCGGACATCCCCTTTGATCTTTGGAAAAAGCGCTAGCCACCGCGGGCTCACGAACGCTCGCATGGCCAAAGTCCATCATTGCCGTGATTATCAGGAGATGAGCCGGGAAGCCGCTGCACGTGTCATCGCGGCGACGGCGGCGAAGAGTGATTCGTTGCTCTGTGCTCCGACCGGCAACTCACCGGCAGGGCTCTATCAGGAGCTGATTCGGGAAACCGGGAGGAAGCCGGATCTCTTCGGGAGCCTCAGGATCGTCAAGCTCGACGAGTGGCTGGGTGTGCCGGCGAGCGATGCCGCAAGTTGCGAGCATTTCCTCAGGAGCCGGCTTCTCGAGCCACTTGCGATCACGGCGCAACGGTATATTTCCTTCGATTCGGAAACGGGGGACCCGTCGAAGGAATGCGCCAGGATAAGCGCGGAGCTCAAGCGCCAGGGCCCGATCGATCTCTGCATTCTCGGCCTCGGAAAGAACGGCCACATCGGCTTGATCGAGCCCGGCCGCGCCCTCAAGACCCATTGCCACGTCGCGCAGCTGTCCGAGGAAACGCTGCGGCACGCGATGATGAGTTCCCGCGAGCCCAAGCCGGCATACGGAATGACGCTCGGCATCGGCGATATCCTGCGGGCCCGGAAGATTGTGCTGCTGGTCACCGGCCAGGGGAAAGAGCGCGTCATCGCGAATTTTCTCGAGGCCACCGTGACCACGGACCTGCCCGCCACCTTCTTGTGGCTGCATCCCGACGTCGAAGTCTTCCTGGATGACAGCAGCGGCTAGCGTTTGCCCAGCGCCTCGACTAGCGACGGCGCCGCGGCGCGATTGAAGGAGCGGAAGTCCTCACCGACCAGCGCCGCGATGGTCGCGGCGATTTGCGATTGGGTTACCGCCGGTACGTTGCGCCGCTCGCCGAGCGGTGGTGTGTCCGGGCCGATCACGGCGATCCAGATATTCTCCGAGCCCTTCTGTTCGACCCCGTGGTCCTTCCACTCGACGGGCCCGCTGCCCCGGCCGTGATCCGTCGAAATAATCAGCGTCGTCTTGTCCTTGTAGCCTGGAGTCGACTGGATCTGCCGCCAGAGATCGGCCATGTACGCATCGAACGAGTGCGCGGTTTCGAGAAAGTTGTCGTAACGGCTCATGTGCTGCCAGGTATCCGTATCCCCGTAACCGATGAACATGACGCGCGGCTTGTGGGTACGAAGATGGTCGCGCACGGCGACGTGCAGGAATGAGTCGAAGGGATCGGAGCCTTCGAGACGGGTCGTCGTCTGGTAAAGCTCGGTCAGCAATTCGCCCCGCGGGCTCTTGTCGCTTGCATCGACGAGGGTTTCGCCTGCGCGGATGGGGAGGCCACTGCGCTTGCCATTGAAGATGTCGGCGAACGTCGCCCAGGTGCCGAAAATCTCGACCTTCCCCGTGAAGCCCGGCCGCGTATTGAGCCACTCGAACACCGTGACGTTGGGATTCGGCCCGAATTCATTCGAATCGACGCGGGGATCGGCGACGCCGGTCGACATCTCGTTGTAGCCGGGATAGGAGAACCACATCGTGTTCGCAACCTGCGCGACGCTGCCCGCCTGCTGGTTGCCGAACAGCTGCCCCTGGGTCGCAACGGTCCCCCACAGGAAAGGAAACAGGAGCTTGCGCCGCACGGCCGGATCGTCGCTCCAGTACTTGCGCTTGAGTTCATCGACCGGAGTCCAGCTGCCGCCGGCGTCGGTGAGGAGCGTCGGATCGACGCCGGTAAACACCTCTTGCCAGCGCACGCCGTCGGCGATCACGAGGATCACGTTCTGCGTCTTGCCGGCCCAGGCGGCCGATGCGACAGACAAGCCAACGGCTGCCAGGAAGAACAATTTCACGAATCGGGACATGAGGGACTCCAATTCAGGCCACTGCATTGTTATCGCTTTGCCGCCGCTCTCGCGGCGTTGAGGAGCGGCTCGATTACGTCCATTGGAAACGGAAAGATAATCGTCGAGTTCTTGTCGGCGGCGATCACCGTCAGCGTCTCAAGGTACCGCAGCTGCAGCGCCTGCGGCTCGCGTGCGAGGATCTGGGCCGCCTCCAGCAACTTCTCGGCGGCCTGTTGTTCGCCTTCGGCGTGGATGATCTTGGCGCGACGCTCCCGCTCGGCCTCCGCTTGTCGCGCGATGGCGCGAATCATCGATTCGTTGATGTCAACGTGCTTGATCTCCACCATGGTCACTTTGATGCCCCACGCATCGGTCTGACTGTCGAGTATCTTCTGGATATCGAGGTTGAGGCGCTCACGCTCGGACAGCAGTGTGTCGAGCTCGTGCTTGCCGAGCACCGCACGCAACGTCGTCTGCGCGAGCTGGCTGGTGGCGTTGAGAAAGTGCTCGACCTGGATGATGGCCTTTTGCGGATCCACGACCCGGAAGTAGACCACGGCGTTGACCTTGACCGAGACGTTGTCCCGCGTAATGACGTCCTGCGGCGGTACGTCCATGGTCACGAGGCGCAAATCGACGCGCACCATCTGCATGATTCCCGGGATGACGAGCGCCAGACCCGGACCTTTGACTTTCCAGAAACGTCCGAGCAAGAAGACGACGCCGCGCACATATTCCCGAAGAACCCGGATACACCTCAGCGCGAGCGCGATCCCCAGCAGTAGCGCAATGACCCACACAATGCTCTGATCCAATGGCATGTCAGTCTCCTGGTGTCCGAACGGCTGGTTGCAGATTCTTGGGACTCACGTGCAATGTCAGACCGTGCACGGCGGTGACTCGAACGCGTTGCCCGAGCGCCAGAGGAACGTCACTCGTAACTCGCCAGCGCTCACCGTGCACCTGGGCGTAACCTTTACCATTGTCGGCCTCGAGAAGCTCGCCTTCAAAGCCGATCAGCTCTTCCTGGCCGCTGACAATCGGTCTGCGGCGCGCGCGCATGGCCATGGTGACGACCAGCAGCAGGAAGCAGGCACTGACGACCGCCAGACCGGCAAGCAGAGACAGTGATACGTCGGCACCTGCCGTGTCTCGATCGAAGAGCAACAGGCCTCCGAAAATGAAGGCTGCAATGCCACCGATGCCAAACACACCGAAGCTCGGCAGGAAAAACTCCGCGGCGAGGAGCCCGAGCCCAAGAACGAGCAGCGCGAGGCCCGCATAGTTCACCGGCAGCGCCTGGAACGCGAACAATGCCAGGATGAGACAAATGGCGCCGATGACTCCCGGCACACCAGAACCTGGATTTGCAAGCTCAAAGAAAAGGCCATACATGCCGAGCATCATCAGGATCAGGGCGACATTCGGATTTGCGATGGCCGATAGCAGTCGCGTGCGCCAATCGGGCTCGATGAACTCAACGTGCGCTCCAGCCGTCGTCAGTCGAAGCGGCGTTGTTCCGACTCGAACGGCGCGGCCATCGATCTTGCGCAGAAGATCGGTGACATCGTCAGCGATGACGTCGATCACTTTCTGGCGTAGCGCTTCATTGGCCGACAGGCTCGCAGCCTCGCGTACGGCACGCTCGGCCCACTCGGCATTGCGCCCGCGCAACTGCGCGAGGCCGCGAATATACGCCGCGGCGTCGTTCACTTGCTTCGCCGCGAGCGCGTCCTTCGGCATCGCCCGCGGCTGGTCGGCGTCAGGCGCGTGACTATTGGGTTTGCCGGCGGGCCTTGCGGTCGGCGTTGAGGGTGGTGGCTCGGAGGTTGGTGACGAGGCGTCACCCGGAGGCGTCCCGCCAATTTCTATCGGCGTCGCTGCGCCAAGCGTCGTCGCCGGCGACATAGCCGCAACGTGGCTCGCATAGAGGATATACGTGCCGGCGCTCGCGGCGCGCGCCCCGTTCGGCGCCACGAACGTTGCAACCGGCACGGGCGACGCCAGAATATCGCGAATGATGTCCCGCATGGCGCTGTCGAGCCCGCCCGGGGTATCCATGCGGAGGACAACGAGCGCGACATGCCGCTCCGACGCACGGCGCAGCGCACCGTGGACGAAGGATGCCGCCGCCGGCGTGATCGCTCCATCGAGCGCAACGACCCGGACCACCGACGGTGCTTGTGAAATCTCCTGCGGAGCCTGCTCAGAAGCCTCGAGATCAACACGCAAGAACACCAGCAGAAGTGTCAATGCCCTCGCGACGATGGCGGGTAATCGGTTGCTGCAGAATCGACAATGTGTCCGCTTCATGGCGACCTTGCCGCGAGCACCACGCAGGGAAGCAGCGCCGCGCTCCGGGGCGGTTGTCATTGTAGTCCGTCGATCCTACACCGCATGACACGCAACCCACCTGCGTACTCGGCTCGTAGGACGCCGGTTGGCGGGCACGCACCCGTTGGCAACCTATTGATCGTCTGTGGTCACCGAGGATGACGGCACGTCACGTAAGTCACTGTTTTGACCAGCATCCGGCGGCCGTCGGGTCGAATCGGTCGCAAATCGAAATTGGCGTGGTCGCCACACCGAGTCGCGACATCACGGGAGTCGAATGACGAACTCGACTACCGATGTGACGCTCTAGCGATACGCCGCCAGCTTGCTGTGCGTACGCGAGGCTTCGTCTGCCGCGGAGCGGTCCTCGGCTTTCTGCCAGTCGCGGACCAGCTCGGCAAATTCGGCCGCGGGGAGCGGCGGACTGAAGTGGAAGCCCTGGTACTGATCGCAGCCGAGGGCGCTCAGAAACTTGAGCTGCTCGGGCGTTTCAACGCCTTCGGCGACCACTTTGAGCTGCAGACTGTGGGCCAGTGAAATGATCGCCTGAACGATCGACCCATCATCGCTCCGGGACGTCAGATCCTTGACGAAACTGCGATCGATCTTGAGCTTGTCGATTGGAAAGCGACGCAGGTAACTCATGCTCGAATAGCCGGTACCGAAGTCGTCGACCGACACCAGCACGCCCATGCGGCTCAACTGCTCGAGAATGGCGGCGGACTCTTCCGGATCGGTCATCACGGCGCTCTCCGTCAGCTCGATCTCGAGAAAGCGCGGGTCAAGCCGTGCGTCCGCAAGGGCACTGCGAACGATCTCGAGCAGGTCGCCGCGTCGAAACTGCGCGGCCGCCACGTTGACGGCAATGCGCAGCGGCGGCAGACCCGCGTGTTGCCAGGCCGCGCACTGACGGCAGGCTTCCTGCAGAACCCACGCGCCGATCTCGTGGATCAGTCCGCAATCCTCCGCCAGGGGAATGAATTGCATGGGCGCAATCAGGCCGCGCTCCGGATGGTGCCAGCGGATGAGCGCCTCGGCGTTGCGAACGTCGCCGGTCGCCGTGTCGACCTTCGGTTGATAGTAGAGCTCGAATTGCTCGAGCTTCAGCGCCTGGTGCAGATCGCTCTCGAGGCTCACCCGCTCCACGGCCAGCACATTCATGCCGGCGGCGAAGCGCTGAAGATTGTTGGGGCCCCGTTGCTTCGCGAAATACATCGCGGCATCGGCATGCGCGAGCAGACTCTCCGCCGAGGCGCCATCTTGCGGGTAGCAGGCGATGCCGATACTCGAGGAGACGTGCAGTTCAACGCCGGCATAGCGGATGGGCAGGCGCAGCGCGGCGTTCGCCTGCCGGGCCATCTCCTCGGCATCGGCCTCCGCCGCCGAGGGGCTCACTACCAGCACGAATTCATCGCCGCCAACGCGGGCCACCGTGTCGATGCTGCGAGCGACGCCGAGCAGGCGCCGCGCAACCTGGTTGATAACGGTGTCGCCGGCGCGATGGCCCAGCGAGTCGTTGATCAGCTTGAACCGGTCGAGGTCGAGCATCAGCACGGCGAACGGCTGGCGATCCCGGCCGGCGTGCACGATAGCCTGAGCCAGCCGGTCGTCGAGCAACGCGCGGTTCGGCAACCCCGTCAGTGCATCGTGAGTGGCCAGATGGCGCAGCTGCTGGTTCGCGGCCTCGAGCCCTTCGGTACGGGCGGTGATGACCTCCTCCAGGGACTCGACGTGCTTTCTGAGCGCGCGCTCGTGCTGCCACTTGCGCGACAGGGCGCTCGCGCACTGCAGGACTTCGATCGGCTCGAACGGCTTCTTCAGGATGAGCAGCTTGTCGGAATAGCCGAGCCGCTCGACGACATCCACCCAGTCGTAGTCCGAATGCGCCGAGCAGATGACGACCTGCATGTCCGGATCTTTTTCCCAGAGGCGCTCGATGGTTTCGAGACCATCCCAGCCTGGCGGCATCCGCATGTCGACGAACGCCATGGCGTACGGCCGACCGGCCTGCCGGGCGCGTTCGGCGCATTGCACCGCCTGCTGGCCCTGCAGGGCAAAATCGATCGAATAGCGGGATGGCTGTGCGGGTGGCGCTGCGGCGTCTCCGAACAGCAGGCTTTCCGCCGCGGACAGGTTCGCGTCGACCGACGCGTTCCTCGCGAGGATCCTGCGAAAATCGTCGTGGATCGCCGCGTTGTCGTCGGTGACCAGGATGCGAATCTCGTCGATTCGCTCGGTCGCAGCGCCACTCATGCGTACTTCCTCGCGCTCAGCTCATGGGTAGCGCTCAGTGGCAAGCGCAGCGTGAAGCAGGCACCGCGGCCCGGGCCCTCGCTGTGCCCGCTCAGATCGCCACCCAGTTCCTTGGCGAGATTCGCGCTCGCGTGCAGACCGAACCCGTGCCCGTCTTTCTTGGTGGTGAATCCGAACTCGAACAGCCGCTCGAGCGCACCCGTCTCGATCCCGATTCCCGTATCCTCGATGTCGATCGCGAGCGAGCCCGGCGCCTGCTCGCGAATACGAACCGTCAGGAGGCGCGCGCCCCCGGTCTGGTTCCTCAGCGCATGACGTGCGTTGCTCAGCAGGTTCCCGAGTATCTGAATCAGCTTGTGGCGGTCGAGCGTGAGGCGCGGAGCGAGCCGGTAGTCGCGCTTGACCGTAATATCGGCGCAGTCGGAGAAATTGAGCGCCAGGGCGTTGTCGGCCAGTTCACCGACATCCACCTCTTCGCTGATGCCGCCGCGGCGCGCATGGCTCTGCTGCGCGGCGACGATCTTGCCGATGTGCTCGACGTGCGTGACGACGGCCTGCATGTCGGCCTGGAGCGTGCGGTTTTCGGCCCCGAGATGCTCCCCCAGCTGGGCGAGATAGCCCGGCACTTCGTGCCCGCGCGGATCGTTTTCGAGGAACGCCCGCAACCGATCGCCCTGCGCACTGAGAAGCTTCGCGACGCGATCAACGTTGCCGACGCGCGAATCACGCAGGCCCGCGAGCACCAGCGCCGCCGACACCCCGAGGCTGTTGAGCACGTTGCCCACGTTGTGCAGCACGCCGGTCGCAACTTCGGCCTTGCCGGCCTGGTGTGAGGCGTCGCGCAGCTGCATTTGCAGCTCCAATCGACGCTCCTCCTGCCGCACCTCGTCGGTGACGTCCCAGCAGACGCCGAGCACGCGTTCGAGCTTCCCCTGCGGGTCGCAGGTCAGCCGGGCATGGGCCTGCAAGTGCACCGTCTCGCCCGTCGGGACGACGATCCGCACGCGCAACGCGCACACGCCGCGACTCTCGGCGATGGCCGCACGAATGGCGGCGAGCGCGGTGCAGGCGTCGTCCGGATGAATCATCGCCATCAGTTCATCGGGACGCCCGCGCATGTCGATGCCCGCCGCCCGCAGCGACTCGATTTCATTCTCGATCCAGATGGTCGCCCGTGTCGCGACCTCATACTGCCAGCAGGCAATGCCGGCGGCCTGCGTCGCCAGCGTCAGCAGATTCTTGCCGTGCTGCAGGTTCGCGTTGAGTTCCTCCAGGCGCAGCGAATCCCGGCGCATACGTGATTCGAGGTGCGCATCGTAGATGGCGGTGATCAGCGCGATCGCGAGCAGCGCGAGGGCGATCAGCGCGATGGTCACGGCCAGCCAGTTATTGTCGAGCGATGCGCCGCCCGAGCAATAGGCGCCCGGCTCGATCATCGACGCCGCCATGGCGGTGTAATGCATGCCGCTGATCGCGCATCCCATCACGATGGCGGCGGCGGCGCGGGCCAGGATCATGTACCAGGACTGCCCGCTGCGCAGGCGAAAGGCAAGCCACAGGGCCGCGAAGGACGCGGTGATCGCGATCGCGATGGACGCGGCGACGAGCGGCGGGCTGTAGTTGATCATCGGCATGATCGGAATGGCCGCCATGCCGGTGTAGTGCATCGCGCAGATGCCAAGGCCCATTACGACGGAACTCGCAGCAAGGCGCTTGAGACCGAGATTTCGACGGCTGGCGATCGCGAGCGCAAAGCCCGACGTCAGAATGGCAATGGCGAGCGACGCCATGGTCGTGCGGATGTCGTAGCGCAGCGGGATGGGCACCGAGTACGCCAGCATGCCGATGAAATGCATCGACCAGATGCCGATACCCATGGCGGCGGCGCCGCCGACGAGCCATCCACGCCCGCCTGATCGCTCCGATTGGGCAACCCGCCCGGCCAGTGTGAGTGCCGTATAGGAGACGACGATCGCCACCACGATCGACAGTGCTACCAGCCAATAGTTATAGGTCGCGTACATTTGCCAAATGCCCCAGCCGTGCTTCCTCGCTCGCAGATGCCCGACGGCGCTGCCGACGGCAACGCGGGTCGTCCCCGGAAAACATAAAAATAGCCCGGATACGCCGCGTCCCAACGGCACCAATTCTCAATTCGTCGCTGCCATTTTGTGATGGAGTCGCCAGTGGTCAGCGAGCGCGGATTCGCCCCCCTCGTAAGGACCTGCACCGGTGGTGACCGCTCGTCGCCACCAGCATCTAAGACCCTGCCGGGGCCGGGTCGGGCCGCGGCATGCCCCCAACCAATTCCCAAAGCGGCTTATCGGCGTCGGCCGCGTCCCTGTGATCCACGGCGCCCCAACGCTGGATTGAAGATTGATGCGGAGAACTACGAGTCGCAGCTGGTGGCACAGAGTCCCGGCTTCGATTGGCCGGTCTTCGACGAGAATACGGGCGCCTTTCTTTGCTACACGTCAGGCTCCAGCGTCTCTTGATCGGAGGCCCCGCGGCCAAGCTCGCAGCCCGCGGCGAGGACGCGATGAACGATGTGATCTGGAGCCGGCAGGGCCGCCTGCTGTTTGGCAGCGATACCGCAATTGCCTGTTGGACGGCGCCAAAGAGACCTAGCGCGAGCTTACATTTGTCTGCTTGGCGCGAGCGACCCTCAGGTCAGTACTTCAGCGGCTCGAGGTACGACGCGATGCTTTGCTCGCGGTCCCTGAACACCGGCGGAATCTGCAGGCTCTTGCCGAGATCCTCGTAGCACTCGTCGACGAGAAATCCCTCTTTCTTGGAAACGCACGCCTCGAACAAGGCACCCGCCGGCGTGCGCACGTAGATGGAGTCGAAGTAGCCGCGATCCTTCCGATCTGACGTATCCGTGTAGCCCAGGCCCTCGAGCCGGAACTTGACGTTGCTCTGGATATCGAGCGTTGCGACCTTGAAGGCGCAGTGATGCACGGTTCCTTCGCCATAGGCCCACGAACCTTGCGCAACCGTCGGCTCCTTGAGGAAGTCGACAATCGTGCCCGTGCCGCCCTTCCCGACCTCGTAGCGAATCGTCGCGCCGTCGGTGCGCCGGTTCTTGCCGCTCCAGCCGTCCTGGATGAATTCTTCGGAGTTCTCCGCATCCCGCACCGACACCGTGATGCCGTGCGTGCCGCGAATGCCGCACTCCGAGGGAACGACGCCGTTCGAGTAGGGCTTGCGATTGTCATCGTCGATGCCGGCAAAGGCATATTCGATGCCGCACGGGTGCTTGAACCGGAGCATCCGCTCGCCAAACCGCTCGTCCTCGACCGTGCTTACACCATGCACCTTCAGGTGCTGTTGCCAGAATTTTAGCGATGATCGGGGCACCGACAGAACGAGCGTCTTGATTTGCCCAGTGCCGGGGCGCGACTTGCGGCCGGATTGGCGCATCGGAAAGCAGGTGATCAGCGTGCTCTCGTCGCCAAGGTCGTTGCCGTAGTAGAGGTGATAGACCGGCTCGTCGCCGTCGTAGAGCGCGGTCTTCTTCACGCTCTTCAGCCCCAGCACTTTCGTGTGGAAGTCGTAGTCCTCCTGGGCCGTGCCCACATTCAAGGTGATGTGGTGGTGCTTCAGGATGTGCGGATTTGGTTCCATTGGTTTGTCCCCCTGCCTCGTTTATACCCGAGTTCACCCGGACTTTGAATTCCAGGTGGTGCGCGCGCACGGGAGCCCGAGCGAATCGCGCTTCGGCAGCGCGTAACCGCAGCTCGCTCCCCAAAATCCCCCGATCGTCGCAACCACGCCACGCGGGGCAGCGAGTCCGGCACGCCATGCCCCATGAGGCCTGTCACAGCAATGACTTATGCGCATATGGCGCATGGCCCGGCATGGCTCGACGACGACCGGCGTCCGCTGGACTGGAACGGTCCCGTTGATCAAGCCTTTACGCGGTTTCCCGAGTCGGCTCTGGATCGGCCGATCATCGATCACTTGGAGCGCGTGGCTCGCCTGCATCACGACCGGATCGCGATCAGGAATTCCGAAGGAGCCCTGACCCACGGCGAACTGTGGGAAGGCGTCGGCGGGCTCGCGGAAGCCCTGGCCGCCGATAGTCATGCGGGCGAGCTGATCGGCATCTTGCTGCCGGCATCGCCGATGTTTGCGCTGGCGATGTTCGCGTGCCTCGCCGCAGGACGCCGCTTTGTCGCACTCGATACGGATCATCCGAAAGGCTGGCTGGATCACGCGCTCGAGGACGCGCGGCCCGGATGAACCGGCCTGCGTCCTCTTCACTTCCGTGAGCACCGGCCGGCCGAAGGGGATCGTCAACAGTCAGAGAAACCTCCTGCAGCGCGTGGCTCAATCCATCAACGCCGCGCACCTCAACGCCGCGCACCTCAACGCCGACGACCGGTTCCTGACGGTTGCCTCGCCCTGCACGATCGTCGCAGTGCGCGACATCATGACGGCACTCCTCGCCGGGGCAAGCATTCACCTCCTCGATCCGCAGCGTGCCGGCGCGCGCGAGATTTCGACGGTGATCCGTGCAGAGGCCATTGCTGCAATGGTTTGTCGACGACTCGTGCCGAGGAGAGGATCCCCGCGTTCCCATCGGCTATCCCCTGCCGGGCAATCGCCTCGCGGTGGTCAACGAGGATGGCCGCGCCACGCCGCCTGGTGAAGCCGGCGAGCTCGTCGTCTCGAGCCCCTACGTGTCATTGGGGCGTCGGACCGGTGGACAGTGCGCGCACGAGCGCGCTGAAACCAGCGGATTGCCCGCGCGGCGGCTTTCGGAATCCGGAGATGAAGTCAGCTTCGTCGGACTTATCGATACATTGATGAGCCCCCTGAGGTGGACGCTGCGGGCCTGGCTCTCCATCATCGGCCGACGCATTGCCCGCTTGCCCGGCAATATGCGCCCATGGCGGACTACGACTCCTGCATTGATGCAACCGGAAGTTGCGCCGGCCCAGGCTGCGGACCCGTCTGCGGCGAAGCCCGCGAGCGCCGACGTCGTAGCCAAGGCACTCACGCTCACGGCCGGTCAATACGCCGACAACTTCGCCAACCTCACGGACGCGGACTCGCTTGCGTACGTCACCGCGTTGCTCGAGCGCGATGCGAAGATCCATGACCTTCGCGTCAATCGGCGCGTGACGTTCGCTCCGATGCGGCGTCAGGCGCCGGGTCAGTTGAACCGCACGTATTCGAAGTCGAGCGGCTGCTGGTTGATGCCGACCGAAGGCGGCGCGATCCAGTTGGCAAATTGACCGGGCTCGACCACACGACCCATCAGTGAAGCCACGAACGCCCGATCCTCATCGGTGGGCAACCAGTCGCGTGCGCCTGCCTTCCACTCCACGTCACTGACGAGTCGCCCGTCGGGCGAGACCTTCACCTCGGCGAGCGGCCCGATCAGGCGATTGAACGCTTTGTGGGGCACCTTCAGACGGAAGTCGATGTGGTTTTTCTTGAGGGCGAGGTTCCAGGCCTCGACGCCCGCGATCGAGTCCTCGATGAACTCATCGCGCAGGCGCTCGTTGAGCGAATTGAGCGCGGGCGCCTCGCGCGTCATGATCCGGCCGTCCTTGATTTCCTGGATGGGATAGCTCGCATCGATCAGCGTGTGATCGTCCTTCTGGCGATCTTCGAAATAGCGCCCCTTGAGACCCGTCGTATAGAACGTCGCGGCGTTCGAGGAGAGATCCGATCCGAAGAGGTCGATCGTGACGCTATAGTGAAAGTTGAGATAGCGCTGCAGCGTCGGCAGATCGATGACGCCGAGCGCGCGAACGCGCGCGGGATCCCCCGCTTTTTCGCGCGCCATGACCTCGGCCGTCCGCTCGACGATGCGTCGCACGCCATTGCGACCGACGAACATGTGATGGCCTTCCTCGGTCAGCATGAAGCGCGTCGTGCGTGCGAGCGGATCAAAGGCGGATTCGGCGAGCGCCGACAACTGAAACTTGCCGTCACGATCCGTGAAATAGGTGAACATGAAGAAGGCGAGCCAGTCCGGCGTCCGCTCATTGAACGCACCCAGAATTCTGGGATTGTCCGCATCGCCCGAGCGACGCGCGAGCAGCGCCTGCGCTTCCTCGCGTCCGTCGCGGCCGAAGTGCCGGTGCAGGAGATACACCATCGCCCAGAGGTGCCGGCCCTCCTCGACATTCACCTGAAAGAGATTTCTGAGGTCGTACATCGATGGGCTGGTAAGTCCCAGGTGTCGCTGCTGCTCGACTGACGCGGGTTCCGTGTCGCCCTGCGTAACGATGATCCGCCGGAGGTTGCTGCGATACTCACCGGGCACCTCCTGCCACGCGGCCTCGCCGCGGTGCGCGCCGAAGCCGATCTTGCGGTCCGGGAGCGCCGGGTTCATGAAGATTCCCCAGCGGTAGTCCGGCATCTTCACGTGAGCGAACTGCGCCCATCCCGCCTTGTCGACGCTGACCGCCGTGCGCAGATAGACGTCGTGCTTGTGCGTGCCCTCCGGCCCCATCTCGGACCACCAGTTCAGGAATGCGGGCTGCCAATGCTCGAGTGCGCGCTGCAGCGTCTTGTCGCCGGCAAGATCCACGTTATTCGGAATCCTGTCGTTATAGTTGATGTCCACCACGCACTCCCGGATTCAAATACGTTCCCAGTTGAATTTCGCCTTGCTGCCGGTGCCGAACACCTTGAGCGCGCCCGCCTCGCCCACCGCATTCGGGCGGACGAAGACCCAGTTCTGCCATGCGCTCAAGCGCCCGAAGATACGGGTCTCCATCGATTCATGGCCCCCGAAACGCAGACTCGCTTCCATGGCCGTGAGCGCATCTGGCGAGAGGCTCGTCCGCTCCTCCAGCGCAATCCGCAGCTCATGATCCCAGTCGAGCGCGTCGGGCGTGCTGGTCACGAGGCCCAGCTCCAACGCGCCATGCGCATCGAGCACGCGGCCCATCGATTCTCGCGCCCGCGTGATGATGTCCACATTTCCGTAGAAGCGCGATTCCAGGCGGCTCATTCCTGCGACGGTCGGATACGCCCCGCAATTCACGTCGCTGAGCGCGACCGTGGGAGCTTTGGGATCGTCCGGCGCCGCGAGCATGTAGCTGCGATCCGCCGCAAGGGCGAGTTCAAAGAGAGTGCCGGTGAAGCAGGAGCCGGCATCGATGACCGCGAACATCGATCGTGAACTCACATCCAGGCGCGCGAGCGTACGGCGCAACATTCCGATGGTCTCGCGCACGAACCAGTGCTGCGCATGGCTCCCGAGGGCGGTATCGACCGCGAGCACGCGCGCCGCGTCGCCGCGAGTCTTCAATAGCCATGTCCCGATCTCGAGATCATTCGTCCGCAGCATCAGGATGGCGTCATCGAGTTCACGCGCCATCGCGAGCGGCCACCAATGCGCACCGCGCGCCAGGATCCCATCGACCGTCGCCGGCTCGTCGATCGACGGAGCAGTTACGCTGATCGTCGCCGTGCGCGCCTTGCGATCGATCTGCGCATCCACCCGGCTGTAGTGATAGCCGTTTTCATCGATGGTGCGATCGAGCGGGGTCAACGCGATACCGGCAGCTCCGCGCGGCCGATCGCTCAGCGCGGCCAGTTCCGTCGCGCGTTTGGCGACATGCGCCGTAAACTGTTGCGGCTTGACGTGCCCGTCGATCAGCCGCCACTCCTTCGCTCGCTCGGCGCGCACGCCTTCGGACACCGTGCAGAACTGGTCGGCGTGGTCGCGCCGCACTTTGCGCTTGTCGGTCAGCCGCGTGAGCCCGCCGGTGCCCGGCAGCACACCGAGCAGCGGCACTTCGGGAAGGCTGACCGTGGACGAGCGATCGTCGATCAGCAGGACTTCGTCACAGGCAATCGCCAGTTCGTAACCGCCGCCCGCCGTTGCGCCATTACAGGCCGCGAGGAATTTAAGACCCGAGTGCGCGCTCGAGTCTTCGATGCCGTTGCGCGTCTCGTTCGTGAATTTGCAGAAGTTGACCTTCCAGGCATGCGTCGAAAGGCCCAGCATGAAGATGTTGGCGCCCGAGCAGAAAATGCGGTCCTTGGCGCTCGTGATGACGACGCAACCGACCTCCGGATGCTCGAAGCGGACGCGCTGCAGGGCGTCGTTGAGCTCAATGTCGACGCCGAGATCGTAGGAATTGAGTTTCAGCTTGTATCCCGGTCGAAACCCTCCGTCCTCGTCCACGTCGAGGGCCAGCGTCGCCACGGATCCGTCGAACGTCAGGTGCCAGTGGCGATAGCGGGCCGGTTCTGCATCGAACATGACACGATCGGTCGATCCGGCGGGTGGTACGGTCGCGCCTTGAGCCATCGCTGCTCCTACCGGTTCCGCTCAGCGGTCGTCGGGCTGACGCATTTCTTCAACGCGGCGAGACTCTGCGGAACGCTTTGCCGGGAGGTATCGATCGCCACATCCGCCTTGCCGTAAAGCGGCTGGCGGGACGCCAGGATCCGGCGCAGATCCTTCATCGCTTCTGGTTGACCGCGCATGGGGCGCAGGTCCCCCTGTGCGACGACGCGGGCCATATGCTCCTCGGGAGACGCCTTGATCCAGACGGTGAAGCAATTCGCCAGCAGCCGGTTGTAGGTTTCGGCCTCGGAGACGATACCGCCGCCGACCGTCAAGACAAGCTCCTGCTGGCTCTCGATCAGGCGCTCGAGGCAGCGTCGCTCGATGCGCCGATAGCCCGCCTCCCCATACAACAGGAATACCTCGCTCAGGCTCATGCCGGCGTCGCGTTCGATTTCGCGGTCGAGTTCCACGAAGGGCCGACGCAAGGTCTTGGCCAGCTGACCTCCGAGCGTGCTTTTGCCGGCTCCCCGCAACCCGATGAGCGCAATCCGGTTACGCCGCACGGGCCTGCGCTCGCTCGCATCCAGCAGGTCTTTGAGGCCGATTCCAAGCGCCTCCGCAACGCGGCGCAGCAGGGTGATCGATGCATTGCCCTCGCCCGCTTCGAGCTGCGCGAGGTAACGCTCCGACACGTCCGCGACGCGTGAGAGCATCTTGCGCGCCATGCCACGCTGCTCGCGCGCTTCGCGAACCGTCGCGCCGATGGCGGCGAGGAAGCCGGCATCATCGACGGGCCTCGCGTCGGGTTCGAAGGGTTTCGGCCGGGCTTTCATGGCATTGCGTTATATCGCATTATTGGTATAGGCTTCAAGCATTATAATGCCTGCCCGGGATTCGCCAGACCATGGCCCTGTTGAGTTCCGCCGACCACAGCTTTAGCCCGCCGGTTGTCACCGTGCCGCGGGTCTACAACGCGGCGCACGACCTGCTCGAGCGCAACCTGCGCGCAGGCCGCGGTGAGAAAGTCGCTTACATCGACGATCGCAGCCGCTGCACCTACAGCGAACTGGCAGCGCGCGTCGGCCGGTGCTCTGGCGCGCTGACCGCGCTCGGCCTGCAAAGAGAGCATCGGGCGCTCCTCTGCATGCACGACAGCATCGATTGGCCGGTCGCTTTCCTCGGCTGCATCCAGGCCGGGATCGTGCCGATCGCGGTCAATACGCTCCTGCGGACCGAGGACTACGACTACATGCTGCGCGACAGTCGAGCGCAGGCGCTCATCGTTTCATCGGCAGTCCTGCCCTTGTTCGCGCCCCTCATCGGAAAGCTTGCGACGCTTGAGCACGTCATCGTTGCCGGCGCTGACAGTGGCGGACCATTGAGTTTTGACCGGCTTGTTGCCGAGGCATCGCCGCAATTCGACCCGGCGGCGACGCTCGCCGGTGACGTGTGCTTCTGGCTGTATTCCTCGGGCTCAACCGGCGCGCCCAAAGGCACGCTGCATGCCCATGGCAGCCTGATACAGACAGCGGAGCTCTACGGAAAAGGCGTGCTAGGCATGCGCGAGGACGACGTCGTGTTCTCGGCGGCCAAACTCTTCTTCGCTTATGGACTCGGGAATGCGCTGACTTTCCCGATGTCCGTCGGCGCGACGACGATCCTGATGGCGGAACGCCCGACTCCCGCTGCCGTCTTTGCCCAGCTGCAACGCCGGCAACCAACGCTGTTCTGTGGGGTTCCGACTCTCTACGCCGCCCTGCTCGCCCAGCCGAATCTGCCTGCGAAGGCAGCGGTGCGCCTCCGAGCCTGTGTTTCGGCCGGTGAACCCTTGCCGCGCGACATCGGCGAGCGCTGGCGACGGCATTTCGAGGTCGACATCCTCGATGGCATCGGCTCGACGGAAATGCTCCACATCTTTCTTTCCAACCGTCCAGGGCAGGTCCGTTACGGCACGACCGGCCAACCGGTGCCCGGCTATGAGCTGACGATTGTCGACGACAAGGACTGCCCGGTGACGGCGGGAGAAATCGGCGAACTCAAGGTGAGTGGCCCCTCTCGCTCGCTCGGTTACTGGAACAATCCAGAGAAGACCCGCAAGGCGTTTCAAGGCCCGTGGACCCGCAGTGGCGACAAGTACCACGTCGACGCCGACGGTTACTACGTCTACGCGGGCCGGAGCGATGACATGCTGAAAGTGAGTGGCATGTATGTATCGCCCGCGGAAGTCGAGTCCGCCTTGATCAGCCATGATGCCGTGCTCGAAGCGGCCGTGGTCGGCAAGAGCGATGCCGACGGGCTCGTGAAGCCGATCGCCTTTGTGGTGCTCGCCTCGGGCCACACGGCGAACGACGCGCTTGCCGAAGAACTGAAGCGGCACGTGAAATCCCGCCTGGCGCCCCACAAGTATCCGCGCTGGGTTGAATTCCTCCCGGAGCTGCCGAAGACGGCCACCGGAAAGATCCAGCGCTTCAAGCTGCGTGACACGGCCAGCCGCGGCACGGGCAGCCGACAATCGTGATGCTGCACGAAGGCCTCGGTTCGGTCGCACTGTGGAAGGACTTCCCGGCCGCACTGGCACATGCCACAGGTCACCGCATCGTCGCCTATTCACGCCGCGGTTACGGCCACTCATCCTCGCTGACCGAGCGACGGCGCGTCCATTGCGATCATTCACGCGGGCGGATCCGGGCGAAAAGTCTCCGGCCTGATCCTGCTTGCGCCGCACGTGATGGTCGAAGACTTGTCCGTCAGGAGCATCGCCGCCGCCCGTCAGGCTTACGAGAACACGGGTCTGCGCTCGAAACTGTCCCGTTTCCACGACGACGTCGATTCGGCATTCCGCGGCTGGAACGACATCTGGCTGGATCCCGAATTCCGGAGCTGGAACATCGAAGAGTACCTGCCGCGCATCGCGACCAGGCGGACGCCGTCCTGCTGGCGACATGCACCTTCGTATCGCGCCTTTGACCGGATCCGGCCTCCGTTCAGCTGCCGTTTAGCCAGTCCGGGCGGCGGAGCCACTCTTATATATGTGCGCAAGCCCCCAAATCGGGGGTCACGGTCCCGGCTCGGTCGGGTCGCGTGCCGCGACCGCGGTTGACAGAGCACTCGCTCGCACTGACACTCCGGTCGGCAGCGGCACCAGCGCGCAGCGCGGAGTAACGTCGATGGTCAGCAAGATCACGGTTCACGACCCACGCGGCTTTCCACCGAAGGTCACCGGAAAACGGCTCGCGCAGCGTCTCGAGCGGCTCGACGGCAAGATCGTGTATCTCATCGACTGCCTGTTCGAGAACTCGGACAACTTCATGGTGCAGATGCGGGAGTGGTTCGCCGAACACCTGCCTGCCGTCAGCACGCGCATCATCAAGCCGCGCGAGTGCTGGATCGACGACCCGGACATGCGGGCCACGATTGCCGCGCAGGGCAACGCCGCCATCATCGGCGTCGGTCTCTGAAGCACCTGTTGCCCCACGGTCGTGGGGTTGGCGCTCGCCCTCGAACGGCAGGGAATACCCACCGTTCCGGTGAGCACCCACGTGTTCGCACGGCTCGCGAAGGCGACGGCGCTCGCCGAAGGCATGCCGACGGCGCGCAACGTCTTCGTTCCCCAACCGGTCGTCGGCCGTTCACCCGCGGAGCTGCGCGCGTACATCGATGGCATCGACCCGATTTTGAAGCGCCCCTTCATGCAGGGCGTGATCGAAGGACTGACCCGGCCGCTCGGCGCGGAGGATTTCAAGGACGCGAGCTTCGAGCGCAACATCCCGCGGCTGCTCGAGCCCGATACGGAAGACAATCTGCAGGAGCTGTTCATCCGCAACAGCTGGACCGATTTCCTGCCGATCATCCTGCCGACGGAGGAGCGCGTCCATCGAATCCTGAAAGGCACCAGGCACGCGCGTGACAAGATCGTCGGCCGGCTGCAGCCAACGGCGTATCGCGAGAGTTGGGAGTTCGATGTCGAGAAGGTCGCGGTGAATGCCGTCATGGCGGGTGCGAGGCCCGAGTACCTGCCGGTGATCCTCGCGATGGCCGCGAGCGGCATCTCGGCGCGCTCGAGCAGCACCAACTCCTTCGCCACGCTATCGCTGGTCAACGGCCCGATCCGCAACGAGATCGGCATGAATTCCGGCATCGGCGCGCTGGGGCCGTACAACCACGCCAACGCGACGTTGGGCCGCGCGTATGGCCTCTTCAGCCAGAACCTGCAGGGCGGATCGGTGCCGGGCGACACCTACCTCGGCACGTTCGGTAATTTCCTGAATTACTCCGCGTGCTTTCCGGAGGCCGAGGAGCGCAGTCCCTGGGCGCCCTTCCATGTCGATGAAGGCTTTCGGGCGAACGACAGCACGGTCAGCATCTTCTTCGGCGGCTGGTACACGCAATCCGGCTATGGCCCGCGCGCGACGTGGCAGGAGAAGTTCATCCGCTGCCTGACGGCCGATCATTTCAGCCCGCCGCTGATCGTGATGGACCCGATCGTGGCCCGCGGCTTCGTCGACCTCGGGTACACCAAGCGCTCGCTGATCGAATGGTGTGCCGAGAACGCGAAGCTCTCGGCGCGCGATTACTGGGACGATCAGTGGGTCGGCACGCTCCATCGTCCGCTCGGCGTCGCGGGCGTCGAACCCTACGCGAGCCGGCTCAAGGCCGCGCCGGACGAGATGGTGACGCTCTTCAAGCCGGACGACATCAAGATCGTCGTCACGGGCGGTGAGACGCAGGGCGCGTTCAAGATGTTCGCGGGGCGGCTGCAGAAACCCGCACCGGGAAACTTCCTCGGCGGTACTGCGATCAACGTCATCGACGAGTGGCGCTGACCTCGAGCTCGCGGCTCACGCAGCATTCGGCTTCGGCAGGCCGAAGAGCGTGTGCAGTCCCGGGTGCCGGCCGAGCCCCCCGTACAGGTCGAAGCCGCGATCGATGTAGTCCTTGAGCGTGTCGTCATCGTGCAAGGGCGGAATCTTCGCCACCGACGCCGTCCACAGAAACACCGCGAGCACCTTGAAGTCCGCATAGTTCGGCTGTGCACCCCCGAGCCACGGGTTCTGTTTCAGGAGCTGGCGCAGCAGCTCGAGTTGCGGCGGCACGAGCGGGAGGCGCTCCTCGCGGCCCGCCTGCACGTCTTCGAGCTTGCGCCCGCCGAGAAAGAGGGTCTGGCGGCTTTCGCGCACGTATTCGTGATCCTGCGGCAGCGACAGATCGTGGTAGTCGAGGATGTAACAGGAGAACCACGGCCGGATTGCGGTGGCCCAGAGCCAGCCGTCGATGAACTTCGTCAGGATCTTCATGCTGTCGCCCGAGAACAGCATCGGCCGGTCCGGATACTGGCGGTCCAGGTACTCCGCGATGTCCCAGCTCTCCTTGATCCAGACCCCGTCGTCGACGATCACGGGCACACGATCGTGAAATCCCTTGGTGCGTTCGCGGATGCCGGTGAAACCGCCGGGAACGATGTCGATCTCGAAGCCCTTGTGCTTCAGCGCGTATTTGGTCGCCCAGACGAACGGGCTGATGGTGGCGCCGTTCGCGAGCTGCAGGTCGAAGAGCGTGATCGTGTTGTTCTTGGCCATGGGTCAGTCCGCTAGGGTTAGTCCGCCTTGGCGCCGGGCATGCCGCGGCCGGATTTCTTTCGCCGCTGGTAGTCCGGGTCGTTCTCGTATTGCCTGAGGGCCGCGATCACTTCGCCGTTGTACTTCTCGATCATCGGAATGAACTCCGGGTACGGCAGGACCCAGAATTCGTTGCGCCGGACGGCCGCGACGACAATGCGCGCGAGGTCGATCGGATCGATGCCGCCTTCGATGACTGCCTTCAGCCGCTTGAACACTTCCGGGTCCGCGCCGTAGTAGCCGGTCTGGCCGTATTTTCCCTGCCGCGAGAGCACCGATTCATGGATGTTGGTGTTGACGCCGCCGGGACAGAGAATCGACACGCCGATGTGGTGCGGTTCGAGCTCGAGGCGCAGCGACTCCGAGAGTCCGCGCACGGCATATTTGGTCGTGCAGTAGATCGCCGTGCCCGGCAGCGCCACGAACGCCGACATGGAAGCGGTATTCACGATGTGGCCGCCCGACTTGCGCTCGATCATCCGCGGCATGAAGACCTGCACGCCGTTGATCATGCCCTTGAGATTGACGTCGATCTGCCAGTCCCAGTCGTCGTGCGTCGCCTTCTCGACCGGCCCGAACTGGCTGACGCCCGCCGTGTTCAATAACAGCTGGACGGGTCCGAAGACGCGTTCGGCTTCGTCGGCGGCATGCGCGTAGGCCGCGCGGTCCGTGATGTCGAGATGAATTGCATGCGCGGGCAGTTTCCTCTTCGCGAACCACTCCATGGCCTCGCGCAGATGATCCTCGCGGATGTCCGCGATCACGACTTTGACCTGCGCTTCCTCGGCAAGCACCTTGGCCTGACCGAGCGCGACACCCGAACCGCCTCCGGTAATGAAAGCGACCTTACCCTTCAGATCCTGCATGGCTCGCCCCTCTCGCATGAATCAGTGCCGCTCGCTCTGGCGGCGAGTCACGGCAATCGGCTTCAGATTACCCGACACGCGCCCTTTGCACATCTCAGCCGCTCGTCGCTACACTCCCACCGATGAGTCACCCGTCAACCGCCGCACCGTTGCCCTTCGCTCTCGCGGCACTTTTCATCGCGCTGGGACCCGTGGTTCCAGACCGGGCGGCCGCTTCGGACAAGGCCAAGGGCGCGCAGTGCGCGGCGATCGACGATCCCGTGGCTCGCCTGGCGTGCTTTGACGCGGCGTTCCCGCGCCCGCCGCACGCCACCGCGCCCGCCGCGGCGCCAACCAGCGCGTCGGCCCCCGCGCCCAAGCCGGCTGCGCCGGCTGCCGTGGCCGTCAAGCCAACATCGGACGCCGAGAAATTTGGCCTGTCCAACAAACAAAAAACCGCGCTCGAGGCGAAGCCTGGCGAGCCGGCGGCGACGCCGGCGCCAACGACCACAACGACGGCAGGCGTCAAGACCGTCCGCAAACTGCCCTCGGGCTACCTGCTCATCGGCCTCGACAACAATCAGCTGTGGCAGCAGACGGAAATCGATGCGCTGGTCGTGCTGCTGCCGGGCGATCGGGTGCAGATCAAACAGGCTTCGATGGGCTCCTTCCTGCTCGTCACGCCAGCGCACTACAGCACTCGGGTCCGGCGGGTTCAGTAGCCATTCGGGCGAAAACAACTCAGCCGCAAGGCTCGATCAGCACCGCGCCGGTCGACATCGGCTGCACATTACGCCGATAGATTCCGAGGTAGCCATGCGCAGGGATGGCGTAGCCCTCGGGCAACGCGGCGCGGCGCACGGCCAGCTCCTCGGCACTCACCTTGAGCTCGAGCGAACGCTCCGCCACGCTGATGCGGATGGCATCGCCCGTTTTTACCAAACCGATGGGACCGCCGACCGCAGCCTCGGGCGCAACCTCGGCAACCGTTAACCCCTTGAGACACAGGCCCGAGAGCTGGCCGTCCGTGACGATGGCCACGTCGCGCGCGAGCCCAACCGCGTCGATGGCGAAGAGGATCAGCGACGCGCCGCCGCCCATGGCCGGCCCGCCCTTCAGGCCCTGGCCGCGACAAACCATCACATCGCCGGCCTTCACCGTGCCGTCGCGGATTTCACGCATCGCAACCGCGGTATCGTCGTAGACGCGGGCCTTGCCCTCGAAGAGCTCGGGCCGCTTGCCGTCCGGTATGCCCATCTTGAGCACGGCGCTCTCCGGCGCCAGCGATCCCTTGAGGATCACGATCGCAGGACCGGGCGCGATCGGCCGGTCGACGGCTCGGATGATTTCCGGGTCGGGCACGCGATACCCGGCCAGGTCCTGCGCGAGCGTCTGCCCTGTGCAGGTCGTCACCGAGGTGTCGATCAGGCTCTCGAGTTGCTTGAGCACGGCGCGCGCACCGCCGGCATCTTCGAAGCCTTCGATACGCACCGCGCCGTTCGGGCGCACCGCGCTCAGGATCGGCACTTTGCGGCTGAGCTCGTCCCATAGCGCGAACACATTGACGTCCGTGTGCGCCTCCACGGCGGTGGCCTGCAGGTGCTTGATCGCGTTGATCGAGCCCGACACGGCGAGCACGGTTGCGATGGCATTGCGGAACGCGCCCTCGGTGAGGATCTGCCGGGGCCGCAAATCCTCGTGCACCATTTCGACGATGCGCGCGCCGGCGCGCCGCGCCGCGTCGAACATCTTGCCGCTGTTGGCGCGCACCGGCGCGGAGCCGGGAACGCACATGCCGAGCGCCTCGACCACGCAGTGCATGGTGTTGGCCGTGGCCATGCCGGCGCACACGCCCGGGCCGCGCACCGCCTGGCGCGTCATCTGCTCGAGGTCGTGCGGCAGCGGCTTGCCGAACTCCAGGCCGACGACTCCGGACCAAAGGTCCTCGAGGTCGACCGGCTTGTCGCCGATCCGCCCGGAAGCCTGGTACCCGCCGATCACGAGGATCGTCGGAATGTTCAGCCGGCCGGCCGCCATCAGGTGCCCTGGCGGAGTTTTATCGCAGGAGGTCAGGCAAATCATGCCATCCAGCAGCGCGGCCTCGACCTGCGCCTCGATGTCGTTGGTCACCAGGTCGCGCGCCGCGAGGATGTAGGAGCCGCGGCTGGCGGTGCCGGTGATGAAATCGGACGGGGCCGTCGTGCGCACCTCGAAGGGCACGCCGCCCGCGGCGCGGACGGCTTCCTTGACCACTTTGGCGACTCCATCGAGGTGCGCGTAACACACCGCCAGCTCCGACGAGGAATTGACGACGGCGATCTTCGGTTTGTGCATGTCGGCCTCGGTGAGGCCAAGGGCGTACCAGTGAGCGCGGCGCCACGGGGAATCGACGGACAGGCTGCGGAGCTTCGCCATTTTTTTACTCCCGCTCGCCCGTAGCGTGACAGACGAGATACATTAAAAGCATTGCGCAGGAAGAACCTTGAGCGGAGACGAGCCTGGTATGTCCGACAACGTGAAACCCACCGTCCAGAGGGTGGAGCAGACCGAAGACCGCTTCCTGATGTCGGACCTGTTCGAGGCGCGCGGGCGCACGCAGACGCCGCGCAACGGCAGCGGCTTCGTGCGCGAGGCCGCGCGCGACGTCCCCGTGTATCACAGCTGTGACGTGCTGGTCGTCGGTGGCGGGCCGTCCGGCAGCGCCGCTGCCTATGCCGCCGCGAAAATGGGCGCGGACGTCGTTCTGCTCGAACGCTACAACCACTTGGGGGGCCTTTCGACCGGCGGACTCGTCATCTGGATCGACCGCATGACCGACTGGGCGGGCCAGCAGGTGATCCGCGGCTTTGCCGACGACGTGCTCGACCGCCTGCCGGCCGATGCGAAGGCGGGTCCGCCGCCTGCGGAATGGGGCTCGCGCGACCCCGCACTGGCGACCTACTGGGGTTCGCGAACGACGGCCTTCCACGGCATCGTCACCTGGGCGCCGACCATCGACCCCGAGTGGCTCAAGGTCGCAACCCAGGAAATGTTGCTGGAGGCCGGCGTGCGCATCGTGCTGCATGGCTGGGCCGCGCTGCCGATGATCGAGGAAGGACGCGTGACCGGCGTCTTTTTCGAATGCAAATCCGGCCGGCAGGCGCTGCGCGCGAAGGTCGTGATCGACGGGACCGGCGATGGCGACGTGTTTGCGCGCGCCGGCGCGGAGTTCGAGAGCGACATCGACCAGGGCGACGTCCACCACAGCATGAATACCGGTTTCCTGATCGCGGGCGTCGACATGGACCGCTGGATCGACTTCCGCAATCTTGAGCCCCAGCAGTTCTCCGAGTTCATGCGCCAGGGTCGCGAGCGCCTCGGGTTCTTCCAGTCGCCCTACGTCTCCTGGCGCAAGGACATCGCGCTTTTCCTCGGGCCACGCCAGTCGGGCATGTCCGGCATCGACGTCGACGACATGACGGAGGTCGAATTTCGCTCGCATCGCCTCATGCTCACGCATTGCGCTTTCTTCCGGCAGCACGCGCCTGGGTTCGAAAACGCCTACGCGCTCCAGAGCGCGAGCCAGCTCGGCGTGCGGCACACGCGCCGGCTGAAAGGCGTCGCCAAGATCCTGCGCGCGCAATGGGATCACGGTGTCGTGCTGCCCGGTGAAATTGGTGTCAGCCCTTCCGTATCGCCGAAGTTTCCGGTGCTCTCGGTGCCGTACGAGTCGCTCGTGCCGTTCCGCCTCGACGGATTGCTGGCATGCGGCCGGCACATTTCGAGCGATGCGAGTTCGCACGGCTTCATGCGGGAGATTCCTCAATGCTGGCTCACAGGGCAGGCCGCGGGAGTCGCTGCGGCAGTCGCGGTCAATGCAGGCGTGCAGCCACGTGCCGTTGACGTCCGCGCGGTGCAGGCTGAGCTTCGCAAACAGGGGGTCTACATCCGGGACGCGAGCAGCGTTTGAAGGCCGCGGGACGGGCGCGGAGTGACCTCGAACAAACAGGCGCCGACCGTACGCGCATCCTAATTCCCGCCTTCGGCCTTCATGAGGGCCTTGGCTTGTTCATTGACGTAGGCGCGAATGCCCTCCGCCTCCTCCGGCTTGAGATAGCTCGCAAAGCTCGCCATGCCATTCGGCGCGAGCGCGCCACCGATCACGACCGTCTGCCACGCGCTCTTGTCCGTGAGGAAGCTCGAGCGGCGCAGGTCGGGATTCACCGGCCCGCCGTGGCAGATGGTGCAATAGGTGAAGTAATACTGGTTGCCGGTTGCAATCTGCGCCGACGTAAACTGCTCGCCGCTCGGATTCGGCTTCGCAAGCGGCACCGGCGTATAGGGTGGTAGCTCTGCTTTGCCGTCGAGCCGGAATGCGACGACGAGGCCGTTCGGCATCCGGCGCTTTTCAAATTGCGACGCGCTCGCCATGCCCATCGAGCCGCCGTAGCCCGCCATCACCGCCACGTATTGCTCGCCCTTGATCCGATAAGTGACGGGACCGGCCAGCACGCCACGATGCGTCTGGAAGGACCAGAGCCGGGCGCCCTTGTCGGCGCTGTAGGCCTCGAGCTCGCCATGCACGGTGCCCTCGAAGACGAGATTGCCCGCCGTCGCCAGTGTGCCGCCGTTCCAGGGCCAGTCGCGCTCGACTTCCCAGCGCGCCTTCTGCGCGACCGGGTCCCAGGCCACGAGCTTGCCGCGGATCATGGCGTGCAGGGCCGCACGCCGCGCGTCCATGTCCGCCGGGAGGCCCGGGAGCGGCGGCGGATCGAGAAAGGACACGCCCGTGTTCCAGCGGCCCGGATGAACCTCGAAGGGCCTGGAATCCGCGTAGACGAGCGGATATTCCATCGCCGGGATGTAGACGAGGCCGGTCCTGGGCGAATAACTCATCGGCATCCAGGCGTGCGCGCCGATCCCCGACGGCACGACCATGGCCGGCCCCTCGGTGTAGCGCGCGTTTCGTTTCTCCACCGGGCGACCGCTCGCGAGATCGATGTGGTCCGCCCAGTTCTGCGGTGCGTAGGCTTGCGCCGAGATCAGTTTCCCGTTGGCGCGATCGATGACATAGAAGAACGCGTTCTTCGGCGCCTGCATCAGCACCTTGCGCGGCTGGCCGTCGATCTTGAGATCCGCGAGCATGATCTGCTGGGTGGCCGTGAAGTCCCAGGTCTCGCCGGGATTCAACTGGTAGTGCCACTTGTACTTGCCGGTGTCCGGATCGACCGAGACGATCGAGGCGAGGAAGAGATTGTCGCCCCTGCCTTCCGAGCGGTACTTCTGGTTCCACGGCGAACCGTTGCCGACGCCGATGAGCAGCTGGTCGAGCTCCTGGTCGTAGACCACCGAGTCCCAGACCGTGCCGCCGCCGCCGAGCTTCCAGTATTCGTTGCCGAACCAGGTCGGCCTGGCGATCTTCTCGATCGCATCGTCCGAAGCCGCGCCATCCGGTCCGGCCGCGGGATTCCCCGGTACCGTGTAGAAGCGCCAGACGAGCTTGCCCGTCGCCGTATCGTAGGCGGAGACGTAGCCGCGCACGCCGAGCTCCGCGCCGCTGTTGCCGATGATCACCTTGTCGCGCACCACCCTCGGGGCCATGGTGATCGTGTAGGGCTTCAGCTGGTCGACCGTGACCACCTCCCACACCCTGGCGCCGGTGCGGGCATCGAGCGCGATCAGCCGGCCATCGATGGTGCCGACGTAGACTCGGCCCTTCCATACCGCGACGCCGCGGTTCACCACATCGCAGCAGGCGTGCGCGCCCTTGGAACCATCGTTGTGCGGATCGAATTGCCAGAGCCGCTTGCCCGTGGCCGCATCGAGCGCCAGCACCTTGGACCAGGCCGTGCTCGTGTACAGGGTCCCGTCGACGACGATCGGCGTCGCTTCCTGCCCTCGTGCCGTGTCCAGCTCCACGGCCCACGCGAGCCCAAGGCCGCCGACGTTGCCATCATTTATTTTCGCGAGTTCGGAAAAGCGTTGCTCGGCGTAGGTGCGGCCGTAGGTGAGCCAGTTGTCGGCATCGCTGGCTGCCGCTTCGAGCCGCGCCTGATCGATGCGCGCCGGGCCTTTGCCGTCCGCGCCGCTCCAGCTGCTGGCGAGCGCCAGCAGGGCGGCCGCCGCCAGCAGGGATTCGAATCGCTTGGTCATGAATGCGCGGCGGGACCCCTTCGTTACGAAGGGGTCCCGCTCGCGTTGCACTCGATGCGCGATCAGAACTTCATCGTCGCGCCGAGATAGAAGCGCCGGCCAATGAAGTCATAGAGCGCAGGATTAGTCGGATCGGTACCGCCGAACGAACCGCCGGCATTCAGGAACGGCGGCGGCGCACTGTTGACCTCCAGAAGGGGCGGCTCCTCGTCGAACAGATTTTCGACGCCGAAGCGCACGACCAGATTCTTCTCGAAAGCAAATGTGCCGGAGAGAGCGAATAGATCGTAGGACCCCGTGCCCAGGATCGCTGTGTCGTGGTTCGTCGGGTACGTGATCGACCTGATCGACGGCAGGTGCTGCCACTGCAGTGAAACGTTCCACTGATTGATGGAGTAGCCGACCGTGTTCAGCATCTTCCACTCGAAGGAGCCCGAGTTCAGCTCGTTCTGCGTCGGACCCAGCGCACCGGCGTAGTCGACGAGCGGATCGGTTGCCAGCTCCGAGGTCTTCAGGTCGAGCAGGTAGGTGATGACCGTGTTGAGGGTGAAGCGGCCAGGCCCCATCTTGAACGCCCAGTCGAGCTGGGTGTCGATGCCGGACGTTTCGAAGCGGCCGTTGTTGTAGTAGGTGAGCAGGATATTCCCGAGTGCGCCGTCATTGGCGACGCGATTGATGCCGTCGCAGAAACTATTGTTGACATCGAACGTCGGGTTGAACGCCGGATCGAAGCACTGCCGCTGGGCGACGTCGACGGACTGCGGGCCGATGGCATCATCCACCTTGATGCTGTAGTAGTCGACCGACAGATGCAGATTGCTCAGCATCTCGCTGTCGGACGGCGAGTTGAAGACGAAGCCGAACGTCCAGGTATCCGCCGTTTCCGGCGTGAGATTCGGATTGCCCGTGACGGACGGGAATGCGAATGCCGGACCGACGGAGTTGGCGAACTGCGGATTGGCATAGAAGGTGGCCGCAGTTCCCGGAGCAGCCCGCTCCATGAGCGCCTCGCACAGGGCCCGCGCCTGCGCCCCGTTAGCGTTGGCCGGATTGGCGGAAAACGGTGACGGGTTGGCGAGCGAGCACAGGTCGCCCGCCGCGCCAATCTGGAAGGTCTGCGACGGCGCGAGATGCAGCTCGCCGATGTTGGGCGAGCGCTCTGCCCGGTTGAAACCGCCACGGAAACGCAGCCAGTCGACCGGTTTCCAGGTGGCGAGTGCCTTCCAGGTCTCGCTGTTGCCGGTCGAGTCGTAGTCGGAACTGCGAAAGCCCAGCTCGAGTTCGAGGAGCTTCACGCCAGGCAGATCCTTCAGCACCGGCATCAGCAATTCGCCATAGAATTCCTTGACGGTATCCTCACCCGTCGCGTCGCCGCTCGGATAGATGCCGATGGCCTGATCGTTGAACTCGACACCCTGCGACGTCAGCGTGTCGTTCAGGAACTCGTAGTTCGTCTGGCGATACGAGGCACCGACGGCCGCACGCACCTCGCCGGCAGGCAGGTTGAATACCTTGCCCTGGGCGTTGGCCTCCCAGATGTCCTGCAGCATGGTGGAACGGGTCTTGAGGCTCGCCGAGATCGCGTCGATGCAGTCCTGGCTGATCGGCAATTCCTTTTGGAACGGATCGATGCCGCTCGTGCAGGTCGCGAAATTCGCGCCGAAGCCGCCGAAAGCCGGGTTGCTGTAGCCCGCGGCACTCGAGTCGAAGCCTGCGCCCCAGTTGGGAGCGCCGATCACCGCGCGGAACCTTTCGAGCGAGGCGACGCCGGTCGTGAGCGCCGAGGTCTGCGATTCACCCTTCGAGCCGTAGAGTTCCCAGGTCCAGTCGCTCCCCGGGATCGTGCCCTCGAAACCACCGACCACGTTGTAGGTGAACACGTCGGCCCTGAGATCGCGATTCGCATAGTTCAGGTAATACGTGAGCCGCCAGTCGCCGGTCGGATCGGGCCGGCTGGCGAGCACGGAGGCAAGTTCGGCCGGTATGGCGCGGCCATCGACGGGTATAAAGGCCGCCCAGCCGTTCACCGACGGCGACGGCTGCTGCACCGTCCGGGTCTGCACCTTGCTGAAGAGGCCCTGCGCAAAGAATCCGATCCAGTCATTGATCTCGTAATTGCCGCGCGCATAGATATTGTCGCGCTCGAGCGGAATCAACAGGCGTGCGTCCTGGAAGTTCTGGCCGAGGAGCCCGGTGGAATCCACCTTCCACTTGGTGCCGGTCGTGTCCTGGTTGAAGCGATAGACGCCGCCCGGTGCGAAGCTCTGGAAGAATCCGGTGAAGGCCGTGCCATCCGGATTGAAGTAGAGCCGGGTGGGTGAAGGAACGGCGCCCGCCGGCCCTGCGTTGAAGATCGCGTCGTAAGATGCCTGCGAAGGAATATTCGTCGGATCAGCCGGATCGAAACCCGAGAAGTCCGGGAAGAACTCGTCGCCCCCGATCGTCGGGTCCTTCATGGCAGCGCGGAACCACGGACGGTCGATCCGGTCCGCGCCCTGGCGCCGGTTGGTGGCGAAAGAGAGCATGACATTGCCCTTATCGTCGGCGAGATTCGACCCCATGATCGCGGCGATCTGGTACTCCGTGCCGTCGCCGCGGTCCGTCTGGCCCGTCATGGCGTCGAACTGGAAGCCCTGGAAATTCTTCTTCATGACGAAGTTGACGACGCCGCTCACGGCGTCCGCACCATAGGTCGAGGAAGCGCCGCCGGTGATGATCTCGACGCGCTCGATAGCCATGGAGGGAATCGTGTTGATGTCGATCACCTGGGACGCATTGCCCGGTGTCACGCGACGGCCGTCCATCAGGACGAGGTTGCGGTTGGCGCCGATGCCGCGAAGCGAAACCGTTGCCGCGCCCGGTGTGTTGGTCGCCGTCGGCTGGATGTCACCACCCATCGTCGGCGTCTGCACCGCATGGAATTGCGGCAGCTTGACGAGATTCGCCTCGAGCGCCGCGGTGCTCGAGTTCTTCAGGAGCGAGTCGTCGACGGACAGGATCGGGCTGTTGGCATCGTAGTCGCGCCGGTGGATGCGCGAGCCGGTGATGACGATCGTGTCCAGCGTTTCGCCGGATTCACTGGCGGCGGCTTGTTCCTGGGCCTGGACGATCGGCACTGGTGCGAACAGCACAAGGCCGGCCGAACAGACCAGCGCAGCGCGGATGACTCCGCCTTGGATTAGCGACATGGCTTGATCCCCCCACTGTTTTGTAATTCTGCCAACTCCGGATTCGCGCAAGGCGAATGCCATCACCGTCGGTTTCGACTAGCGAAATTGTTTTCGTATCAGGGTTGCGCCAGCCATATTGGACCCCGCGGCGGCTCTGTATTCCACAACGCGCGAAGTCAAAGTCGACTAATACGGAAACGTACGGCCGTTCGCGGGCATGAATATCAAGTCAATGCGTTGCGCTCAGCGCCACTCGTCGATGCGGCCTGCCGCGTGCGGGGTAAGCGAAGCCCCCGGGCCGCGCCAGGTGTACATGCCGCCGAACATCTTGAAGGCCGCCTGCGTTTCGCCGCCCGCAACGACGATTTTCACGTCATTCGGCGTAAAGATGCTGATGAGCTCGTCCGGCGCCGCCTTGAGCCGGGTCGCGTACGGCTCGATGCCCGCTACGGCCCGCGGTCGGATCACCGACTGGATCGATTGATCATCCCAGTACTCGCGGGCCGGGAGCTTCGCGTTCTCCGCGCACCAGTCGATGAGCGCCCGCTTCCCCATGCCGATCGCCTCGAAGCCGCGCGCCACCAGCGGGTCCATCACGATGAGCGGCGGGCTGAAATGATCGGTCGCCGTGAGGCAGCGGTAGAACTTCTCCTTCCAGGTCTCGCGCGGCCCGTAACCGGACTGCGTGTACCAGCCGCCGAAGAAGATGCTGACGGTGCTCTCATCCGCCCGGAAGCCCTCATCGACGTGGAACGGCGACCAGGGGCTGCGCTCTTCGGCTTCCGGGAAGCAGGCGGAGTAACTGAGGAAATTGCCGAGCGTTCCAAGGTACGACTCGCTCGGCACGGAGCCGCCCTGCAGGTTCTGGCTCAGGAGGCCGTAGGCGCGTCCGAGCGTGGCATTGGCGTGGTTATAGGGCCCGAGCGCGCCGATGCCGGAATTCATGCCGATCTCGTTGCGGATCGGGCCGTTGATCACCGAGATCGCCGCGAAGGACGTCGTGCTGCTCGAGCGGGCGGTCGTGCCACTCGCCGCCATCGCGAGGATGACCGGCAGGTACTCAGGACGTGCGCCCGCCATGACCGCGTTCACCGCAACTTTCTCGACATCGAACTCCCAGTACTCGCGGAAAGCCGTCGGCCGCAGGCGCCCGACGATCTTGCCGGCCGCGTGGCTGGTGCCCTTCACCATCCGCTCGACGCGCTCCTCGGTCGGCAGGATGATCGGCAGGAAATCCGTCCAGCGGTTCTGGTTGAAAAGCTCGCGGAGGTTTTCCTCGGTGTCCGGTTCGAGGAAACGCGGGGTCGTGCGCTCGAAGCTCGCTCCCTTGAAGTCATCGTCGTTGAGCGGCCGGGTCAGGCCCTCGATCACGCCCTGCATGAAAGGCTGCTTCAGGACGGGATCGGTGCCCTCGATGTAGGCGCGCAGCTCACTTACCGAGCGGCCTACGACCGGCTGCGGAACGAACACGCTGCGCGCCGTCGGCATGCCCTCGGCGAGCGCCGTTGCCTTCGCGAGCCGGGCGAACACGTGCGTGCTCACCGGAACGGTGGGGATTCCCTGCCGTTCGAGGGCCAGAGCCAACCCCACGACCGTGGGGCAACAGGTGCTTCAGAGTCCTACACCGGTAATCGCCGCGTGGCCATCGGCCGCGATCGCGGCGCGCATGACGGGGTCGTCGACCCAGCTCTCGCGCGGCTTGATGATGCGGATGATCACCGCGGGCATGTGCTCCGCGAACCAGAGCCGCAGCTGCTCCATGAAGCGGTCGGAATTGTCGAACAGGCAGTCGACGAGATACACGACCTTGCCGTCGAGGCTCTCGAGCCGGTTCGCGAGTCGCTTGCCGACGACCTTCGGCGGATAGCCGCGCGGATCGTGAACCTTGATCTTCTCGCCCATGTCTCGATCCTCCGGATACAGGCCGCCATCGAGTTTCAGCGCAGTACCCAGGTCTGTCAACGGCGCCCGTCAGCCCGGACAAGCTCCGCGCCCCGCTCCGCGATCATCAAAGTCGGGGAGTTGGTATTGCCGGACGTGATGGTAGGCATCACGGACGCATCGATTACGCGCAACCCGTCAATCCCGATGACTCGCAGTTCGCCGTCGACCACCGCCAAGCGGTCGTCGCGTGTGCCCATCTTCGCCGTACCGACCGGGTGGAAGATCGTCGTGCCGGTCAGGCCCGCCGCTGCGATCAGCTCTTCCTCCGTCTGATACCGCGGCCCCGGGGCGACCTCCTCCGGCCGATGCCGCGCAAACGCCGGTGCGGCCACGATACGGCGCGTCAGGCGAAGAGCGTTGGCGGCCACATGCCGGTCGAAGTCGGTCGACAGATAATTCGGCGCGATGACCGGCGGCGACGCGGCGTCGGGCGATGCGATATGGACGCTGCCGCGCGAAGTCGGGCGCAAATGGCACGCCGCTGCGGTGACCGCGTCGTAGCGGTGCAGCGGCTCACCGAAGCGGTCGAGCGACAGCGGCTGCACGTGGAATTCGATGTCCGGGCGGGTAATTGCAGGATCCGCCGCATCGCTCTTCGTGAAGGCTCCGAGTTGCGACGGGGACATGGACATCGGTCCGCGGCGCGTCAGGAGGTACTCAAGGCCGATGGCGAGTTTGCCCCACCAGCTCGCGGCCCTGCTGTTCAGCGTTGCGACGCCGCTGACGCGAAATGACATGCGCATCTGCAAGTGATCCTGCAGGTTGGCGCCAACGCCTGGAGCGTCGAGCACGATCGGGACCCCGAGCTGCTGCAGGCGGCTGCCGTCGCCGATTCCTGAAAGCTCGAGCAGTTGCGGCGAATTGAGCGATCCGGCGGCGAGCAGCACCTCGCGGCGCGCGCGCACGCTGACGCGGCCCCCGGCGGCGGCAACGAACTCGACACCGCTGCAACGTCGCTGCTCGACGATGAGTCGCTGCACCAGCGCGCCGGTCATCACGGTCAGGTTCCGCCGATGCCGCACCGGCCGCAGGAAAGCCTTGGCCGCGTTCCAGCGCCAGCCCTTGCGCTGATTCACGTCGAAATAGCCGACGCCCGTATTGTCTCCGCGGTTGAAGTCATCTGTTCGGGGAATGCCCGCCTGCTGCGCCGCCTCGCGAAAGGACTCGAGCACCGCCCACTTCAGGCGCTGCCGCTCCACGCGCCACTCACCGCCGCTGCCGTGGTACTCGCCCGCGCCGCCGTAGTAGTCCTCGGTCTTGCGGTACACCGGCAGCACCGACTCCCAGGACCAGCGCGAGTCCCGCGTTTGGCGCGCCCATTCGTCATAGTCCTCGCGCTGGCCGCGCATGTAGATCATGCCGTTGATCGAGGAGGAGCCGCCGAGGACGCGGCCGCGCGGATAAAGGAGCGAACGCCCATTGAGGCCGGGCTCCGCGACGGTCTGGTAGAGCCAGTCGGTCCGGGGATTGCCGATGCAGTAGAGATAGCCGACCGGAATGTGAATCCAGTGATAGTTGTCGCTCCCGCCCGCCTCGAGGAGCAGCACCCGCGCGTCGGCGTCGGCGGACAGCCGATTCGCAAGGAGGCACCCGGCGGTTCCGGCCCCCACGACGATGTAGTCGTACTCGTTCGCGTGTGCCACGACTGCATGATAGCCTCGAAGCGAGGCCGTGGCGCACGACGACCACGCCCACGGGAGCCGGTCCATGTCGCGCGAGCCGCGCACAATCGATGTCGCCGCACTGATCGACGGCTCCACGCTCGGCCGCTTCAACTACCGCGTGATCGCCCTCTCCTGGCTGGTGACCGCGTTCGACGGCATCGATAACCTGATGAGCGGCTTCGTCGTTCCGTACTTGCGCGATGAGCTGCACCTTGGTTTCAAGCAATTCGGCTGGCTGTCATTCTCCGCAAGTTCCGGCATGGTGATCGGCGGCTTCGTCTTCAGCTACATCGCCGACCGGATCGGTCGTCGGCCCGCCATCATCCTGTGCGCCGTCGCGTTCGGCCTGCTGACCACGGCGACGGCCACGGCCTCGAGCTTCGAGGCGCTGCTCGTGCTGCGCTTCTTCGACGGGCTGCCGCTCGGCGGCCTGATTCCGCTCGCCTGGGCGATCAACATCGAGTTCTCGCCGCGACGCATGCGCTCCTCGATGGTCACGGTCGTGATGCTGGGCTACAGCTTCGGCGGTCTCGCCGTGGGCCCGTTGACGAACGCGCTAGCCCCGGGCTACGGCTGGCAAGCGGTGTATCTCGTGGCCGGCATCGCGACGCTCGGATGCGCGGCGATCCTCTGGGCCGGATTGCCCGAGTCCGTCCGCTTCCTGGTCGCCAAGGGCCGCGAGCCCGAGCGCGTCGTCGCGACCCTGCGGCGCATCGATCCGAACTGCCATGCGGCGCCGACGGATTCATTCGTGCTGGGCGATGAGCGCGCCGCGCCGCGCGAATTCCACCTGCGCGAGCTGTTCCGGGGCTCGCTGCGCTGGGTGACTCCGCTCCTCTGGCTCGGCTATTTCATGAGTACGATTGCCATCTTCGTGCTCACTTACTGGGCGCCGATCATCATCGAGTCGCTGAACTTCGCGCGCAGCACGGCGGCGAATGTCGCGTCGCTGAGTTCCATCTGCGGAGCGATCGCCGCGCTCGCCCTGATGGGCTTCACCGATCGGCATGGGCCTGCGGCGATTACCGCGTGCTCGGTCGCGGCAGTGCCGGTGTTGCTCCTGGTCGGCCTTGGCTTCGTGCCGCACGACCTCTTCCTCTATGTCACCGTGTTCGGCGCCATGCTGATGAGCGGCATGCACTACGGCCTGCATTCGATCGCGGGAATCTATTACCCGAGCGCGATCCGTGCGAGCGGCGGCGGCTGGGCGAGCTCGGTAGCGAAGCTCGGCGCCGTCCTCGGCCCCCTCGCCGCCGGCTTCGTACTCGCAACGGACCTGCCCAGGGAAAGGATCTACGCGCTACTCGCCGCCTGCCCCGCAGTGGTTACGGTGAGCGTGCTCGCTATCGCCGCGATCGTGCGCGCCGGCAACCGTTCGGCTGGCGGAAGAGAGTGGGTGTCGAACCCACCAAGGACTGGCTTGCAGCCCCACCCGGATTTGAAGTCCGGACGTTCCACCGGGAACGATTCTCCTCCGTGACCCGATTGCAATTTTGAAGCTAGGACGCGCGCGCGACCAAGTCAAGGCGCCGCGGATTGATCCTGCGCAGGTCACCGCGCCGCACGGTCACGCCCTGCCCGTCGAAGTATTCGAGAATCTGGATCGCCACCTTCCTTCCGTTATCGAGCCGGTCGCGCAACTGCGCCGCGGAGAAATGACCGTCTTTCTGCGCGCGCGCGATCTCGACGACGATGCGCACGATCTCGTCGACCGCGTCCCGGCGGAAGAATCGATCAATCGCCACTTCCACGACGGTGCGCTGACGCGCAAGCGTCTTCAGCAACCGCCGCACCTCCGCCTCCGGCTCCTTGAGAGCGGCCGCGATCTCCAGCGTGAGTGCGGGACGGAAACGCTCTTCAGCCGACAGGAACGGCGCGATGCGTGCCCACAGGTCCGCGTCACGTCGATCGAGGACAAAGCGATGTCCGGGCGCTCTCAAAGCGCCGCTTTCCAGCGCGAGCGTTCCTTGCTGCACGAGCGCATGGGCCGCCGCTGCGAAAACCTTGGGTGGCAGGCGCGGTTGCACCAGTGCCGCCAGCCGCTCCATGGAGAGACCGGACAGCTCCGGATGGCTGCGATGAAAGGCATCGAGCGCCGCGCGCGCTTCGGTGGCAATCCGCTGGAAGGTTCCCGGTGACAGTGCAATGGCGTTGCCGCCCACCGCAAGCTTGACGTGCGGGACGGCGCGCCACAGCGCCTGGGTCTGTTCCTCCGCCAGGGCGCGATCGCGCGCGAACGCGGTGACGTCCGTGAAGAACGGAGCCCGCTCGATCAACGCGGCGAGCGCCACGGCCGGGTCGTCGTGCTCCAGCGCCTCGAGCTGCGCAATGCGTGCCGGTATCCGCCGATACCGATGCGGAGCACGCAGGTCCACGAATGCGCCGCCGCCCATCGTGCGTGACCCGGAAGTGTCGCGCAGAATGAAGCGATCCCGCACCGCCGCCGCAATCGGTTCCTCCAGCACGAGCTGGATGCGGCCGCTGTCGCCTGGCGCGATCGGCTTTTCCCGCAGGAGCGCGACCCGTCCCGCAACTTCCGCCGCCGCGTGATAGACACGCACGGGGGTCCAGTGTGCGAGCACGCCGGGTTCCGTTGCGAGCAGTCGCATCGTCGCGTCGATGCGATTCGCAGGCGCATGCAGGGCCGGGTCCAGCACGACCGCGCCGCGGGTGATCGCGCGCTTGTCGATGCCTTCACCCACGAGGTTGAGCGCGCAACGCTGTCCGGCGACGCCCCGTTGCGTGGGCGCGTTCTGCGCGTGGATCGAACGCACGCGTGCGCGCAGTCCGCGTGGACTGACTGTCACGGTATCGCCGACCGCTACGGCCCCGGACAGAACGGCGCCCGTCACGATGGTTCCCACGCCCGTCAGGCTGAAGCAACGGTCGACGGCCAGTCGAAAGCGACCGAGCGCGCTGCGCGGTGCGGAATCGGGCGCTGCCCTCAGCAGGCGCTCCCGCAACTCATCGATCCCCTCGCCGGTGGCGGCAGATACAGGAATCACTGGCGCCGACGCCAGACCCGTCGTTCGCAGCAACGCCCGCAATTGTTGCTCCACCTCCGCCCGCCGCTCGGGCTGTACCCGATCGATCTTGGTCAAGGCGACGACACCGCGCGTGAGGCCGAGCAGATCGACGATGGCGAGGTGCTCGCGGGTCTGCGGCTTGATGCCGTCGTCCGCGGCAACGACGAACAGGACGAAGTCGATGCCGGTCGCGCCCGCCAGCATGTTGCGCACAAATTTCTCGTGCCCGGGAACGTCGACGAAGCCGAGGATGGCGCCGTCAGCGACCGGCAGATACGCGAAGCCGAGATCGATGGAGATCCCTCGCGCCTTCTCTTCCTTCAGCCGATCCGTGTCGACGCCCGTGAGCGCACGCACCAGCGCCGTCTTGCCGTGATCGATGTGCCCGGCCGTGCCGATGATCATGCACTGTCAGCCGGTCCGGCGACGGCGTGCCGCACGCTGCGCAGCGCCTCGAGATTTTCCAGGAAGCCGTGTTCGTCCTCGAGGCAGCGCAGGTCGAGGAGCAGCGCCTGATCGCTGATCCGCCCGATCACCGGCACCGGCAGGCGGCGCAGCGCCGCGGCCAGACGGGTGAGCGCGCGTCCCGCGCCGCGAATTGCCGCCGGGCGAATCGCCAGCGCGGCGCTGCGCAGCGTCTCGATCGGCACCGCACCCGAGCCGACCTGGCTCGCACACGGCAGGACGTCGACGCTATAGGCATCGCCGATCACTTGCGCGACGGCCGGCGCGAGCCGACGCGCCCGGGCGTCGATCTCCTCGTAGCTGCGCGTAAGCGCCCGCAGCGTTGGCAGCCGCTCGCTCAACCGGTCCGGGTCGCGGTACAGGCGCAGCGTCGCCTCGATCGCCGCGAGCCGGATCTTGTCGATCCGCAACACGCGCTTCAGTGGATTGCGATTGATGCGCGCGATCAGGTCGCTCCGCCCGACGATGAAACCCGCCTGCGGCCCGCCGAGCAGCTTGTCGCCGGAGAACGTGACGAGATCGGCGCCGGCGGCGATCACCTCGGCAACCGTTGGCTCGTGCGGCAAGCCCCAACGTGTCGGGTCGAGCAACGTTCCGGAGCCGAGGTCGACAATGAGTGGAATGCCGCGCTCGCGGGCGAGCGTCGCAAGCTCGCACGCCGGGACCTCGGCCGTGAAGCCCTCGACGCGATAGTTCGACGTGTGAACCTTCAGGAGGACGCCGGTTCGCTCATCGATGGCATCGACATAGTCGTGCCGGTGCGTGCGATTGGTCGTGCCGACCTCCACGAGCCGCGCGCCCGCGCGACTCATGATCTCGGGCATGCGGAAGGCCCCGCCGATCTCGATCAGCTCGCCGCGCGACACGATCGCACCGCGACCCCGCGCGAGCGTGTTGAGTGTCAGCAGCACCGCCGCGGCATTGTTGTTGACGACGGTCGCCGCCTGCGCCCCGGTCAAACCGCACAGGAGATCACGCAGCACATCGTCGCGTTCGCCGCGCCGCCCGCCGCCGAGGTCGAATTCCAGGGCGACGGCGCTACGCATCGCCGCGCTCGCTGCCTCGACGGCCTCTTCGGCCAGGATGGCGCGGCCGAGGTTGGTGTGCAGCACCGTGCCCGTCAGGTTGAAAACCCTGCGCAGACGCGGCGCCTGTTCCGCCTCCAGTCGATCGGCCGCGCCTTCGGCCGCGTCCTCAGCGGTGAGTGCGGTACCGGACTCAGCCCGCGCCGCGGCGATCGCGACGCGGATCGCATTGACCACCGCCGCATGACCGAAGCGCTCGACAAGTGTTACAGCCCGAGTCGTGCGCAGCACCGCATCGACGGACGGCAGGCCACGAACCCCGGCATTCTCCTCAGCGTCGTCGTTCATGCTGGCGTCCGCTTGCCGTCAATCCGGGTCGCGCCAGCGCCCGGTTGCCAGGTACCGATCGATCGCGAACGCTGCCGTCGCGCCGTCGCCCATGGCGGCGGCCGCACGATGCGGCGAGCCCTCGCGCACGTTGCCGGCCGCACAGAGTCCCGCAGCGCGAGTCCGCATCGCCGCGTCGACGCGGATGCGTCCGCCGGCGTCCAGAGGCACCAGCCCGCCGAGCAGCTTGGTGTTCGGAACGAGGCCAGTGCAGGCAAAGATGGCGGCGGCGATGAGATCGGACTCCTCGCCCGTCGCGACGTTCTTGAGGCGCAGGTGGGTGACGCCGCTCTCGCCGAGGATCTCGGACACGACGACACCGAAACGCAACTCGATTTTCGCGGTGGCCCGCACCTGCTCCTGAAAGCTCGGCATGCCAGTGAGCGCAACACCCCGTTCGATCACGACGACCTTCGACACGTGCTCGGCGAGGGTCAGGGCCTCCTGCAGGCCCGAATCCCCGCCGCCCGCGACGACTGCGACCTGATTGCGCAGCAGCGGCGCATCGCAACTCGCGCAGTGGCTGACGCCCTTGCCTTGCAGGCGCGCCTCCCCGGGGACGCCCAGCGCCGCCCGCTCCGTTCCAGTCGCAACGATGACCGCGCGCGCGACCATATCGCCTTCCGTGCTTGCCATGCGCCAACCGTCGCCGTCGGCGATGAGCGAATTGCAGCCGGCCATCGAGAATTCGACGCCGGCCTTGTCCGCCTGCTCCTGGGTCATCGGACACAGGTCGTAGCCAGGCACGCCATCCGGAAAGCCCGGTACGCCCTCGATCTTGTTGATGCTGACCAACTGGCCGCCCGGAACACCGCCCGTCAGCATCGTGGTGCGCCGGCCGAGCCGCGCGCTCGCAAGCGCCGCACTGAGTCCAGCGAGACCGCTTCCCACGACCACCACCTCTCGCACATCGCTCATCGTCAATGCTCCCGCGCAGATTCAGTCACTGTGATTCCGCCTTCGCCCGGCTCCGCTCGGCCGATCACGCGTGCTGCGCGTAATCCTGCGTCCTGAACTATCTGCAACACCGCCGCTGAACGCTCGGGCGCCACCGCCACCAGCAAGCCGCCCGATGTCTGCGGATCCGTGAGCAGGGCTTGCCGCCAGTCAGGGAAGCCCTGCGGGAGCGCGACTTCGCGGCCGTAGCTCGCCCAATTCCGTTGTGAGGCTCCGGTCACGAAGCCCTGCTGCGCCAGCCCCGCGGCGCGCGCGAGCAGCGGGACGTTATCCATGTGCAGCACGAGACGCAGCCTGGAGCCACGCGCCATCTCGAGGCCGTGCCCAAGCAAGCCGAACCCCGTCACGTCCGTCATGGCATGCACCGCGGGCTCGCGCGCGAGTGCGGCACCAACCGAGTTCAGCTGGGTCGTCGTTTCGATCATCTCGGCATAACCGGCCGGCCCCAGCGCTTCGCGCTTGAACGCGGCCGAGTAGACACCGACGCCAATGGGCTTGGTGAGGATCAGTACATCGCCCGGCTGTGCGTCGCAGTTGCGCCGAATCTCGCGCCGCGCGCACGTGCCGACGACGGCAAGCCCGTAGATCGGCTCGGGCGCGTCGATGGAATGGCCGCCGGCGACCGGAATGCCGGCGCGTGCGCACATCTCCGACCCGCCGCGCAGGATGTCCCGCACGATCTCCGGCGCGATCTTGCCGAGCGGCATTCCGAGAATGGCGAGCGCCATGATGGGCCGGCCGCCCATGGCGTAGATGTCGGACAAGGCATTGGCGGCCGCGATGCGCCCGAAATCGGCGGGGTCATCGACGATCGGCATGAAGAAGTCCGTCGTCGCGATCACGCAGGTGCCGCCGTCGAGCTGCCACACGGCCGCGTCGTCGCCGGTTTCCGTGCCGACGAGCAGCTGCGGAAAAGCCGCCGCGACCGGCTGATTCGCCAGTAGCTGCTGAAGGACCGCCGGGGCGAGCTTGCATCCGCAGCCGCCACCGTGCGCAAGACTGGTCAGTCGGACGTGCGGCATATTCACTGCTTATCATCCCCCTGCCGCTGCCGCAACGTCCTCCTCACTCTCTCTCTATATATATATATATACCTCATATGCATGCCCGCGTAGCACGCGTCATCGAGCTGGATCACTATGAACATGGAGATACATGTTCATTGACGGTCCTCGCCGAGAGCGGCGCGTCGACCCGCTTCAAGCGGCGCTGCTTGTCGAAGCTGTCCCACGTAACGTGGCCCGGCATCGACCGCAATGATGGCCTCGCTTGCATCGGAACGGTGGCCCGGCTTCGCCGGAATACGCAGGTCCCCGCCGGCAGCGCGATCATCGGCGCAAGAGCTCAATCACCCGCGCCAGTACGCTCGCGTCCGTGTCAGCACTCGCGTGCACCTGCACGCCGCCCGCAAACTCGATCCGCAGCGCGCCCGCGCTGTTGGCCGATGGCGATGCCGCGGCTTCGACGAGCTTCACCGGCATCAACCGCCGGCCCGTCATGCGGCGCGTGTGCGTCTCGAGTAACCCTTGGCTCTGCAAGCGCCGCCACACGAACACCAGGTTCGCGTTCACGCCGTGGCGGCGCGCAACCTCCGCGACCGAGGCACCCGGCGCGAGCGTCTCGGCCACGATCGCGCGCTTCTCCTCGATCGGCCGGTGGCGCCGAGCTGAAATCCGTCGTCCCCGCGTATCCACCGCCACCGGCTCGTGTGCCACAAGAGTGTTCGTGTCCATCTGTACTCCACGCGGACACGTCCACTCCTGTCCGCTACGTGTGTACCGATGTTCGCCACGTCACGCCCGTCGCGCTACCTGCCTTGGCCGGACGGTTACCTTCGTAGTCACTTGTCTGCTCCTTTGCTGCCTTCGCGTCAGGCATATCGAGCAACAAGTGCCAGGTATTTACGCCATCATCCCAGCGCGCATCAAGTGGTTCGCGGCACACGCATAGAGGTTGAAGTCATCACCACGCCGTGTTCTTTGACATCGCCGACCGAAGCACGATCGCTTTCCCGCTCGACGCGCTTGCGTTCTCCTGGGACACCGCCCGCAACCGCCTGCTCCTCGAGTGCACCCGCTCGGGCGAACGCGCTTGATGCGCAGGGTGTGCAAATCGCTTCCGTCGCGGCGCGAGTGGATTCCGGTCGAGGTCGGGCCGGCGTTTCATCGCCGGGCTGGCCCCGGCATCGGGACCGATCGAACCCCATCGTGGCCGCGAACGCTGGCCCGCCACGGCCCGCTATCCGTCGAGTTGTAACACTTTGCGGACGCCAGTCCATCCCGCATCACGCCAAGAACATCGCGCGCCGATCATTGGTCGCCCTTGAACTCCGGTGGCAGTGGATCTCGCTGGGCAGGCTCCAGGCCAGGACAGCGTCGGCGAAAGTCTTGGTCCAACGTCGGAGCTTTGATCTTGCCATTCCAGTCCGGATCTGTGTACCCGGCCTTTCGCGCTCGCTGGATCCAGAAGCGCGCCCGGTGGCAGCTCTCGACATCGCGACGGTCAGTGAATAGGTAGCGCGCATAGATGATCATTCCGTCAATTGAGCCGTTTTCCGCCGCTATTCGCGCCCAATACACCGCGAACCGGCCTCCTTCCTTAGTCGACGAGAAGCTGTAGTGCAGATAGATCGCCCAAGCGGCACTGCCACTGCCGTCGAGCGCCGCGCGCGAATACCGCTCAAGTTTATCCGCCGACAATGAAAAGCCGGACGAGCCCGACGTACTTTCTGTCGGCAGCGCCCCCGTCATCCGAGCGCCTTTAGCCGATTGGCCATTCGGAGTGGTTTGCGTCGGAGGCGGCACCTCCGCGCCACGTGCAACGCCATCGTCACCTTTCAGCACTCCAGGCAATCCGAGTATGCAAGCGACGCACGAAAGACCGACGAGCAGTTGAGTTTTCATTGGTCCTTACACACGCCTTTGGAATCACAAGTGAATTTGACGGTACGAGCAATTCTCGAACCCGTCGGTGTCTCGGTTCGCTCTCCAGAAAGACTGATCGCACCGTCCGAACCGATGCTAATACTCGTAAACGTGCGCCCGGTCACGTGCCCGCTGGAGGAATATTCAACAAAGCTTCTGTCCTGATTGTTCACGTCTCTACTGGAACTCACGCTTAGCGAGACGCTACCGAGCCAGCTCCGATCGTGAAAGACAAATCCATTCGCAGCCAGGGTCGTCGTACCGGTCTCCTTTGCGATGTTAGCGCCGGCGTTCGTGGATGCCGCGTTGCACGCCGACACAATGGTCATTTGACGGCGGTCGAAGTTTGCATCCGCCCTCAGTGCGTTCGAGATTGGCGTCGATGCTAATGGATGACCAAACTCCATGTTCACATAGAGGCCTCTCGAATCGCCATGCAAGAATGCAAAGTTCGCCTGACTTGCGTTCACGCTTTGAGCCGTCGCGTAGAGATTTCGCTCTGCGGCCACGGCAACTTTATTGGTGGATTGGTACCGAGTGTTCTGTGGGTCCGCGCGAAATCCATTGAATAAAGCGCCTTCACCATCTGGATCAGTGAAATCCACCGGATCACTGTTCGCGTACAGATAGAGGTTGAGGTCATCCTTGGTCCCGATCGGATCGGTCTGCAGGAATCGCGCCTCTGCGGACAGCGACAGAAGCAGCGCTACGAGCGCAAGGATGAATTGTATGCGGATCGTCATGGAGTCTCTCCCTTGACCAACCGAGAGAGTGGCTACGGCGCCGCACGCCAGCCCAGGGCTTCAGCTCGGTCAAACGATGAACGGTTGATGTTGATCAGTTGGAGGTAGGCGGCACGCTCGCCCACTGGAATCTCCCCCTCCGTCGGGTAGCGTCGATAGTACTCATCCTCGAGCAGGTGTGCGGCCGCAGTCCCGCGGCTCACCAAGGCGTGCACAAACTGCGGGTAGGCCGAGAGGATTTGGTCCGCCACCGCAATGGCTTCCTCGTAGCGACCGGTCGCGAGCTGGTACTCAACGAGCGTGTCGGCCATGAGCGCGATCGTCTCGCGCCTGCTGAGCGGCGCCAGGTAAACACCGTTTGCGATTGCAGCGTCGGTCATCGGCATCTTCTCCCGGTACCAAGCGTCCCGCGCCACGTGGGCCCCGCTCGTCGTTTCGATGTTGAAGCTTTTGCCCGTCTCTCGATCCGTGTACTTCACCAGGATATGTAGCGGTGCGGTCGAGACCGCGACGGGCAGGTCCAACCGTCCGGCCAGGATCACGAATAGAATCGGCATCGTCACACAGTTGCCGCGCCGACTTGCCAGGTAAACCGGCAGGAGTTTGTTGCGAATGTTTTCCCCTAGGGGATCATTCAGGTCGTACTGATACGGTCGATCGTCATTCCATGACCCGCTCGCATAGAGATAGTCTCGAACCGCAGTGAGCTTCTGCCGTTCGGTCGGTGATGGTCCTGCCATCCGCCGAATGGTTGCCACCATCTTGTCGATCTGTGCGAGCGTTGCCGGCACATCGATGCTCGGGTCAATGCGCTTGTCGATCGCGAGCTTCGCCGCCGCGAGATCAACGTCGGCGCCAAGCCGTTGTAGCAGCTTCGTCACGATAGCAACATCACGGGAAACGCTGCCATTGGATTCGCCGACGGTCGGCACCTCCGATGCGACCGGCTGGGCGACAGCCGCCGACACGAGCGCAGCAAGAAGTGCTGCGGCAAATCTTCGTGCGACATTACGCGTCTGCGCCATCGCGTGAGCTGAAGGCAGTGAACTGTCCTCGAAAAGTGGAATCGGACCCATAGGTGACATTTGCCGTGCTGTCGAAATCCTGCATCCGTGCTGTTTACAGGGCTTCCCCGCTACACACACCTCGGCCAGCATGCCCCGGAGTATCGACCCGGCATAAATTGGTACGTGGGCCCCGCTTCGTCGGAATCCGCACACAGGATAGTCGCCAGTAATTGTCTTGGGGGCGTTCGGTTCGGTGACGATCAGATTAGTTACGACAGTTGGTACCTAGAGTCGCTCTCGGGAGTGCTAGTGACGCGCGCAGGAAACCCTTCTCCGCGACCAAAACATAGGTCAGCAATGGAATCGCCTCAGCCAGCATTTTCGAATCCACACCGACTGCGGCGGGCGCACCTATCGTATAGAAGGCAGTGATGCCCAGTTCGCGCGAGAAGTAGAACGTCGTCGCTCTTCCTTGCACCGTGGAGCGGCAACTACAGGTCTGAACATCCGCGCAGGCGGATTTGATCACGGCTATTCCACACGACGCCTGATCCCCAAAACATTGCTCGACAGTGAGGTTTGCACCGAACGCAGTGTACTTTTGCCCCACGGTCAGACCAGCTTTAGGAATGGCTAGCACATCTGCAGAATTGAACAAGCATTCAAACTGCTCGTCGGAGCAATCAGAAAATACCTGCTCCGTTATCCCGGAAGTTTCGAGGGACCCGCATCCACCTGGCACATGGCGGCTTTCGCACTCGATGACCTCTCGTCCGTCTCCTCTCTTGTACATTACACCGGGCCTCCCCTGGATCTGGATCAGATCGTGGTCATAGGGTTTCTCGCCAGCACAGCCCGGAACACATAGCGTCAAGAGCATCGGCCACGACTTTGCATTCATGGGCACGTCAAAACCCAAGAAGCCTAAATGCTGTCTGATTGAAGGGCCTATCGTGAAACCTTTCCCATGTATCTCGAGGGCCCAACTGCTCATGAACGCGATTTGAATGCATCCCCTCATGAGTCCAAGCCACCGTCAAGTCTTGATCGAAATTTCTAAACCAAGACGTAGGATCGGTGAAACTCGGGCCCAAGAGTTTCTCGATGCCGCCGCCGATCGACATGTTGTTTTCGTCCCTATTTGACGTCTCCATGATCCTCGGCGTGCTTGGGTTATAGCCAACCTCACGCTTGATCAAGTTGTCCGCGATGTCTCCCGCTCTGACGGTCGCGCTTGCATTTTCTCCTGTCGCCTTTCCGTTGGAATCCGTTTGGTCGACGTCGATCGTGTCTGTTTCATCTGCGCGTGCCAGCAGCCGGTTAACAGCATCCCTGTAGGCGGTCTCCAGCCTGGCCACTGCCTTCTCTCCGTACTGTTTCACAAGCTTGTCCCGGTCAACGTCGATCTTGCAGCTTTCAGCGCGAACTTTACCGCTGTCATCGGAAGTGGTCTTGCACGACGTCCCGGTTGGATCAGTCTTGTTGGCCGGATCGTTGTAGACATAGGCATAGAGGTTGAGGTCATCCTTCGTCCCAATCGGATCCGCCTGCAGGAAGCGTGCATGCGCGGACAGCGACAGCAAGGGCGCAACGAGTGGGAGGATCAATTGTGGCCGGAATGTCATACTTGCCTCTCTGGTCCAGTCACTGCGCCCGCTGAAGCGGGTGCCAGACTCCACCGTCGGTACTGGCGCGGCGCGCACATTCATCGTCGCCGGCTTGCTGCACTCTGGCCGCGATCTGCAGGAACTCGCCAACCCAGGCTTGCTGTTTTAATCCACGCTCCACGTCACGCGGCCCTCGTGCCGCACATGGAGGACAGCTCGTTATCCCATCAATGCAGTTTTCCCGCGCATAAGTTTGCGTGGGAGCCGCACACAGAAAGAAGGGCCAGTCAAGGACGTTTATTGCTGAACGCGTTTGCAACTGCCGTCCACTCCTGCAGCTTGATAGGCTTTCTCGATCATCTCTTGTTCAACGGCAACCTGCTCAGCAGTCGCGCCTGCCGGCGGGTGATATACGTCGGGGCGATCTCGTAGAAGCCGAGCGCGGGAGATGAACAGTCCATCGACATCCAACATGCCAGGCAATCCAGCGGCGTCACCCGCAAGCTGCGGACAATAACGCAACCATGATTCGTAGCGGAGAAAGCCATTGGCGGGGTCAAATATTCGACAGTACAACTCCCCAGCCTGAACCCCCCGACAAGCCAACCAATCGCCGCCGTCTTGTCCTCCCGCATAAACAGCGTCGGCCGGAAGGCCCGCGGGCCTGGGAGGCGAGTACGGAGAATTACCACCGCAACCCGCAGTTCCACAGAGGAGGAGTACGTACACGCCCGCGCGATGGTTACGGATGCTCATCGATGCGTTTCCCCTCAACGAACATGCCCCGGATTGCAAGACAGCGGATTCCTGCTGCACTGATCCTCAATGGGCTGTTGTGTCGATTGCGGCGACTGTTGCTGCTGCTGGTATATGGCGATAATTTGACCAGCGACGGCTGCAAGGTTCGCGCGAGTCAATGTCGCAGAATATCGAGGTCCGTTACCGCCGCCCGCCTGCGTAGTCCCTTCGCAGAAACCATGGCAGTTCGTTCCCCACGGTGTCCACGCGGGATCATCTTGACGAACACCGGTCACGTAATTTTCCATCCGTTGAAAATCTGTTCCAGCATCAAACGTGATTCCTATGTCTCTCGAATTCGCGTGTACACCAATATCGAGAACCCGCCCGAGGACCGCCTCAACGCTCTTGAGCGTCGGCACGCCGTTGTTGAACTTAAGATCCGGTAGGCCCAGCTGGCGAACTTGGGACCCGCCCGCGTAGCGGCCAAACTCATAGTAGTGGGTGAGTCCGTTTCGCTCATTTATCGTCACAACGCCGCTGTGTCCCCCGGAGATCCATTGAGGGATGACATGTGATCCCGCATGTACCGGCTGATCACGGAACTGAACCGCTATGGAGTCCTCGCCGTTCGGGTCGAAATGATTCAGCGGATCATGGCGCGTGAACGCGTAGAGGTTAAGGTCATCCTTCGTCCCAATGGGATCGGTCTGCAGGAACCGCCCGGTGGTCGGTGAGTAGTAGCGGGCGCGATAATAGTAAAGTCCTGTCTCCGGATCGACCCGCCGGCCCGTGTATCGGAACGGATTGCCGGTGAGCGCATCGGCGGGCGTCCAGTTCGTGCCCTCGCCATAGGGCCCATAGTGATAGGTCGCGTTGAGCGTGCCGCTCTGGTTGACGAGCGTCGTCGTCGAGCCCTGCCAGTTGGTCAAGTAGAAGCAGCGGCCGCCGCCCGCGCAAGCAGTTGAGTCGAGCATCGCGATGCGATCATCGATGCCGGAGCCGTACACGTACTTGCGCAGCACGTTGTTCGAGCCATCCCGCTCCTCGATCTCCTCCGCGCCGTCCGAGGCGAACTTCGTGGTCACGCTGTTGACCACCTTCGCCCGGCGTCTGCCGACCGGGTCGTACTCATACGCCGCCGTGGTGCCGGCCCCGGTGGCACTGCGCAGGCGGTTCTCCTCGTCGTACTCGAACGTGAACGTGCCATCCGAGGTGAGGTTGGCATTGGCGTCGTAGCCCTGGGCGACGCCCCCGACGGTCGAGTACTGGTTCAGCTTGTTCGGCACATAGGCGCTCGTCGTCGTGCTCGCGGGCCGAGAGAGAAATGCCCCATCGCTCGCCGCGAGGCTTGTGATCTGGCTCGAGTGGTTGCGCCCGAGCGTGAACGTGAGCGGTGCGGGGCCGGTGTGCACGAGTGAGCTCAGGTCATCGTCCTCCTCGTAGTCCGGGTTCGAGGTCAAGGCGTTGTTGTCGAGCTTGACGAGATCCCGCCGCGAGAGGAGATCCCAGTCATTGTCCGCCAGTGTCACGCCGCCCTCCGTGACCGTGTCCATCCGGTTGAGCGCATCGTAAGAATATTTAGTTCGAGTCCCGGGCCCGCCATTGATGCAGTCGTCGTTCGCTGCATGAGTTTGCAAGTCTCCAGTTTTGA
>Ga0137409_10000008_pt2 | contig 136760 bp, 111 predicted proteins | sample CZODoug1_16funga_FD_122059 | JGI IMG/M metagenome (GOLD analysis project Ga0137409, IMG submission 122059) | Vadose zone soil fungal communities from Angelo Coast Range Reserve, California, USA - CZODoug1_16fungal (Hybrid Assembly) | ecosystem: Environmental > Terrestrial > Soil > Vadose zone... | reverse complement strand
CGCAACCGATGTGCTGCCGATGATCAGTGGACTCGCCACCGCAGCGAGGGCCCAGCCGGAGCCTCGCACCGAAAATATCTGTCGCATTTTTCCCCCAAGGTCCGTTGCGCAGGATCTGAGCGCAGTAATCTTCTAACATGTTAGTCCATTACGCCGCAAGCGGTGTTCGCTGCGAACTTTGGGTCCGGGTCTTAATCTGATATGTCAGCGCGCGTCGGCAGACCAAGGGTTTACCGTATTCTTAGCCTGTTTGCCCGAACCCCGTGAATTGGATTTGACCCCCTAACATTTTTGCCACGAACGGGGACATTACGGCGCCATCCAATGGCATTGGCCTGACATGTTAGGCTGTCAGATTAATACCACCGCTAGGCGGCCACGGGCGCCTCGGGGTGCAATAATCCTTTCTCCTTCAGGTCCTTCCAGAATGCCGAGGGAATCGACACGTCGAGCATGGCGACGTTCTGCGCGTGCTCGGCAACGGATTGCGAGCCGGGGATCACACTTACAGTCAAGGGATTCGCCAGTACGAACTGCAAGGCTGCAGCCGGCATAGGCACCTGGTGCTGACGACAGACGGCATCGAGCTTGCGCACGCGCTCGACGATTTCGGGCGGAATGGTCGAATAGTTGTAGGTGGGCTTGCCGGCGAGAATCCCGGAGTTATAGGGACCTCCGATGACAATGCCGACTCCGCGCCTGGCGCATTGGGGAAGCAAGGTGTCGAGCGGCGCTTGTTCGAGAAGCGTGTAGCGGCCGGCAAGGAGAAACAGGTCCGGGTCGACGAGTTCCAGCAGGCGGGCACACGGCTCCCATTCGTTGACGCCGGCACCGATCGCCGCGACCGCGCCGCTCGAGCGCAATTCGTCGAGCGCGCGCCAGCCGCCTTTCGAAATGAGTTCCTGGATGCGCTCCTCGGAGGCTGCGCGGCTCCCGTGGCAGAAAGCATCGACGTCGTGCACCAGAAGAATGTCGAAGCGATCGATCCCGAGGCGCTTGCGGCTCTCTTCATACGAGCGCATCACCGCGTCATACGAATAGTCGTAGATGAATCGCACCTGCGGCGTGTTGACGAAGATGACGCCATTCACCTCATTCTCGGCGCAGGGCTCGAGGAGTCTCCCGACTTTCGTCGACAGCGTGTAGTCGCTGCGTTGCTTGCCCTTAAGGAGTCGTCCGACCCTCATCTCCGAGAGCCCAAGACCGTAGAGCGGCGCGGTGTCGAAGTACCTGAGGCCACTCGACCAGGCGGCGGCCAGAATCGTATCGCTCTCCTCCTCGCTCAATGGCCGCAGATAATTGCCGAGCGGCGCGGACCCGAATCCGAGCGCGGTGAACTGGAGCTCGCGCCCCGCTCGCGTGACAAACTTGCGCGACTTCGTCGCCTGATGGCTTGCTGGCATGAGAGTCCCCCGGTGCGGTCGTGGCCGCATGCTATCGTGACATGTTAGTACAATCCACCACCCCGATTGGAGGACACGCAATCTTGGCGCCTCAGGCAGCGCCATGCGGGTGCAATGCTTGGGAATTGTAGTGCTGCCGCCAAAGTTCTGGATTGCCGACCCGTACCGGGCACACCGGCGAGCTGCGTTGATGAGCGTTCTTCTGACATGTTAGTCTTGCCATCCATTTTCAGGACAAAACCATGCGCGACACCACCGCAGCCGGGCTCGAATCCACCATCCGAACCTACTTCGACGGCTGCAATGAAGCCAACCGGGAAAAGATCATCGCGTGCATGGAGAGCGACGCGGTGCATTATTTCCCCGCGGGCGCTCCCCAGGGGACGTTTGTCGGTGCGAAGGCCATCGCTGAGGGCTGGCGCCGCGCCGTCGCCAACCTCGGTTCGATCTGGACGATCGATCGCGTCATCATCGACGCACCGCGGCTCGAAGCGGTCATTGAATGGACGCACTTCAAGCCAAAACAGGGCGTGTATCTGCGAGGCGATGAGTGGTACGTGTTCTCCGCGGCCGGACACATTCGCGAGATACGCGCATACTACGCATGCCCGACTTCGCCCGACCCTGTCATGACACATGAGCTGGGGGACTTTCGCTATGCCGAGCTCGGCTACCCCCTCAAGCCCCCTGCCGTGAAACGCTGACCGGGCAACAGTCGATGAAGATCGTCGGCAGCGAGAGCTTTCTGCTCCGGGTTCCCACGGGCGCGGAGATCGCCGACAGCATGCAGTCGGTTTCGGCCCTGGAGTTCGTTGGCATCACGGTATCCACGGACGCGGGCATCACGGGCACGGGTTACACGATCACGGTTGGCGCTGGCGGCAGCGTCATCAAGGAAGTGCTCGACTCACTCTTTCGCGAAGATCTCATCGGCTGCGACCCGCGCAATGTGCGTGAGATCTGGCAGAAGCTCTATTTCGGCAAGGCCCATTGGATCGGACGTGCGGGCGCCACGACCATGGCGCAGGCGGCCGTCGACATTGCCTTGTGGGACATCATGGCGAAGGCCGCGCAGCTGCCGCTCTGGCAACTCCTGGGCGGCGCGCGAGCCACTGCCGTACCTGTTTACAACACACATGCGGGTTGGCTCAACTATTCGATCGAGCAGCTGAAAGATGAAGCGCTGCGTCTCATCGATCATGGGTACAGCGCCCTCAAGATGAAAGTGGGCCTGCCCGACAGCAACGAAGATTTTCGACGCGTCAGCGCGGTACGGCGCGCGATCGGCGACGACAAGCTGTTGATGGTCGACGCGAATCAGCGATGGGATTCAGCGCAGGCCCGCGCCGCCGCCGAGCTTCTGCAAGGCCTGCGCCTGACCTGGATCGAGGAGCCGCTGCATCCGGACGACGTCCCAGCCCACCGCGCGCTCAAAGAGGAGACGACGATTCCGATTGCACTCGGTGAGCATCTCTACACGACGCATGCGTTCAGGGATTTTCTGGCGGCGCGGGCCGTCGACGTCGTGCAGGTCGATGTCTGCCGAGTGGGCGGCATCACGCCGTGGCTTGAAGTGGCGGCCCTCGCCAACACGAACGGCGTGCGCGTCAGCCCGCATTGCGGTGATCTCATGCAGGTGCATCAGCACCTCATCCGCGCGATTCCCAACAGCTGGTATCTCGAAGTGATCCCATTGTGGGACGTCGGACCGTTCAGGAATCAGATCAGGATCGAACGAGGCTCGTGCCTCTTGCCCACCGAACCCGGCGCCTCATCGGAATTCACGCGGGCGGCGATGGAGAAATACCGTGCCGCCTGAAGCGTCGGATCCAGCGGCGACGAGTCACGTGCGCGGAGACACCAAAACGCCGCTGATCGAAGAAACGATTGGAGCTGTGCTCGACAAGGCGATCGCGCGCTGGCCCGAGACGGAGGCGCTGGTCAGCGTCGAACAGGGAATTCGCTGGACCTATGCGGAGCTCGGCCGCCGTGTGGATCGACTCGCTGCAGGGCTCCTGGCGCTTGGCCTCGCACCCGGAGATCGAGTTGGCATCTGGGCGCCGAATTGCGTCGAATGGACACTCACTCAATTTGCGACGGCGCGCACCGGTCTGATCCAGGTCAACGTCAACCCGGCGTATCGACTTGCCGAACTCGAGTACACGCTCAACAAGGTTGGCATAAAGGCATTGATCTCAGCCCAGGCATTCAAGACAAGCGACTACATCGGCATGGTCGAATCGCTGGCCCCGGAAATTGCGGCGAGCGTGCCCGGAGACCTCCGTGCTTCGCGCGTACCGGACTTGAGAATCGTCGCGAAGATCGGCGGCGCTCAACGCCCCGGATGGCTCGACTTTTCCGAAATCGTTGCCGACGATTTCGGACCCCTGCGCCGGGTCGCGCCGAGCCTTGATGCGCGCCAGGCAATCAACATCCAGTTCACGAGCGGCACCACCGGGCTTCCCAAGGGTGCGACACTCTGTCACCGCAATATCGTGAACAACGCCTATTTCGTCGGAACCAGCATGGGGCTCACCGCGGGCGATCGCCTGTGCGTCCCGGTTCCGCTCTATCACTGCTTCGGCATGGTCATGGCCAATCTTGCCTGCGTCGTGCACGGCGCAACCATGGTTTACGCCTCCGCAGGCTTTGACCCGCTCGCCGTGCTGAAGACCATCCAGGCGGAGCGCTGTACGGCACTGCACGGCGTGCCGACCATGTTCATCGCCGAGCTGCAGCATCCCGATTTCGAATCGTACGATCTGTCATCGCTGCGTGCCGGCATCATGGCGGGTGCGCCGTGCCCGATCGAGGTGATGCGCCGCGTGATCGACCGCATGGGAATGCGCGACGTGACCATCGCCTATGGAATGACCGAAACGAGTCCGGTGAGCTTTCAAAGCTCCACGGGCGATTCCATCGAACGGCGCGTCACTACCGTCGGCCGCATTCAGCCGCACATGGAGGCCAAAGTCATCGATCCCGATGGCCGCACGCTCAATCGCGGGGCAGCGGGCGAGCTCTGCTCGCGCGGCTACGCTGTCATGCTGGGGTACTGGGGCGATCCTGTGCGCACGGCCGAAGCGATCGACTCCGAAGGCTGGATGCACACGGGCGACCTTGGCGTGATCGACGCGGAGGGTTACTGCAACATCGTCGGGCGCAGCAAGGACATGATCATCCGTGGGGGCGAAAACATCTATCCGCGCGAAGTCGAGGAGTTTCTCTTCCGTCATCCGAAAATCGAAGACGTCGCCGTCGTCGGCATTCCCTGCGAACGCTTCGGCGAGCAGGTCTGCGCCTGGATTCGCATTCGGCGGGGCGAAACCGCGAGTGAAGAGGAGATTCTCGCGTTCTGCCGCGAACAGATCGCGCACTACAAGGTCCCGGCGCATATCTGCTTCGTCGATGCTTTTCCAATGACAGTCACAGGAAAAGTGCAGAAATACCTGATCCGCGAGACGATGATCGAGCGCCTGGCGCTCGTCGAACAACGCACCGCCTGAGAGCTTGGGTCCGCCGTCGTCCGTATTGGAATGTGCCGCCCGCGGAGTTACGCTGGGCGCGTTCCCAGGGGGGAAGTCAATCATGTCCGAGCCCATTCGCCTCAAGGTCAACGGCAAGTCCGTGACCATCACGGTCGCACCCGACACCTCGCTTGCCGTTTTTCTGCGCGAGCACCTGCGCCTCACCGGCACTCACATTGGCTGTGACACGGCAAGTTGTGGCGCCTGCACCGTGCATATCGACGGTCGCGCCGCAAAGAGTTGCAACGTGCTCGTCGGCCAGCTGCAGGGATCTGAAATCACATCGATCGAAGGCATCACGCCCGCCGACGGATCGCTCCATCCCATGCAGGCGGCATTCAAGACCTGCCACGGTCTGCAGTGCGGTTTCTGCACGGCGGGCATGGTCATGAGCGCGATCGATCTCGTGACGCATGGCGCGCATGCGACCGAGACGGAAATTCGGGAGGGCCTCGACGGCAACTTCTGCCGCTGCACGGGCTATCAGAATATCGTCAAAGCCGTTGCGCTCGGCGCCAAGGGCATGGGCCGTTGAGGAGAGCACACCGATGAATGCCGCACGCGAATCCCTAATCGGCCGCTCCGTCGAGCGCCGCGAGGATTACCGTTTTCTCACGGGCGTCGGTCAGTACACCGACGACATCAAGCTCGAACGCCAGAGCTATGCGTACTTCGTGCGCAGTCCGCATGCGCACGCGAGGATTCGCGCCATTGACGCCAAAGCGGCGCTCGCTGCCGCTGGCGTGCTCGCAATCTTTACGGGCAAAGACGTTGCAAGCCTTGGCGGACTGCCCTGCGGATGGTTGATCAACTCGGTCGACGGCAGCCCGATGAAGGAGCCGAAACATCCCATCATCGCCGAGGACACGGTCCGTCACGTCGGTGATCAGGTGGCGCTCATCGTGGCGGAATCGCTCGCAGAAGCCAAAGCCGCCGCCGCGCTCGTGGAGGTCGACTATGAGATGTTGCCCGCCGTCGTCGACACGGCGACCGCGAACCAGAGCAAGACGGCGGTTCACGCGATCGCTCCCGACAATGTCTGCTACAACTGGGCGATCGGGGACGCCGCAGCCGTGGATGCGGCGTTCGCCCGGGCGGCGCACGTCACCAAGCTGTCGTTCGTCAACAATCGCCTCATTCCAAACGCGATCGAACCGCGTGCCGCGAATGCTGCCTATTCGCGGGCGGACGAGTCCTACACGCTCTACGTGACGAGCCAGAATCCGCACGTCGTGCGCCTGCTCATGACGGCGTTCGTGCTCGGCCTGCCCGAACACAAGGTGCGGGTCGTCGCGCCAGATGTCGGCGGCGGATTCGGGTCGAAGATTTACCTCTACGCGGAAGAAACGGCGCTCGTCTGGGCGAGCAAGCGCGTCGGGCGGCCAATCAAGTGGACAGCCGAGCGCAGCGAGTCATTCCTGACCGACGCCCACGGGCGCGATCACGTCACCACGGCTGAGCTTGCACTCGACAAGGACGGCAAGTTCATCGCGCTGCGCGTCGACACCACGGCGAACATGGGAGCGTATCTCTCCACGTTTGCATCCTGCATTCCGACGATCCTGTATGCGACGCTGCTCGCGGGCCAATACGCGACGCCGGCCATCCACTGCCGCGTGCGGGCGGTTTTCACCCATACCGCGCCGGTCGATGCGTATCGCGGCGCCGGCCGGCCGGAAGCGACCTACGTCGTCGAGCGCATCGTCGAGCTCGCGGCACGCGAACTCAAGATGGATCCGGCCGAGCTGCGCCGGCGCAATTTCATCCGCAGCTTTCCCTACGCGAGTCCGGTCGGCCTGACGTATGACACCGGCGACTACGAGGCAACGTTGAAGCGCGTGCAGGAGATTGCGGACGTCAAGGGCTACGCCGCACGCAAGGCCGCGAGCTCGGCGAAAGGGTTGCTCCGGGGCCTCGGCTACTCCTGCTACATCGAAGCCTGCGGCATTGCGCCCTCGAACATCGCCGGAGCGCTCGGCGCACGCGCGGGCCTCTTCGAGGCTGGCGAAGTGCGCGTGCATCCCACCGGCAAAGTGACCGTTTTCACCGGCTCGCACAGCCACGGCCAGGGGCACGAGACCACGTTCTCGCAGGTGGTCGCCGACAAGCTCGGCATTGCCATGGACGACATCGACATCCAGCACGGCGATACCGGCAAGGTGCTGTTCGGCATGGGAACCTACGGATCGCGCTCGCTCGCGGTCGGCGGCACGGCAATCATCAAAGCCGTCGACAAGGTGATCGCCAAAGGCAAGAAGATCGCGGCGCACCTGCTCGAAGCGGGCGAGTCCGACATCGAATTCGCCAACGGCGAGTTTCGCGTGGCCGGAACCGATCGCAAGAAAGCATTCGCCGAAGTCGCCTTTGCCGCGTATGTGCCGCATAACTATCCGCTCGATCGGCTGGAACCGGGTCTCAATGAAAACGCGTTCTACGATCCGACCAATTTCACCTACCCCGCAGGCTCCTACATCTGCGAGGTGGAGGTCGATCCGGCGACAGGCGTCGTCCGTATCGATCGCTTCGCCGCCTGCGATGACTTCGGCAATGTGGTGAACCCGATGATCGTGGAAGGCCAGGTGCATGGCGGGCTCGCGCAGGGAATCGGGCAGGCACTTCTTGAGGGCTGCGTCTACAACGCAGACGGCCAGCTCATCACAGGATCCTTCTCGGACTATGCGCTGCCGCGAGCCGATGATCTTCCGACGTTCGTCGTGGAAACCGCCAAGGGCACGCCCTGCACGCACAACCCGCTCGGGGTCAAAGGCTGCGGTGAAGCGGGCGCCATCGGCTCACCGCCCGCCGTCATCAATGCGCTGGTCGATGCGCTCGCGCCGTACGGCGTGCGTGACGTGGCAATGCCGGCAACACCCTACCGGGTCTGGCAAACCATTCAGACTGCGAAGCGCTGACGGAGCGAATCATGGCAACCGCCTCATATCATCGCCCAGTGTCGATCGCCGATGCGGGCAAGCTCCTCACCGAAAATGACGACGCGCGTCTGCTCGCCGGTGGCCAGTCCATTCTTCCCTCGATGCGCCTGGGTCTGCTGGCGCCGTCGGCGCTCATCGATCTTTCCGGTGTCCTCGAACTCAAAGGCAACCGGATCGACGGCAAGTCGCTCGTCATCGGTGCGATGACGACTCACGCGATGGTCGCGGAGTCACGGGAAGCGCAGTCGAAGATCCCGGCGCTGGCCGCACTCGCCGGCGGCATTGGCGATCGGCAGGTGCGTAACCGCGGGACCCTCGGCGGGTCGATCGCCAACAGCGATCCGGCCGCCGACTACCCCGCCGGAGTGCTCGGACTCGGCGCCACTGTGCGGACAGCCAAACGCACTATCGCCGCCGACGACTTCTTCAAGGGTTTTTTCGAGACCGCGCTCGAACCGGGCGAAATCATCACGGCCGTCAGCTTTCCAGTGCCGGACCGGGCCTCCTACGTGAAATTTCCGCAGCCCGCCTCGCGATTCGCCCTTGTCGGGGTGTTTGTCGCGCAATTCGGCAAGGCCGTACGCGTCGCCGTCACGGGTGCCGGCGCCTGTGCCTTCCGGGCGAAGCCCCTGGAAGAGGCGCTGACGAAGAAGTTCGACGTGCAATCCTGCGACGGCCTCGTCATCCCGGCCGATTCGCTCAATACTGACTTGTTCGGCAGCGCGCAGTATCGCGCGCACCTGATCGCGGTCCTGGCGCGACGCGCAGTCCAGCAGGCGCTGGGCCAGTCCTGAGTGCCGCCGGATTCACGGCTTCCGGCCTCGATCGACGCGACCGTCGAGTTGCTTCTCTCGCGTGACTACGTTGCGGATCGCGCCTTCGCCACGGCCGTCTATCTCGCTCTGAAACTCGCCCGCCCCCTGTTCGTCGAAGGCGAACCGGGCACCGGCAAGACCGAGATTGCCAAGGTTCTGGCAAGCGCCCTCGGCGCGGAACTCATTCGGCTGCAGTGCTACGAGGGCCTTGACGTCAGCCAGGCGGCCTACGACTGGAACTACGCGCGCCAGATGCTCGAGATCCGTCTCGGGGAGATGGCGGGCGAGTCTCGCGAGAAGATCTCCAGCGAGCTTTTCTCCGAAAAGTTCCTGATCGCGCGCCCGCTGCTGCGGGCCCTCGCCCCGCAGGCTGTGCCGCCGGTGCTGCTGATCGACGAACTCGATCGCACCGACGAGCCGTTCGAAGCGTATCTCCTCGAGATGCTGTCGGACTTCCAGATCACCATTCCAGAGTGGACGACGGTCAAGGCGGACCGGCCCCCGATCGTCGTGATCACCTCGAATCGCACGCGTGAGATTCACGATGCCGTCAAGCGGCGGTGCCTCTATCACTGGGTCGACTACCCGGACGCCAGGCGCGAATTCGCCATCGTCCGTCGCAAGGTGCCCGCCGCCCCCGAAGCGCTTTCAAGGCAGATCGTTGCCTTCGTGCAGGCGCTGCGTCAGCTCGATCTCTGCAAGCTTCCTGGCTTGTCCGAAACAATAGAGTGGGCGCGCGCGCTGCTCGCGCTCGATACGGTGGAGCTCAATCCGGAGGCGATCGACAATACGCTCGGAGTGCTGCTCAAGTACCAGGATGACATCGCAAAAGTGCGCGGCCCGGAAACTGCGCGTCTGCTCGAGACCGCAAGCGCACGGGCAGGTGCCTGATGCTGCCGGCGCAAGCACTCCTCAATCGACCCGCCGGGCACCTTGCGGACAATGTCCTGCATTTCGTACGCGTGTTACGCGCGGCCGGATTGCCCGTCGGGACCGATCGCGCACTGCTCGCTCTCAACGCCCTGCGCGTTGCGGGCATCGATTCACGCAGGGATTTTCGCGCAACGCTTTGCGCCTGCCTCATCGATCGCGGCGAGCACCGCGCGTTGTTCGAGCAGGCGTTCGAGATCTTCTGGAAGGATCCGGACTTGCAGGCGCAGGTCATGCGCATGTTGCTGCCAAACGCCCCCGGCAGGAATAGCGGCGGCGTCCCACCTGCCGGCAATCGACGCCTCGCCGAGGCGCTCTCGCCACGCGCGCTCGCCGCACCCGAAGTGCTCGAACTCACGGCGGGGCCAAGCGCTTCCGAGCGCGAGCGCCTCAGCAAGATCGACTTCGATACGATGACGACCGACGAATGGCGAGCCGCGCAACGCCTGGTGACGGCCATCGATCCATTTCTCGCCCGCATCGTCACGCGACGCAATGTGCCCGCCGAACGGGGTGCGCGCATCGATCTGCGCCGCCTGCTTCGCCATGCGGCGCGGCCGGAGGGTCACGTCGGCCCGCTGCCACGACGGCGCCCAGCGACGCGCACGGCGCCCCTGACTGTGATCGTCGACATCTCGGGGTCGATGTCGCGCTACTCACGGATGTTCCTGCATTTCATGCACGCACTGGCGAGTGGGCCGCGCGCCGCGAACATCCGGATGCATGCGTTCGTCTTTGGCACGCGACTCACATCCGTGACGCGCGATGTCCGGTGGCGCGATCCGGATGAGGCCATCGCACGAGTCTCGAGCGCCGTCGAGGACTGGTCGGGCGGCACACGCATCGGCGAATGCCTGCACGAATTCAACCGCCGGTGGGCACGGCGGGTTCTCGCGAGCGGCTCGACCGTGCTGCTCGTCACGGACGGCCTCGAACGGGGCGATACCGATCGGCTCGCCCTCGAAGTTGCGCGGCTTGCGAGGTCCTGCCGCGAGCTCGTCTGGTTGAATCCCCTCCTGCGCTACGAAAAGTTCGAACCGCGAGCGCTTGGCATCGCGGCAATGCTGCCGCATGTCCACCGCTTCCTGCCCGTCCATAACCTGGAGTCGCTCGAGCGACTGGGACAGGTCCTCGGCTCCGGCGCCAAAGCTGAGCACACGTCATGGAAATGAAGGGCGAACGGCAGCTGCCCGGCGATCGCGCAACGATCTGGGCGATGCTCAATGACCCCGAGGTCCTGAAGTCCTGCGTGCCGGGTTGCGAAGGCATGACGCCGACCGGCGAGAATGCCTACGACGTTGCGATGAATGCGGCGATCGGTCCGGTGAAGGCGCGGTTTAAGGGGCGGATGCAGCTCACCGGCATCGAGCCGCCAACCCGTTACACGCTGACATTCGATGGACAGAGCAGCCAGGCGGGTTTTGCGCGCGGCGAAGCGCGAATTGAACTCACGGAGTTATCTCCCGGATCGACTCGCCTCGCCTACACCGCTGCAGCCCAGATCGGCGGCAAGCTTGCACAGATTGGCGCGCGCCTGTTGGATGCGGCCGCGGGCGCGACGGTCGAGCGCTTCTTCGAGGCCTTTGCCGCCCGGCTGGCGGAACGGAATTCGCGGGTGTCTGCGGCGGCCGGGGCAAGTGCATCGCCCGCCGGCCGATGGGGATTCTGGCGCTGGCTCGGCTCATTCCTGCGGCATCTCACTTCCCGTCGAAAGTGACGCCACCCGCCCCTGTCGCACGCACAGATAGAGTAGCGACCGGCGTCAGAAAATCGCGATCGGATTGACAGGCGAGCCCGTACCCCCCTTGATCCTGAGCGGCGCCATTGTCAGCAGGAAATCGCTCCGCCCGACTTCCCCGCAGGCCTCGACCAGCGGTTCGAGCGCCGGAATGTCGAGAAGAATGAGCCCCATCGCTGCGAGCGCGATCGCATGGAAGTAGATGACGTAGCGCATGCTGTAAGGATTCGGAAACGCATCGACACAGTCACCCGAATAAACCGAGATCTCGCGCTCGTGCATCCATTCGATGGCGTCGGGCATGATGCCGACGCGCTGGCCGAGATTTTCCGGACCTTCTGCCGCTTCGCGCTTCTGCAGGCCCGTGTAGACGAAGATGGCATCGCCCGATTCCACCCGAACGCCCTGGCGTTTCTCGGCCGCATCGAGATCGGCTGCAAAGACGCCCTGATCCGGAGTCATCCACGCGACACCGCGCGCGGCTGCAACGTTGAGGAGCACGCCACGCGTGAAGATCCCGTCCTTCTGCGCCAGGATGTCGCAGTAGCTCAAGCCCCCAGGCGTTGCCACCGCTCCGGCTTTCCTCCCGTTGTAGACATCCTGCCCGCGATAGACGTGGGCAATGGCATCGAGATGGGTGAGTGAAAAGCCGTGCATGCCGAGCTCGAGTTCGTCGATTGCCCCGATCGGCTCGTGCGCCTGGTAGCACATCGTGTGCCGCACGGGCGAGGGATTGTTGGCGCTCTGCTGGGTATTGAGATCGCGCGCGATCGACATCGCCCGGCCGGTGCGCACGAGGGCGGCAGCGGCGACACGCTTGCGCGCGGAGATGTAGTTGAGCGTGCCGAGCTCATCATCGGGCCCCCAGCGGCCGGCATTGTTGAGCCGATCGAAGAGCGCCTCCAATTCCTTCTCGGGCGGAAATGCTCGTGGTTCCGGCATCGGAGTCTCCTTATAGCTTCACGACGATATGATCGCGCCCGGATTCGTAGAGCGCGTGCACGATCCGAAGCGTCGCGAGATTGTCTCTGCCGTTCGTCTGCGGCTGACCGCCCTTCACGACTGCTTGCAGAAGGGAGGCCATCGGTCCGATGAACGCCGTCGGAATCCACCGCGTCGTCACGGGATAGGGCAGCCAGCCATCCGTCGGCAAGACACGCGAGGACAGCTCCAGCGTGTCGGCGCGGCCGCGCGGATAGTCGTACATCAGGCCGATGGTTCCCCGGATGCTGCCCTGGGTGCCGTCGATGCGAAATTCCGCTCGCGGATCACTCGTGCGGTTCTTGTGAAAGCTGCAAAGCCGTGCGCGCGCCTCGCCCTTGAACTCGAGGACGCTGATGGTGCGCGTCTCGCCCGCTTCGGGCTGTCCCGGCTCACGTGCCTGGGTGCCGTAGGCGTAGAGCGGTTCGCCCATGATGGTGCGTACCGCATCGATGAAATGAATGGTGAATTGATTGAGATCGAGTCGCGGCTGGGAGGCGACCCACGGCCACGCTTCCCAGGGTGTATAGACGTGAAAATCCCAGCTCATTTCGAACGGATCGCCGATCCACCCGCGCGCCACCATTGCGGTAGCCACAGCGACGCTTTCGGAGAACCGCAGCTGCTGATTCACTGCCAGCAGGCGTTTGCGCTCCTCGGCATGCTTGACGAGCCGCGTCGCCTCAGCGAAGTCATACGAGAGCGGCTTCTGGCACAGCAGGTGCTTCCCGGCGTCGAGCATCGGCACGGCGACTTCGGGCTGCACCCAGGGAAACACCGCGATGTCGACGACGGCGACCTCGGGATCCTTCGCGATCTCGTCCTGCGATCGATAGACCCTGGGAATGCCGTGACGGCGCGCCACGTCCGTTGCCCTGTCGATGTTCACGTCCGTGATGCCGGCGATCTTCAGTCCATGGGCTTTGTATGCGGGCAAGTGGGCGAGATCGACGATCTCGCCGGCACCGACGATTGCGATCGGGAGCTTGTGCTCCGGCGGGACAGTGATCGCAATCGCCTCTCGAATCGGGGCAAAAACGTCGGGCATGACTCACTCCTTCCAGATCGTGCGCTGGCGGAACGCTTCCGTGTGCTGGCCGGCCCGTGGAGCGCCGCGCCTCACCTTCATGGAGCTCGCGGAGAACGTGAATGGTGATCCGACGGTGCGGTACGTGGCGCCGGCATCACCGTACGGCACATCCCAAATCAGTTGCTTGTGCTTGACCTGCGGGTCGTGTTCAACATCCGCATGTCGCTGCACGGGCGCGCACCAGACATCGTGCGACGACAGCAAGTCGATCCAGTGAGCGGTCGTCCGCGTCGCGAAATGCGCTGAGAGCTTGCGATGCACGGAATCGCGCCCCTCGAACATCTTCTCGTTGGTGTCGTAGGGGTCAAGCCAGTCAACACCCAGAATCTTGCCGAGCCGAGGACAGGGAAACATCGCGAGCATCAGGTGGCCGTCGGCAGTTGCGTACACTCCACAAGGCGCGGTAATGCCGGCATGGCCCACGTTTTCCACGGGCCGCTCGAGCGTCCACCCGTGATTGAGGACCACGGTCAATTCCTGCTGCTGGACCGCCAGCATGCAGGAAAGGAGATCCACATCGACGCGCTGACCCTCGCCCGTGCGGCTACGTTGCACGAGCGCGGCGAGGATACCGACCACGAGATGCAGCCCCGTGAACTGATCGGCAATCGCCGCGCCGAACACGAAGGGCGGATCGTCGCGTCGGCCGGTGAGCCACATCGCGCCCGTGAGTGCCTGAACGAGATAGTCCTGCCCGGGCCGTTTCGCATACGGGCCGGTGCGTCCGTATCCGGACGACGCCGCGTAGATCAGCCGCGGATTGCGCCTGCGCAATGCCTCGTACCCGAGTTCCGCCCGGTCCATCACGCCCGGCCTGAAATTCTCGACGACGACGTCGGCCTTTTCCACCAGTTCCAGGATCCGTTCGCGATCCTCGGGACTGCGCAGATCGATCTCGACGCTGCGCTTGTTGCGATTGAATGCCAGAAACGCATCGGTCTCGCCATGCGTGCGCGACATGAAGATGCCGTATTGCCGCATCCACTCGCCGTTCTGTTTCTCGAGCTTGACGACGTCCGCTCCGCAGTCGGCGAGAACCTGCGTCGCGAGCGGACCCTGCAGCAGCGCCGTAAAGTCGAGGACTCGAATTCCGGCAAGCGGGCCGGTCGTCTCGTCAGCGTGATCGGTCACTGCAATCTCCCCTACACCACGGCGCGGTGCGCGGTATTCCACAGCAATGCATCCACCAGGCGGTCGAACGCCTGCAAGCACGTCTCAGCCGAAGATTCGCCGAGCCAAATGAAGCGGTGGATGAGTTCGCCCGCAAGCGGCTGGAATTGTCGATGGCCCGCAACACGCGGTCGCATGAACGCTTGCTCGATCGTCCGCCGGGTCGCGCGGAAGAACCCGCCCACCTGCGCATTCGCGCGAGGCGAGTCCCACGCAGCTGCGTGCCCAGGTTGGCCGCCCGTGTTCACATAGATTCCCGATTGCGCCTGCGAACCGCCGATGCTGCGGGCAAGATCCGCAGCCGCCGCACGCTGGGAAGAACGTGCGGACAATGCGAGCCCGACGCCTCCGAGCACAGAACCGTGACGCCCGGCCCGGCCACGCGGCGCGTCGGCGAACGTCAAGGGGTGCGATCGGAATCCGGCCCGCGCGTAGCTCGAGTAACCGAACATGAGCGGCACGTAGAGAATCTCCGCGGTACCTGCCATGCGATCCGAAATGCCGATAGGGTCATCGGTGCGCGACCCCGGATGCACTTGTGCCGCGAGCTGGCGCAGCATCTCGAGTGACTCACGCGCCGCCGGGCGATCGACGCACGTCGCGGCCGGCCAGAAACTCTCGCCGACGAGACTCACCCCGATCGAAAGAAAAGCACAGTAGGCATGGTTCGGATTCAGCGCGATCGCGACCTGGCCGTGCGTGCCGTGCGTGCGCCTGGCCAGATCGAGCACGTCCACCCAGCTGTCCGGCAATGCGCCGAATTGGCGAGCGGCCCACAGGTCGCTACGCACCGCACTCACCTGGCACGCGGCATCGATCGCAAGCGCCCATTGCTTGCCGGCCCAGGTATACGACGGAAAACTCGCGCCGACGCTGTGGGCCGCTTGATCCGCGAGAAATGCGGGGTCGGTCCAGTCGTCGACCGGAACGATCAGTCCCGAGGTTGCCGCAACACCGACGAAGGGATGATCGATCAGAACGAGGTCGTAGGCCGCGGCGAGTTCTTCCAGCGGCTGGTCTTCGAAGTCCTTCAGCGGCCGTGCGTCCCATGCAACGGCAACACCGCTCGCCCGCGACCACTCGGCGGAGATCGCGGCCAGCGGATTGCGGGCGCGCGGGTGATCCCACGCCATCCCGCGCAATCCACCGCTCGCGTTCATCGCTTGGCGGACTCCGCCCGTGCCGTCGCGGCATCGCGATACAGAACGGTCTGCAGATGTTCAACATAGAGCACGAGTTCGCCCTCACCCTTGAATACTTCGTACTTCGCGCGCGTCAGTCCGCGCTCGGGGTACTTCGGTTCCTTGGCGAGGTTCGTGCGAATCGTGTAGATCGTGTCGCCGATGAAGACCGGCTTGATGAAGCGCAGCCGGTCGTAGCCGTACGAAAAAGCCTGCAGCCAGTTCGTTGCGACAAGGCCGATGCCCGCACTGAAGACGAAGGCGCCCGCGACCAGCCGGCGTTTGAAAAGACCCTCTTCCACGGCGAAAATTTCGTCTGCGACGTACGGGTGAATGTCGACGACGAGCGTGTTGAACGCCATGCTCTCGCCTTCGGAAAGCGTGCGTCGAATGGTCCGGATGCGATGACCGATCTCGAAATCTTCCCAGTACAGGTCTTCGCAACCCCAGAGCGGCACGGCTGCATGCTCGGGCGGGAGTTTTGCGTCGTACACCGTTGTGATCCTCGGTTTTTTTCGGTCCGGACGCGGCTGCACTCGCGTGCTTGTCACGTTTTTAAGTGACATGTTAGTCTAGGCCAGATCCCGTACCCGGTCAACGAATTCGGGCCATTTTGCACTTAACTAACATATTAGGAAGCGTCGCGAGGTGGCTGCGAAGAGCAGGCGAGCATTGCGATGGCTGACATGAAATTGGACGGTCGCGTGGCGCTCATCACGGGAGGCGCGGGCGGCATTGGCCTTGCCGTGGCGCGGCGCTTCACGGCAGCGGGCGCTCACGTCGCTCTCGCCGACCAGCGCGGGGAAGCATCTGTCAAGGCTGCCAAAGCACTCGAGCAACAAGGAACAAGGGCCTTCGGGTTGACAGGCGATGTCAGCAACCCTGCGGACGCCGAAGCTCTCGTCGCGGGTGCGCTCGAGAAATTCGGCCGCATCGACATCCTGGTCAACAACGCCGGCATCATGGGGCGCGCCGCGCCGCTTTGGGAGTTGCAGGACAAGGACTGGGATGACGTCCTGCGCATCGACCTGACGAGCGTCTTTCTCGTAACTCGTGCCGTCATCCGGCACATGCGCCCCCGCAAAAGCGGTTGCATCGTCAGTGTCGCATCGATCGCCGGCAAGGAAGGGACAGCGCAACTGATCCCCTACTCCGTCGCCAAGGCCGGGATCATTGCGTTCACCAAGGCCCTCGGCAAGGAAGTCGTGGCCGATGGCATCCGGGTCAACTGCGTCGCGCCCGGAGTCGTCGATACACCGCTTCTTGATCAACTGCCGGCCGAAGCCACGCGGGCCATGCTCCTGAAGTCGCCGATGGGGCGCTTCGGCACCGCCGACGAAGTGGCCGCCGTCGTTCACTTCCTGTCGTCGGACGATGCGAGTTTCATTACCTCACAGTGTTTCGACGTGAGCGGCGGGCGAGCAACCTACTGACCCTTCCTAAGGAGATGTCGATGAAGCGCAGTGACGGGCGAATCCTCACGACCCATACCGGAAGCCTCCCGCGTCCGGACAAGCTTGTCGAGATCATGTATGCGAAGGAAGAAGGCAAGCCGATCGATGCGCGCATCCTCGGCGAACGCGTCAGCCAGGCGGTGCGCGAGATTGTCGAGCGACAACAGCGCACCGGCATCGATGTCGTCAGCGACGGCGAGATGAGCAAGCCGAGCTACGCAACCTACGTTACCGAGCGCCTGAGCGGTTTTGGCGGACGCTCCGACCGCCCGAAACTGAGCGACCTTCTCGAATATCCGAATGTCGCCAGCGCTTATTTCAACGATCCTGGCGTCCTGCGACTCAACATGAACCGCCCGGCCTGCAACGGCCCGGTCGCGGCACAGGGCATGGCGGACGCAGAAGCCGACATCGCGAATTTCAAGGACGCACTCGGGCGGGTGAAGGTCGAGGAAGCCTTCATGACGGCGGCATCGCCGGGCCTCGTATCGATGTTCCTCGGCAACACCTACTACAAGACCGAGGAGGAGTTTCTCTGGGCGGTCGCGAATGCCATGAAGCCCGAATACGAGGCGATTGTGCGGGCGGGATTCCTGTTGCAGCTCGATTGCCCCGATCTCGCCATGACGCGCCACCGGGAATTCGCCGCCCTGCCCGTCGAAGCCTTCCGGGACTACGTGCGGCTGCATATCGAAGTGCTGAATGCCGCCACCCGCGATATTCCGCCTGAGCGCATGCGGGTGCACCTCTGTTGGGGCAACTATCCCGGCCCGCACCACCGCGACGTGCCGCTCGCCGAAATCATCGATCTCATCGTGACCGTGCGGGCAAGGGGTCTTGTGTTCGAAGCGGCGAACTCGCGTCACGAGCACGAATGGTCGGTCTTCGAGAACACAAAGATTCCGGACGACAAGGTGCTGATCCCCGGCGTCATCGAATCGATGTCGAACCGCATCGAGCATCCGGAGCTCGTTGCCCAGCGCATCACCCGGATGGCGAATCTGGTCGGGCGTGAGAACGTGATCGCGGGGAGCGATTGCGGCTTCGGCACATTTGTGGGCCTCGCGCTGGTTGAACCCGAGATTGCCTGGGCAAAGCTCGGCTCCCTCGTGGAAGGCGCACGCATCGCCTCCGCCAAACTCTGGTAGGCCCTGAAAGGATCCTCATGTACGTCCCCGCAACATTGGGCGCCGCGCTCATCCTGATGCTCACGTCCATGGTGTGCTGGGGATCCTGGCCGAACCTGCTCAAGAAGCTTCCCACCTGGCGGCTCGAGTATTTCTATCTCGACTTCACGCTCGGACTCCTGATCACAGCGTTGATCTATGGCGCCGTGCTCGGCTCGGGTGATACTGGCGCGCCCGACTTCTTCGGCCGGCTCGCCCACTCCGGATCGCGCGTCGTCATGCTGGCCGTTGTCGGGGGGTTCATCTGGAATATCGGCAACATCCTCCTGTTGAACGGCATCATGATCGCAGGCCTCGCGGTCGCCTTCCCCATCGCGGCAATACCCGCCATCGTTCTTGGCATCGGCGCGAGCTACTGGCTGAATCCGGTCGGCAACGCGATGGTGTTGACCAGCAGCGTCGTACTTTTTCTGCTCGCAGCGCAGCTCACTGCCGCGGCCTACAGGCGCCTTGGCAGCGTCGCGAGCGGGCACCGCGCGAAGGGCGTCGCCGTCGCGCTCATTTCGGGACTCCTGATCGGTTTCTTCCCGCCGTTCGTCAGCGCCGCCATCAGTGGCAGCAGCGGGAGTCCCGGGCTCGATGCCTACACGGTGTCCGCTTTTTTCGCGCTTGGCTCTTGCGCCGCGACCCTGGTGACCCTGCCGATTCTCATCCGTCGCCCCCTCGTGGGCGAGCCCGGCCTGCTCGGTGGGTACTTGCGCGGCAAGACCTCGTGGCATCTCTGGGGAATTCTCGCCGGCGCCGTGTGGTGCAGCGGCACGGTCTTGAACTTTATTTCCGCCGGCCTCGTCGGCATTGCCATCAGCGTGGGGGTCGGCTGCGGCGCGCCGATGGTCGGCGCGCTGTGGGGCGTTCTGGTGTGGGGCGAATTCTCGAAGGGCCAGCGCTCCGCCAAGGTACTCGTGTGGGCTGCGATGGCGCTCTATGCCGTCGGCGTCACCGCGATGGCCGTCGCGTACACGATGCGCTGAGCCACTCGCGCCGATCTTCAGGGCTTGATGCGCGTTCTCAAGAGGATGATGCGGTAGGGATCCCAGGTCGAGGCATTCCAGATCACATCGACCGCGGGTCCGGCCGGCTTCAGCCATTGCTCGATGATGTTCGCGCCGTAGAGAAATCCATAGTCGTCCTTGGGAAGCTGCGGGGTATCCGTCTTCGACACACACCGGGCGCCGACGCAAGCGGGATGACGCAGCACGCCACCGACGGCATATTGATCTCGCAATGGCGTTGCCTCCGGATCGCCGCCCACGATGACATCCTGCGGCGGCGTCCACGGACCCCACGGATCATCCGCGGTGCGCATGCGAATGGCTCCGTTGCCCATGCTCACGTCTTTGCACTCGGATCCGACGAAGAGCTCCAGCACGCCGCACAAAGGCAGATACGGCGGCGTCGGCAATCGAGTGATACCGCCGCCGTAGAACATGACCCACTTCTTGAGCGGATCGACCCAGGCGACGCTCACCTGATTGACGATGTCGTGCACTTCGCCGGCTTGCGTCCCGTCGCGCGTCGAATCGAGATCGAGCGCAACGGCATCCCGCTCGTTGGCACTGAATTTCGGCGCCCCGCTCGCGTCCGTGCCGGTGAAGTAGTGAATGTCCCAGGAGAAACCCGGCCCCGCAGGCATGTCGACATAGGCGAAGTACGAACCGAGTGTTCGTCCACGCGCGTTCACGCCGATGAATCCGGGCCGTCCCCACAAAAGCACGCGTCGATGGGTCCCCTGCCCCTTCGCAGGCTTGTAGTCCTGATTTGCATGGCCGCGCCCCCGGCTGGGCTCGAAGTCCTCAACGGTACGCACGGTGACGTTCGCAAATTTGCTCGTCAGCCATTCACGGATGTCGGTGTAGCTCCGCGGGTCCTCCGTGCTGCGAATGCCGATGCGCTGTTTGACGCCAACCGCATTGGCTCGACCCATGTCCGTGCTCGCCCAGATACTGCTCGTCCGATCACTGCAAATGCCGCTGTTCTTGATGGGATGTTCCGCCAGGTCGAACAAGGTATCTGCGTTGCAGCCCGGTCGTCCGTCGGCGCACGCGAGCGTGAGACCCTCTTGCTGGTCGGGTCGTTCTCCGACAAAACCCAGGCCGGTGTCGCAGGTCAGGCCGTGGGCGCAATCGGCGTCGGCGCGGCAGGCCTGAGGCTTCGATGTATAGAACACGCCGAATTCCCGCATGCCGTCGCTGAAACCGCCGAGCGGCGTCTTGAAGGATTCCATGGCGTGGCCCGGGTTGATCGCCGCCATCTCCGTCGTGCCCGGGTTCTGCCCCAGCTTGATCAGCGGAATATTGCCGCTCGTGATGCGCGATGGATCGGTCCACTCGGCGAGGTCGATGCTGCCGAAGCTGTCGTCGTACCTGCGGTTCGTGGAGGGCTGGATCGGATCGCCGCTTTCCGTGGCCGCCGTGTCGCCGAACAGCAATTGCAGTTTTCCGGCATGTTCATACGTCCAGCCGAGGTCCGTGCCGTAGTACGCGATCCGGTACGGCTTCACGTTGTCCGGATGGAGCTTGGCGTAGTGCCCGGTGAAAGGGCCGAGGATCTCGGTCTCGGCCGGCGCCGGTGCGGCGGCAGCGTGACGTGCGAGGCAGACCGCCACCAGCGTCACAACGGTGTGCAATGGCTTTTTCATCGCAACTCTCCTCCCCTTAAGGATCGACTCGCGTCTTGAGGAGGATCACCCGATAGGGATCCCAGGTCGACGCGTTCCAGATTATTTCGACGCCCTTGCCGACCGGGCGGATCCACGGATCGATGATGTTGACGGCGTAAAGAAATCCGTATTCCTCCGGGTGATAGGCCGGAGAACGGGTTGGCGTCGCACAACCGGCCGCCGTGCACGAGGGATGCCGCAGCATGCCGCCGGGAATGTAAAGCCCGGAGCCGGGAACGCCCGGGTCTCCACCCACGATCACATCCTGCGGTGGCGTCCACGGTCCCCAGGGGTTATCGGCCGTCCGCATGCGGACCGCGCCATTACCCATCACCACATCCTTGCATTCGCGGCCTGTGAAGAGCTCGAGCACTCCGCAACGGGGCAAAGGTGCGGACGGCAACTTCGTCAGGCCCCCGCCATAGAACATCACCCATTTCTTCAGCTGACCGATCCACGCAACGCTCATCTGGTTGTCGATGTCGTACGGCTCGGCGGATTGGACGCCCGCGACCGTCGAATCAAGGTCGAGCGCGGCCGCATCCGCTTCATGCTCGCTGAACTGCGCAACACCCGCCGCTGTGCTACCGGTGTAGAAGCGTGGATGCCAGGAGAATCCCGCACCCGCGGGCATATCGACGTAAGCGAAGTACACACCGAGCGTGCGCTTGTTCGCGCCTACACCGATGAAGCCCGGCCGGCCCCAGAGGAATACGCGCTGCTCGCGACCGGCGGCCGTGACGGGCCGGTAGTCGGCGCGCGCGCCGCCCAATGCGTTCGCCGGCGCAAACCCATTGACGCTGCGCGCAGTCATGTTGGCGAACTTGTTTGTCAACCAGGGCCGGCTCTGCGTGTAGTCACGGGGGTCAGCGAGACTGCGCAATCCAATCCGCTGCTGGAGCGCGACGCTGCTGATCCGTCCTGCCGGCGTGCTCGCGGCGATCGAACTTGAACGGTCGACGCACAATCCGCTGCCGCCGACCGGAGCCTTCGCGGCGTCGACCATCGTCTCGGCGTTGCAATACGGGTCGCCGTCGACGCAAGGCAACGTGAGGCCCGCCTCCTCGGAGGATGGGCTCCCGAGATAGCCCAGTCCGGCGTCGCAAGTGAGGCCATTGCCGCACTCCGCGTCGGCGCGGCAAGCCCGCGGCTTGGTCAGGTTGAAGATGCCGAATTCGCGGGTGCCACTGCTGAAGCCGGCCATGGGCGTCTTGCCGAGGTCCATCGTGGCCCCCGGATTGATGGCCGACGCCTCGGACGTGCCGGGATTCTGGCCAAGCCGAATCAGCGGGATGTTGTCCGGGCCGATGCGGCCCGCATCGGAATACACGCCAAGACCGACCGTGCCGAAGCTGTCGTCGTACCGGGAACCCGTCGACTTCTGGATCGGTGCGTAGGCTTCCGTGGCCCAGGTGTCGCCGAAGAGGAATTGCAGCTGTCCCTGGTGCTCGTAGCTGAAGCCGAGGTCCGTCCCGTAGTACTCGATGCGCTGCGGCGCGAGATTCGCCGGGTGCAGCTTTGCGTCGTGACCGGCGAATGGCCCCAAAACCGTCGAACGCGTGACGGACGGATCCGCCGCGGCCTCGCTGAGGAGCGCGGCAAGCGCCAGGAAGATGAGCGGATTGCGGGCTGCACTCATGCCTCGTCTCCTTGCCTGTGGCTGAATACTAACATGTCAGACCTGCTCCTCACCCTGGGGTCACGATCCAGGCCGCGGGCAGCCCCGAGAGGCGCGCACGACGTACTGTGCTGGAAAACGCGCCGGTGCGGATTCCCGCGGCTCCGGCAATGCCTGTGCTCGTCAGTTGAACTCGTCAAAAGTAACATGTTAGTCTAAGCTGCGTTCCGAAAAATGAGCACGGGGGGTGCCTTCCATGAGACTGCGCAATTCACTCTGGTTTCGCTTGTGCTTATCCGCGGCAGCTCCGGTCGCGCTTTTCAGTGGTGGCGCGCAAGCGCAGTCGCCAGCCGCGAGCCCGGCAGCGTCGGAGAAGCTGGAAGAAATCGTCGTCACCGCTTCACGGCGGACCAAGAGCCTGCAAACGAGCTCGATCTCCGCCTCGGTTCTGACCGCGGAAGCCATCGAGGACAAGGCCGTCACGAACCTGTATGCCCTGCAGTACGCGGCGCCCGCCGTGACCATCTCGGGCTTTGGTTCCGCCAACGTTTTCAACATCCGCGGCATCGGCCGGAGCCAGGTCGACATCGATGTGCCTTCGGGTGTCGTCATCTACCGTGACGGCGCGCCAACGCTCGCCGGCTACTTCCAGAACGAGCCCTTCTACGACATGGATTCGATCCAGGTCTTTCGCGGCCCGCAGGGAACCTTTGTCGGCAAGAGTGCCGCCGGCGGCGCGGTCTTCATCAATTCGAAGGATCCCGAACTCGGCGGCGTCAGCGGCAATGTCGAGTTGAACCTGGGTGACTTCAATACCAGGGAATTCACCGGTGTCCTCAATGTCCCCGCCGGGAAGACGTTCGCGTTCCGGTTCGGCTTCAAGCACTACGAACGCGACAATTTCTATGAATCGATCACCGGGAATTTCACCGGCCATCCCGGCGATGTGGACAACAACAGCTATCGACTGGGAATGCTGTGGAAACCGAATGACAACTTCTCGGGTGTCCTCAAGGTCGACTACGAGGATCTCGATTTCGGCGGCAATCCGACGAGCGTTTATGGCGAGGCCCCACTCGGCAATCTCGACCAGAATGCCAATTTCGCCTACACGGACAAATCGCTCCGTACGGTCCTCGACCTCAAATACAAATCCGATGGGGGGCTCACGCTTTCCTCGTTGAGCGCCTACCAGGACATCGACAGCGTCAATAATCTCGATGTGAATGCCACTTTGCCGGCATTCTACGAATTCAACAGCAAGGTGAAGTTCAAGATCTATTCGCAGGAATTCAACCTGGTCTCGCCGGATGATCAGCGCATGCGCTGGGTGCTCGGCGCTTTCTGGGAAAAGCAGGAATCTGAATTTCCGACCTGGGACAAGGGCGGCTTCAACTTCATCGGTAACGGCTTCCCCCCCACCTATCCATGGGCCACGAGCCCCTGGAACAAGTCCGAAGACGAGTACGCGTTCTTTGCGCATGGTGGTTTCAAGTTCACGGACTCACTCGAGCTGGAAGCCGGCGCGCGCTACAGCCACTACGAGATGGACCAGGCGACTTACTGGATCCTGAATTTCGGGGGCACACCGCCCGATCCTGATGACCCGAACTCGATCCCCTGGTCCGGCAATCCCGGCGGCGACAAACAGCACCTGGCCGAAGGTACGATCGACGGTCACATCGCTTTGAACTGGACGCTCAACAGCCATCACTTCTTGTATGGCCTCGTGTCCCGCGGCCATATCACCGGTGGCGTCAATCTCTTTCCGCAGTTCTCGCAGTATCGTGAAATGCAGGTGATCAACTACGAGGCGGGCTGGAAGGCCAACTGGCTCGAAGACCGGCTGCGTACGCAGTTCACCGCTTATTACGAGACCTTCGACAACTACCAGGCGAATTTCAGCGAGTCGACGATCGCTGGCATCAACAATCCAACCAACAGAAATGCCGAGACCCGGAGCCACATCGCAGGCGTCGAATTGAGCAGCCAGGCACGCTTCGGTCACTTTTCGATGGACATCGGCGCCGCGTACCTCGACAGCAAGCTCGGCACCTTCAGTGACGTCTACGATCCGTTTCGCGTCGCGGACTGCCCGACCCCGCCGTCGGCTTGCGCGATCGTGAACCTGTCGGGCGCTCATTCGCCCTTCTCGCCGGAGTTCACCGGCAACCTGGGCCTTGCGTACGACATCCCAATCGGCAGCGGATTCCTGCTGACTCCGCGCATCGACATTTCGAGCATCAGCGAAACGCAGGCCGCGCTGTGGGATACACCCATGGTCACGCTCGAAGCCCGCACGCTGGTCAACGGCCTCCTGACGCTGGAGCCAGTGTCGAAGAAGTGGTCGGGGCAGTTCTGGATCACCAATGCGGGTGACGAGCACTACATTGCGGGCATCCAGAACAACGCCACGCTTTACTATGCGGCCCCGCCGCGCCAGCTTGGGGTCCGACTGCAATACAACTTCTGAGGCTGGCCACAGCAACGGAGGCATGCTGCCGGCCACGGCAGCATGCCTCTTCGCGTCCACGAGATCGCTCAGCAAAGGCGCGTCATGTCCAAAGTTCCTGCGTCGAGCGGCGTTTCCTCCGACGCGGCCGGTGACGATCATTCGGTAACCGGCGAAATGCCGGCCGGCAAGCGCGGACAGCTCGGCTGGGCGCTCTTTGATTTTTCGCGCTCGCCGTATCTGAGCCTCGTCTACATCTTTGTCTTTCCGCCGTATTTCGCCAACACGATCATTGGCGACCCCGTGCGCGGGCAGGAAGCCTGGAGCTTCGCAAACACCATGGTGGGGGTCCTGGTGGCGCTGCTGGCGCCACTCCTGGGTGCCATCTCCGATCGGATGGGCCGGAGAAAGCCGTGGCTTGCGTTGATCGTCGCCGTCATGGCGCCCTGCTGCTGCGTCCTCTGGTACGCGATGCCAGGCGCGCAAGGTGGATTGTCGGTCAACACGATTCTCCTGCTGATCGTCATCCTCGCCTCCTGCTTTCAGTTCTCGGAGGTTTTCTACAACTCCATCCTCGCATCGATTGCGACTCCGCAACGCATTGGTGGCCTTTCCGGCCTTGGCATTTCGATCGGCAATCTGGGAACCCTCATTGCACTGATCGTGATGCTCTTCGGCGTCGCCATGCCGGCGTCCGGAATCACGCTTGGCGGGCTTCTGCCGGCGCATCCCCTGTTTGGCCTCGATCCGGCAGCGCAGGAACACAACCGCATCGCGGGGCCTGCGGCCGGCCTGTGGCTCGTCGTATTCAGCGTTCCACTGTGGCTCTGGACACCGGATCGGCCTTCAACCGGAGTCACGGCGGGCAGGGCGATTCGCGAAGGTCTGAACCAGGTGTGGTTCACCATCAAACGGGCGAGGCAGGTTGCGAATGTCGGCCGCTACCTGCTGGCACGCATGCTCTACACAGACGGCAAGGTCGCGATCCTCGCCTACACCGGAATTTACGCCGCCGGTGTCTTTCATTGGGATCTGCCGACGGTCCTCGTCTTCGCCGTGCTGCTGTCGCCGTTTTCGATCGCGGGCGGTCTGATCGGCGGCTGGTTCGATGACCACCTGGGCTCCAGGCGGTCCATTCAGTTGAGCGTCGGAGCCACCTGCATCGGGATGGTCGCCTCGGTTTCGATAACGCACGATCAGATTTTCTTCATGCCCTATGACGTGGCCGCCGCGGGGCCCTTCTGGTCATTCCCCTATTTTCGGACGCTTCCCGAGATCACCTACGTCGCGATCACAATGCTCCTCGCGATCACCATCACGGCTGCTTTCTGCATCAGCCGCACGATGATGGCGCGTATCGCGCCTGTTTCGATGATGAGCCAGTTTTTCGGCCTGTATGCGCTATCCGGTACCGCCACGGGATTTCTCGGTCACGCCGGCGTCGCGTTCTTCACCAGCACATTCCACAGCCAGCGGGCCGGATTCGCATCAACGCTGATCCTGCTCATTGCCGGTTTGATTGTGATGCACTGGGTGCGCGAAGAGCGCTCCGAAGCTGTGGTCTGAAGCCGGGCTCGCCGCTGGCCTGAACTTGCGGGAACCCCCTTGGAGCTCAACCGCTTTGACCTGAATCTCCTGGTCGCGCTCGATGCGCTGCTGCGCGAAAAGAACGTCACACGCGCCGCAGCGCGCGTCTACATTTCGCAGCCCTCGATGAGCAGTGCACTCGCCAGGTTGAGGGACTATTTCCAGGACCCGCTGCTCGTGCGGATGGGCCGCGATTTTGAACTGACACCGCGCGGACTCGCACTGGTCCAACCGGTGCGCGAGTGGCTCTGCGGGATCGAGACGACGCTTCGAGCACAGCCGACCTTCGATCCCGCGACTCTGCGTCGTTCATTTGTCGCCATGGTGCCGGATTTCGTGAGCCCGTGGCTCACTCCACGCCTCCTGCGGCGGATAACCTCCAAAGCGCCTGGCGTACGCATCCAATTCGAACACTGGTCACAGAACGGCGCCGCACGGCTCGCCCTTTGCGAACTTGATTTCTTCATCACGCTCTGCAATTCGCGAACACAGCGGCGCGCGACGTATGCGAAGGCGCTGCGTAGCCATGAGCTGCAACGGTTACATTGGGTTTGCGCCGTCGCGACCGACCACCCGACCGTTCATGATGACCTGACTCGCGAACAGTACCTGAGCCTCCCGCACGTTTATGTACGCACGCCGGGCGAACTGCTGTCGGTCGATGACGCCGTCGAAAAGGAATTGGGCCTTGCGCTCGACATTCGCGCGACCACAGAAAGTGTCCTCGAAGTGCCGTTCATGCTGGCCGGAACTTCGCTGATTGCGATCCTTCCGGAAACGCTGGCCGCCCTGCTGCAACCATCCGTCTCCATCAAGATTTTCGCGCTCCCGGCAGGACTCGAGCTGCGCGGCCGGGTGAATCTCCTCTGGCATGAACGCAGCGAAGCCGATCCGGGTCACGCTTGGATGCGCGGTCTTATGCTCGAGGCCGCCAGTGGCCACTAGCTCGGCCGAAGCCCACGACGGCCGATGTGCGCTGTTTCATGACGATCCGAGGCTGAATAGGCGACAAACCGAGGGCGCGGATTTGGCTAAAACATTCCGAAAACCTTCCGACGTTTGAATTCTGCGGAGGGGCTGCGCGCTAAGCGGCTGATTGGAATGGCGTCCCCAAGGGGATTGCGCTCCGCCCTCCATGGCTCGCGCCCCTTCGGGGTCGACATGCGCAGCTGCGCACGTCGACCAAAATCGCTCCCGGCGATTTTGTCGAACCCCCAGGGGTTCTCATTCGCCTTGTGTCGTATCGCTCGCTGACGCGAGCGATGGCGTCCCCAAGGGGATTCGAACCCCTGTTACCGCCGTGAAAGGGCGATGTCCTAGGCCAGCTAGACGATGGGGACACATGGTCTTCGACAGAATCGTGGTGGAGCCAGCCGGGATCGAACCGGCGACCTCCTGCATGCCATGCAGGCGCTCTCCCAGCTGAGCTATGGCCCCACGAAATCGGTCCTGCCGAGAGGGCGGCGACTCTACGAGACACCCCCGGTACTGTCAAGAAAATGAAGGGTTTAGCGCGTTTTCGGCGCGCCGCTGAGCTGATTTCGCTCCGCTTTACGCATACAAGCGTAAGGGCCGGTCTTTCGACCGCTGGCCAAGTGCGTAAAGGCGGGAAAAATGAATATGCGAACGATGAAGAACGCGGCGGCACTAGTGGCTAGCTGCGCATTGCTGTTGCTCGCGGCTTGCGACAAACATTCCAACGATGGCTCGGTCGACGAGCCCGCGACCATTGTCAGCGTCGCAGTGACCCCCACGACGGCCAGCGTCGCGATCGGCGCGACCGTAACGTTCCAGGCCCAGGCCTACGCGGCCAGCAATGTCGCAGTCAGCAGCACCGTCACCTGGGCATCGTCCGATACATCGAAGGCGACGGTCGACGGTGCGGGCGTTGTTACTGGAGTTGCCGCAGGCACCGTGACCATCACCGCCTCCTCGGGATCCATCCAGAGCAATGCAGCGGCATTGACCGTCACGGATCCCGCGCTCCACCTCACCTCCATATCCGTCTCACTCGCGAGCGCCAGCATCGCGGTCGGTGAAACGGACAGCGTGACGGCCGTCGCGATGGACCAGTTCGGCGCCGCTATGCCCGGCGTCACTTTCACATGGAACTCTTCCGATCCCGCCATCGCGACCGTCACGGATGGAATTGCAACCGGCGTCGCGGCGGGAACCACCGACATCACGGCCTCAAGCGGTGGCGTGACGAGCAATGCGGCAACACTCACCGTTACCGCGGTCGTGGGGCAAAGTCTGAAGCTACTGCCAGCTCGTCTGAAATTGACGGTTGGTGATCCCGGACGATTGCTGGTCATGCACGCGCAGGGTGAAGTGACGTGGTCGACGAGCAATGCCGCCGTATTGACGGTCGATGACCAGGGTCAATTGCAGGCTTTGGCCAAGGGCAGCGCCGTGATCACCGCAACGTCCGGTTTGGGCATCGCGTCATCGACGATCACGGTGTATCAAACGACGGGCGTGAATCCCGATCCCACCAGCGATGCCCTCATCGCCTCGGCACTGGCACAAGGCACAATCACCGCGGACGAGGCGCTGACGTATCGCGTGTTCGCTTTCTTCAGCGATGACCGTTTGCCGGCGGCCTTTGACGGAGCGCCAAGTACGGTGCCCGATCACCTGCTGCTCCGCGAGTTGTCGGGCCGCATGCCGGCGCTGTCGCAGGCAACACAGGATCTACTGATGCCGTTTCTGATTCCCCCCGTCTATCAGGAAAGCTGGCTCGCACAACAGGCTGGATCGAAACCGGCTTCAGCGGCGCGGTTCGCGGGGCCCGCCCAGCCGAACGACGTGACGATCAACTGCTTCATCCCTCAGCTGGGCATTCCACCGGTCACGACCGCGCATTTCAACATCTACCCTTCGTCCAGGGACACCTTCCTGCAGGGCGACGACGACCAGCCCACCACCGAAACCGTCTCCGCCTTCATTGCATCCGTGATCGAGGAGGTCTATCAGTCCGAGACCGTGCTGTTCACGCGAATTCCGCTTTCCGATGCCGCCGAGCCCTGCAATGGTGGGAATGGAAAAGTCGACATCTACGTCGCTCCGATCTTCGGCAACCGAGCCAAGGGCGTCACTTACGCCTACCCGGGCCGCTGCGAGGACGTACCGGCGTACATCTTGCTCAACGAGAATGAGATATTCGGCGACCTCGGTGTCGCACGCAGCGTTCCGCTCGCGACGAAGAAGAAGGAATGGAAGAGCAATATTGCGCATGAGTTCCTGCACGTGCTGCAGTTCGGCATGAATCGGCAGGCGAGCTGCGCCGACTACAAGTGGTTCGATGAAGCGACAGCCCAGTGGGTGATGGACCATGTGGAACCGGACACCAATCTCGAGGATGGCGGCAGGTCGCTCAGCAGCCCACCAGGCTTTCTGCGCGCCAATAAATTCTTTGCCAACTACCTTTACAACGACCATCGGGTTTCCATCGAGAAGGCCTCGCCCGAATCAAACCCGGAGTTGAACGGCTACGGCGACTATCTGTTCTTCCAGTTCCTCGCGCGTACCCACACGCCCGACATCATCTCCGACATCTACGACGCGACAGAAACCGGTGACAGCATCGAGGCCATCGCCTCGGCGCTCGATTCGAAGGCTGGCGGCATGAAGACCGTGTGGCCGGCGTTCGCGAAGACGCTCTGGAACGATGGCGTCAACCACCTGCTGGACGACTGGACCCGCCTGGACAACTACGATTTCGGCCTTTCGACCATCTACTCGCCGAGCGACGTGAATCGGCAGGTCGTCGCATCGACCAAGCTCAAGCCCCTCGAGATCGACCAGAAGGGCAAGCCCGACGAGATCTTTACTCTCCTCGACAATGCTCTAGGTGGAAGCACCAGCGGTGACTACGAGATTCAACCGCGCAGCATCATCTACGAGCAGCTGAAATTCACCGATCCGACGGTACGCACCGCCATCTTCACGAACCCGATCGCAGGCGATCCTGACAACCAGTACATGAAGGTGTGGGTCGTCAGAAAGGTCGGCGGCGTCTGGAAGGCACCGGAGGATTGGACGGAGGAGCCGATCAAGGCGTTCTGCTTCGACAAGAACGATGAGCGCCTCGATGAGTTGCTCGTCATCGTGAGCAATAGTGAAGCGAACCGCAACGTCGAAGTGCCCTACCGTATTTCACTGCGAGCACCGATGCAGATCGCCACCACCAATGTTGGTTGCTGGCATTGGCACGGCACGGCGAGTGTCACCACGCATCAGGTCGACGGGCCCGTTGCGGTTGCCAGCGCCACGGTCGATTACTACCAGGCGCCATCGCCCTTCTTGCCCGATGCAGGGCTCAGTCTTGGCTACCTGCTGTTCGGATCCGGCAGTGGCACGGCGAGCTACAGCATCGAGGGGTTCGACACAGCGCTCGGCTGCTCCGTCTCGGCTGTTGCGAACGCGGCGATCATTCCGCGCCAGAATGGCCCAGTCGTCGACTTTGACAGCACGATCATCGTGAACTTCGGGCTGCCAGATCCGCTCCATCGTGCAGTCATCGGCAACGGCCGGACACTGATGACAGCCGTCCCCGTGACCTTCACCTGCAATGGCCAAACGGAAGTCGACCTGGCGGACCAGGATGTGCAATGGCTCGAGATGTATCAACCGCCGGAACTCGACGCTCCGACGATCGGCGACGATGGCCTGAGCTTCACTGGCGGCTGGGGGTGGACCGACGAGGAAGGTCACCACGACGCCCTGTGGGATCTGCACGCGACGCCTGAGCAGTAGGCCTGGGCAGTAAGCAATCTGGATTCAGGTCGAACCGCGCGCTGCCGACTTGGCGAGTTCAAGTTTGCAGCGCGCGAGGCCGGCGATGGCCTCGTCGAGATAGGCGACGTCCTCCGTTTGCAGGACACCCCTTTGCTTCAGGACCAGGTAGCTGGCGCGGCTTTTCTCATAGCGCGCCTGCGCGTTCGGCCAGTCGCCGACGGCGGCATACGCATGCGCCAGGCGTACGCCGATGGTCGCCTCGCCCGCCTGATAGAAAGCATTCGACTCGCGTCCCGGCAAAGACTCCGCCAGCGCCATCGCCGACCTCAGGATGCTCAATGCCTCCGCGTTCTTGCCCTCGATCCGCAATGCATTCGCAAGGTTGTTCATGACCTGCGCGTTGTCGTAGCGAATCTCGACGTTTTGCGGATCTCTCGCGATCATGGCGTCGAATACCTGCTGCGCCCGCGTGTATTCCTCGACGGCGGCCGGGACGTCATGCAGCTCCATCAAGGCCTCGCCGACACCGTTGTGGTCGACACCGACCATGGCCTGTGCAACCGCATCATTGACGTCTGCCGCGGCAAGCTGCATGGCCACCTCGAGCGCCTTTCGGTGCAAGTCGAGTGCACGCTGCCGGTCGGCATCGCTGACGGCCGCAATTCCAATCCGTGACGCCTCGCGATCGTACATGACCGAAAGCGTGCGCCGGGCCGCCCGGTCGGACGGGAGCAGTCGAACCACGGCTTCCTGCGTGTTGATGGCCTTGACACAGGTGTCCGCACTCGCGCGCGCGTCTCCTACAAACGTGAGGATCTTGCATCGATCCCCATGGGCGGCGGCGAGCGCCGAAAGAGCGGCCGCATCGCCGGCTTTCTTTTCCACCAGGGTTTGCGCCAGCGCGGTCGCCTTCTCGGTCGCGATCGAAGCCGCCGCCGGGTCTCCGTGTATGTAAGAAGCGGTACCCAACTTGCGGTACGCGCGCGATAGCTCGGCCATCACGTCAGTATTGGCCGGATCGGCGCCGGACAGGCGCTCCAGCAGCGCGACCGCCTTGCCGTAACTCTGAAGGGCGGCTCCCACATCGCCCAGGTTCTGGCGCCCAAATTCTCCCTGGATGTCACCGATCTTCACGTAAGCGGTCGCCAGCTCTTCGTGGAGCCGGGCGTCTCCGGCCGACTCGCTCGACAACTCATCGAGGTATTGCAACGCGTTGCGGACGAGCAATTGCCGCGCGGCTGTCGACCCCGGCAGTTCCGCAATCGCATCGTGCAGCTCGAACATGAAGGAGTTGGCGAGTTTGCGCACGCTCGCGAAGTGGCGCTCCGCCCTCGCCGTCTCGGCGCGCGCGATGCGGGCCTGCCAAAGCGTCGCCGTCAGGCCGCCGAGCAGCGAGAGAAACAGGAGCACCCCGGCCGCAACCGCAATCTTGTTGCGCAGGATGAATTTGCCGGCGCGATAGGCGAACTGGTCGCCGCGCGCGAGGATCGGCAATCCTTCGAGGTAGCGGCGCAGGTCCTCCGAGAATTGCTCGACCGATGCATAGCGGCGGGCCGGTTCCTTCCGCAGCGCCTTCAACGTGATGTTGTCAAGGTCGCCGCGCAGTTCGACGCTCGTCTGCTTCGCGACGCTCGGACGATCGGGCTCGGTGTCGCAGACATCGCGGATGATTTCGTGCGGCAGCGTCCCCGTCGAGCGGTACGGACTGCGCCCCGTCAGCAGTCGGTACAAGACGACCCCGAGGGAGTAGACATCGCTCGCGGTGCTTGTGGCTTCGCCCCGCACCTGCTCAGGGCTCGCAAATTCCGGCGTCAGGGCGCGCATCAGGGTCACGGTGCGCTCCTCGCCTTCCATCCTCGGCGCGAGACTCAGCAGCTTCGCGACGCCAAAATCAAGGAGCTTCACGGTGCCGTCCGCCGTTACCAGGATGTTGCCGGGCTTCAAGTCGCAGTGGATCACGAGCTGCTGGTGGGCATAGCTCACGGCCGCGCACACATCGCGAAAGAGCGATACGCGACTGCGGACCGACAATCGAAGGCGTTCGCAGTACTGATCGATCCGCTCGCCCTCGATCAGCTCCATCACGAGATACGGCAGGCCGCCTTCGGTCGCACCGCCATCGAGCAGCCGCGCGATGTTCGGGTGAACGAGCGTGGCGAGGATCTGCCGCTCGCCTTTGAATCGCGCCAGCACCTGTTGCGTGTCGTAACCGCCCCGCACGAGCTTGATCGCCACCTGCTGCCGGAACTGATCATCGGCGCGCACGGCTTTGTAGACCTCGCCCATGCCGCCGGCGCCGATGAGCTCGACGAGTTCGTAGGGCCCAATCCGCCGACCGATCCATTGCGTCCCGGGCGCATCGGCACCGAGCGCCGAAGCGGTCGCGGGCTGATCCAGAAACGGCCCGGGCTGATGGTGAGCATCGAGCAGCGACTGAAGATCCGTTCGCAAGGCGGCGTCACCGGCGCATTCGCGATCGAGAAGTGCGGCCTGTTCGACGCGCGGCAGGTCGAGCGCCACGTAGAAAAGTTCCTTGATCTGCAACCAGCGCTCCGGCGTCATGCAAACGTTCTCAGGCGAGTTCGCGGCGGAGCCACGCCCGCGCGATCGCCCACTCGCGCTTGACCGTCGCCTCGGAGATTCCGAGCACGGGGGCGATTTCTTCGATGGTCAGGCCGCCAAAGAAGCGCAGCTCCACGATCCGGCTCTGGCGGGGATCGATCGCTTCGAAGCGAGTCAAGGCCTCGTCGATGGCAACGAGATCGACGGCCGGATCTGCGGCCACGGCCAACGCGTCGCCCAGCCTCGCCCGGCAGTCACCCGTATCGTCGGCAAATGCAGCGGCGGTCTCGTCGAGACTCACGGCTTTGCTGCCGGAGCCGCGCTTCGATGCCTTCTGCCCGCGCGCATGATCGACAAGGATGCGGCGCATGAGCGTCGAAGCCAACGCCAGGAAATGGCCGCGGCTCTGCCATTCGATCTGCTTCTGGTTCACGAGGCGCAGAAAGGCTTCGTTGGCGAGAGCCGTGCGTTGCAGAGTGTGATCGGACCTTTCGCGGCGCAGGTGCGCTTGCGCGAGGCGCCGCAGCTCTTCGTAGACAAGCGGCATCAATTCGCCGAGAGCCGCATGACTGCCGCCGCTCCATTCGTGAAGGAGCTGGGTCACGCGGCTGTCGACGGGCTCGCTCATCAGATCTGGACCTGGCCGCCGATTTCCACGATGCGTTCGGGCGGAATGCTGAAGTGCGCGCCCGCGAATTCCGCATTTCGCGCGAGGATCAGGAATAAGTACTTGCGCCAGGTCGCAAGCCCCCGCCGCCCACCCGCGACGATGTCATCGCGGGCAAGGAAGAACGTGGCGTCGTGGGTCCTGACCGGCAAGCCGCAGCGTTCGGCGTCGCGCAGGAGCCGCGGGACCTGCGGCTGCTCCATGAAGCCGACCTTGACGACGACGCGCCACAGGCCCTTGCCGACTTCCGACACCGTACAGCGCACGCCGCGGCCGACGCGCGGCACACGCTGCGTCTGCACGCTCAGGAGAATGGTCTTCTCGTGCACCACGCCGTTGTGCTGGAGATTGCGAGCCAGCGTTCGAGGAATGCCGGCGGTGTCATTCGTCAGGAAGACGGCGACGCCCGGCACTCGCGCGGGCTTGTCGCGCTCAATCTGCGCCAGAAACTGCGGCACGGTCCGGCCCTGACGATGCATGAGGTCGGTCACGATCACCCGGCCGCGCGTCCAGGTGCGCATGACGATGAACACGAAGGCACCGGCGATCAATGGATACCAGCCGCCCGCCGGGATCTTGGTGATGTTCGAGAGGAAATAGACGACGTCCACGGTACCGAGCGGGATGAGGCAGTAAAGAAGGAGGCGATCCGCCCGCTCCTCGCGGCCGGTCAGGAGCGTCACGAGGAGCAGTGTCTCGATCACCATCGTGCTCGCGACGGCGATGCCATAGGCATTCGCGAGATTGTTCGACGACCGGAAAAAGAGGACGAGCGCAATGGTCGCCGCGCACAGCACCCAGTTCACCGACGGCACATAGACCTGCCCCATCGCCTCCGCGGACGAATGCACGATGCGAACCCGCGGCAGCAGGCCGAGCTGCAGGGCCTGGTGCGACATCGAGAAGACGCCGGAGATCACAGCCTGCGACGCGATGATCGCGGCGGCTGTCGCGAGCAGCACGAGCGGCACCAGGAACCAGGACGGCGCAAGATGAAAAAACGGGTTGTCGAGCGCCGTGGGCGTCGTGAGCAGCATCCCGCCCTGTCCGAAATAGTTGAGGAGGAGCGCCGGCCACACGAGCAGGAACCAGGCATAGCGAATCGGCTTGGCGCCGAAATGGCCGAGGTCCGCGTACAGGGCCTCGCCGCCCGTCACCGCGAGGAACACCGACCCGATCACGAGGAGCGACGTGGCGCTGTGCGTCCGGAGGAATTCGATCGCGAACACCGGATTGACGGCGACCAGCACCGCCGGATGCTGGATGATCCCGAAGACACCGAGCGCCCCGAGCACAACGAACCACAATGACATCACGGGGCCGAAGAGCCCCCCGATCTGGCCGGTGCCCCGCCGCTGGAGTGAAAAGAGGATGAGCAGCGCAACGATCGTGAGCGGCATCACCGCGTGCCTGAAGACCGGCGTCACGACCTCGAGGCCTTCGACCGCGCTCAGCACGGTGACCGCGGGGGTGATGGACCCGTCACCATAGAAAAGCGCGCAGCCGGCGAGCCCGAGAATCGCAACGAGCACCGGGGCGGTCAACGGCCGTTCGGAACTCACGAGCGCGGTGAGCGCGAGCACGCCGCCTTCGCCGCGGTTGTCGGACCGAAGCACGATCGCCATGTATTTCGCGCTGATCGTGAGCGCAAGCGCCCAGAAGATGAGCGACAGCACGCCATAGACCGTGACGGGATCGACTTCGGAAGTGCCGCCCGCAGTCAGGCATGCACGCATCGCGTAGAGCGGGCTCGTGCCGATGTCGCCGAACACGACACCGACGGCCGCAATTACCAGCCGGCGATGAAAGACCGGCTGCTCGTGCAGGGGTTCGAGCGCGGACATTTACGTGGCGCTGCCTTTTTCTGCGTAGGCAATGGCCCGATCGATGCGCGCGAGCACGCGCTCGCGTCCCGCGAGCGCCAGCGTCTGATCGATAGGCGGGGACACCGAGCCACCGGCGACGGCGACACGCAGCGGCTGCGCAATCTTGCCGAGCCCGAGCCCAAGCTCGATCGCCAGGCCATTCAGAAAGTCGTGCACCGCCGCGGCCGACCAGGCCTCGAGTCTGGAGAGACCCTCGCGCGCGCGGCGCATGAGCGGCAAGGATTCCGCCGTGAAGGACTTCTTCGCGGCCTTCTCGTCGTAGCCGTCGAAGTCGCGGAAGAAGAAGAGGCTGTTGCGCGCCATCTCGGCGAAGGTCTTCGAGCGCTCGCGCTGCGCGAGCACGATGCCCTCGAGTGTCGCGAGATCGTCCGTCGTGACGCCGAGGATCGCGAGCTGTTCCTGCAAGACGAGCGCCAGCCGCCGCGGGTCCGCGCGCATCATGTGCTGCTGGTTGAGCCACATGAGCTTTTCCGGATTGAACGCGGTCGCCGACTTGTTGACGTCCGCGATGTCGAAGTGCTGCGCCATCTCATCGAGCGTGAACACTTCCTGGTCGCCATGCGACCAGCCAAGCCGCACGAGGTAGTTGAGGAGTGCCTCGGGCAGGTAGCCCTCCTCCTTATATTGGAGAACGCTCACGGCGCCGTGGCGCTTCGAGAGCTTGGTGCCGTCGGGCCCGAGAATCATCGGCAGGTGCGCGTAGACAGGCGGCGTTCCGCCCAGCGCACGCAGCATGTTCATCTGGCGCGGCGTGTTGTTCAGGTGATCGTCGCCGCGGATGACGTGCGTGATCTTCATGTCCCAGTCGTCGACGACCACGCAGAAGTTATAGGTCGGCGTGCCGTCCGAGCGGGCGATGATGAGATCGTCGAGCTCCGTGTTCTGGAACACGACGCGGCCATGCACGACGTCTTCGACCACGGTCTCGCCATCGAGGGGGTTCTTGAAGCGGACGACGGCAGGAATCCCCTCGCGCGGCGCCGTGAGCTTGCGGCAGCGGCCGTCATAGCGCGGCTTCTCACCCCTCGCCTGCTGCGCGGCGCGCATCGCATCGAGTTCTTCTTTGGTGCAGTAGCAGCGATACGCATGCCCCGCGCGCAGGAATTGATCGATGACCTCCTTGTATCGATCGAAGCGCTTGGTCTGGTAGAACGGACCCTCGTCGTGCGGGAGTCCAACCCATTTCATGCCGTCGAGAATGACCTGGATGGCGGCCTCGGTAGAGCGCGCACGGTCCGTGTCTTCGATTCTCAGGACGAAAGTGCCGTGATGACGCCGGGCATAGAGCCAGCAGAAGAGCGCCGTGCGGACACCCCCGATGTGCAGCAGTCCGGTGGGACTGGGGGCAAAGCGGGTGCGGACGGTCATAAGCTCGGGTTCGCGCAAAACGGCGGTGGCAAGGGGCGCGGATTGTAGCAAAAGCGGCCGTCGAACCCGCTTTTGGGCGCCGATAAGCCCGCGTTTGACCTAGGAAAAAGGCGTCACTACACTACCGCGCCCTTCGGGACCGAATTTAGCCATTCGGGCGGTTAGCTCAGCGGTAGAGCACAGCTTTCACACGGCTGGGGTCACTGGTTCAATCCCAGTACCGCCCACCAGTTCAAAGTGACTTTGAATCAAAGCGTTGGAAAGTCGCCCGACTTTGCATTTCTTTGTGAATGGTCAGTTTTGAGCAGATTGGGAGACTTTGGGGCACCTCCAGTTTCCCGTGCCATGCGGACGCCAACACGTACGCGAAAAGGCAGGTGTCCCATGGCTACGTTCGAGAAGCGCGGAAACTTCTGGCGCGCCAAAGTCCGTCGACGCGGTTGCCCCGATCAAACACGCTCCTTCAACACGAAAGCACTCGCCGAGAAATGGGCGCGCGTCGTTGAATTTGAATTCGATCACGCTGGATTCGTTGATCGAAGTGTTACCGAGCGCACTGCTCTCTCCGAAATCCTCATTCGCTACGCACGCGAGGTGACACCGGGGAAGCGCGGTGCTCAATCCGAAGCGTTGCGTGTCACCGCGATGGCGAAGAGGCGCTTTGCGAGTATTCAGATGTCCGCGCTCACCAGCTCGCATCTAGCGTCGTTCCGTGATGAAAGGCTGCGGCAGGTGTCATCCGGGACAGTGTGTCGCGAGTTCTCGGTTGCGCGACGGCGAGGAACGGCGGCTACTGGCGGCTGTCGAGCAGGCCGCCGCTGCGCTCGCGCGTGCCTGGCGTACGCTCGACGTCACGACGTTCTCGCCGGCACTGCATGGCAGCCGCCATCCCGGCGCAGCGCGAGAATCTGCACACTGATGTCCGCGACGCGGCGTTGCAGATCGGGGTCTTGCAATGAGCGATCGCGCCAGGTCGAATCTGCATGCAGTCCCTCAAGCTCTTGCTCCATCAAGCTCGCGGCACGACATATTGTTGCGCGCGGATTCCACTCGACTCCAGCCGGCTGCTCACTCTCGGCAATGCCGAGCGCCGTTGAGACGGGCGGCACCGGGAACCAACCGGCTGCAGCGGCCAGTCTCGCCGCCCCGGCCCCTCCCTGATTGATCGAGCCGTGCGTGCTGCCACCAAGCGTCGGATCGAAGCTCGTCAACAGATAGGCAATGGTCCAGCCGAGCGACTCGACCTCAACGCTCGCCCGTGCGTCTCGCCACTCGCGACCTGCAAACAGTGCTTGTGACGCCCCGGGTTCCAAGCCAACAAAGCGATCAAATGTCACCGGCCTTGCAATGGGCGGCCCGCGACCTCCGCTTCGGAATGTCGCATGAGCCAACGCAAGCTGATAGAGAAGGTATCGCTGCAGATCGCGAGGCCGATTGAGTGCCACCGCCAATGCGACTGCGTCAAGCGCAGCATCGTGCAGTGTCAGATACCCGGCACTGATCCGCACTTTCAGCGCTCCACCCGCCTCGCGCCTGGCACCGATGTTGTAGGGTGATGGATCGTCCATCACCTCGATAACGAGCGACGACGGGCGCGATGTCGCGACGCTCACGATGCCGTGGCGGAGTGCCGGCACGACCTGGCGATCCAGAAGCGTCCTCAGACTTTCGACATTTCGCTTTGCGATCTCTGTTTGATCGACGTTATCGGGTCGAAGTCTGGCCGGCTGCTTGTCATCAACGTCCGAGGCCGCGACCAGGCCAAGGCACACCGTCAGCAGCCACAGGAGCAATGCCGGGATCGCCGCACACCGAACCGAAAAGGAGATTTTCATTCGAACCGGCCGGAACGCGTCGACCGCGGGCGCCGACGCGCAGACAAGCCGACTTGCCGCACGATCGGGCCGGTCAGATCACCGGCCCGATCGGCGGTAGGGCTCAGGCGAGCTTCGCCATTTCCCTAAGCGACGCTGCCATCGCACGCGCGTCGCTCGCGGCCTGACGGTAGGAGGCCGCTAACTTGTCGCAATGGTTGGCGAGGCTTCGAAATGACGCCTCTTGCTTGCTGCCACCACTGATCTGCACGCGGTAAAGCGCTGCCATCTTGGCGTGATGATCCGCCCGGGCCTCGAGCGATGCCGCTTCCTGCTCGGACTTCGCGGCTTCGGAGTTGTATTCCGCCGCGCCTTTTGGCATGGCCATCTCGCTGTTGTTGCTCGCTGCGGCGAATGTAGTGACCGCGATTCCACTCAGTCCAAGACCCGCGGCAAGGCTCGCCGCGAGTAAAATGTGTTTGAAGCGATTCATGATGATTTCCTCGTGTCGAATTGAAATGCGTCGCGTGAAAGGTCCACGCGAGAGCGGCGCCCGCAGGAGCGCGCTTAAATCGAGCGACGAGGAAAGTTAGAGTCGAAGACGACCGGTGCGCAGGTAGGTCAGTTTCGCGTCAACTCGCGGAGGGTCAATCGATGCGTCATGGCGCAGTGGCGCTTGAGCCACCCCCGGCGCAGGTTCCGGCCAAGCGTTTGCCAGCAGGGGATCGGAAACATCGAGACCAACGCGCTCCTGTGACGGGCGAGCGGAATCGGTCATGACGGCGGGCGCGGCGGCAACCTGCGAAGCACAGCAAGTCGGAGTACTTGCCTGTGCGACTGGGGATGATCCGTCGCCGCTTGGGCACGATGGGGAATTACCCGAACAGCAATCGCCGCCGATCGCGGCAAATGAGCAGGCCAAGGCCGGCGCGGCGAGGCCGAGGAGGCCTACACAAAGAATCGCGGCCTTGATCAATCGACGAAACACGTTTCGCCTCCCCATTTGCCCGTCCGATGGACCGCGCAGGCGCCGATACGTTCCGCGCTGTGGCCGGATATGTCAATCGTGCGACGCATGGCGCACGTCGGGGTCGGGTCCTGACAGCCACCGGCTGCGGGTTGCGGCCTCAGCCCATCGGTGCTCCAGGTCTCCCCCAACGCCGCAGCAACGCCGCCGCGTTGCCGACTGTATCCCGCTGTACACCGTCGTCCACCGGTATACGCCGTGAGCGCAGGCGAAGGGAATTCAGAAACTCACCGGAAGCCAAAGGACGCTCCGCCATGACCGGGATATTGCCTGGATCGTCAACAAATTCGCCGGCTCGGTCCTCTCCCCGGCGCCATGTCACGTGGCTTGGACGCCAACTTCTTGAGCGTCGCCCGCCTCTCCGCAACGTCCGCCACGATCTGCGGCCAGCGCGCTTTGTGAAGCGCCGACGTAGTGCGGAAATCCTCGAGCGGAATCGCCTCCAGGGGTTCAATGCCGAAGAGCAGAAAGACGCGTACGGCAGCACTTTCGCTCGCGATCTCCGCGACGCGCTCGAGCAGCTTCAGCCCCGTTCTCTCGCTGCGGGTCGCGACCTGCTGCCGAATGAATGCGCGCACGACATCGACGGCGAGTTTTGCCTGCGCGATCCCTGCACGCGTGCGCTTCTCGGGCAGCAGATGGAGATTCTGGATGCGGCTATCCATCACGTCGATCGGGTGGATGACCCGCAAGTGCCCGATGCCCGGCACCTCGATCTCCACTGCGCGGCGGACAAGGTCTTTCGTCGTGAGCCCGGCGACTCCGGATAGAAAATCGACCTGCTTCACACCGCCATTCTTGACGCGATGACTCACCTTGCCGGTCTGTGGAGTTGCGTCATCGATCGCAGGTATCCAGACCTCCCAGCCGAGGCGCTTCCCGAGGTTCTTGGCGAGAACCGCATCACCGATGAAGTCGGCATCGGCCGTGACGCCGGAAACAAGACTTGCAGGGCGTTTCACCTGCAGATAGTCCGCCCAGAAGGCCAGCGACTGGCCCCCGACGAGGAGCCCGAGAGGCGAGCAGATGCTCAGGATCTTCTTCACGTCCTCGGGTGTGAGCGCCGCTTCGGTGTCGCGCTTACTCGTCATCGAACTCGCTCGGGACGTTCAGCATCCGCGCGGCCCGCGCGCGATCCGGGGGAATCATGTGCTTCTCGCCCCATTGCGCGTCCTGCGCCGCGTCGGGCCCCGCGGCCAGCGCCGCACTGAGTGCGCGGGGCGACAGCACCACGGCGACGAGCCGACCGTGTTTCACGATCTCGACACGCCCCATGGCCGCAACGTCCTCGAGGAGGCCACCGAAGTTGTTCTTGGCGTCGCTGGCGGATACTTGTTTTGACATTTGGCTATTTTAGCCACTATATAAGTGGTATCGCAAGCGGGCGGTGCCGCCCTGCACCTCCGCAGGGGCAAGCGGATCCCTACCGATGCCCAGGATGACTCGGTCCCGTTGGCGCTCAAGGGAATCGATTTTACGAACTCGCGCTGATCTCGATGAACGCTGCCTCCATACGGCGTTCACACGGCAGGGGTCACTGGTTCAATCCCAGTACCGCCCACCAGAGTTCACGGAGTCGGGCCAGGCCTGCACCGTCACTGAAGCTTTGTGTCGCGCATCTCTGCCTCGAGCCGGACAACCAGTTTTTGATAGCGCGGATTCCGCGCCAGCGGAACGGCGTAGGTTGGATCGCGGGTTATCCAAGCAGGGCCACCGCCTGGCCGCGCGGTCGAGAGTTCTTCCAACAGCACCACGGCTTCATCTTGTGCACCCGACCAGGCATACACGGCGGCCATCGCGGATGCCACGCCGTACCAGCTGTACGCGTCGCGGGATTGTGGCATCAGTTCAAGAGTTTCTCGGGCCGCGGCAATAGCGCGCTCCCGTTGCCCGAGGAACGTCAATCCCTCGGCTGTCAGCAAACGCAGGTACCACACGTTCGCTTTGGTCTCTTTCTGCTTCGCGACGAAGTCGAGCACGGCGCGGCCCTGTGTTGCCGCGGCCGCTGGATAATTGAGAAAGAGCGCGGTCCAGCCGCGGTACTCGGCGATCGGATGCTGCCCTACGCCGAAGAAAGGCCCGGCGATGACACGAGTGGAGGTCGCGGAAACTCCGTCGAGCCGCCTCTGCATCTCCGCGTATCGATGCTCGATCGTCAGAAGAGCATAGTGCTGATCCAGCATCGTCTCAGGACTCGTGGTCTCGCTGACTCGATCGAGCGCGGCCCGCCACTCGTCCGTCCGGCCCGTGTAAGAGAAGATCAGTAGCGCGCGCGAGAATCGCAGTGACGCATCTTCGGGAAATTGCACGAGTCCGCGGTCGACGACCCGCAGCGCTTCGGCGGACCTGCCTGCATTCCACAAGGCGGTCGCGAAAAAGTTCATAAGGAATGGATTTCCCGGATCCAATCCGATCAGGTGCTCGTTGAGCTTCACAGCCTCGTCGACACGGCGCAATCGGACCAAGATGAACGATTTTCCGGCCAGGAACATTGGATCGGCGAGACCAGCCACTTCCGCGGATTCAAAGCTGGACAATGCACGAGCAAGGTCCATATCGACCGAACTCCAGTAGAGCGCTTCGGCCGCGAGCACCATTGGCTCATGCGGAGCGAGGCGCAGCCCGGCATCCACATCCTCGCGGACGCGGCGCACCTGCTCCTCACTCACGTCATAGTTGAATGCGAACAGGGCTCCCCGGAAGGTCGCTCGATGCGCATACGCCAAAGCAAACGAGGGATCGAGCGCGATCGCGCGAGTCAGCAGGCTGTCGACCTCGCGGAACCGCTCCACCGGGACAAAGGGATTCAGGAATTTGCTTGCGAGCTGTGCCTTCAGATAGAGGTCGTAGGCCTCAGGAGACCGGGTCGGCGGGACGCCAGGTCGAGTTCCGCCGACAATCTGCAAGGATAATTGCGCCGCGACCTCGCCGGCGACATCGCGTTGCAACGTCAGCGCATCGGTCAGCGTGCGGTCATAGTTCTGTGACCACAGGTGAGCGTCGGTGCGGGCATCGATGAGTTGTAGGGTGAGGCGTACTTTCCTCGCCTCGCGACGCACGGAGCCTTCGATCACATGTGTGGCACCGAGCTCCCTCGCCACTTCCGCCAGGGCCTTCGGCGCATTGCTCCGGTAGGTCATCATTGTCGTGCGCGAGATGACCTCGAGGCTGGGAACACGCTGGGCAATCGTGCTCAGGATCTCTTCGTGCAGACCATCCGCAAAGAATGCATTGGCCGGATCGGGGCTCAGGTTTTCGAAAGGCAAGATTGCGAGGCGCTGCTTGCCGGTTGCCGGCGCACTCACAATCGGAGCTGCAGCGTTCGGGACGGTCGCAGCGGGCGTGGAATCTGCCGTTGGACGGGTGAATAACCACAGTGACACTGCGGTGATCAACGCGAGCGAGATCGCGGCGCCACCCCAGGCGATGATCCTCGCGAATGACTTTGCGGGACGAGGCTCGGGAGGCACCCCAGGGCTCGCGGACTGCGCTTTCTTGACGTCCGCGACGAATCGGTACCCTCGGCCGGACACGGTCACGATGAAGCGATGTTCTTCGGGGCTCTCCCCGAGCACCCGTCGCAGCACCGTAATACTCTGACTGAGGTTGTTCTCTTCGACCACGACGTTCGGCCAGACGGCCTTCATCAGCGTGGCCTTTTCGAGCAGTTCACCGGGGTGCTCTACAAGATAAAGGAGCGTGTCGAAAGCTCTGGCGTTCAGCGGTAATACACGCCCGTCGGCCTTCCACAGCAACCGGCGCAGTGTCGCATCGACTTGAAAGTCGCCGAACTCGTAGAGGAGACGGCCTTCACGGCTATCCATAGCGGCAATTCAGAGGATTTCAGAACGATTCATGGCCTGGCCAATGAGGCTTCACGCGCCGTTGCCGATTCTACGCCCCGGACCGTCGGTACACAGAAGTCCGACGGATACGAGGATCCGCAACCGGGAGTAGTGGCATGAACGCATTGATGAAACATTCAATTGGAGCCCTGACCCTGACGGCATCGCTGCTCGGCGCCTCCGCGCATGCTGTAGCTGGGTCAGATCGTGCGCCCACGGGTGACGGACCCAGTATCCACGTCCATTTCGCGGATCTTGACCTTTCCAAACCAGCCGATGCCGCAATCCTCTACCAGCGGATTCAGAGCGCGGCACGCCACGTCTGCACTCTCAGCGCTGCACCTTGGGACGGACGAAAAGTAACCAACTGGCAGCGCTGCTACGACGGCACCGTGGAGGAGGCGGTTCTGCGCATTAACCGCCCGCTAATCACCGCCGTACATCGGAGCATGACGAAGACCACGGCTTGATCAAGCCCCGGGGTGGAATACGGCGAGCTGGCAGGCGAAGCATGAAGCAGTGACGGTGCGGCACATTGGGACGGACTTTCTGAACGGTCGTTCAGATTGGCGGCGGCTGGACGGCCATATATAAGAGTGCCCAAAAGAGGTCAGTGCCCGTGCCGGTGATGCGCATCCGGGAAATGCGCGTGCGAATGCCTCAGCGGTTTGTGCCGGTGGCGGTGGGTGTGCCGAGTTCCTGGGGCGACCGGCGGAACATGCTCGTGGTCGTGATGGGGATCGTCCCCGTGCACATGTTCGTGCTCATGTTCGAGCGCCTCGTGAACATGTTCATGCTCGTGCCGCTCGGTCAGATGCAGCCAAACACCGGCGGCCATCAACGCGGCGGCGATCGGCAACTGCGGGGTGATGGAATCCCCCAGTAGCAACGCCAGCACGGCGCCGAAGAACGGTGCAACGGAGAAGTACGCTCCCGTGCGAGCTGTCCCCAGTTGGCGCAAGGCGACGACGAACAGCGATAGACTCACACCGTAGGCGAGGAATCCGATAATCGTGGCGCCCGCGACATCGCGAATGGCCGGCGTCTGCGCACCGAGGCACATTGCGAGCACCAGATTGAGGGTGCCAGCGGCGAGACCTTTGGTCGAAGCGATCCACGTTGCGTCCGAGAGGGAGACCTTTCGCGTAAGGTTGTTGTCGATACCCCACGCGAAGCAGGCGCCCAGGACGGCGAGCGCCGGCCAGAGACCCGCGAGGTGCACCTCCCCTTTCCAGGTCAGGATCGCGGCTCCCGCCACGATGAAGACCACGCCCCAGGCGATTCGACGGTCAAAGTTCTCCTTGAACACAAACCAGGCGAGCAGCGCTGTCAATGCGCCCTCTGCGTTCAGCAGCAGCGAAGCGCCGGAGGCCGGCATGCCGCGCAATCCGAACATCAACAGCACCGGGGCGATGACACCGCCCGCCGCAACGGCGCCCGCGAACCAGAGGATTTCCGACTTTGCCATCCGCACCGGAGCGGCGTGCACCAGCCGACGGTAGAGCGCGAGTCCCACGCCCGAGCCGAGATACAGCAGGCCCGCCAGCAGCCACGGATCGGTTGTCTGCAGCAATCGCTTCGCGAGTGGAGTGGCCGCGCCGAAAAGAAGCGCAGCGCCGAGCGCCGCGAGCACGCCGGAGCGTCGAAGGCGGTCCTTCCAACCGATTGGCATCGCAGATGTCACGGGTCGCGAATATAGGTCAGGGCATCATGGTGCGCCAGAAACTCAGCGCTATCCCGACAACAGCCGAAGCGAGAACGACCGGTATGATGCCGACCTTGAATCGAAAGAGCGCAACCGCTGCTGTGATGCTGGTCAGTGGTGCACTGAACTTCAGATTCCCACGCGTGCCCTCGACGATAGGCGCACCGACGAGGATCAGCAGAAAGGACGGCAAGAACGTGAAATACGTGGCACACAGTCCGCCAAAGAGCCCGGCCACTGGCAGCGATGTCGAAGGCACGGCATGTGTCCACGCACCCACATAGCCGACGAATGCCACGACCATGATGAGCGGGCCCGGCGTCGTCTCACCGAGCGCCAGACCATCGATCATCTGTCGAGGTGTGAGCCATCGGTACTGACTGACAGCACCCTGATAGACGTACGGCAGAACCGCGTAGGCACCGCCGAACGTGAGGAACGCGGCCTTCGTGAAGAACAAGCCCATCGTCGGCAAAGTACCACTCGGCGTCTGCAATAGAACGAGCGCCGCCATCCCGCCCAGCCACAACAGCAAGCCGATGACCAGTGTTAGCAGTGCATGCGGCCAGCGAAACTGCGCGTGTGCAGGCGCCGGCGTGTCATCGTCGATGATCGCAGGTGCATGGGCGGTCGCAGCGATCTCGTGCGCACCACCGGTCCGGAATCGCTCCGGCGCCATTCGGTCGCCCAGGAAACCGATGAGAGCGGCGCTGACGATGATCAAAGGGAAAGGGACGTTGAACTCGAATAGCGCGACAAACGCGGCCAAGGCAATCGTAAACAGAGTGCCGTTGTGAAGCACTCGCTTGCCGATGCGATAGGCGGCAAATGCCACGACGACGACAACAGCGGGCTTCACACCGAAGAAAAGTGCCGTGACCAACTCCGTGTCGCCGTACGTCGAGTACGCCCACGACAGCGCCGTCAATATCGCGAGCGCCGGCAATACGAAAAGGCCGCCGGCTACGATGCCGCCCCAGGTGCGATGCATCAGCCAGCCAATGTACGTTGCCAGCTGTTGCGCCTCCGGGCCCGGCAGCAGCATGCAATAGTTGAGCGCGTGCAGGAAGCGTCGCTCGGAGATCCAGCGGCGGCGTTCGACGAGTTCCTGGTGCATCACCGCGATCTGGCCGGCCGGTCCGCCAAAACTGATGAAGCCGAGCTTCAACCAGAACCGAAGCGCCTCGCGGAACGGTATCGGCGCTTCCCGCGGCACCTCAATGGCAGTCATCCCGGGCCAGGCCGAAAGACCCAGATCGCCGCCGGTATATGATCCGTCGCCCGAATCGCGACATAGAGACGATCGAGCTCGGGCGAATACAGCAATGTCCGGGCACCCTTTGCCGTCGCGATTCGATCCACTGCCGAAAGATGATCGTTGCTGAGACTGATCACGTCGATGAACCCTTCGCCGCAGCCGACGTATGCGAGGTGTCGGCGGCCGCGCCCTCTGACGCCCAAAACTCTCCAGGCTGCGCCCCGCTGAGGTCGAAGACAGCGATCTGACGCGCGTCCGGGACGTTGACATAGAGCCGTTGCGCAGCGAGGTCGAGCTGAAACCCCTCCGGGTGTCCCTTCAGCGCGACTTCACCGAGCCTCTTGCGAGTCAAAGCGTCGAAACTTGCGACGTTCCCGCCGCCGTATCCAATGTAGACACGGTGAGCCCTCGCATCTACCCGAACGTTATCCGCTTCAGCGCCGAGCGCAAGTATGCCGTCCGCATGCCCGTTCTCGCCTCGAAACAGGTGCAACCTGCTGTCGCCGCCAGTCGCCACCCAGACGGTGTCCGTGGATGGCACATAGCCAATTCCCTGGGGTTCGTCCAGGCCGCGAATCGTGCTCAACGTACGTCGCGCCGGCAGGTCCACAACCCCTACGCTGTCATTGCCGAGTTCAGCGACGTAGAGACGTTGCCGCGAAACATCGAGCGCGAGGTGGTCGATGCGTCCTTGCACATCGCCGAGCGGAATTTTCGCCTCAAGGACCAGCGCTTGCGCACCACCCAATGCAATGGGGGCGCAGCCGATAAGACCGGCGATCACAAGCGATGCAGGCAATTGCATCTAAGCGCTCAGTCGTGCCGATGCCTTGTCCCATTGGATGTTCGCAAAGAACGCATCGATGTACTTCGGCGCCGCGGCGCCATAGTCCATCTGATACGCGTGTTCGTACATATCCATTACCAGTACCGGGTTCGTGTCCGCGGGATTCGACGCGTGATCGGAGAGCCAATGGTTTTCGAGGAGCTTCAGCTTTTCGTTGTAGCCCAGCACCACCCAGCCCGACCCGCCGCCGAGACCCTGGCCGATCTTTCGAAACTCCGACTCCCATGCATCGTAGGTACCGAATGAAGCGGCGATCCGGCTTCGCAGGTCTCCGCTCGCCTTGCCGTCACCCCCGAGATTCGCGAAGTAGAGTTCATGCAGGACGACGGAGCCGGTGCGGATCAGCTGTTCGCGCTTGAGGCCGTTGTAGACGTAAGGCGGCGTAGTCGCATCGCTTAACGCCTGCGCCAATCGACCCCGCACCGTGTTGAGCGCCTTGACGGCACCGCTGTAATTGTTCTCCCAATGGGACTGAATCAGTTTCTCGGACATTCCCCTGAGACTCTTTGCATCGAACGGCAACGGAACCGGAACGTGCTGATAGTCAAACGCCGCGGCAGTCATTTTCGTCTCCTCGGCGGCCGCGAGCCGCCCCAATGTTCCGGTGGCTGCTACCAGGGAGATCGCGGCACCCGTCCGCATGAAGTCCCTGCGCGATGTGTCGTTCATGAGGCGGCCTCCTCCAGCAGTTTCGCCGGGTACCAGCCATGTCGCTCTTCGCTCAACGACCGACACCAGGTGTAGAGCGCGTCATAGACCATGAGGCCCGCACGCAACAGCTCCTGATCGTTCTCGATGTTCGCGCCGAGACCGAGCGAGATGGCGAGGAGCCCCGCCGCCTGCGGCGACCGCTCGACAGTGTCCGTGTCCGCAGCACGAACGATGTCCGAGAGCCTTTGCAGAGCGGGATCGGACAAACGATATTTCTTGAGGAACGCGTCGAAGCTGCAAAGCGGCCCTTCGTGGGTCAATTCGACGCCGGGCACGTCGAACGCGATGGCGTCTACCTTCTGCCGGACTCCGCCGCGTCGCGTCGGATGTTCGACCAGCAGGCATCGGAGGTCAAGGCGGGCGGCGGGACGGCCCACATCTTTTCGTTTGTGAGCGACTCGATCGGGCAACAGCGAATACTCGCCGCCCTCTTCGACCGCGCTGCGGAGTACATGTCAACAAATGCCCGTGTCGACGCGTTCAAGCGCCACGTGAGCAAACGCAGCGAGCCCGAGGCGCGCCGCCAGCTCGCGTCGCTGCGGCGCGATGTGGCGGCACTCACGGCGACTGATTTTTTTCCGGGCAAGGCGCGCGCGCAGATCGAAGAGGCATTGGCCAGCGCTGAGGCGGAGATCAACGCGCATTTGTCCACCGACGAACCTTACGCGGCACACCGGAAGATCGCGCGTCGGGCAAACAAGGACTATCGGGCGCGCCTCTGGGCAACGCGCGAGCACCTGTGGATCGATCTCGTGTGCTCGGCCTGGCTCATTCGCCGCTTCGTCGATCCGAAGGCCAGGTTCCGGTGGTTGAAGCGAATCAAGGACTGCCCGAAGCGTGCGGTAGGTTTCGATTTCGATGGAGCAGAATTCAGTCACGTGGATTCGAGGGTGACCTTTGAGGTACTGATCGTGAGCTTTGGCCTGGAGAAGCATGCGGGACTCTCGCGATTGGCCGCGATGGTCCACTACCTCGATGTCGGCGGCATACCGGTCGGCGAAGCGGCGGGATTTTCCGCGATCATGGCAGGCTCCCGAGCGACGCAGCAGAGCGACGACGCGCTCCTGCGCACGATCTTTCCAGTGCTGGACTGCCTGCATGCCAGCTACTCGACGTCCGGGCAACTTGGCAGTTGACGTAAACTGTCGAGAGCACTTCAACGCGCGCCTAGTCCGTGCGCACCTCGGCGGGAGAACTGCCGAGCAGCAACCGCGCGAGGATCGCGCCCACGAGACCACCAACAAGCTGCGCCCCGATGAATCCGGGCGCGTCCGCGGGACGAATGCCCGCGAACGTGTCAGTGAGTGACCGTCCAAGTGTGATCGCCGGATTGGAGAACGAAGTCGAAGCGGTGAACCAATACGCGGCTCCGATCCACGCCGGCACCCGCCAGGCTGCCGCTCGAACGGTCATTGCACCCCGCGCAACCAGCACGAGCCCTGCCGTGGCGACCACCTCTGACAGCCATTGGGCGTAGCCCGACCGCACGTGTGTCGAAACCTCCACGAGCGGCAGGTCGAACATCGCATTGGCCAGGACTGCGCCGGTACAGCAGCCGAGGATTTGCACAACGACGTAGCCTGCAGCACGCGACACCGCCAGCTTCCCCCGGACAGCCTCCACCGCCGAGATGACCGGATTGAAATGAGCGCCGCTGATCGGGCCAAGCAATGCAATCAAAGTCGCAAGCGCGGCAACCGTCGCCCCGGTGTTTGCAAGCAATACGACAGCGAGATTGCCACCCGCGAGCCGCTCGCCCATGATCCCGGAACCGACCACCGCCGCTGTCAGCAGCAGCGATCCCAAGCCCTCAGCGAGGAATGGGCGGCCCACGTGCTCAGGCAACTTCGTCAGTCGACGCGGCCTTCCCGATTGCGTTCAGTCGTTCCTGCAGCTTGATGCGATCTAGCGAACGGATCGGGAGACTCGTGAAGATCTTGATCCGGCTCTCGAGCTCGCGGAATGCCGCGCGGAAGGCGAGCCACTTCTCGGTATCGGTTCCGATGACGACCGCCGGATCCTCGATTCCCCAATGTGCGGTCATCGGCCGGCCCGGCCACACGGGACACATTTCGCCGGCCGCGTTGTCGCAGACGGTGAATACGAAATCGAGGGTCGGCGCGCCCGGCACTGCAAACTCGTCCCAGCTCTTGCTTCGCAGGCCATCAGTCGGCAGTTTCATGTGCTGCAGAAGTTCGAGCGCGATCGGATGCACCGAACCTTTTGGATGACTGCCGGCGCTAAAACCTGCGAACTTGCCGCGCCCCCAATGATTAAGCAGCGATTCGGCGAGGATGCTACGCGCCGAGTTGCCCGTACATAGAATCAGGACGTTGTAGGTGCGCTGAGCAGTCATTTTGCGCAGCAGCTGGCCGCGGGCTCAGACCTCTGCGCCGGTACGCAGCATTCCGCCGCCTGGCTCTGGACGGGGACAACCGAAGCGCCGTGATTAAACACCGGCGTGTCCTCGCCGTAGACCGGGATGCTGCCGAGCGTGTGAAAGGTCTCCCACGCAATGCCGTTCGGATCGGTGACCCAGTACTTGTCCGAGCGAGCGTAACAGCAGGCCTGCTCGTCCTCCTGAACCCGTTGAGAGTCGGCTGCCTGCAGTTGCGCACGCAAACTGCGCAATTCCTCGCCGGAGTCGACCTGAAAGCCCAGGTGATTGACACCCACCGGTTGCCGGTGCGTCGAGATGGCGAAGTTGACTCGAGGATCTTCGAGCATCCACTTGGCGTAGTCGTCCTTGAGCACGACGGGCCCCGCGGCAAAGAGTGTTGAATAGAAGCGAATGGAGTCGCTGAGATCCGCGACGCTGACATGGACATGGAGGCGCTTCATATATTGCCGCGGTCAAGCCGCTTTGCGCCGCTTGACGGCCTTCGCGGGCCGCGCAGGCTTGCAGTCGGTTGCGCACGCATCGGCGCTCGCCGCACAGCATTTGTCGGTGAGATAGCCGACCAGATCGTTCATCACACCAAAGTCCGCGCTGTAGATGAGTTGACGGCTGGCTCGAACCGGGGCGATGAGACCCGCGTGCTGAAGCGTCTGCAGGTGAAACGTGAGCGACGACGGCACCAATCCGACGCGCTCCCCGATGGCGCCCGCCGGCAGGCCATCAGGGCCCTGCTCCACCAGAAGCCGGTAGATCGCGAGGCGGTATTCGTGGGCGAGCGCGCCGAGCGCTTCGATAACGGCTGGGGTTTTCATGCCTGCGTACGATAGTACGACTATTATCGTACTGTCAAGCGACGCGTGAGTCAGCCGGGATTTGTCACCCTCCGCCGCAGCAGGAGCAGGTAGGCGGCCGGAACGACCAGCATGGACAGGAGCGGCGCCGTGATCATGCCGCCGACCATCGGCGAGGCGATGCGGCGCATGACCTCGGAACCCGTGCCGCTCCCCCACATGATCGGAAGCAGCCCGGCGACGATGACCGCGACCGTCATCGCGATCGGGCGTACCCGGAGAGCGGCACCTTCGACGATGGCTTCCACGAGCTGACGGTCGTCCTTCAATCGACCGCCAGCTTGGCGCGCAGTCACCGCCTGATTCAGGTAAACCAGCATGACGACGCCAATTTCCGCCGCGACGCCTCCCAACGCAATGAAGCCGACGGCCGACGCCACGGACAGGTTGTAGCCGAGGAGGTACATCAGCCAGAAGCCGCCAACGAGCGCGAACGGCAGCGTGGCCATGATGAGCAGCGCATCGCCAAAGCGCCGGAATGTCAGATAGAGCAAGACGAAGATGATCACCAGCGTCGCCGGCACCACGATCTTGAGCTTCTGGGTGGCGCGTTCGAGGTACTCGAACTGCCCGGACCAGGAGATGGAGTATCCAGGCGGCAGCGGCACCTCTCGTGCGACCGCTTGCTGCATGTCGCGCACGGCCGAACTGAGATCGCGCCCATGGAGATCGATATACACCCAACCCGAAAGGCGCGCGTTCTCACTCTTCAGCATCGGCGGCCCATCAGTGATCTTGATCGTGGCCACATCGCCCATGCGAATCTGTGCTCCACGCTCCGTCAGGACCGGCAGATCGCGCAGCTTCTCAACACTGTCCCGCAACTCGCGCGGGTAGCGGATGTTGATCGGGAAGCGCTGCAGGCCTTCGACCGTCTCACCGATGTTGTCGCCGCCGATCGCCGCCGAAACCACACTTTGAACATCCGCAATGTTGAGGCCGTAGCGTCCCGCGGCTTCGCGATCAATCTTCACGTCAATGTAGCGTCCTCCAGACAGACGTTCCGCGAACGCAGATGTCACGCCCGGCACGCGCTTGACGACGCGCTCGACGGCAGCCGCCAACCGATCGACTTCGTGCAGGTCCGTGCCTGCCACCTTCACTCCGACCGGACTCTTGATGCCGGTCGCCAGCATATCGATCCGGTTGCGGATCGGCGGCACCCAGATATTGGAGAGGCCAGGCACCTTCACGATGCTATCGAGCTCCTGCACCAGCTTGTCCGGCGTCATGCCGGGACGCCATTGGTCGCGGGGCTTGAACTGGATGGTCGTTTCGAACATCTCGAGCGGCGCCGGATCCGTCGCCGTCTCCGCGCGCCCCGCCTTGCCAAACACACTGGCCACTTCCGGCACCGTTTTGATGAGGCGGTCGGTCTGCTGAAGCAGTTGCGACACCTTGCCGGCGGAGATTCCGGGCAGGGCCGACGGCATGTAGAGCAAGTCGCCTTCATCGAGCGGCGGCATGAACTCCCCGCCAATGCGAAGCACCGGCCATGCCGTCGCAAGTAGAATGAAGCCTGCAATGGCGAGTACGACCCTCGGATACGCCAGCACTCGGATGAGCAGCGGCTGATAAAGCGCGATCAGCCCGCGATTGAGCGGGCTGCGCCGCTCATCAGGAATCCTGCCGCGAATGAGATATCCCATGAGTACGGGGATCAGCGTGACCGCAAGCCCAGCAGCCGCAGCCATGGCATAAGTCTTGGTGTATGCAAGCGGCGAGAAGAGTCGCCCCTCCTGCGCTTCCAGGGTGAACACCGGAACAAATGACAGCGTGATGATGAGCAATGAAAAGAACAGCGCCGGTCCGACCTGGGCCGCCGCATCACCGATCACACGCCAGCGTTCTTCGCCAGCCAGTTGCCCGTCGGGATGCGCGTGATTCCATGCCTCGATGTGCTTATGCGCGTTCTCGATCATCACGACCGCCGCGTCCACCATTGCCCCGATGGCGATCGCGATGCCGCCCAGGGACATGATGTTGGCATTGACGCCCTGGTAGTGCATGACGATGAAGGCCATCAGCACGCCGAGCGGGAGCGACACGATAGCGACCAGTGCCGATCGCAGGTGGAACAGAAACACGAGACATACGAGCGCCACGACGATGAACTCTTCGATGAGTTTCTGCTGCAGGTTGTCGACCGCGCGCTTGATGAGACTCGACCGGTCATAGGTCGGCACGATCTCGACGCCGCGTGGCAGGCTCGACTTGAGCACGGCGAGCTTCGCCTTCACTGCGTTGATCGTCTCCAGCGCATTCTTGCCGGAGCGCATGATGATGACGCCGCCGGCAACTTCCCCTTCCCCATTGAGTTCGGCGATGCCGCGGCGCATTTCCGGGCCAATCTGCACGCGCGCGACGTCGCCCAGGCGCACGACCACGCCGGACTCACTGGTCATCAGCGGAATCTGGCGGAAATCATCGAGCGCCTGGAGATACCCCGAGGCTCGCACCATGTACTCGGCTTCACCGAGTTCCAGGACCGAGCCGCCCGTCTCCTGGTTCGCCTTCTGCACGGCTGCGACAACCATGCCGTGCGTGATTTTGAACGCGCGCATCCGGTCGGGATCGAGCACGATCTGATACTGCTTTACCATGCCGCCGACCGAGGCGACTTCCGAGACATTCGGGACGGATTTCAGCTCGTACTTCAGGAACCAGTCCTGCAGGGCACGCAGCTGGGAGAGATCCATCGAGCCGGTCTTGTCGACCAGTGCGTACTCGTACACCCAACCAACGCCCGTCGCGTCTGGTCCGAGTGATGCCCTCGCCTGCGCCGGCAAGCGCGATTGCACCTGATTCAGATATTCCAGTACGCGCGAACGCGCCCAGTACGGATCGGTGCCGTCCTCGAACAGGATGTAGACGAAGGAGTCCCCGAACATCGAATAGCCGCGGACGGTCTTCGCACCGGGCACCGACATCATTGTGGTGGCGAGCGGGTAGGTGATCTGGTTCTCGACAATCTGCGGCGCCTGGCCCGGATACGTCGTGCGGATGATCACCTGCACATCGGAGAGGTCCGGTATCGCATCGAGCGGCGCGCGAAGCATGGCCCAGAGGCCCCAGCCCGCAAGGATCAGCGTTGCGAGCAGCACAAGGAAGCGATTGCCGATCGACCAGCGGATGAGTCGCGCGATCACGGCTTCGGCTCCGTCTCGAGCCGATTTCCGGTCGACTTGAGGCTCGCCTCGGAATCGATCAGGAATTGCCCCGACACGACCACGGACTGGCCTTCACCGAGACCCGAGAGAATCACCGATCGCCCCTCTTGCTCCGCGCCGACCGACACATCGACCACTCGATACCCACCGCCCTCCCCCGCGACGATGACGACGCTCCGTTCGCCGGTGGTGATGACGGCCTCGCTCGGCACAACCAGTTGCGGCTCGGCGGCGGGTGAAGTCACATCGAGCGACACGAACATCCCGGGAGCGAGCTGGTCCGAACGATTGTCGAGCGCGACGCGCGCGGTCAGCGTGCGCGTCTCACGATTCACCTCGGGCAGCAGCGCAATCACCTGTCCTTGGAACGTGAGGCCCGGCCAAGCGGTTGCGTGGGCGAGCACGGTCGCGCCCACCGGAACCGTCGAGATCTTGGCTTCAGGTATCTGCGCGTTCACCCACACGCTCGCAAGGCCATTGATCCGAAACAAGGTCGCACCGGGCATGAATGTCGTGCCTTCGCGCACGCCAAGTTCCGTCACGGCGCCGTCGATCGGGGCGATGAGCGTCAAGCCCGCCTGGGTCTCGCGTTTCGCTTCAATCGCCTGGATGGTCGTCTCGGGCACGCCGAGCACCCGCAGGCGCCGTCGAGCGGCGTCGCGAATGGCTTGCGCACTCGGCGAGTGCGCATCGAGAAGCGCCAGATATTCCTGCTCGGCTTCGACCCATTGCGGGGCAAGAATGTCGGCGAGTGGCTGACCGCGGCGCACGCGCTCCAGCGGCGCCTTGACGTACAGGCGCGTGACATAGCCCTCGACGCGGGCTTGCACGAGTTCGAGCTTGCCCTCATCGAACGCAACGTTGCCCACCGCCTGCAGGCGCGCACTCAACGCAACCTTCTCGACTTTGCCGAGGCGGATGCCAAGGCTTTGCGCCGCATTCGCGCTGACGCGAACATCGCTGCCCTCGCCTGCCTCGTCCGCATAGACCGGCTCGAGCTGCATGTCCATGAAGGGCGATTTGCCGGGTTTGTCGAACTTCTGGCCCGGCACCATGGGATCGTGCCAATAGAGGACTTTGCGTTCGGCCGGTTTGCTCTCGGTCATCGCGGCCGAAGTTGCCGTCGTGCGATGCCCCCACCAATAGCCGGCGCCTACACCCAGTGCGAGCACGGCGAGCACGGCGGCGGCTCGCGGAATCTGGCCAGGGGTTTGTGTACTCACGGCGCGGCCCCCGAATCATGAAGAAAGTGCAGAAAGGTCCAGGCCCGTGCGACCGAGCCTTTGAGCGCGATGAATTCGAGCTCTGTGTTGATCTCATCGGTCAGCGCATCGATGGTGCTTCGCAGATCTGCGCGCCCGGCACCGTACGAGGCGACCGCAGCGTGCGCCCGGTCACGAGCAAGTGGCAGCAGTTCGGCGCTGTAGTGATCGAGGCGAGTACGACCGTGGCGCCACTCGGCGAGCGTCGCACTCACTTCGGCCGTATGCATGCGAATCTCGGCGTCGCGTTCGGCTTCCTCCGCCCTCACCGTCGCGAGCTTTTCGGCAATGATGGGGTTCTGCCGGTTCTTCGCGAAGAATGGCAGGCCGACGCGAAACTCAAGCGAGACCATGTCCGAGAAGTCCGATCCGCGCTTCTGATAACTCAACTCTGCACTCCAGTCGGGGCGCTTGTCGGCACGCGCGAGATCGACCTCGGTCTGCGCAGCCGCGATTCGCGCTACGAGGGGCGCGAGCGGCGCGTGCTGGGGAACGCCCGCCACAAGAGACTGCGGTGAGTGGCCGACTTCAAGGTCAGTCGGAATCGCCGCGAGGTGGCGCGTTGCGGCGTCGCCGACCCAACGCGCCAGTTCCGCCCTGCGCATTTCCGCATCCTGTTCCAGGGCAAGAATGCGATCGTCAAGGCGCGCGGCGACGGTTTGCGCCGCAAGTGCGTCCGTCGTGGTGGCTCGAGCGCTGGAGAGCGCGCCGCGCGCCGCCGACGCTTGCAACGCCACGTCGGGCTGCAGTTCGCGCAGTCGCGCGAGTGACTCGTCGGCGACCGCCGCGTCGATCCATGCCTCCGCAGCTGAGCGCGCCGCTTCGAAGCGTGTCTTGCGCAGCTCGGCTTGGGCGACGATGACTTCCTGCCCCGCGTAGGTTCTCTGCAGTTCCCGTTTCGCGCCGTTGGGGAATGTCTGCATCAGACCCACCCGTCGCATCGTCATGAAGTCGCGCGAGAACGAAAACCGGTCGTCTGTGTTGATCGGGAGATTGTCGACGGCTGCGACGAACTCGGGATCCGGCAACCGCCCGGCGGCGGGCGCCTTGGCCCCTGCCGCATCGAGCATCGCAGACGAGGCGACGATCTGGGGCGATTCGCCGAGCGCACGCTCGACGGCTTCCTCCAGTGTCAGCGGACGATCGTCGGCCGCCGCCGTCACGACCGGAATGAGCAGCACCGCAAGGGTGAGTAACTTCGTAAACATGCATCCACCTCGCGCTCATGAGCGCACGCGAAACGCCGGCCCGAGGCCGGCTCAATCGATCTGGGTGGACGAGTTAAAGGCGCAGACGCGCCGTGCGCAGGTAGGTCAGGGTCGCATCGGTCGCGCGTGGCGCATCAGCAGCGCGAATGCCCAGGCAGGATTCCGGCGTTCGTCCGTCGCTGCCCGTCAAGCCTGCACTGTGGAATGGTGCGGTTGTTCCACCGCCGTGCAAGGTCTCGTCGATGGATCGCGATGGCGCGAGCCATGAAGACGTTTGAGCCCCGGGAGTGGCAAGACAGCAGGACCCGCCACCCGCGGCCAGTTCCGGCATCGTGTCGCTCGCGCAACCAGACGCCGCATCCCCCGAGCAACAGTCGCTCATCGCCATGGCCGATGCGCACGCCATGAGCGGCTGCGCCATGCCGAGCAGGCTGGCGCACAGGAGGGCAATGGAGGTCAGGCGGCGAAACATGCGGGTAAGCTCTTGACGTGCCACGGAGCAGACTGCCGAAACCGCGGCTAGTTCATCCCCATCCGGCCTGCATGTCAAACGCGATGTGCCCTGGATCACATCTTCGGCTCGATCGGCACTGCGATCCCGAGGGTTCTGGCCGCCAAGCCGGAGAAAATCTATCGCGCATTCCTCGAGCCGGATGCGATGGCACGATGGCTGCCGCCGAATGGCTTCACGGGCAGGGTGCATCACATGGATGCGAAGGTCGGCGGCACTTACAAAAGGTGTCCGTCGGCACGGAATTGAACGTCGTGCAGGAGGGTATTCCGGAAGTCATCCCGCAGGAAGCGTGCTACCTCGGCTGGCAGCAATCGCTCGAGAACCTGGCGAAGCGGGTCGAACCGGCAGGTGACCCATGAACGCCATACCCAAGGCATTTGAATCCCAGACCCCGAATTTCGGCCTCCTGATCAACGGCCGGTTGGTCGCGGGCGCCCAGACCCTCGATGTCGTCAACCCCGCGACCGGCAAGACCTTCGTGACCTGCCCGCGGGCGGACATTGCCCAGTTGAATGAGGCCGTGGCCGCTGCCAAAGCGGCCTTCCCCGCCTGGTCGCGCAAATCCTGGGCCGATCGCACGGGCCTCGTGCTCAAGCTCGCCGACGCCCTGGAAGGCCGGCTGGAGGAATTCGCCGAGTTGCTGACCCGCGAACAGGGCAAGCCCCTCGCCCACGCGAAGTATGAGATCGGCGGTGCCGTCGCGATGATCCGCGCATTTGCCGCGATGGAGTTGCCGTCGAAGGTGCTGCGGGAGAATGACCGCGAACGCATCGTCCAGCAGCACGCGCCGCTCGGCGTCGTCGCCGCGATCACGCCATGGAATTTCCCCGTTCTCCTGTTGATGTTGAAGGTTCCGCCGGCTCTCCTGGCGGGCAACACGGTCGTGGCGAAACCGGCACCGACGACGCCGCTCACGACGCTGCGCTTCGGTGAAATCTGCGCATCAATCCTGCCGCCGGGCGTCGTGAACGTGATCGTCGATCAGAACGATCTCGGCGGCGCGCTGACACAGCATCCGGATGTTGCCAAGGTCGCGTTCACGGGTTCAACGGCCACGGGCCGGAAGGTCATGGCAAGTGTAGCGGGCACAGTGAAGCGCCTCACCCTCGAACTCGGTGGCAACGACGCCGCGATCGTGCTCGAAGGGACCAACGTGAAGGAAGTCGCACCGAAGCTTTTCATGGGCGCAATGGTGAATTCCGGCCAGGTCTGCCTCGCGATCAAGCGCATCTACGCGCACGATTCGATCTACGAGGAGCTGTGTTCCGAACTCGCGAAGCTCGCGCAGAACGCGGTCGTCGGCGACGGCATGAATGCCGCGACCCAGTTCGGACCGATCCAGAACAAGATGCAGTATGAGAAGGTGAAAGAGTTCATCGCAGACGGCCATGCGCGCGGCAAAGTCATCGCCGGCGGCCAGCCGCTCAATCGCGAAGGCTATTTCATTGCACCCACGATCGTTCGCGATATTCCGGACGATGCGCGCCTCGTTCGCGAGGAGCAGTTCGGTCCCGTCGTACCCGTGCTCAAGTATTCCGACGTCAACGACGCGATTGCGCGCGCGAACAGTACGGAATATGGCCTCGGCGGCACGGTCTGGGGTGATTCGGAGCGCGCCTGCGAAGTGGCGGCGCGCATGGACACTGGCACGGTCTGGGTGAACAAGCATCTCGAGCTGCCCCCGGACATTCCGTTCGCCGGTGCCAAACAGTCGGGTTTCGGCACCGAAATGGGCGTCGCGGGTCTCGAAGAGTTCACGCAGTCGAAGATCATCAATCTCGCCAAGCCTTGATCGACCTGCTCGCGAGCGCGATCGACGCGGCGTCGATCGCGCCGGCCGGGCCGTCGCTTGAAACCCCGCGATGCAACGGCTCTTGCGCATCATGGAGTGTGCGGCACTTCGCACTGTTGCTGAATGATGGTGCGGAAGGCGCTGTATTCAGGGTTTTTCTGATGTGCCGCGCCCGAAGCGTTTGCTGCAATCGGCTCCATGGGGGCGAACCGGCTGATTGGCCTGCATTCGAGCCCTTCGACGACTGGGAGAGATTCGCCCGCCAGGTCACCTTACATGGCAGCAATGATCGCTACCTCCGCCCTTCGCACGCCGGTCGTGCAGGGTTCCACCTACCCGACGGGCACCTCGTCGGGGGCGATCCGCGTGCGTGACCAGATCCAGCGGGTGGCCGGATTCAATACCAGCGTGCTGATCCTCGGCGAGTCCGGCACGGGCAAGGAACGCGTCGCGCAGGAGATCCACCGCCTGTCGCCACGGCGCGAGCGCCCCTTCGTTCCCGTCAATTGCGGCGCCATTCCCGCCGATCTCCTCGAAAGCGAGCTTTTCGGTCATGAGAAAGGCGCATTCACCGGCGCCGTGACGGCGCGCGCCGGGCGCTTCGAGATCGCGGACGGCGGCACGCTCTTTCTCGATGAAATCGGGGAAATGAGCCCGACGATGCAGGTCAAATTGCTGCGGGTCCTGCAGGAGCGGCGCTTCGAGCGTGTCGGCGGCTCCGCGCCACGCAGCTGCGATGTGCGCATCATTGCCGCCACTCACCGGCGGCTCGACCGGGACGTCGAGTCCGGCGGTTTTCGGCTCGACCTGTATTTCCGCCTGAACGTCTTTCCGATCGAAGTGCCGCGCCTGAGCGAGCGCGTCGTCGATCTGCCGCAGCTCATCGACGAGTGCAACGGCGAGCTGTTCGCACGCGGACACGAACCTGTGCGGCTCGCACCCGATGCCTGCGCGGCGCTCGCACGAAATGCGTGGCCCGGCAATGTCCGTGAGCTTGGGAACCTGCTCGAGCGCCTTTCGATTGCACATCCCGGCGAGCGCATCGTCGCGGCGCTGCTGCCGGCGGTCTATCAGGCCACGGGCCAGGACGGCGACGAATCGCGGGCACCCGCCGCTCAAGACTTCGCGACGGGATCGCAACCGGTTTTCACGGATCACGGTGCGCTCGCTCCGCTTCCCGAGTTGCCGGACGGCGGCCTGTGCCTCAAGTCGATGCTCGATGACATCGAACAGCGATTCATTTCCCAGGCCATGGCACGCGCCGGCGGCGTCATCTCCGAGGCGGCGCGGCTCCTTGGCCTGCGCCGCACGACACTCACAGAAAAGTTACGTCGCCCCGCCACCGCTGCAGCACGAGCTGCCACAACGCAGATCGTCGGAGGCCTCGAGGCGGGCTAGCGCGCGACGGCGAGTCTTTATCCCGCGACGAGCGCTGCCGTGGCAGTCGTTTCGAGGCTGGGATCAAGGTAAATTAGGGACCCCAGGGAAGAGGAACTTGCCGCATTGCGGTCAGCCCAGTGGCGCGAATAACTAGACTTATTCTGGTCGATGACCATCCGGTCATGCGCGAAGGATTGACCCAGCTTTTGCACGGGACGGCCGGCTTTCACGTCTGCGGTCATGCGACCAGCTGCGCAACCGCCGTTGCAGCCGTCGCCGAACATCGTCCCGATGTCGCGATCATCGATATCAGCCTGCCGGACGGCAACGGCACCGACCTCACGCGATGCCTGCGGCCAATGTACCCGGACCTGCGCATCCTCGTGCTGACGGCGCAGGATGAAATCCTCTATTCGGCGAGCCTGCTGCAGGCGGGCGCGAACGGCTATGTGATGAAGGGCGCGCACTCCGGAGAAATCATCGCGGCATTGCGCATCGTTGCGGGCGGCGGCACCTATCTCAGCCAGGCCGCCCGCGAGCAGATCTCCCGCCGCACCTGCCGTCCCAAGGTCGGAGCCGCCGCCAGGCTTGCCTCGCTCAGCACGCGCGAGCAGCAAGTGCTCGCCGAGATCGCAGCGGGATTGTCGACGGCGGCCGTCGCCGACCATCTCGGCATCAGTGCAAAGACGGTCTACGCCCACCTCGATCACGTCCGCGAAAAGCTCGGCCTGCAATCGACGCCCGACGTCGTGCGCTACGCCATGCTGGTCAAGCGCGACTGCGGCTGACACCGCGAATTCCGACCTTTCCCAACCCCGCGTTCAGGTTTTTTCCCATGGGCCGGCTCCAGCGCAAGTGGTCCAATGAGCCTCGACGGGACTCTTCGTGGCGCAGGGACATATGCCGGACGACGCATCGAAAGGCGCATTGCAACAATCCGGCTCGGGCAACCAGCGAGCCATCGAAGCCAATCGCCTGCTGATTGTCGCGGACGCAGCCAGCCGCAGCGATGAGGTCCGGCAGGTCGCGGCACGCTTGGGCTATGCCGTGCACCGGGTCAGTCCACAGGGCGACATCGCCGCGGCATTTGCCGAAGTGTCGCCCACCCTCGTGCTCCTCAATCTGGCCGTCAACAGCGTCGACGCCTTGTGGTTGCTGCGCCGGATCGCGCGGACCCGGCACGCTGCACCACTCGTATACGCCGGCCGCTCCGATGCCCGCACGGCACGGACCGTGGAACTCATGGCACGCGGCAGCGGCGTCACGATCGACGATTCGCTCGCCCTGCCGATCGACGTACGCGCCCTGAGCGAGGCGCTGATCCGATTCAAGCGCTGCGTGCCGGTTTGCGCCGGCAGCGATCTGCGTCGCGCGATCCGGCGCGGCGCGGTCGATGGCAGCTATCAACCTTGCGTGCGTCTCGCCGGGGGCGCCACGGCTCTCGCCGGCGCAGAAATTCACGCGCACTGGGACCTGGAAACCGGCGTCCGGCTGCACGCCGACGAATTTGCCGGCCTCTATGCCGATCCGCAGACCGACTGGGCACTCTTTCATCGCATGCTGTGGCTCGCGCACCAGGCCCAGGCTCGCTGGCGCGCGGCCGGCGTAACGGTCCCGGTCACCCTCGGCTTCTCCGCACGGCTCCTCGACAGCCCCTACGCCGCCGCACTTTCGGAGAGCTGGCTGGAGTGCGCGGTGAACCGGCTCCCCATCACGTTGAAGCTGCGCGCACGCGATGTCGACGGGACGCGAGCTTGCAATCTCGCCAGGCTCGGGGAGCTGCGCGCCATCGGCTACCACATCGCGCTCGCAATCGAGGCCGATGACCTGTGGAGCATGCGCGACGTCGGCCGCTGGCCTGCCGACGAAATCATCTTGAGGCCCTCCCTGACGCAGTCGCTCGCCGGCGCGCGCGACCGGCGCATGCTGGTAAGCGTGCTGATTCGCGCCGCGCGCGCCGCGCATGTCCTCGTGCGCGCCGACGGAGTCCAGGACAGCGATGCGCTCGAGGCGATCATGGATCTCGGCATCACGCGGCTGCAGGGCCGTCTGATCGGCACGTCGCTGTCGCAAGCGCAGCTCGTCGACTGGGCCAGCATGCGTGACCGGCCGGCGCGGTTGCATCGATCATGAACGCGGCGGCGCGCGGCTGGGACCGATCGCGTTGCTAGTCGGCGGCGCGACCGCTGACGGTCGCCGGACGCTCGCGATAGTAGTCGGGCAACAACTCTTTCAGCCGCTCGATCTTCGGCAGATCGTTGTAGACGATGTAGAGATCCGAGGGATGCTTGATCAGGTAGTCCTGGTGATAGCCCTCGGCCACATAGAAACCCCTGAGCGGGTCGATCCTCGTGACGACCTTGCTGCCAAAGACCCGCGACTCGCTCAGCTGCTCGAGGTAGGCGGCGGCGATGCGCTTTTGCGCCGCGTTCGCGTAGAAGATGTTCGACCGATACTGGGTGCCGCTGTCCGGTCCCTGCCGGTTGAGCTGCGTCGGGTCGTGCGCGACCGAGAAGAACACGCGCAGCAACTCGCCGTAAGAAACTTCCGCCGGATTGAATGTGACCTGCACCGATTCCGCGTGACCGGTCGTGCCGGAGCTGACAGTTTCGTAGTCGGCGCTCGCTTCCTCGCCGCCCGCGTAGCCGGAAAGGACCTTGCGGACGCCCCGAACGTGCTCGAATACGCCTTGCACGCCCCAGAAACAGCCACCGGAAAGCACCGCGGTCTCAAGCGCACCGGCCGCCTTGGGATTGTCCACGGCGGGAGGCGCCACGAGTGTCGCGCGCTCTCCGGCGTGTGGCGACGTGCGTGACAGCAGCGCGAGAACTCCGATGACGGACGCAACGAGCAGCCACGTCGTCGAACGCCGGCGAATCGCTTTCATGGTCCCGTCCCTCTCAGGCCCGCGGCACGAAATGCAATGCCACCGAATTCATGCAATAGCGCAGCCCTGTCGGCCTCGGCCCATCGTCGAACACGTGGCCGAGATGCGCATCGCAGAGCCGGCATGAAATGGCGTCGCGCTCGACGCCGAGATCGTAGTCGGCTGTCTTGACGACGTTGAGCGCCGAAATCGGTTTCCAGAAACTCGGCCAGCCCGTGCCGGAATCGAATTTCGCCCTGGAATCGTAGAGCGCCGTCGCGCAGCAGATGCACCGATAGAGCCCGTCGGCGTGGTTCTCGTCGTACTCGCCGGTGAACGCGCGCTCGGTGCCGGCCCGGCGCGTCACCCAGAAGGCCTCGGCCGACAGTTGCCGCTGCCATTCGTCATCGGACTTCGTGACCCTGGCGACGCGCACGACACCAAGACTCTTGCCCGCCGCCGAGAAGTTCTCGATCGACACGTCTGCGTTTTGCTTCGGGACAGGCGATGCGGCGGCCATCGCCTTGCCGATGATGGCCTTGCCGGCCAGGGCCGCAAGCCCCGCATTGATCAATGAGCGACGATCCATGGAAGCCTCCGCCAGTCAGCCGAAGGTAAATGAATAGGCCTCGACCCCGCCGTCCAGGAATTCGATGGTAAAGGTGCGCTCCGTCACCTCCCCCGACTGCCGGATCAGTTGATACAGGCGCTGCTCCCGGATCACGCCGTTGCCCTGCGCATCGACATCGACACCCCGATCCCGGGCGGGTGGCGCTCCGTCGATGCGCACTCGATAGCGGATCGACTTGCCCTTCGCGCCCGGGCCGAGCACGAGATGGAGGTCCCTGGCGAGGAAGCGGAAGGTGATGCTCCCGGGCGCGGCCCCGAGAACCGCGACGTCCTTGCGCGCGGTCCACTCCCCCGTGAGTCCCCATTGATTGCGCCGGAGCTGCTCGGGCGTGGCGTAGAGCTTCGGCCGGTCGTGCAGGTAACCTCCCGGCGAGACGAAATTCTCCGCGCGCTGGTAGCCGACGTAGGTTTCGGGCGAGGCCTGGTGCGCGTCGTCAGCGGCCGCTTCGACTCCGGTCGCCTTGAGCTTCTTCGACACCGGCGCGGGCAGATTCAGGTTGCCCGCTTCCGTGAGGAGCTGTCGCAGCGTCTGCTCGGACTCGTCGTATTCACCCTCGCCGTAGTGATGACGGCGGATGCGCCCTTCGGCGTCGATGAAATAATGCGCCGGCCACACCTGGTTGCCGAAGGCTTCCCAGATGGCGTAATCGTTGTCGAGCGCCACCGGATAATTGATCTTGAGGTCGGCGATCGCGCGGCGGACATTGTCCGCGGATTTTTCGAATTCGAATTCCGGCGCGTGCACGCCGATCACCACGAGGCCGTGGTCCTTGTAGCGCTCGTGCCAGGCGCGGACGTAAGGCATCGCGCGCAGGCAGTTGATGCAGGAATACGTCCAGAAGTCGACCAGCACGACCTTGCCGCGCAAGCTCCCGGGCGTAAGGGCCGGCGAATTGAGCCACCGGGAAGCGCCCGTCAGCGGCGGCATCTTGCCTTCGCTATGGACAGCGGGCACTGCCGCAGCGCCCATCGCCAGTGACGTGCCGGTGCCTGAAGCAATGACGAGCGTGCCGAGCAAAGCCGCCGCTCCAAGCCCACGCCGAAGCCATTCTGCGCCGCCGAGATAAGTGCTTGGGGGTATGGTCATTTCCGTATCAGACCCTGGTCAGGCGGGGATTATTTCCACGGATCGTGCGCCCTGTCGCGATTCCATTACTCTACTGCATCCCCGGCTCATTCCGGGGCGCTGGTGGCGCGGTTGATTCGCTCGCACCAAACCGTCCAACTAGCAGTCGACATCTGGGCCCACCCCTTGCACGATCAGGACCGGGAACTCGTCAAGCAACTCCTCGACGGCGACACGTCGGCGTTTCAGCAGTTCTTTGACGGCTACTTTCCGCGGCTCTACCGATTCATTCTCCGGCGCACGATGAACGACCCGGAAGGCGCCCGGGATATCGTCCAGTCCGCGCTCATCAAGGGCGTGCGCAAGCTCGATGCCTACCGCGGGGAAGCCTCGCTCTTCACCTGGCTCTGCCAGATCGCGCGCCGCGAGCTGCTGGACCAGCAGGCGAAAGCCGCGACGGAGCGCAGCCGGCTCGTGCGCATGGAGGAAGATCCGTCCGTGCGGGCAACGCTCGAGTCGATGGACTGGGTCATGGACTCGGATCCCGACGCGCTGCTGCAACGCGCCGACCTTTCCCAACTGGTGCACGCGGCGCTCGACTACCTGCCGGGCAAGTACGCAAGGCTCCTCGAACTCAAGTACGTCCAGGAACTGCCGGTCGAGGAGATCGCGCGACGCCTGGGCCTGACGCTGATCTCGGTGCAATCGCTGCTGGCCCGCGCCCGCAGCGCGTTCCGCGAAGCCTGCCATGCGCTGAGCGATGAACTGGATGACTTCGGACTGAAGGGACCCACAAGATGACTACCGACCGACCCGAAGGTTCTGACCCCGATTCCGGGCGCGACGCTATCGGCGAGATGATCTCGCGAGCGGGTGCCCGCACGGCGCCGCCGGATGCGGCGCGCCAGGCGGTGTTGGCCGCGGTGGCCGAGGAATGGTCGACGCTCGTCGCCGAACGGCACCGCGGCCGCACCCGGCGTTGGTTGCAGGCCGCCGCCATTGCCCTGGCCGTCGTTGGCGCCTCCTTTTATATAGCGATGCATCGCCCGCAGGCCGGCCCGATCAACGCCGGCACTTTTCTCGCCTCGCAGGGCCGCGTCGAAATCACTCGGGACGGCGCCACGTCTCCGATCGTCGGCGGCGACAACATTCCGGCTGGCGCGAGAGTCACGACCGCCGCCGAGGGACGGGCACTCTTTTCGGTCGCGGGCGTCTCCGTGCGAGTCGGCGGTGGGAGCGATGTGACGTTCGAGAGTCCGGATCAGGTGCGGGTCGATGCGGGGCTCCTCTACGTCGATACCGGCCTGCGTCGCGCGGGTCCCGCGACGTCCGAACGGCGAACGATCGACGTCGCAACGTCGCTCGGCACGGTCCAGCACATCGGGACACAGTTCGAAGTGGCCGTCGTTCCGGATAGCTTGCGGGTGCGCGTGCGGGACGGCATGGTCAGCATGCGGTCGACCTACACCATGGGCACTCTGGGTGCCAGCGATGAGCTGACGATCGCCGCGTCCGGTGATGTGACACGCACGACCGCCGCGCCCTACGGCGACAGCTGGGCGTGGACCAACGACCTCAGCCCCGGGTTCCCGATCGAGGGCCGGACCTTCGACGAGTTCCTGCAATGGTTCAGTCATGAAACCGGCCGGCGCCTTGAATTCGACGCCGACTCGACTCGCGAGCTGGCGGACGGCACCCGCCTCAGCGGCAATATCACGGGCATGCGGCCCGATGCGGCCCTGGTTGCGATCTCGGCGAGTACGCGCTTTGTCTGCGACCTGTCTGACCCGTCGCGGCTGCGTGTCGCCGCCTCGCCGTCGGGCTCAGGCCCGACGGGCGATGCTAAGCTCGGGAGCGATGCACAAGCTCCCGGGCCGGCCTCGCCGTCCACGAAAGACTGAAGCCAGCGGCCGCCGTTCGGCGAACGGCGCGTGCCTTGTTCTTGCGGCGATCTGCCTGACGCTGAGCTCCGCTGGCGCTCCTGCGGCGAGCATCGGCGAGTCCTTGACCGACGCGTTGCACGAACTGCAGCGCACGGGCATACGCGTCATCTTCAGTTCGCAAACGGTCACACCCGACCTGCGCGTGCTGCGTGCACCTGAAGGCGCGACCGCCGAAGAACAGCTCCGCTCGCTCCTTGGTCCGCACGGTCTCGGTCTGCAGCCCTTGCCCGGAGGCGGCTGGGTGGTCGTCATCGAGCGGCCGGCACGGCCGGCGACCCTCACGATCGCGGTAACAGCCGAACCGGACGGCGCCCCCGTGCGCGGCGCGGTCGTGTCGATCCCGGAATTGAAGCGCACCGCCCGCACCGATCGCCGGGGCCGTGCGGAGATTACCGATCTCGGCCGCGCGAGCTACACCGTGGTCGTGCGGGCGGAAGGATTCGCCACGGCCGTCATTCATCGTGAGGCGCAGTCAGCACCGTCCGTGGAACCGTTGGTCGTACGCCTCGCCCTGGAGGCGGGCCAGCTCGCCGAAGTCGTGGTGCAGACAAGCCGCTACGGTGCGGATGGCCCGGGTTTTGGCGCGAGGACCAATCGATCGCGCGCCGAACTGGAGGCGTCGCCCGGCATCGACGAGGACCTGGCGCGCGCGCTCCAGCAATTGCCGGGCGCGGCCTCCGGCGATTTTTCGGCGCGCACCCACGTGCGCGGTGGCCGTGACAACGAAACCCTGTTCCGCTTCGACGACGTCACGCTGGTGGACCCGTATCACCTGAAGGACTTCCAGGGTCTTTTCAGCGCCATCGATCCGGCGAACAGCGAGGCCACCGCGTTCTGGACCGGCGCGTTTCCGATCGAGTACGGCCAGCGCACGGGCGCCATCGTCGACATCGAACCGCGGGAGATCACAAAGCGCACGGCGGAGCTCGGCCTGTCGGTGCTCAATTCGAGTTTTCTCTTCGGGACTCCGTTCGCCCAGGACCGCGGCACCGTATTCGTGAGCGGCCGCGTCAGCAATCTGGCCCGCATCTCGCAGTGGCTCGACCGCGACATCGGTGAGCCCGAGTTCCGGGATCTCACCCTGCGGGCCACCTGGAGGCCCGGCGAGCGCACGCAGCTCGCGGCGGGATTGCTGGCGATCGAGGATTCGATCGACGTGTTCAGCACGTCGCGATCGCAGCAGGCACGGGCTGACTACGACGATTCCTATTCCTGGCTGCGGCTGACACACGAATTCAGGCCCGGCTTTTCGAGCAGCACCCTTCTCTCGCGCGCCAGCCTCAGCGACGTCAGATCGGGTCAGCTGGATCGCACCGGCATCAGCAGCGGGAGCCTGGGCGAGGAGCTGCATTCCTATTTCAACACGCTGCGCCAGCAGTTCGACTGGAGCCCGCTCCCCACGTGGTATTTCACCGCCGGGGTCGAGTGGATCGACAGTGCCGCGGATTACGACTTCACGAGCGATGCGACCTACCTCGCCCCGTTTTTCCCGGGACTCGTCGCGACGCCGACGGTGACACGCAACACCGATACGTCAGCCGACGATTCGACGACGGCCGCCTACGCGAGCGCACGCTGGCAGATCCGGCCCGGCTCGACTGCCGAGATCGGGCTGCGGCACGACCGCCAATCCATCCAGGGCGGCGCCGCAGACGGGCAATGGAGCTTGCGAGCGAACTTTCGCCAGCGGCTCTCGCCCGCCACGACCGTGCGCGTCAGCTGGGGTCAGTTCTCGCAGGCGCCCTGGGTCTCGGAGGCGCTGGTTGCGGACGGCCTGACAAGCCTGCCCGCCACCGCACGCGTGACCGAGTCGAATCTCAGCATCGAGCATGCCTTCGATCGCGGCTGGCTCGTGCGTGCGGAAGCGTACGACAAGCGCGAATCCGAGCCTCTCACGTATTTCGGGAACGAGCTGTCAGCGCTCGTGCTGCTGCCCGAAATCGAAGTGGACCGCGCGCGCGTTGACGCCACGAGTGGGCACATGCGTGGAGTCGAACTGACGGTGGAAACCGATCGCGCCCGCGAGTTGAGCGGCTGGCTGAGCTACACCTGGGCGCGAGCCGAGGATCGCGTGGCCGGCCGGGACGTTCCCCGCGCCTGGGATCAGCGCCAGACGGTGCAAGCGGGACTTGCGTGGACCCACACGCGCTGGCAGGTGACGGGCGTCCTCAACTGGCACAGCGGCTGGCCGTTCACCCCGCTCGAAGCATCGACGCTCACCTGGACCGACCCGCAGACGGTGACGCTTGCGTACGGGCCACGCAACAGCGCCCGCTACTCCCAATTCATGTCGCTCGATCTGCGTGCGAGCTACGAGTGGCCGTTCGCACGGGGTACGCTGCAGGCATCGGTTGAAGTCCGCAACGCCTTCAATCGGGGCAACCCCTGCTGCCGGACGCTCACGGTGGAAACCGAGCCGGACGGCACGAATCTGCTGGAGATAGAAACCGGCAACGGCCTCGGCATGACACCGATCATCGGGGTGCGCTGGCGGTATTGACGCCGATTGATTTGCCGGGGTCGCGGGGTCTAACCCGCATGCCGGATGTTGGCACCCAGCAAGCCCTGCAGCCGCTCGAATCCAGGCAGGCGGCCGGCCTGTTGCCACGGGAAACACCCTCGCTGGCCCGGATTCGCCTCGCCAACCTCGGCTGGATCCTCCTGCCCGTCGCCGTCGCGCTCTGGTTCGTGCTGCTCGCGTCCCGACCGCTCTTCAGGCCTGACGAGGGCCGCTATGCCGAGATTCCGCGTGAGATGGTCGCGACCGGCGATTGGCTGGTGCCGCGTCTCAACGGCCTTGTGTACGTTGAAAAGCCGCCGCTCCAATACTGGTTGACCGCTGCCTCCTTCCAGGCCTTCGGGAGCAGTGCCGGTGTTGCGCGGCTGACTTCGGGCCTCGCCGCCGTATTTTGCGTCGCATTGACCGGTTGGGCCGCGCGGCGCCTGTGGGGACGGGGTGCCGCGATCACCGCCGGCGCGCTTTGCGTTTCCGCCCCGCTCTACTTTCTCGTCGGCCAGCAGCTCACGCTCGACATGCTCTTCACGTTCTTCCTGACGGGCGGCCTGGTCGCGTTTTGCGCCGGGCAATCGGTGCGCGACGATCGAGCCCGGTGCCTGGGCTGGATGCTGCTCTGCTGGGTGAGCATCGCCGCTGCGGTGATGGTCAAGGGCATCGCCGCCCTGGCCATTCCCGGCCTGGTGCTGATCGTTTACTCCCTCTGGCAACGGGACGGCCGGGTCTGGTCATCGGCGCATGTGGCGCCGGGACTCGCCATGTGCCTGGTGCTCGCTGCGCCCTGGTTCATCGCTGTGGGCCGCGCGGTCCCGGGCTTCAATGAGTTCTTCTTCATCCACGAGCATCTGCTGCGCTATGCGACGCTGAGCGCGCATCGCTACGAACCCTGGTGGTTCTTCATTCCGGTCGTGCTCGGCGGCGTCGCACCCTGGATCCCGCAGACCGTCCGCGCCTGGAGGACGCGCAATGAGATGCGCACGCCGCGCGGTGGATTCGACGCACGCCGGCTCCTCTGGGCCTGGGTCTGGGTCACGCTGATTTTCTTCTCCGCCTCGAAATCCAAGCTCGTGCCGTACGTGCTGCCGATGGTTCCCGCGCTGGCACTGCTCGTGGCGGGCAGCAAGGCGCGCCTCCATGTGCGCGACGCGCGCTGGAGCGCGATCATCACGCTCGCCGCCGCCGCCGCCGTCGGGATCGGCATCGTCGTATTCCGGCTCGTCGCGCACCAGGAAAAGCAGCTGGCACTCGTCGATCTCGCGACGCCTGCGCTGGTAGCGACGACGCTCGCGCTGGCGCTCGGTGGCGCCGCCGGTCTGTGGCTAACTTACCGGCAAGGCGCGGGCGCGGGCCTCAGCGGCATCGCCATCGGCTGGTATGCGGCGAACGCACTGATCGTCGGCTGGGCGGCGGCCGCGGCCAGCCCGCTCTACTCGAGCGAAACCCTGGCCGCAGCGATAGCGACGCGGACGCCGCCGCCAACTCATGTCTACAGCGTCGGCTATTACGAGCAGACCCTGCCCTTTTATCTCGGCCGCACCATCGAGATCGTCGACTTTCGCGGCGAGCTGGACTTCGGGCTGCGACTGGACCCGTCGCGGGCATTTTCGCTGGAGAATTTTCGCCAGCGCTGGCAGGCGGAGCCCGACAGCTGCGCCATCATGCAGGGATCCACCTATGACTCGCTGGCCGCTTCCGGGCTCCCGATGACAGTCATCAAACGCGATCCGCGTTACGTACTCGTGGCCCGCCAATGAGCCGCACGGGCCTCGTCCTTGTCCTGATCGGCGTGCTGCTCAATGCATTCGCGCAGTTTTGCCTCAAGGCTTCGACTCACGTGACGGGCCCCATTGCCCTCAGCGCCGGCGGCATCACGGCGGGTCTCGGACGGGTTGCCACGCTTCCGTGGTTCTGGGCTGGCGGCGCCTGTTACGCATTGAGCTTGATCGTCTGGATCCTCGCGTTGTCCCGCGTACCGGTCACGATTGCCTATCCGATGCTCTCGGTCGGCTACATCGTCAACGCCCTGGCGGCACGACTCTGGCTGGGAGAGACGCTCGGCCCTGCGAAGCTTGCCGGCATCGGCATCATCGTGCTCGGTGTCTTCATCCTCGCCCAGTCACGTGCGCCGGGGGTGGCCCCATGACGCGCCCGTTCCTGCCTTTCGCACGGCCCGACATCGATGAGACGACCATCGCGACCGTCTCCGACGTGCTGCGCTCGGGCTGGATCACGACCGGCAAGCACGCCGCGCGTTTCGAGGAAGTGCTGTCGGAGCTCGTTGGCGGCCGGCTCGTCCGCGCGCTCACGTCCGCGACGGCGGCGCTCGAAATCGCCCTTGAGATCGCCGGAATCGGCCCGGGCGACGAAGTGATCGTGCCGGCCTTGAGTTTCGTTGCGAGCGCGAACGTGGTGTTGCGGGTCGGCGCGCGTCCCGTGTTCGTCGACGTCGACCTCGAATCGCGCAATATCGATTTCGACCGCCTGGAAGCGGCGATCTCGAAACGCACGAAGGCGATCATGCCGGTTCACTTCGCCGGCCTGCCGGTCGATCTCGACCGCCTGTATGCCTTCGCCCAACGGCACAACCTCCGGGTGATCGAGGATGCCGCCCATGCGATCGGCAGCCGCTGGCGCGGTAACGCGATCGGGGCGCTCGGCGATCTCGTCTGCTTCAGTTTCCATCCGAACAAGACCATCACGTCGATCGAGGGCGGCGCGGTCGTGGTGTCAACCCTGGAGGAAGCCACGCAGGTCGAGCTGCACCGCTTCCACGGGCTCAAACGTGACGCGAACGGCGAGTCCGAGGTGTATGCCGCCGGCGGGAAATCGAATCTGACGGACGTTGCCGCCGCCGTCGGAATCGGCCAGCTGGCCCGTCTCGACGAGTTCGTGCGGCGGCGGCAGCATCTCGCGCGACGTTATCTCGCCGCGCTGGAGGATTGGCGGATCGGGGAGCTGCCGGCGCCCGGCGATGACGGCCACAGCTGGCACCTCTTCACCGTCCTGCTGCCCTTCGACCGGCTCGGCATGTCGCGAGCCGGCTTCATCCAGGCCATGCGGGCGCTTGGCATCGGCATCGGCATTCACTACGACGCCATTCCGGCGTTCGAGCTCTACCGCAAGCTCGGCTATCGGCCGGACGACTATCCGCGCGCCGCACGCATCGGGCGCGAGACCGTGAGCCTGCCGCTGTTCCCCGCCATGACCGATGCCGACGTCGATCGCGTCTGCGACGCGTTGCGCGCGGTTGCGAGGCGCTAGCCATGGCTGCGGCCGCGAACGATCAGCCCCTGCGGATGCACGCGCCGCCCCCGCTGCTCTCGGTCGTGATTCCCGTCTACAACGAGGAAGCCTGCCTGCCGCAGCTATTCGACCGGCTGTTCGCGGCACTCGATGCCCTGGGCAGGACGTACGAAGTCGTGTTCGTCGATGACGGCAGCGCGGATCGTTCGGCCGCGCTCCTGCGCGAGCAGTTCGAAAGGCGGCCGGCGGAGACCCATGTGGTGCTCCTGCGCCGCAACTTCGGACAGCACGCGGCCCTGCGCGCCGGCTTTCGCCACACGCGCGGCCGTTACGTCGTGACGCTCGATGCGGACCTGCAGAACCCGCCGGAAGAGATCGTAACGATCGTGGCGAGCCTCGAGGCGGGCCATGATTGCGTTGGCGGCGTGCGCAGCACGCGCGAGGATTCCTGGTTCCGCCGCTCGGCCTCACGGGCGGCCAACTGGTTGCGCGAGCGCACCACGCGCATCCGCATGAGCGATCACGGTTGCATGCTGCGTGGCTATCACCGCTCGCTGGTCGACGTCCTCAACCAGCTGCAGGACGTGAATGTCTTTCTGCCCGCACTCGCCTACACGCTCGCGACGCGACCGACGGAGGTCGAGGTGCGGCACGAGCCGCGGGCCGCGGGCACGTCGAAGTATTCGCTGATGCACCTCGCGCGGCTCAACTTCGACCTGATGACCGGATTCGGCGTCGCACCGCTGCAGTTTCTCTCCGTCATCGGCGTCGGGCTGTCGGCTGTCTCTGGCCTCCTGATGTTGCTCCTCGTCATCCGGCGGCTTACCGTCGGCCCGGAGGCGGAAGGCGTCTTCACGCTCTTCGCGTTCGTATTCTTCTTCCTCGGCTTCGTGCTCCTCGGCATCGGGCTCCTTGGCGAATTCGTCGCCCGCATCTATCAGCAGGTGCGCAACCTTCCGACCTACCTCGTCGGCGCCGTCATCGAAGAGCGGGCGGACGAACAGGACAAGACGCCATGACCCGGGCGGTGGTGTTCGCCTACAGCGAGGTCGGCTACCGCTGCCTCGGAGCGCTGGTCAATGCGGGCGTCGACGTTACCTGGGTGGTCACGCATCGGGACGACCCGCAGGAATTGCGCTGGTACCGCAGCGTCGCGGAACTCGCGGCGTCTTGCCGTTTGCGGGTGGCCGAGTACGAGACGCTGAGCGCAGCCGAGTGCCTGAGGGCATTGCGGGGCATCGCACCGGATTTTCTCTTCTCGTTCTACTTTCGCCGCATGCTGGCTCCCGCGCTGCTCGCGACGGCGCGCAGCGGCGCGCTCAACATGCACGGCTCGCTCCTTCCGAGCTATCGGGGCCGCGCGCCGGTCAATTGGGCGATTGCAAACGGCGAGTCGCGCACCGGCGCGAGCCTGCACTACATGGTGGAGAAGCCCGACGCCGGCGACCTCGTGGATCAGGAAGGCGTCGACATCGGGGTCGACGACACGGCGCTCGACGTGTCGGTCAAGGTCGCGGCGGCTGCGGAAGCGGTCATGCGCCGCTCCCTGCCGCGCTTGATCACCGGCGATGCCGGGCGCCGGCCACTCGATCTTGCGCGGGGATCGTACTGCCGCGCGCGCACGCCGGCCGACGGCGAGATCAATGCCGGCGCGCGCGCCTGGGACATCCACAATCTCGTGCGCGCCGTTGCGCCGCCATTTCCCGGGGCGTACGCCGACCTCGGCAAGCTTCGGCTGCAGCTGCTCGGATCACGCTGGTGCAACGAGCCCGCTGCCGCCCCGGACTCCGCGCCCCGCCTCTACTGCGAGAACGGCCGCTTCTTCCTCGATTGCACGGATCGCCGCCGACTTCACATCACGAGCGCGGCGATCGACTCGGAACCGCTGGACGCCGGGACCTTCAACCGGCGCTTCGGCGAACTCGTGCTGCCCCTGCCCGCCCAACTTGCGAGTGCGCCGACATGAAGCGACTGCTGATCCTGGGTGTGAACGGCTTCATCGGCCATCACCTGAGCGCGCACCTGCTGCGCACGAGCGACTGGCACGTGTACGGCATGGACCTCGAAAACGACCGGGTCACCGGCTTTCTCGACCACCCGCGCTTTCATTTCTGCGAAGGCGACATCACGATCCATCGCGAGTGGCTCGAGTATCACGTGCGCAAGTGCGATGTCGTGCTGCCGCTCGTCGCGATCGCAACGCCCGCGACCTACGTGAGCGCGCCCTTGAGGGTGTTCGAGCTCGATTTCGAGGCGAATCTCCCGATCGTGCGCCTGTGCGTGAAGCACAAGAAGCGCATCGTGTTTCCCTCGACTTCGGAACTCTACGGCATGTGCGGCGATGCGGAGTTCGACCCCTACGAGTCGAATTTCGTCCTTGGCCCGATCCCGAAGTCCCGCTGGATCTATTCCTGCATCAAGCAGCTCCTCGACCGCGTGATCTGGGCTTACGGCACGGAAGAGCGGCTCGATTTCACGCTGTTCCGGCCGTTCAACTGGATCGGCCCGGGCCTCGACAACATCAATGCGCCGAAGGAAGGCAGCTCGCGGGTCGTGACGCAGTTCCTCGGCCAGATCGTCCGCGGCGACAACATCACGCTCGTCGACGGCGGGCGGCAGCGCCGCTGCTTCACGAGCGTCTACGAAGGCGTCGATTGTCTGGCGCGCATCATCGAGAACCGCGGTGGCATCGCCACCGGCAAGATCTACAACATCGGCAATCCCGTCAACGATCACTCGGTCCGCGAGCTCGCCGAGATGCTGCTCGGCATTGCAGCCACGATGCCGGAGTACCGGGAGCGCGCGCGCAACATCCAGTTCGTCGAACGCAGCGGCAGCGATTTCTACGGCGCCGGCTACCAGGACATCCAGACGCGGGTTCCGCGCATCACCAACACCCGCGAGGAACTCGGCTGGGAACCGCGCGCGAGCCTCGCGGATTCGCTCATGGACATCATGCGCAGCTACGCCCCGAACGTCGTCGAAGCCGGGCGCCTGATCGAGGACGAAGAACACGTGTCGGTGGCGCCGGTGGAGCGACGCCACGTCGACGAGACCCGCGCCTAGCGGCGTTCCGGAATCAATCGCCCCGGCGCGATCCATGCAGCGCATTGCCCTCAAGATCGACGTCGATACGCTACGCGGCACGCTCGAAGGCGTTCCCGCGCTGATCGACGTGCTCGGGAAAGCCGGCTGCGGCGCCTCCTTTTTCTTCAGCGTCGGTCCCGACAACACCGGCCGGGCCTTGCGCCGGGTGTTTCGGCCCGGCTTCTTCTCCAAGGTCCGGCGGACCTCGGTGCTCAAGCACTATGGCTTGCGGACGCTGACCCGCGGGCTCCTGTGGCCCGGCCCATCCATCGGGCGGCGCGCCGGCCACGTCATGCGCCGGGCACGCGACCAGGGATTCGAGGTCGGCGTCCACGCCTACGATCACGTGCGCTGGCAGGACCACGTCGCGCGGCGTGGTTCGGCATGGACAGGCCGCGAACTGGCGCGCGCTTTCCTGGAATTCCGCGATGCCCTTGGCGCGCCCCCGGACGCGCATGCGGCGGCCGGCTGGCAGCTGAATGCGTCGACACTCTGGCTCGAATCGCAGATGGCGTTCCACTATGCGAGCGATACGCGCGGTCACGAACCGTTCCTGCCGTCCTGGGGTGAGGCGGACGGCGTCTGTCCCCAGCTGCCGACGACACTGCCGACGCTCGATGAATTGATCGGCCTCAATAACCTCACTCCCGACACGGCCGCGCGCGAGATCGTGTGGCGATCCGGGACCTCGCTGCCTCGAGGGCACGTCTTTACGCTGCACGCGGAGCTTGAAGGCATGGCGCTGTTGCCGGCGTTGCAGACGATGCTCGACACCTGGCGCGACAACGGCTTCCAGCTGGTCGCGCTGCGCGATGTGTTGCGGACACTCGAGCCGGGCCCGCTGCCGCGCCACCGGATCCTGATGCAAGCCATTCCCGGCCGTGCGGGCCTCGTCGCCACGCAAGGGCCTCGATGTCCCTGATCTCGCGCTACGTCTTTCGCGAGTTCCTGACCAACTGGCTGGCCGTCGCGATCGCGCTTTGCGTGATGGTGTTCGGCAATCAGTTCACGCGCGCGCTCGAGCGCGCCGCGGAATCGAATCTGCCGAGCGACGTCGTACCGCGGCTGGCGTTCGTCACCTTCGTGCAGAGCTTCGCCGTCATCGCACCGATGTCACTCATGCTCGGGATCGTGCTTGCCTTCGGACGGCTCGGCCACGACGGCGAAATCACCGCCATCCGCGCGACCGGCGTCAGCGTCTGGAAGTGCTCGACCGGCATCGGCGTATTCACGCTCGCATTTTCGGTGGGTCTCGCGTGGCTCACGCTCGAGCTCGCGCCCGCCATGGCGCAACGCGAACAGGAGACGCTCGGCGATGCCTTCCGCCGCGCGCAGCTCGCGGCCTTCGAACCCGGGCGCTTCACGCAGGTGCCGGGGACGCAGATTGTGGTGCATGTCGGTGCCGTCGACGCCGACGGCACGCTGCGCCGGGCGCTTTTCACCCGGCGGACCGCCGACAGGGTGGAAGTCATCACCGCCGAGCGGGCGCGCTACCGGTTCAACGAGGCCGACGGGCACGTGGAACTGACCGCGGACACCGGCGTTCGTATCGAGGGGCGTCCGGGCCGGCTGGCGTCCCGACGGATCGAGTTCGAGACCTATCGGACGGAGCTGCCGCTGCATGACGTCCAGCGCAGCCGCTTCAGCCGCGATGTGGTCACATCGAGCGAACTCTCGCGATCTTCCCGTTTCGACGATCGCGCGGAACTCGAGTGGCGCTGGTCGATGCCGCTCATGTGTGTGGCACTGGCGCTGATCGCCCTGCCCCTGTCGCAGCTTCGGCCCCGCCAGGGCCGCTACGCCCGCGTCGCACCGGCGCTTCTGCTCTTCTTTCTCTATGTGAATCTCCTTGCGGCGAGCCGCAGCGCGGTCGCACGAGGCACGCTCGCTGCCGTGCCCGGCCTGTGGTCGATTCACGCGATCATGCTGCTGGGCGCGGGCGCCGTCCTTCTGTTGCTGCGCTGGTGGGGCGGCGCACGGGCGCAGCGGTGATCCTGGCCCGCTACATCGTCCGGACGCTGCTCGCGCACATGCTTACCGTGCTGGGGGCGTTGCTCGCGCTCATCACGGTCTTTAATTTCCTCGAGCAGCTCGACGACGTCGGTGTCGGCGACTACACGCTGCCGGCCGGAGGACTGCATGCACTCATGCTCGTCCCCTCGTGGCTCATGAATTTCGCGCCGGTTGCCGCCTTCCTCGGCGCCCTCACCGGCCTCGGGCGCCTACATCAGGACAGCGAACTCACCGCGATCCGTGCGGCCGGCTGGTCGGTAGGCCGCGTTGCCCTGACCGCCGCCTGCGCAGGAATGCTGCTCGCGCTGGCCTCGACGCTCGCGGGAGAGTTCGTTGCGCCACGGCTCGCCCAGGCCGCCGACCGGATGAAAGCCGAGCTGCGCTTCGGCCGCCAGCTGTCCGCCGGCAACAGCGGCTGGTGGACGGCCGACGGCTCACGCCTCGTCGGCATCGATCGGCGGCCGGGCAATCCCGTCGTCACGGTGATCGAGCTCGGCGCCGACGGCGAGGTCGTGGCGCTTGGCGAGGCGCAGGACATTCGGCAGGATGCCGACGGGACGGTGAGCTACTTCGGTTACCAGGAAACCCGCTATTCGCGCGACGGCACCCGGATCCGCGATTTCGCAGTGCTGCCGGAGAAAAGCCTCGCCGTCGCGTCCTTGTTGCGGCTGTCGCAGGGGACGGCGCGATTCGCATCCCTGCGCCAGCTGGTCGCGCGGCGTCGCCAGCTCGAGCGCGCAGCGCTCGACACCAGGGAAACCTCGTACGAGATGAACGAGCGGCTTGCCCGCATGGTCACCTCGCCGTTGCTCGTCCTGCTCGCGGTGCCTGCCGTGCTCGGCGTGCTGCGATCGAGCCGCCAGGCCGCGCGCCTGGTGCTCGGTCTCGCCGTCGGCTTCGTGCTCGCCATGGCCCAGGACATCGCCCACAGCATGGTCGTCGTGTTTCGCGGCCCACCGGAACTGCTTGCGTGGACGCCGGCAGCGCTGACGCTGATCGCCGCCGTCATGCTTGCGCGCAGGCTCAGGCCCCGGAGCGCGCCAACCGATTGATTCATGCCAGCGCCCCTGTCCAAACATTGATGCCGAACAGGACCGATGCCCGCCCTGGCCTCCCGCTTTGCGCCATTTTCCTGTGCGTCATGCTGCCCGGCCTTGCATCCGGGAGCGAGATTCCCCCAGCGAGTCCTCCGCCGACACCCGCCGAGCTCGCGGTGCCCGGCCTCGTGATCGGCGACATCACGATCGACAATCAGAACATCTTCGACGTGCGGGACCCCAAGGAAGACAGGTCGCTCTACCGCTTGGCCAATCGCCTGCACATCAAGACGCGCCCGCAGGTCATCCGCGACCAGCTGCTCTTGCGGCCCGGAGATCCGTACTCGGCAAGACTGCTCGAGGAATCCGAGCGGATCCTGCGCGGAGCGCGCTACCTGTATGACGCCTCGGTGCGCGCGGTCGCGATCCATGATGGCCGGGTCGACGTCGCGGTGACGACTCGCGACGTGTGGACGCTCAATCCCGGCATCTCGTTCGGCCGCCACGGCGGCAAGAATACGGCCGGCATCGAACTCGAGGAGCTGAATGCGCTCGGCACCGGAATCTCGCTGTCGGCGGGCCACAAATCGGGCCTCGATCGCACGGAAACGACGTTCGAAGTGCGGGACCCGCACATCGGCAGCAGCTGGTGGGACGTCCAGGCGCTGTACTCCTCGAACAGCGACGGCTATCGGCGGGAGTTTTCCAGCGAGCGGCCCTTCTATGCACTCGACACCCGCTGGGCCGCGGGCGTCGGCGTCTTCGACGATGACCGCGTCGATTCGCTCTACGATCTCGGCGAGATCGTCGACCAGTTCAAGGAACACCGCCGCTTCGCCGACGCCTACGGCGGCTGGTCGCGCGGGTTGCGCAACGGCTGGGTGCAGCGCTGGCGCTTCGGTGCAACGTACGATGAGCGCGAGTTCGCGCCGGCCCCGGGGTGGACGGGCACGAGCACCGTGCCGGACAATCGCAAGCTCGTCTACCCGTGGGTCGAGTTCGACCTGGTCCAGGACGACTATCGCAAGCTCCGCAACCGCGATCAGATCGACCGCACGGAGGATTTCCATCTCGGCACGCGGGCGAGCGTGAGGCTCGGCTGGTCCGACCCCGCGCTCGGTGCGGACCGCTCGGCGCTGATGTTGGCCGCGGGGCTCGATCACGGTGCCGCACTCTCCGATCGGGTGACGCTCCTGTCGGGCGTGGGCGTCGGCGGACGCGTGGAAAGCGGTGTGTTTCGCAATACGCTCGTCGGCGGCGCCCTGCGCTACTACGACAAGCAGTCCGATCACTTCCTTTTCTTCACGACCCTGGAAGGGACTTACGGCCGCCATCTCGATCTCGACAACCAGGTGCTGCTCGGTGGCGACAACGGCCTGCGGGGCTACCCGCTCCGCTACCAGGGCGGCGACCGGCGGATGCTGCTGACGGTCGAGCAACGCTTCTTCAGCGACTGGTACCCGTTCCGCCTGTTCCGCATCGGCGCCGCGGCTTTTGTCGACATCGGCCGGACCTGGGGCGAGGCACCGCTCAACACGCCGAGTCTCGGCGTCCTCAAGGACGTGGGCGTCGGACTCAGGATCGGCAACAGCCGCTCCGGGCTCGGCAACATCATCCATGTCGACGTCGCCTTCCCGCTCGACGGCGATCCGTCGATCAAGAGCGTGCAATTTCTCGTCGAAACGAAGCAGCGTTTCTAGAATCCCATCCCTTAGAATCCAGGCGGCATGCCCGAGCCCAAGCAAACCCGCCTCCCCTGGCTGAATCGCACCGTCGTCGGCGTCGGCCTGGCATCGCTCTGCAGCGACTGGTCCCATGAAATCGCGACGACGCTGTTGCCCGCGTTCCTCGCGACGATGGGCGTGGCCGCCGCCTGGCTCGGGCTCATCGAAGGCGTGGCCGACGGGCTCTCGAGCTTCGCCAAGATGGCATCCGGCTACTACACGGACCGGCTGACGCGTCGCAAACCGATCGCGGTCGCCGGCTACGTCATCACCGCGCTCGGGACCGCTGCATTCGGTCTCGCGACGTCCGCCTGGCACGTCCTCATTGCGCGCTCGGCCGCCTGGCTCGGACGTGGCGTGCGCACGCCGGTGCGCAAGGCACTGCTGGCGGGGGCCGTCACGCGGGACAGCTACGGTCGCGCATTCGGTTTCGAACGGATGATGGACACCTGCGGCGCGATCGTCGGGCCACTCACCGCGCTTGCCCTGCTGCAGCTCATCGGCACGAACTACCCGGCGCTCTTTGCACTCACGCTCATCCCCGGCCTGCTCGCGGCCGTGATGATCCTGCTGGTCGTCCATGAGAAGGCGCGAATTCGCGTCACGCACATCAGCTTCGGCGAGAGCCTGCGGGCGTTGCCCGGCGGCTTGCGCCGCTTTGCGGTCGCGGTCGGCCTCTTCGGCCTCGGCGACTTCGCGCACACGCTCCTTATTCTTCTCGCCATCCAGTCGCTGACCCCGGCCTGGGGCGCTGCTCACGCCGCGGCCTTCGGCGCCGGGCTCTATGTGCTGCACAACGTGGTCTACGCGGCGTCGTCATTGGCCGCCGGCTGGCTCGCGGACCGCATGGACAAGCGGTGGGTGCTCGCGGCGGCCTATTTCCTCGCGGCGCTGACGGCGCTTGCAATCATCCTGCTGCCACTCAACGCCGTGACCCTCGCCGTGATTTTTGCTGGCGCCGGGATGTACGTTTCGATCGAGGAAACGCTGGAGGATTCGCTCTGCGCCGAACTGGTGAGCGAAGAACACCACGGCATGGCGTTCGGCACGCTCGCCACGGTCAACGGCATCGGCGATTTCGCGTCGAGCCTCGTCGTCGGATTGCTGTGGACGTTCTTCGGCACGTCCGTCGCCTTCACCTACAGCGCCCTGCTCTTCGTCGCCGGCGGCGTGCTGATCCTGAAGCTGGCACCGACCCCGAGGCGCTGACGCTCCGTCGCCCGGTTGCTAGGCGCCTGGCGGGTGAAATCGCTTCACCGCGCCATAGCCAAGCGCGACGAAGAGAGCGAACACGAGCCCCTGTGCGATGGCGAACGGCGGTTCGTTGCCGAGCGGCGCGAGGTCGTGGAGCGCCGGTATCTTGAGGAACGCCTGCACCACACCCACGAAGACATTGAGATAGAGGGCGAGTACCGCCGTCACGGCATGGATCGCGCGCCAGCGGCCGGCCAGGTGGAAGGTGTAAAGCGCGAGCAGCGTGACTGCAAGCACCACGAGGGAGATCGCGCCAACGATGTGCGGTGGCCCGATGGCGGTCGAGTGAAAGAGGAAGCCGGTCACGCTCGTCGCGATGGTCGTCACGAGAAATACCGCCGTCCATCCGGCGGGCCGCTTCGCGGTCCACATGCCGTAGACGACGATCACCCCGGTCGCGATGCCGATCAGGCTGATCACAACGTGCAGCAACGTGAACGTCGCAACCGACATGCCCAGGATCATGATGGTGAGTTCCCTTTCTTGTTGTTCGAATTCGACCTATGGACGGGCCGATCGGCCGGCAAAGCTTGCGACCGCCTCGGCCGCAATGTCCATCTCCTCGCCCGTATTGTAATGCACGGCGCCGATGCGGAGCACGCCGCCCGCATCGGCGAGCCCCAGCCGTTGCACGACGTCCACCGCGTACGAATGACCGCTCCACGCACAGATGCCCTGGCTTGCGAGCGCCTGATCCCACGCATCCGGATCGACGCCCGCCTTGGAAATCGAGACCGTCGGCACGCGATGCCTCAATAGGGTGCGATCGGTGATGCCGTGGATCCGGACACCCGGCAATGCCCCGAGATTGCCGATCAAGCGCGCGCTCAAGGCTTGCTCGTACTCGGCAATCGAGGTCATGGCGGCATGCAGGGTACGGCGACGCCCGGTCATGCCGTCAATGCGCGTCGCGATGTCCTGTCCCATCGTTGTCCCGACCCATTCGAGATACTCGATCGCACCGAGCGTGCCCGCCTGGCCTTCGAGCGACGGCGTCCCTGTTTCAAACCGGCCGGGCAGTGCATCGGCAGACGCGCGGAGCTTGTACGGCCGCAGTTCCTCGAGGAGCGCCTCTCGCGCCCACAGCACGCCCTGGTGCGGACCGAAGAATTTGTAGGGCGAGCAGGCGAGCACGTCGCAACCGAGCGCCTGCACGTCGATGGGACCGTGCGGCGCGTAGTGAACGGCATCGATGAAACTGAGCGCGCCGGCGGCGCGGACCTTGCGGCAGAATGTCCCGGCATCATTCACCGTTCCGGTGAGATTGCTGGCAAGCGACATCGCGGCGAAGCGCGTCCGCGACGACAGGAGCGCGTCGAGGAGCGAGAGATCGTAGCGGCAGGATCCGGGATCGAACTCGAGCACGCGCACGACGAGCCCCCGCTCCTCGGCCATCAAGCGCCAGGGCGTTACGTTGGCATCGTGCTCCATGCGGCCGAGGATGATTTCATCGCCTTCGCGAAAGCGCGGGCCGAGCGACCGCGACAGCATGAAGGTGAGCGTCGTCATGTTCGGCCCGAACACGATCTCGCGCTCGGACGGCGCATTCAGGAGATCCGCCATCGCAAGATGCGCGGCCGCGGAGATTTCCGTCGCGTCGCGGGTCGTGCGGAAATTGCCGCCGAAATTCGCGTTCGAGCGCACGAGCGCCCGGGTCATGCGATCGACGACCTGCCGTGGCACTTGTGTTCCCGCGGGGTTATCGAGGTGGACGGCTACCTGGCCCTCATCCAGCAGGCCGAGCGCCGGAAACTGCTCCCGGACTTTGCGCACGTCGATCGCCATGGCGGCTCCAGATGTTCCTGACAGCCGCCATTGTGCCGCAGGTGACGGCCCCGGTCATCGCGGGTTTCCGGTGCGGAACTGCCAGCTCACGCTCAGGCGCGGCGCCGAATAGTTGAAGGATTCGGATTCGGCCGCGACGCCGTTATTCGCCTCGATACGGCCGAATTCGTAGATCCCGCGCAGGACGATGTAGTTGCTCCGGCTCGGGCGCCAGGCATAGCCGATGCCCGCCTCGAAGGCCGGGCCATGGCCCTCGCGCGCGGCCGCGGTCGTCAATTCGCTGTCCGTGAAATCGGTGAAGCCCGCACCGACGTGGAAAAGCCACCCCCCATCGGCACGCGCGTTGTAGTCGGCCATCAGGAACAGGTGACTGAGCGAACGTCCCTGACTCCCAAAATAGAGATCGTAGGAGTCGGTGATGATGCTGCCGATGTCGAGGCCGACCAGCCAGTGATCGCCGACCCGCATGCCGCCGGCGAAGTCAAACGATATGCCGTCCTGAGATCCGCGGCCGGACGACTCGCGATCGCCGCCCACCGTTGCAAAGCCGGCGCCTGCCTCGAACCACCAACGGGTCCGGTCGGGCGTTTCGCCATCCGCCGCCTGCACGGACGTCGCGCCGAGCAGCATCAACCAGACAAGGCTTCGTGCTTTCACGCCGCGTCTCCGGGTCACTGCCGATTGCAGCGTGTGACTGTTTACGTGGCGTCGCAGCGCCGATCCACTTACAGCTTACATACGATCCGATTGCAGTGTGATTAGCGTCATGCGCTTCGCGAGCACGGGCGGGTCCGGGAGAACGCCGATGCTGAACATCGGCCGGCCTGATGCCACAATGCCCGGGCTTCAAGGGAGTACCGATGACTCAACGCATTGCTCTCGTCACCGGCGCCGGCTCCGGCATCGGGCAGGCCTGCGCCGTGGCCCTCGGCCGCGCAGGATTCACGGTGGTGCTGGCCGGCCGCCGACGCGATCGCCTGGACGCCATTGCCGCCGAACTCGGCAACGACTCGGTCGCGGTAACGGCCGACGTGACCGACGAAGCTTCGGTCGACGCCTTGTTCGAAGGCATCCGCAGCCGCTTCGGCCGGCTCGACGTGCTGTTCAACAACGCCGGCACGGGCGCGCCCGCGCGGCCCCTGGAAGACACCCGGCTCGAGGAGTGGCGCGCCGTGGTCGAAACCAACGTCACGGGCGTCTTTCTGTGCACGCGTGCGGCGTTCCGGTTGATGAAGGCCCAGACGCCACGCGGCGGCCGCATCATCAACAACGGTTCGATTTCCGCCATGACCCCCCGCCCGAACATCGCGGCGTATACCGCCTCGAAGCACGCGGTCACCGGGCTCACGAAGCAGGCGGCGCTCGAAGGGCGCCGGCACGACATTGCCTGCGGGCAGATCGACATCGGCAACACGGCCACCGACATGGCATCGCAGATGTCGAAAGGCGTGCTGCAGGCGGACGATTCGCTCAAGCCCGAGCCGACGTTCGACGTGCGGCATGTGGCCGAAGCGGTCGTCTACATGGCGCGGCTGCCGCTCGACGCCAACGTGCTTTCCATGACGGTCATGGCGACCCGGATGCCTTTCGTCGGCCGCGGCTAGTGCGGACGGCGCCCCGCGACGACGCCGATCATGCTGCGCGCGATCGCGAGCAATCGACGGTCATCTCCACTGCGACCCGCGAGTGACAGGCCGACGGGCGCCGAGCCATCGGCGTGGCAGGGCAGCGAGATCGCGCAGCCATCGAGAAAATTGACGAGCGACGGATTGCGAAGGATCAGGCGGTTCGCGGCGACATAGGCTTCATTGGCGGCCAGCGCACCGATCGGCATGGCCGTGAGCGCCACGGTCGGACTGATCCAGCCGTCGACATCGCCGAGCGCATCGTCGAATGCGCCCTGGATGCGCGCGCGGGTATCGATGAGGTCGAGATAGTCGGCGGCCGACATCGTGCTGCCCGCCTCGATCCGCGCCAGCACGCGCGGATCGTAGCTCGCGCGGTTCCGCGCGATGAGCGGACGGTGCCACGCGTAGGATTGCGGCCCCGAGAATCCGCCCTTCGCGTTGATCTTCGGGATTTCGGCGAGCATCGGCAGCGCGCGGTCGATGAGGATGGCGCCGGCTTCGGACAAGTGCGTGAGTGCCTGCTCGACGCTCGATGCCACCTGCGGCTCGGCATCGTCCCACACGAGCGTGCGCGCGACGGCGAACTTCAGGCCCCGCACACCGATGGGCGCCGGCACATCGGCCGGAATGCCGGCCATGACGGCATCGAGGAGCGCACAACATTCGACCGTGCGTGCGAGCGGACCGATGGAGTCGAGCGTGCGCGACAACGGCACGGTGCCATCGCGCGGAATGCGCTTTGCGGTCGGCTTGAACCCGACGAGTCCCGTGAGGGCCGCCGGGATTCGCACCGATCCGCCCGTGTCGGTGCCGATCGAAGCGATCGACATGCCATCGGTGACGGCAATCGCCGCGCCCGATGACGAGCCGCCGGGAATCCTGCCGCGCGCGCGCTCGAACGGATTGCGCGGCGTTCCGAAGTGCGGATTGATGCCAAGGCCCGAGAACGCGAATTCCGTCATGTTGGTCTTGCCGACGATCACGGCTCCCGCCCGGCGCAAGCGCCCGATGATTTCGGCGTCGGAGCCGGCCGGCGGCCGGCCCGCGAGCGCGCGCGATCCCGCGGTAGTCACCTCGCCGGCGATGTCGAAGAGGTCTTTGACGCTGATCGGAAGGCCCGTGAGCAGGCCGGGCCATTGGTCTTTCGCAATGGCATCCCAGGCGACGGCCTCCTGCCCCGCCCGGTCGGCGTAGAGTTGCGTAAAAACGCGCGCCCCCTCGCCTTCAGGGTCCGACGCTCGGACAAGCGCGTCGGCGACCAGCGCCCTGGAAGTCGCCGCCCCGCTCCTGAGCATCGCGGCTGCCTCGGCGATAGAGGGTCCCGGCGTCATCCTTGCTTCATCCCTTCGGCCCGAATTCCCGCATGCGGCCGGCAATCGTCCGCGCTGCTTCGTCGGTTTCGAGCCCGAGCCCCGCAACTGCGCCCGCCCGATCGGCCGCATTGCGGTTCTGGCTGAGCTTCCACTGGCCCGTGAGCCGCTCGACCGCGATCTCGAAGCCGACGATGGCTTTCATCGTCTGCGCAATGTGATTCGCATCGAGGCCCGACGGGCCGGCATGCACGAGCGCGGCAAGCGGTTGCGCGCGGATCAGCTCGTGCAGCACTGCGGGCCGGCCTTCGGCGAAATACGACGGGATATCCATGTTCGCGCAAGTATAACGCAGCTCATTTTCGGGCCCGCCGGTCCACAATCGCCCAGGACGCCTGCCGCGGGCGCCCTGGGCTCGAAACAAAACCGCTCGGCTACATATGGTGCGGCCTCCAGTGAGCATCCTGGTCGTGCCGGCGCTTGTGGTGCGAATCCGGCCGCTTCAGGTTCGTGCCGACGATGTGGTCGTCCGGCGCCGTCGCGGCGAATGTCGGGAGGTTGCCCGCGCGCGCATGCGTTGCGGCTTCGAAACCCGACGCGAGCTTGATGAGGGTCGGCTCACTGAACGCCGTCCCGAAGAAGCTGATCCCGAGCGGCAGGCCGAAGGCATCGCCCGCCGGCACCTGCACGATCGGGTAACCCGAGGGCGCCGCGAGACCCGAGCTGCCGAAGAGGAAGTGATCGCCATAAAGGAGATCGGTGGACCACGCCGGGTTGTCCGTCGGCGCGACCACGGCGTCGAGGCTGAAATCCGCCAGCGCCTTGTCGATGCCGTTGACGCCGGCCAGGCGGTCGATCTCGAGCGCCTGGTTGTAGGTCATGCCGCCAAAATCCGGCTGCGGATCGTCCGGCCCCGGCGCGAGCCCGTCGGCGAGCTCGAAGATCTCCTGTGCGAAGAACGGCATTTCGGCATCCGCATTGTCGTTGTTGAACGCGATCGCGTCCGTCAGCGTCTTGCCCGCCATCGGCACGCCGGTGCGCGTCGCGAAATAGCTCTTCACGTCGTTTCGAAAGTCATACACGAGCACGAGAAATTCGCCGTCGGCGGGCGGAAACGTGAAGCCCGCGCCATCGAGATCGACGACGGTGGCGCCCGCCGCTTCGAGCGCGGCGACTGCCGCATCGAAAGCCGCAATCACCGCCGCCGGCGCGCTGTCGACACCCTGACGCGTCACACCGATGCGAGCCCCCTGCAAGCCGTGCGCGTCGAGGAACTGCGTGTAGTCGGCCGGAATGTCGGCCGGTCGCGGCCGCCCCGTCCAGCCGAGCGGCACTCCGCCCGTTGCCGGATCGCGTCCGTCGAAGGTTCGGCTCTGGATCACCGAGAGCACCGCGGCCGCGTCGGCGACCGTGCGTCCGTGCGGGCCGACCGTGTCCTGGATATGCGAGATCGGGACGACGCCGGCGCGGCTGGTGAGCCCGACGGTCGGCTTGATGCCGACGATGCCGTTCACGTTGGCCGGGCACACGATGCTGCCGTCGGTCTCGGTGCCGAGTGCGACCGTCGCGAAGTTCGCCGAGACGGCCGCCCCCGATCCGGAACTCGATCCACAGGCATTGCGGTCGATGCCGTAAGGGTTATGCGTCTGTCCGCCGACCCCGGACCAGCCGCTGCTCGAGGTGAATGAACGGAAGTTCGCCCACTCCGAGAGGTTGGTCTTGCCGAGGATGACGGCCCCGCCGGCACGCAGCTTCGCGGCGACCGTCGAGTCCTGCAGCGCTGGCCTGCCGAGGAGTGCGAGCGAGCCCGCCGTGGTCTGCATGCGATCGCCGGTATCGATGTTGTCCTTCAAAAGGATCGGGATGCCGTGCAACGGACCGAGCAGCGTCCCGTGCCGACGAAGCTCGTCGGCGCGGCGCGCCTGCGCGAGCGCACCCGGATTGAGTTCGATCACGGAGTTGACGCCCGGCCCGCGCTGGTCGAGCGCGATGATGCGCGCGAGGTATTCTCGCGTGAGCTGCTCGGATGTCGTGCGACCCGTCGCCATTTCCCACTGCAGCTGCGCGATCGTCGCCTCGTTGTGGCGCGAGGGCACGGCGTTCGACGAGTCGGCCCATGAAACCAACGGGCAAAGCCATGCCGTCGCGACGATGAGTCGCCTGATGAGTGTCGTCATTTAAGTCCCCTTGCGATCCACGGATTTAAGGATCGCGAACGAAGATGATCCCTTGAACGTTCCGGCCGCGGCCCGGATCGTTGGCGTTGTTATCCGGAGCGCAAGTCCATGCTACGCGCGCTTATTTGAAGGGGTCAATGTGTAGGATTTTCAACGTCAGAGTGCGATGCGGGAACCAACCCCGCGAGCCTCGGCGCGTGCCAGCAGCGCCTCGGCGACGAAAAGATCGAACAGCGCGTTGCCCGCGGTCTTGTACGCCGTAGTGCGCTCAACGGCGATGGTTCGACGGCCAAGCACGAGTTCCACGACCGGAAAGACGTCGGAATCCTTGAGGATTCCCCTCGCGAGAACATTGACGATATCGCCGACTTCCTTGCGCGCTCCCTCGGTATCGATCGCGAGCGATTGCGCAAGGCGATACACCGAGTCGGGCAATTCCTGCATCGAACTCCGATACGAACCGACGCTGACGAAATGTTTTCCTTCGAGCAGACGGGGTTCGTCAGGCAGCACCGGTGACCCGGACGTCGTCGCCGCGATCACGACCGACGTACTCTTCAGGAGTGCGTGGACATCGCTGCAGGCGATGACTTCGACCGAGGGCGCATGGCGCTTGACGGTCGCTTCAAAGCGTTGGTAACTCGCCGGTGACCGCTTGAGTGCGAAGACCTCGCGGATCGGCCGCACGGCGCAGGCTGATATCGCCTGCCAGGTTCCCTGCACGCCGCAGCCGACGATGCCGATGGATGCGGTGTCGGCTGGAGTCATGTACTTGAGGCCCAGCGCTCCGACGGCGCCGGTGCGCAACGCCGTCAGTGCGCCCGCATCCAGAAGCGCCCGCGGCTCGCCCGTCTCGGCGCTCGACAACAGCATGACGCCGATCGTGACCGGCAGCTGGCGCGCGGCGTTGCCGGGAACGACGGCGACGAATTTGACGCCCGCGGCGGAATCGCTGACCGCCGGCATCGAGAGAAATGTGTTGCCGCTGCGCTCGATGTGATGGCGTTGCGGGACATCGCAGCGTCCCGCATCCTGCGCGCGCAAGGCCGACTCGATCGCCGCGACGGCATCCCGGGGAGCCAGCAGGTCGAAGATTTCGCTGGCGCCGAGCAGGATCAATGGACGAATGCCTGGACGAGCGGGCTGCGAGGCATGACGGGGAATCTCCGCGGTTCGTTCGACGCCATTCTACCGGGGTAGACTGCCGGCATGCGCGTCATCCGTTCCCGCGAGTATCGCCACATGCCGTGGAAGAACGGCGGTGGCGTCACCCTGGAAGTTGCGGTGGGCCCGCCCGATGCGGGCCTTGACGATATGGGCTGGCGCATCAGCCTCGCGCAAGTCGACTCGGACGGCCCGTTTTCACGGTTCCCGGGCATCGACCGCACGCTCAGCATCGTGCGCGGCCACGGTATGCAACTGGCCGTGGCGGGCCGCCCCACGGTCACCGTCGATCCGCAGTCGCATCCCTACTCGTTCGCAGGCGATGCGGCCGCGAGCGTCAAGCTCGTCGACGGCCCCGTCACCGATCTGAACGTGATGACCCGCCGGAATGCCCATCGACACGTCGTGCAGCGGCATCGGATGGTCGAGCGCCGGGAACTAGCCTTGCGTGCTGCGATCACAGGCGTGGTCGTTGTCGAGGGCAGCGCGACTGTCGATTGCGCCGGAGTCGCGGCAAGGCTCGATCCACTGGACACGGCCCTGCTCTTCCCGGATGCGGTCAAGGCGATGCTGACAGCGACCGGACCGTCGACCGTCCTCTTGATACAGATCGACTGAAGGAGACTCATCGATGAATCGTGTCAATGGAACTAAGCTGCTCGCCGGCCTGACCGTCGCGCTCACTGCGCTCGGCACCCCGGCGCCGGCCGGCACGGCAAAGCCCGTGGCCCTCTCGAAGGCCGTCGTGACGGCCGTCGCGGACCCCGCACGGCCCGAAGCGGATCGTGCGCGCGATTCCGACCGCAAGCCGGCTGAATGCGTCGCCTTCGCGGGCTTGAAGCCCGGGCAGACGGTCGTCGACCTGATTCCGGGCGGCGGCTATTTCACCCGCATCTTCAGCGCCGTCGTCGGAGCCAAGGGGCACGTGTATGCCGTCGCGCCGCCGAAGCGGCCCGACGCTCCGGCGGATCGTCCGGAGCCCGCGGCTGCGGTGAAGCAGCTGGCGGCGGACGCGCACTACGCCAACGTCTCCGTGATGGTCCAGCGCGTGCAGGAGCTCGCGCTGCCCGCAAAGGTCGATCTCGTCTGGACCTCGCAGAACTACCACGACGTGCACAACCTGCCGAACTTCGACGTCGCCGATTTCAACAAGGCGGTGTTCAAGTCGCTGAAGCCGGGCGGCATCTACATCGTGATCGATCACGCGGCCGAAGCCGGTTCAGGCTTTCGCGATACCTCGACGCTCCATCGGATCGACGCCGAAGCGGTGAAGAACGAAGTGCTGGCGGCCGGCTTCCAGTACGTCGGCTCGAGCGACGTCGTGCGCAGCAAGGCCGACGATCACACGCTCGCGATCTTCGACAAGCAGCTCCACGACAAGACGGACCGCTTCGCCCTCAAGTTCCGCAAGCCCAAGTAATCCGGGTGGCATCAGCGGAAATGGGGAAATGGGGACATTCCTGATTTCGCGCCCGGGATCGCGAAATCAGGAATGTCCCCATTTGTCTCAACCGGCGGCCGTTCTTTTCTTCTTGTCGATGTCGTCGAAGGGCAGCGTGTGCGCGACCGCCGGGCCTTTGACCTTCTTGCCACGGATTTCCAGTCGCGTACCGTGCACCGCAACCGGCACCTCGAGGCGCGCGATCGCCATCGACTTCTTCGTGAGCGATGAATACATGCCGCAGGTGATTACGCCGACCCTCTTGCCGCCGGAGTAGACGGCGTCACCCAGGTCCGTTGCCGACTGGCCCTCGACGAGCAGCCCGAAGATCTTGAAGCGCTCCCGGCCCTTCAACTTGTAGTGCTCTTCGGCGCCACGGAAATCCGTCTTGCCCGGGCTCACCGTGAAATCGAGTCCGAGTTCCCACAAGGTGTCGCCCGGCGGCTCGTTCTCGAACGGGTACATCTGCGACATGTCGTAGGGATAGAACAGCAGGTAGCTTTCGACGCGCAGCATGTCGAGCGTCGAGAAGCAGGCCGGAATGATGCCGAGGCTCTCTCCCTCCTCGAGGATCGTGTCCCAGATGGGGCCCGCGTCCTCGCCCTTGCAGAAGATCTCGTAGCCGCGCTCGCCCGTGTAGCCGGTACGTGACAGCGTGATGGGCCGGCCGAAGAGCGTTGCCGGCCGGTGGTGAAAGTACTTGAGGCTGCGTATGTCCGGGATGTGCCGCGAGAGGTATTCGACCGCCAGCGGGCCCTGCAGCGACAGGTCATGCAGGTCGTCATCGACGATCATCGAGGCATTGCGGCCGATGACGCCCTGCACGAGCGTTTCATGCCCCGCGCCGCTGCCGTGCACGACCATCCAGGCATTCGGACCCGTCCGGTAGAGAATGCAGTCCTCAATGAAGTGCCCGGCCTCGTTCAGCATGCAGGCGTAGACGCACTTGCCGGGATACACCTTGCTCACGTCGCGCGTCGTCGCCTGATGGATGATGGCCGATGCGTGCGGGCCGACGACGTGCAGCTTCTTGAGCCCGGATACGTCCATGAGCCCGGCCTTCGTACGAATCGCCACGTGATCGAGCGCCATGTCGTGGCCGTAGGTCCACGTCGTGCCCATGCCGTTCCAGTCCTCGAGCTTCGAACCGAGTGCCCGATGACGGTCCGCCAGGACCGATGTGCGCCAGCTGAGTGCCATGACCGCCTCTCCTTTTTCTCTTTGCGATTACTCGGGCGCCGTGCCCGCGCTCGTCGGCGCACCGTCGTCGTACGGAGCGAGCCAGGCGGCTACGGTCTCCCGGTAGCGCGTGAGCCCCTTGTAGTCCGCGAGCGCAGGATGGAGCGATTTCAGCACCCGGTGCATGCGCCGCGCCCATTTCGGAATCGTGACGAGCTCCGGCATGCTGATGAGGTAGGCGCGCACGCTGAACACGATGCCGTTGCTCCGCGGCAGCCGCCACAGTCCCTGCAATTCCACGCGCAGGTACGCGTCGCCCGCGTTGGCGAGCGTGACGCTCGCGCGATCCGGGCCCCATTGGTGGTAATTCTCCGGAGACGTATCGAGCCGCGGGTGGATGGTCATGGTCCAGTTGAGGCGCCGCACGGGTTCGTTCAGCCGCAGGTTCAGCAGGTACTTGAGCGCGCGGTCGAAGACCCCGAGTTCATGTGCCACCGGCACCGGTCCGTGCCACTCCTTGAAGGTCATGCCGACGTCGAAGTCGAGCGACCAGTCCGCCTGCGTCGTGACCATGCCCGCCTCGCACCAGAGGTCGCCCTCACGCTGGTCCATCACCACCCAATCGCCCTGCGTCTGGCGGGTGATGTACTCGAGGGGCTCCTGCGGCAGCGTCGTGCGATCCCCGAAGGTGAAGGTGTGATCGATACCGAGCGGCCGGTTGATCCAGTGCCAGCGTGCGCCCGTCCTGGCAAGGCTGAAATGCGCCGGATAGTCGCGCGCGAGCGATTCCATGATGAGTTCGAGACAATCCCACTGTGCACTCATCATGTGCGGCAACGCCTGGTAGCGCAGCGGTTCGGCGGCGAGCACGATGGCGCGCTCGCGGCACTCGGCAACGTAATGCTCGTCGACGTCGATCGCGAACTCGGTGACCGACCCTTGAGGACCTGCAACGTGCGGTTCGATATTCACCGAGTACATGTACTCGTCTTCTGCGAACGGGAACGGGAATCGCCGGATGGCGTGCGTCGAGTTGGCGAAGCGGAACTCGTCGCGAAACGTCTCGTCGGGCTTGAAGACCACGTTCATAGATCGAGCACCAGGTTGCGGCAGCGGGCGCGTGACACGCACGGCATGAGGTACTTGCCGGAATTCTTTTCGTCCGCCGACAGGAAATGGTCGTTGTGGATCAGCTCGCCGTCGAGCTCGACGACCTTCGTGAAACAGAAACCGCAGACGCCACCCCGGCAAAGGTAGGGCACATCGACGCCCGCGGCCTCGATCGACTCGAGCAGGCTCTGATCCGGCAGCACGTGTACCTTGAGCTTCGAGCGCGCGAGAAAGACCTCGAAGGCGTCGCCCACGGGCGGCGCGCTGAACTGCTCCCAGTGAATGTGGCTGTCGGCCCAGCCCGCCGCGCGGGCCGTCGCGACGACATGTTCGATCATGCCCGCCGGACCGCAGACGTAGACGTGGGTTCCGAGCGGCTGCGAAGTCAGCAGCCCCTCACAGTCGATGACCTCGCCGCGACTGTCGTAATACATGTGAAGGCGCTCGCCCTCCTCCTCGCCCAGGCGATCGAGGAATGCCGCGTGTTCCGGCGCGCGCACCGAATAGTGCATCTCGTACGGCACGTTCGCCGCGTGCAGATCCTGCAGCTGCGCCATGAAGGGCGTGATGCCGATGCCACCCGCGATCAGCACGTGCTTGCGCGCGATCTTGTCGAGCGCAAACAGGTTGACCGGATGCGCGATCTCGAGGCGACTGCCGACCTTGACCTCGTCGTGCATGAAGTGCGATCCACCCCGCGAGGTTTCCATGCGCCGCACGCTGATCTCGTAGGAATCGAGCCGGCCTGGCCTGCTCATCAGGGAATAGGGATTGCGATGCACGCGGTCCGCGCGCTTCATGACCACGACGATGTGCGAGCCGCCCGAGAACGCGGGCAGGGTCCCGCCCGCCAATGGCGCGAGCGTGAAGTGCTTGATGAGCGGCGTGACCTGCTCGATGGCGGCGACCTCGACCGCGATGGTAGCCGCCTGCGTCAAGCGAACACTTCCTTGATCGGCGGCAGCTCGCCCGGCACTTCGGCGTCCGCCATCACGCCCATGTAGGCGGCGAAGCGCCGGGAATAGTGGTCCCGGACGATCAAATGGCGCCGGCATGCCACGCACTGCGCGATGTTGGTCCGGACATTCTCGGTCGTCGCGCGGCAATGGATGCAATAGACGCGCCGCGCGAGCGAGCCACACTCCTCGGCACGGATCTCGTCCTTGTTGAGGTTGAATTCAAGCGCGATCCGCATGGCGACGCCGATGAAGCTCTCAGGTCCCGCGACGTAAAGGCGCGTCCCCATCAGCGACGTCGTGAGCAGTGCCCGAAAATCCGCAAGCAGTTCGGGCACGCCGCCGAACTGACGGACGTCCCTGACCCGGGCGGAGAAACGCGCGCCGTAGCCATCCACGGACCCGGCGTCGGCAACATACAGGACGCGGGTCCGTGCGAGCGCCTGCGGCGTCGACGCCGCGAGCTCTTCCAGCACGCGCTCGAGCGGTGCGCCGCCCACCCCATGACCCAGCATCAGGTGATAGCGCCCGGCCGCATCCGCCAGCAGGGGTGCATAGATGGGCTTGCTCTTGATTCCCGTAACGAGCATGACTCGCGCATCCTTCGACGCCGTGAAGCCGCGGCGTACTGGTCGACCGCTTCGCCCCTGCCTCGCCGACAGACCCCCGGGCGGCCGACCCGTCGCGGCGTCCATGAGAGCCGCGCGGCCCCGCGGCTGTCAAGGTCCGCCTGTTGCATGGCGTGAAAAAACAGTGCATGGTGCGCAAACTGTCGCCGGCCCGGAATTTTCGCCCGGGGATTGCCTGCCACGGGGTGATAGGCATATTGTGATGCCGCAATCAACAAGAACAACGACCAGCGGCGGTCCGGCGAGGCCGCCAAAAAAATACTGAATGCAGACGCCGTTGCGGGTGGCCGTTGGCCCGCGCGCGTTCGGCCAGGTTCTTCACAGGGGAGCAAGCGATGGACAAAGACATAACTGCCTTGCAGGTCTTGTTCACAGAGACCTACTACTGGATCACCGTCGTCATGATGTTCCTGATCCACGCAGGCTTTTGCATGTACGAGGTCGGTGTATCCCGGCGCAAGAATCACATGAAGACGTTGATGAAGAACGTCATGGTGATTCCGACCGTCGGCGTTACGTTCTACCTCTTCGGCTGGTGGCTGTACTCAGCCATGGTCAACGGCCCCGGCATCACCGGTGGTCTCGTGCCGTCGCACTTCGCCGAACCCTGGAACGAGCTGATGGCGGCGCACATGGGCGGAAAGCCGCACGGCGCAGACCTCAGCGCCGCCGACACCGCGCTCTGGGCGCGCTTGAACGGCGTCTTCTGGGCCGCGTTCCTGCTGTTCTCCTGGACGACCGCATCCATCGTTTCCGGCTCGATCATCGAGCGCGTGAAGTCGGGCGCGTTCTGGCTGATCGCGGTCATGCTGGGCTCCGTCACCTGGATCATCGACGCCGCCTGGGGCTGGCACCCGGCCGGCTGGATGGTGAAGATCCTCGGCTACCACGATGCGTACGCGTCGGGTGTCGTGCACGCGATCGCCGGTGGAACCTGTCTCGCGGTGCTCCTGAATCTCGGACCGCGCATCGGGAAATTCAAACCCGACGGCACGCCGCGCAACATCCCGCCGCAGAATCCCTGGCTGGTGTGCATCGGGCTCTTCCTGATCTACACGGGATTCTGGGGCTTCTACGCGGCCTGCAATATCCCGATCTACGACGTGCAGCCGGGGGACGCGGTCTTCTGGTCGGCGACCAATATCTATCTGCAGCCGACGACGCTCTCCGCGATCACCTTCAACTTCATCATGGCGCTCTGCGGCGGCCTGATGGCGGGCTACATCATCTCGAAGGGCGACGCGTACTGGACGTTGTCCTGCGGCCTGTCGGGTGTCATCGCGACCTCCGCCGGCAATGACCTCTACCATCCGATCCAGGCCTTCCTGATCAGCGCGATCATCATGGTGATCATCTACAAGATGCACTACTGGGTGGAGCGCAGGTTCAAGCTCGACGACGCGGTCGGCGCGGTCGCTGTCCACGGCTACTCGGGCTTCCTTGGGGTCGTGGCCGCGGGCTTCGTCCTCTGGGGCTATCCATCGTCACCGGACGCGTTGCTGGGCCATGCCGAACCCTGGGCCCGCATCACACCCTGGGGGCAATTGGCGGGTGCCGTGATCATGTTCTGGGTCCTCGGGTTCATTCCGGGGTATATCCTGTCGTGGATCCTGAACAAGTTCGGGCTGCTGCGCGTACCGCGCGAAGTGGAGCTTGCGGGACTCGATCACGCCGCCATGGCCGAGGTCATGCGCGAAGACGACGAAATGCGGGCCGTCCTCGCGCAGGAAGCGCGCGCGTCGGCGAAGTAACACCGAGGAGAATGAACCATGACCAACACAGCGCCGTTTGAAAATTGGGACGGCAACATGTTCGACCTCGGGCCGCTCTATCCCATGGTGGGAACGGAGGTCACGCTCGTCGTCATTCTGGTGATCTGCTGGATCGGCTGGCACATCCTGCAGATTCGCCAGGAAAACAAGGATTACGAAGACGAAGCGCGCAGGCTCCGCGAGGGCGGCAACCTGCAGAAGGCGTTGCAGGACGAGCACACGCTCGAGCGCATGTAGGACGACGGGGTCAGACCTGTTTTGGGTCTGACCCCATTCCCGGAATCCACGACGTGCCGGCGAGCGGCACGCCGGACATCGCGGCCGCTTCGATCGTGAGCGCCGCCAGATCCTCACGTTCCAGGTGGTGCACGTTCTGCTTGCCGCAGGCGCGCGCGATCATCGTGAGCTCCATGTTCAAGGTCTTCAGATAGTTGCGCACACGTTGCGCGCCAACTTCCGGCTCCAGGCGCTTCTCGAGAACCGGGTCCTGCGTGGTCACGCCGACGGGACAGCGCCCCGTGTGGCAGTGATGGCAATAACCCGGCGCGGTCCTGAGCTTGCGGTAGTCCGCGACGGCGGACAGATGTTTGCCGTCCTGTACGTAGCTCTCGGAATTGCAGCCGAGCGCCATCAGCACGCCCTGCCCGATCGCGACCGCATCTGCACCGAGCGCGAGGGCCTTCGCGACATCGGCACCGGTACGAATGCCGCCGGACACGATGAGCTGCACCTGCTCCTTGACGTTCAATTCCTCGAGCGCCAGCACTGCCTGGCGTACGGCGGCGAGCGTCGGGATGCCGACGTGTTCGATGAAGGCGAGCTGCGTCGCCGCGGTGCCGCCCTGCATGCCGTCGACGACGATCACGTCCGCGCCCGCGTGCACGCAGAGCTTGACGTCGTGAAACACGCGCGTGGCGCCGATCTTCACGTAGATGGGCTTCTCCCAGTCCGTGGCTTCGCGCAGCTCCTTGATCTTGATCGTGAGGTCGTCGGGCCCCGTCCAGTCAGGATGACGGCTCGCCGAGCGTTGATCGACGCCCTCCGGCAGGGTCCGCATCTTCGCAACGCGTGGATTGATCTTCTGGCCGAGCAGCATGCCTCCGCCGCCCGGCTTCGCACCCTGCCCGATGACGACCTCGATGGCATCGGCCTTGCGCAGGTCGTCCGGGTTGAAGCCGTAGCGTGACGGCAGGCATTGATAAATTAGCGTCTTCGACGAGCGGCGCTCCTCCTGCGTCATGCCACCATCGCCCGTCGTCGTCGACGTGCCGAGCGATGCGGCTGCGCGACCGAGCGCTTCCTTCACGTTCGCCGACAGCGCGCCGAAGCTCATGCCGGCGATCGTGATCGGAATGTCGAGCTCGATCGGCTTCCTGGCAAAACGTGTCCCGAGCACCGTGCGCGTCGTGCATTTCTCGCGATAACCCTCGAGCGGATAGCGCGAGAGCGATGCGCCGAGGAACACGAGATCGTCGAAATGCGGCAGCCGGCGCTTGGCGCCGAGCCCGCGGATCTCATAGAGACCGGTCGCCGCGGCGTGCTGGATGTAGTCGAGCACGTGGCGGTTGTAGAGCGAGCTCTCCTCGCGTTGCAGCGCCTCGGGAATCGCGGGCGCCTCGATGTGGGGATCGGTGGCCATGTTCAGTACTCCTGGTTCGCGTCCGCGTTCCAGTGATAGAGCTTGCGCGCGGAACCCACGCGCTTGAATTCGCGCGCCGCGTGCTTGAGTCCCGCGGCGCCAAGCAATTGCGTCAGCGTCGCGACATCATCCGCCGTCATCGGCTGGACTTCGGCATCGGCGCCGAGCGAACGGATGTCGCCGCGCACGTAGAGCACGGCTTCGTAGAGCGAATCGCCGAGGCCCTCGCCCGCATTGCCGCACACCACGAGATGCCCGGCCTGCGCCATGAATGCCGAGAAGCTGCCGACATCGCCGCCGACCACGATATCGCCACCCTTGAGCGAGATGCCGCAGCGCAAGCCCGCATCGCCGCGAATCACCAGGAGGCCGCCATGCGCGGAAGCGCCCGCGCCGCCGCTTGCGAAGCCCGCGACGTCGACAGTCCCCGACATCATGTTCTCGGCGACGCCGGGGCCGGCGTTGCCCTCGATGATGACGGTCGCCCGCTGGTTCATGCCGGCGGCGTAGTAGCCCGTGTGGCCGCCGATCTCGATCCGGACGGGCGCATCGACCGCGACCGCGATGCTGTGGGCGCCGTCCGGGTTCTCGACACGCACCGCTGCGACGCCCTTGAGGTCGCCGTGGAGGAACTGGTTGAGCTCCCGCACCGACTGCCTCCCGAGATCGAACACCACGGGTGCCGCATCCCGCGCGCGCATCACACGGACCATGAGTACACCTCGGACGGCTTCGGTTCGAATACCGTGGCGTTGCGCACGTTCGGCAGGTGCGCGAGGGAGCGGAATTCCGACGCGATGGCGACGTACTCATCGGTCTCCGCGACGACCGCGGGCTTGCAGGCGAAGGGATCGCGCACCAGCGCGAGCTTGTCGTGCGTTCCCATCAGGAACGTGAAGAAGCCGTCGAAGTCCTCGAACGCGTGATGCAGCGCCTGCTCGAGCGTATCGCCCTCCTGCAGGCGCCAGTGGATGTAGCGGCAAGCGCCTTCCGTGTCGCAGTCGCTCTCGAACGTCGCCCCGAGTTTTTCGAGCTTGCGCTGCAGGCTCCCGGGATTCGCGAGGGATCCGTTGTGCACCAGGCACCAGTCCTCGCCGGCCGTGTACGGGTGCGCATTCTCCGGTGTCACCGCGCTTTCGGTCGCCATGCGCGTGTGACCGACGAGATGCGTGCCCTTGAAGGCACCGAAGTCGTAGCGCTCGGCGACTTCGGACGGCAGGCCGATGTCCTTGTAGAGATCGATGGTGCGGCCCACGCTCAGCACATGAACCGCCGGATAGCGTTCGTGCAACCAGGCACGCACGTCGAGCGGCGGCGATGAAGTTTTCAGGACGGCGTGATTGGTTTTCACGGTCAGCTTGACCTGCGCGAACTTGCGGCTCGCGCCCTCCTTCAGCTTCGACCAGCTGAAGCCCCGGTCGGCGCAGTAGAGACTGAACTTGCGCAGCTTCCCCCCAAGCGGCTCGGTGAAGACGGCCATGCCCGACGAATCGGGCCCGCGCTCCGTCATGCCGATGAGCATCGGGACCATCCATTCACCGAGGTGCTCGCGCAGCTTCGGCTTCTTCACCAGCAGTCCGACGATTCCACACATTGCCGTCTCCCGGGGGTCCTTGTGGCTAGAACATTTCGACGTAGCGCGCCGTTTCCCAGTCGCTCACGTGCCGCGAGTATTCGATCCACTCCATGCGCTTCACCGTGAGGAATTCCTTCGCCAGGTCCCCGCCGATGCCCGCCTTCACCACCTCGTCCGCCTCGAGCGCGTCGAGCGCCTCGGCGAGGTGTTGCGGCAGCAAGCCGATCTTGCGGCGCTTCAGCTCCTTCGCCGGCATCTCGTAGAGGTTTTCATTGAGCGGTTCGCCCGGATCGAGACGGCGCTCGATGCCGTCGAGCCCCGCGGCGAGGATCGCCGCGCCCGCGAGATAGGGATTTGCCGCGCCGTCCGGCAGCCGCATTTCAATGCGCCCGCCCGGGATCCGCACGCAGGCCGTGCGGTTGTTGTCGCCGTAGGCGATGTACGCAGGCGCCCAGGTCGCGCCCGAGAGCGATCGGCCGACGACCAGCCGCTTGTAGGAGTTCACGGTCGGCGCACAGATCGCCGTCAGCGCCCTCGCATGCGTGAGGATGCCGGCGAGGAACTGATAGCCCATCGTCGAGAGGGCAAGGCCCCGCTTGTCGCTCTTGTCGTAGAAAAGGTTCGGCGTCTTCTTGTTGCCCATCGAGATGTGGAAGTGCGCGCCCGTGCCCGTGCGGTTCGAGAAGGGCTTGGGCATAAAGGAAGCCACCACGCCGTGCTTGCGCGCGATTTCCGACGCCGCCATCTTGAAGAGCAGGAAATTGTCCGCCGTCTTGAGGACATCCGCATAGGTGAAGTTCACCTCGAACTGGCCGTTGCCGTCTTCGTGATCGATCTGATACACGTCGACGTCGACGGCGCGCATGCTGGTCGAGATCTCGTCGAGGATGGCGGTCGCGCGCGACAGGCCCTTGTAGTCGTAGCAGGGCTTGTCGAGCGTGTCCGTGTCATCGAAGGGCGCGTAGCCACCGCTCTCCTTGCGCTTCAGCAGCATGAATTCCGGTTCGATGCCGGCGTACATCGTAAGACCCTTGCTCTCGAGACGTTTCAGCTGGTTCTTGAGCGCGACGCGCGAGCAATAGGGATAGGGCGCACCGCGCACATGGCCGTCGCAGGCGACGCGCGCGAAGCCCGGCATCCAGGGCAAGGCACACAGCGTCTTCGGATCGCCGACGCCCATGTAATCCGGGCCGTGCGGCCCCATGCCGAAGCCCCAGAGTGCGAAACCGGCGAAGCCGGCGCCATCGCCGAGCACCATGTCGTAGTGTTCGACCGGCACGGCTTTCGCCTTGGCCGCCCCGTGGATATCCACGAATTGCGCGAGCACGTAGCGGATCTCGTTGTCGGCAAACCACTTCTTCGCCTGTTGCGGTGTCATTCTTGTTTCTCCTCGAAAAGCGGGACGGGGGAAGTCAATTCGTCGGCGATCGCCTCGAGCGTCGACTCGAAATAGTGTCCGAAGCTGGGATCGCACCAGATGGTATACGTCACGCCGGGGCCGTCGCGGCGCGGAATGACAGTCACGCCGACTCCGATCATCGACGTCAGGACCAGCGGGCCTTGTGCCGCCTGCGCGCCGCGCTCCAGCGCGCGAAAGTCGACGTTACAGGTCTCGACCAGCAGATCATTCGCCCGCGCGCCCCCGAGCTCAAGGACCCTGTCTTGCCGCAGGACCGGATAGAGCGCCGTGCGACGTTGCGCCGGGTCGAGCAGCGAATGGGCAATCTCATCGATGCGGGCATTGGCCGGCGACAGGGATTCCACCAGAAACTCGGACGTCGCGAGCCGTGCCACCAGCACGTCGCCCCGCTCGCAACTCCATGAATTCGCGGGCACGGGAATCTCCAGGCCGAGGTCGCGCAACCAGGCTTCCGCCGCCGGCCCCTTGCAGCCAAAGCGCGGCCGCGCCGAACGATCGGCAAGCGTGACCGAAGCGCGACGGGCCGTGCTGCTCATGCCGCTCCTCCGCTTGCGCCGGACTTCTGGCGGGAGCCGGCCGCATCGTAGAACGGTGTCGGCACGACCGGCGCGTGCACCATCGCATGGTCGTCAACGCGGATGTGAAGCACGCCGTCCTTCGCGGCAGCTGGCGCCACGAGCGCAAGGCCGATCGTACGGCCGAGCGTCGGCGATCGCCCGACGCTCGTCACGCGTCCCGCGATGCGTCCCTGCCGGATGACGAGGTGACACTCCTTGACCGCCGGCGCAGGTCCGGGTTCGAGTGCAAAACCGACGAGCTGCTGGCGACGCGCCCCTTTTGCAATGATCGCAAGGCTGCGCTGGCCCGTGAAGAAAGGCTTGTCCATTTTCACGGCCCAGCCGGCGCCAATCTCGAGCGGGTTCGTGAGGCCGTCGGTGTCCTGGCTCACGATGATGTGGCCCTTCTCGAGCCGCAGCATGCGTTGCGCCTCGACGCCGAAGGGCACGATGCCAGGTTCCGCGCCCGCCGTGCGAACGGCGTTCCACACGCCGGCTCCCTGCGACGCGGGAATGTGGATTTCGTAGCCGAGTTCGCCCACGAATCCGACGCGCATGAGGCGCGCCGGCACCCCGGCCACCTGCGCTTCGCGCACACCGAGGTACGGAAACGCCGCATCCGCGAGATCGAGCGATGTCAGCTTGGCGAGTACCTGGCGTGACCGTGGACCCGCCAGGTTGAAGGCCGCGAGCTGGCCGGTGAGATTCACAAGCCCGACCGCCATTCCCCACCCGGTCGCGAGCCGGCCGAGTTCCCGGAAGATCGTCGCCGAATTGCCCGTGGTGGTCGTGAAGTAGAAGACTTCCGGCGCCAGCCGTGCGATGACGCCGTCATCGATGATGACGCCGCTCTCATCGAGCATGAGTCCGTAGCGCGTCATACCCGGCTTGAGAGTGTCGAAACGGCCGCTGTAGACGCGATCGAGAAACGGCCCGGCTGCGGCGCCATGCGCCTCGATCTTGCCGAGCGTCCCGACGTCGATGAGGGCGACGCCCTCGCGCACTGCTTTGACTTCCGCAGCGATGCATTCCTCGCGCGACCGATCCGGGCGACGGTAGTACTCGGGCCGGCGCCAGTTGCCGGCTGGCATCCAGACAGCCCCGAGCCGCTCATGCTCGCCGTCCATCGGCGTGCGGCGTTCGGGGGTGAATCCCCGGCCCGCGAGATGCGACAGCGGCACCGGATGAAACATCGGACGAGCGGTCGTCGGCGCCAGGCTCTCGAGCGCAAGCCCGCGCGCCCGCGCGAGCACACGCAGCGCATTCAGGCTCGAGTGCTTGCCCTGGCTCGGCCCCATGCCGACAGTCGTGTAGCGTTTCATGAGCTCGGCGGAATCGAAGCCCTCCTGGATGGCGTTCTCGAGATCCTTGACCTGCAGGTCTTCGTCGAAGTCGACGAAGTTCTTCGCCTTCGGGTGATCGACGATCGGCCAGGGGTGGCTGGCGGGCTCGACGGGCACGCCGACGGCCTCGTGGCCCCGATGGGTCTCAAACCCGCAATGCCTCGCGGCCGCCGCGCCCGCCCGGGCGCCGTCGGCCAGGCGGGCATCGAAATCATAGATGCCGTTGGTCTTGCCGCAGGCAAAGAGACCCGGCGGCAATGCGCCCGGCAGAAACTGGTTCATACGCGCGTCATAGTGCAGCCGCGCGCCTGCCTGACGCAGAAGTGCATCAGCGGGAGCGAATCCGACACTCATCCAGATGCCGTCGGCCGCAATGGGATCGCTTGTGGCAGGGTGCCATGCGCCGTCGCGCCACTCGGCGAGTTCCAGCGCGGCGACGCAGCCCTTGCTGTCCGCTTGAGCCGCATAGACGGCCGCGCCCGTCAACAGTCGAACGCCCTGCGCGCGGAGCATCTCGCCGAGGAGATGCGACTGCGTGCCGGGCCGCTCGCGCAGATCGAGCACGGCGGTGACTTCGATGCCGGCGGCGCGCGCATCGATTGCCGCGCGGTAGCCGTGAACATTGGCCGTGACGATCGCCACCCGCGATGCCGGCGCCACCGCGTAGCGGCGCATCAGCCGCTGTGCGCCGGATGCGAGCAGGATGCCCGGCAGGTCATTGTTGCGAAAAACGGCGGGCTGTTCGTAGGCGCCTTGCGCAAAGACGACCGAGCGCGCCCGCAGCTTCAGAAGCCGATCCGGCGCATCGAGTGCGAGCCAGTGATCCGCGTAGTAACCCACCGCCGCCGTCGAGGTGAAGCGGCGGATACGCGCGTGCGATCCCGCCGCCTGTTTCATTTCGGCGACTCGCTGCGCCGCAGCCGGGTCGGAGCCCAATGCATAGGTGCCGCTGCCGCCCAGATGCGGATGCTCATCCGCGAGAACGACGTCGGCGCCGGCCTCCGCGGCCGCCAGGGCGGCCGCAAGTCCGGAGGGACCGGCGCCGACGACGGCGACATCGGCAAATTCATAGCGCTTCGCGGTCGGGCGTCGCGGTGCCTTCAGATCGACGCTGCCGAGCCCCGCGAGATCCCGGATCCGCCGCTCCCAGTAGGGAAACCAGCGCCTGCTGTGAAACGCCTTGTAGTAGAAACCGACCGGCAGGAACGCGGAAAAGCGATCGAGCCACGCGCGACCGTCGCGCTCGAGACCGCCCTGCGTGTTGACCGCAAATGCCTCGAGCCCTTCCTCGATTGCCAGCGTGTCCGCGCGCTCGTTCGGCACGCTGCCGTGCACGCGGCGTACTTGCACCACGGCGTTGACGTCGTGATTCGCAACAGAGAGCGCGCCGCGCCGGCGGTGATACTTGAAAGAGCGGCCCAGGGTGCGCTCGCCGGACGCGAGCAGCGCGCTCGTCAACGTGTCGCCGCTGAAGCCACGATAGCGCCGCCCCTCGAACGTGAAACCGATCGGCCGGGAACGGTCGATCCACTCGCCGGCCTGTGGGCCGAGCCGCTTCATGCGCCGCCGCCCGCGTTCTTCGTATAGAGATACGTGCGCAACACGGCGTCCGAGCCGGTGTCGCGTTCCGCGATGAACCACACCCCGCTCGGCGTGTGACACCACCACTCGTGCTTCACGCCGGGAACGCTGTTGCGGTTGAAAACGTAGTCGGACCATTCGGCGTCGGTCGCGCGCGCCGGGTCCGGCATCTCGCGCAGCTCGCCGCCGTAGGCGAATTCGCTCACCGGGCGCGGACCGTTGATGGGACAGGTGAGGATTTTCATGGCTAGTGACCGACCGACGCGGCGCCCTTCTCGCCCGTCAGCTCGTAGCGCGCAAAGCGCTCGAGGGAGAAGCCGCGAATGAGCGGATGCGCCTCGTCCTTCGCGACGGTATGGCTCATCGTTTTTCCACAGACCGGCGTTGCCTTGAATCCCCAGGTTCCCCAGCCCGAATCGAGATAGAAGCCCTTGACCGGCGTCTTGCCCATGATCGGCGAGAAATCCGGCGTCATGTCCGCCATGCCGGCCCACTGGCGCACGATCTTCACGTCCGACAGGAACGGGAAGAGCTCGAGCATGTGCGCGCTCAAGCTCTCCGCGAAGTCGAGTGTCGAGCGCGTCGAATGCAGCTCATACGGATCGAGCGAAGCACCCATCACGAGCTCGCCGCGCGCCGACTGGCTGACATAGACGTGCAGCGACCCGGAGACGATGACCGGATCGAGCCAGGGCTTGAGCGGCTCCGAGACCATCGCCTGCAACGGGTGGATGTAGATCGGCGTCCGCAAGCCGGCCATCGCGAGCATACGCGGCGTCGAGCCGGCGACCGCACAGAGGACCTTGCGTGTCGCGATGCGTCCCCGGCTCGTCTGCACACCGACCACTGCGGGGCCCGACCCGCGGTCCTCGAGCTCGATCCCCGTGACTTCGGTTTCCTGGTGGATTTCGACACCGCGCCGGTCGGCACCCCGCCCGTAACCCCAGGCGACCGCGTCATGCCGGGCGATGGCGCCGGGTGCGTGGTAGAGCGCGCCCAGCACGGGCGGGCCATGGCCGCCACAGCTGAGATCCATCATCGGCAGCGCCGCGGCAACCGACTTCGCGTCGATGGCTTCGCTGTCCACGCCGAAATGCTTGTTCACCTCGGCGCGCCAACGCATCGTGCGCATGGCGGAGTCCGTGTGCGCGAGCGTGAAATGGCCGCGCGTCGAATAGAAGAGATTGAGGTCGAAGTCCTGCGACAGGTCCCGCCACAGGCGCAGGCTTTCGTCGTAGAACTGCACGCCCTCGGGCGTCAGGTAGTTCGAGCGGATGATGGTCGTATTGCGGCCGGTGTTGCCCCCGCCGAGGTAGCCCTTCTCGAGGACGGCGATACTCGAGATTCCATGATCGCGCGCGAGGTAGTAGGCTGCAGCCAGCCCGTGACCGCCGGCACCAATGACGACCACGTCATACACGCCCTTCAGAGCGTCATGACGGGTGAACATCCGCGGCTCGGGATGGCTCTTCGACAGCGCGAATTTAACGAGACGCCAGGGCATGAGGCATCGGCACCAGAACCCAAGGTCGGGATCGGCATGTGTAGCACCCTGTTGCATGACATGCAAGAATATTGACCGTCATGCATATGGCCGCCCGTAACCGCCGGACAAAGCCCGATAAATCAACGACCCACCGCACCGGAGCGATGGCGCGGCCGGGCGTCCCGGCGGGCGAGCTCGGGCGCGTCGCCCGCCGCATCCGTGACGGCCAGGGTCTCACCCTCGCCGACATCGCAACCCGCGCCGGCATCAGCGCGGCGATGCTGAGCCGCCTCGAAACCGGCCGCACCAGCCCGAGCCTCGAAACCATCGTCTCCCTCGCGGGCGCTCTCGGCGTCCGGCCGTCACAGCTGCTGCAGGAGATCGGCGTCAATGACGAGGCGGCGCAGATCGTGCACGCCGGCCAGGGCATGGAGGTCGTCCGGCGGGGAACGAAGCGGGGCCACACCTACCACCTGCTCGCCGCCCAGCGCGGACCCCGGAAGGTCTTCGAGCCCTTTCTCGTGACCCTGACGGACAAGAGCGAAGTGTTCCCGGGCTTCGAACACCCGGGCACCGAGTTCATTCACCTGTTGAGTGGCGAGATCGTCTACCGGCTCGGCCGGCGCGCCTACCACATGAAGCCCGGCGACTCGCTCACGTTCCGCGGCGACATTGCTCACGGTCCCGAGAAGCTCGTGAAGGTGCCGATCCGGATGCTCTCGATCATCATCTACGGCGATTCATCGGAACGACACGGCTGAAGTCCATCAGGAGGATTCCATGGCATTTTCCCTTCGCGACAAGCTCGGTTCCGGCGACGGATCGGGCGGCCGTGCCCTGCGCGTCCTGCCGGCAGTCCTGCTGGCCATCGGCGCGCTCATACTGGTCTTTGCAACCTCGTACACCGTGGAGACGGGCAATGTCGCGGTCAAGCAGACCCTCGGAACCGTCGACCTGGAGGAAGTGGGCCCCGGCTTCCACATGCGGCTGCCCTTCGTTACGTCGGTGCGCGAATTCTCCGCGAAGGAAAATGCCTTCGACCTGACCGACCTCACGCCGAAAGCGGCCGACAATCTGTCCTTGCGGGAGCTCGACGTCACGATCTTCTACAGTGCCGCGGCGAGCAGGATTGCGGACCTGAGCGTGAAATACGCCGCGACCGAGGAGCGCGGCCCGGGCGGCTTCTTCTATCCGGCCTACGGTGTCGTCTGGCGCGAGGGACGCGGCGCCGTCTACGAAGTCGTTGCCAAGGTCGACTCGCTCCAGCTGCACAAGCAGAGGGACTCCCTGCAGGCGGACGTGCAGACGCTCCTGCAGCAACGGCTGGACGCCAAGGATCCCGGGGCGTTTTCGGTACAGCGCGTCGTCGTGCGCGCGCTCAACACCGATCCGTCGATCGAGGCATCCATCCAGCTCGCCGTGCAGAATCAGAAGAAGCTGGAGGCGAAGAAGATCGAAGTGGAAATCGCCGCCAAGGAGGCTGAGATCGAAGTCGCGCGCGCGCAAGGCATCGCCAAGGCGAATCAGATCATCAATGCCTCACTGACGGCCGAATACCTGCAGCACGAGATCAACCTGGCGCTGTCGGAGTTCGCGAAGAACGGCGGGCAGACCGTCGTCATTCCGGCCAACATGCAGGGCTTTCAGCTGCTCCTCAACCAGAACCGCCTGCACAAGGAACCGCCCGCCTCGAACTAGCAGAAAAGGGGACAGATTTATTTTCTCCGATAACTACGCGTTCACGTGAGATATGCGAGAAAATAAATCTGTCCCCTTTTCTGCTTGTCCCCGTTTTCAGCCGCGGTGCGGCGCCGCCAGGGCCTCTTCGGTCACGATCTTGACCGCCTGGCCGTCCGACAGACGTTCGCCGCCGCGAATCACGAGGCGGTCGCCCGCACTCAGCGCCCCGCGCACCTCGACAAGGTCAGCGACCGTGATGCCGGGCGTCACGATGAGCTCCTCGACCGTGTTCTTGCGCGTCACGCGCAGCACGTAGGAGCGGTTGGCGCGGATCATCAGCGCATCGCGCGGCACCGTCATCGCTTTCCGCTCGGGTGCGGTGGGCAAGCTCACTTCGATCGGCGTGCCGACCAGCCAATCGGATTTCTCGAAGGTCACGCGCACTTCGAACTGCCGCGAGCGATCGTCGCCGACGGGCACGACGGTACGGACTTTGCCTGCGCGTTCCGTATCGCGGTCACGCACCGTGATCGTCTGGCCGGGCTTGATGTTCGACGCAAGATCGAGCGAAGCCGTGGCGCGGGCCTCAATATCGCCCGTGTTGACGAGCCGCACCGTCGCGGCACCGACTGCCACGAATTCACCCTGCTGGATGAAGCGCTCGGTCACGATGCCTGCGAACGGCGCGCGGATCCGTGATTCCTCGATGTCGTGCTGCGCCCGGCGCAGCTGCGACTCGGCGCGCGTGACGTCCGCGTCGGTCATGCTGACCTGCGCCCGCGCCTCCTCGAGCTGGCTCGCGCTCAGCACGTGCGTGGCCGCAAGCTGGTTGTAGCGCTCGAGCTGCGAGCGGGCGAGTTCGCGTTGCGCCCGGGCACGCGTGACCTGGGCTTCGAGATCCGTCGATTGCAGGCGGATCACCGTGTCGTCGAGACGCGCGATGGGCGCTCCCGCCTTCACCCGCTGTCCGACTTCCGCAACCCATACGACCCGACCGCCGACGAGGCTCGCAATGCGCGCATCGGACCGGCTCACGATGGAGCCAGGAATCCAGGAGCGCGGCGAGACAGTTTGCACCGTTGCCGGCGCGATCTGCACAGGGACCGCTTCCTGGGCCGGCGAATTGGCGGCGTCCACTGCCATCGCGAAACCGAAGGCGACGAACGCCGCCTTCACCCCGTGCCGAGTCTTCATGTCGATACCTCGATCGCCGGTTGCGATCTGCGCGCCTGCTGCCGGGCATGCATGAGCCGCATGAGCGCCGGAATCAGGACGAGACTGAAAACAAGACTGACGACCACGCCGCCGATGTTCACCGCGGCGAGGCCGCGATAGATGACGCTGCCGGGACCGGGATTCACCGCCATTGGCAACGCCCCGAGGGCTCCGGTGAGCGTGCTGGCGAAGATGGCGCGCAGGCGCTGGTTGAGCCCCGCGCGAATGGCCCCCTCGATGTCCGCGCCTTCCGACTCGGCGCTGCGCACGGCGGCGACCAGCAGGATCGCGTGATTGATGATGACGCCGATCATCATCACGAAGCCAATCATGGAGAGGAGATCGAGCGCCTGGAACTTCACGACATCGAGCAAGCGCAGGCCGAGCACGCCGCCGATCAGCGAGAGCGGCACCGTCAGCAGCACGATGAGGCTGTCGCGCAACGACTTGAAGAGCGCCGTCATCAGGAGCAGCAACACGACGATGGCAAGCGCGAACACGCGGCCCATGGTGTGCAGCGTCTGGCTCAGGCTGTCGGCGCTGCCCGCCATGCGGATGGCGCCGTCGGCCGGCATGATCGCGTGCAGTTTCGGCAGGATGTCGTTGTCGATCTTTCGCAGCGCCTCCTCGAGCGAGAGCGAGGCCGGCGGATCGATGGTGAGCGTCACCGTGCGGCGGTGATTGAGCCGCCGGATCGCCGGCGGCCCGAATTCCGTCGAGAGCTGCACGAGCTCGCCGAGGCGGACGACCAGGCCGGAAGGCGTCATCAAGGGCGCGTTGGAGAGATCCTCGGGCGTCGTGCCGTCGCTCGCCCGCATCATGATCGGCAGGCGCGTCTTGCCGTCGAAGTATTCGCCGAGCCACGCACCCTCGCCCACCGTGCGAATGACCGTCCCGAGCGTCGCTCGATCCCAGCCGACCTCCGCGATGCGCCGGTCGTTCGGCTCCGCCCGCAATTCGAGTTGCGACTCTTCCGGATTCGGAAAACTCTGGACCGCGGCGCCCGGGAACGCCTTGTCGAGGAGGTTCCGCCCCTCGACGGCAGCGCGGTTGAGCGCCACCGTGTCTTCGCTCTGCAGGTGGATCCCGATCGAGCGCGCGGAGCCGCCGATGCCGGAGAAGAGATCCCCTTCGAATGCGAACGCGCGCGTGTCCGGCAGGCCCGCGATGATCTTGTCACGCACCAGCGTCTCGAGCTCGCCGATTTTCGTCTCGTCGACGACGCGGGCGCCGATCGTGCCGCCGCCCGGCCAGGTGATGAGATACCAGTTCTTGAGTCTCGGCTCGAGCTTGCCCTCCATGTAAGGCTGCATGCGCTCGAGGAGCTTCGGCGAGAGTTCCCGATTCACGGCTTCCGGGCTCATGCCCGGAGGAAACTCGAAGAAGGCGTCGATCGCCGCGCGCTTGACCGGCGGCAGGTAATCGAGCGGCGGAAGCATCCACCAGCTGAGGAGCAGAGGACCGACGAGCAGCCCCGCGATCCAGCCGACCTGCTGACGGCGCGTCCTAGTCACGTGCAGGACCCATTCGGTCAGGCGCGGCCAGCCGTGCCCGTAGCCGGTCGGCTTCATCGGCCGGTCGAGGAAGTAGCGCAGCGCGACCGGCAACATCGTCAACGCCACGAGCACGGACACGGCAACGGCGATGGAGATGGTGAGCGCGAGATCGCCGAAGAGCTGGCCTTCGACGTCCTTCAGGAAAAGGACGGGCACGAACACCGCAATGGTGGTGGCGGTCGAGGCGATCAGGGCGCCGGCCACCTGTTTCGCGCCGGTCCGCGAAGCATCCGCGATCGACAGGCCCGATTCCCGCAGGCGCACGACGTTGCCCGAGACGACGATCGCGCCCTCGACCACCATGCCGACCGCGAAGGCGAGGCCCGCGAGCGATATGACATTCAGGCTGCGGCCAGTCAGGTCGAGGATCGTGAACGTCGCGCACAGGCACACCGGAATGGTCGTCGCGATCAGGAGCGTCACGCGCCGTTCGCGCATGAACCACCAGACGACGATGAGCGCAAGCAGTGCGCCGACGAAGAGGTTTTCGGTTAACAGGTTCACCGCGCGATGGATGAAGAGCGAGGCGTCGAACGATTGCTCGATGCCGAGGCCCTTCGCCTTCAGCGGTCCGTCGCGAAGCTCGGCGACCACGGCCTTCACCGCCTCGAGCGTCGCGAGCACGTTCGCGCCGTTCGCGCGGATGACCCTGAGGCCGATCGCCGGATTGCCGTTCTGGTAGGAGAAGAACGTGCGCGCCGGCGGGCCCACGTCAATGGTCGCGACATCGGAGAGCTTCACCGGCCGGCCGTCGCGCCACGCGAGCACCAGCTCACCAAGCTGCGATGGGGCGAAAAGGCCCGTAAAACGCAGCGTGTACTGGCGACGCCCGACGTCGAGCTGGCCGCCGGAAACGTTGCTCGCGGTTGCCGCCCGGGCGGCAATGTCCGGAACCGCGATGCCATAGGAGGCGGCGCGCGCGAGATCCACCGTGATTCGCACATCGTTGGTCGGACCGGCATTGACCTCGACAGCCGCGACGCCGGGCACCGCTTCGATTCGCGGGCGCACCGTGTCTTCAATGAAGCGCTCGTACGAGTCGATCGGGCCGGGTGTGCCTGGCAGGAGTTGCACGAAGAAAAACGAGAGCTGCTCGTTGGTGTTGCCCTGCCCGCCGAGCGTCACGATCGGCCGGTCCGCATCGGGCGGCAGCGGCGGCAGCCGGTTCAGCCGGCCGATGACTTCGACCAGCGCATTCTTCATGTCCGTGCCGATCGCAAACGTCAGGTTGACGCCCGCGAATCCGGGGCCCGCGTTGCCCTCGACTTCTTCGACGCCCGACAGCCCTTGCAGCACGCTCTCCAGCGGCTCGAGGAGCGCCGATTCCACTTCCTCCGGTGACGCGGCGCGCCAGCCGGCCTGGATCGAGATCTGGGGCGCGGTGATGTCCGGAAAGAGCTGCAGCGGAAGACGGGTAACGCTAAGGGCGCCGAGCAGGCCGATCAGAATGGCGATGACTGCCACGCCCACAGGACTGCGGCCAGACCACGAAACGGATTCCATGACTGATATCCCTCGGGCTCCGACGGGGACTCGGGTGCCGCGAACCCTTCAGATGCTAGTCTCGCCAAAAGGGTTGCACCGGCCTGATGCGCCGGGCCGTTGCGGGGGTGCGGCGTGGCGAAGGGCTAGTTGACGGAATCCGCCAGTTCTTTGATCGCCGCGACGATGTGATAGAAGCTGCTCGCGGGCGCCGGTTCGTTGACGAAATCGTTCTCGAGCGTCAGCCGGTCATGCCACAGACCGGTCATCCTGGTATCGAGAAAGCGGCGAAAACCCTGCACGGCCGCGTCCGCCATGGCCCAGTAACGTGCCTCGCCGGTCAGGCGCGCCGCGATCAGCGCCGCCTTGATGCGCTCGGTCTGCGGCCAGAGCCGTGCCGTTCCATCCTTGACCGAGAAATCGTCGAGCAGTGAATTGATGGCGACGCCGCGCCGCACACCGTGCTGCTCGCCCACTTCGATCAGGCGAAGCGCGACGGAACGCGCCGGCGGATGACCGCGCTCGCTCCAGCGCAACAAGAGCCACGCCCACTCGAACTGGTGCCCGGGCTCGACGATCTGGCCGGCCGTGCCGGCAAACGGACGCCATTGCGCATCGAAGGTCTCGCGCAAAGCGCCACTCACGGGATCGACGAAATTCCGGAGCGCGAGGCTGGCGATTTCATCCGCGAGCATGCGCCAGGCCGGGTCATCGTCGATGGCGAGCCAGGCAAGGCTCGCTTCGAAGAGATGCATGTGCGGGTTCGAGAGGAGCGGCAGGCGACCCGGCAACCCGGTGTCGAATCCGAAGTTCGACCGCTTGAAGTACCTATATATAAGAGTACGGAGCCCGGCCGCCTCTTTGACATAATCTGGACGCGGCCCGAGAACACGCTGGCTTTCGGCGAGCGCCAGCAGCGCGAACGCCTGATCGTAAAGGACTACCCGCTCATCGAGAGCCGCGCCCTCAGGATCCGCCAGCGTGAAGAAGAATCCATCCGGTCGGCGGTACTTGGCGAAGAAGAAGTCGAGAGCGTGCGTGACCGCATGGGCGGCATCCCCTTTCCAGCCAAGCGCCGGGGCCATGGCAAAGGCGTATGCCTGGCGCGGCTGCACGCGGGCACGACGCGCCTCGGCGAGAGGCTGGCCTTCCATCGTCAGGCGCTCGTGAAATCCCCCGCGCACGAGGTCCATGCCATGCGTCGACCACAGTGGATAGGCTGAATCGCGCAGCCAGGACGCAAGCTCGGCGTGAGCGATCGTCAGCGACAAGCGCGTGTTTCGACCCGTGGGATCGCTGGCCAATCGATCGCTCCTATCTCGTCAATGCGAAGTTCCGGTCGCCGCACGGGTCACCGACACGACGGGCGCCCGGGCGGAACTGAAAGCTACGAACGCGATGGCAATGTACGCCGCCAGCGGGATGAAGAATGCGGTATTCAGGCCGACGCTGTCGACGGACCGTCCGACGATATAGGGCAGGATCGCGCCCCCGATGATCGCCATGCACAGGAGGCTCGAGGTCGCCGCGGTCGAGGCTGTCGACCGCTCGAGCGTCACGGTGAAGATCACCGGAAACATGATGGAGTTGAAAAGCCCGACCGCGAGCGCCGCGTAGCCAGCGACCGTGCCGGACCCCTGGGTCACCGTGAAACAAAGGATGGCCGCGACGATCGCGAAAATCGTGAGAAGCCTTGGCGCTGACACTTTGGTCAGCAACCAGCTGCCCGCAAATCGACCGACCATGGCGCCGCCCCAATAGTAGAGCCCCGTCATCTTGCCGGCTCGTTCGAGCGTGACATCGAGGACATCGGGACGATTCAGAAAATTCGTCATCAGGCTCGCGATCGACACCTCGGCGCCGACGTAAAGAAAAATGGCCACCGCGCCAAGGACCGCCCATCTGGAGCGGAACGCTTCGAGCACCGATGAATGTGCACCGGTGGCCGTCGGCGCCGCGTTCGCCATGCGCTCGCGCGAACGCCAGAAGTAGACAACCAGGACGACTAGCACCGCCGCCAGGATGAAATACGCGAGATCGATCTTCTGCAGCGACTCCGCGCGCACCGCCGGCGTGATTTCCACGGCACCTTCGCTGAAGAGGCCTCCGCGAAGCATGATGTGCGCGCCCATCCAGGGGCCGATGACCGTGCCGAGCGAATTGAAAGCCTGCGACAATACCAGCCGGAAGTGAGATTGCTCCGGCCGGCCGAGCGCCGCCGACAGGGGATTGGCCGCGACCTGCAGGACCGTCATGCCACTCGCGATGATGAAGAGCGCCACCAGCACGAGGCCATAGCGGTCGGCATGCGTTGCCACGGGCATGAAAAGGCAGCCCGCCACCATCGCGAGCAGCGCGAACACGATGGCGCGTCCGTACCCGACACGCGCGACCAGCGCACCGCCCGGAATCGAAACGATGCCATACGCGATGAAGAACGCGAATTGAGTCAGCGTCGCTTCGGCATAGTTGAGGCTGAAGATCTTCTTGACGGCTGCGACCAGCGGATCATTGATCGAGGTGACGAAACCCCACGCGAAAAAGAGCGTCGTCACGGCGATGAACGCGGCCAGGAGGCCGCCTTTTTTCTGCTCGGTCATCGATCCCCCGGAAGTGTGAGTGCGCGTCGCTGTCCAATCAGTCGCCCGCTGTTTTCATCAGCGCGAGGCGCGTCGGCAGGAGGCGGTGGCTGAAAGGCAAAATGGCGGCGCCAACGGCGGGTGCGTCATCCGAGGTCGCGGCGCGGGCGACCGTCGCAATGGCTGGAATGGAAAACGCGTAGGCCTGGAGCCGCTGGTTGAGCCGCTCGGCGAGCCGGTCGACCAGCGTCGCGGGCAGACGCCCGCCGATGAGGATCGCTTCCGGGTTGATGAGGCAGTTGATGGCCAGCAGCGTATCGACGAGCGTCTGCGCCGATGCCTCGATCCAGGCATCGACAATGCGGCTGCCCTTCTCATCGAGCCGCGTAAGACCCCGCGGCGAAGCGACGTGGATGCCTTCAGCCGCGAGGCGGCTGTAGATGGCGGAGAGCGACACCATGTTCTGCAACTGGCGCGGCTGGCCGGTCTCATCGCGGCCGCGTAGCCAGCCGAGCTCGCCGCTGCGGCCGCTCGCGCCACGGAAATAGTGCCCGTCGATGACAAGGCCGCCACCGAGCGCTGCCGTGATCAGCACATAGAAAAAGCTCTGGTATTGCTGGCCGAGGCCGAACTGCATCTCGCCCATGGCGGCCGCCGCGGCATCGTTCTCGACGAAGATCGGAATCGGCAGCGTCCGCGCGAGCAGCCTCTCGATCGAGACCGAGCCCCAGATCGAATAGTCGGAAGGCTGGTCCGGCAGGTCCGCGCGCTGGATGTCGTCCGGAAAAGCGACGCCGATGCCGACCAGCTGCTTGATCTCGATGTTCGCCTTGTCGAGCAAGTGCCCGATCGAGCGGCGGAAGAAGGTCTGCACGGTGTCCGGCATCGCGAAGCTGATCTCGCGCGAGGAGCGCGCGCGCACCCGGCCTTCGAAATCGAGCACGACGAGCGTGATGTGGTCGCGGTCGACGTTGAAGCCGATGGAAAAGCAGCTGTCGGGATTGATCTTGAGCTTGGTCGCCGGCTGCCCTCGCCCGCCCTGCCGCCGCCCCGCCTCCATGATGAGGTTGTCGTTGAGGAGGCGCTTCGTGATGTTCGCGATCGCGGGCGGCGTGAGCCCGGTGATGTCGGCGAGGTCCGTGCGCGTGATCGGGCCGTTCACCCGGATGGCGTGCAGCGTTACCCGCTGATTGTGATCGCCCGCGCGCTCAAGATTGGTGCCCGAGAGGTGCAGGCCGCTCGTGCGGCCAAGGTCCTCGTCGTTCTTCTTTTTCATCACGCTGGAATGGCGGACGGGGCCCTCATTGTCAAGCATTTTTGTCCGACACGGCTTTGGCGAATGGGCGCACGGCGCCGCCTGCATCGGCCGCGATGGCCAGTGCGCCGAGCGGTCCGGCAAGGTCGCCGAGGCTCGGCGGCACGACATAGCTTGCGAGGTCCCGCGAGATTTCCGGCGCCACGATATAACCCGCGAGGCTCCGTTCGAGTGCCTTGCGGACACGCACGAAGAGGTGCTGCTGGGCATTCACCACACCGCCGCCGATGTAGATGCGGCGCGGCCCGGTCGCGAGTACCAGGGCGTGCAGGAGCTGGCCGAGCGCATGGGCAACGCTCTCCCAGACCGGGTGATCGGCCGCCAGGCGGTCCGGCGGCATGCCGACGCGAGCTTCGATGGCAGGGCCGGAGGCGATGCCTTCGACGCAGTCGCCGTGAAACGTGCAGCAGCCCTCGAACCGGTCGCCCGCCATGCGCACCGGCCGCAGGTGACCGAGCTCGGAATGCGAGATGCCGAAGACCGGGCGGCCACCGACGATCGTGCCGACGCCGACGCCCGTGCCGACCGTGATGTAGGCGTAGTCGTTGAGGTCCTTCGCCGAGCCCCAGCGGCCCTCGGCGAGCGCGGCGCCGTTGACGTCGGTATGGATGCCGACCGGCACGCCGAATTTGCGCCGGAAGCGGCCGGCCATTTCGGTCTGGCTCCAGCCGACCTTGGTCGTCGACGTGACGAACCCGTACGTCGGCGATCCGAGCTTGAGATCGATTGGGCCGAATGAAGCGAGGCCGAGCGCGCGCACCGGGCCATGCTGCTGGCGCCAGCGCTCGAGGATGGTTTCGATCTGCCGCAGCGTCTGCTCGCGTTCGCCCGTGGCGACGCGCTCCTGCGCGCGGATATCGCCCGGCCCGGTGCCCAGGATGCACACGCATTTGGTTCCGCCGAGCTCGACCCCCGCCAGCAGATTCGTCGAAGTCGTCACTCGGGGCGCGCCTGGCTCATGGGTTTCGGCCGGAAACGAGCTTCCAGCCCTTGGCCGTAGCCGTGTCACCCTGGGGCGCATCGCGAAAAAAGCTGTCGTGCGCCGGCGCCGCCGCGACGTTCGCCGCAACCCGTGCGCGCACCTCGCTCATGATGATCTTCACGCGCTCGAAATCGACCGTGTCGACCATCGGGCTGTAGTCCTTCGGCCGGATGCCCATGCCGTCCAGCACGAAGAACCAGCTGAGGTCGGTGAAGAGTTCGTAGCGGTGCGGAAAGATCCGTCCCGTGCGCCGGTAGATGTCCATGCGTGCGGCGAGGCTGTCGGGAATCGCCATCGACCGGCAGTACTGCCAGAGCGGCGAATCGACGCGCTCGGTCGCGCAGTAATGCAGCACGATGAAGTCGCGGACCCGCTCGAACTCCTCGATCAGTTGCTCGTTGTAGTGTGCGATGTTCACCGGATCGAAGCTCTTGTCCGGGAAATGATCGATGAGGCTGTAGAGCCCGCTCACGACGAGATGGATGCTGGTCGATTCCAGCGGCTCGAGGAAACCCGAAGCCAGGCCGAGCGCAATGCAGTTGCCGTTCCAGAACTGCTTGCGCCGGCCGGTCGCGAAGCGCAGGAATCGCGGATCCGCGAGCGGCTCCTGCCCGAGAACGCCGAGGAGATCGTCCAGGGCCGCGTCATCGCTGACATGCGAGCTGCAATAGACGTAGCCGTTGCCGACGCGGTGCTGCAAGGGAATGCGCCATTGCCAGCCCGCCGGCCGCGCCGTCGACAGCGTGTAGGGCGTGCGTGGCCCCGCGTGTGCCGTGGGCATGGCCACTGCGCGGTCACAGGGCAGGTAGCGCGTCCAGTCCTCGTAGCCGGTCTTGAGCGTGTCCTCGATGAGGAGCCCCCGAAACCCGCTGCAGTCGATATAGAGGTCGGCCGCGTGCCGTCCGCCATTCTCGAAAATCAGTTCGTCGATGAAGCCGTCGGCACGCCGGGTCGCGCCGACCACCTTGCGTTCGAGGCGCACGACACCGAGATGCTCGGCGTAGCCGCGCAGGTAACGGGCGACGAGCGTCGCGTCGAAGTGCAGCGCATAACGCAGCTCCTGGGCGATGCCGAGGGAATTGCCGGGAAAGATGAACTTGTTCGCCTCGCCCATCGCCTTTTCCAGGCTGAAGTGCTCGACGGCGGGCTCGAGGCCCTGCGCCCGGGCCTTGTGCCAGAAGTGGTAGAAGGGATGGCGGTTGATCTGCGTGCCGAAGACGCCGAAGGGATGCCAGTACTTGTGACCAGGGCGCAGCCAGTCCTTGAAGGCGATGCCGAGCTTGAAGGTCGCCTGGGTCTGCTCGACGAAGTTGTTCTGGTCGATGTCGAGGAAGCGCAGGAAGTCGAGGATCGGCGGAATGGTCGCCTCGCCGACGCCGACCGTGCCGATCTCCGCCGACTCGATGAGTTGAATGGAACAGGTATTGCCGAGCAGGCGCGCCAGCGCGCTCGCCGCCATCCAGCCGGCCGTGCCGCCGCCTACGATGGCGATACGGCGGATGCGCCGGTCGGCTGCGGGGTTCTCGACCTCGTGCGGGCGGTGTTCGGTCATCTACATCCCTCGCAAAGGACCTCGGCCTGCCTTACGCGCGGCAGGCCGGATACTGAACGACCGCAAGGGTTGTTGCGACGTTTGCCTTGGGCGTAGCGGTCGCGGCCGGGACGACGGAAGTCGTTGCCGGCCGCGACCTGGACGCTACATCTTCGCCTTGAAGCCGAAGAAGATGCGCTTGCCCGTGTCGTCATACGTGAACGGCAGGTTCGGATACTGCAGGTACGTATGCTGCTTCTCGTTGGTCAGGTTGACACCCGACAGCGTGAGACCGAAGTGACTGCTGAAATCGTACCCGATCTGCGCATCGAGCTGACCATACGAATCCGCGTACACGCCATACACCTGCTGTACGCCGTTTTGGTCCGGGAACGAGAACGTCGAGCCGACGAGCGAGCTGTTCACCGACTTGCTGCGCCAGGCATACGCCGCCCTCGCGGAGAAGCCGAAATGCTCATAGAACGCGATGAAGTTCGCCGAGTTCTTCGAGACACCCGGGATCGGAAGGTCGGTTGCGAATGCCGTGTCCTGGTCCGACTTCGAGTCCGAGTACGTGTAGTTCGCGGCGAGGCCAAAGCCGTTTTCCCAAGCGTACTGACCCGAGAGTTCGAAGCCATAGATCTTGCCCTTGCCACCGTTGACGGGCGTCGCCACGTTGCCGACCGTCCCGCCGAAGTCGTCGTCGACGAGCGTCGGAATATTCGCCGTGGTAACGAAGTTGTCGACCTGCTTGTAGAAGAAACCGGCGCTGACGAGCCCGCTCGGGGAGAAATAGTCTTCCCAAGAGAGGCTGTACTGAGTCGCCCGGAAGGGATCCAGATTCGGGTTGCCCGCGTTGCCATTCGCAAATTGGAACTGGGCATTGCCCTGCGGGTCATTGGGTCCGCGGGTGAAGTTGTACGAATTGCCGCGGCCGAGATCCATCAGGTTCTGCGGAGCGACCACGCGAGCCGCACCCGTGCGGATCTTCTGGTCGTCACTCAGATCGAACACGAAGTTGAACGATGGCAGCACATCCGTGTAGCTGCGGCCGTGCTTGATCGCCACGTTATTCGAATTCAGCCCGTTCCAGGAAGCCGTGCCATACCAGTTGGACAGCGGCGCCGGCTGAGCGCTGTCGATGTCCAGCTGCGTCTTGACGACTCGCACGCCGAAGTCCGCGTGATACGAACTGTCGCTGCTGCCGGTGTCGCCCATGAGGTAGAAGGACGTCGTCTTTTCCGTGATGCCGAAGGAGCTGATCGTGTCCTCGAAGAACGCTTCGTTCGGATTCGCGACGCCCCCAGCGCCCCACAGTGTGCTCAGGTAGGTCGACGGATTCGTCATTCCGCCCACGTGCGGATCCTTCACTGCGATCGTGCCGCTGGCAAAGCTGCTGTAGAGCTTGACGAGATCGGGATTCGACGCGCCAGCGCTTCCCGGAGGCAACGTGCCTGCAATCGAGAACGGAATGGTCGCGTAGCCGGGATCGGAGTAATAGATATTCGTCCCGCTCTGTCCGGGTATGTCCGAAATGCAGCAGTTGCCCGCCGAGGTGCCGGCGGGTGCGCCGCCCGTACCGAGCGTTGCCGCATCGATCAGGAAGCGGCCGAAGATCTGATCCACATCCCGCTTAGCGAAGCGCAGGCCGCCCGAAATCGTGAGGCCCTTGCCTGTGTCGAAATGCAGATTGCCCTTGATCGCCGTGTTCTTCTCGTCCGTCTGGTTGGCCCAGGCCCAGTTCGACTTGAACGTCGTGTAGGCCGGATTCGACAGCAGATCCGTATAGCCGAACGCGTCGGGGTAGCTGACCGTCGGCAGGCCAGAGGTGCCGCCATTGGTCCAGTTGAACGCGTAGCCGTGGTTGCCCGTGTCGCAGGCCGCGCCGCCATTGTCGCAACCCGGAGCCGCGGGAGACGTTGGCGATCCCGTGCCCGCTGCAGTGCGGTAGTTATACAGGCCATGTTCGACGTCGGCCTGCGCAGCCGCGAAGTCACCCGAGGCTTTCGCGTAGGCGAGCGCGAAGTCGCCGCTAAGCGGGCCGCCGCTCTCGAAGGCCGTACTGAACTGGAAGGTGTTCGATTTCGCGTCGAGGTTCTGATAGAGCGTCGCCGTTTCCGCGCCGTTTGCCATGAAGGTGGCTGACTCGACCACGCCATTCGCGTCGATCGAGTACGGTTGCGAGGGATCGATGCCGGGATGCAGCGATCCCACCGGCGAACCCTGGCCGTTGAACCAGACCTTGTTGGAGTACGTGAAGCTCTCGTCCGTCTCGTTCACGTAGAAATAGTTGAAGCTGCTCTTGATCGAATCCGACCATTTGAAGTCGACACCGAGCGTCGCGCCCTTGTTCTTCACCTGCTGATTGACGTCGCTGAGATACGCGAGCTGAGGAATGATGTAGAGCTGGCCGCCAGGCATCGTGCTCAATGTGGCCGTCGACGGCGAACCAGCGTAGGAGCCGATCTGGGCAGCGTCCGTGACACGCCATTCACTGCGATTCTGGTCCTGGAACTGCTTGTCGCGGGTTTTCTCGTCGTCGTACGACAGGCCAACCGTCACGCCGAAGTTGTCGCTGAACTTGAAGCCGCCCACCAACGTCGCGTTCGGAGTCACGCTGCCCTCGGCATCATCCGCCTGCGTGCCGCGAATGTTCGCGGCAAGGCTGAAGCCGTCTTTCTGCGCGAGTGCCGAGCGCGTGATCAGGTTGATCGTGCCGCCGAGCCCGCCTTCGCGGTTCGAGGCATTCGGATTCTTGATGACGTCGATGCCGCCGATCTGTTCGCTCGGGATACCTTCGAGCGAGGCGTACTGGACGTTGCCGCCGTTGCCGCCGCCAGAGGCTTCACCGGAGACGTACATCTCGCGGCCGGTGAGGAACACCTCGCCGTTGAGCGTGATGAGGTTGTTCTGCAGGCCGTCGATGAGTACCTGGGTGCCCTTGCCGCCCGAGCGATTGATCTGCACGCCAGGCAAGCGCTGCAGCGACTCGGCGACGTTCTGGTCGGGCATCTTGCCGATGTCTTCGGCGACGATCGATTCGATCGGCTGATTGGACGCGCGCTTGCGCGCGATGGCGCTCTCGAGCGATGCGCGGTAGCCGGTGACGACCACCTCTTCGATCGTATCGCTACCTTTCGCGGCATCCGCGGCCTGGTCCGCCTTCGACGGAACGGCTGCGCACAGGATGTCGAGTGCGAAAGCGGTCATCAACGCTGCGCGCTGTGCGCGCTTCGTTCGATTCGACATATGGACTATCCCCCCAAGGTTCGAATGAGTGTTGCGGCCTAGCTGGTACAGTTGCTCACAAGCTGTTTTTATTCACGGCGCGGGCGAAACTACTCCCGCGCGGAAGCCAGTGTCAACGACTTTAATAAATCGAATTTATTTATTTCAAAGCCAGACAAACCCTCGCGAGCGATCGATGCGTAATTTTCCGCGCAGATTTTCAGTGATACGATGGCCGTGTCAGAATCAGAGTTAACTAATTAATAGTTAAAGATAAAGTGGAGACCTTCAATGCTTTCAAGGATGCGTTTTCAGACCCGCGTTGACACTGTTGACGGTCAAACAAATTGGGCCGCAAAGGCTGTCACAGGCACGTCGAGCACTCGCTCGTCAGGTGAGATTCAACACAGTCTCGCCGCGCTAATCGCGGGAGCCGTCGCGCTTTTCGGCGGTTGCTCGCCGGCAACGCCGCCATCGGGCGCGGCGGCGGCGGCGCCATCGCCCACGGCCGTGCATCCAGATGCATGGCCTGCCGTGAAATGGCCGCTTGTGGCGGATGCCGCGCTCGAAGCGCGCGTGCAGGAATTGCTGAAGAAAATGACGCTCGAGGAGAAGGTCGGCCAGATCGTTCAGGGAGACATCAACAGCCTGACGCCGGAGGATATGCGCAAGTACCACCTCGGGTCCGTGCTTGCCGGCGGCGGTTCCTCACCGGGCAAGAATGAATTCGCGCCGCCGGCCGAGTGGCTCGCGCTCGCCGACGCGTTCTATGCGGCATCCATCGACAAGAGCGATGGCGGCGCCGGCGTTCCCGCCATCTGGGGAATCGATGCAATGCACGGCCACAGCAACATCATCGGCGCAACCCTCTTTCCGCATAACGTCGGGCTCGGCGCCATGCGGGATCCCGATCTCATTCAACGTATCGGCGAAATCACCGCGGTCGAAGTCCGCGTCACGGGCATCGACTGGACGTTCGCACCGACCGTTACCGTGCCCCAGGACGATCGCTGGGGCCGTACCTACGAGGGCTATTCGGAGAGTCCCGATGTCGTCGCCTCTTACGCGGGCCGCATGGTCATCGGTCTGCAGGGCGAGCCCGGCAAGCCGGATTTCCTCGATGCCTCGCACGTGCTCTCGTCGGCGAAACATTTCCTCGGCGACGGCGGCACGCACGACGGGCGAGATCAGGGCGATGCGCAGGTTTCCGAAAGCGTGCTGAGCACGGTGCACGCCGCCGGCTACCGGCCGGCGGTCGCGGCCGGCGTGCAGACGGTCATGGCTTCGTACAGCAGCTGGAACGGCCTCAAGATGCACGGCGCGCACGATCTGCTCACGGACGTGCTGAAGGGCCGCATGGACTTCCAGGGATTCGTCGTCGGCGACTGGAACGGCCACGGCCAGGTCCCGGGATGCAGCAACGAGAACTGTGCGCAGGCCTTCAACGCAGGACTCGACATGTTCATGGCGCCCGACGGCTGGCGCGGGCTCTATGAAAACCTCGTGAAGCAGGCGCGCGACGGCACGATCACCGCCGCACGCCTCGACGAAGCGGTGGCGCGGATCCTGCGCGTGAAGTTCCGCGCGCACGTCTTCGAGGAAGGCCCGCCGTCGAAGCGGCCGCACGCTGGGAAATTCGAACTTCTCGGCAGTGCCGAGCACCGGGCCGTTGCGCGGCAGGCCGTGCGCGAATCCCTGGTGCTCCTCAAGAACAACGGCGCCGTGCTGCCGCTGAATCCCGGCAAGCGCGTACTGGTCGCGGGCGACGGCGCCGACAATATCTCGAAGCAGTGCGGCGGCTGGACCATCACCTGGCAGGGCACGGGCCTCACGAACCGGCAGTTCCCCGGTGCGACCTCCATCTGGAAGGGGATTCAGGCTGCCGTCACGGCGGCAGGCGGCCATGCGGAGCTTTCCGCCGACGGCAAGTACAAGGCGAAGCCCGAGGTCGCCGTGGTCGTATTCGGCGAAGACCCCTACGCGGAATTCCAGGGCGATCGGAAGGTGCTGAGCCTGCCCGGTACGGCGACCCGGCATCTCGAGATGATGCGCAAGTTCAAGGCGGACGGCATTCCCGTCGTCGCCGTGTTCCTTTCCGGCCGCCCGCTCTGGGTGAATCGCGAACTGAACCTGTCGTCCGCATTCGTCGCGACGTGGCTGCCGGGCTCCGAAGGCGCGGGAGTCGCCGATGTGCTCTTCCGCAAGGCGGATGGCAGCATCGCCAACGATTTTCGCGGCCAGCTCGCATTCTCGTGGCCGCGCAATGCCGCAGCCGTGCCGCTCAATATGGGTCAGCCGAACTACGATCCGCTCTTCCCGTTCGGCTTCGGGCTCACCTACGCCAAGGGCCAGGAACTCGGCGACCTGCCGGAAGAATCAGGGGTTTCGGCGGAGCTCATGTCGACGGGCCTGTACCTCGATCATGGCGATCCGGTGCAGCCCTGGTCGATTCAAGTCACGGACGGCGCCGAGGACATCACGCGCATCACGACGATGCCGGCGACCGCAGTCGGCGGGCGTGTGGAAGTGTCGGCCGCGAAGGACGAGGACGGCACTGCGCGGCGCTTCCTCTGGAAGGGCGGCGGCACGGCGATCGTCGAAGTGTCGGCCGTCACGTCGGCGGACGTTTCGCGCGAAACGAATGGCGACGTGCTGCTGCTCGTTCGCCTCAAGCGTGACGGCACGCCATCCGCACCGGTGACAGCGACGATGCGCTGTGGAGCGAAGTGCGCCGGCACGATTGCGTTCGACGCAGCGCTCGCCAGCGTGCCGAACGGCAAGTGGCAAACGATCGGCGTGCCGCTCAAATGCTTTCAGCGTGCGGGCGCCGACGTCGCGAAGATCGTTGCCCCGCTCGCGATCGGCACAACGGGCACGCTCGACCTGAGTGTCTCGCACGTGGCGCTCGGCACCGTCGCCGACCAGGTGGCGGCCTGCCCCTAGGCGGCCGCGGGAGTCAGCGATTCAGGTCCTGCGGGCCTCGATCGCCGACTCCATCGATTCGAGCTCGACGCCGCGCGTTTCCGGAAAGAACGCCGCGACAACGACGAACTGCAGCGCCATGCAAGCCGCGAAGAACACGAACGGCAGCGCCCGCGTATGCGCGGCGACGTACGGAAACGCAAACTGCAACACCGCGTTCATGGCCCAGTGCGTGGCGCTGCCGATGCTCTGTCCCCGCGCCCGAACGGCCGTCGGAAAGATCTCGCTGAGATACACCCAGATCACCGCGCCCTGCGAGAACGCGAAGAAGCCGATGAAGCCGGTCAGCATCCAGATGAGCAGCGATTGCCCGTGCTGGGTGCCCATGATCACGGCGACGCCCGCCTGGGCGAGCGCCGTACCGACCGCACCGATGAGGAGCAGGCGCTTGCGGCCAACCTTGTCGATGACCGTAAGCGCCAGCAGGGTGGCGGCGAGATTCGCGGCGCCGATCGCGACGGCCTGCAGATCGCCCGACCAGCTGGAAAATCCCGCGGCCGCGAAGATGTCGTTCAGGTAGTAGAGGATCGAATTGATTCCGGAGAGCTGGTTGAACATCGCGAGCACGATCGCAAGCACGATCGGGCGGCGATGGCGCTGCCACGAGAGCCTCGCGTGCCCGGCCCCGCTGGCTGCGCGCCTGAATTCCTCGATCATCGGCGCCGGGTCCGCGATGCCCAGCTGTTTCAGGCTCGTGGCAGCTTCGTCCAGCCGCGCGCGCAGCACGAGCCAGCGCGGGCTCTGCGGAATCGTGTAGAGCAGGATCAGGAACAGGGCCGCCGGAACGGCAGCGACCGCGAGTTTCCAGCGCCAGGCGTCCGCGCCGCCCGTGAGCTGCTGGACGATGAAGTTGCTGACATAGGCCAGCAGGATCCCGAGCACGATGTTGAACTGGAAGAGCCCCGTCAGCGCTCCCCGGCGATTCGCCGGCACGATCTCCGTGATGTAGACGGGAACGAGCACGGAAGATCCGCCGATCGCGATGCCGCCGATGAAGCGGAATGCGATGAAGGAGCCGAGACTCCAGGTGAATGCACAGCCGACCGCCGAGATCACGTACAGCAATCCGACGACCTTCAAGGTATCGCGGGTGCCGAACCGGTCGCCCGGCATACCCATGACCAGCGCACCGATGAGAGTGCCGACGAGCGCGCTTGCAATGGCGGCCCCGAACCAGGGATCGTCGGCCGCGAGCACGAACACTTCCCGCAGCGATCGCGTGACGCCGGAGATCACCGCCGTATCGAATCCGAACAGCAAGCCCCCGAGACTCGCGACGATAACGGTGCCGAGATGCCTGCCCGCGATCATTCTCGTTGTCCTTCTGCCGCAAGAAGCGCGGGCATATTAAATTAAAATGATTGCATTATTCGCCTATAGTGGCGGCGTCACGCACCCGGGGGATGCCGATGACGCTCGCCAATCGCCTTTATTTCATGGCCTTCCTCGCTGTGATCGCGGCGATTCCACTCACGACCGGTGCGACGCTGCCGCCGGGTCCGGCCGCGAATTTCGGTCCCTACAACGCGACTTTCCTCGACGGCGGCATCGGCATCACGCGGCCGCTCGCCGCTGCGGCCCCCGTCTTGAAGGCCGATGCCCCCTGGTCATTGAGGGCCTGGGTCCGTCCAACCGTGCCGCCGATGGGCACTATTGTCCTTGGCGGGATCGGCGACGCCGGTGCGGACGCCTGCCGATGCCTGATCCTGGACAGCGGCAAGCTCGCCATCTCGCTGGGCGATGGCAAGCGCCTCGGTTCGCCGGCCACGCTCGAGGCCGGCGCCTGGCGCGCCGTCAGCGCATCCTACGACGGCAAGACGGCGCGCCTGTTCGTCGACGGCAAGGAAGTCGCCGCGCAGAAACTTGCGTCGGTGCCGGTTCCACCGACGATGCTCGTTGCGCCGGACAGTCTCACCCGCATCGGCGCGCGCCACTTCGGCGGATCACTCGCGCTGTTCGAACTGCGCGATACGCCGATGAGCGCAAGCGACGCGCGCGACTTCGCGACCGCCCGGCCGGACTTCGATCTGATCGTTTTTCATCAGGTCGGCGTCGGCTGGCCGTGGCAGCTCAAGGCGTGGCGAGGGCTGCAGGAACCGCAGGATCCCTGGACGCTGCCGAAGGGCAAGGCGCCCTTCAGCAAGCCGGTCGCGCAACCCGCGAACGCCACACCGGGCCTCAAGGCGACGGACGTAAACACGTGGACGGTCGGCGCCTGGCGCCTCATCGAAGCGCCGAAGGTCAGCGGCGACGGCGCAAATCTGTCGCAGCCGGGATTCAACGACGCGAATTGGTACGTCGCGACAGTGCCAGGCACGGTGCTCACGACATTGATCGATCGCGGCGTATATCCGGACTACGACTACGGCCTCAACAACCTGGCGATCCCGGAAAGCCTCGCGCGGCAGGACTACTGGTATCGCTCGACGTTCGATGGGCCCGCTGCGCTCGCCGGCCGCGACCTGACGCTGACTTTCAAGGGAATCAATTACGCGGCGGAAGTCTGGTTGAACGGGACGAAGCTCGGCTCGATCCGCGGCGCCTTCATCCGCGGACGCTACGACGTCAGTGCGATTCTGAAGACCGGCGCGCGCAACGTGCTCGCGGTGCGCGTCTCACCGCCGCCGCATCCGGGCATTCCGCACGAAGAATCGATTGCTGCGGGCCCCGGCGAAAACGGCGGCAACGTGGCGCTCGACGGGCCGACGTTCGCCGACACCGAAGGCTGGGACTGGATCCCGGGCATCCGCGATCGCAACACCGGCCTCTGGCAGGGTGTCGAGCTCGCGGCCAGCGGGCGCCTGCAGCTCCTCGACCCGCAGGTCATCACGCAGTTGCCGCTGCCGAAGCTCGACCGCGCGGACATTTCCATCCGCTTGTCCGTCGACAATCGCGGCGCATCCGCGGCTTCCGCCGTGGTCGAGGCGAAATTCGACACCGTAGCCGTTCGCAAGAGCGTGTCGATTCCGCCGGGCCACAGCGAGATCGTGCTCACGCCCGCAGAATTTCCGCAGCTTGCGGTGGCCAATCCGCGGCTCTGGTGGCCGAACGGCTACGGCGAGCAGAACCTCTACCATCTCTCGCTCAGCATTTCCGGGAGCGATGGCGTCGTGTCGGACACCAGGACGCTGCGCTTTGGTGTCCGCGAATACACCTACGAGCTCTCGCTCTTCGCGCAGGACGGTCAGCTGAGACGAGTGGAAGTCGATCCGACCGCCGGCAGCGCTCGCGGCGAACGACTCGTCGACGTGCGGCACGAGGCGATCAAACAGAGTCCGCGCGGCTGGGTCGAATCGCTGACGCCTGAAGGTGAGACCTCGCCGGCCGTTCGACCCGTCGACAGCGTCGAACTCACGCCCTATCTCGTGATCCGGGTGAACGGCGTGCGTATCGCCGCGCGCGGCGGCAGCTGGGGCATGGACGATTCGCGCAAACGCATCTCGCGCGAGCGGCTGGAGCCCTACTTCAAGCTGCACAAGGCCGCGAATCTCAACATCATCCGCAACTGGATGGGCACGAACACCGAGGACGTCTTCTACGACCTCGCCGACGAATACGGGCTCATGATCCTGAACGACTTCTGGGCGTCGACGCAGGACTTCCAGGTCGAGCCGCAGGATCCGGCGCTCTTCATCGCGAATGCACGCGACACGATCCTGCGCTACCGCAATCATCCGTCGATCGTCGTTTGGTTCGGCCGCAACGAAGGCGTGCCGCAGCCGGTGCTCAACGAGGGACTCGCCGAGCTCGCTGCAACGCTCGACGGCACGCGTCACTACACGGGGAGTTCCAACAACATCAACCTGCAGGGCAGCGGCCCCTACAACTACCGGCCGCCGGAGAAATACTTCACGGAGCTCGCGCAGGGTTTTTCCGTCGAAGTCGGCACGCCCTCGCTCGCGACCCTCGAATCGATTGAAGCGACGGTACCGAAGGAAGACCGCTGGCCGATCAGCGACACGCTCGCGTATCACGACTGGCATTTCGGCGGCAACGGCGACGTTGCGAGCTTCATGCAGACGCTTGGCGTCCAGTTCGGCGAAGCGACGAGCCTCGAGGATTTCGAACGCAAGGCGCAGATGATGAACTACGTCACCTACCGCGCCCTCTTCGAGGGCTTCCTTGCGGGTCTGTGGACGAAAAACAGCGGACGGCTCCTCTGGATGACGCACCCGTCCTGGCCGAGCAATCACTGGCAGATCTACAGCTCGGACTACGACACGCACGCGTCGTATTACGGCGTGAAGAAGGCGTCCGAGGCCGTGCATGCGCAGATGAATCTGCCCGACTTTCGGCTCGCGGTGATCAATTCGACGCGCGAGGCACGCGCTGGGCTCACGCTCGAGTCGCGCGTGCTTTCGCTCGATGACAAACTGCTGTTGGAGCGCAAGGACGCTGTCAACGCAACCGCTGATGCCGTGACGAACCTGGGCGCTCTAGACCTTGCGCCGCTCCTCGCGCAAGAAGGCCTCGTGCTCGTGACACTTCGGCTCACCGACTCCGCCGGAGCGCTGGTCTCCGGGAATTTCTACTGGCAGGGGCGCGACGAGGCGAGCTATCGCAAGCTCAACGACCTTGCGCAGCAACCCGTCGGTCTCAGTGCCCGATCCGTTCGAGTCAGCGATGAGATGGTCGTCACGGCCCAGCTCGAGAACCGCGGGTCCCAGGCTGCGCTCGCCGCGAAGCTGACACTGGTCGATGACACGGGGGCGAGGATCCTGCCGGCGCTCTACAGCGACAACTACGTCTCGCTGTTGCCGGGAGAATCCAGGAGCGTCGAGATTCGCTATCCGGCCCATCTCGGGAGCGCGGCCAGCCTCAACCTCCGCGGATGGAACGTGAGGCCGGGCACGACGCTCGTGCGGGCGCTGCGCTGAACGGCGCGAGGCAGGGACTATTGGTCCTCGAGTGCCGTCGGATTCGGTGTCGCCGCCCCGATTCGGGTGAGCGTATTGCGATCCGTGTGCGCAAACGGCTCTTTCTGGCCGTGCACGAGCAATGTCGTCGTCTGTTCGTAGGACCAGGTATCGGGGCCGTCGATCGTGACCCGGATGCGGTAGTCCGTCGTCGTAAACGCCTGCTCGAGGAAATCCGCCGAGCAGATGCCGAAGCTCGTCGAGCCGCGTTTCGCACTAAGCTCGAAACTCTTCGCATCGGGAGCCGCCTTGCCGACCGCCATCGCCACCTGCGCGCGCGGAATCGCGAGTGTCAGGATCACCGTGCCGCTCGCAGGCTCCCAGAGCCAGAAGCCGACCTGATCGTGAAACGCCTCGACCTCTCCCGGCTTGACGATGCGCGTGCTGTAGCGCAAGCCGTAGTAAAGCTGCGGGCCATTGGCCTGCGGGTCGATCGGCTGCAGCTCGTAGCGCTCGATAAACGCCTGGCGCTCGGGCCCTTCGGCCTTGGGGCTGACGTCGAGTCCCCGCTTGCCCTCGAAGATTCCCGCCATGGGCCCGAGGGGCCCAAGATTTTTCAGGGTGTCGTGATCGACGTCTTCGGGTTCGGTGAAGATGTCGTCGGGAATGCTCTTCATTTGAGTCCTTCAGGCCGGGTCGATCACCGGCACCGGCTCGCCGCGCCAGCGGAAGCGATAGGTCTTTCCCTTGCGGAGGTGCGTTACCAGTGCCGGCCGAAAACAGACGATACACGTGCCGCCCTCGTTCCGTACGCTCGGATACACGACACCGAGCGAGCCCGCATCGAGCAGCCGTTCGGCGAGTGCCTGCGACTCGACGTAGCTCGACGGGTGCAGGCACCCGTCGAACGCGGACGCCTCGCGCAGGTCGTGAAATTCGCCGTTGAAATCCGCCTGGTAGTCGTCGAACGTCACCTCGTCCTCGAACCGCCCGACTTCCGCGAGCTGCACGCTCTTGTGGAACGCGACCTCCGCTTGCGCCGTCTTGAGTTCAAAGCCGGCGTACCAGGCACCGCGATCCGGCCCATTGAAGCGGCTGCCGAGCGGATGCGCATGGGTGAACACGGCGTTCACGATGCGGTACTGCGGGACGCCGAATACGAGCTCGTGCACGCCGATGCCGGGCAGCCGGTCGTTCTCCGCGAGCAGCCGGTCGTTCGTCGCGTTGTCGAGATCAAAGAGGTCTCCGAGGTGCGCATCGTTGTCCGCAATGCGCGCAAGCGCGCTGCCTTCATCGCCGTACTTCGACGGGATCAGGCGATGCGTGTCGCGCCGGCGCAGGCGCGAAGTCGCCGGGACCGGCGCACTTGCGGCCCGACGCTCGGTCAAGCGCCGCCCCGCCGGGCGTCGAGGAGCCGCCGCACCGTCAGCATGGCCGGCGTTCCTCCCGCGATCAGGTAGGCAATCGGCGTGAGCCCCGCAAAGATGCGGTTGGTATTCGGCAGCTGCACCCAGTCGTCCGCGAGTTTCTTGCCGTGCAGGATGTTGAGCGCCTTGAAGATGCCGACCAGATACGAAACGCGTAGCAGCTTGTCCGCGTCGAGCACGCGGTTGCCCGGGGCCTTCTTCATTTCGTAGAAAGGACCGTTCGTGACGCCGCCAAGGAGCTGGCGCGCATCCTCATCGCGCACCTCCCAGCGCTCCATGATGTTGAAGAAGGCCTTGAGGGCCGAGGGACCGAGGCGCTCGCGCTCGGCCTTGGAGCTGAGGTCGACGAGCGGCGACGGCTCGTAGCGCGTAACGGGGTACTTGAAGAGCTGTGTCCGGGCGGCCATGGCTTCTCCTTCTCAGGAGAATATATACTCCTGATCAGGAGACTACAAGTTCGCGACCACCGCCAGGCCCACCTCGACATTGCCCCGGATCGCGTTCGAGTACGGGCAGACCTGGTGCGCACCCTCGATCAACCGGCCGGCGTCGGCCTGCGAGAGGCCCGCCACGGTCGCCGTCAGCTGTACTTTGAGGCCAAAACCGCCCTCGTCCCGCGTGCCGATGCCGATTTCGGCCTTGATCTCGACGCCCTTGGGGCTCAGCAACTTCGGCACGGACAGGTTCACGTCGACGAGCCCATCCGCCGATCGCGTGTGTCCGTTGCGGCCGCCGACGGCGATGGCGTAGGTTGTATAGAGAACTTTGACACCATTCGAGCCTCCTTTGGTCGATCTGAACGGCAAACTCCGCTTACACAGTGCATTCAAGCACTCGATCGAGCATATCGGCAACGAAAGGTCGCCCGTCCTCGTCATCGACAATTTCCTTTCGGATCCAGAGGTCCTGATCGACTTCGCAGCGGCGCATGCACAGTTCGAATCCGTGTCCAATGCCTTCTATCCGGGCGTGCGCGCGCCCATTCCCCCTATTTACAGTTTTGCCGCACGCTCGTTCCTGAGCGACCTCATCAGCGACACCTTCGGCCTCGGCGGCAACCGGGTGACGAAGGAGTTGTCACACTTCTCCCTGGTCACGACGCCGCCCGCGCGCTTGCACGTACTGCAACGCCTGCCGCATTTCGATCACACGGACGACAAGCAACTCGCCCTCCTGCACTACTTGTGCCCGGCGAAACATGGCGGGACCTCGTTCTATCGACACCGGGCGACCGGTTTTGAAACCATCCGTCCCCATCGGCTGGCCGATTATCGAAGGGTGCTCAACGCCGAGTTGACGGCGCTTGGCCTGCCGCCCCCGGAGTACCTGCGCGGCGACAATGCCATGTTCGAACGCATCGCCTCGTTCGAGGCCGTCTTCAATCGCGTGCTGGTCTACCGCAGCATCACCCTGCACAGCGGCGACATCCCGCCCGGTTTCGCCGGTGAGGCCGATCCGCGAACCGGGCGCCTCACCGCGAATACATTTTTCTTCTATCGATGAGGCGCGTCAGGCCGGGCCTTAACGCCCGGCACGGCAGTTCCTTGCGATGAACTCCGCGTGCGTCGGCATCGCATCGACCGTCTGGCGAATCACGGTCTTGAGGTGGAGCAGCCGGCGCCGCGTCTCCTCTTCCGGCATGACATTGGCGAGCGGATCGTAGCGCTTTGGCCAGATGTTCTGGCCGGTCAGCACGGACAGCCAGTTCGATTCAACGAAGAGTTCGGAGTCGTGAAAAGCTACGCGCCCGCTCGACTGGAAAAGGCGCATGCGGTACGCGAGCGACTCGGGGATCGACATGTGCTTGCAGTATTTCCAGAGCGGCTGGTCCTCGCGCTCGGTGGCAAAATAATGGAGCGTGATGAAGTCGCGGATGCGCTCGTATTCCAGGATCTGCAGGCGGTTGTACTCTGCTTCATCCATTGGATCGAAGCTGCGATCGGGAAATATCGCCGCGAGCTGCGTGACGCCGCTCTGGATGAGGTGGATGCTGGTCGATTCGAGCGGCTCCATGAACCCGCTCGCAAGCCCGAGCGCAATGCAGTTCCTGTTCCAGAACTTGCGCCGCCGGCCCGTCGTGAACTTCAGCACGCGCGGCTCCGCCAGTGCCTTGCCATCGAGGTTCGCGAGCAGCGTCGCCGCCGCCTCATCGTCGCTGATGAAGCGGCTGCAAAACACGTAGCCGTTGCCGATCCGGTGCTGTAGCGGGATACGCCATTGCCAGCCCGCCGCGTGCGCCGTCGAACGCGTGAAGGGCGTGAGTTCCCCCGCGCTCTCGCACGGCACCGCGACCGCCCGATCGCACGGCAGCCACTGCGTCCAGTCCTCGTAGCCCGTCTTGAGCGCCTGCTCGATGAGAAGCCCCCGAAAGCCCGAGCAGTCGATGAAAAGATCCGCCTCCACCCGGGTGCCGTCGTCGAGCTTCAGCGCCTGGATGAAGCCGTCCTCCCCGCGCAGCTCCACATCCACCACCTTGCGCTCGAGCCGCACCACCCCGCGCGCTTCGGAGTACTTGCGCAGATACTGCGCGTACAACCCCGCATCGAAGTGAAAGGCGTAGGAGAGGCTCGACAGCACCAGCCTCGGATCCTCGGGTGGGCGAATGAATTTCCCAAGGTACGCTGCCGTCGCCGAGACGGAATAGTCGCGCAGCGGCGTCGGGTCGCCCAGCGCGCGGAGCCTCAGCCAGTGGTGATGGAACGCCACCCGCTCGATCGACGTCCCGTATCGGCCGAAGGGATGAATGTAGACGTGACCGGCGCGCGACCAGTTCCGGAACTCGATGCCGAGCTTGAACGTGGCCTGCGTGTGCCGGATGAAATCATTCTCGTCGATCCCGAGCAGCAGGTTGACCATGCGGATCGTCGGAATGGTCGCCTCGCCGACACCGATCGTGCCGATCTCGGGCGACTCGATCGTCGTGATCCGGCACTGGCCGTCCTTCAGTACGCGCGCGAGCATCGCCGCCGCCATCCAGCCGGCGGTACCGCCGCCGACGATCGCCACGCTTCGAATGCGATTGTCCGGGGAGCTCATTTACGATCGACGCGCGAATGCGGCTCGGCGCGACAATGCCGCGCAATGTAGTCCGCGTGCTTCGGCGCGGATTCGGCTGCCCGCTGCAGGGTCGCGCGCATCTCGCCGAGGTTGCGCCGCAATTCGTCCGGATCCAGTTGATCGGTGAGCGGATCGTGGTGCTCCGGCCAGACCTGCTGGCCGAGAAACACGGCAAGCCAGCTCGTCGTTGCGAAGAGTTCGCCCAGGTGCCGCATGACCCGGCCGCTCGTGCGGAACTGCTCGATCTTGTACGCCAGCGGCTGCGGAATCGGCATGTCGCCGCAATACTTCCACAGCGGAGCATCGTCGCGCCCGGTCGCCTTGTAGTGCAGGATGATGAAATCGCGGATGCGCTCGTACTCCGTAGTTGCGAGGCGATTGTATTCGTCGATAAGCGCCGGCGCGAAGCTGCGATCCGGAAAAAGGTTCATGAGGTGCGTGAGTCCTTTCTGGATGAGGTGGATGCTGGTCGATTCGAGCGGCTCCATGAACCCGCTCGCAAGCCCGAGCGCAATGCAGTTCCTGTTCCAGAACTTGCGCCGCCGGCCCGTCGTGAACTTCAGCACGCGCGGCTCCGCCAGTGCCTTGCCATCGAGGTTCGCGAGCAGCGTCGCCGCCGCCTCATCGTCGCTGATGAAGCGGCTGCAAAACACGTAGCCGTTGCCGATCCGGTGCTGTAGCGGGATACGCCATTGCCAGCCCGCCGCGTGCGCCGTCGAACGCGTGAAGGGCGTGAGTTCCCCCGCGCTCTCGCACGGCACCGCGACCGCCCGATCGCACGGCAGCCACTGCGTCCAGTCCTCGTAGCCCGTCTTGAGCGCCTGCTCGATGAGAAGCCCCCGAAAGCCCGAGCAGTCGATGAAAAGATCCGCCTCCACCCGGGTGCCGTCGTCGAGCTTCAGCGCCTGGATGAAGCCGTCCTCCCCGCGCAGCTCCACATCCACCACCTTGCGCTCGAGCCGCACCACCCCGCGCGCTTCGGAGTACTTGCGCAGATACTGCGCGTACA
>Ga0137409_10000006_pt2 | contig 139328 bp, 143 predicted proteins | sample CZODoug1_16funga_FD_122059 | JGI IMG/M metagenome (GOLD analysis project Ga0137409, IMG submission 122059) | Vadose zone soil fungal communities from Angelo Coast Range Reserve, California, USA - CZODoug1_16fungal (Hybrid Assembly) | ecosystem: Environmental > Terrestrial > Soil > Vadose zone... | reverse complement strand
TGGCGATGGTCTCGCACGAGCTGCGCACCCCTTTGAACGCGATCTTGGGTTGGGCGCACCTGATGGAGCAGAGCCGTGACGATCGTGAGGTCGCCGCGCGCGGCCTCGACGTGATCTTCCGCAACACGCGTGTGCAGGCCCAGCTGATCTCGGACCTGCTCGACATGACCCGCATCGTCTCCGGCAAGTTGCGGCTCACGATCGAGAAGGTCGACATGAAACCGCTCGTCGAAGGCGCGATCGAGACGGTGCAGCAATCGGCCGAGGCTAAGCGCATCACGATCCGCCGGCGGATCGAGGCCGCGGGCGCGATCGCGGGCGACCCGGGACGGCTCCAGCAGATCATCTGGAATCTTTTATGGAACGCCGTGAAGTTCACGCCCGAGGGCGGCGACATCCTCGTCGGCTTGCGGCAGTCGGGCCACGACGTCGAGCTCACGGTGACCGATAGCGGCGTCGGCATCCGGCCGGAGTTTCTGCCACGCATTTTCGAGCGGTTTCAGCAGGGCAATCCCTCGATCACGCGGCGTTTCGGTGGCCTGGGGCTCGGCCTCGCGATCGTGAAGCACCTCGTCGACCTGCACGGCGGCGCCATCCGGGCAGAGAGCGATGGCGATGGTAAGGGCGCGCGGTTCACGCTGACGTTGCCGACGGGCTCGGCGCTCGTGGAGAGCGCGACGAGGGGCGCGACGACCCCGGTGACCGAACCAGACGCGCTCCAGGGCATGCGAATCCTGGTCGTGGAGGACGAGAAGGACACGCTCGACTTCCTCGCGCGGATGCTCATCGCTCGCGGCGCCGAGGTCGTGGTTGCCACCTCCGCGGTCGAGGCGCTCGCGCTACTGCCGACGGCGCGCGTGAATTTCCTGATCAGCGACATCGGGCTGCCCGACGTCGACGGCTACGAGCTTCTGCGCAGAGTTCGGCAGATGGACGCGAGCGCGGCGGGCGGAATTCCCGCCATCGCGCTCACGGCGTACGCGCGCGCCGAGGATCGGATGCTCGCGTTCCGCGCCGGCTATCAAGCGCACGTCGCGAAGCCCGTGGAGCCGGGCGAGCTGGTGACCACGATCGCCGATCTCGCGAACCTGGCGCGCGTCTGGGGCTCGTCGGGGTGACGCGCGATTTCGGGCAAGGCAGCCGTTCGACGGCGGTCAACGCGGCGCGGGCGCACCGCGGTGCGCCGCCGCGAGCTTGTCGCAGAACGCCAGCGCCGCGGCCGGATCTATCGGCTTGACCCAATGGTCGTCGAAGCCCGCGCCGAGCGCGCGATCGCGATCGTCGTCCTGACCCCAGCCCGTGATCGCCACGAGTGCCACGCCGCGGCCCCACTCGGCCGCGCGCACTGCTCGCGCGACGTCGTAGCCGTTGACCTTCGGCATGCCGATGTCGAGCAGCGCGAGGTGGGGGCGCACGCGCTCGAGCGCCTGCAACGCCTCCGCGCCGTCGTGCACGACTTCGACGCGGTGACCGTCGAGCTCGAGCAGCGCGGCGAGGCTCGTGGCGGCGTCGCGGTTGTCGTCCGCCACGACGATCGCCAGGCCCGCGCCGGCGCGCGCCCGCGCCGCGGTGGGTGCGCCGGACGCGCCGCGCGCGACCCCGCCGGCCGGCGCGAGCGGCAATTTCACGATGAACTCGCTGCCATGGCCGAGCCCCGCGCTGCGCGCCTCGATGGTCCCGCCGTGCAGCTCGACGAGCCCCTTCGCGAGCGCGAGCCCTATGCCTAGGCCGCCCTCCGTCCGCTCGAGCGGCGGCTCGATTTGCACGAACATCTGGAACAGCCGGGTGAGCGATTCCGGCGTGAGGCCCACGCCGTTGTCGACGATCCGCACGAGCACGGCGTCGCCGTCGCGTTGCGCGGCGAGCCCGATCCGGCCGCCGGGCTCCGTATATTTGGCCGCGTTCGTCAGCAGATTGCCGAACACCTGGGCGAGCCGCAGAGGATCTGCGTCGAGCCCAATGGGCTCCTGCGGGAGCGCGATCTCGAGCGAATGCCGGCGCGCGTCGATCAGCGGCCGCGCCATCTCGATGGCGGTGTCCACCACCGCGGCGAGGTCCACGCGCGACATGCGCACCTCGAGCGTGCCGCGCGTGATCCGTGCGACGTCGAGCAGGTCGTCGAGCAGCCGCGCCATGTGCCCGACCTGCCGGTCGATGACCTCGTGGCTCCGGCGGAGCTGCGCCTCGGTGGCGCCGGCGGTGCGTGCGATGGCGGCCGCCTGGCGGATCGGCGCGAGCGGGTTGCGGAGCTCGTGCGCGAGCACTGCGAGGAACTCGTCCTTGCGCCGGTCCGCCTCGCGCAGCGCTCGCTCGGCGGCGCGCGCGGCCGTGGCGTCGCGGAAGACGAGCACGACGCCCAGGACGATGTCCTGGCTGCGCGGATCGACGATCGGCGCGCCGCTGTCCTCGATCGGTGTTTCGACGCCGTCGCGGCGGATCAGCACCGTGTGATTCGCGAGACCGACGATCGCGCCTTCGCGCAAGACCCTGGCGACGGGGCTCTCGATGTTGGCGCGTGTGTTCTCGTTCAAGATGCGAAACACTTCGTCGAGATGCTTGCCCGCGGCCGCGTCGGCGCGCCAGCCGGTCAGCGACTCGGCGATGGGATTCATGAGGCTTACGCGGCCTGCGCCGTCGGTGGCAATGACCGCGTCGCCGATGCTGCGCAAGGTCGTGGCGAGCCGCTGCTCGCTCGCGCGGATGCGGTTGCCCGCGCGCCGCGTGACGTAGACGAGCACGCCCAAGATCAGGATGGCGAGGCCGGTCAACGTGAGGATGCTGCGGCTCGCGGATCGCCGCGCGGCGGCCTCCGTGCGCCGCTGCTGCTCGATGTCGCGATCCTCGGCGAGCTCCATCGTCTCGATCATGGCGCGGATGGCGTCCATCGAACGCTTGCCCTCGCCGCCCTCGACGATCGCGAGCGCGGCGTCGCTCGAGCCGGCGCGCGCGAGCTCGATCGTGCGGGCGAGCTCGGCCGTTTTCGCATCGGCGAGCGCTCGGAGCGCGCGCAGCGAGTCCTGCGCCAGGTCGTCGCCCGAATAAAGCTCCTGGAGCCGCGCGAGGCGTTGCCCGAGCTGCCTCAGCGCGTCTTGGTACGGCTCGAGATATTCCGCGCGTTGCGTGAGCAGGAACCCGCGCTGGCCGGTCTCGGCGTCGCGGATCACGGAGAGGCTCTGCTCGAGCGCGAGCGCCGTATCCTTACTTTGCACGAGCGCCGTCGACGCCGCGGAGAGCGCCTGCATCGACCGGTACGACACGGCGCCCGCGATCAGCAGCACGACCGCAGACAAGGCCAGGGTGGTGCCGACGATCGATCGTGACCGGACCACGAGAGCTCTGCGCTCGCCGCGGCGCGCTACTTCTTGTCGAGGCTCGCGAGCCAGTCGTCGTCGGAGCCGGCGTTCAAATCGTCGAAGAGATAGGTGCCGAGGTAGCGCTCGCCGGTGTCCGGCAGCATCGCGAGCAGCACGGAGCCCGGCTCCGCCCGCTCGGCCGCCTTCACGGCCGCCGCGAGGGTCGCGCCGGCCGAGATGCCGACGAAGATGCCTTCCTCGCGTGCGAGGCGGCGCGCCATCTGCTTGCCTTCCTCGTCCGTCACGGGCAGCAGCTGGTCGAAGACCTTCGGGTTCAGCACGTCGGGCAGAAAGTCCGGCGTCCAGCCCTGGATCTTGTGCGGCGCCCACTCCTTGCCGCCGAGCAGCGACGCGCCCGCAGGCTCGGTGGCGATGATCTTCACCTCGGGGCGCGCGAGCTTGAGCATCTCGCCGGCGCCGGTGAGGGTGCCGCCGGTACCCCAGCCGGTGACCCAATAGTCGAGCCGGCGTGCCGCGAAGTCCTTCAAGATCTCGGGGCCCGTGGTCTGGCGGTGGAACGCGGGGTTCGCGGGATTCTGGAACTGGCGCGCGAGGAACCAGCCGTGCTTCTCGGCGAGCGCCGCGGCGAGCCGGACCATGCCCGTGCCGCGCTCGGCCGCGGGCGTGAGGATCACCTTGGCGCCGAGCGCGCGCATGATCTTGCGGCGCTCCACGGAGAACGTCTCGGCCATCGTGGCCACGAACGGATAGCCCTTGGCCGCGCAGACCATCGCGAGCGCGATGCCGGTGTTGCCCGACGTGGCCTCGACCACGGTCTGCCCGGGCTTGATGGTGCCGCGGCGCTCGGCGTCGAGGATGATCGCGAGCGCGAGCCGGTCCTTGACCGAGCTCATCGGGTTGAATGCCTCGATCTTGACGTAGATCGTGGCGTGCTTCGGCGCAATCCGGTGCAGCTTCACGACCGGAGTGTTGCCGACGGTGTCGAGGATGCTCTCGTAGATCATGGAGCCCGCCTTTGGTTCGCTTGAACCGCTCTTTCGCTTCGATCGGCGTCTTTGATCGTCAAAGGGCCTGATCGGTTCAGTAGCTTACACGAGCGCGCGTCTCGGCCGACTCGGCGCCGAACACTTCGACCTTGCTCGGCTCGAACCAGCCGTAGCGCTCCGCGAAGCGCGTGGTCTCGCCGACGATCAGCAGCGCGGGCGGACGGATGGCGAGCGCGGCCTGCGCGTCGCCCAGCGACCGCAACGCGGTGCGCACGACGCGCTGCCGCGCGGTGGTGCCGCTCTCGACCACGGCCACCGGCGTGTCGGGATCGTGGCCGTGCGCGATCAGCCCGGCCGCGATCTCGGCGTACTGCGCCACGCCCATGTAGAGCGCGAGCGTCTGCCCGGGCCTGAACTCGGTGAGCACGGCGCCGCGCTCGTCCTGCGTGTGACCGGTGGTGAGCAGCACGGCCTGCGCCACGCCGCGCAAGGTCAGAGGGATGCCCGCGTACGCGGCGCAGCCTTCCGCCGCCGACACTCCGGGCACCACTTGGAAGCGCAGCCCGGCGGCCGCGAGCGCCTCGAGCTCCTCGCCGCCGCGGCCGAAGACCAGCGGGTCCCCGCCCTTCAGACGGCACACCCGCTTGCCCGACTGCACGAGGCGAACGAGCAGCCGGTTCAGCTGCTTTTGCGTGATCGACGGCCGCCGCGGCGTCTTGCCGACCGAGATTAGCTCCGCGTCGCGCCGCGCGTAGCTCAGGAGCTCGGGCGCGACCAGCCGGTCGTAGAGCACCACGTCGGCGCCCGCGAGCAGCTGCCGGCCCCGAATCGTGATCAAGTCGGGGCTGCCGGGGCCGGCGCCCACGAGGTACGCCTCGCCGCGGCGCGTGCCGGCCGTGTCCGCCGTGTGCCCCCCGGTATCGGATCGCCAGCCGGCGAGCGCCTTGCCGAGCGCGTCGTCGGCCGCCGCGTCGCGGCCCGCGAACGCGTGCTCGGCGACCTCGCCTTGGATCACCCGCTCCCAGAATTGCCGCCGCTCCGCGACGTCGGGCACGGCCGTGCGCACGCGCTCCCGCCAGCTTCCGGCGAGCTCGGCGAGCGCGCCGAGCCGTGCGGGCAGCAGCGTCTCGATCAGTCCCTTGACCCAGCGCGCGAGCGTCGGCGACCGGCCGCTGCTGCCGATCGCGATCGTCACCGGCGAGCGGTCGACGATCGCCGGCATCACGAACGAGCACAGGCTCGGATCGTCGACGACGTTGCAGAACCGCATGGCGGCGGCGGCGGCCGCGGCCACGTGCGTGTTGACGGCGCGGTCGTCGGTGGCCGCGACCACGAGCCAGTAGGCCTCGAGCGGCTGCGACTCGTAGCGCGCCGCGAGGTGCTCGATCTCGTCACGGGCCGCGAGCGCTCCGAGCGTCTGGCTCTCGAGCGCCGGCGCGATCACCGTGACGTCGGCGCCCGCCTCGCGCAGCAGCGTGACGCGCCGCTCCGCAAGCGCGCCGCCGCCGACCACGAGGCAGCGCTTGTGCTTCAAATCCGTGAATAGGGGGAGGTGGCGCATGCGGTTTTCGGCTGTCTCGCGGCACGATACCGCGCCGCTCCGAACCGAAACAACACGATGTCGTTCTGCGGTTATAGCGGGCTGCTATAACTTTCGCCGGGACTCATCGGACGCGGCGCCGGCGCCGCCCGCGGCCCTTCGAAAACGGGCCTGGAAGCCGCGCCCCCGGCCGGTTGACACCCCGATCTAACCAATGGTTATATAGCTCGAAGCAGCCGCCGACTCGACCGAGGACGCGGCTTTTTCATCCCCGTTCGAGGCCCGAAGCCCCCGGTGACGTTAAAACAGCTCAAGTATCTCGTTGGCATCGCCGACAGCGGCCTGAACATCACGTCGGCGGCCGAGCGCCTGTTCACGAGCCAGCCCGGCATCAGCAAGCAGCTGAAGCAGCTCGAGGCCGAGCTCGGCGTCCAGCTGTTCACGCGCAAGGGCAAGAGCCTGGCGGCGATCACGCCGGCCGGCCGCGAGGTGATCGCCCGGGCGCGCAAGATCCTGCGCGAGGTCGGCAACATCACCAGCCTCGCGAGCGACCTCACTGCCGAGCTCGACGGCACGTTGTCGATCGCGACCACGCACACGCAGGCGCGCTACGTGCTGCCCGAGGTGATCCGCGCGTTCCGCGAGCGCTATCCGCGCGTCGATCTCGAGCTGCACCAAGGCACGTCCGAGCAGATCGCGGAGCTCGTGAGCACCAACAAGGTCGACTTCGCGATCGCCACGGGGTCGCAGGACCTGTTCTCGCACCTCACGCTGCTCCCGATCTACCACTGGCACCGGATCGTGCTCGTGCCGAAGCAGCATCCGCTCGCGAAGCAGGACAAGCCGCTCGACATGTCATCGCTCGCGGACTATCCGCTGGTGACCTACGTGTTCAGCGGCACCAGCGAGTCGTCGTTCAAGCGCGCGTTCCGCGACCAGGGGCTCGAGCCGCGGGTCGTGTTCACGGCGCGCGACGCCGACATCATCAAGACTTACGTGCGCATGGGCATGGGCGTCGGTGTGATCGCCTCGATGGCGTTCGAGTGCACCGACCGCGAGGACTTGACGGCGATCGACGCCAAGGATCTGTTCCCGCGCGTCACGACCTGGATCGGCTTTCCGCGGGACATGGTGCTGCGCGGCTACATGGTCGACTTCATCCATCTGTTCGCGCCGCACTACGCGACGCGGCTGATCCGCGACGCCGCGCGCGCGCAGTCGCAGGACGACGTCGACGTGCTCGTGAAGGAGATCGCTCTACCCCTCAAGGCCGGCTGCGAGCAGGAAGCCCCGAAGTAAGCGGAAAATAGGGACATGTTGCCTTTTCGACGGCGCGCTCCGACGGTCCCATCGAAAAGGCAACATGTCCCTAATTTTCGCGAGCTCGACGCTCTCGTCGAAAAAGTAACCTGTCCCTATTTTCGTTCGAGCTGGAGCTCGAGGTGCGAGCGCACCGCGGGCCATTCGCTCGCGACGATCGAGTAGACGCAGGTGTCGCGCAGCGCGCCGTTCGAGTGGCGCGCGTGGCTGCGCAAGATGCCGTCGAGCTTGGCGCCGAGCCTCTCGATCGCGCGCCGGCTCTGCTGGTTGAAGAAGCCCGTGCGGTACTCGACCGCGATGCAACCGAGCGTGTCGAACGCGTGGCGCATCAACATGAGCTTGCACTCGGTGTTCAACGCGGTGCGCTGCACGCGCTTCGCGTACCAAGTTGCGCCGATCTCGACGCGGCGATTCTCGGCGTCGATGTTCATGTAGGTCGTCATGCCGCAGCAGCGGCCCGCGCCGTCGAGCACGGCGAACGGCAGCATCGAGCCCTTGGCTTGCAGCCCCAAGCGGCGGTCGATCTCGGCCGCCATCCGCTCCGGCGGCGCGATCTGCGTGTACCAGAGCTTCCAGAGCTCGCCGTCCTTCACGGCTTCGCTGAGCTCGTCGAGCCGCGCGTGCGACAACGGTTCGAGCGTCGCGTGCGTGCCGCGCAGCGTTACGGGTTCGGGCCAGGGCATTGTCGGTTCTTCCGTGCCGCTCGAATCCGCGGTGGAGGGTAGCGGCGGAGTCGGCCGGGCGTTACAGGTCGGCGAGGTCGATCTCGTGAATACCGCACTCGCGTTTCAAGCCGAAGAAGCGCGTCTGCTCGACCGTCGTGACCTCTTGGATCGGCTTCGTGCTGTGGTGGTCGCCGATCGAGAGATAGCCCTTCTCCCAGAGCGGGTGATAGGGCAGCGAGTGCTTGGTGAGATAGCGGTGTACGTCGCGATCCGTCCAGTCCGCGATCGGGTGGACCTTCCAGCGGCCGCCGGCCCACTCGAGATACGGGATCTTCGCGCGGCTCTCGGTCTGGTTGCGGCGCAGGCCCGCGAACCAGGTGTTGACGCCGAGCTCGCGCAGCGCGCGGCGCATCGGCTCCACTTTGTTCTCTTGGTTGTAGGCGTTGAGGCCGTCGAGGCCCTGATTCCAACGCTGGCCGTAGCGCGCTTCTTGCCAAGCCGGCGAGATCTCGGCGCGATAGACCTTGAGGTTGATCTTGAGCCGTGCGACGAGGTCGTCGATGAACCGATAGGTCTCCGGGAACAAGTAGCCCGTGTCGACGAGCAGCACCGGAATCTGCGGGTTGATCTGCGCGACCAGATGCAACGATACGGCCGCCTGCGCGCCGAAGCTCGAGGTCAGGACGTGATTGCCGGGCAGGTTCTCGAGCGCCCACTCGACGCGCTGATCGGCCTTGAGCGCGGCAAACTTGCGGTTGCAGTGCTCGAGCGCATGGCTGCGGCTCGCTTCTTCGTCGTAGGCCTTGGCGTCGAACGCGTCGAACGACGAGTCGGTGGCGGTCACCGGAGACTCTTGTTCGACCAAATCCAAACGTGCGTTCATGTGCTGAGTCACTCGAGCCGCCGAAGAGCCCGGGAAGAGGACCGGGCGGTTCTTGGAATTGAGGGATCTAAGGTAAGCGCCGGACTAGTGAACTTGAACGGTTAAGTTCTTATGCCGCTATAGCGAAAGCGCATAAGATTTTCGCGTGCTTTCAACCGCTCGCGAGCACCTCGGCCGCCGCGCGCTCGGCCGATTCCATCGCCCCTTCCATGCCGCGATTCGCGGTCGCGAGATGCTCGCCGCAGAAGTGCAGGCGGCCGTGCGCGCGGCCGATTATGCCTGCGAACCGCGTCACGTCGCCCGGCCGGAAGTACGCCCAGGCGCCGGCCGCGAACCGGTCGGCGCCCCACGAGTGCAGGCCCAGGAGCTCGAGCTGTCCGGCGGCGGCGGGGCGGATCCGCTCGATTGTCTCGATGACGGCGCGGCCCGCGTCTTCGGGCGCCAGCCGGTCGAGCGCCGCCGCCTGGTCGCCCGTGATCCAGGCCGTGAGGCTCGTCACCTCGCCCGGGCGCTCGCGATGCCGCGCCGCGGCGACCATCCCGGCGCGCGAGTCCGTGAACAGGCTCGGCGCGAAACCGTCGGCCTCCCAGAACGGGGTGCTCGGCGCGAGATAGACCTGGGTGAGCGGCTGCGACGGGATCTCGGCGACGGCGGCCGCCTGGTCCGCGGGTAGCTTAGGATCGATCGCGATCCGGCGGAGCACGCCCGGCGGCACGGCGGCGACAACGTGCGCCGCGGCGAACCGGGCGCCGCCGACGCAGCGCACCTCGAGGCCCGTCGACGTTGCAGCCTTTGACGCCGACGTCGACGAGATCGCCGCGACCTCGTGCTCGAGCAGCAGGTCGCCGCGCAGCGCGCCGGCCATCGCCTCGGGAATGCGCTGCACGCCGTCGCGTGCCGTGAGGCCGATCGAATCGTTGGCGGCGTGCGCGCGCTGGCTCCGCGAGAACGCGCCGCGAAACAGCAACAGCAGGGCGGACACGTCGTCCGCGTCGCGGCCGAAGCTCGGGTTCAATCCATAGGCGAGCGCGATGGCGGCGTCGCTCAAGCCGAGACTTCTCAGCCACGCGCGTAGCGAGACGTCGAGCCGCGCGTGCTTCGGTTCGAGCCATTCCTCGGGCGAGCGCAGCGGGTTGTCGCGCATCGTGAGCACGCGGTGATAGCTCCACGGCAGGTGCTGCTTGTCGGGGCCGGGGAACGGATTCCTCGGATGTGTGGGCCAGTCGCGTTGGCGGATGATCTCCGAGCCCAGCGCCAGGTCCTGCTCGCGGAAGAACTCGAGCACCGGCGTCACGTCGACGAGCGGCACGCCGTGCCGTTCGGCCGCCGCGATCACGCGCGTGTAGCCGCCGCCGATGTAGGTTCCGCCCGCCTCGGCGGTGCTGCCCCGCTGGCGCATCGAATGGATCCGCCCGCCGACGCGGGCCTGTGCCTCGAGCACGCAGACACGGAGGCCCGCCGCCTCGAGCGTGAGCGCCGCGTGCAGGCCCGCGAGACCCGCGCCGATCACGATGACGTCGTGGGACATGCGGTTCGAGTCGCTACTGGTCGATCGAAAAGGGATCGTCGACGCCGCCGAGCGACTGCTTCGCGGGACCCGGCCGGCCCGAGAGGCAGCAATCCGGCGCGCAGCGGTCGTGGCTCGGACCGAGCGAGCCGAGCGCACGGCGCGGCGCGTCGGGCGTGAGGCGCTCGACGACGAGCTCGCGCACCATCGCGACGTAAGCCGGGTGCGTGCCGACGGTTGCCGCGCGCACCATGTTCAAGCCGATGCCGCGGGCGATCACGGCGGCCTCGACGTCGAGGTCGAGCACCACCTCCATGTGGTCGCAGACGAAGCCGATCGGGGCGATCACGATCGAGGTCACGCCTTCGGCCCGCGTTTCGCGCAGCGCCGTGCCGATGTCCGGCCCGAGCCAGGGCTCGCGGCCGTACGACGCGTTGTTGCTCTGATAGACGAGCCGCCAGCGCTGATGCTCGAGCGCGTCGCCGACGAGCCGGCAGCTCGCCGCGAGCTGCACCTCGTAGCGCGAGTTGCGCGCCATCGACTCGGGCAGGCTGTGTGCCGTGAACAAGATCGCCGCGCCGGCGCGCTCCTGCTTCGGCAGCGAGTCGAGCGCCGCCGCCACGCGGTCGGTCATCGCCTCGATGAATCCCGGATGGTTGTAGCCCACGCGCAGCTTGTCGATCCGCGGAGCACTCGGCACGGCCTGCACGGCTTCGTAGAGGTCCTCGCGATATTTGCGGCAGCCGCTGTAGGAGCTGAACGTGCTCGTGACGTAGGCGAGCGCGCGGCGCACGCCGGCGTTCGCCATCTGCGTGATCGTGCCGGTGAGCAACGGGTGCCAGTTGCGGTTGCCCCAGTAGATCGGCAGCGCGGGGCCGTGTGCGTCGAGCTCGTGCTGCAGCGCTTTGATGAACGCGCGTGTCTGAGCGTTGATCGGGCTCACGCCGCCGAACGTCTCGTAGCGCTTCGCGACGTGCGCCTTCGTCTCCGGCGACACGCGCAGCCCGCGAAACACGTTGTCGAGGAACGGCGAGACGTCCGCCGGCCCCTCAGGCCCGCCGAACGACACAATCAGCAGCGCGTCGTACCCGGAAATTAGGGACATGTTGGATTTTCCGCGGTGCGGCTCGTGAAAAATAGGGACATGTTGGATTTTCGTTGAAGCTCGTGCGTCGTCCGATCGCGCCGCCGAAAATCAAACATGTCCCTATTTTCCACCTTGCCAGGCGGTTTTGCCGACGAAGAACGGGCCGAGGCTGTCCAAGTACTGCGAGGTCTGCTCGGTTTTACGCATCTCCTGCACGATCGCGGAGAGCGGATGCAGCTTCGGGCCGAGCAGGCCGATGATGAAGTCGTTGTCGTTCTTGTCGAGGCCGTGACAGGCGAGCCGCACGTCGGCTGCATGACCGCCGGCGCCGTAGCGGTGCGCGAGCGTGCCGTGCTCCGCGAGAATCTTCTTCTGGTGCTCGGGCGGCAGCGCTTGGAATCGCTTCGCTCGCTGCAGCGGGTACCAGACGGCCCACTTGCTGTTCGGGTCGAGCAGGCGCCGGCGCGGCCGCTCGAGCAGCGTGTCTTCGAGGTCGGGCTCGTAGCCGATCGAATAGCTGCGGCCGAGCATGTCGAACTCGTGCTTGTGTACGTAGTCCGCGAACGGCCGGTGGCTGAACAGCGCGCGCAGATTCGTCACGAAGTACTCGGGATCCTCGGCCGCGATCATCACGCCGATGCCTTGCGGGTCGTTCGCGTCGACGTAGAGCGCGCCCACCGCGCCGTCCTCCGCGAGCGCCTTCACCGCCGCGTGCGGGTCGAAGCAGCGGCCGAACGCCGTGAACTTCATGAATAGCCGCCGGTCGAGCGAGATCTCCTGGCCGTTGCGGCGGCCCTTCTCGGCGAGGTCGAGCGGCGCGACTTCGGGCGGCGCTCCGGGACGGGTGGTTGTTTCGCTCATAGCTTCTCCGAGTGCACGACCTCGACGAGCGCCTCGACGCTCGCGAGCGGAGTCTGCGGCAGGATGCCGTGACCCAAGTTGACGATATGCCCCCGCGGCGCGGTGGACGCAAGCAGCTCGCGCGCCGCGGCGCGGGTCGCGGCCGGCCCGGCCGTGAGGATCGCAGGCTCGAGGTTGCCCTGCACCGCGCGGTCGGGATAGCGGCGCTGCAGGTCCGCGAGCTCGACGCGCCAGTCGACGCCGAGCACCTCGGCCGGCAGGCTCGCGTAGGCGTCGACCAAGTGCGGCGCGTTCTGCAGAAACAGGATCCGCGGGATCTTCGACCGCCCCATGGCCTCGAGCAGCGTCTGCAAGTGCGGCCGGATCAGCCTCTCCCAGCTCCCGCGCGAGAGGAGCCCCGCCCACGAGTCGAAGACCTGGATCGCGTCGGCGCCGGCCTTGGCCTGCGCGCGCACGTAGTCGATCTGCAGATTCGTGAGCCGCGCGAGCAGCCGGTCGAGTAGCGCGGGCTCGGCGGCGGCGAACGCTCGCAGCGTGGGGAAGTCCTTGGTGCCCTTGCCCTCGACGAGATACGCCGCGAGCGTCCACGGCGCGCCGCAGAAGCCGAGCAGCGCGGTGCCCGCGGGCAGTGCTGCGCGCGTGAGCTCGAGCGCGCGGATGACCTCGGGCGCGATCTCCGCCGGGTCGGGATCGCGGAGCCGCTCGAGGCCGGCGCCGTCGCGGATCGGATTCGCGACCACGGGGCCCGGGTCGAAGTCGAACTCGACGCCGAGTGCCGGCATGGGGCTCATGATGTCCGCGAAGACAATGGCCGCGTCGAGCGGGAACCGCTTGAGCGGCATCAGCGTGACCTCGGCGGCGTGGTCGGGGTCGCCCGCGAGCTCCTTGAAGCTCACCTTCTCGCGGAACGCGCGGTACTCGGGCAGATAGCGGCCCGCCTGGCGCATGATCCAGAGCGGCCGGCGCGGCACCGCCTCGCGGCGCAGCGCTTGCAGCAAGAGCTTCGGCGCAGCTTGCGTCATTGCGGTCACTCGCTTGCGCCGCCGCCGTCGTGCGGCTCGGGCGTGAATCGATAGCCCACGCCGCGCACGGTGTGGAAATGCACCGGCGCCTCCGGGTTGCGCTCGAAGCGCTTGCGCAGGCGCACGATGAAGTTGTCGATCGTGCGCGTCGACGGGAACACCTCGTAACCCCACACGCGGTCCAAGATCTCCTCGCGCGTGACGATCGTGCCCGCGCGCTCCGACAACACCTTCAAGATCATCGCCTCCTTGTGAGTGAGCGCGTGCTCGCCGCCGTCCCAAGCGCGCGCCTCGTATGTCTGGAAGTCGACGCGGTTGCCGCCGAACACGAGCGGCGCGCCGCTCGCCTGGTACCACGAGCTCCGGCGCAGGATCGCCGCGACGCGCAGCAGCAGCTCTTTCAAGTGGAACGGTTTGGCGAGATAGTCGTCGCCGCCGGCCTCGAAGCCGCGCACGCGGTCGGCCACGTCGCCCTTCACGGTGAGGAACAGCACCGGCGTCTGCAGGCCGTCGCGGCGCATCTGCTCGCAGAGCTCGATGCCGTCCATGTTCGGCATCATGACGTCGAGCACGACCAGGTCGAAGCGTTGGTCGCGCACGCGCGCGAGCCCGGCGAGGCCGTCGTGCGCGACCTCGGTGCGATAGCCTTCGGCCTCGAGGTTCTCGCGGATGCCGGCGGCGAGATGCTCCTCGTCGTCGACTATGAGGACGCGCGGCGTGTCCTTCATCCCGCGCGCTCCGACGATCTTTCCTGGGGCCAACGAACCTCGACCGTTGCGCCGCGGCCCGGCCCGTCGCTGTGCGCGCGGACGGCGCCGCCGGCGAGCTCGACCAGCCGCTTCACGATGTAGAGGCCGAGTCCCGTGCCCGGCATCGAGCGCCGCAGCTCGTCGCCGAGCCGATGAAACTTCTCGAAGATCATCGCGCCTTCTTCCGGCGGGAACCCGAGGCCGTCGTCGGCGACCGCGAGCTCCACGGCGCCGCCGGCGCGCCGGCCCCGCACCGTGATCGAGTGTCCGCTGCCCGCGACGCAGGCTTTCAGCGCGTTGTCGAGCAGGTTGCGGAGCACGGTCGCGAGCGCCGCCGGGTCGACGGTGAAGGTGAGATCTTGAGGTACGTCGAGCGTCAACGCGACGCCGGAGAGCCGCGCGCGCTCGGCGACCTCGGCCGCCGCGGCGTCGGCCGCGCCGCGCAACGACGTGGGCATGGGCACGAGCCGCTGCCGGCCTTCCTCCAGCCGCGTCGTGTCGAGCAGGTTGTCCACCATGCGCAGCAGGCGCTCGACGTCCTCCACGATCCTGCGTCCGAGCCGCTGCGTGTCCGGCTCTTTGGAGCGCAGCACGAGCGTCTCGGACGCGAGCTGGATGCTCGCGAGCGGACTCTTGAACTCGTGCGATACGGCCGCGAGGAAGTTCTGCTGGCGGCGACGCAGCTCCGCGTCGTGACGGATCGTGCGTGTGAGCACTGCCATGCCCCCGAACAGCACGGCGAGGAAGAAGCCGCCCTCCCACAGGAACTGGTTGACGCGGCCGGCACGCTGATCGGCGAGCTCGTCGAGCGCGGCGGGGCGCACCTCGACGCGCGCCCCGTCGATCGCGAGGTGCGGGAGCAGCGTCGAGACGCGCGCGGTGTCGCGCGTCGGGTCGCTTTGGGCGAGCTCGGCGACGGCCGCCGCGTCGTTGCGATACTCCGTCGCGAGCCGCCGCTCGACGGCCCACGCCGACTGCACGTGGTCGTACATCCAATAGCCGACCTGCACCGTGGAGACGAGGAGCAGCACGAGAAAGCCGATCTGCAGCGCCTTGCTCGGGTCACGCTTAAGCGTCATCGGTTGGCTCCGCGCGCGGGCGGCTACGGTTCGACACCAGTGGGGACACCAGTGGGCGCACCGGGCGCGTCGAGCGTCGCGACGGCGTTGCGCAGCGCGAGCGCGAGCCGATCGATGTCGCGGCGCGTGTGCGCGAGCGACAGGAACGCGATCTCGAACGCCGACGGCGCGAGCGCGACGCCCTGGTTGAGCAGGCTGTGGAAGACGCGCGCGTAGGCGCCGGAGGCTTTCTGGTCCAGCGCTTCGGCTGAGCGGGGCGCCGTGTCCGCGAGCCACGCGATCCAGAACATCGAGCCCAGGCGGCAGAGCTTGGTTTTGACGGGCGCGTCCTCGAGCGCGCCGGTCACGGCCTGCTCGAGATACGCGCCGAGCGTCTCCAGCCGCTTCCAGCCGTCCTCTTTCTGCAGCACGCGCAGCGTCGTAAGCCCCGCGGTCATCGCGACCGGGTTACCGGACAGGGTTCCCGCCTGGTAGACGCCGCCCTCGGGGGAGAGCTCACGCATGATCTCGCGCGGCCCGGCGAACGCGCCCACCGGCATGCCGCCGCCGATGACTTTGCCGAAGGTCGCGAGATCCGGCGTGAGCCCCAAGTGCGCGGCCGCGCCGCCCGCGCCGAGCCTGAAGCCCGTGATCACCTCGTCGAAGATGAGGAGCGCGCCGTGCTTGGTGCAGAGCGAGCGCAGCGTTTTCAAGAACACCGGCCGCTGCAGCAGCAGGCCGTTGTTGGCGGGCACGGGCTCGATGATCACGGCCGCGATGCGCTCGCCCTCTTTCGCGAACAGGCGCTCGGCCGCGGCCTCGTCGTCGAGCGGCAGCACGCGCGTGAGCGCCGCGAGCTCCGCGGGCACGCCCTTCGACGACGGTTGGCCGAAGGTCGCGAGCCCCGAGCCCGCCGCCACCAAGAGATAGTCGACATGGCCGTGGTAGCAACCGGAGAACTTCACGACGAGGTCGCGCCCGGTGACGCCGCGCGCGAGCCGCACCGCGCTCATCACGGCCTCCGTGCCGGACGACACGAATCGGACTTGCTCGATACCGGGATACGCCGCGACGACTTCCTCGGCGAGCTCGATCTCGGGCGCGCACGGCGCGCCGTACGACGTGCCGCGCCGGCACGCCGCCTCGACGGCCGCGACTATCTTCGGGTGCGAGTGCCCCAAGATCAGCGGGCCCCACGAGCCCACGAAGTCGAGGTATTCGCGGCCGTCGACGTCGACGACGATGGCGGCGCTCGCCGAGCGGATCACGAGCGGCGTGCCGCCGACGCCGCCGAACGCGCGCACGGGCGAGTTCACCCCGCCGGGCGTGACCTTCTTCGCGCGCTCGAACCACGCGTCGCTCTGCTGGCGCTTCGCCTTGGCGGCGGACGTCTTCGACGCGGCAAGCTTGCCCGCGCCGCCCGCGCCGCCCTTCGACGGTGTCACAGCCAGCCCCCTTTCAACGCGTCGCGGGCATGATAGGTGATGATCTGGTCCGCGCCCGCGCGGCGGATCGCGAGCAGATTCTCGCGCACCACGGCGGGCTCATCGAGCCAGCCGTTCGCCGCGGCCGCCTTCACCGCGGAGTACTCGCCCGACACGTTGTACGCCGACAGCGGCAGCGAGGTCGCCTCGCGGACGTCGCGGATCACGTCGAGGTAGGGCAGCGCGGGCTTCACCATGAGCCAGTCGGCGCCTTCCTCGACGTCGAGCAGCGCCTCGCGCACGGCCTCGCGCGGGTTGCGGCAGTCCATCTGATAGCTGTGGCGGTCGCCGCTCGACGGCCGCGAGTCGGCGGCCTCGCGGAACGGGCCGTAGTAGGCCGAGGCGAACTTCACCGCGTACGACATGAGGCTCGTGTCCTCGAACCCCGACGCGTCGAGCGCGTCGCGGATCGCGGCCACGCGGCCGTCCATCATGTCGGACGGCGCGACCACGTCGGCGCCGGCGCGCGCGTGGCTCAAAGCCATCTCGACGAGGGGCCCGAGCGACTCGTCGTTCACCACGCGGCCGCGCTCGTCGAGCACGCCGCAGTGGCCGTGGTCGGTGTAGGCACACAGACAGACGTCGGTCATCACCACGAGCGCGTCGCCGAACTCGCGCTTCAGTCGCTCGCACGACTGCTGCACGGCGCCGTTCGCGGCGGCCGCCGCGCGGCCGTCCGGCGTCTTGCCGCCGTGCTCGGGATGACCGAACAAGAGCACCGCGCGGATGCCGAGCTCGAGGTCGGCGCCCACCTGCTTCGTCAAGTCCTCGAGGCCCATCTGCGCGATGCCCGGCATCGCGGAGATCGGCTGATTCGCGCGCCGCTCGGGCACCACGAAGTGCGGCATGATCAGGTGCTGCGCGCCCACGGTCGTCTCCGCGACCAGGTTGCGCAGCGTCTTCGTGCGCCGCAGGCGGCGCAGCCGCGTGCGGCCGGGCGTGGTTATTTGGTGTCCGACACCAGCGGTGTCTGACACCTTTTCCGGCGGGTTGCTCATCTTCGAATCGGCCACTGCATTGCCTCCACCAATCCTTCCAAGCTCGGCTCGCGCGCCTCGGCAGTCACTGCGAGGCCTTCGGCGCGCGCCGCGGCCGTCGTCGACGGACCGATCGTGTAGATCGACACCGGCGCATCCACGTCGACCTGCCCCACGAAGCCGCTCACCGCCGACGGGCTCGCCAGCATTACATTATCCGCGCCGAGCGCCGAGAGCGCTCGCTTGCGCGCGGCCGGCGCGGCCGGAATCGTGCGGTAGACGTCGAGCCGTGTGCAGCGTGCATGGGCGCCGATGAGCGCGCGCTCGAGCGCGGGCCCCGCGTTGGCCGCCACCGCGAGCACGACGTGCGACGGCAACGGCGCCATGCACATCGCGCTGTTGGCGCCGAGCGAGCGCGCGGTCTCGTCGCTCTCGGCTTCGAGCGTTGCGGCGAGCAGGGCGCCCAGCTCGGCGGCCGTGCCGGCCCCGACCAAGTCCGCGCGGCCGAGGTGCGCGCGAGCCGCCTCCGCGGTCGCCGCGCCGACGACGGCGACCTTGGTCCGCTGCGCAAGTGCGGGCCTTGGCCCCTCGCGCAACGATGCGAACGCCTCCACGCCGCGCCGCGACGTGAACACGAGCCAGTCGGCGTCGGCGAGCGCGGCCACGACCGTCGCGCGCAGCTCCGGGCCGTCGATCAGCTCGCAGCGGATGCAGGGCAGCAGCACCGGCTCGGCGCCGTAGCGGGCGATGCGCTCGGCCCACTCGGCGCTGTCGTCCTCGCCGCGCGTGATCAGCACGCGGCGGCCCGCGAGCGCTGTGGCTGCCGGCGTCACGAACCGTCTCCGAGCTCTGCGTCGAGCTTGGCCCAGGCGGCTGCCCCGAGCGTCGCCGGGTCGGCGCCGCGCACGCGCACCGCCCGCACGCGGCTGCCGCGCTCGTGCATGGCGAGCAGCTCGTAGAGGCCCCGATCGTCGTGCGCGACGGAGCCCTCTTGAACACGGCAATATGAGCCGAACGCGATGTCGCAACCCCCCTCGGCACGCGCGAGCGCGTCGCGCTCCGCCGTGACGGCGATCCGGCTCGGTGCGTGGTCCAACGCGCGCAGCGCTTCGAGCACCGTGCGGTCGTCGCGGCGGCACTGCACCGCGAGCGCGCCCTGCGCCGGCGCCGGCACGAACTCCTGCGGATCGAGCCGCAGCATGGTGATCGCGCCCAAGTCGATCCGCGCCTGCGCGTGCAGGCGCTCGACGCCCGCGGCCGCGAGCAGGATTGCGTCGAAGGAGCCTTCCTGGAGCTTGCGCAGCCGCGTCGGCACGTTGCCGCGCAGCGGCTGCACCTCGAGGTCCGGGCGGAAGTGCTTGAGCCACACTCGCCGCCGCGCCGACGCGGTGCCGACGCACGCGTCGGCGGCGAGCGGCAGCAACCCCGCCTCGCGGCCCGCGAGGGCGGAGTTGCGTACCAGCAGGAGATCGGCCGGGTCGACGCGCTCGGGCACCGCGCCGACGACAAGCTCCGGCGGCGACTTGGTTGGGAGGTCCTTGAACGAATGTACCGCGAGCTCGATGCGCTTCTCGACGAGCGCCTGCTCGATTTCGCGCACGAAGACGCCTTGCGGGCCGATTGCGCTGAACGGCGCGGACGCCTCGCGGTCGCCGGCCGTGCGGATGATCGTGAGCTCGACCGCGAAGCCGAGTTGCTCGAGCCGCGCCGCGATAGTGCCGGACTGCGTGCGCGCGAGCTCCGAGCCGCGCGTGCCGAGCCGCAACGTCTTGCGCGCGGTCATCGGCGCGCCTCGCCGCGCGTGGGTGTAGCCTCCAGCGCGCTCGCTACGCCGGCCTGAGCCGGCGCTGCTGCGACGGCGTTGTCCTCCGGCGGCGCCGGTGCGGCGGCGCCGCGCAGCGCGTCACGCAGCTCGCGCGCGAGCTCCGGCTCGAGCCCGCCCAAGAATGCGTCGATCGAGCCGTCGGGACCGTCGTGCAGCAGGCCTCGGAGCCCGAGGCACGGGATGTGCGCGAAACGGCGTGCGAGCACGTCGGTCCAGGTCTCGATCGCGGCGCGCTCGTCGGCGCCGAGCGACTTGAGCTCCTTCTTGAGGAGGCGCTGCACGCCTTCCTGCGCCGTCCTGCGATAGCGCCGCTGCAACGCGCCGAACAGCGGGCCGTAGTAGCGCTCGGTGAACCGGTCTTGCAGGTGCTCGAGCGCGTCGTCGACTTGCTCGCGCGCGGGGCCCGCCTCGAGCAGGCGCGCCGCGCGGGTCTCTTCGGCGCGGCGGTTGATCTCGTCCATTCCGATTCGCGGAATCGCGAGTTTCGCGCACGCGGCCGGCTCCACGTCGGGCGGCACGGACATGTCGACGACGAGCGGCGGCTCGCCCGACGGCGTCTTCGCGGCGAGCCGTTCGAGCGCGCTCTCGGTGAGCACGGCGTGCTCGGCGCCGGTCGCCGTCAATAACGCTTCGACGGCCACGGGCTCGCGCCGAAACGCGTCGAGCGACTGGTGCGCAGCGCCGAAGCGCGCCGCGAGCTCCGCGGCCTTGTCGACGCTGCGGTTGACGACGGTGAATTCGAGGCCCGCCTGCGCGAGCGACAGCGCCGCCCGCTCGGTCATCGGCGACACGCCGATGAGCGCGATGCGGCCCGGTGTGCGAGCGATCCTTGCGCGCAGCTCCTGCACGGCGATCTCGGCGAGCGACACGCGCCCCTCGCCGAGCTTGGTCTCGCCCCGCACGCGGGCGGCGATCCTGAGTGCCTCCTCGAACACCAGCCCCAAGCTCGGGCCGCAGAGACCGAGCTCGAGAGCGCGCTCCTGCGCGGCCCGCACCTGGCCCACGATCTCGGTCTCGCCGACGCAGGCCGAGTCGAGCCCGGCGGCGATCAGGAACAAGTGCTCGGCCGCGCCTTCGCCCTGCCACGCGCGCAGCCGGCGCTCGGCCTCGCCGTTCGCGGCGGCCCGGCCGGTGAGGAACGCGAACGCCTCGCGCCGCAGGTCGAGCCCCGGCGTCTCTGCGCCGCGCGCGAACACGAGCTCCACGCGATTGCACGTCGCGAGATACGCGAGCTCGGGCAGCCCGAGGCGCCGCGCAAGCTCGCGCAGCCGTTCGGCGGCGGTCTCGGGCGCCAACGCGAACTCGGCGAGCGCTGCGCTGCCGCCCTGCCGCCACGACACGCCGATCAGGCCCAACCGCTCCAACATAGCCCGCAGAGCCTGCGCCGCGGCCCGGGCCGCTTTGTCACGACAGTGTCACGGCCCCCGTACCCGCGTCGCAGGAAAAATAGGGACATGTTGGATTTTTCGGCCGACCGGCACCGGCTCGTCGGGGCGCGCCGACGAAAAATCCAACATGTCCCTATTTTTCGAATGCGCCGGCGGTGAGGGCGTGCAGCGCGTCGAGGTCCGCGGCGATGCGGTCCGCGACCTGGAGCTGGCCGCGCGTGCGGGACTGGTTGTGCGCGCTCGCGCTCGCGTAGCGGCGCGCGTCCCAGCGGAAGTAGCGCTCGCGCAGCGCGTCGGTGCAGAAGCGGGCCGCGAGCTCCACGGTGATGGTCAGCGTGCCGGCCGGGATCGCGCTCCACTCGGCGCGCGTCAAGAACCCGTCGGCGGCGCGGGCATAGCCAGTGACCGCCGCGTCGAACAGCGTGCGCTCGAAGCGCGCGTTGGTCGCGTCCTCGGTGGCTGGATTGCACCACGAGCGCAGCGCGTCGCCGAGCTCGAGCGCTACCGGCATCCGCGCGAGCGTGTCGAGGTCGATGAGGCAGAGCGCGCGCTCGCCACCGCGCGCGAACATCACGTTCGAGATCTTGGGGTCGCCGTGCACGATGCGGTCCCGCGTCGCGGGCAGCGGCGGCAGCCGCTCGGCGACAGCGAGCACGCGCTCGGCCAACGGTCGCACCACCCCGATCTCGCGATGCTCGCGATGCTCGTCGAGCGCCGCGCGCAAGGTGCGCAGATGCCGCGCCGTGTCGTGCACGCCGAGCCGCGCGTTGCGAAACGTGTGTGCGAGGTCGTCGAGCGCGCGGTGGAACTCGGCGAGCACGGCGCCGGCCGCGCCCGCCAGCGCGGGCGAGTCCACGGCGTCGCGATTCTCGCCGTCGATGAACGTGAGCACGCGCCACACCGCGCCGCCGTGCTCCACCCACAACGCGCCCGAGCGCGCCGGCACGAGCCGCGGCGTCACCACGCCCTTGGCCGACAGATGCTCCGTGACCGCCGCGATATCCTCGTTGATCGCGGCCGGAAAAATCGGATTCAGCCGCTGTAACACCAGCGGCACCCCGCCCGTCGAGCACACATACCACGTCGGATTGATCAGCCCCGACGACGCCCGCCGCAACGGCTCGACCGCGAGCCCAAATGCCTCGAGCACGGCGTCGTCCGGAACGAGCGAAGAGTCGTCACTACCCACAACCGAGAATGATAACCGGCGCCGCCCGTGCGCGCGGCCGTGAAGAGAGCCGCGCGACGCGTCTGACTTTGTCCCGCGATGCGCGCAACAGCTGCGGCCGTCCCTCGAACGAGAGGCGTGACGCCTCCGCCGCGGCGGTAGCGACGAGCCGAGCCACAGCGCCGAGAGCCGCAGGAGCCGCGGGCGCGCAGCGCCCGGGGTGCGAGCCGAAGGCGAGCACCCAAAACGCGGCGGCACGCCGTTTGGACGTGCGAGACAGCTAAGCGACCGCCCCTTTGGATATCAAAGGGGGGCCCCGGCGAACGCGCCGTGGCGAGGGAACCGGCCGCAGGCCGGCGAAGTCGCGTGCCGCGGCGGAGGCGTCACGTCTCTCGTTCGAGGGACGGCCGCAGCCACTCGGACGCCAATGGCCAAAGTCAGTTGCGACTCCGCCGGAGCGTGCGCGCCGTCAGAGCTGGATATCGAACTGCGAAAGTATCCGGCCGGTGCTCTCGGCGCACTCCTCGTCCCCGAGCACGCCGTCCCGCCGCAGCCGATAGTGCTCGCGCATCTCCGCGCGCAAATACGCCGACGGGTCCCGGTCGATCCGTTCGGCCGACTCTTCGATAGCGCGGCAAAGCTGCGGCACGAACGCGTGGAACCTCTTCATCGACCCCAGGCTCGCCACGAGCCCGAGCACTTGCGCCCGCCCGTGGAGCGTAACGAACTCGATCTTCTCGTAGCTGCGGCACACGCCGAGCAGCAGCGCGCCCGCCGCGACGGCGGCGAAGCCGAAGAACGTCGCGCTCGCGAACAGCCGGAGGAAGTCGACTTGCGCCATCAGCGCTGCCAACCCCATCGCCGCCACGCCCGCGAACGCCGTGTAGAACGTGCGCTTGGCGACCACGCGCTTGATCGTCGGTACCGGATCGAGGAAGTGCAAGTCGAGCCGAAACGCGTCGCCGCGCTTGCCGCCGACGGCCGGCACGACCTTAAGGAAGCCCTCTTCGTAGATCGTGAGCTCGGTGCTCGTGCGCCGCAGCGTGTTGCGCAATTGCACGCGGCTGCGGACGGTGACCGCGGCGATCTGCGGATCCGGATTCGAATCGTCCGTCGCGATGTAGATGTGCTCGGCCGGGGCGGGCTCGGGCGGGGGCGCCTGCGGCGTGACGGCCAAGAGCTTCTTTTGCTTCATCCGCTACGGAGCCTGAACCCGATCTGAATACCGCACTCTAGGCGGGGGTCGACGAAACCACCGTGAGGACGTTCACACTTGCCGCTGCGCCGCAGCGGTGCGCGCCGAGCGCCGTAAGCCCCCGGGCCCTCTTCTGGTGGGTGCCCGGCTGAGATATAAAAGGAGGGGAAAAGAGGCGACGAGTAGAGGTGACCGTCATGGCTCGTGCAAAGCGCCTGCCGCTGATTGCGCTCGGGTTGGGGTCGGTCGCGCTGCTCGCGGCGCCTCGAGTCCCCGCCCAGGACGGCGAAGCCTTCGATCGCACGCCCGCCGATTGCATCATCACGACGAGCATCGACCGCACTCAAGCCGTCGACGACAGCACGATCCTGTTCTTCATGCGCGGCAAGAAGGTGTATCGCAACTACCTGCCGCGTAAGTGCCCCGGCCTGCAGCGGCAAAATCGCATCATGTACAAGGTGCGCGGCAACCGGCTCTGCGACGTCGACACGATCACCGTTCTCGAGCAGTGGGGCGCGCGCCTCGAGCCCGGGTTCACCTGCGCGCTCGGCAACTTCGTGCCCATCACGCAGGAAGAAGTCGAAGATCTCGTGCGCAAGACCGGCGCGCCGCGCGACGCGATCGAGAGCAAGGCGACGGAGCTGCCGCCGGCCGGGGACCCCGCCGCCGCGGGCAAAGACACGCAGAGCGACGCTGCGGCCCCGGCCGCGAGTCCGCCGGCCGAGGAAAGTCAGAAGTAGGCGCCGCCCGGCGCTCGAGCCGCGCTACGGCAGCGGCATCGGCCGGCCGTTCAGCAGCAGCTGGCCGTTGGCGAGGTCGACCTTCGCGCGATAGCCGGTGCCGTTCGCTTCGAGGATTCCCTGTCCGGCGAGCATCAGCAGCACCGCGCCCGACTGCGCCTGCACGGTGGCGTCGAGCTGTTCCGCCGGGATCGACGGGTCGTTGGCCAACTGCATCCGCAGCGCCTGCTGCGCGATCCGCTCCGCCAATCGCCGCGAGATATCGATCTGTGCGCCGCCGTCGAGGGCTCCCGCCCACTCGGCGAAGGACGCCGCGCCGGCCGCCGCGCGCTCGTTCGGCGTGAGCTCGAGCCGCGCCTCGAACAACTCCCCGTCCGCGAGCACCCGTACCGGCTCGACCACCACGGTCAGCCCGGCCGCGATCAAGCGCGTGGCAGCGGACAGCATCGAAGTCGGGTCCCGAGACCGGGCGTATTCTCGAGCCGCGTCGCGATACGCCGCGAACGCGTCGACGTCGACGTTGCGAAATGCGAAGCCGATGGAGGCGTCCGTGAGCTTCACGTCCGCGACCGTCAGCGACGCCATGTCGTAGCTCATGTTCATGTCGAGCCGCCCGCCCGAGGCATCGAGCGTGCTCTTCCACGCAAACTTGAGCTTCTCCGCGTCGAACACGGCGGGCAGCGAGGTGGCCGACACGCTGTCGATCTCCATGCCGCTCGTTCCCAGCACGAGCGCGCTCGACCGGATCTCGGCGTCGATCGTCGCGCGCAGTCCGCGCAGCGCCACTTCGCCGTCGGGCATCGAGAGCTCGATGGAATCGACACGGCCGTCGGACTTCACATGATTGCCGCGTATCGTGCCCGCGGCGGACAAGCCCGAGAAGTTTACGGACCCCGACGCGGTCTCGATCGGCAGGCCGAACATCGGCACCTCCGCTTCGAAGGACGTTTCGCCGAGGAACGACGTGCGACTCCGAAATTCGAAGAGATGCGGTATGCCGAGCTGCTGCTCGAGCGCCGCAATTCGCGGCGACGCGCGGTCGGAGCGCGCCACGATCTTCGACCAGCCGAAGTACACGCCGTCCAGGGCGGCGATCGGTCCGTGGGCGACGTCGATCGCGACCGGCAGATGACCCCCGAGCGCGTCGCGCGGGACGTTGGGCCCGGCGAGCGCGGCGGCATAGGCAGGGTTCAACCCGAGGTCGATCACGGCGTGGCTGCGGAACCAGCCGCGTTCGTACGACGTGACCTCCGCCGACCACGCTGCATTGTTGATGACGGCAACGCGCGCTTTGACCTGCGCTTCCGTGAGACGCCCGAACACTTCCGGCAGCGCCAGCAACGCGACCGCGACGATCGCGAGAATGGCAACGGCTAGCTTTTTCATAGGCACCCCCGGCGCGCAGAGTATGATCGCGCGACACGCGCCGCAAGCGGTTTCGCGCCCCCGTAGGATCGTCGAGGCCGTGAAGCTGCTCGCGCAGCGCGAGCTCGGCCGCATGTAGGTGACCATGTACACGCCCAAGCACTTCCTCGAGAGCGACGCCGACGCGCTCGCCGCGTTCATCGACGAGCATGCGTTCGGCACTCTCGTCACCGTCGCGGGCGGACGGCCGTTCGCGACCCACATTCCTTTTCTTTACGAGCGCGGCCTGCAGACGCTGCACGCCCACGTCGCGCGCGCCAACCCGCAGTGGACGCACGTCGCCGCCGCTCCCGAGGTGCTCGTGATGTTCCAGGGGCCGCACGGCTACGTGTCGCCCACCTGGTACGCGGAGGCCGGCGTGCCGACCTGGAACTACACGGCGGTGCACGTCTACGGCGCGGCCCGCGTGGTCGACGATGTCGAAGCGAAGGAACGTCACGTCAAGCAGCTCGCCGCGCGTTACGAGAGCGGCAGCGCGAAGCCGTGGCTGCCGGACTTCGACCCGAAGCGGCTGCAAGGCATCGTCGGCATCGACATCCGGATCGGCGAGGTGCAAGGGAAGCTCAAGCTCTCCCAGAACCGCTCCGCTGCCGACCGCGCCGGTGTGATCGCCGCGCTCGACGCGCGCGGCACGGACAACGACACGGCGCTCGCGCGGCTCGTGGAAGCCGCCGGGCGGAAGGTGAGCTGACGCGCCGCGCGCCGCTAGGCGGCGCCGCGCAAACCTGCGACGATGACCGCGACGTGGTTTCGGGCACAGGGGGACAACGCGTGAATCCAAAAACTCGCCGCGCGCTCGCCGCGGCCGGCTGCGCGCTCGCGCTCTACGCACTGAGGTCGTCGCCCGCCTTGGCGCAGCCGCGCGCGGGTGAGGACGCGCGGTCGATACTCACGATCGATCACTACGTCGTCAACGACTCCGCGGTGCCCGCGATCGCGGGGCAGAAGACGCAGGTCTACGTGCGCGAGCGCGTGAAGCCCGCGACGGTGCTGCGCGGTGGCGCCGCGCCGCGCGTCGTGCTGTTCGTGCACGGTGCGGGCACGCCGGCGGAAGTGGCATTCGACGTGCCGTACGGCGGCTACAGCTGGATGGCGTACCTCGCAGCCGCAGGCTACGACGTGTTCTCGATGGACATGACCGGCTACGGACGATCGACGCGGCCGAGCGCGATGAACGACGTCTGCAACCTCACGGAGGAGCAACAGCGCGCACTCGGCGCGGCGGCTTGCAAGGCGAGCTACGCGCAGCAGCTCACCACGGTCGCGTCCGACTGGGACGATATCGACGCGGTGGTCGAGCACCTGCGCAAGCTCCGCGGCGTCGCGCGCGTGAGCCTCGTCGGCTGGTCGCTCGGCGGCCCGCGCGCCGGCGGCTACGCGGCGCAGCACGCGGACAAGGTCGACAAGCTCCTCGTGCTCGCGCCGGCCTACAACCGCGCCGCGGCCGCGCAAGCGCCGACGCCGAATCCGGCGGCCGGAGCCGCGTTCAACACTCAGTCGCACGCGGAGTTCACCGCCAACTGGGACCGGCAGGTCGGTTGCCCCGAGCAATACGAGCCCGCCGCGAGCGACGCCGTGTGGGGCGCAATGCTCGCGTCCGATCCCGTCGGCGCCACTTGGGGGCAGGGCGTGCGCCGCGCGCCGAACACGACGGTGTTCGGTTGGACGACGGCGGCCGTGAAGGGTATGCGCACTCCGACGCTCATGGTCACGGGCGCGCACGACAAGCAGGTGTCGCCGGAGCGCGTCCACGAGATGTACGAGGATCTCGGCGCCGCGGACAAGGTGCTCGTGGATCTCGGCTGCTCGTCGCACAACGCGATGTGGGAGCGCAATCATCTGCTGCTGTTCCGCGCGTCCCTCGAGTGGCTGAACGCCGGCACCGTCGAAGGCCTGAAGCAGGGAATCGTGCGCCTCGGCTACTGAAAATAGGGACATGTTGCATTTTCGACGACGCGCGCCCCGAGCCTGCGCCGGGTCGCCGAAAATGCAACATGTCCCTATTTTCGTCAGACACCTTCGGTGTCAGACACCATGCGTGCCACATCCGCCGTCGGCGCAGGGGCGGACGTTCCGAGCAGCAGCAACGCAGCAAGCGTGATAGCGGCTGCGGCGGACAAGTAGTAGCCGACGTACGCGATTCCGTATTTCTGCGCGAGCGAGGTCGCGATGTACGGCGCCAGCGAGCCGCCCAAGATTCCCGCGAGATTGAACGCTACCGATGCGCCGGTGTAGCGCACCGCCGTCGGAAACAGCTCGGAGAGTGCCGTGCCGAGCGGGCCGTACGTGAAGCCCATGAGCGCGAGCCCGAGCGCGAGGAACACGCCCACCTGCAGCGCGCCGCCCGCGAACAACGGACCGAACGCGAAGCCGAACGCGATCACGGCGACGCTCGACGCGATCAGCAGCGCCCGGCGGCCGTGCTTCTCGGCGAGCGCTGCGGATAGCGGTACCGTCGCGGCGAAGAACAGCACACCCACGATCTGCAGCAGCAAGAATTCCCGGCGGCCGAAGCCCAGGCGCGTGGTTCCCCACGACAGCGTGAACACGGTCATCAAATAGAACACGACGAACGTCGTGACGGCCGCGAGGGTCGCGAGCAACAGCGTCCGCGCGTGGTCGCTGACCACGCTCGCGAGCGGCACGCGAACGCGCTCGCGATTCTCGAGCGCGCGCCGGAACTCCGGCGTCTCGGTGATCCTCAATCGCACGTAGAGGCCCACGAACACCAGCGCCGCGCTCGCGAGGAACGGGATGCGCCAGCCGCCCGCGAACAGCTGCTCGTCGGTGAGCGTGCCGTCGAGGATCACGTAGATGCCGGTAGACAGAATGAAGCCGAGCGGCGCGCCGAGCTGCGGGAACATGCCATACCAAGCGCGCTTGCCGGCCGGCGCGTTCTCGGTGGCGAGCAGCACGGCGCCGCCCCATTCGCCGCCGAGGCCTACCCCTTGGCCGAAGCGGCACAGCGCAAGCAGCAACGGAGCGAGCACGCCGATCGAGGCGTATGTCGGCAGCACGCCGATGGCCACCGTGGACAGGCCCATCGTCAGCAGCGCCGCCACGAGCGTGGCCTTGCGGCCGACGCGGTCGCCGAAGTGCCCGAATACCGCCGACCCGATCGGCCGCGCGAAGAACGCGAGCGCAAACGTGGCGAACGATTGCAGCGTGGCCGACGTGGGATCGCTGCTCGGAAAGAACAGCCGCGGGAACACGAGCACGGCGGCCGTGCCGTAGATGTAGAAGTCGAAGAACTCGATCGTCGTGCCGATCAAGCTCGCGAACAACACGCGCCGCGGCTTCATGGAGCTCGGTCCCACTCGCGGAGTCTGCTCCGGCGTCACGGTATCCCTCCCGGATCTCGCCCCGGATCTCGAATGTGCGCGCGATTCTAGCAGGGCGCCGCGAGGCGGCTCCGCAAAAGAAAACGGGGGCCCAAAGGCCCCCGCTCGCTGCCGGATCGCACCAACTCGGCTAGAAGTGCATCTTCAGACTGATGCCGGCTTCGCGCGGCGCGTCGACGCCCGCAAAGTCGAATTGCCAGATGCTGTCCATGAACCCGGAATTGATGTTGTAGGCGTTGTTGAGGTTGTTCCCCCACAACGACAGCTCGTAGTTCGCGTTGGCCGGTATGTAGACCACGCGCGCGCTCGTCGTCCAGAAGTCGCCCGACTTCGTGTTGCCGCCATAGGCATCCTCGCGGAAGCTCGGGATGCTCGAGCGCCAGTAGCGGCCCCAGTAGTTCGCAGCGAACCGAGCCGACAACATCGCGCCGCCGCTGAAATTCCAGCCGTACTGAACGTACGCGTCCGTCGTGCGATCGGGCGAGCCGCCGAACTCCGTGTTCTCGGTGATCTGCGCGCCCGGCTTGATGTTGAAGTACTTCGTGTCCGCCGTGCCGAGATTGAGGCCGAGTATCAGGCGTTCCGTCGCAAGATACGTGAGCTCGACCTCGATGCCCTTGGCGCTGCCGTCGGCGGCGTTGTCCGTGGTGACTTCCGTGATCGGCTGCAGCGTGCCTCGATCGATGACCGAGCGCACCGCCTGAATGTCGAGCCAATCGGTGTCGAACACCGTGATGTTGCTGCGCAGCCGGCCGCCGAGGAAGTCGGCCCGTAGCCCGACTTCGAGGTTCTCGATGGTTTCCGGATCGTACTGCGTGACGACGCGCCCGAGCGAGTCTACGTGCGTAGCGATGCCGCCCGAATTGAAGCCTTCGCTGTAGTTCAAGTAGACCATGACGTCGTTGTTGAACTTGTAGCTCGTGGCCAAGCGGTACGTGTCCTTGTCGAAACTGTTTTTCGTCAGCGAGGACGGGATGATGGGCGCGTTCAGGGCTCTGTCTACGCTGGCGAACCGCGTGCCGATCGTGATCGGCCGAAGCTCGGTAAGGCCCGAGGCTTTGCCGGCGGCCAGATCCCGATCCCAGTTCTCGTTGTCCTGGTCGTGGTGGCGATAGCCCACCGTGACGTCCCACTTGTCGGTGATCTGGAACTTGACCTCACCGAAGTAGGCGAAGCCGTTCTGCTCCGCGAGCGAGCTCCGATCCGAGCCGTTGAACCCGTCCGTGCTGTTGAAGATCGAGAAATTGATGGCCGGCACGTACAGACCGAAAGGCACGAGGGGATGGGCTTGCGAGCACGGCAGGATCCAGCTGTCCTGGACCGCCCCAAGGCCGTTGTTGCCGTCCGCCGGCCCGACGATCGTGCCATCGGCTCGCCGGACGCCGTTGAAATTGCGGCCCCGTTGCTGCGCCGTCGTGTTGCAGGTGGGCGAGGCGAGCACGCTCGCAAAGTCGAGGATCTGCCGCGGGCCGGCAGGTGCCGCGTGCTTCCAATCGGCGTGCGACCACTCGAGGCCGCGGTTGCTGTTCGTCTGATCCCAGGAATAGGCGCCCGCGAGCCAGTTGATGCGATCGCCGCCGCCCGTGAGCTGAAGCTCGTGACTGTCGAGCTCGAGCCGGTTCACGTCGTAGTTCATGAAGAAGTTGAATTCCGCGCCGGCGTAATCGGTATGCGCCTGCGTGTTCATCTCGGTGGAGCCGTAGATGTACTTGAACGCCATCTTGTCCGTGATGGCGTAGTCGAACTGGAACGTGGTCTGATCGAGATCCTGCAGGTCGCGCGGCACGTTGTGCATGCGGGATTCGTACTTGTCGAGTTGTCCGCCCGGGCAGCCCGCGACCGTGCTCTTGCAGTTGAAGCCGACACCGCCGGCAGCCAGGCTCGCAATGTCGTGCGCTTCGGCGATACCGACCTGCCAGCCCATGTCGTAGGCCACTTGCGGGTTGATGAAGGTCTGCACGCGAGCCGTCAGCGCTTCCGTCTCGTTGCTCGAGAAGATCAAGCGCAACCGCGCCCGGTCGGTCGGCGTCCAGAGAAAGTCGCCGCGCACGACCTGGTTCTTGAGGTCGCCGGTCTTGTCGCCGGTCACGACGCTTCTGACATATCCGTCTTTCTGGTAGTCCGCGAGCGTCCACTTCGAGAAAAAGTTCTTCGCCAGCGGGATGTCGACGGAGACGCTGGCATCACGGCGGTCGAAGCTGCCCAGGCCGAGCGCGGCCACCACGCCGAACTCTTTGGCCGGCGCCTTGGTGAAGATCTGGATGGAGCCGCCGGTCGAGTCGCGGCCGATCAGCGTGCCCTGCGGGCCGCGCAAAACCTCGACATGATCGAGCTCGACGAATTGCCGCTGCAGCAAGCCGGCGTTGGACACCTGCCAGACGCCGTCCACGTAGGTGCCCACGTTCGGAATGCCGCGGAAGGTTATTACGCTGCCGGAGATGCCGCCGCCGCCGCCATAGAGCAGCACGTTCGGCACGATGCCGGTCAGGTCCATCACGTTCTCGATGTTCTGCGTCTCGAGCGACGCGGCGCTGATGGCCGTGACGGCCATCGGCAAGTCTTGAACGTTCGTTTCGCGCCGCGTCGCCGTGACGACGATCTCTTCGAGCGCTGCCTGTGACCAAGCGGTTTGCGTAAACGCGGCGCAAATTGCTGCGGCCAGCGCACTAAGGCGCGGCGGTGTGACTTTCATAGAATCCCCCCGGATTTCGAGCTAGTTGCGGAAAAGACACGATCTTCGGATGAGTGCCGTACTTCGTGTACTAGTATCCTGACTATTATTTACTGGCGGATAATAAATAGAACGCCGTGCTTTTGCGAGTCCGGCCGGGAGGAGTGACCCCGCGGCTCATGAGATTCGCGAGCCCGCGACTCGAGCGGAGCGCGCTGTTCGCAAGCTGTAGCGCCGGCGCGGCGCCGACCGGCCGATCATCGACAAACCGCGGGGGATGGCGCTTGCTCAACCGGGCGCCCCTGCCGGCCGTGCGCCGGGGGGCCGAGAACCCACGGCGTCACGAGAGCGTTTTGCGGACCTCGGCGAGCGCGAGCGGCTCGTCCCGGTGCGGGTCGCTTACGACGCGGCACTCGTCGTCGAGCACCATCGTCGGCCGCCCGGCCGTCGTGAACGCCACTAGGCCATGTCACTTTTCCCCGCCGCAAAACGTAACATGTCCCTCTTTTTCCGAAGGAGATGACTCATGAAGCTCTACTACGCGCCTGGCGCATGCTCGCTCGCGCCGCACATCGTGGCGCGCGAGGCCGGCATCGACCTCAAGCTCGACAAGGTGGACTGGAAGACGAAGACGACCGAGAGCGGCAAGGACTTCGCGTCGGTGAATCCCAAGGGCTACGTGCCCGCGCTCGAGCTGGACGACGGCCAGCTGCTCACCGAGGGCCCGGTGATCCAGCAATACCTCGCCGACAAGAAGCCCGCGTCCGGGCTCGCGCCGGCCAACGGCACGCTCGAGCGTTATCGCCTGCAGGAGCTGCTCGGTTACATCAACTCCGAGATCCACAAGAGCTACGGGCCGCTGTTCAATCCGAACATCACGCCCGAAGCCAAGGAATATCAGCTTGCGACGCTGCGTAAGCGCTTCGATCTCGTCGAGAAGTGGCTCGCCGGCAAGCAGTATCTCCTCGGCGACAAGTTCACGGTCGCGGACGCGTACCTGTTCGTGATGGTGGGATGGGCGAGCCACGTGGGGCTCGATCTCTCGGCGCTCAAGAACGTCGGCGCGTTCCACCAGCGCGTGGCCGCGCGCCCCGCGGTGCAGGCGGCGATGAAGGCCGAGGGTCTTATCAAATAGGCGGCGCGTCGAATTAGGGTCAGACCCCATTTCGGATGAGCGCGTCACTACGAAGTGAGCGCATTCGTCGAAATGGGGTCAGACCCAACAGCTCCCGCCTCCGGTGCGGACTTTCCGGTATCGTGCGCGCTTCGTTCGGGGGACGTCGGCGGGGATCCATGCTCGATTGCGTGCGGCCGGGGCGGCTGCTGCTCGCGCTCGCGTGCTGCGCGTGCATCGCGCCGGCGTTCGGGCAAGCGTCGCCGCCGATCGCCGGACCGGCGCCGAGCATCGCCGCCGCGGCCGGCGACAAGCGCGTGCAGATCGTGCGCGCCGCGACGCCGCCGGTCATCGACGGCAAGCTCGATGACGCCGTCTGGGCCACGGCGGCCGTGCTCGACGACTTCCACCAGGTAAATCCGCTCGAGTACTCGCCCGCGTCGGAGCGCACGGAAATCCTGCTGCTCTACGACGACGACGCGCTCTACGTCGCCGCCAGGCTCTATCAGCCGCAGGACGAGATCAGCGCGCACGTGCTGCGGCAGAACGCGAGCATCACGGGTGACGACACGCTCTTCGTGACGATCGATCCCTTCAACTCGCGCCGCGCCGGTTACTTCTTCGGCATCAACCCGAACTCGGTGCGCTTCGACGGTCTCTATCGCAACGTGTCGGAGTACTACAGCGATTGGGACTCGATCTTCTATGCCGAGACGAGCCGCTTCGAGGGCGGCTGGATCGCCGAGTACGCGATCCCGTTCAAGTCGATCTCGTTCGACCCGAACACCGACACCTGGGGCTTGAACTTCTCGCGCACGATCCAGACGCGCCACGAGGACATCGCGTGGGCGTCGCGCAACCGGCGCTGGGATCCGAGCACGGCGGGGCAGATGAGCGGGCTGCACGACCTCGATCAAGGCATCGGTCTCGACATCGTGCCGTCCGCGAGCGCGACCAACGCGCGCGTGCTGCGCGGCACCGCGCCCGACACGTCGGACACAGACTTCGAGCCGTCGCTCGACGTGTTCTACAAGATCACGCCCTCCCTGAACGCGTCGCTCACGATCAACACCGACTTCTCGGCCACCGAGGTCGACGACCGGCAGGTGAATCTCACTCGCTTCGGCTTGTTCTTCCCGGAGAAACGCGACTTCTTCCTGCGCGAGTCCGACATCTTCGAGTTCGGCCGCATCGGCGCGAGCGACGGCAACGGTGCGTTGAGCAGCGCCGAGCGGAACAACGCGCGGCCGTTCTTTTCGCGGCGCATCGGTCTCGGCGCGTTGGGCGAGCCCGTGGATTTGAACTACGGCGGCAAGGTCAGCGGCCGCATCGGGCGGTTCGAGCTCGGCGCGTTGTCGATCCGCCAAGACGACAGCGCGACCGCCGACGCGACGACGCTGTCGGTGGTGCGCGCGAAGGCCGGCATCGGCGACGAGTCGACGATCGGCACCGTGCTCACGACCGGCGACCCGCTCACCAATCGCGACAACTCGCTCGCGGGCGTCGACTATCTCTATCGCAACTCGCGGCTACCGGGCGGCCGGCTCATCGAAGCGGGCGCGTGGTACCAGCGCTCCGACACGCCGGGGCTCGAGGGTGACGACGCCGCGGCCGGCATCGGCGTCTCGGTGCCGAGCAACGCGAAGTTCCGCGGCGGCCTCGCCGTGCGCGAGGTGCAGCGCAACTTCAACCCGGCGCTTGGCTTCTTGAGCCGCCGCGACGTGCGCGACTGCATGGGTCACGTCGCCTACACGTACCGGCCGACGAACGGCTATTGGCAGTCGATCTACTTCGGCCTCGATGGCCAGCGCATCGAGAAGCTCGGCGGCGGCCTCGAGTCGCAGCAGGTCGGGTTCACGCCCGCGCAGATGACCAACCGCACCGGCGACGTGCTGTTCTTGCGCGCGAACTTCGCGAAGGAAGTGCTCGACGTGCCGTTTCCGATCTCGCCGGGCATCGTGATCCCGGTCGGCGAGTACTCGTTCAACGACTACGGTGTCGAGGGCAGGTTCGCGGGCTACCGCGCCGTGTCGGGCAACATCGCTTACACCGACGGCGATTTCTACGACGGCACGCGCGCGCGGTTGTTCGGTAACGTCGTGTGGGCGCCGTCGTCGCGCTATCGCACGAGCTTGGGCTTCAACATCAACGACGTCGAGCTGCCGCAGGGCAGCTTCACGACGCGGATTCTGACCGCCGGGTTCGACGTGGTGTTCTCGTCACGACTGTCGTGGACCAACCTGATTCAATACGACAACGTGAGCGAGATCATGGGCGTGAACATGCGCCTGAACTGGATCCCGGAGGCCGGCAAGGAGCTGTTCTTCGTGATCAACCACAACCTCGAAGACTTCGACCGCGACAACTCCTTCCACTCGGCCACGGCCGACCTCGTCGCCAAGATCAGCTACACCTTCCGCTTCTGAAAAATAGGGACATGTTTGATTTTCGTCGACGCCCGCAAGGACTCTGAGCCGGGTCGCCGAAAATCAAACATGTCCCTATTTTTCAGAGAGCGCGGTGAGGAGGCGGCAGTACAGCGCCCGCTCACGCGTACAGAACTCGGACACGCGCGCGTCGCTGAGCTCGCCGGCCATCTCGAGGCGGGTTGCCATGTCGTGCAGGTGGTTCTGCTCCTCGCCGAGCACGCGCTTCAACGACAGCGCGTGGCGCGCGCGCTGCAACGTCTGCTGGTAGAGGCCGTAGAACCACAGCGCGCGGAATTCGACGATGAGCGACATGTAGAGGTACACGGCGCGCGCGCTGCCTTGCCGACCGAGCACGCGGGCGAGCACCGCCTCGAGCCGCTGGAAGTACATGCGTGCGGCGGCGGGCGCCAGCAGGTCGGCGGCGACGTACTCGAGGGGACGCTCCGCGGTCTTTTCCGCCTGGCGCTTCATGAAATAGGCGTGACCCGCCTCCTCGGCGACGTGCTTGAGCGTCGGCTGGTCGATGTCGGGCGCGTGCTGCGTCGCCATGATCTTGTGGCTGCCCAAGTGCTCGAGCATCGACAGCGTGTTCAGCATCCGGGCGTGCCGCGGCGCGTCGGGCACGACGCGGCCGAGCAGCGCCCGCGTCGTGAGCACGAGATCGTCGTTGTCGGCGGCGAACCGGGCGAGCGCGCCGTCCAACCATGATCGCGAGAGCTCGTGGTCGTCTCTGCGGAGCATAAAGGTGGCGAGAAATCTTCGGAGTGGGGGCTCGCGCTAGTGTATACGATGCGTTTCGCGGCCGTTTTCTGTCCACTGCCCCGCGCGGTAAGATTGCGGCTCGCCAACGGGGGGAGACGTCATGCGGTTCGATCGGTCGGCCAGTTTCGCAGTCATCGCGGCGTGCGCGGTGGCGTCGGGCGCGCAGGCGCAGACACCCCCGGCGAAATCACCCCAGGCGAAGTCACCCCAGGGCGACACTTACGAATCGATCGCCAAACTGCCCGATTGGGCGGGCCTCTGGGAGCCCGCGGGCGGCGGCGGTGGCGGCGCCCGGCCCACGCAGCCCGAGCTCACGCCGCCGTACGCGGCCAAGGCCGCCGACTACCGCGCGAAGCAGCAGAGCGGCGAGATCCAAGACGGCCCGGCCGCGAACTGCGTGCCGAACGGCATGCCGTCGGTCATGACGCAGCCGTACCCGCTCGAGATCCTGTTCACGCCGGGCAAGATCACGATCGTCATCGAGGCATACAGCCAGTGGCGGCAGATCTTCACCGACGGCCGCAAGCACCCGGAAGATCCCGACCTCACGTTCAACGGTCACTCGATCGGCCATTGGGAAGGCGACACGCTCGTCGTCGACACGGTCGGTTTCACCACCGACACGGGCCTCGGCAACTTCGCGATGAAGCACAGCGACAAGATGCACATCGTCGAGCGCATGCGTCTCACGGAGGGTGATCGCTTGCAGATCGAAACCACGATCGACGACAAGGAAGCGCTCGCGAAACCGTGGACGTCCACGCGTCTCTACGGCCGCCACCGCGACTGGACGCTCTCCGAGTACGTGTGCCAGCAGAACAACCGCAACTACACGACCGAGGACGGCAAAGCCGGCATCAATCTCAAGCACGGCGAAGAGTAGCGCCGTCGGTCATCGAAACGAATACGTATACGAGGACGCGCCATGAGAGCACTCACTTCCCGCAACCGTCGTAAGCCGAGCGCGCTGGCGCTCGCGCGTATCGGCGCCGTCGTCGCCGCGGGCCTCGCGCTCGCGATCGCCACGGGCCCTGCCCGCGCGCACCACTCGTTCAGCGTGTTCGACATGACCACGCAGAAGGAGATCGAGGGCGACGTCGTCGAGTTCCAGTGGACCAATCCGCACACCTTCCTGTGGATCGACGTGAAGGGCGCGGACGGCAAAGCCACCAAGTGGGGCCTCGAGGGCATGAGCCCGAACTTCCTGGGCCGCCGCGGCTGGACCAAGCACACGTTCAACCCCGGCGACCACGTCAAAGCCGTGATCGCGCCGCTCAAGAGCGGCGAGCCCGGCGGCACGCTGATGCGCGCCACGCTCTCGGACGGCACGGAGATGGTGAACTTCGGGCGCGGCCCCACGGGCTGAAGCCGTGAGTCTTGGACGGAAACGTAGTCCTGAGGGCTGAAATGCCCGTTGCAATGACGCTGATCGGCCTGAGAGTCTAGCGCGCTAGGTGCGCGTCGCGGCGACCTGCCGCTTGCCTGGCAGGACCGTATCCCGCCAGCGGCGACTCGCTCAGAGTTTCCCGAGAAACTCGCGATCAGGACTGAAAAACATGAATCAACTCGCCGTCGTGGTTATCGTTGTGCTTTTCCCAGGCATTCTCGCGGCGACCGTGGCGGATAAGCTCACGGTCCACAGCAAGTGGGACTCCTTCAAATTCGCACTCTACTCGTTCCTGTTGGGCGTCCTGACGTACTCGGTGCTGCAAATTCTCGCCTACGCTGCCACGCTGCCAGCCTTCTCGAGTATGCGTACTCGTCGACACTTGTGTGGCGACATCTGTCGATTTGGAGTCTGATTCAGAACGGAACGGCCAGTGTTCGTCCGTGGGAAGTCGTCATCGCCGTGGTGCTCGCGTTTCCGTTGGCCTTTCTTGTGTCCGCTTGCCTCCAACACAAGTGGATCACGCGTGTGGGGAACTGGCTCAGGGTCACCTCGAAGTACGGCGACGAAAACCTGTACACGTACTTTCTGAACGCGGAGGAAACCAGGTGGGTATGGGTGCGCGACAAAGCCAATGACTTGACCTACGAAGGGCAAGTTATCGCGTACTCTGAAAACGACCACTCGCATGAGCTAGTGCTCTACGACGTGGTCGTATCGTTATAGCGATTCCGCTAGGCTCTACGCAGTGCCGACGGTCTATCTTGTAAGGGCCATCGGCGGATTGGTGATCGAGACTATTCCCGAAAACAGACTCCGAGTGGCAGGCCCTACATGAGCACAAAGCCGTTGACCGAGGGATTGACCAAAGGACTCACGAAGCCCCCAAATGGCCCGCCTGGGGAGGGTCGACCGGTGGGAGGCCCACCGCCGCCGACGCCGCAAGCACCGAATGGTTCGGGCCCCAGCACGTCGAAGCCGCGCTAGCTGTCCGCGGCCCGAATCTGTCGGCTACTATCGACACATCCACCGCGCCCGTAGCTCAGTTGGATAGAGCATCAGGCTTCGAACCTGAGGGTCGGGAGTTCGAGTCTCTCCGGGCGCGCCAATCTTTCAAGCACTTACGCGCCGGCAGCCTTTGCCGGCTAGTGCAGAGTCACCACTGAGTCACCGCCAGAGCGGCCCACGGCACGGCGTCAACCGTGCCGCGGGCCTAACCATCGCAACCTGCTTTGGAGGTCACCAATGGCTGTCTCGAAGTCTACGGCGCACCGCGAGCGCTGCGCCGCGCACCGGGCGATCGCGCTCGGCTACGTCGTCACCAAGATCCTTGGCCCCGACGATCTGCCCTACGTGCTGCAAACCGAGAGCGGGCTCACGCTCGAACAGCTCGAGGAGCTGCTCCATGCGCTCGAGGCCGGCGCCGGCCGGGGTGCATCGTGAGCGCGCTCGTTTACCGCCGCGTGTACCGCGCGCACGTCCAGGCGGCCGCCGGCGCGTGCGAGATCACGGTCTACGTGGAGGCCGGCTCACACGAAGGCGCGATCCGGAAGATCAGCGCCGCGATCGAAGCCAGCCAGCCACTGCGCAAGGACGTCCGCGACGCGATCTACAACTGCTCGAGCGCGGCCGAGTGTGTCGAGCAAGGCGCGAGCACCGACCTCGAGCTGCGCCTGTTCGAAGTCGGGTGGGGTGGCGGCCGCGGACCGCTCATGTGTCGCGATCCCGTGTTCCTCGTCGAGAACCCGGGCGCATGGGCCGCGAAGTGGGCCGCGGCCCGGGCAACGGAGCCGCCCGTGGGGGAGACGCCATGAGCGCGCGGGACGACGCCGGCCGTTTTGCGGCAGCACTCGAGCACGAGTCGCGAAAGCCGGAGTATTCGCCAGCCATTCGCGCGCACGTCGACGAGCTCGTGGAGCTCATCGCCCACCGGCCGTACGACGCGGCAGTTCTGCTTGCCGAAGCGACGCGGGCGAAATTCAGCCTGCGAGCGACCATCCGACTGTTCCGCCAACCGCGGCTCGTGCGCTGATGGGTGAGCACCGACGATCGACGGCAATCGAGTGGACCGAGCACACCTGGAATCCCTTCGTGGGGTGCTCGGTTCACTCGGCCGGGTGTACCAACTGCTATGCGATGCGCCTCGCCGCACGCATCGACGCCTTCGGCACGACGCTGGCATACACCGGCACGACGCGCATGGCGAATGGCAATTCGGTCTGGACCGGCCGGATCAACCGAGCGTCGCCGGCGACGTGGCGCAAGCCGCTCGGCGTCCGGGCGCCGTCGATGTTCTTCGTAAACAGCATGAGCGACTTCTTCCACGCGGCGGCGCCGGACGCGTGGCGCCTCGATGCTCTCGACGTGATGCGCGCAACGCCGCGGCATCAATACCAGGTGCTCACGAAGCGGCCCGAAAACGTCGGCCCGTTTCTCGCGCGGACGGGCGTCAAGCTACCGGCCAACGTCTGGCTCGGTGCAACCGTCGAGCGCGGCGACGTCGTGCATCGCGTAGACGTGCTGCGTGCCGTGCCCGCCGGCATCCGTTTCCTGTCGCTTGAGCCGCTACTCGGCCCGCTCGGGGGGCTGGATCTCGGCGGCATTCAGTGGGTGATCATCGGCGGCGAATCTGGCCCAGGCGCGCGACCGATGCGCGTCGAGTGGGTGCGCGAGATCATCGAGCAGTGCGTTGCGGCCGACGTCGCGGTGTTCTTCAAGCAATGGGGTAAGCCGACGAACAACCCGATCGCCTGCGAATCCACCGACGAGCGCTCCCAGCACACCGGCGCGCGGCGCGTCGCGGAGCTCGATCCGCATGGAAAAGGCGGCGCGCTCGTCGACGGCGTGCTGTGGCGCGAGTTTCCGTGCGGGGCCGTCAGAATCGCTTCGGCAGGCCCGCCTGCTTGAGCGTCTCGTTCGCCCAGTGGCGACTCTTGATGTTGCCGTCGACCAGGAAGTGCCGGTCGTTGAGCGGACTGTGCCAAATATCGTGGTCGCCGCGCCCGTGCCGCACGAATTTGCAACCCGCCTCGCGCAGCACGCGCCTGATCTCGGGCGTGTAGCTCTTCGGCAATCTAGGCTGCGTGCTCGGCGCGAGCGTCGGCGTGCACGACGAAGTGAAGGTCGGGGAGCTCGGGGAGCGCGTCGTTCGCCTCGAGCAGCTCGGGAATCACGACCTGCAGCTTGCGCACGAGCTCGTCGAGCGTGTCAGCTCCCGTCGCGAGCCCGGGCACGTCGGAGTCGGCGACGTACCAGACACGCGCCTCATCGTCCCATTCGAGCGTGATCGTGTAGTGCGGCGCGCCGGGTGCGCGCTTCGGCCGTCGAGCGGGGCTTGGCATGAGACCTCCGTGGTGGCGCCAATCGGCCACCCACAAGTGTAGCCGATAAATCCACGCGCACGCGCCCTCGACGAGGCGCCGTCCCGCGTACACAGTCCCACAAAACCGGGCCGTTTCGGGCCTCGGGCGGGAAAACGGCTTCGTAAAATCGTCCACGCGCCGCGATCTCACTGCGACCTTTACCTCAACACCCACCCCTCGGCACGCTCCGCGTCAGGGGTTGCGCCGCCGGGATCAAGCACAGCGTGAGACGCGCGACGGCCTAAAATGCCCCATACGCGACGATCGCCATTGACCGCGCACTCGCACCCGCCGGCGACGTCGATCGACGCGCATGGCGCTGCTCATGATGGTCCCGCGCGCATCGTCGCCGTCCCCCTGCGGTGCACGTGCCGTTCACGGCCGGGCTCCGGCCGGCACGAAGAGGATGTTGAACGACATGTTCACCGTCGGCTTCGCCGGTGCGGTGAACTCGCTATTGCCGCCGAAACTTCCGCCGTGTATCCGATCATCCCGGCCGATCTAAACGCGCCGCCGGCATCGACGTCGACGACGTAGTTCGTACAGCGCCCGGCAGGCTCGGGCATGATTCGCTCACAGCATGAGAGACCACCCGACGCACTACGTCACTCGCCCTCGCGCGGTCGACGAGATCCTAAGCGGACCGTCGCCCTGCGACGACTGCACGCTCGTCCGGATGTGTCGCGATCGTCAGCTCGCGTGCCACGCGTTCGCGCAGTTCGTCCATTCGCCGCACGGTCGGCGCTCGGCCGAGCGGATCCCGACCGCAACGGTCTACCGGCGACTCTTCGGTGACGACAATCTGAGCTAGCGGCGCTCGGCGCTGCGCGTGAGCTCGCGGAATAGCGGGAGACGCATCCACTCGATATCGCTCGCGACGCCGCGGCGCCGCGCCGTGCGCACTGCCTTGCACGCGATCTGCGCGGCCTTCGTCACGCTGCGTGTGCGTACGGCGACGTCGCCGATCTCGATCCACTCGGCGGGATCGACAGCGACGGGCGAGCCCTCGGAGCAGTTCATGAACAACGTCGACGGCTACTGACGCGAGAGCTTGCCGCGGCCGCGCGCCTCGGGTCCGCCGCGCGACCCTTGCGCGACGATGCGGCGCAGGTCCCCGAGTAGACGCCGGCCGTGACACGGCCGACAGACGCGCTTGCGCAAACTCGTCGAGTTGCGATCCGGCACCTCGGCCTCACGTTCCCGACAGACGATGCACTTGCTCACGGCCGCTCCGCGGTCAATGGCGCCCGGTGTCGGGGCTGATCTCGACCTTGACGCCAAAGAAGCATCGAACGCCAGCGCGCAGATGCGCCGCGAAGAACCCTGCATCCAATTTGTACGCAACGCCTTCCGACCGCGCGCGGGCCGCTATCAGTTCATCGAGCAGACGAGCAGCGCCTTCGATTGTCGCTGCGGCCACGGTGTCATCGCTCATCGATTCCTACCTCTCTGCGCAGAACCAAACTACAACCGCAAAATAATCCCTGGATCTAGACCGGCTCCGAGGTCCGCATAACCCTCAGCGGGCCTCCGACCCCCAGGGGCCCCCCGACTACACAGCGTGAACAGCCACGCGCTACGCTTACGGTATGAACTGCTCTCGGTGCAGCCAGCCCGTTGCGGAATTTCTGACCGCGTTGATCGAGGCTCGGGAAGGCGGGCAACTCATCGAACGCATACAGATCTTCGCACTCCACCGATCGTGCGCGATCGCCCAGGCCGTGATCGAGCAGAAGAAGCTCGCGAAGAAGTACGGGCGGCGGCCGGGCGTCCAGGTGATCGCCGGCGTGGAGCGCCCGGCCCAGTAAAGATCGCCCGACCGGCGCCCGACGACAGGGAACCGGTCGGGCGAACGCCCACGAGGTAGAGGGGCGCTGCCGGCTCCTTGACCGCCCGCCCGGCACACGAGCCGTCAGGGTGCATTCCCAAAGGGTCCTGACGCGAGGATCACGACGGCCGGAAGCAGGGCCGCCGCTATCGAAAACCAATCAATCGCAGGTGGCTATGAGCGCACGCGGATCTGCGTCCGCACGGCGTAGCACCGTCCGCACGCCCGCGGCCTCGAGCGCCATGATCGCGAGCTCCTCGTCGGTCTCGAGCTCGAGCAGCTCGGCCTCGAGCGCGGCGAGCCGTTGGGCGAGCGTCTCGTCGTCGACGCCGTCCGATCGCGTTTCGTAGTAGCGATTGACGCCGGCGACGAGCGCCGCGCGTAGCGCCTCCCGGTTGTGCCACGCGAGAAAGCGCAGCACGGAATCGAAGCCGACCGTCGCGATACCGTCGACGAGCCGCGTTTGCGCGGGCGGGATGAGATCACGGGGCTGCGGCGGCCCGCGCGTGAGGAACGGCGTGACGTTGACCGCGGCCTCTCCCGCGAGATAGTCGAGATGGGCGTCGATCCGTGCGAGCGCCTCTCCCTTGGTGACCGGCGCCTGCAACAGCTCGGCACGCTCCGCCTTGAGTTTGGCGATGCTTGCGCGTAATCGCTGCACGTCGGCGACGAGGCCGTCGCCGGCGACCTTGCCCTTGGGCTTGCTCATGCCAACCCCATCGCGGCGAGCTCCTTGCGCAAGTACTCCGCGAGGTTGTCGACGGCGCCGGCGGCCTCACTCGCCGTGGCCTCGAGCTGGGCCTTCCGCTCGTTGGCGCAACGGATCTCGTGATCGGCGTACGCGAGGCGCACCGCGAGCCGGTCGATCCGCCGCCGCGTATGGTCGCGCACCGAGCGATCACCCGTTCGGAACGTCTCGAGCTCGCCTTTCTCGCGGGCGATCGCAGCCCGGCGCCCGCGTGCGTTGTCCACGAACCGCGAGACTTCGTGAGCGGCGCCGCGGGTCTCGGTTGCGATGAGCTCGAGCCGTCGGAGCTTGAGGATCGCGGGGGAAAGCTCGCTCGGCGTGTCAACGACCGCGGGCTCGTTCATGAGGGCACGTCGTCCACGCGCGCCACCAGGACCTCGGGCGGAAACGACGACTGCACGGCCTCGCGAAACCACGAGGCCTCGCGCAGCGCCTCGAGCAGCAGCGTCTCGACGTCGAGTTCGACACGGCGGCTGTACTGACGCAATGCGTGCGCCGCGAGCGGCGGGATCTCGACGGTGAAGCAGCGGCTCGTCATTGCGCAACCCGATAGAACCGATCGCACAACGCCTCGACGTCGGCGTCGGTCGCGCGCGCATCGCCGCGCTCGGCGAGCAGCTCGGGCAAGCCCTTGGTGGCGAGCCCGAGCAGGTAGGCCTCATCGAGCAGTGCGCGCACGCGCTCCGCGAGATCCTGCCTGCAGTGAATCGCGCGCGCTTTCGATCGAGCGAGGCGGCGAGTGGAAAGGTCGACGACGATCATGGCGGCGCCGATCGTGCGGCGGGCGTCGCACCCGCGCAAACGACACCCCGAAAAACCGCATGAAGTGATGAATTGTGATGTCTCGACTCACGCGACTTCGCGCGATCGTCGCCACTCGATCACGTCGGCGACGCGATACAGCCAGCTGCGGCCGAAGCGATGCCCGGGCGGCAGCGGCGCGCCAGCGGCGCGGCGGTTCGCGAGATACGCGCGCGTCCAGCCGAGCAGGTGTGCGGCGCCGCGCGAGTCTGTTTCAAGAAACGCGCTCACATAGAAGCCGTCGGCACGCAGCCGTTCGAGCGTCTGCTCGAGCTCGGTCGTCATGCACCTACACCTGCTCGAGCTCCGTCACGCGCCTTCCGCGGAGTGGGCTGAGCGCGGCGAAACACAGGCCGATCACGCGGCAGCTCACGAGCGAAAGTGGGCTGCGAGTGGGATTCGGTGCGAGTTGTGAAAGTTGGGGTGCTTTGAAGACTCGCAACCGTTTTTCTCGCCGCGACAGATGGTTGCGAGGCGCGCTCCGGTCCAAAAAAGGTCCATTCGCCGAAACGAGATTGCTCGCTCGCGCGCGCGACATCGCGTAAGTGACTGAGCGCGCGGAGCATTACGGCTTCTTTTTGCGCCTCGGCAGCACGACGACGGCGGCCGAAGTCTGCGTTATTGGACCGTTCGAGCTTTTGAAGACTCGCTGCGCGGGAGCGCGATCGCGCAACGCGCGCGCGGCGGCCGCGGCCGCGGCGAACTTGCGGACCTGCTCGGCGCGCGCGCGCAGATACGGCTGAGCGCTTTGGAAGTCGCGCCAGCCGAGAATCGCGTTGATGATCTCGGGCGGCGCGCCGGCGGCCGAGAGTTCCTGCGCGTACAGGTGGCGGAAGCCGTGGAACGCTCGGCCGAATTTCTTCAACCCGTGCTCGCGCGCGAGGCTCGTGAGCTGCTTAAGCACGCCGGACTCGGTGAGCGGGCGCCCGGCGTGGTCGCGGCCGGGGAACACGAGGGCGGGCGGCCGTCGACCGAGCCACGCGCGGTACTCGAGCAAGATCTCGCGCAGTGCGGGGGGCAGCGGCACGTCGCGCACGCCGCTCTGACTTTTGGTCGCGCCGATCGCGTTCTCGGCCGCGATGACCGATGCGCGTACGCGGACGACGGGATCGGGAGCGGTGGCCGCGAGGTCGAGGTCGGCCCAGGTGAGCGCGAGCGCCTCGCCGACGCGAGCGCCCGTGTGCCGGACGATCGCGTAGAGGGCGCGATGCGGGAACGACGCGCGCGCAAGGAGCAGCTCGGCCTCCTCCGGCGTGTAGGCCTTGTCGCCGACGAGCTCGCCGGCTTCGCCTGAGCGCCCGAGCTTGATTTGGTTCGGGCGCGGCAGGTGCACGGCGAATCCTTGCGAGGCCGCCCACGAGAGGATCATCAGCAGGTAGCTGTAGCGCGTGCGCCGCGTCTTGAAGCGTACGCTGGCCTGGATCTGCGCGACGATGAAGGCTTGCAATGACGCCGGCAGAATCTCGTGCACGCGCTGGGTCGTGCCGAAGTACGGCAGGAAGTGGTTCGCGATCGCGCCGGCGACGTTACGCGCGGTGCCCTTGCTTTTGAGCGGGAGCTCGGTCTCGGCGAACAGCTTGCACACGTGCTCGAAGGTCGGGCTGCGCCCGGGCGCGACGGACGGGCGCGCGAGGTACAGCATGAGACGGCTCGCTTCCTCGCGCGCTTGGCGACGCGTCCGGTACTCGGTTTTGTCGCCGATCACGAGCGAGCGGCGCGCGCGCTTGCCGTTCGCGGCCGGTGGATCCCGCCAGCGCAATCGCCAAACGTCGCCGTCCTCGACGAGCGCGCCCCGCTGAATGCGGCGGCGTCCGCCGGAAGACTTCGCGCCGGCGTCGCCCTCGAGCTGCTCGTTGAGTTGCAGCGCCGCGAGCTCGATCGCCGCGAGCTCGTCGTCGTACCGACGCTTGCGCGGCGGCGCCTTCACGGGGTGCCGCCGGCCGAGAATCGCGGTGCGGCCGCGCGGATCGCCGCGGCGACCGCGACCTTGAGAGCTGCTTGATAGTCCGCGGGCTCGACGATGCGTGACGGCAGATGGCCGCGCTCGACGGCGAAGCGCGCGCGCTCGGCCGGATCGATCTCGCGCAGCTCGCGCTCGATGTTGAGCCACTCCGAGCCGTCGACGTCGGCTTGCAAGAACCGCATTCGGCCGGCGCAAAGCAGCTCGATCGCGTCGACGTAGTCCTCGAGCATGAAGCCGCGCTCGAGGACGTGGCACACCAAATGCCCAACGAGCGCGCCGTTTCGAATGACGCTCGCGCTCGCGTCGATGCCCTTTTCGAGGCGCAGATAGCGCGACACCTGCCGGGGCAACATGAGCCGATCGGCGTCGACGGCAGCTCGCTCGTATGCGAAGACAGCCACCTGTGCGCGGTGGGGGTTGATGTTCTCGAAGCGTCGGCAAAGGACCGTAACCACGCCGCGCGTCATCCGCGATCGCCTCGAGCGCGACGCGCGGCGAGCGTGCGGCGCACGTCTTGAACGGCGAGCCGGACGTACGCGGCAATCACATGATCGGTCAACATGTCACCGGCGAGCTCGATCACGAGCTGCTCGAGCTCGGCGCGTGAGGCCAGCGCGACTACGGCCGCGAGCTCGCGTGCGCCGCGATAACGCCGCCGACCGGCGGCCGACGACTCGTCGGCCGGCGCGGTGCAAACGTTTGCACGCGGCAGGGCGCGCGGTTCAGAACTCATAGTTTCCTTTGGCGGCTGTGCGTTCGCGGCGGTACTGAATCCGCGCGCCCTCATCGAGCGTGCCGATGCGCGAGCTCTCCGCCGTGAAGTGCCATAGACACTCGCCGCGCGGCCCGTTGCGGTTCTTCTCGATCGCGCACTCGAGCACGTACGGCATGGGGAATTTCGCGTTGTAGTAAGCCTCGCTGTAGAGCATTCCGACGATGTCCGCGGCTTCCTCGATGGCGCCGGAGTCGCGCAAGTCCGACAGGCGCGGCCGCCGGTTGTCGCTGCGCGACTCGACGCCGCGATTGAGTTGAGCGAGCACGATGACCGGCAAGCTGGCCTGCTTCGCCAAAGCCTTGAGGCCGTAGACGACGTCGCGCAGTTGCTCGTAGCGACTGTTGCCGCTGCCCTGTAGCAGCTGCACGTAGTCGACGATCACGAGCCCGAGCCCGGGAGCGCGCGTACGCAGCGCGAGCGTCTCCGCGCGCACGTGCGCGAACGCCGGCGCCGGCGTGTCGTCAATCCAGAGCCGCCGCTCTGCGAGCTTCCCGGTCGCGTCCGCAATCGTGCTCCAGTCGCTGTCCTGCAAGCGCTCGGGATGGCGCAACTCGCCTTGCGAGATCCCGCCGAGCAGCGCCACGCAGCGACGCATGAGCTGGCCCGAGCTCATCTCCGCGGAGAAAATCGCGACACCGACATTGCGGCTCACGTGCGCCGCGATGGAGACCATGAGCGCGGACTTGCCCATGCCGGGACGCCCGGCGAGCACGATAAGGTCGCCGGGCTCGAGCCCGAACGACAGCGCGTCGAAGTCGGGCAGGCCAACGGCGAGACCGCGCACACCTTCGTGCCGGCGGGCGAGATCGTCGGTCAGCTCGCGCGCGAGCTGCGCGCTTGCGACGAGGCCTCGCCCGGATCGTGCGCCCTCCTGCAACCGCAGCAAGGTCTCCGCGGCGCCGGCGACGAGCTCTGCAGCAGGACGATCGCCGGCTTGATCGACCGACACCATGATCGTGTGGGCGGCCTCGCGCAGGCGCCGCATCGTCGCGCGATCCCGCACGATCTTCGCGTAGTTCTCCACGTTGGCGGCGCTCGGAGTGTCCTCCACGAGCTGCGCGACATATTCGCGGCCGCCGACGGCTTCGAGGCGGCCGCCGCGCTCGAGCAGAGCGATGACCTGGACCGCATCAGCCGGTTCTCCGTTCGCGACCAGCCGCTCGATCGCCGCGAACACGAGCCGGTGATCGGCGCGGAAGAAATCGCCACGCGAGACGTGCGGCACCGCACGCGCCCAAGCGGTTGGGTCTAGCATCATGCCGCCGAGGACGGATTGCTCGGCCTCGAGCGAGTGCGGCGGTGCGGGGATGCGTCGGACTTCACCGGCCACGGCCGCCACCATTCGATCGGGACGCGTTGTCGTACGCGCCCTCGATCAGCTTCACGAAGTGACGGGGTTCTATCAGCCACTCGAGCCCGTGGCAGCGCCAGTCGGAGCTGCGGCCGCACAGGAAGTCGCTTTCCGCGACGCGGCGAAACAGCTCACGCCAGTACGCGACATCATCGGCCGACTTGCCGTCCTTCACGCGCTCGCGGATCCGCGCGGCGAGCTTCTTGCGGCGCCGGTCGTCCCAGACCCGAACTTGCGGCAGGCCGGGCAGGAGTTCGCGATAGGCAGCGAGAATCTGCTCCTCGAGCTCGAGATCGACCCTGCTGCGTTGCTTTTCGTGGCCGCTGCCATTCAGGGCGAAGGCGTTTTTCGGCTCTGCCGACGTCACCGTAGTCGCGTCTGCGACTGGGGCCCCACGGCCACGTGGGGAATCTTCATCTTCCCGTGCGGGTGCGGGTGCGGGTGCGGGAGTGCGGCCAACTCCGGACTGGCTGTCCTGAAAATCGCCATTTTGACCGGTCAGTGACCGGTCATGCGCCGTTTGACCGGTCAGTGACCGGTCACGCGACGCAGCATGCCCCCCGTTCTGACCGGTCAGTGACTGGTCAGCTAGAAGCTCGTCACCCTTTTCGCGGCGCGATTCCTCTCGTTTCGCCCGTTTACGCACATAGTCCGGTGCGTGGTGCCAATAATCGTGAATCTCGTAAAGGCCGTCTTGGCGCAGCGCGATAAAGCCGGCGCCGCCGTTCGAGCCGCAGTCGAGCAACGCCGCTACGAGTTCGCCGCGCGGGCCGCGCCAGCGTGAAGTCGCTTCAACATCATCCGCGTCACCCAAGACCGGGTTGCCGGTCTCATTCGCCGCGTGCCACATGAACTCGAGATGCCCTAGCGCGAGAGCCTCTGACTGCAAGCGCGCCGACAGCTTCAAGAACTTCCTGTTCGAGAAGAGCGTCACCCGCGCCATTCACAGCGCCCGTTATGCTCGTGCGTGAGCTCGATGTCGTTGCGCAAGCCGACGTGCCGAGCGAACCGCTCGGCTCGCTGCGAACGCTTTCGGCTCATGCCGCGGCCGGCGGCGGAAGATCGTCACCTGCGCGCAGACCGGCGTCTGGGGTTTCACCGCGAACGAAGCGCCGAACGTCGCCGGCCCTATATCTCGGCACTCCGCCGACATAGACCGGCCGCACGATAGGGCGCCCGGCCGACTCGCGGTTTGCGATCGTTTTGGTGTTCAGGCCGATGATCGAGCCGAACGCCGAGCGCGTCAGCAGCTGGTCATCGTCCATGTCAGCGAGCCGCGGCATCGGCGATACGGTCTGAGCACGTGCGGCGCGTTGCTTGCGCTCTGCGCGCTCACGGCGCGGGGGACGGGACGTGGGGGGCATGCAGGTCTCCGCCGGGGACATCCCGGGTCGACCCTCTATATATAGGTACGCGGTCGACGAGCGTTAGCGGAACATCGGCGGTCGATGTTCAGCTATTGCTCTCTTGCCCGAGGTCCGGCAGCCGCAGATTCCACGCTTCGCAGAGTGTTCGGTGCTCGCTGTAAATCTGCTTCAAAGTCGGGAGTGCCAACCGTACGCCATAGCGCGCGCGGTCGCGCGGATCGACGTGCGTACTTTTGACCATTGTCGCCATCCAGGCGTTCACGTGACGATCGACCAACTTCCAGGCGCGGCGACGCGACCGTTCGGAATGGATGAGCAGCGCGATATCTCGGTCTCGGTGGTAGTCGTTGCGGCGACCGCCGTCGTCGAGCTGCAGGGCCTCGCGCGGGTGCTCGCCGTTGAGCATCCGGCGCGCGGCCGCGGCGAGCTCGTTGAGCCGGGCACCAGCAGTCTCATGCGTCGCGATGATGCGCCCGCTCGCGATATCCGCGAGCAGCAATCGCAACAGCTTCTCGCCCGTCGATAGCCTTGCCGGCCCTTTTCGCCGGCGACTGGTAGTCTGCGCCCGCGCCGAGCGCTTCTTCGCAATCGGTTTGCGGCCGGTCATCGTCTGGAGCGACTCCGCAGCGCCGCCACCTTGCTGCGCCGCGGCTTGCGGGCGCTGCTCATGAGCTTCTCGACGGCCGTGACTGCCTGCCGCTGGGCGTCCGATCCCAGCTGCATGTACACGCGGCTCGTGATATCGGTTTTGTGTCCGAGCACCGACCCGATCTGCTTCGACGTGAAGCCAGCGTCACCGAGCCAACTGCCGAACGTGCGGCGTAAATCATGGATCCGGACGCGCGAGAGCCCGGCGCGCTCGCGGATCCGGAGCCAGGCCTTGTTTGGGCTCTTGAGAGGCTCGCGCTCGCGGCGACCGACGAACACGTACGGATTGCCGGCGACCTTCGGTAGCTGCCGTAGCAGCGCGACCATGTATCGCGACAGCGGGATCGAACGATCGTCGCCGGTCTTCGTGTCCCGGAAGACGACCGCGGGCGTCTCGCTGGCGAGAACGACGTCCGCCCATTTGAGCGTCAACGCTTCGGTTTTACGGCTGCCCACTGCGAGCACGAAGCGAAAGTACGCGCGCAGGTAGGGATCGGCCGTCTCGTCGTCGATCGCCTGCTCGAGCTTGGGGAGCTCGGCGAGCTCGAGCCGCACGGTGCGCCGGCGCTCGGGCCGGAGCGCGATGCCGGCGCAGGGATTGCGCGTGTCGCGCTTCTTCTGGTCGCCGGCCGCGTCGTCCTCCGACCAGAGCCGCCAGTAAAACGCGGCGCGCAGCGCTTGCAGCGAGCGGTTCGCGTTGTACGCGCTCTCGATTCCCGCGTGCCACTCGCGCACATCGGACCGGCGGACGTCGCGCCACGGTTCCGTGCCAAACCGCGGAAAGATGAACCGTTCGGCATACCAGAGCACCGCGTCGGGACGCTTCGCGTCGATCGCCGCGACATAGGTCCGGAACAGCGTCTCGACCGTACCGGTTTGCGCCTCGAGGGCGCGCTGTTTCTTCTCGGCGACGGGATCGGCCTGGCGGTTCTCGATCGCGACGAGCTCGGCCTTCGCGCGTGAGCGCGCCGCATCGAGCTTGATCACGGCGACATCGCCGAGCGACAGCAGCCGTTTCTTGCCGGCGGCGTTCCTATAGCTCAGCACGAACGCCTTGCGGCCGGACGGGAACACCCGCACGCCGAAGCCCCGGGGGTCCGTATCCCAGATCACGCGCCGCTCGTTGCGGTCCGGATCGCCGGCGTACTCGAGCCGCTCGATCTGCCGCTTCGTGAGCCGCGCGGCGCGCGCGACTATGTGGTCTTTGCCCTCGGGCCCATATCCCGTTCTACCTGCCATGCCGCGCAACCTAAGGGTTCCTGAGTCACCACTGAGTCACCAGGCGGCAGAGCCTACGCGGGATTTGACGGGATTGCCAGGGAACTGAAATACTAGGCCCGGCAGTGACTTGTGGTATTGGCGGGAAACCGGGGGAACCGGCCGGGTCAGGCTTCGAACCTGAGGGTCGGGAGTTCGAGTCTCTCCGGGCGCGCCACTTTTCAGCGGCGCAATTCACGGCCGCTTAAGGTCGATCGCTGCGCGTTCAACGCGCCGCCGGCCGCACGGCAACCGCCAGCGCCTCGCCGTACGTGATTTCGACGCGGTCGCCGGGCTTGAGCTGCGCAACGAACGCACGGCCGGCGTCGCGCTGGGCCGTCGTCTCGCGCTCTCTCCCCTCCGGCCCGGTGAAGCTCACCCTGCCGGTGGCGGCGTCCACCGAGGTCACCGTCACGATCGCCGTGTAGATCATGCCGACGCCGCCGGCAGGCGAGGCGCCCTCGGCCGTGCGCGATGCGAGCACGGCGGCGTCGTGGCTGGTGCTCGCGGGTGCCTTGGTGATCTCCGCCGCGAGCGACTGGTAGTACTCCACGTCGACCTTGTCGCCCACCTTGATCTGCGCGAAGTTGCGAACCGCGGGCCCGGCTTCCACCGTTTCTTCACGACCGTCCGCAACCTTGAGCGTGATCAAGCGCTTGGCGGCATCGATCGCCGCCACCGTCGCCGCCAGCGTCGTCGATTGCTCGGCGAAGAACGGCTGCTTGGCGGCGGCCGAGGCCACTTGCTTCGGCGCAGGCTGCTGCTGCGCCGACGCCAGTGAGGCGGCGAATGCCAGCGCGGCGAGAGCGGCGGCTAGCGGTTTGGACGAGCGGGGCTTGGAGTGGACGTTCATGGCGTGGCCTCCTAAAGGATGCGCCACGATTCACGATCGCCGCGCACGGCGCTATTGCCCGTTCGTCCAAGGGCGCGCGCGGCCGGCGATCACGGCTTGTGATGGTACCGCTGCCGATCGGACCCGGGCGGTTCCAGCCGCACTCCCTCGTGGTCGATCACGAGCTCCTCGATCGCGACGTCGGCGCCGCCTTTCGCGTCGAGCGTCGCCCCGGTGATCTTCCCAGGTCGGGCGCTGCCGAGATCGTAGCGCGCGAGCGGACGCCCGGCGGCGTCGAGGCTGCTGAGAACGATGCGCGAGGCGCGGCCCGCGGTCGCGAAGCTCCGCCAGCGCCCGAGGACGGTCTGTCTCGCCCGGCCGCGTTTCAGGACTAGGGTGATCGCCGTGCCGCCGGCGCGCTGAGGCCCCTTGTCGGGAACCGCGAAACCGTGATCCGTCGCGGACCATTTGCCCGACCGAATTTCCCCGGTGTGGCCCCATACGGACGGTAGCTCATGAGCCTCGATGATGCGGGGCGGCGTGCGCAGCGCCGTTGCGGCCATCAGCACCTCGAACCGGCCGATCTCGTCGCCATCGATACTCAGCGAATACCGCGAAGCGCTCGTGGTGCCGGGTCGGCTCGGCGCGGGCATTTCCTTCCCTCGCAGAAGCGTGGGAGTGTAGCACCGCGGTTCTCTACAATCGCCCGATGTCGAAACGTGGCTGGATTCTCTTCCTCGCGCTGGGCGTGCTCTGGGGCATGCCCTATCTGCTCATTCGCATCGCCGTTGGCGAATTCGACCCGCTGGTGGTCGCCGGATCGCGCACGTTGCTCGGCTCGTTGTTGCTCTTGCCGGTCGCGCTGCATCGGAACGCGCTTGCCCCGGCGTTTCGCAGGTGGAAGTGGCTGCTGGCGTTTACGCTCATCGAGATCAGCATTCCCTGGCTGCTGCTCGGCCATGCCGAGACCCGGCTCAATAGCTCGACCGCGGGTTTGCTCATCGCCGTGGTGCCACTGTTCGCGGCGCTGATCGTCACCAAGCTCGGCCACGAGCGGCTCGAGTTGCGCCGGGTGCTGGGCCTGGGGCTGGGTTTCGCCGGCGTTGCGCTGCTGGTCGGCCTCGATATCCATTTCTCGGATCTTGCGGCCGTGGCGGCAACGATCGGGGTTGCGTTGTGCTACGCCATCGGCCCGATCATCATTGATCGCAAGCTGCGCGGAGTGCCGGCCATCGGCGTGATCGCCGCGTCGCTCGTGGTGGCGACGGTCATCTACGCGCCGTTCATGCCGTTTCTTTGGCCGGCGCAGTTCGGCGTGCGCGCGGCGGCGTCGATCGTGGGGCTCGGCGTGCTCTGCACGGCGGCGGCGTTCATGGTGTTCTTCGCGTTGATCGCCGAGGTCGGGCCCGCGCGCGCCACGGTGATCACTTACGTGAATCCGGCCGTGGCGATCGTGCTGGGCGCGCTGGTGCTATCCGAGCCGCTGACGCTCGGTATGGCGATCGGCTTTCCGCTCGTGATCTTGGGATCGATTCTCGGCACGACACGCGGCGCGCAGGGTCGCTGATCAAGCGCGTCAGGATTCAGGCTCACCCGGCGCGAAGCGAACGATCGTTCTCGAGTCGAGCCGGGAGCGTATGCTTCGTGCTCCGAGCCGCAAGTCTCGAAGAACGGCGACGGTGTTTCGCAGCTCCTACCCGCACGTCGACATCCCTAACCAATCGCTCACGGACCTGGTGCTAGGCACGGCACCCCGGAGAGGCGGCCATCCGGCGCTCGTCGATTCCGTCACCGGCCGCGTGGTCACCTACGACCAACTCCTGGATCGAGTCAGGCGCGCCGCCGCGGGTCTCGCCGCGCTCGGCATCCGCAAGGGTGACGTCGTCGGGCTCGTGTCGCCGAATTCACCCGAGTTCGCGGTCGTGTTCCACGCGATCGTGCGGCTCGGGGCAATCGCCACGCCGGCCAATCCCGCGAACACGAGCCATGAGCTCGCGCAGCAGCTCGAAGACGCGGGAGCGAAGCTGCTGTTCGCGACGGCCGCGCTCGCGGACAAAGCACGCGCCGCGATCGCGGCGACGCGCCGACCGATCGAGCTCGTCACGATCGACGCCGCCGACGGCGCTCGCTCGCTCGAATCCATTTCGCGTGACGCCGAGCCCCCGGCCGTTGCGATCGATCCGGCCGTCGACGTGGTCGTGCTGCCCTATTCGTCGGGCACCACCGGATTGCCGAAGGGCGTGATGCTCACGCACCGCAACGTCGTCGCGAACTTGGTCCAGCTCGCCGCGGTGGAGAAACCCGGCCTGCGCGCGTTCGTGGGCGTGCTGCCGTTCTTCCACATCTACGGCATGGTCGTGATCCTGAACTACGGCCTCATGCGCGGAGTCACGGTGGTGACGATGCCGCGCTTCGAGTTCGAGCCGTTCCTGAAAGTGCTCCAAGATTGGCGCATCGAGCTCGCGCACATCGTGCCGCCCGTGGCCGTGGCGCTCGCGAAGCACCCAGCCGTCGACAACTACGACTTGAGCAGCTTGCGCTGGCTGCTCAGCGCCGCCGCGCCGCTCGGATCGGAGATCACGAGCGCCATCGAGGCGAGGCTCAACGTAAGGATGCGCCAGGGCTACGGCATGACCGAGGCGAGCCCGGCTTCGCACTACACCGGGCCCGACGCGCGCCGCCCCGGCAAAGTCGGCACGCTCGTGCCGAACACGGAGTGTCGCATCGTCGACACGGAGACGGGGCTCGACTTGAGCGTCGACGAGCCCGGCGAGGTGTGGATTCGCGGACCGCAGGTGATGAAGGGTTATCTCAACAACCCCGAGGCCACCGCGCGCACGGTGGACGCGGACGGTTGGCTGCACACGGGCGACATCGGCGTCGTCGATGCGGACGGCTTTCTGCTCGTCGTCGACCGGCTCAAGGAGCTCATCAAGGTAAAGGGCTTCCAGGTGGCGCCGGCCGAGCTCGAAGCGCTGCTGCTCAAGCATCCGCGGATCGCCGACGCGGCCGTGATTCCGGTCGCGGATGACGATGCCGGCGAGGTCCCCAAGGCGATCGTCGTCGCGCGCGGCGCGCTCACGGCCGACGAGGTGATCGCGTTCGTGCACGACGAGGTCGCGCACTACAAACGGATTCGCCACGTCGCGTTCGTCGAGGCGATCCCGAAGTCCGCGTCGGGGAAGATACTGCGGCGCGTGCTCGTCGAGCGGGAGCGGGCAACCCGCACGTAAACGACGCGGCCGGATCCGCCCCACGAGCCGCAACCAGAAACGGTGGCTCTGTGCGCCGGGCGGAGCACGACTCCCTTCTCTTCGCCTAAGTAGCTGAAAAGACCATAGTTATATCGGCGCTAGAAGCGGCCGCATCGGGGGCTTGCATCTCTGTTCATGCCGTATATACTGTGCATAACGTATATGCACAGTGACGTCACCATCTCGCACGCCGATCGGCGGCCCATGTACCTCCAGATCATGGAGCAAATGCGGCAGCGGATCGCGGTCGGCGACTGGCCGCCGGGGCACGAGATCCCGTCGATCAGGGCGATGGCGGTGGCGACGAAAGTCAGCGTGATCACCGTGAAGCGGGCGTACCTCGAGCTCGAGCGGGCTCAAGTGATCGTGACGCGGCAGGGCAGGGGATCGTTCGTGGCGGACAACGTGGATCTCGGCAGGCAGCTGAAGCACGAGGAGCTCGACGAGCACCTACGCGCGGCCGCCGAGATCGGCAAGCACCTCGGGCTCACCGCCGACGAGCTGGTCGAGCGCCTCCGTGAGACCGCGGAGCTGCCCGCGGCGGAAGAGCAGGCGACAGAGGATCAGGCATGACCGAGCTCGCGATTCAAATCGAAGGCGTCGAAAAAGCGTATCGCTACTTCCAGCTGCGCGACATTCGGCTCGAACTTCAGACCGGCCAGATCTTGGGCTTCGTGGGCCCGAACGGCGCGGGCAAGTCTACGACGATCCGGATCCTGATGGCGCTCGTGCACCAGGACCGTGGCGAGGTGCGCGTGCTCGGCCGGTCGATGCCGCGCGAGCAGGCGATCGCCAAGCGCGACATCGGCTACATGTCGGAGGACATGCGACTCTACGGCTTCGCGACGCTCGACTGGCACATGAAGTTCGTCGCGTCCGCGCATCCCCACTGGGACCACGATTACGCGCGGACGCTGCTGCGCCGCTTCAATCTGCGGCCCGACCAGCCGATCAAGGTGCTGTCGCACGGCGAGCGAACGAAGGCCACGTTGCTGCTGGTGCTCGCGCGCCGGCCGCGGCTCCTATTGCTCGACGAGCCGACCACGGGCCTGGACCCCGTCGCGCGCTACGAGATCTTGCGCGAGCTCACCGACGTCATGAGCGACGACCGGCGCTCGATCCTGTTCTCTTCGCAGAACACCCAGGACGTGGAGCAGATCTCCGACCAGATCACGTTTCTCGATCGAGGCCGGATCATCGAGTCGAGCGACAAGGAAACCTTCGTCGAGCAGTGGCGCCGTTTGCAGCTCGACGTGCCGCCCGGTGTGGCGCTGCCCTCGCTCCCTGAAGTCACCGAGCTCGCGGTGAGTGGCCGGCTCGCGACCGCGACGATCAAGGCCTACACCGACGACGTCGCCGCGGCATTCACCCGTGCGGGCGCCACCGTGCGCGAGGTTCAGCGGATGTCGCTCGAGGAGATCTTCGTCGCGAACGTGATGTCGAGCCGCAAGGAGGCACGCGCGTGAGTCACTCCATCGTTCGGCAACTGGTGGTCAAGGACTTGCGGCTCGCGCGACTGCTCGTGGCGGGCTCGTTCGCCACCGGAGTGCTGTCGCTGGCCGTGTCGCCCTGGAGCAAGGTCGCGTTCTTCGTCGGCTGCAGCGTGTTCGTCGTCGTGTTGGTGCTTCTGAACGTAATGCACGTGAGCACGAGCGTGATCGGCGACCGCAAGGAGAAGACCCGATTGTTCTTCTTGAGCATGCCGGTGTCGACCACGCAGTACAACGTGGCGAAGCTCGTGTCGTCGTTGATCGTATACGCCGTGCCGGCCGCGCTGCTGACGCTCGCGGCCATCGCGCTGTTGCTCGCCACGCCGCTGCCCAACGGCTTCATTCCGCTCACCGTCGCGGTGGCCGTCCACTGCCTGCTCTACTTTTGCGTTTTTCTCGCCGTGGGGCTCGTCACCGACTCGGCGGGCTGGATGACGACCGTCATCGTCGGCGGAAACGTGTCGGTCTCGTTCGTGATTCCGTTCCTGCTGAATCTGCCATCCCTCCAGCCGAGCTTGGGCACGGAGACGGCGGTTTGGGGCGCGGACCTCGTCGGCTTCATGGCCATCGAGCTCGCGTTGTGCGCAGCGGCGCTCGTGATCTCCTTTGTCGTCAACTCACGAAAGACAGAGTTCGTTTGAGGAGTACCTATGTCGTCCAATGAACGTCTCCATGCCCTAGACGCGGTGCGCGCATTTGCGCTGCTCGCCGGCATCGTGCTGCACGCGACGATGTCGTTCTTCCTGCCGATCCCGGCGCAGGACGTGTCGCAGAGCGCGACGCTCGGGATGGTGTTCTCGTTGATCCACCCGTGGCGCATGACGATGTTCTTTCTCGTCGCGGGTTTGTTCGCGCGGCTCGTCGTCGAGAAGCGCGGCACCCGCGGCTTCGTGGCCGATCGCGCGAAGCGGATTCTCGCGCCGCTGGTGGTGGGCTGGGTGATCCTCGCGCCGCTCACGATCGCCGCGCTGCTCTGGGGTCTCTCGCGGAGCGCGGACCCGGCGATCGCGGGGCTGGTGCAGAACCCGCCGGTGCAGGGCGGGTTTCCGCTGGTGCACCTGTGGTTCCTCTACTACCTCGTCATCTTCTACGCGCTGCTGCTTGCGGTGCGCGGCGTATTCGCGAAGCTCGACGCGGCCGGGCGCGTGAGTGACGCCGTCGACAAGATCTTGCGCCCGCTGCTCGGTAGCTACGTCGCGCCATTCGTGCTCGGCGCGCCGTTGTTCCTCGTGCTCGGGTTCGATCAGCGGATCTTGCTCCTGGGCGGCATTCCCACGCCCGACGCGAGCCTGATCCCGCAGGTGCCGGCGCTCGTCGGTTTCGGCACCGCGTTCGCGCTCGGTTGGTTCATGCATCGACAGCTGGACTTGCTCGGCGTGGTGCGCGCGCGTTGGGCAGGCCATCTCGCGCTCGGCCTCGCGCTCTTTGTCGCCTATCACAACGTTCCGGGCCTCGAGCCCGGCACGACGGCCTCTTGGATCGCCGCCGAATGGACCACGACCGCGTACGCCGCCTGCTACATCCTGTCGATCTGGTACCTGAGCTTCGGCCTGATCGGTGCGGCGCTGAAGTTTTGCGCGAACGAGAGCCCCGTGCGCCGCTACCTCGCGGACGCGTCGTACTGGATGTATCTCGCGCATCTGCCGATCGTGTTCTTCCTCGCGGCGGCGCTCGCGAAGGTGCCGTTGCACTGGGCAATCAAGTTCCCGCTGGTCCTTGGCGTAACGGTCACGGTGCTGCTCGGTAGCTATCACTATCTCGTGCGTCCGACTTGGATCGGCGAGATCTTGAACGGCCGCAAGTACCCGCGCGCGAAGAAGGGCGGCGGCGTGGCGATCGCGCCGAAGCAACCGCGTCGCCTCTTGCCGTCGAACGTCGACGGCGAGTTCGGCCCGTCGACGCCGGCGCCGCTTCCGCAGGCCGGCGCCGCGTCGCAAGCGGACGCGCAGCCGCTCGCCGCGCTCGCCGGCGCGATCAAGCGCTACGGCAAGACCGTCGCGCTCGCCGCGGTGGACCTGGACGTACGCAGCGGCGAGGTGCTGGCCGTGCTCGGGCCGAATGGCGCGGGCAAGTCGACCGCCATCTCGCTGTGGCTCGGGCTGCTGCAAGCCGACGAGGGCGAGGTGCGGCTCATGGGCCGCTCGCCGCTCGACGTCGAGGCGCGCCGCGAGGTGGGTCTCATGCTCCAGGAGGTCGTGCTGCCGCCGACGCTGCGCGCTCGCGAGCTCATTGCGCTCACGGCGAGCTACTACCCGAGCCCGCTCAGCGTGCGCGAGACGCTCGAGCTCACCGGCACGACGGAGCTCGCGGACAAGTTCTGCGGCAAGCTCTCGGCCGGCCAGAAGCGCCAGGTGCAGTTCGCGCTCGCGATCTGCGGCCGGCCGCGGCTGCTATTCCTCGACGAGCCCACCGTCGGTCTCGACGTGCAGGCGCGCGAGACGATGTGGAGCACGATCCGCCGGCTCATCGCGCAGGGCTGCTCGATCGTGCTCACCACGCACTATCTCGAAGAAGCCGAAGCGCTCGCGGATCGCGTGGCCGTGCTCGCGCGCGGCGAGCTGATCGCGCTCGGCACCGTGGACGAGGTGCGCTCGATCGTGAGCCGCAAGAAGATCACGTGCTCGAGCGCGCTGCCGGTCGGAGCGGTGCGCGCATGGCCGGGCGTCGTCGACGCGAGCGGCGACGAGCACCGCATGCAAATCACCACGGCCGACGCCGAAGCGGTAGTACGCCGCTTGCTCGCGTCCGACCAAAACCTGCGCAACCTCGAGATCAAGCAAGCGGGTCTCGCGGAAGCGTTCGCCGAGCTCACGAAGGAGGCTGCCTGACATGACCGCGACAGTTGCTACCGATCTCGTCTTCAAGGCCGCGGGCCCCATGCCGCTCGGCAGGATCCTGCGCTCGTACCTCGCCGCGGCGCGCTACGAGTTCCTGCAAACATTGCGCGCGCCGGCGTTCTCGTTCCCGTTTCTGCTGATGCCGGCGGTTCTGTACCTCTTGTTCGGCGTGCTGATCGCCGGGCAGTCGCCCGATTCGGCCTCGGCAGCGAACCCGCAGATCGCAACCTATCTGATGTCGGGATTCATGGCGTTCGGCGTGATGGGTCCCGGCATCTTCGGCTTCGGCGTCGGTCTTGCGCTGGAGCGCGACCAGGGGCTGCTCAAGCTCAAGCGCGCGCAGCCGGTGCCCGCGGGCGCGCACCTGTTCGCGAAGATGGCGATGTCGATGGCGTTTGCGGCGATCGCGGCGGGCTCCGTGGCGCTCGCGGCGCTCGTGGCCGGCAAAGTGATCATCGGCCTGGGCTCACTGCTGATCCTGGTCGCCGTGATGATCGTGGGCTCGCTGCCGTTCTGCGCGATCGGTCTCTTGATCGGGGCTTACGTCAGTGGCAACGCGTCGCCCGCGGTCGCGAACTTGGTCTACTTGCCGGGTATATGGCTCTCGGGCAGCTTGATGCCGCTACCCGAATCGATGCGTCCCTGGGCGGTCATCTGGCCGATGTTCCATCTGAACCAGACCGCGCTCGGCGCGGCGGGCATCAAGGAGTTCAGCTTCGTGAGCCCGACTCTGACGGCGGCAGTATTGGTCGCGATCACCGTGCTCTGCACCGGGCTTGCGTTGCGGCGGCTCGCGCGCGTGGGCTGACGGAACCTCTCCGCGGCGCGTGCGAGCTCCGCGCGCGCCCCCGGTTTTCACGCCAGGAGCGACTGATTCATTGGCCGGTGCCGGGCGGTTTGCTCGATCCTTCAGCCATGGCGTCGGGGGCCATGGCGTCGGGCGCGGCGTCGAGCCGTGTGCGCAACCCCGGCGGCAACTTCAGTGCGCTCGCGAGGGCGTCGAGATAGGCGCGCTCGGCGGGCTCGTCGAGATCGATCGCGAGACGCGCGGCCAAGTAGAGCTCCGCCGCCTGTTCCTCCGTCGCCGCGGCATTCGCGAAGCTTGCGACGTCGATCTCCTGCGTGAGCAAGTCGAACACGTAGGCCTTGGTTTCGGCGTCGAGGCCGAGCCGCTCGACTTCCGCGAACAGGCGGCGCTGCTCGGACGCGTCGATGTGCCCGTCCGCTTTGGCCGCGCCGATCATCGCGCGCACGAGCGCGAGCTCGAAGGGGCTGCCGTCCGCGGCCGGCGTGTGGTGCGGCAGCGCGGTCGCCGCCGCAAGGCTCGTCGTGCCGTAAGCGCGACCCGCCTGCTGTTGCTGCTGCTGGTAGTTCTGATACGCCTGGAGCGCCATCGCCCCGAGCGCGGCGGCGCCGCCGTAGCGCATCACCTTGCCCGCGCCGCCGCCCAGCAGCAGGCCGAGCACGCCGCCCGCGAGCGCGCCTCCGGTGAAGGCCTGGGTGCCGCCCATGCCGTCCAGTCGGTTGCGCACCTGCTGACCCACGCCGAGCGCGTCGTTGCCGATTCCTGGGCCGAGCACTTGCTCGAGAAGACGTTTCGGATCGAACACGGGAGCTCTCCTTGGGATCGCGAATCCGCGGCAGCATACCGTTCCGCGCGTCACCGAGTAACTATTCCGGCGCCGATCCGCTACGCTGTAGCGGCTGCGATACGAGAACGCGATGACTGTTTGGACAGGCTGGCTCGATCTTCTCTCGAGCGCTCTCGGGCTTCTGGCCACGCAGGCCGGGCTCGGCGCGGGCCTCGCCGTGGTCGCGTTGACGCTCGCGCTGCGCGCGCTCGTGCTGCCGATCACGTTCCCGAACGCGTGCCGCGGGTTGGTCCGGCAGCGCAAGCTCGCGGCGCTGCAGCCCGAGCTCGCACGCCTCAAGGAGCGCTACGCGGGTGAGCCGCAGAAGTACGGCGAAGCGCTGCTCGCAGCGTACAACCGTCACGGCATCTCGATGGTCGACGGTCGTACCTTGCTCGGCGCGTTCGTGCAGACGCCGGTGCTGCTAGGCATGTTTACTACGCTGCGCCGCGCATTGCCGCACGGGCGGTTCCTCTGGGTGGCCGATCTCGCGAAGCCCGACGTGTTGCTCGCGATCGTCGCCGGCCTCACCACCGCGATTCTCGCGCTCGCCGCTCCCGAGATGCCGGAGCACGTGCGGGTCTTGATGATGATCCTGCCCGCGATCTGTCTCGCGCTCACTGCGCTGCATTTCGGGTCGGCGATCGCGCTCTACTGGACCACGTCGAATTTGTTCACGGCGGGACAGACGCTCGCCGTGCGCTGGTTCGTCGCCCGCCGCCCCGCGGCCGGGGCGCAGAGCGCTTGATGCGCCTGTAGTTGCGTCGGACGGAATTCACCGGGAGAGGCGGACCGGGGAAGTTGCATCCCACGACTGCCGCCGCTGAGTGTTCTGGGGACGAACGAAAGAGAGGGGAGAGCATGAAACGACGAGTGACGCGCATTGCGCCTTGGCAAGCCGGCAAGTTCTTCGCCGTGCTGTACTTCATCATGGGACTGATCTTCGCGATTCCATTCGCGTTCTTTTCGCAATTCGTGCCGGGTCAGACTAGCGGGTTTGGCATAGGCTTCGCGATTGCAATTCCCATCGGTTACGCCATCGCCGGCCTCATTTTCGTGCCGATCGCGTGCTGGGTATTCAATCTCGTCGCGAAGTTCGTGGGCGGTCTCGACTTCGAGGTCACTGAACCCGGCGGCGTCTGACGCGTCGCGATGGATCCGACGTAAGGCGCGAACGGCGCCGTCGCGGCGACCATCGCGGCAAACGCCCGGTGACTGCACATCGCGCGCGCTCGTGCGCGCCGCGTCGCCCCCTTTTACGCTTGATCATTCGCCCGAAAGTTGCCAGCATCGGAACCATCGACTCGTTTGGGGAGAGACCCATGTTGTCGCGACGCGAATACCTGACCATGACGGCAGCGGCTTGCACGACACTCGCGCTGCGCTCGAGGCTCGCCGCCGCGGCCGAGCCCGCCGACTTGATCACGAGGGCGATTCCGAAGACCGGGGAGCATCTGCCGATCATGGGCCTCGGCAGCTCTGCCACGTTCAGCCAGTCCGCGGGGCGCGCCGAGGTGGACGCGCTGCGCGGCGTGTTCCAAACGATGGTCGATCACGGCGGCTCGGTGTTCGACACGGCACCCGGGTACGGCGCGTCGGAAGAGGTCTCGGCCAAGCTCCTCGCCGAGCTCGGCTTGCGCGACAAGATCTTCTGGGCCACGAAGATGAACGTCGCGGGCTTCGGCGGCGGCTCCGCGGACGCCGCGGCGGGGCGCGCGCAAATCGAGACGTCGCTCAAGCGGCTCGGCCGCAAGATCGATTTGCTCCAAGTGCACAACGCCGCGGCGCTCGAGACGCAGGTGCCGATCGTCCAGGAGTACAAGGCGCAAGGCAAAGTGCGCTACATCGGCACCACGTCCACGTTCAAGGGCCAATACGGCACGCTCGAGCAAGCGATGAAGGATCGACCGCTCGACTTCATCGGCGTCGATTACGCGGTGGACAACGTAAGCGCGGAAGAGCGGATTCTGCCGCTCGCTCAGGACAAGGGGATCGCCGTGCTGGTCTACTCGCCCACCGGCCGCACGCGCCTATTTCAACGCGTGAAGGGGCGCGAGGTGCCTGCCTGGGCCGCAGAGTTCGGCGTGACCTCTTGGGCGCAGTTCTTCCTCAAGTTCGCGGCCGCACATCCGGCGGTGACGGCCGTCACGCCCGCGACGAGCGACCCGGAGCACATGATCGACAACATGGCCGCCGCGCGCGGCCGCTTGCCCGACGCAGCCGAGCGCAAGCGCATGATCGACGTCATCGCCGCTCTGCCCGCGGCGTGACGAAGACGGCTCGGTAGAACAACGATTGATTGCGATCCGGTGAGCCGGATCGGGGGGAGCTTCGGGATGCAAGCCGATGCCGCGATCGAGCTGCGCCGTGTGAGGAAGACGTTCGGCCCGATGGTTGCGGTCGAAGGTCTCGATCTCACGATTCCGCGCGGCGGCCTGTACGGCTTCATCGGGCCGAACGGCGCGGGCAAGACCACGTCGATTCGCATGATCATGTCGATCCTGATGCCGGATTCGGGCGAGCTGCGCGTGCTCGGCCGCCGTTCCGCGCTCGAGGCGAAAGACCGGATCGGCTATCTGCCGGAGGAACGCGGGACCTACCGCAAGATGAAGGTCGGCGCGTACTTGAGCTACATCGCGCGGCTCAAAGGCGTCGCCGAGCAGGGGCTCGCCGGCAGAATCGGCGATCTCGTGGAGCGCGTCGGCCTCCTGGGCGTCGAAACCAAGAGATGCGAAGAGCTGTCGAAGGGCATGCTGCAAAAGATCCAGTTCGTCGCCGCGATCATCCACACGCCCGATCTCTTGATTCTCGACGAGCCGTTCAGCGGGCTCGATCCGGTGAGCTCACGCATGCTCCGCCAGCTCATTCTTGCCGAGCACGCGCGCGGCGCAACGATTCTGTTCTCGACGCACGTGATGCCGCACGCGGAGGATATCTGCGATCACGTGATCATGATCCATCGTGGCCGCAAGGTGCTCGACGAGCCGGTGGCCGCGATCCGCCGCAATTACGTGCCTCGCGCGCTCCGCTTCGAGCCGCTCGCGGCCGATCAGAGCGTCGCCGCCGTGCGCGCGCTGCCCGAGGTGGAGCGCTGCGACGCGGTCGACGGCGGCTACGAGGTGCTGCTGCGCGACGGTAGCGACGCGGGCCGTGCCGTGCAGCACATCACGGCCGCGCTGCCGATCGCGAGGATCGAGCTCAAGCGTTTGCGGCTCGAGGACGTATTCGTGACCCTCGTGGCCGACGGCGGCTCGTCGGCCGACGCGCAGCGCGAGCTGCATTCGCAGATCAGCGGCGCGGCGGCGGCCGGGAGCGTTGCCGCATGAGCAAGATCTGGCAGATCGCCGTGCGCGAGTTCGGCGCGACGGTTTTCACCCGAGCGTTCATCATCGGCTTGCTGATCTTTCCGCTGATGGTCGGCGTGTTTATCACCATCGGCCCGCGGTTGTTCGCCGATCGCCCCTACGACGTCGAGGGCGAGCTCGCGGTCGTAGACCCGACCGGCGAGGTTGCCGGCGAGCTCTCTGCGGCGCTCGCCTCGAACGCCGGGCCGGCGGAATTCGGCGACGCGCTGCGCCGTGCCGGAACCCCGCCGGGCGTCGCGAGCATGGCTCAGCAGCTCGCCAGGCCGCCGAATCTCACCGTGGTCGAACGGCCCGCGGGCGCCGACCTCGAGCAGGAGAAGGCGTGGCTGCGTGTGAGGAATGCGAAACCGGCGCACCTCGCGCTCGCGGTGATCCATCCGGACGCGGTCACGCTGCGGCCCGGACTTACGAAGCTCGGTAGCTACGACCTCTACGTCCCGCCGAAGCAAGACCAGCGCGTGGAGATCGCGGTGAAGCAGGCGTTGAGCAAAGCGTTGATCGCTGCGCGTGCGCGCGTGCGCGACCTCGATCGCGCGACGATCGACGCGCTCGTGAACGTGCCGCGCGTGGACTCGGTAACCGTGAGCGACGACGCGGAACGCGGCACGGTGGGGGCGTTCGGCGTGGTGCTGCCGCTCGCGTTCATGTTGTTGTTGTTCCTGAGCGTGATGGGCAGCGCCGGCGGGCTCCTCACGACCACCGTCGAGGAAAAGTCGAGCCGCGTGATCGAGGTGCTGCTGTCGGCCGTCTCGCCTATGCAGCTCATGGCCGGCAAGCTGCTCGGCCACGTGGGCATCAGCCTGCTCATGATGAGCGTGTACATTGCGCTCGGCCTCGCGGGGCTGTCGACGTTCGCGCTGCTCGGCCTGCTCGACGCGTCGTTGATCGGCTACCTGTTCGTCTTCTATCTGATCGCGTTTTTCACGATCGGCTCGCTGATGATGGCGGCGGGCGCGGCCGTCAACGACATGCGCGAGGCGCAGTCGCTGCTGATGCCGATGTCGCTGATCCTGATGGCGATCTGGTTCGTCTGGTTCCCGATCTCGCGCGACCCTAACTCCACGCTCGCGCTCGTGCTGACTTACGTGCCGCTCGTGGGCCCGTTCGTGACGCTTCTCAGGATCGCGTCGACGAGCCCGCCGCCGGCATGGCAGATCTGGCTCTCGGTCGCGGCCGGATGTGGCGGCGTGGTCGCCTCGGTGTGGTTCTCGTCGAAGGTGTTCAAGATCGGCCTCCTGATGTTCGGCAAGCCGCCGAACCTCGCCACCCTCATCCGCTGGGTCCGCGCGAGCTAGAAAATAGGGACATGTTGCCTTTTTCAGCCGCGGCCTTCGTGCGTCGATGCGCTCGCCGAAAAAGGCAACATGTCCCCCTATTTTCTGGCGAGGGCGAGCAGGTCGAACGCGAGGCCGCCGGCGCCGTTAATGGGCGAGCCCTTGATAGACGCGCTTCTCGAATCCCTGCAACGTGTCGATCGCGGCCGCGTCGTAAAACGGCAGATACTGCATGAGCAGCACCGCGCAGATCCCGCGCTGCGGGTCGATCCAGAACTCCGTGTTGAAGATCCCCGCCCAGGCCATGCTGCCGGGCGAGCGTGCGTCCTTGTCGTTGTGCGCGCCGGTGATCTGGAATCCTAGACCGTAGGTGTCGCGCCCGGCGCCGAGCGGAAACGGCTGGCTCACGGCCGGATTCGCTGTCGGCTGGAGCTCGACGCGGACCTTGCCGGTCTGCGTTTGTCCCATCGCTTTCACCGACGCCTCGGTCAAGAGCCGCGTGCCGTCGGGCGCGCGGCCGCCGCGCAGCAGCATCTGCATGAATTTCACGTAGTCCGCGGCAGGCGCGTTCAGCCCGCCGTCGCCGTAGACCGGCGACGACACCTCGTCGCCGTTCGGCGCCTCGACGAGGCCTTGGTCCGTGGTGCGGTGCACGGTCGCCACACGGCCGAGCTTCGCAGCGGCCACGACGTACGAGGTGTCGTTCATGCCGAGCGGCTTGAAGATCCGCTCTTGCATGAACTGGTCGAGCGGTTTTCCCGACACCTTTTCGACGAGTGTGCCGAGCACGCGGGTGCTCTCGCCGTAAGTCCACTTGGTGCCGGGATCGTGCAGCAGCGGATAGCCCGTGGCGCTCCCGTTGGGATTGGCGCCGAGCAGCTGCGCGAGGATCGCGTTCGAGAACGAGTAGCCCAAGCCCGACGTGTGCGTGAGCAGATGGCGCACCGTGATCGGAGTGGAGGCGGGCCGGCTCGTATAGGTCTTGTCCGCGGCATTGAAGCTCGTGAACACCTTTTCGTCCTTGAACGCCGGCAAGTACTTCTCCACCGGGTCGTCGAGCGCCACCTTGCCTTCCTCCACGAGCATCATCACGGCAACGGACGTCACCGGCTTCGTCATCGACGCGAGCCGGAAGATCGAGTCCGCCGCCATCGGCACGTGCTTCGCGACGTCTTGCTGGCCGAACGCGCCGCTGTAGAGCACGCCGTTAGCGTTGGCGACTACCGCGACGATGCCGGGGATCTTCGCCGCCACGGCTTGGTTGAGATAGGTGTCGATCGCGGCGCTGTCGGAGAGCCGGTTCTGGCAGAAAGCTTGCGGGGTGAGGGCGGCAAGCGCGAGCACGAGCACTAGGCGTAGCAAGGTCGTCTCCTACTTCGCGGCGCTCGAGCGCCGAACGGTGGACCGGGCGAACGGATTGTAACCGCGGCGCGCGCCGCCGCGACTGCACGGCCGAGCGGTTACGCCGCGAGCTTGGTGCGTGCGATGGCTTTCGCGAACCGGCGCCACTCGGCGCCGAATGCTCGGCGTGCTTCTTGCGCCTTGCGCTGCTGGGACTCGAGTAGCTGGTGCAGGGCGACCGGCGCCGTTGCGCCGTGCTCGCGAGCGGGCAGCGAGCGCGCGTAACGTCGCAGCCGCGTGCTGGCCGTGCACGCGTCTTGATGCGCGCCGAGCACCTCCTGCAATGCCTTGGTGGCCTTCGCCGTGCCTGCGAGCGAGGGATACACCTCGGTGAAGAACTCGAGCTCGTAGCGCAACCGCTTGGTGCGGATGCGGAGCTCGTGGAGCCTCTTGGCCTGCGCCTCGCGGCCGATCTTGCGGCCGAGCTTCTGCACGCGCTTGGCGCTCTTGCGCAGGTACTTCTTGAAGCCGTCGCTGATCCGGAACGACTGCCAGCGGCGCAGTGCCGCCGGCACCGGCGCGCGGTGGAGGAACGTGGTGAACGACGCGAGCAGCGCGGTGTAGCGCTCGTCGGCGAACAGGGCGCCGAGCTCGCTGCGCGCCTCGGCGCGAGCGCGACGCAGGTGCAGCTCGTAGCCGCCGAGGTCTTGGAGTTGCTCGGGCGGCAGCGTCTGCAGGTACGCGCGGAAGTTTTCGGCGTAGACGTCGAGATCGCGCACTTCGCCGAGCGCGTGGGCGAACCAGCGCAGCTCCCTGCGCAGCCATGCCGCTTCCTTCGCGGGCAGAATGTGGCGGAACAAACGCAGTGCCGTCCTGAGCCGCCGCGTGGCGATCCGCAGGTGATGAATGTTCTCGGGGGTCGGCAGCTCGTTGGGCCGCGGCTTGTGCTCGAGCAGCGAGTCGAACTCGCGGCTCAAACACGCGTACGCGAACGTGATCATCGGATCGCGCGGCTTCGGCGCCGGCGCTTCTCGAGGCGCGGGATCCGGCGTGGCGACGCGCACGTCCGCCGCCGCCAAAGGTGGTGCGTCGGACTGCGGCTGCAAGACTAGCTGTGCTGCGGAGTCGTCCACGTGTCGAGAATTATTTGCGGGCTTGCGCGGGCCACGCGCTTGTGACATTAGTGAGCCGGTCCACGAGAGTCAACGCGACTCGCGCCGCCGCCGAGGGCCGAGTTAGACGTTGGTATTCGACCGGCGCCGCAATACCCGTCCCTATCTCATGGAAATCATTGCGATCTACAACATCAAGGGCGGAGTCGGGAAGACGACGACCGCGGTGAATCTCGCGTATCGTTCCGCGGCCGACGGTTGGCCCACACTGCTCTGGGATCTCGACCCGCAGGGCGCCGCCACCTACATCATGCGTCGCGAGCCGCAGATCGACGGCGGATCGAAGCACTTGATCCGCGGCGAGACCGATCTCGCGGACCACGTGGTCGCCACCGATCATCCGGGCCTCGATCTCGTGCCCGCCGATTTTTCGTATCGGCGGATGGACGTGCACCTGCATCAACGCAAGAATCCCGCGACGCGCCTCATGAAGCTCATGCGGCCGATGCAGGAGCGCTACGCGTCGCTGATCCTCGATTGCGCCCCGGGCATGTCGCTCGTTTCCGAGAACGTAATCCACGGTGCGGATGCGCTCGTCGTGCCCCTTCTGCCGTCACCGTTGTCGGTGCGCACGCTCGAGCAGTTGCTCGAGTTCGTGGCGCGCAAGGGTTGGTCCGATTTGCGGGTGTTGCCGTTCTTCTCGATGGTGGACCGTCGCAAGCTGCTGCACCGCGAGACGGTCGAGGCGTTGCGCGGCCGTTTTCCGCTGATCCTCGCGACGGAGGTGCCCTACGGCAGCGACTTCGAGCGGCTCACGCTGCGGCGTGCGCCCGTCGAGTCGTACGCGCCCGCCAGCGACGCGGCCCAAGTCTATCGCGCCCTCTGGCGCGAGATCGACCGGCGGCTACAGCCGGCGGCCACCGAGGCCGCGGCGCCGGTCCCGGCTCCGGACCCGGCAAAGGAAGCCGGTGCCCCACCAGGCTCGCCGCTGCTGCGAGCGGTCTGAGCTTTCAGAAGTCGAGCGAGATCTCGTTGTCGTCGAAGTCTATTTTCGTGAGCGTGGGCTCGTCGCCGCGATCCTTGCGGTCGCGGAACGGCTCGTCGATCTCTTGAGTCAGGTCGTCGACGTCGAGCTCGGCGACGGGTCGTGGGTTGCGTATCTGTCCAGCCATGAATCTCCCTGAAGGCGGCCCAAGCGACCGTTGGGCCGAGCCCGAGAGTACGCCGTCGCGCGCCGCTCGCGCGTGAACCGAATCACGCAATTCGCAGTCGCCGTGGAACTCGTGCGGGCTCGCGCGCTCGAACGGCCGGCAGCTAATCGTCGACACCCAAGCTAAGGTAAACCCCGAATTCGAGTGCACGCGATTCGGGGCATGCCCGATGCGCATCGACTTCAGTAGCGTAGGTGATTGCGACACTGGGATTTTTTTCCCTCTCAGCGAATTGACACGAGCGTTAACTCCACTAGCATACCCGTCCTGTTTTCCCAACTTTCGAATACCTCAGTTGAAAATGAAAAAAGCTACTCGCACGACCAAGAAGTCCACGACCAAGGCCCCTGAAACGACACCCCCGTTCGATGACGAAGGCGTGCGTTTGGCAATTCTGGCGGCGCTGGAGTGTATGTACGAATGCTTCCCGCACATCACGCTGCCGCAATACCTGATTGCGCTCGAGGTGCGGAAGTCCGAGCGCGATGGCGTGCCGCACACGCTCGCGTCGCTCGTCAAGAAGCTCAAGATGCCGTTCTCGACCGCGTCACGCGTCGTTTGGTCGCTCACGGAAGAGGGCGGGGAGATCGGCGTGATCCGCTATCAGAGCCATCCCACCGATCGGCGCAAGAAGCAGCTGGTGATCAACCACAAGAACTTGCCGACCGAGGTGCCGGTCGCGGTGACGCGGGCGATGCTCGAGTATTACGGCGATTCGGTCAGGCAGCTGAAGCGCGCCGCTGTCTAGAGCGGGTCAAGAGCGGCGCGATCAAGCGGCGGTAGGCGAGCGCGAGCCCGGTCCAAACCATCACCGTGCTCGCGAGCGATACGACGCCGGCGACCGTCTGACCCACGATGCCGAGCGCCTCGCCCGTGTGCAGGAAGCGAATCCAAGACCGCGCCTGCTGGCCCGTCGACTGACTACCGGTCGCGCTTGCGCCGCCGCGCGCGCCGCGTTGCGGCGGCGCCTCGCCCACGCTGCGATAGACGAGGTCGTTGGCCCACGGATACGAGAACACCACGGCGCTCGCGACGATGACCGCGAGCGGCAGCGCGGACCAGATTCCGAAGACGTGGTGCCAGTTGAAGTCGCGGGCTTTTCCAGACTCCGCGCGCGGATTGAGCTTGAGCCGCGTCTTGAACGCGGCCCACTTGAACGCCCGCGGCAGCCACAAGTAGATCCCGCTCAAGACCAGGAACAGGAACGCGAAATTGCTCGCGCCGGTGATCGCCCGCCGGCCGTGCGGTTCTCTCCGGTCGCGTTGAACCAGCGATGCCAACCCGTCACGGCGTCGAAGAACGCCCGCGCGCGCTCGCCGCCCTGTTCGACGACGGCGCCGCTGTAGGGATTCGCGTGCAGAGCCACGCCGCGCCCCGCGGCGATCGTCACGGGTGCGCGCGGGTCGCTGCGCACGGTGATCGCCGTAGCGTGAGGTCGGGACGGTAGAGCTTGGCCGCGTCGAGCAGTGCCGCGAGCGGTCGGCGTGGGGCGCCGGGCGCCGGATCGGCGTAATGGGAGCGCTCGACCCACGCGAGGATTTGCCGCTCGTAGGTCAGCAGCACCCCGGTCGCCGACATCATGAGCACGACGAGACCGGCCGTAACGCCGCAGGTGAGGTGGATCCAGAAAACCGTTTTTCGCGGCATCGATCCGGGCGTGATCCCCGAAGGAGTCGGTCAGCCTAACGAAAGCCGGACACAATCGCCAATCGTTCTCATTTGCGTGAGAAGCCGACTTGCGACCGGAAAAAGAAGGCCGAACCCGAGCGGGTTCGGCCTGTCGTTGCTGTCAGACACGGTTGGTGTCAGACACCTCCGGTGTCAGACACCGGGCGTCGGACGCTGTCAGTGCCGAGTGCCGGCCGGCGCGCAGCGGCGCTCGGTGTGCGTCGTCGTGCGCTCGTCCGCATGGTTCTCCTGAATCTTCTTCTGGATCTTCCGGCCGATGAACGCGCCGGCCGCGGCGCCGGCCGCCGTGGTCAGGTTGCGGTCGCCCACGTCCTTGCCGATCGCGCCGCCGACGACGGCGCCGACCGCCGTGCCCGCGATCGCGTTAGGATCCTTTTGGTCCTCTTGAACCGTGACCTCCTCGTCCCAGCACTCCTCGGCCGGCGCCGCGGCGGGTGTGGTCTTGGGCGTGGCGGCCGCCGGACGCGATTGCGTGGGCGCCGGGGTCCGCGGCTGCGCGGCAGGCTCCGCGCGCGCCAGGACGGGCTCGCGGACGCTGTCCTCAACAGCCACCGCGCTGCCTTGCTGGTCTACGCGCGGCTGACCGAAGAACTGGTAGCCGGCTACGCCGCCGGCCGTCGCAACGGCGATGCCCGCGACGACACCCGTCAACATCGACTTGTTCATTGAGAGCTCCTTCCCTGGAAAGACGGTCACTGTGCCTGCGCGCCGTTGCGCCGGTCTGTGACTGGGGTCACGTGGCCCGTGATTGGACGTAATCACCGCGCTCGAGCGGCGGCAATCCATGCGCCGCCCGCGCCCGATCGCAGCGCTCGTTGCGGGTCCCGTCGGCCCAGGACGGTTGCAGCTCGCGGCACGGCGACGGCCGCCGCGCGTAGATCGTGCAGCTCACGTCCTTCCCGATCTCGCCCGCGAGCGCCACGCAGCGCCGCGGCGGATGTTCGGTACCCCGCAGCACGGCATGATGCGGCGTGAGCTTGGCGGCCAGCTCGGGAGGGGTCACGCCGCCGAGCGAGGGCTCAGCCTCGCTCCAATAGAACGATACGCGGTAGTGCGCGCAGCACGCGCCGCACGCGAGGCAAGGACTGCGCGCGATCGTGCTCATGTCTGTGGCGCCGGAGTTGGTTGCACGAGGCTGGGCTGCACGGTCCGCGCGAGCTCGCGGTAGCGGCAGAACGCGTTCGCGAGCCGCATCTGCTGCGGCGTGCGGCAATCGGGCTCGAACAGTCTCGGGCTGCCGACCAAGATGCACAATGCCTTCGCGCGCGAGGTCGCGACGTTAAGCCGGTTGCCGCTGTAGAGGAATTCCATCCCGCGCGGCGCGTCGTCCGGCGACGACGTGGTCAGAGAAACGATGACCACCGGCGCCTGCTGGCCCTGAAACTTGTCGACGGTGCCGACGCGCACGCCCGGCAGCTTCTCGGTGAGCGCCGTGACCTGCGCGTTGTACGGCGCCACGACCATCACGTCGGCGCGATCGAGCGGCGCTTCGTGGCGCTGCGCGTCGCGCCACACGACGTCGCCGCGCGTGAGCTCGGCCACGAGCGCCGCGATCGCGTCGACCTCCTCGAGCGCGCGCGCCTGATTGTCCTCGTGCGCGACGGGAACGTAGAGGAGCCCCGCCTCGCCGAGCCGCGCGGCGGGCGATCCCGGCGGTGCGAGCACCGCCTGGCTCTCGAGGCCGGGCGCGGACGTGAGCCGATCCTCGTAGAACGCCTCCGCCGTGAACTTGCAGATCTGCGGGTGCAGCCGCCGCGTCTCTCGTAGGAACAGGCCGCGTTCGGCAGGGATCGTCTGGGCGCCGTCGAGCAGATGCTCGAGCGCCGATGCCTGCGTGCCCGGCGGATGACTCGCCTGCTGCGGCTGCTCGAGCTGCTGCGGGTCGCCGAGCAGCACGAGGCTGTCCGCGCCGGCGGATACGGCGAGCACGTCGGCGAGCGACATCTGGCCCGCCTCGTCGATGAACAGCACGTCGACGCTCGAGCGGAACTCCGGCCGCGCCCACAGCCACGACGTGCCGCCGAGCAGCGAGTACTCGCCGTGAACGAATAGGCGCGCGACGCGCGCGTTGTCGTCGACCGAATGCAGCTCCTCGGGATCGCCGTCGCGCTCGTCGCCCTTGTGCAGGCACTTGAAGTCCGGGAGCTGCTGCTCGGCCGCGCGCTTGCACGCGTCCTTCAAGAGATTGCGGATCACCTCGTGGCTCACGGCCGTCACGCCGACCTTCTTCCCGGCCTTGAGCAGCTCGACGATCATATGCGAGCCGGTGAACGTCTTGCCGGTGCCGGGCGGGCCCTGGATCGGCAGCACGCCGTGTTCGAGCTCGAAGCCGAGCCGTCGCGCCTCGGCGACCTCGGGATCGACCTTGCCCGGCGCCACTCCGACGGCGGCCGCGAGCCGCTGCTCGCGCGCGCTGCGCGCGGCACCGAACATGATCACCTGCGCGCCGCGCGCGGGCTCGTCGGCGCCTCGCTCGCGGCGAGCGGCGCTCGCGGCGCCGCCCATCGTCACGAGGGGGGCCGCGAGGCCGCGTGCGCCCGCCAGGAACCGCGGCGGCTTGCGCAGCAGCAAGTCGCGAGCCGCGCGATGCTCGCCGGGTGCGTCGACGCCGTGGGCGGCGATCCAGCGCCCGATCTCGAGCAGCACCGCGGGCTTGGTGCCCGACGGCACCTGGCGCTTCACGAAGATCCGCTCCGGCCGCTCGGACGCGCGGTTGCCCTTGTGCTGGATGTCGATCGTGTGGCCGCCGACGTCTACCGCCACGATCTCGCCGATCTCGTCGCCCTCGGGCGGCACGCACGCTGCGTCCTTCCTGCGGATGTCGTGGTCTTGAGGCGGGAACGAGTAGCGGTTGACGGGCACGCGCGGCGTGCCTCCTACGGTGCCGACGAACGTGAGCCCCGCGAGCGCGGAGCGCTCCTCCTCGTAGTCGTCGGGCGGCAGGTCGCGGAGCCTGAAGTATTCCCACCACGCCGCCTTGTCCTCGCGCCGATGCCACTCGAGCAGATGCCCCATGAGCCAGCGAGCGTGCTGCTCGGGCGTGCGCTCGTCCGGGTCCTCGGGCACGTCGCGCGTGAGCTCGTTGCGCACGCGTTCCGTTTCCACCGCGGTCGCCGCGATCTGCTCGGCCGCCGCACCCGACTTGAGCTCGGGGCGCGGCAGCACGAGGTCGAGCGCGCGCTCGGCGCCCGCGCGCAGCGTCTCGAGCCAGTCGCGGAGCTCCTCGGCGGACACGCAGTCCTCGCGGTTGTAGAGCTCCACCGCTTCCACGTGGGCGGTGAGCGGGTTCGGGGGCGCCGCGGCCGAGTCGAGGCCGAGCTCGAGCTGCGTGGCGCCCGCCACGCGCGCGCCTAGCCCCAAGTCTTCGCGCATCTCGATCGCCCACTCGATCGCGTGCCGGCTCGCGGTCGCGGCGCGCAGGTCTTGCTTGCGCTCGAGCCCGAAGAACTGCTCGAGGTCCTTGATCGAGTAGCTCTCGACGCTCGCCTTGAGCGAATGGCGCACGATCGTGTACAGGTCCACGAAAAGCTCGGCGCGCAGGATCGTGTCGAGCTCCGTCTCGCGGGTCGCGTAGCGGCCCGACAGCCGCTTGAACGTGCTCGGCTCGTACGCCCCGTAGTGGTAAACGTGCATCCCGGGATGCTCGCGAAACGTCGCGAGGATCAGGTCCACCACGAGCTCGAACGAGCGCTTCTCCTCGTCCGGCGTGGTCGCCCAGACGGGCAGGTAGACGCGCGGCGGCGCCGCGGCTCCGCGGCGCGCGGCCTCGTCCGCCGCGAGCAGGCCGAATAGGTACTCGCGCCCGCCGTCCGGCGCGAGCCGGTCGCCTTCGAGGTCGAGGAAGATGTCGTGGCTCGAGGGCGCCGGCAGCAGCGCGAGGCCGTGCTCCGGACCCATCGGCTCCAAGATCTCGTGCTGCGGCTTGCCGAGGCGGCGCGCGCGCAGCTGGATTTCGGCCTGGTCGCGGGCGCGCACGAGCGCTTCGCGCGACCCGCGCGCCGGCTTCGGCACGTTCTTCAGGTCGCCGAGCTGCTCGAGCGTACGCACGTCGATCCGGCGCAGCTCCTTGATCTGCAGGCGGCTCAAGCCCGCGACGAAGCACAGATGATCGTCGCCCCGGCGCTCGGCGTCGCAGCGTGCCCACCACGAGCAGACCGCGCACTGAGGCACGGGGTCGGGATAGGTCCGCGCGGCTCGATCGGCCAGCGCCGCCTCGAGCCGTTGCTTCACGAGCCGGTAGTACGCGGCGTAATCGGCGATCCGGTACGGCTCCGCCTGGAAATCGTGATGCGGCGCGACGACCCAGGCTTGCCGGGGCGGCGTGCCCTGGATCTCGGCGAGCAGCTCGGAGTAGACGCAGAGCTGGAGCACCGTGCCCGCGCGGGTCTCGGTGGCGAGCTTTGCGTCGGTGACCTCGTACGACCAGGCTCCGAGGTCGCTTGGGCTGTCCACGCGGCGCAGGAAGTCGGCGCGGCCGAACCAGCGCTCGTTGCCGAGCTGCGCCTGATAGATGATCGCGGCGCCGGCGCCCATCGCGGCGGCGGTGGCCGCGGCGCCGCCGTCCTTCGCGATCTGGACGACGGCGAGTCCTTCTGCGTCGCGCAAGTGTGCGAGATAGGCGCGTTCGTGCGCTTCGCCGCGTTCCGCGAGCAATTCGGCGACGGGGTCTCGCCACTTCGGCTTCTGCGCGCGGCCTTCCGCGAGCGCGAGACTCAGACGGCTCAGGTGTACGCAGCCGAGATGGTTGGCGAGGTCGGTCGCTGACAGCCGCAGCAACTGATCGACAAGATGCATGCGCGGATCATAATGCATGGCGGAGGTGAGCCATGTCAGGCGCTGGACTCGACGAGCTGCGAGAAAGGGTGAGGCGTTTCGCCGCCGAGCGCGACTGGGAGCAATTCCATTCGCCGAAGAACCTGGCGATGGCGCTCAGCGTCGAGGTCGCGGAGCTCGTCGAGCACTTTCAGTGGCTCACCGAGGAGCAGAGCCGGACGCTCGACGCAAGGCGCCTCGAGCAAGTGCGGCTCGAGCTCGCCGATGTATTCATCTATTTATTGCGGATTTCCGATCGGCTGGGCGTCGACTTGCTCCAGGCCACCGCCGACAAGATCGCGCTCAACGAAGAGAAGTACCCGGCCGACCGGGTGCGCGGCTCCTCCCGCAAATACGACGAATACGAAAAATAGGGACATGTTTGATTTTTCGTGCACGCAGCCGGGTCGGGGCTGAGCGCGGCGGTGAGTAAAGACTGGTGTCAGACACCAAAGGTGTCCGACACCATGAAAATCAAACATGTCCCTATTTATTCGGCTTTGAGGCGCTGCTCGAGCTCGCCCTTCTGGAGCATCTCGTAGTAGAAGGGCCGGGCGTCGCACGGCTCGCTCTCGATGAGGCCGACGGCGGCGTCGCCGCGCTGCGAGCCGCGCGTGCGGACGAGCGGTGCGGTGTAGAGCTTGTCGTAGACGGTCATCGTGCGCGCCATCGTGAGGCCGTCGGCGGCCACGGTCCAACGCTCGACGATTCGCGTGTCGGCGCCGCCGGACATCGGGTAGCCGGAGCCGTCCAGCCAGCCCGGCGACAGCATCGTCGTCTCGATGACGAGCGTGCGATCTTCCCAATGGCCTCTCGAGAAACCCATCGACGTCGGCGGCTGCTCCGCGGGCGGCTTGCGGTCGTCCATCCACACGCGCCGCGGCGTGTTGTCCTGCATGAACACCATTAGATAGTGCGTGCCGGCGTCGAGGACCTGCATCGGATACGGCGAGCCGAAGATCCGCGGCAGGCCGGCAGGCAGACAGCGCAGCACGTGATCGTCGCCGTACGTGCGGCCGTCGTAGGTGGCCTTCGCGGCCGGGGTCAGCGGCATCGGCTTCGGCTGGAAGTCGTCGACCGTGACTTGGAACTTGTAGCGGTTGTCCCAGTAGCCCGTGATATTCGCGGGGAAATTGCGCGCGTGGACCGTGTAGTCGACGTTCGGGTCGGCCGTGACCTGCGTCGTGGTGCCCGCGTCGACGCAGCGACCGAGCTGCCGGCCCTTCTCGGGGCCGCTGCCGAGCGTGATGCACGTGGCGTAGAGCTTCTTCGCGCCTTCGCGCCCGAGGTTGCCGCTCGCCGTGATCTGATAGCCGACCTGCACGGTCTGCTCCGTCCAGCTCTCGCGGCGGTACGTCGGCAAATTGCCCGGCGGCAGCAGGGCCCACTCCTGGACCGAGCCGTCGGGCATCTTCATCGCGACGTCGTAGCGGATGTGCGGGTTCTGCCACCACACCTTCGTGACCTGGCCCTTGACCTCGCCCTCGAGCTTCGCGTCGAACTCGGTGGCGAACGCGTGATGAGCCCGGGCGGTGGAAGCGCCGAGCACGCCGGCGAGGCCGGCGGCGGCGAGCAAGCCGATAGCGGTGATGGCTTTCATGATCGTCCCCCTTCGGACGCACGGCCGCGAGGCCGACCGCACCTAGTCTAATAGCGGCTCGGCGGGGGGTCGACGGTTCGCTAGCCGTTACCCGGCTGCCCCGCAATCGGACCGAGGTATGGAGACGAGAGCGCCGGCCCCGGGTTAGGTTATGCCCATGCGTATCCCTGGTCTCGGTCCGCAGGTGCGTGCGTGCGGGTTGTTGCTCGCCGCGGCCTGGCTCGCGCTCGCGGCACCGCTGCGCGCGCAGGAGGTTGACGAGCTGATCCGCGCGCGCGTCGAGGAGCTCGCCGCCTCGGGCATGCTCGAGGCCGCCGGCGCGCCGATCGCGGCGCGCAACCTGATCCCGAAGCTGTACGAGGCCCGCGGCTTCACACCCGCGTGGAAGTCGCCGCAGCAGATCGAGGTGCTCCTCGAGGTGGTCGACGGCAGCTACCTCGAGGGTCTCGATCCCAGCGACTACCACGCCGACGCGGTGCGCGCCGCGCTCGCGGCGTTCGCGTCGGTGGACGCGCTGACGCCCGCGCAGCGCGCCGACTACGACCTCATGCTCACCGACAGCGTGATCCGCCTGGGCTACCACCTGCGTTTCGGCAAGCTCGACCCGGTGGCGCTCGACCCGGATTGGAACATGAGCCGGGACTTCGTGGGGGAGGATCCGGTCAAGACGATCCAGGCCGCGATCGACTCCCGTTCCATGCGCGATTTCGCGGCGAAGGTGATTCCGCGCCACGCGATCTACGACGGCTTCAAGCGCGCGCTCGCCGAATATCGCGCGATCGCGGCGAACGGCGGCTGGACGGCCGTGCCCGCCGGCGTCACGTTGAAAGCGGGCATGACCGATGCCCGCGTGCCGGCGCTCGTGCTGCGGCTCGCGGCCACGCACGACCTCGACGCGTCGGCCGTCGACGCGGCGTCGACGCTGTACGACGGCGCGGTGCTCGCGGGCGTCGAGAGTTTCCAAGAGCGCCACGGCCTCACCTCCGACGGCGTGCTCGGCGCCGCGACGCTCGACGCGCTCAACGTGTCGGTTGAGCAGCGCATCGACCAGATCCGCGCCAACCTCGAGCGCGCGCGTTGGGTGCTGTACGACCCGCAGAGCGCCTTCCTCGTGGTGAACATCGCGGGCTTTCAGGCCTACGTCTTGCGCCGCGGCGAGATCGTGTGGCGCTCGCGCGTGGTCGTCGGCAAGCCGTACACCCGCACGCCCGTGTTCAGCGCGAACATGACGTACGTGGTGGTGAACCCGACGTGGACCATCCCGCCGTCAATCGCGCGCAACGAGACGCTGCCGGCGGTGCGCCGCAATTTAGGGTACCTCGCGTCGCACAACATGGACGCGTTCGGTCCGGCCGGCACGATCGTCGATCCCGCGGCCGTGAATTGGGCGGCGGCGAACGCCGGGTCCTACCGGTTCGTGCAACGGCCCGGCCCGGACAACGCGCTCGGCCGCATCAAGTTCATGTTCCCGAACGGGCACAACGTGTATCTCCACGACACGCCGAGCCGCAGCCTGTTCGAGAAAGACACGCGCGCGTTCAGCCACGGCTGCATCCGCGTCGACGACATCCACGGGCTCGCGGAGCTGCTGCTCGGCTGGGATCGCGCGAAGCTCGACGCGGCGATCGACAGCGGGCGCACGCAGACCGTGCTGCTCGACAAGCCGCTGCCGGTGATGCTGCTCTACTGGACCGTTCAGGCCGACGCCGAAGGCCGGGTGACGTTCTTTCAGGACATCTATTCGCGGGACGCGCCCGTGATCACGGCCCTCGCCGCGCCGTTCAAGCCGAGCCCGAAGATCTGAGCGAATTAGGGTCAGACCCCGGGGCCAGACCAGGGTCTGACCCCAGGGTCAGACCCTTTTTTCTCCGCGACGTCAAGCCACCGGCCGGGCGCCGGAGGCCGCCCGCAAACCCGCGCCGTTGCTGGGCCGGGAGGTGCTCGCTTGCCGCCGGCCGCGCCGAGGCACCAACATAACCCCGGATGCGCAGCCGCCGAGACCCGTTCCCCAAGCCATGATCGACTCCCCCCGCCCGTTCCGCGAGTCCAACCTGTTCGGGGCGCCGATCCGCGACCTCGAGCTCGCGATCGACGACACGCGGCTCGCGCCCGTGATCGCGGAGTTCCGGGCGGAGCTGGCCGCGGCCGGCATCACCAAGGTCGCGCCGCGGTTCTATCTGTCCACCGAATGGGGCGTGCCGTTCGGCACCGTCGCGATCGGCATCCCGTTCTATCTCGCCCGCCCGGAGCTCACCGAGCTGCACGGCGAGGAGGTGGGCCACATCGAGGGATTCAACGGCGCGGACATCCTGCGCTATCTGCGGCACGAGATGGGCCACGTGATCAACTACGCCTACCGGCTCTACGACCGCGAGGACTGGGTGAGGCTATTCGGCTCGATCACTCAGCCGTACCGAGAGGAGTATCGGCCGCAGCCGTTCAGCCGCCGGTTCGTGCGCCACCTGCCGGGTTGGTACGCGCAGAAGCACCCCGACGAGGACTGGTCCGAGACCTTCGCCGTCTGGATGACGCCCGGCGACGACTGGCGCTCGGACTACGGGCAGCTGCCGACCGCGCTCGCGAAGCTCGACTACTGCGCGCGCGTGATGGCCGAGCGCGCGAGCGACGAGCCGCTCGTCACGGCCGCCGAGCTCGACGAGGACGTGAGCGGGCTCTACTACTCGCTCAAGGATTACTACAAGAGTCAGTCCGGCGCCGAGAGCGAGCCCGGCGCCGCCGGCTTGGACGGCGACCTGCGCTCGATCTTCGACGATCTGCCGAAGGGCGAGCAGAGCGGCAAGGCCGCGGAGACGCGCCCCGCCGCCGAGCTATTCCGCAAGCTCGAGCGCCGGCTCATGGCCGACGTGTTCCGTTGGACCGGCCACTTCCCGGAGAAGACGCGCAGCCTCATGCGCCATCTCGCGAAGCGCGCCGACGCGCTTCAGCAGGTATATCCGCGCGACGCGGAGCAGCAGGCGGTGGTGGCCGTCACGACGCTCGTGACGTCGCTGGCGATGAATTTCATACACCGCGGCGCGTACTTCCCCGAGGCTCCGCCGCCGCCCGTCGACGGCAAGGAGCAGAAAGCCGCGAAGGAGCCGGTGCGCGAAGAAGAGCCTGCGCCGCAAACCGGCAGCGAGGCTGCGGGCGAGGCGTAGGCAGCGGGGCTTGGTGTCAGGCACCTTCGGCGTCAGACACTGGTGGTAGTCAGGCACTGGGCGTGCCGATCTCGCCTAGGCCAGCGCGGCGCGGGCCTTCTTGCGCTTGCGCTGCGCGCGGCTCCGCTGCTTCCAGCGCTCGAGCGCGAGCTCCGCGATGCGGTTGAGCAGCTCGGGGTAGGCGAGTCCGTGCGCCGCCGCTGCGGTCGCGAACTCGCTGTGCTGCTCGAGATAGCAGTTGGCGTTGCACTCGATCACGAACACCTCGCCGGTCTCCGCGAGCCGCAAGTCGATGCGGCCGTAGTCGCGCACGCGCAACGCCCGGTAGGCCTCGATCGAGACTTTTTGCAGGCGCGCGCGCAGCTCCGGCTCGAGGTTGGGCACGATCGACTTCGTGCCGTGGAAGCGCTCGCTGTTCTCGTCGAACTTGGCCTCGTTGTCCATGACCTTGAGGCTGCCGTCCTTGAGCCCGGAGAAGTCCATCTCGAGCGGCGGCAGGGCCGTGGGCTCGTGGTTGCCGAGCACGCCGACGTAGAACTCGCGGCCTTCGATGTATTCCTCGGCGAGCGCCGTGTCGCCGAAAGTCTTTTGGATGTAGACCACGCGCTCCATGAGCTGCTGCATCGTGCGCACGAGCGAGCGCTCGTCGATGCCGATCGAGGCGTCCATCCGGAGCGGCTTCACGAACAGCGGCATCCTCAAGTTTCCGCCGGTCTCGAAGTGCGCATCCGGGGCGAACGTCGCGAAGTCGGGGTAGGGGATGTGCTCGAACGCGAGCAGCTTCTTCGCGAGCGCCTTGTCCTCTTGCAGGTAGATCTCGCCGGGGCCGCCGCCCGTGTACGGCACCTCGAGCAGGTCGAGCACGCCGGCGACGCCCATCGTGCCGCCCAGGATGTCGTGGCCGAACGATTCGACGAGGTTGAAGACGAGGTCGGGCTTCGGTCTCTTTAGCCCGTCGATGATCTCGTTGACGTCGTGGCGGATCGTCACGATCGAAGTCTTGTGGCCGACGGACTCGAGCGCGGCCGCGACTTGCTCCATCACGGCGTCCGGCTTTTCGTCGCCGGGCTCGAGATAGGCGAGGATCGTGATGTCCATCGCCGCCGAGGATACGTGCGAACGAGCCGCGTGAGAATAGTTCGTCGGTCGCAGCGTGATGCAGTGCGCGGTCTTGCGTGCTCCGACGGATCGTGGTCAAGTGGGTTTCCGTGTCCACACGCAAGATCCTCGCCTGTTGCGTCTGCTTGGGCGGCGCCATGTGCGTCGAAGCGGCGGACTATCCAAGTGCGGTGAACCTGCGCCTCGTGGGGCACGACGACCTCCAGGCGCGCTCGGCGTATCAGCCGATCGTGCACAACTACGCCGAGCGGCGGATCCTGTTCGTTGGCCATCACGCGGGCGAGGGCATGAACCCGCTGACGGGCAAGGTCGAGAAGAACGGACTCTCGATCGTCGACGTCACGAATCCCGCCGCGCCGAAATATCTCGTTCATGTGCCGCCGACGGGCCCGGACGCGACCGGCACGCAGCACGTGCAGGTCTGCGACGGCAGCGCGCTGCCGCGCGCCGACCGGGGCAAGGTGTACGCGATCCGCACCAACGGCCAGCTGAGCTACGAGCTGCTCGACGTGACCGATCCCGCGCGGCCGGCGTTCTTGCGGACCATTGCGGAGACCGGCGTCTCGTCGCGCCCGGCATCCGAGCGCGGCGACCGCGAAACCCACAAGTTCCAGTGGGACTGCGCGAGCGGCATCGCCTACCTCAACGGCACGGCGCCGGGCTGGCGCGTCACGCGCGTGCTCCAGGCGTTCGACGTGGGCGATCCGGCCGCGCCGAAGCACGTCCGCGACTTCGCCCTCGTCGGTTACGAGCCCGGCGGCCCGCCGTACCCCGAGCCGCAGGTCGCCGGGCTGCACCAGCCGTTCGTCGTGGGCAACCGGATGTACCTGGGCTACAACAGCGGCGACGAGGGCGTGCTGCAGATCTTGGACCGCGACAAGTTTCTGCACGGCGACCCCGCGGCGCGCGACCCGCTCGCGCCGACGCAGGCGAGCCTGTCGTTCCCCCAGATCGCGCGGCTCGACTTTCCACGCTACTACGGCGTGCACACGGCGAAGCCGATCTTGGGCGTCGACATCGCCGACTACGCCGACAACCGCGAGGCGCGCACCCGCGACCTGCTGCTCGTGTCGTCGGAGGAGGAGACGTTTCGCTGCCAGACGAACCGCGACGTGATGTTCATCCTCGACATCACCGACGAGCGCCATCCGCTGCCGATCGCCACGTTCCAGGTGCCCGAGGAGCCCGGCGACTTCTGTCATCGCGGCGGCCGGTTCGGCCCGCATTCGTTCGCGGACGCCTATCACCCGAAGTTCGACAAGAAGCTCGTCGTGCTCGCCTACTTCAACGCGGGCATCCGCGTGGTCGACATCCGCGATCCGTTCCGGCCCGCAGAGGTCGCGCACTTCATCCCGGAGATCACGGCCAACACCACCGAGTCGTGCATCGAGATCGACGGCACGCGCGAGTGCAAGCGCGCTATCCAGACGAACAACGTGAACTTGGACGACCGCGGCTACATCTACGCGCTCGACCGCGCGTCGACCGGTCTGCACATCCTCGAGCTCACAGGCGATGCCCGCACCATCGCCGACGGAAAATAGGGATAGGTTACTTTTCCGGCGTGAGGGCGGAGCCAGGCACCAAAAAGCGCCAGGCACCGCTCGCAGATTCGCGGGCGATGCCAGGCACCCAAGCGTGCCAACCGCTGCGCGCAGGCACCGCTCGCAGATTCGCTGCCGAAAAAGTAACCTGTCCCTGTTTTCCAAACGCGTTGGGGGGTTGCATGAGGGGTCGAATCGTTGGGGCGGCGCTCGCGGCGTTCGTGGCGTTGCCCGCGGGGGCGGACACGATCGCGGTCATCGGCACGGGTAATGTCGCCGGCGCGCTGGGGCCGGAGTTCGCGGCGCAGGGGCACACGATCGTCTACGGATCGCGCAGCCCGGGCGACAAGGACGTGCAGGAGCTCATCGCCCGCACCGGCCACGGCGCCACGGTCAAGAGCCAGAAGGACGCGGTCGTCGGCGCGAGCATCGTCGTGATCGCCGTGCCCGGCGGCGTTGCCGAGCAGGTCGTGAAGGACTTGGGCGACCTGTCGGGCAAGATCATCATAGATCCGACCAACCGGGTGAACCGCGGCACGGGCGACGGCTGGGCCGACTACGACAAGCCCGCGAACGGGGCGTCGAACGCGGAGCTCATCCAAGCCGCCGCGCCGAACGCGAAGGTCGTGAAGGCGTTCAATACGCTGAACGTCCGGCAGATGACCGATCCCGAGACCGCGGGCGGCCCGATCACGATTGCGATCGCCGGCAACGACGCCGCCGCGAAGGAGAAGGTCAGCGGGCTCATCAAGGGCATGGGCCTCGAAGTCGTCGACTTCGGGCCGCTGCGCTTCGCGCACGTGCTCGAGGAGATGCTGATCGTCTGGGCAAATGCGGGCAGCCACGGCCAGCGATTCAACTATTACCTGCGGCCGCAACCGCCGGCACTGGCTCCGCCGGCGCGCTAGCGTCTGCGGTGCGCGCCGCCGCGGGGAGCCTGCTGCTCGCGGCGGTCTGGGCCGCCGGCGTCGGCGCCGCACCCCCGGAGGCGGCCGGGCTGTTCCGCGTGTGGGTGCCGCTGGCCGCCGCGGCGTCGGTCGAGGCGTTGCCCCTCCGGTCGAGCGTGACGCGCGAAGGGTCGGTCCCTGGCGCAGCGCCGGGGGAGGCGCAGCGCGCAGCGTCGGTCTCTTGTGGGCCGCCGGGCATGCCCGCGATCCTCGAGACGGCGCAACCGGTCGAGCTCGTCGACCGCGGCGACCGGGTCGTCATGCGCTTCGCCGAATGGGGCGCCGAGCGCGTGGTCTACCTGCGCCCCGGCAACGGACCGCCCTCGGGCCAACGGTCGCCGCTCGGCGCGTCGTTCGGCCGCTGGGAGGGGCGCACGCTCGCGATCTTCACGTTGTATATCGACTACGCGTTCTTCGACGCGCGCGGCACTCCACAGAGCAGGGACGTGACGGTGCTCGAGCGCTACACGCCGAGCGCCGACGGCGCACGGCTCGACTATCGCGTCACCGTCACCGACGACGCCACGTTCACGCGACCCGTGGTCCGCGAGGGGTTCATGACGCTCGCCGCCGCCGCGTCGCTCGAAGGTCTTGTCGCGAAGGACTGCGTTGGCTAACTTGAAGGCCTGATGGCGCCCCCCACGAGCTCATCCAAGATATCCAAGCTCTCGATCGAGGAAATCCGCGAGCGCTACGCGCGTCCGCACGAGCCGGTCACGCCGCAGGCCTTGAACAAGCTCAAGCGCGATCCGCGCCATGGCGTGCGGCAACTCTACGAGGCGTTGAAGAAGCGCTACGAGCGCGACAGCGCCGAGCGCACCCGGCTCGACGCGATGCTGAACTTCGAGCGCGTGCTGTGGCGCGCGGGCGTGCGGCACATCGCGGGGGTGGACGAGGTCGGCATGGGGCCGCTCGCCGGCCCGGTGATCGCCGCCGCCGTGATCTTCCCGCCGCACACCGAGCTCCACGGCATCGACGATTCGAAGAGGCTCGACCTCGAGCAGCGCGAGGACGCCGAGCGGAGGATCCGCGCCACCGCGACGGCTATTTCTATTGGCCGCGCCGAGGTCGAGGAGATCGACAGCGTCAACATCTATCACGCCGGCCTGCTCGCGATGCGCCGCGCGGTGGAGGCGCTGCCCGTGCGGCCCCAGCACGTGCTCGTCGACGCGCGCAGCATCCCTGGTGTCGACGTGCCGCAGAACTGCTTCAACAAGGGCGACGGCATCGATTTCTCGATCGCCGCCGCGTCGATCGTCGCCAAGACTCACCGCGACCGGATCATGGACGAGCTCGCGCGCGCGCACCCTGAGTACGGCTTCGAGCGCCACAAGGGCTACTGCACGCCCGAGCACCAGGACGCGATCCGGCGAGTCGGGCCGTGCGCGATCCATCGCAAGTCGTTCACGTTCATCCGCGAGCTGCGGGGCGAGTACTCGGCGCTGTTCTACGACTTGAAGCAACGGATCGCCGCCGCGGCCGCCGCCGCGGAGCTGCAGGCGATGGACGACGAGGTGGGCGCCTGCCGGGAAGCGCTCGCGGAGCACGAGCAGCGCAAGCTGCGGCTGACGTTGTCGCGGCGCTGGAAGGCGCTGTAGCCCCTACGCACCGGCGCGCGACGCATCCCCGAGCTGACCCGCCGAGCGCGCGTGGTCCCCTCGCGAGACTGTCAACGCCGCGGACAATCGAGGCACGTTGGCTCGTGGCGCTCTTGAATGGTCTCGACGAGCACCGGCTCGCGACGACGATGCGCGTCTGCGCGTCATCCGACAGCGGCTGCTGCGCGAGCAGCGTGAGCGCCCTCGCCGACGTGCATATATAAAGAGTGCGCCCGCCGATCCAATCCCCCCGCGAAAAATAGGGACAGTTACCTTTTCAGTCGCGCTTTCCAAAAGTCGGAATCTGCCCGTACAGATCTTGTGTGGCTTGGGCGCGATGCCAGGGGCGCGACGCCGGGCACTAGCGAAGCCCTCGGCTCGCGGGCGTCCAGCCGGCGCGGCCCCCCGCGTCCAGACGGTTTTTCGGCACGGATATTGCTTGAAAGCGCCGATCGATGGGTGGTCGACGATGATGGCTGCGCGAGAGACTGCTGCGACCGGTATCCCCGGCCTCGACGACATCTTGGACGGGGGCTTTACCCGCGACCGAGTGTTCCTCGTGGAAGGTGTGCCAGGATCGGGCAAGACCACGCTTGGGCTTCAGTTTCTGATGCAGGGCGCCGCGGCCGGCGAGCCCGTGCTGTACGTGACCTTGTCGGAGACCGAGAACGAGATCCGCGGCGTCGCCGATTCGCATGGCTGGTCGCTCGACGGCATCGAGATCTGCGACCTCACGCCGTCGGAAGGCGCGCTCAGTCCTGAGGATCAGAACACGCTGTTCCATCCTTCCGAGCTCGAGCTCGCCGAGACGTCGAAGCGGATTCTCGAGGACGTCGAGCGCCTGAAGCCGAAGCGACTCGTGCTCGACTCGCTCTCGGAGCTCAAGATGCTGGCCGGCAATGCGTTGCGCTACCGGCGGCACATTCTCGCGCTCAAGCAGCTGTTTGCTACCCGCGCGTGCACCGTGCTCCTGCTCGACGACGTGACCGTCGCGGACCGCGACCTGCAAATGCAGAGCATCGCGCACGGCGTCGTGCTGCTCGAGCAGCTGTACCCGGACTATGGCGTCGAGCGCCGGCGCGTGCGCGTGGTCAAATACCGCGGCGTGAGGTTCCGCGGCGGCAACCACGACTACGTGATCCGCACCGGCGGTCTCCGGGTGTTCCCGCGGCTCGTGGCGGCGGAGCATCGCCATACGACGTCGCGGCGCCGGCGCGCGAGCGGGGTCGAGGAGCTCGATGCGCTGATGGGCGGCGGCATCGAGGAAGGAACGAGCACGCTCATCGTGGGCTCGGCCGGCACGGGTAAGTCGACGCTCGCCGCGCAGTTCCTCGCCTCGGCAGCGGCGGAGGGCGTGCGCGGCGCGATATTCATGTTCGACGAGAGCCCGCAGACGCTGCTCACGCGCTGCGCCGAGATCGGTATCGACTTAGAGCCGCATGTCGCGAAGGGCGTCGTCACGCTCCAGCAAGTCGATCCCGCGGAGCTCACGCCCGGCGAGCTCACGCACTCGATGAAGGATGCGGTGACGAACGGCGCGAGGATCGTCGTCGTCGACAGCTTGAACGGCTACCTGAACGCGATGCCCGGCGAGCGGTTTCTCACGATCCAGCTGCACGAGCTCTTGGCGTATCTGAGCCAGCAGGGCGTCGCCACGATTCTGATCGGCGCCCATCAAGGGATGATCGGCACGCAAATGCACACGCCGATCGACGCAAGCTACCTCGCCGATGCGGTGGTCATGCTGCGCTACTTCGAGGCGAGGGGCGAGGTGCGGCAGGCGATCTCGGTGGTGAAAAAGCGCGGGGGCCGGCACGAGCGCACGATCCGGGAATTCCGTCTCGATAGCGGAGGCATCAAAGTCGGAGAGGCATTGCGCCAGTTCCGCGGCGTGTTGACGGGCGTGCCGACGTACGAAGGCGGCCCCGCGCCGCTGTTGGAGGCCAAGCGGTGACCGCGTCCCGAGAACAGATGCTGCTCGACGAGCGCGTGCTGCTGCTCGTGCTCACGGAGAAGGACGGGGCTGCGGCGCAGGCGCTGCTGCGTCCCGTCGGAATCGAGGCGAACGTCTGCAAGGACCCCGAGTCGCTGTCGCGCGAGCTTGCGCGGGGTGCCGCCGTGCTCGTGATCGCCGAGGAGCGACTGCTGACTAGGGATTCCCGACAGCTCGCAGCGGTGCTGCGGGAGCAGCCGCCGTGGTCGGATCTGCCGCTGCTGCTCCTGACGAGGGAGGGCGCGGATTCGGCGATCGCGCGCGAGGCCGTGAGCACGCTCGGCAACGTGACGCTGCTCGAGCGGCCGCTGCGGCTCAGTACGCTGCTGTCCGCCGTCCGCACGGCCGTACGTGCTCGCCGGCGCCAGTACCAGATCCGCGGCCACCTCGAGGAGCGCGAGCGAGCGGCCGAGGCGCTGCGCGCGGCCGACCAGCGCAAGGACGAATTTCTCGCGACGCTCGGCCACGAGCTCCGCAATCCGCTTGCGCCGTTGCTCACCGGCCTGCACCTGCTGCGTCTCTCCGGCGGCGAGGATCCGACGGTCGGCCGGATGACGGACGTCATGGAGCGGCAGATCACGCACCTCGTGCGCCTCGTGGACGACCTGCTCGAGGTCTCGCGGATCACTCGCGGCATCATCGACGTGCAACGCGAAGCCGTGGACCTCGCCACTCTGCTGCGCGCGGCCGTCGAGACGACGCGGCCGATGTTCGAGGCCGCGCGGCACCGCCTCACGGTGGACCTGCCCGTCCAGCCGATCGCGATCTCCGGCGACGCCGTGCGGCTAACGCAGGTGTTCGCGAACCTGCTGACGAACGCCGCCAAGTACACCGACACCGGCGGCCGCGTGTCGCTGACGGCTCGGCACCGCGGAGCGCACGCCGTCGTGACGGTGAAGGACAGCGGCATCGGCATCTCCCCGGCGAATCTCAAGTCCGTGTTCGAGATGTTCATGCAGATCGACCGCTCGAATCGGCGCTCCCAAGGCGGGCTCGGCATCGGTCTTACGCTGGTGCGCACCCTCGTGCTGATGCACGGGGGTAGCGTCGAGGCGCGCAGCGACGGCCCCGGCAAGGGCAGCGAGTTCATCGTCACGTTGCCCGTGAGCGAAGTCGACGCCGCGGAGCGGGTGTCGGCGGTGGAGCCGATGCCGGAGCTCGCGCAACGGCGCATCCTCGTGGTGGACGACAACCGCGACGCGGCCGACACGCTCGGCATGCTGCTCGAGACGCTCGGCGCGACCGTCGAGGTGGCGCACGGCGGGCAGATGGCGCTCGACGCGCTCGAGCCCTTCGGGCCTGACACCGTGCTCCTCGACATCGGCATGCCCGAGCTCGACGGTTACGAGGTGGCACGCCGCATCCGCCTGCTGCCGCGCCACGAGCACGTGATGCTGGTCGCGCTCACCGGCTGGGGCCAGGACCAAGACTATCGGTTGTCGCAGACGGCGGGCTTCGACCACCACCTCGTGAAGCCCCCGGACATCGACGAGCTCCGCGCGGTGCTCGCGCAACACGGCGGACACGGTCCGGAACACGGCGGACAGGGTCTCACCCCAGTCCGCGCACCCACTCCAGGAAGATCGCTGCCGTCCACACGGACTGGGGTCTGACCCTCGCGCTGGACCGACGGTTTGCTCTGGCCCCGGGGTCTGACCCTATCCCTGGCTCACCCTTCGTACTGCAGCACGTGCAGCCCACCGTTCCAATCGGTGACGTACATGAGCCCGTCCGGAGCGACGTAGCAATCGCAGGTGAGCGCGCAGCGCGCCACGTTCGGCCGCGGGTCGATCATCTTGGCGGGGACCGGCGGGATCCACGAGGCGATCTCCCTCGGCGCGCGCTCGTCGCGCACGTCGAACACGCGCACGCCCGCGTCGTGATAGGTCGCGAAGATCGTCTCCTCGCTCACGAAGCTGCCGGGCCGGTTCTCGTGCAGATTGTGCGGGCCGAAGTTGCCCATCGCGCAGAAGTCGCGGCCGGCGGGCGTCGGGAACGTGGCGATCGGCACAGGCTTCTCGGCGGCACGCACGTCGACGACCCAGGTGTAGAACGTGCCTTTCGCGCAGAAGTCCGCGTTCGACTCGTCGGCGACGATCGCGAGCCCGCGCGAGGGCAGCGGCAGCGGCGTGTGGGTGCCGCCCGGATACGGCGGCGACCAGTTGAGGTGCGACAGCAGCTTACAAGCCGACGCGTCGCGCAGGTCGTGAATCGTGAACCCGCCGTCGCGCCACGCGCCGTAGCCCAAGTCGCCCGCGACGATCATGTGGTGCAACGCGTAGCGCTTGCCCGGCGGATTCGTCGGCGTCTCGCCGGCGGCCCGATGCATGCCGGGTAGCCACCATTGCGAGACGATTCGAGGCTTCGTGATGTCCTGCACGTCGACGATGCAGAGGACGTGATCGGTGAAGCCGTCGAAGTGCGCGGAGACGTAGGCGTAGCGGCCGCCGGTCCACCAGAGGCGATTCACGCCGATGCCCGGCATCTCGAGGAACGCGATCTCGCGCGGCTCGGCCGGATTCTTCGCGATGTCGAATATCGAGAGGCCCGCGCGAAACGGCTCGCGCTTAGCGAGGCTGTCGGCGAGCGTGTTCTCGAAGTAGTCGCGCGAATTGTCGTACGACTGGCTGCGCGCGAGATTCGCGCCGTTCGCGAGCAGCAAGTAGTCGCCCGCGACTTGCAGGTGATGCGTGCGCGTGTACGGCGTCGCGAAGTAGTGCACGGGCTTCAGCGCGCGCGGGTCGCGCGCGTCGAGCACGGTGACGCCGTCGCTGAACATGTGGCCGACGTAGAGGTGCCCGCGGCTCGCCATGACTTGCACGGTGTCGGGGCGGCCGCCCACGTCGCTGTAGGAAACGTGGCGAATGCGATTGCCGATGCCCTTGGGCGGGATCGCGTCCGCGGCCGCCTGCGCCTGCGCGCGGGTCTCGGCCGAGATCTGCACGGCCGGCGTTGGCGCCGCGATTGTCTGTGCGGTGAGCGCGCGCGGCAGCGCGGCCGCGGCCGCAGCTCCCGCGAGCCCGGCCAGGTGTGCGCGGCGCGTCATTGTTGGCATGGTGTCCCCCCCGAAAAATAGGGACATGTTACGTTTTTGACGGCGCCCCGGGGCTAACGCGTCCGGGCTTGCCGAAAAAGCAAACATGTCCCTATTTTTCGCGCGCGGCAAGGTCGCGGCGCAGGCGACGCCTTGATTCGCGGCGTCGCTCATTGCACAGTGCGGCTCGCTCCACTCGAGCGCGCAGAGGGGACGTAACCATGAGCGCCGCGGGATCAGGCTTCAGCCGTCGACAGGTTTTGAGTGCCGCGGTCGGCATCGCCGCCGCAACCGCCGGCGCGGCTGTCAGGGCGCAGCCTCCGGCCGCGCAATCCGCGAGCGGCGGCGTCTCGCCGCAGGCGACGCCGCGCGACTGGTCGGGCAACGCGCCGCTCGTCTATCCCGACCCCGACCTGGTCGCGCTCGATCCGCGCTTCCAGCCCTACATCCTCTTCAATACGCCGATCCGACGCCTGCACACCGGCACGCTCTGGGCCGAAGGGCCCGCGTGGAACGGCGTCGGCAAGTACCTCGTCTGGAGCGACATCCCGAACAACGTGCAGATGCGGCTCGTCGACGACGACGCGCGCGTCACGACGTTTCGCAATCCGTCCGGGTTCAGCAACGGCAACACGTTCGACTATCAAGGCCGGCAGCTGTCGTGCGAGCACGGCGGCCGGCGCGTCGCGCGCTACGAGCCCGACGGCAGCGTCACGACGATCGCGGACCGGTTCAACGGCAAGCGGTTGAGCTCGCCGAACGACATCGTGGTGCATCCCGACGGCGGCATCTGGTTCACCGATCCGCCGTACGGCATCCGCGGCGACTACGAGGGCGTCAAGGCGGAGCAGGAGACGAAGGAGGCGGTGTACCGCGTCGATCCGCAGTCGGGCCGCGTGGCGCTCGTCACCGACGAGGTCGGCGGGCCGAACGGCCTCTGCTTCTCGCCCGACTACACCAAGCTCTACGTCGCCGACACCGGCACGCAAGAGATCAAGGTGTGGGACGTCTCGGGCACGGCGCTGCGCAACGGCCGGCGCTTCGCGCAGCTCGACGTGCCGGGCAGCGGCGTGCGGTCGGCCGCCGACGGCATCCGGTGCGACGTCGACGGCAACCTCTGGTGCGGCGCGCGGCCGGGTGTGCAGATCGTGGCGTCCGACGGCCAGCGCATCGGCATGATCCGCTTGCCCGAGGTCTGCGCGAACGTCTGCTTCGGCGGCGCGCGCCGCAACCGCCTGTTCATGGCGGCGAGCCAGTCGCTGTACGCCGTCTACGTCGGCGTCAAAGGCGCCCACATCGCCTGACGAAAAATAGGGACATGTTGGATTTTCCGCGTGCGACGCGCGGTGGCCACACGAGCGGCATCGCCGGCGGAAAATCCAACATGTCCCTATTTTTCGGCAGTGGGCAGGCTGTTGCGGATGGCGGCGATCTTCCAGCCGCCGGCTTCGCGGCGCAGCACCATCGACGTGAGCATGTGGCGGTCCGTGCCGTCGGCGCGGCCGAGGCTGTCGTAGCGGCCATCCGCGATCGCGACGTCGGCGGTGACGAAGCGGATCGAGTCGAGCGTGATCGTGCGCTTGCCGCCCGTGCTCTGCTGCGTCGTGAGCGAGCCCTGCACGACGGCATCGCGGCCGCGGCGCACGTTGCCCGACGTCTGCTGCTGATCGACGTCGGGTGTGAGCAGCGCGGTCAATCCTGCGACATCGTTCGCCTCGCGCGTGTCGAGGAACGCCTTGACCACGGCCCTGATCGCGGCCTCGTCGGCCGCGCGGCCGGCAGCCTGCGCGAGCGCGATCGATGCGCTCGCGAGCGCGGCGAGTAGGACGACGGCGCGAGCGATGGGTCGACTCATGTTCCCGCGCTACGGTTTCCAGGTGTCCCAAGTTCGCAGGATCTGCCCCGCGACTTTGTCGGGATCCGCGCCGGGGATCGGCTCGAACTTCTGCACGCGCCCCGCGAAGCAGTCCGCGATGTACAGATCGCCGAGCTGGTCCGTGGTGATGCCGTGCGAGCAGCCGAGCCGGCCAGGCTGCGAGCCCGGCGCGCCCCAGCTGTAGAGGAAGTTGCCGTCGAGGTCGAACTTCAAGATTCGATTGGTGAACGCGTCGCCGGCCCAGATGAAGCCCTTGTCGTCGATGAAGTGGTTGGTCACGAGCGTGCGCTGGCTCGCGGGCCAGTGCGGCGAGCGCAGCGGCCACATCGTGATGAAGTTGCCGTCGACGTCGAACACCTGCATGCGCTCGTGGCCGCGGTCGACCACGAACAGGCGCCGGTCCTTGCTGATCGCGATGCTGTGCACCGTGTTGAACTCGTTCGGGCCCGGATTGGCAGGGTCCTTCGGCGGTCCGCCCCAGTCCTTCACGAAGTTGTCGTTCTTGTCGAACTTCACGACGCGCGTGCCGCCGTAGCCGTCGGTGAGGAACCAGGTGCCGTCGGGCAGCCACGCGATGTCGGTGGGCCTATCGAACGTGTTCGGCCCGCGGCCGCGCACGCCGAGCTCGCCCTTGCTCATCACGAGCTTGCCGTCGTACGTGAAGCGATAAATCATGTGCAGCTGGTCGTCGATGATCCAGACGTGCTTCTCGGGATCGTACGGGCTGATCTTGATCTGATGCGGACCGCGGCCGCACGGTCCCGCGCTGAACAGCTTGTCGAGCTCGGGCCATTCGTCCACGAGCTCGCCGTTGCGGTTCACGACAATGATCGAGTGCTCGAAGCGGCGCTCCCAGCCGCGCTTCGGTACCGGCTGGCACGTGGCGCTGAGGCCGTCGCTGTCGCCGACGGCGTTGCCGCGCGACGGGGTGAGCGCGACGTACGGCGTCCACGGCGCCGCGCCTTCGGGCAGCGGCAGCTCGCCGCGCATCGCGATCCAGATCCGGTCCGGCGATTCCGCGTAGACGCCGCCGAACGAGCCCCACGTCCAGCCCGCGTGTGAGTGCCGCGTGTCGGGCAACGGCTTCGGCCAGTCCTCGGCAACTTTGTAGGGGCCGGTGGGCCAGTCCTGGTAGCTCCAGCGCTCGCCGCGCGTGGTGGTGGCGGTCGGCGCGTTGGCGGCCGGCGTGGTCGCCGGCGGACCGCCGCGCTCGCAGCCGACGACGACGACGGTGGACAACAACGCCAGGACGACGTGCCCCCCGGTGAGAGCAGGTATGCCGCGCATGATGGTTACCCCCTCGCGGCATTCTGCACCAGGAGCCCGGCCGGGGCCATGCGCGGGCCCGGGCGCAGGGACGCTAAGATTGCGTGATGACGAGCGGACAGGGTTGGTGGGTGCTCGGCGGCCTCATGCGCCTTGCCGGCGCGAAGGCCGCGGCGCAGAAGCACGACGAGATGCGGCGCACGCTCCGCCCGCCGACGAGCACGCTCCCCGCTCGTGGCTCGTCTATGCGCGCTGGTCCCTGCGGTGAGCTATATTGAGGTGCGAACAAATCCTGTGGGGTGAAGGACGCTGACCCCCGCCGCTCGCGAGCAGGGAGTCCGCTTGCCAGATGCCGCCGGAACCGAAGCCGCCGCGATACTCGCGTTGATCGCGGGCGGAGTGAACGGCCCGGGGGGCAGCGGCGACCTGCACGAGGCAACCAAACAGCTCGGCGCCGCGCTCGAGTTCGCGGAGCTCGGAACCTGGGCCTGGGACTTGCCCGACGGCCGCATCACCTGGTCGGCCGAGCAATATCGCCTGTTCGGTCACGAGCCCCATTCGTTCGAGCCCACGTTCGACATAATGCGACGGCAGCTGCCGCCCGACGACTTCGCGCGCGCCTGGGAGGAATTCCTCGCCGCGCAGCGCGACGCCCGCGCGTTCGCCGCCGAATACCGCGTGATCTGGCCGAACGGAGAGACGCACTGGGTCCAAGCTCGCGCTCGGTTCGTTTTCGACGAGCACGGCCGCGCGGTGCAAATGTTCGGCGTGACGATCGACGTCGATCGCTTGAAGCGCGCGGAGCAAACCGCGAGCGAGGCGCACGCCCGGGTCCAGACGATCGCCGAGGCGACGCCCGGCACGATCTTCACGTACCGCGTCGCGGTCGACGGCGCCATCTCGTTTCCGTACGCGGGTCCGCACTTGCGCGACACCCACGGCATCGACCCGGAAGCGCTGATGCGCGACCCGAGCTTGTTGCTCTCGCGTATTCATCCGGACGACGCGAAGCTCGTGACGGCGTCGACCGAGGAGTCGGCGCGCACGCTGTCGATGTGGCACGCGCAGTTTCGCCACAATCACCCGGAGAAGGGCGAGGTGTGGCTCGAGGCCTACTCGAGCCCGCTCCGCGAGCCGGACGGAGCGGTTATCTGGCACGGCATTGCTCACGACATCACCCACGTGAAACGCGCCGAGCTCGAGCTCCTCGAAGCGCAGCAGCGGGCCGAGACCGCGGATCGCGCGAAGAGCGAGTTCCTCGCTAACATGAGCCACGAGATCCGCACGCCGATGTCGGCGATCATGGGCTACGCCGACATCCTGCGCACCAGCCTCACCGCTCCCGAGGACGTGGAGAACGTCCAGACGATCGCGAGCAACGGCGCCTACTTGCTGCGGCTCATCGACGACATCTTGGATTTGTCGCGTATCGAAGCCGGCAAGCTCGACCCGCACTTCGAGCGCGTGCGCCCCGACACTCTCGTTCGCGAGGTCTGCACGCTGCTCAAGATACGGGCGATCGAGAAGGGGCTCGCGCTCAACGTGCTGTCCGACGGGCTCCTGCCCGAAACGATTCGCACCGACCCCACGCGGCTGCGGCAGATCCTGATCAACCTCGTCGAGAACGCGCTCAAGTTCACCGACGCCGGCGAGATCAACGTCGTGATGCATCTGTTGCGGCGCGCGTCGTTGCTCTTGATAGATGTCGTCGACACCGGTCCGGGCATTTCCGAGGCCACGCTCGCCCGACTGTTCGAGCCGTTCACGCAGGGCGATTCGTCCGCCACGCGGCGGTTCGGCGGCACCGGCTTGGGTCTCTCGATTTGCCGGCCGTTCGCGAGGATGCTCGGCGGCGATCTCGTGGTGAAGACACGGGAGGGTTCCGGCACCACCTTCACCCTCGCGATCGGCACGGGCGACCTCGAAGGCGTGCCGCTCGTCGACCCGTTCGGCGACGCCGCGCCCCGCGCGAAGCAACAGGCGCCCACGCGATCGCTCGCGTGCCGCGTGCTCGTGGTGGACGACCGGGAAGAGATACGCCGCCTCGCCCGGCGCATGCTCGAGGACGCGGGTGCGAATGTAGAGGTCGCGGTCGACGGCCGCGACGCGTTGCGGCAAGTGGCCGCCGCCGCCGCGGCGTTCGACGCGATCATTCTCGACATGCAGATGCCGGTGCTCGACGGCTATGCCGCGGCTGCCGAGCTCCGGCGCCGCGGCTACGACCGGCCGATCATCGCGCTCACCGCCAGCGCGATGAAGGAAGACGAGAGCCTCTGTCTCGCGAGCGGTTGCGACCACTATCTCAGCAAGCCCCTCGAGCGCAGCACGCTCGTGAACGCGATCGCGTGGTGCACGCAGGACTTGTCGCGAGCGCAGCTCGCTCGCGAGCGCGCCGAGCGGACGGCGGCGCGGCCGTCCCGCGCGCCGAAGGTTCTGTTCGTCGACGACAACCCCGACGCGTGCAACGTCGCGAAAAAGATGCTCGAGCGCGCCGGCTGCCAGGTCGCGACCGCGACCACCGGGCCGGCGGCGCTGGCCGTCTCCGGACCGTTCGACGCCGTGGTCCTCGACTTGGGGCTGCCCGGCATGTCGGGCGAGCAGGTGATGGCGGACTTGAGGGGGCGCCCGGAGCTCAAGGTCTGTAAGTTCATCTGCCTCTCGGGCCGTGCGCTCGTCGAGCGGGAATGGCACCGCCTCGGGTTCGATCACTACCTGCTGAAGCCCGCGCGGTTCGAGGAGCTCGCAAAGCTTGTGGGCGGCGCGATGGGGCAAAGAGAATTAGGGTCAGACCCCAATTCGGTTGAGGTCGCCGCTTCGTAGAGGCCGGTCGCGCGAATTGGGGTCAGACCCTCACGCGCTCCAAGTCCGCGAGCAGCGCCTGGAGTTGTCGGCCGTCGATCGGCTTCACGAAGTGATGATCGAAGCCCGCTTGCTTCGTGCGCTGCCGGTGCTCTTCCTGCCCCCAGCCCGTCAGTGCCACGAGCACGACGTCGCGGCCCCACGGTTGCTCGCGCAGTAGCCGCGCGGTCTCGAAGCCGCTGACCTGCGGCATCGCGAGATCGAGCAGCACGGCCTCGGGCCGAAACTCCGCACCGAGCGCCACGCCCGCATGCCCGTTGTTCGCGCCGCGAACCTCGTGGCCGAGCGCCTTGAGCAACAGGCACAGCGACTTGAGCACGCTCTCGTTGTCGTCGATCACCAAGACGCGCCGCGGTACGGCCTCGGGCTCGGCGTCCGCCGCAGGCTCGGGCGCGAGCTCCTGATCCGCGCAGATCGGCAATCGCACCACGAGCTCGCTGCCGCGATCGGCGCCGGCGCTGCGCGCGATCACCGTGCCGTCGTGCATCTCGACGAGGCGTTTCGCGATCGTGAGGCCGACGCCGAGGCCGGAGTGCGATCGCTCCATCGATTGGTCGGCCTGCGTGAACAAGTCGAAGATCCGCTCGAGGAGCTCCGGCGGGATGCCGATGCCGCAGTCGACGACGCTCACCACGGCTTCGCCGTCTTCGCGCGAAGCCTCGATCGTGATCTCGCCGCCGGGCTCCATGTACTTGGCGGCGTTGTTCAGCAGGTTGGAGAGCACCTGCGACAGCCGCGACGCGTCGGCGTCGACGATCAAGGGCCGCTCGGGCAGACGCACCGTGAGCGCGTGCCCGCCCGCGTCGATCACGGGGCGCGCCGTTTCCACGGCGCTCGCCACGATCGCGGCCACGTCCACGCGGCTCCGCCGCAGCTCGATTTTGCCGCGGGTGATCCGCGACACGTCGAGAAGGTCGTCGACGAGCCGCACCATGTGCTGCGCCTGGCGAGTGAGCGTGGCGTGGATCTCGTCGAAGAACACGGGGTCGCGGCCTTCGCCGGTGAGGAGCTCGAGCCCGTTGACGATCGGCGATAGAGGATTGCGCAGCTCGTGCGCGAGCGTGGCGAGGAACTCGTCCTTGCGCCGGTCGGCCTCGCGCAGCGCCTCCTCGACCTGCTTGCGCAGCGTGATGTCCTGGCAGATGCCCATCGTCGCCATCGTGGCGCCGCTCGCGTCGCAGATTGCCGAGACGTCGATGGCCACCCACACCAAGCTGCCGTCGGGACGCAAGTAGCGCTTCTCCATGGTGTACGAACGCGCGTCCCTCTGCGCGGCGTGGAAGAGCTCGAGGCTGCGCGGCACGTCGTCGGGATGGGTGACGTCGCTGATGCGCTTCGTCAGCAGGTCTTCGCGCGTGCGGCCCAAGATCTCGCAGAAGCGGTCGTTGACCAACGTGATGCGCTCGTCCACGCCGACGCGCGCGATGCCGCAGGCGGCCTGCTCGAACAGGGCGGAGAATTGCCGCTCGCTGCGGCGCAACGCCTCCTCGGCGCGGAACCGTTCCATGAGATGCGTCGCCTGACGCACGAGCAGATCGAGAATTCGCAGCTCGATTTCGGGCGGGCTGTGGGGCCGGTGGAAGTACGTCGAGATCACCGCGACGACCGTGCCGTTGCGATTGAACAGCGGCGTCGCAAGCGCGCCGCGGATCTTCGCGAGCCGCGCCGCGGTGTGCACCTCGGCGCACCGAGGCTCGGCGAGAATGTCGTCGAGCACGACCTGCCGCCCGGCGGTGAGCGCAAGCGCGCAGATCGAGCCGTTGCCGACTTTGACCCTGCGTTTGTCGGGCGGCAGCTCGAAGGCGAAGCCTTGCGATGCGACGAGCTCTAGATAGCCGGTCTCGGGATCGAAGATCTCGGCGCTGCCCATGTCGGCGTGCAGCAGCGTTCTCGCGGCGTCCATCGTCGCGGCCAGCACCGCAGCCGCGTCGGGCGCGCGGAACAGCTTGGCGTTGAGCGCTTGCAGGCGGTCGATCGCGGCCGCCTCGAGCGCCAGCGGCGGGGTGTTGCGGCTGCGTTCGGTCTCGACCTCGGTCTCGTCCGGCATGCCGGCATTCTACGGCCGCCCCGGGGAAACGGCGTTGGGCTTTCGGGCCGCCCTGGGGCGCCGAGCGAAAAGTGACCGGCGCGTAAGTTTTCGGGGGCATCGAGCTCTACGGGCGGGGGTGATCCCGCTCGTGCCCGCCGTCCCAGTCGCGGGAGAAAGTATTTCCGGAACGTGACATGTCCCTGGCTCCCTGCTGGCCCTAGACGAGGGAACAATTCATGGGATATCTTTTTCCGCCATGAAGACCAAACACCTCGTCACATTCGTCGGTGGCCTCGTCGCCGCCGGTGCGGTACACGCCGCGGAGTTTTCGTGGGAGCCGTCGGGTGCCGCCAACGAGCTCGACAGTCCCTTCAGCGCCCTCAACGTGGAGCGCTCGTCGTTCGGGCTCACGTACTACTTCGGCGCGGTCGACGATGCGGGCGGGCCTCTCGGGCTCGCCGCGTTCTTCGACCCGTCGTCGCGGATCTCGGCATCCATCGACCACGAGAAGGACGAGACCAGTCGCTTCCAGTTCGGCCCCCCGTTCAGGAACCTCGTCAGCACGACGGACGAGTACTCGGTCGGCGGCCGTTACGTGCAGCCCACGTCGAAGTGGTACTTCGGCGGCCGCTACGCGCACGGCGACATCGATCCGGGGATCTCCCCACGGGACATCGACGGCGACACCGAGGGCTACGGCATGCTCGTCGGCAAGTATCTCGGCGCGGATACGACGGTCGAGCTAGGTTTCGACTCGTCCCTACGGCAGGACAAGCTTGGGCCTCCCGTCTGCGTGATGGCGCCGTGCACGGGGTCGATGAACGACATCAAGCGCGACGAGTGGAGCGTCGCCGCCCAACACGTGTGGCACGGCGGCGCGCTCGCGTACTCGCTGTGGGGACGCATTGCGGAGACCAAGGGCACGGCCACGGCGCACAACCCGCCCATCACGATCGGCTCTTTCATTTTTCCGTCGATCACGACCGAGTTCGACATTCCGCGCGCGAACGTCTACTCGGCGGCCGGCGAGATCTTCCCGACGCGAAAGCTCGGCGTTCGACTCGGCTACTCGCGGTGGGACGGCGACCTGGCGCTCGACGACGCCTATGACGTCTCCGCGACGTGGTTCGTAACGCACAAAGTCGGCGTGGCGCTGTCGTTCTCGCGCCAGCGATCCACCGATGGTTTCGTCGACCACAGCGATAACAAGGCCGTCAGCGTCGTCGGCAGATTCTGATCACCAGGCCGGCGGCGGCTCGCCGCCGACGCTCGCGGCGTCGAGCGTGGCGATGCTTTCGTGCTCGAGGTGGATGTGCGCGGAGCCCGCGAGCTCCTCGAGCTGGTGCGCGCTCGTCGCGCTCGCAATCGGCGCGACCACGCCGTGCGCGCGTAGCCACGCGAGCGCGATCTGCGCCGGCGTGGCGTCGTAGTCCGCGGCCGCCGCGTCGAGCGCGGCGAGGATCTTGAAGCCGCGCTCGTTCAGCATCGTCTTCACGCGATAGGCGCGCGCGCTGCCCGCGAGGTCCTTTTCCGAGCGGTACTTGCCCGTGAGAAAGCCGCTCGCGAGCCCGAAATACGGAATCACCCCGAGTCCCTCGCGCCGGCAGAGGTCCTGGAGCGGACCTTCGAACGACACGCGGTCGTAGAGGTTGTACCAAGGCTGCATCGTCTCGAAGCGCGGCAGCTCGAGTGTCTCGCTCGTGCGCAGCGCCGCGGCGAGCCGGTCGGCCTCGTAGTTCGACGCGCCGATCGCACGGACCTTGCCTGCCGCGATGAGGTCGGCGAACGCGCCGAGCGTCTCCTCGAGCGGCGTGGTTTTGTCGTCCATGTGCGCTTGGTAAAGGTCGATGTAGTCGGTCTTGAGCCGGCGCAGCGACGCTTCGGCGGCCGCGAAGACGTGCTCCCGCGACAGGCCCTTGCCGGCCGGCCCCATGTCCATGCCGACCTTGGTCGCGATCACCACGTCGTCGCGCCGGCCGCGCTTTTCGAGCCAGCGGCCGATCGTGCTCTCCGACTCGCCGCCGACGTGACCCTTGACGAAGATCGAGTAGACGTCGGCCGTGTCGACCAAGTTGAAGCCCGCGGCGACGAACGCGTCGAGCACCTCGAACGAGCGCCGCTCGTCGGCGGTCCAGCCGAACACGTTGCCGCCGAGCGCGAGCGGCGCGACTTCGATGCCGGATCGGCCGAGTGGATGTGTTTTCAAGGATGCTCCTTCGGTGGCGATGGCTGCGGCACCGCTGGGGTTGGGCGCAGCGGCGCCTCATCGCCAGCCGCGCGGCGTGTTCTCCGGCGCGCCCTCGAGCACGGCCTCCACCGCGTGGATCTCGCCGCCGTAGATCCATTGGCGCCGATTGTGACTGCCATATCCGCAGATTGTCAGGCCGACTGTCAATCCCCGGTAGACTACGTGCTTAGCTGTCATTCACCGAGGGCAGGGGCGGATGGAGCGGCGAATCTCGAGGCGGCGCGCTCTGCACGGCGCCGGCGGGCTCGCGCTTGCGGCGGCCTTGGGCGGGCGCGCCGCCGCGGCGCCCGACCTCACGGGCCGGCTCGCGCGCTACATGGCCGACGCCGCCACGCGTCCGCTGCCCGACCGCGTCACCCGCGCCGCGAAGCAGCGAATCCTCGACACGCTCGCCGCAATGGTCTCGGGCGCCGCGCTGCCGCCCGGCAAGCTCGCGATCGACTACGTGCGCGCGCAGGGCGGCACCGCCGAGGCGTGTGTCGCGACCACCGACATCGTCACGACCGCGGTGAACGCCGCGTTCGCGAACGGCATGCTCGCGCACGCCGACGAGACCGACGACTTCCACGCGTTCACCAAGGCGCACCCCGGCTGCTCGACGGTACCGGCCGCGCTCGCGATGGCCGAGCGGACGCACGCGTCGGGCGCGGCGCTCGTGCGGGCCGTGGTGCTCGGCTACGACTTGTGCTGTCGCCTCTTGACTGCACTGGGGCCCGACGCGCTGCGCGCCGACGACCGCAGCGTGGAAGGCATGAGCGCCACGTTCGGCGCCGCGGCCGCCGCCGCCGCGATCGCGCGCTTCGACGAGACCCGCATGCGCTACGCGATCTCGTACGCCGCGCAGCAAGTGTCCGGTGTCTTTACCTGGGAGCGCGACGACGAGCACGTGGAGAAGGCCTTCGACTTCGGCGGCATGGGTGCGCGCAACGGCGTGGCCGCCGCTACGCTCGTCGAGGCCGGCTTCACCGGCGTGGCCGACGCGCTCGAAGGCGAGCGCAACGTGCTCGCTGCGCTGCGCGTCGCAGGTGCCGAGCCCGCGCCCGAGGCGCTGGTCGCGGACTTGAGCGAGCGGTTCTACATCGAGGAGACCGCGATCAAGACCTACCCGGTCGGCTATCCGATCCAGGCGCCGCTCGACGCATTCCTGTCGCTCGTGCGCGAGCAGCGCCTGAAACCCGACGACGTGCGGCGCATCGTCGCGCGTCTGCCTGCCGACGGCGCGCGCATCGTGGACGGCCGCGCGATGCCGGACGTGAACTGCCAGCACATCCTCGCCGTCGCGCTGGTCGACGGCGCGATCACCCTCGAGAATTCGCACGCGCGCGAGCGGATGACGGACCCGCGGGTGCTCGCGGTGCGCGAGCGCGTGGAGCTGGTCGCGGACCCGGCGCTGGTAGACGCGGCGGCGCCGCGTAGCGGCCGCGTCGAGGTTACACTCGCCGACGGCCGCAAGGTCGAGCGGTTCGTCCGGCACGCGCCCGGCACGCCCGAGAATCCGCTCGACGACGCGGGTGTGAACGGCAAGGCGCGCGGGCTCATCGAGCCGGTGCTCGGCGTCGCGAAAACCGACGCGCTGATCCGCCGCGTGAACGCGCTCGACGAGCTCGGTGACGTGCGCGAGCTCCGAGCGCTGCTCATGCTCGCACGGTGACGCCCCTCTACGGTTGACCCTTGCGACACACCCCACGCGATGCTCGGGCCGCGCCGCGCCCGCCGCGCCCCGCTGGCCTTGAGGTTCCTAGAGATTCCTTTCTAGCCCCCGTACCCCGTTTGAACTTACCATCCGCTCGGGACTCGTGCGTCAAAGCACCACCGGGGGAAGCGATGAACAAGAACGTAGTACGGCTGCTGGCCGTTGCACTGCTGGCGCCGCTGGCCGCCACGACGGCGCTGGCGCAGCAGACCGCCAAGATCGACTTCAAGAGCGTCGGCCGCGCCGCGCCGATCAAGGCGGACATCAACGACCCGGACAAGTATCCGGTCGTCGGCCCCACGATGCGCCGCCAAGGCCCGCCCGGCGGCGGCGGCGGAGCCCCGCCCGCAGGCCAGGCCACGTTCATCGGCGGCGCGCGCAACGGCGACCACCCGCCCGGCATCGACGCGCTGCCCACCGATCTCTACACCACCAAGGATTTCTACAAGGACAAGGCGCTCTGGACCGACAAGCGCTACTTCCGCTGCAACGCACCGGCCGCGATCGAGGACCAGTGGGCCGCGCGCCAGAGCGTGATCGGCGACAAGCCGCCGGGCTCGGCGGCGTGGGGCTACTGCGACCGCGACTACCCGCGCGAAGCGATCGTGAGCCCGTATCCGTTCAAGACCGCGCAGGCACACTACGAGGCGCTGCTCGCTGAGACGAAGAAGCGCGGCGGTCCCACGCAGCACACGTATCAGACGTTGCCGAACGAGTGGAACGGCCGCTACATGCATCCCGGCCGCACTCCGAACAACAATTACTGGTACAGCATGCGCAACGTGCAGATGACGACTGTGCTGTCGCTGCTCACGCCCGAATATCAGCTGCGCATGGTCCAAGAGGCGTTCCACCACGGCAACGACAACAAGCCGATGTGGCCGTCGCAGTACTGCTGGCCGGAGGGCTTCATGCGCCGCTGGCACCAGGCCGCGGTGTGGGAGCACTACATCATGGTCACGCCGGAGATGGTGCAGATCATGGCCGGCGTCGCGCGCAACTTCATCACCGACATCGAGATCGGCCGCACGTTCAACATGGAAGGCAACGTGCCGCGCATCGGCGCCGACGTGCCGCGCTGGTACGGCGAGACGATCGGCTTCTGGGACAAGGACACGCTGATCACCTGGACGTCGAACATCCAGGGCTGGAAGGTGCATTCGGCGCCCGAGTTCTCGAGCAAGCTCCAGACGGTCGAGATCTACTCGCCGAACCGCGACGCGAGCGGCAAGTTCCTCGGCCTAAATCACGAAGCGGTCTTCTACGATCCCGAGGCGCTCGTCGAGCCCGTGCGCATCGTGCGCAACTTCGTGAAGATCAACCAGCTCAACGAAGGCGACCCGTACGTCTACATCGAGTGCGTGCCGACGATCTACCCGGTGAACGGCCAATCCACGCCCGTCACTCCGGGCACCGTGATCCAGTACGAAATCCCCGACATGTACGGCCGCCCGTGGGCCCACCTCTGGGAAGAGTACTGGGAGAAGAACATGGACAAGCCGAAGGGCGAAGACATCTTCGACTTCAGCGACAAAAAATAGGGACCGGTTACTTTTCTTGGCTAGGGTCAGACCCCGGGGCCAGAGCAGGTGCTCTGGCCCCGGGGTCTGACCCTAATTTTTTCAGGCGCCCCACTGGACGAGGCCGACAGAGGCGCGTCAGGCAGCGCGCTTGCAGATCCCCGTGGCGATGTTCGGGCTATTCGGGTTCACGTCGACGGTTCGGTCGCGCGGGTTCACGACGAGGTCCATCTCCTCCATCGGGATCGCGCCGAGCAGCACCTCGTCGCCCAGCACGAGCGCGCCTACGAAGCCGCTGCGGTTCTTGAAGTGCAGCACGATCGGGCCGACGTACGGATAGGTCACGCGCGAGCCGTCGGCGAGCTTCACCTCGCGTTGCTCGAGCGGCTCGAGCTTGAGCTGTAGGCGCACGTGCTCGGGGATGCACAAGAATACGGAGCCGGTGTCGGCGAGTGCGCGGACCTCGATCGGCGCGAGCGACGGCTCGCGCGGATTGCTGAGTTGCAGTGTCGCGGTCACGAGTCCCATGCCTCAGGATGCGTCGGTCTCGGCCGACGGCGAGGTCGATTATCAGCCGCTGCGACGAGATTCGGCAATTCGCTCGAGGTGTGTGCCCTGCCGTCCGCCGCCGGCGCCGGGCTCAGCGCCTGCGTCGCGCGCCAGCGCCGCCGCCGCCGCCGAGGGAGCAGCAGGGCGACGGTGCACGCGGCGGCGAAGAGAACAAGGCGAGCCGAGCGCTTCATCGCTCGGCCGCCTTCACGAGCCGCATGACTCCGGAAACCAGCAGCGCGACGCCGTCGATCAGCATCTTCACGCCGAGCAGAAGCACGACCTGGATCTTCTTGCCGAGCGGCAGCCCGGTGAGGCCGTCGGTCTTGTCGAGGTAGCCCGCGAGCGTCGGATTGCGGCGCAGCGTGGTGTTGAACTCCGGCGACAGCCTCGCGGCGACCGCGGCGGCGATCACGAGAAACAGCAAGCCGGGAATGATCGGCACGAGCAGACCGATGCCACCGAGCACGAGACACGCGACGATGACCACGCAGGCAATCAGCTTCGTCGTCATCGAGTCGAAGGCGGGGGTTTCCGATTGCATGAGCGAGCTCCCAAAGCACCAACTGCACGGACTATTGCGAATGTCGTGCCAAATACGGATTCCAAAGTTATCAGTGGCTTAGAAGAATCGAGGGTGGCCAGCGGCGCGAGCGGCTGTGAGCGGCGACCAACCATTGGCGAATTTCGCTACCCGCTCCCGTTTGCGCGGCGGCGGATGCTCGGCGAGGATGGAGCGCAGCAACGCTTCGGGGGGACACATGAATCGTCACTTGATCTCGCTCGGCCCTGCCGTGCTCTGCGCGCTCGCGCTCGCGGCGGGCAACGCGCTCGCGCAGCCGGCCGCGCCGCCCGCCGGATCGGGCTCGGCGGCGTCCGCTTCGCCGCCGCCCGGCATGCGCGGCGACGGTCCCGCACCCGAGTCGAAGCCGTTCAACATTACGCGCCTCGACCCCGCGCTCGACGCACTCGTCGCGCCGAACGCCAAGGCGGAGGAGATCGCGAGCGGCTTCGGCTTGAACGAAGGCCCGGTGTGGGTGCCGGACGGCAAGTCGGGGTACCTCATCGTCGGCGGCCTGCTCGACAACGTGCTCTACAAGGTCACGCCCGACAAGAAGGTGTCGGTGTTCATGGAGAAAGCCGGCTACAGCGGCACCGACGTGAACCACACCGGCGCGCAGACGCGCAGCGGGCGCTCGCACGTGCTGCTGATCGGGCCGAGCTGCGCGAGTCTCGACTCGCAGGGCCGGCTCATCTGGTGTGCGGACAACGACCGCACGGTCAACCGGCTCGAGAAAGACGGCACGCGCACCGTGCTGTCGCGCGGGTCGCCCGACGGCAAGCGCTTCAGCGGACCGAACGACATCGTCGTGCGCCGCGACGACGGCGTGTATCTCACCGACAACGACTTCGGCATCCGCGACGCCGGGCAGAACCCCGACAAGCAGATGCCGAACGGCATCTGGCTGATCCGCGACGGCACGTCGAAGCTCGTGCTCGACGCGGCGGCGCTCGGCGGCATCCCGAACGGGGTCACGCTGTCGCCCGACGAACGCTGGCTCTACGCGACCGCGCTCGCGAAGATGATGCGCTACGAGGTGAAGCCCGACGGCACGCTCGGCGTGGGCACGCTGTTCACTGAAGGTCCCGGCATCGGCGACGGCATGAAGGTCGACGTGCAAGGCAACGTCTACTCGACGAGCGGCGCGGGGCCGGGCATCGTCCGGATCACGGCGCCGAGCGGCAAGGCCCTCGGATATCTCAACCTGCCGATCTACGGCGGCGAGCCGAAGCGCCAGATCTGCGCGACCAACGTTGCGTTCGGCGACGCGGACGGCAAGAGCCTCTACGTCACCGCCTGCGACGTCGTCTATCGGATTCGCATGAAGGTCGCGGGCCTGATGCCCGGCGAAAAATAGGGACATGTTGCCTTTTTCGCTGGGCAGCATGATCCGTTCGGGCGGCCGAACGGGCGCCCGAAAAAGTAACCTGTCCCTGGTTTAGGCCGCGATGGGAACCGCGGCCGCGAGATCGGCGGCGCGCCGGAAACGTCCGGCGCGCCGCGCAAGCTAGGGACCAGTCAGTCTTTTTCGTGCGCCGACCGCGATCGGTCGAGCACGCCGAAAAAGTAACCTGTCCCTAATTTCTTAGTAGCGACCGCCGCCGCCGTAGCCGCCGCGACCGCCGCCGCCGCCGCCGCCACCACCGCCGTAGCCGCCACGACCACCGCCGCCGCCGCCACCGCCGCCCGAGCCCTTCGGCTTGGCTTCGCTGACTTTGATCTGGCGGCCGTCGAGCGACTGGCCGTTCATGCCTTCAGTAGCTTTTTGCGCCTCGGCATCCGACGCCATCTCGACGAACGCGAAGCCCTTGCTTTGCCCCGTGTCGCGATCGGTGATGACGTTTACCGAATCCACCGTGCCGTGAGCGCTGAACGCTTCGCGGAGCGAGGCCTCGGTGGCCGAGTATGGCAAATTGCCGACGTAGAGTTTCCTGCCCATGTACCCTCCAAAGGTAACGTTCGCCTGAAGAGGATGTAGGCACCATTGCCTGCAGGCTCGAACGAAGCGATCGGTTGGAGCGCGCAATATACCCAATCGCCGCGCAATTTTCCTCAAGGTCTTGCGCGGAGGGGGTTCCGGGGGGTATCGACCCGGCGCGTCGGGGGGGGGAGTCGACCCCCGGGGGGCCGTCCACCTGGCCAGCGATCAGTCGGCGTCGCCCTCCGGCGCCGGCCCCGCCGCAGCCGCAGCCTGCGCCGCCGGGCGGCCGCCCGGCTTCGGGCCGCGGCGGCCCTTCGGCGAGTGGCGGCGCTCGTTCAGGGCGATCACGATCCTCTCGACCTCGGCGGTCTCCGCCTTGAGGTCCCCCTGGCGGTAACCCTTGATGATGTTTCCGCCTTGGGCGATCTCGTAGACCAGCCAATTGCGGCCCGTATAGCCGCTCGGGGCGCTCGTGGTACGGATCGACACGAGCCGGAACGCTTCGTCGTCAGTCGTGTCGGCGGTCATTGGGTTCCTTGCCGCGGCGGGCGCCGGTGGGAGCTGGCGCGGCGTAGTGTACAGGACCGGCAGGGCAGCCGGTTGGACTCTCGCCCCGACCGGCGCCGCGAACGCGAGGCCGGCGCCGCCCGGCCGCGCCGCCGCAAGTCCGCGAGCTCAGCCGCTGCGGAGCGCCGCCTGCGCCTGGCTGCGCCGCCACGCTGCCGGCGGCACGCCCGCGAGCCGCTTGAACGCGCGTGAGAACGCCGCTTCCGAGTCGTAGCCCACCTCGAGCGCGATCGACGCCACCGGCGACTGCGTGTCGCGCAAGAGGCGCGACGCCACCTGCATGCGCCACTGCGTCAGATACTGCATCGGCGGCTGGCCGATGAGCTCGACGAAACGCTCGGCGAGCGCCGAGCGCGACAAGCCGATCTTCGAGGCGAGATCGTCGACCGTCCACGGCGCCGCGGGCGTCTCGTGTAACAGCGCGAGCGCGCGGCCGACGAAGCGGTCCCGTAGCCCCGCGAGCCAGCCCTTCGACTCCGCCGGCATCCGCTCGGCGTGGCGGCGTACCGCGTCGACGAACATCATCTCGCTCAGGCGCTCGAGCAGCGCTTCGCTGCCGGGGCGGCGATTCCTCGACTCGGTGGCCGCGAGGTGCACGAACTGCGAGCTCCATTCGCCGCCCTCGGCCGCGGGCAAGTGCAGCAGGCGCGGCAGCGTCGCGAGCAGCGGGTTGAACGGCCGCACGTCGCAGCCGATGAAGCCGCAGACGAGCGTCGTGGACCACCGCGCGTCGCCCTGCGGCTCGAAGCCGCGCGCGCTCTTGCTCACCTCGGGCACGAGCGTATTGTGGCGCGCGATCCGGAACGGTCGCTCGTGCAGCTTGAGCTCGTGATACCAGCTCACGTCCGGATCGGCGCGCAGGCCTGGCGCGCTCGACACGACGTGTGCGTCGCCGTGCGGCAGCAGGATCACGTCGCCGCGGTGCAGCTTGAGCGGCGTCTCCCCGACGATCGCGGCCCAGCAGTCGCCCTCGGTAACGACGTGATACTCGATCACGCGCTCCACGCCCGGCATCACGGCCGACGCGATCTCGTTCGACGCCGGCGCCTCGGCCACCCACGTGCCGTCGCACGACACGTAGTAATACACGGCGCTGCGTAGGCGCACGCTGCGGAGGACGTCGGACAAAGTGTCGTGGCTCATAGGGCGCGCATTGTCACGCTCTCCGGACGCGCGGGCAAACGGGGCGGTGTTTGGGCGGAGGCTCGGGCGCGGGGCGGCGCGGAGAATTCTCCGCGTCGACCCGCATTTAACCAGGAGGCTCTATGTCCGTCCCCAAACACAGCGCTACGTCGGTGCCGGCCGCGCCGGACCTTCGCGCGATCAAGACCAAGCAACAGGTGACCTGGGCCAGCGGCGACTTCGCCGTGATCGGCACCACGCTCCAGATCGTCGGCGAGTGGCTCGCGGAGGCCGCGGACATCCGCGCCGGCGAGCGCGTGCTCGACGTGGCCGCCGGCAACGGCAACGTGACGCTCGCAGCGGCTCGGCGCTTCGCGCGGGTAACGTCCACCGACTACGTGCCCGAGCTGCTCGAGAAGGGCGCGGCGCGCGCCGCGGCCGAGGGCCTCACGGTGACGTTCCAAACGGCCGATGCCGAGGCGCTGCCGTTCGCCGACGCGAGCTTCGACGCGGCGCTCTCGACCTTCGGCCAAATGTTCGCGCCCGATCACCGCAAGACCGCCGACGAGCTGCTGCGCGTAGTGCGCGGCGGCGGCCGGATTGGCATGGCGAATTGGACGCCGGAGGGCTTCGTCGGCCAGCTGTTCAAGGTCGTGGGCAGGCACGTGCCGCCGCCGGCCGGTGTGCAGCCGCCGGCGCTCTGGGGCACCGAGCCGCACATCGTGCAGCTGTTCGGCCGGCAGGCGTCGGACATTCGCTGCGTGCGCAGGGAGTACAACTTCCGCTACGAGTCCGCGAAGCATTGGATCCGGATCTTCCGCGACTTCTACGGGCCGGTGCACAAAGCGTTCGCGGCGCTCGACGCCGTGGGGCGCGAGCGGTTGGAGGCGGACCTCGTCGAGCTGCTCCAGCGGCACAACGTGGCGGGGCCGGGCTCGCTCGTAGTGCCGGGCGAGTACTTGGAGGTGGTGGTCGTCAAAGCGTGAGTCCGGCACGCCGCTCGCGGCGCGCGGCCGGTGGAGCGGCGGTGCCGCACGCCTTTCTGCGGCGGCGGTGCCGCAGGTCGCACCGCGCGTCCTCGGCCGCAGCGGGGAATGGACGACGCGAGCGACCCAGGCCATCGGGTCCAGCCGTCGGTGATACCGTCCGCAGCGATTGTCAGTTAACCGAACGTTCTACCAAGGTTCGTAAGTCGACCTGTCAATCTCTGAGAAGGACACTGCACGCAACGGTTCCCGCCAGCGATGGACGGTCGGCCGCGAACGCTTTCAGCGCGCGCAACGAGCGACGCGCCGAGTCGTTGACGGCTTGCAGCCCGGCGAGTCTTCCCGTGGTCGATTCCTGCAAACGCTTCCACAATCTGCACGCGCTTACGCGTGGCTCCGAAATGAAAAGCCGCCCGGCTGCTTGCGCGGCCGGGCGGCCAAGGCGTTCCCGATCCGGGGACGCTGAACGCGGAAGGCTTTGGTTCGAACGAGTCAAACGTCGGCGAGTCCGCAAGCGGAGGAATGCACGAGTCGTGCCGTAGCGCTGCGAGCGAGTCGAAGCGCTACCGCATCGCGCCGAGCGCCGAGCGCCGAGCGCCGAGCGCCGAGCGCCGAGCGCCGAGCGCCGGCGTCGCGTCACGCCGAGATGCGCAGCCCCGCGTCCGTCCTCGCGAGCACACGCGCCGCCGCGCCGCCTCGATCGTGAGCTCGAACAGCTCGCGCTGCAGCAGGCTCCCGCCCATCACGCCGATCGTCGCGCGGAGGCGGGCGTCGGCGGACGCGAAGTCGCCGCGCGCGAAGTCTTGGATCGCGGCGAGCGACGGCAGCGTGAGCACGCGCGCGGCGCCTTCGGCGCAGCGGCGGAAGTGAGGCCCGGCGGCGAGCGCGTGCTCGAGCGCGCGCACGCGGTCGAAGCGCTCCGCGCGCACGTACGCGATGCCGGCGAGCACGTCGTCGGGTGCCCAGAAGCCGAACGTGTGATGAACCGACCAGCCGTCGGCGATGCGCTGCCACGCGGCGCGCACGTCGACGCCGGCCAAGTCGAGCCGCCACGCGAGATCGGTGGCGTCGCCGGCGGCGCTCGGTCCCTGCGACGCGAGCGGCGCGAGCTCCGCGTCGAGCGCCGCAGCCGCGCGTCCGGCGTCGCCGCAGTCGAGGTCCGCTACGCCCAAGTGCCAGGCGGTGTGCGAGTCCAAACGTCCGCCGACGCGCCACTGCGGCGCGTGCGTGCGCAGCAGTCGGACGACGGCGGCCGGGTGCCGCCGCTCGCCGAGTGCGTGCACGAGCGCGTGGATCGCGTAAGGGTTACGCGGCTCGATCTCGAGCGCGCGCGTGGCAAGCGCCTCCGCGTGCGCGGCGTCGCCACCCTCGGCGGAGCCGAACGCGAGCAGCGCGAGCGCCACGTCGTATGACTCGTCGCTCGGCGACCAAGAGCGCGCGGCGCGTTCGGCGACCGCGTGCACCTTGGCGCGCCGCGCCAGGAAGAACCAGCACGATTGCGCGAGACGCAGCGCGAGGAGGTCGGACGGGTCTTTCGCGCTGATGTTCGAGTAGATGTGGCCGGCGAGCAGCGGTCGGTGAGCGAGCCACGCGGCGGCGGCGGCGACATGCAGCCGCGCCGGCTCGCGAGCCGCGTGCAGAACAGGACGCGCGGCCTCGAGCGCGGCCGCGAGCGCGGGGAACGCGCGGAGGTCTTTCGCGATCACGTGCTTCGCAAGGTCGAGCAAGGCGGCCGCGACGGGGTCGCCCGTCTCGGCGCGCGGGCCGGCGGCGTCGGGAGTACCGCGCAGGTACGCGTCGCGCAGCAGCGTGGGCGGGTGTGTCGGCAACGCGACGGGCCGCGTCGGCGCCGGCGAGCGGCGCGGTTGTTCGATGATGGCGTTCACGGCGCGCAGTATTCGCGGCGCCGGTTTGCCGGGACATGACTAACGTGCCGGGCGAGTTGATCGAGGCACCGGAATTCGCGGCGTCAGGGGGGGGCGATCGCACCCAACCCCGGCTCGAAGAGCGAGCCGCGGCTACGTGTGGTTCGGCGTCGCGGTTCGAACGGTGAGCAGCCAGCCGTCGTAGTCCTGGCCGTCGAGCTCGGCGATCACCCGCTTCGCCATCGCCGTCGTCTCCATCTCGACGAACCCGTAGCCCAGGCTGCGGCCCGTGCGGTGGTCGGTGACCACCTTGACGCGCGCAACCTTGCCGTGCTCGGAGAACTTCGACGACAGCGTGGCTTCGGTCATCGAGCCGGGCAGGTTGCCCACGTAAACCTGTCTGGTCATTCGTGTCGTTTTGCTGCCGCCGCGAGACCGTTCACGGCCCGATAGACGGACATGAGACGCCCGTCGTACTCGGCGAGATTCAGGGCGTTGATGGCGCGCTGTGCGTCGTCGAGCGTCTGCATCTCGACGAATGCGTGGCGGCGGGTCGTGCCGACAGCCGTGCCGTTGGGCAGCCGCACCGACAGCACCACACCGAACTTGGCGAATTTGAGCTCGAGTGTCGACTCCGTGGCCGACAACGGCAAATTGGCCGCGTAAAGCGTCGTGCTCACGCGCGTCTCCTGTGGTGGGGGGGCCGCCAGCGAGGTCTGGCTTGCCGCCGAGTGTACAGGAGAAGGTAGGCGGCCGTCGGACTATTGGCCGTTTTACATAGCACGCGAAGGGGATTAGGCCGCCGCGAGGCGATCCTTCGAAACGCGCACGGTCGCGTCGTCGAACGACGCTTCGTGACGCACCACGAGCGACTCGAACGCGAGACTCTCGAGCCCGAGCTCGCGCAGAGCGGCGAACGCTCCCGGCTCCTGCGGACGGCTCACGCATTGTCGGATCGCCTCGAGGATCCCATGGCTCTTGACCACCGCCCACGTCTTGGTCGCGCGCGTCTTTTTGCCGTTCTTGCGCGTGAGCAGCGCTTCGTAAGCATAGAGCGCCGCGAACCCCTCGGCCTCGACCGGCGAGCCCGCTTCGTGCGTCGCAGCCTGAAGGTCCACCGCTCTGCGGTGAGCTTCCATGGCCAAATCCGGGCGTTTACGCGCGATCGCGTTGATCGCGAAGATCGTGCATTCTGCGGGTGTGCGCAGGCGTTCGACTCGATAGTCCATCGCGGGTCCTCCGTACGGTACACGTCAAGTGTGGGCCGGTCGGAGTGACTTGTCGAATCGCCGCCCGAAAAATAGGGACATGTTGCATTTTCGCCGATGCGCCAACCGTTGGGACGGGACGCGCCGAAAATGCAACATGTCCCTACTTTTCGGGCGGCGCGCCCGCCGCTCGCGGGCGCGCCGGGGCGATCAGTGCCAGTACGGCTTCGTGCCGTAGTGCTGGTACGCGCGATCGCGGAAAGCCAGCCCGTCGTTCTTCGTCAACGCCTCGAGCGAGTCGGCCGGAGCCCCTTTGATCTGCTCGGACGTGAACGGGACGACGTACCCGCCTTGATCGGGCGCGTAGTCGAGCTCGCTCCACGGCACGGGGTGGTACTTCTCGCCGATGCCGAGCACTCCGCCGAAGCCCACCACGGCGAACAAGATCCTGTTCGAGGTCTTCTCGAGGACGATGTCCTTGACCTCGCCGAGCTTCTTGCCGCTGCGGTCGTAAACGTTCGTGCCGATGGCCTTGCCCGCGCGGATGGCGGTGGTGTGGCCGGATGCTGTTGTCATGGTGTCTCCTCCTTGTGCAACACCCCGATGGCATGCACGGAGGATGCCAACTAGCAACGCGGCGTCGCTCGCTCGAGCTCGTCCGGCGGGCGACGGCTCTAGCGGCCCGAGCTCGTCGCCTGCGCGAGCTTTTCCTCGAGGCGCGCCACCGTGCCGTCCACGTCGGCGAGCTTGTCGAGGCCGAAGAGGCCGACGCGGAACGCGCGGTAGTCGGCGGGCTCGCCGCACATCAACGGCACGCCGGCCGCGACTTGCGCGCCCGCCTTCGCGAAGCGCGCGACGAGGTCGGCGTCCTTGGTGTAGGACACGACGACGCACGGTGCCTCGAACCCCGGCCCCGCGACGCTCGGAAACCCGCGCTCCTTTAGTAAGGCGCGCACGCGCCGGCCGAGCTCGAGCTGCCGCTCGCGCAAGCGCTCGAAACCGAAGCGCTCCGTCTCGATCATGAGCTCGCGCAAGCGGCGCAGGCTGTCGGTGGGCATCGTGGCGTGGTACGCGTGGCCGCCACCCTCGTAGGTCTCCATGATCTGGAGCCACTTCGCGAGATCCATCGCGAAGCTCGTGCTCTTCGTGCTCGCGACGCGCTCACGTGCGCGCTCGCCGAGCATCACGAGCGCGGCGCCCGGAGTGCCGGACCAGCCTTTTTGCGGCGCCGTGATCAGCACGTCGACGTCGAGCGCCTGCATGTCGACCCACAGCGTGCCGGATGCGACGCAGTCCAGCACGAACAGGCCGCCGACGGCGTGCACGGCCGCGGTGACGCGCTTGATGTAGTCGTCGGGCAGCAGGATGCCGGACGCCGTCTCGACGTGCGGCGCGAACACGAGGTCCGGACGCTCGTCGCGAATGTGCTTCTCCACCTCCTCGATCGGGGCGGGCACGAACGGCGCTTCGGCGGCGTCGCGCGTGCGCCGTGCTTGCAGCACGGTGGACGCGGCCGGGATGCCGCCGGTCTCGAAGATTTGCGTCCAGCGGTAGCTGAACCAGCCGTTGCGCAGCACCGTGCAACGTTTGCCGGTGGCGAGCTGCCGGGCCACGGATTCCATCCCGTACGTGCCGCCGCCGGGCACGATCGCGACGGAGCGTGCGCCGTAGACCTTCTTCAAGGTGGCCGACACGTCGCGCATCACGGCCTGGAAGGCCGCGGACATGTGGTTCAGCGAGCGGTCGGTGAACACGACCGAGAATTCGAGCAAGCCGTCGGGGTCGACGGCGGAGATGGGCTTAGTGGGCACGTCCGTGCACTCCGAATCGATGGCCTTGTGGGACGCTAGGATACCGCGCCGGCGGAGAGGACGCGTCTGGCGTTTCGCGGAGCCGCGCACTACTGTTTGCTCATGCCTCGAGCTACCCAAGCCATCATCGGCGCGAACATCGTCGTCTTTCTGCTTCAGTCGCAGATGGGCGATCTGGCTACCGTTTGGTTCGCCCTGTGGCCTCTGAACGCCTCGGCGGCGTTCGGGCCGAACGTCGGCTTCGCGCCCTGGCAGCTGGTCACCTACAGCTTCCTGCACAGCGGCGTCGCGCACATCTTCTTCAACATGTTCGCGGTCTACACGTTCGGCAGCACGCTGGAGCAGCTCTTCGGCACGCGCTGGTACGTGGCGCTCTACTTCGTGTCGGTAGTCACGGCGGGTGTCGCGCAGCTCGGCGTGAGCGCGCTGATGGGCTCGCCTTATCCCACGCTCGGCGCGTCGGGCGGCGTGTTCGGCTTGCTGCTGGCCTACGGCATGTACTTCCCGCGGAACAGGATCATGCTGCTTTTCCCGCCGATTCCCATGCCGGCCTGGGTTGCGGTGACCGGGTTCGGTGCACTCGAGCTGTTTCTAGGGGTCACGGGCACGCAGGCGGGCGTGGCGCACTTCGCGCATCTCGGCGGCATGCTCGGCGCCTTCGTCATGATCCAGTGGCGGCGCGGGAAACCGCCGTTCGCGAAGCGGCGTCGCTGACGAACGTCGTCGCACCTGGTCGAGCGCCGTGAGGAGCGATTCATGGCACAACACGAAATACTCGAGCTCGGAGTCGGCGAGCTGCAACCGGGCCGATACCAGCCCCGCAATCGCGTGCGGGAAGAGAGCCTGGCCGAGCTCGCGGAGTCGATCCGCGAGCAGGGCGTGCTGCAGCCGCTGATCGCGCGCGTCCTATCCGCGCCGCACCCCGGCGCTGCGCGCTACGAGATCGTGGCGGGTGAGCGCCGCTGGCGGGCCGCGCAGCTCGCCGGCCTCGAGACCGTGCCCGTGATCGTGCGCGAGCTAACCGACCAGTCCGCGCTCGCCGTGGCGCTCATCGAAAATCTGCAGCGCGAGGATCTGAACCCGATCGACCAGGCGCGCTCGATGCGCCGCCTCGTGGACGAGTTCGCGTTGACGCACGACGAGATCGCAAAGGCGCTCGGGCGGTCGCGCGCGTCGGTGACGAATTCCTTGCGCCTGCTCGACCTCGCCGACGACGTCAAGGACGCCGTGGCCGGCGGAACGCTCGACATGGGCCACGCCCGCGCTCTGCTGCCGCTGGAGCCGGAGCGGCAAGTGGCGATGGCGCGTAAGGTCGAGCGCCTCGGCTGGTCGGTGCGGCAGGTGGAGAGGGCCGTGCAGATGTTGCTTGCGACGCCCGCGGCGGGCGACGCGAGCGACGTGGTGGATCTGCAAACGCGTTGGCTCCAGAACCAGCTGGCGCGAGAGATCGGCGAGAAGATTTCCATCAAGCCCGACGGCAAGGGCGAGTACGTGCTCAAGATCGAGTTCGCGAATCTCGGCAAGTTGGACGCGACGTTGCAGCAGCTCCAGGAGCTGCTCAAGCAGATTCGCGAGACGGCGGGGCCGAGGGCACGCGAGAGGTCGTGACGGAATCGGCGCGTGGTACGGCGCCTATGCGATCAACGCGGGCTGTTCTGCGTTTGCGACGTGGGCGAAAGGAACCGTATGACCTGCCGGTCGTTGCGGCGGTAGGTGCTGAAGTCCTTGGCGTCGATGGTGAGGACCTGCGAGCGAGCGTGCACCTCGCTCATGACAACGATGGACGCATCGGCGAGATCCATGCGGGGATAGCGTCGCATTAGCGTACGCATCCGCGGCCAGTGCGCCGACATGTCGAAGTCGATGAGCAGTGCCGTGCGCTCCAACATTCGGAACAAGGGATCGACGTCGAGGCCGTCCTCGCGCAGGAAGTAGGCGGCCTCCGTTAGCACGGCCTCGCACGTCAGTAGAGGCGGACGGAGCTGCTTCATGGCGGCGGTCGCCCACTCGTGGTGTGCGTCGTTGCGATTGAAATACGCAACGAGCGGACCCGTGTCGCAAACCGTGATCAAGAGCGCTTGAACTTGCGGCGCTCGTTCGTGGCCGGCGCCGCGCCGCCCGACAAGCTGCCGGCGAGATCGCGAGTGAGCGAATAGACGGAGTTGTCTGCCTCAGGGTGCGCGTCGACGCGTTCGCGGATGATGGCTGCCACGCTGCGTCCGGTAGCTCGGGCTTCCAGCTCGAGCCGCCGAAGCGTCGCCTCTGGCAGCTTGATGGTTATTCCTTTCATTGCCACGCCGATCATGGTAACTCGCATCTGTCAGATGGGGAATATCGGCCTGGACCGCGACCGACAGAGACTGCCGACAGCACGCGGGACCAACTCGAGCGCGAAGCCGCGAATCGCCGCGGTTCGACTAGCTTTTCAAGTGGCTGACGGACGGCCCGTCATTGCGCCGGAGGCGGCGCCTGAATCAGCACGAGAAACAGGCCGTCGGGATCGCGCAGCATGCCGACCTTGAGCGTCGCGTTGCCCGCGGGCAGGTCGAGCGGTTTGCCGCCCGTGGAGACGAACGTGCCGCCGGCTTTCGTGATCGCCGCGGCGGCCGCGTCGATGTCCGCGACGCGCAGCTGCATCCGAGTCGAGCCCGGGTCCGCCACGCTGGCAGGCTTGGCGGCCGGGCGCGCGCCCTTGAACTCCATGAGCTCTATCCCGAGGCCCGACGTGGGCACCGTGACCATCGTGAAACGGTATTGCAGGTCGTGCGGGAGCCCGAGCAAGTCGAGCACCGTCGGCTCGCTGACATACGACGGCGGCACTTGGCCGCCTCGCAGCCCGAGCGCGTCGCGATAGAGCGCGAGCGAACGCTCGAGATTCTCGACCGTGTGCCGCACTCTGACGCCGATGATGTTCGCGTTCGAGCCGGCGAGCGCCGGCGGCACCGCGGCGAGCTGCACGAGCTCGACGAAGTGGCCCGCCGGATCCTTGACCAAGAGCCCCAGCACCGCTTGCGGGCCCCCGCCGATCGACACCGGCGCGCCGCCGGTCGTGACGACCGGCGCACCGAGCTGTTTCAGCCGCGCGAGGATCGCGCTCATGTCGCGCACCACGACCATCAGCATCACGGCGCCCGGGTCCTGCATCCGCGGCTCGACCGGGCGACCGCCGGCGCGTGAGATCTCGACGATCTCCACGCCGCCCGGAGTCGGCGGCGCGCGCGCGATGTTCTGGCGAAGCGTGGCGTCGGGCAAGCCGAACATCGCGCGCAGCTGCGGATTCTGGTCCGCGTTGGTGGGCTCGCCTTTCACCTCGAAGCCGATGCCGTCCCGGTAGAACGCGACGGCCTTGTCGAGGTCCGCGACGATCGGGCTGTAGAAGTTGCCCGAGCCGACCACGAGCCCCGTGGGCGCAGGTCCGGTCGGCGGACCGCCGGCGGCGCTGCGCGCCGCGGTGTCGAAAGCGGGCTGTGCGTGGGCGCTCCCTGCAGCGACGATCAGCGCCGCGAGGGTGGAGATGCAAACGCGGACGATCTTGTCGAGCTTGGTCATGACCCCCCCGAATCGTGCCAGCGAGCGCCGTGATGATGTTCGCGCGACGATGGCGATGCAAGCGCGCGCGCGGGCTCGGCACCTGAGGTGACGATGTAGAATGCCGACGATTGGCGCTCGAGCGCTCTGCTAACGCGGTTAACGATGACCGAGCCCCTCCGCGTGAATGGTCGCAGCACCGGTGGCATCGCGCTGCCGCCGCACAAGAGCGCGAGCACACACCTGCCGCTCGAGCCGGCGCCGCTGCCGAGCGAGCTCATCCTGCCGCTGGAAGGAGGTCTGTCCGCGCGCGACCTCCGCCCGGCGGTCGAGAGCGGCCAGCGCGTGCTGCGCGGACAGCCGCTCGTGCAGGGCGGCGGACCGCTGTCCACCTGGACGCACGCCACCACGTCCGGCGTAGTGCGTTCGTTGGAAAGACACCCGGTGGCGCACCCGCGCCGACGCGAGGCCCTGTGCGCCGTGCTCGAGGTCGACGGCCGCGACGAGTGGTGGCCCGAGCTCGAGCCGCCCGAACCCACGGCGTGGGACACGCCGGAAAAACTGACCACCGCGCTGTCCCGCGCCGGCCTGGCCGGGCTCGGCGGCGCCGTGTTCCCAACGGGCCTCAAGCTCGCAGCGACGTGGCGTGCACGGATGCGCCTCGTCATCGTGAACGGCGTGGAGTGCGAGCCCTACATCAGCTGCGACGACATGCTGATGCGAACGGCACCGCGAGACGTGTTGGCGGGAGCGCTCGCGCTCGTGGAGCTCACGGGTGCGGAGCAAGGCGTGGTGGTAGTCGAAGAGGACAAGCCGGAAGCGCTTCACGCGCTGCAACGCGAGCTGCCGCTGCTCGACACGCAGCAGCAGCTCACCGTGGTCACCGTGCCGACGAGGTATCCCGCGGGCGGCGAGCGTCAGCTCATCGAGGCGCTCACCGGCAACGAGGTGCCGTCGCTCGCCAAGCCCACCGACATCGGCTACCTCTGCCAAAACGTGGGCACCGCGGCCGCGCTCTTTCGCTATCTGCAGTCCGGCCGCCCGGTGACCAGCCGCGTGACGACGGTCACCGGCAGCGCCATCGCGACGCCGCGCAATCTCGAGGTGCGTCTCGGCACGCGCATCGCAGACCTGGTCGCGGCCTGCGGTGGGTATACGGGCGTCGTCGGCAGGCTGATCATGGGCGGCAGCATGATGGGCGTTGCGCTCGGCAGCGACGTCGTACCCGTCGGCCGCGCGACCAACTGCATCATCGCGGCGGCCGAGGAAGAGGTGCGCCGGAGCTTCGACGCGCAGCCGTGCATTCGCTGTGGAGACTGCGCGGACGCGTGTCCCGCCTCCCTCCTGCCGCAGCAGCTCTTTGCCGCCGCCCAACACAATGAGCACGACGCTCTCGAGAATCTGGGTCTGTTCGATTGCATCGAGTGCGGGTGCTGCGACGTGGTCTGCCCGAGCCAGATTCAGCTCACCGATAGCTTTCGCGTGAGCAAGCGTAAGGTCGTGCAGTCCATGGACCACGACACGCGCGTCCGCTGGCTCGATAGCCGCGAGCAGCTGCGGCGCCAACGAGTCGAGAGCTGGGAGCTCGAGCACCGCGGGAACGCTGCCGAAGAGCAGCGCCCGCCGCGAAGACGTCTGGAAGCCGTAGCCGACGTCATTGCTCGCGCAAGCCGTGCGCCGGAGGCTACGGAAGTGTCACAGGGGATTGGGGGAACGAATGCATAGCATCCGAGACATTCTGCGCGACAAGGGTACGACCATTCGGTACATCGACCCGGACGCAACCGTGTTCGAGGCGCTCCGCCAAATGGCCGAGCATGGAATCGGTGCGCTGCTCGTGCTCGAGGGCGGCAAACCGATCGGCCTATTTTCCGAACGCGACTACGCGCGCAAGTTGGCGCTGCACGGGTTGCGCTCGCGGGAAACGGCGGTGAGAACCATCATGAGCCATCCGGTGCTCACGATTTCCCCCGACGCCTCGGTGCAGCAGGGCTTGTCGATCATGACCGAGAAATACATCCGCCATCTGCCGGTGGTCGAGCGCTCGGGCGTCATCGGCATGGTGTCGATCGGCGATCTCGTGAAGGCCGTGATCGAGGACCAGCAGTCGCTGATCGAGCAGTTGGAGAGCTACCTCGTGCGCTGATCTTGCACTGGTGCCTGAACGCGCGATGAATGGCTCACTCAGAGGCGCATTCAGGCTGCTTTAAGCCGCCGGGCGTCATCCTGCCCCCACGTCGAAAGGACGCGGATTTGCAGGAGGCTCGACATGAAACGCGCAGCTTTGATCGGTGCTCTGGTGGTGTCGCTCGCGGTGGGCTCGACGGCGCTGGCCGGTCCCGGCGGCCGTGGTCACGATCACGATCGACACGGTTCCTGGTCTCATCACGACGATCGCCGCGACTGGTCACATCACGAAGACAGCCGCGACTTCCGTCCGGGGCCGCACGCGCGCGTGGTGTATCGCGGGCCGGTGCGATACGGGTTCTATGACCGCCCCTATGGCTACTACGCGCATCGCTGGGATCGCGGCGAGCGATTGCCCGTGGCGTACTACGCGCGCCCGTATGTGATCGCCGACTATCGCGACTGCGGCCTGCGTGCGCCGCCGCGCGGTTACCACTGGGTGCGTGTGGACGGCGACGCGGTGCTGGCGGCGGTGGCGACCGGGATCGTGATCGATACGGTGTTGCACGCCTTCAACTAGCCTGGAAGCGGGGCCGGCGTCGCAGCGCGCGCGACGCCGGCTTCCTTTACTATGCGCGCCATGAATGCAACGACCCTCGCCGCGGGCGGCGAGCACGCCGCTCGCAACCGCCTCGTCATCAACCTGCTGCTGGTCTCGTCCTTCGTGGTGATCTTGAACGAGACGATCATGGGTGTCGCGATCCCGCGCCTCATGGCCAGCCTCGGCGTTACGGCCGGCGCCGCGCAATGGCTCACGACGGCGTTCCTGCTCACGATGGCCGTCGTGATTCCGATGACGGGCTTTCTGCTCCAGCGCTTGAGCACGCGCGTGATCTTCGTCATGGCGATGTCGCTGTTCTCGGCCGGAACGCTCGCGGCCGTGCTTGCGCCGGGTCTCGAGCTGCTCGTGGCGGCCCGCGTGATCCAGGCGTCGGGCACCGCGATCATGCTGCCGCTGCTCATGACCACCGTGATGACGCTCGTGCCGCCGGAGACGCGCGGCAGGACGATGGGCAACATCATGACCGTGATCTCGGTGGCGCCCGCGATCGGCCCGACGCTGTCGGGGCTGATCCTGAACTACCTGCCCTGGCGGTGGCTGTTCGTGCTCGTGCTGCCGATCGCGCTCGCGGCGTTGTGGCTCGGCGCGCGGCGCATCGAGAACGTCACCACGCCGCGCGCGGCCCCGCTCGATATCCCGTCGGTGATCCTCTCCGCGTTCGCATTCGGTGGCGGTGTTTACGGACTGAGCGTGCTCGGAGTGCCGCGCGAGCCCGGCAGTCTCCCGGCCTGGATTCCGCTCGTGGTCGGCGGCGCTGCAATGGTCGTGTTCGTGCGCCGGCAGCTCACGCTGCAGCGGACCAATTCCGCGCTGCTCGATCTCAGAACCTTTGGCTCGCGCAACTTCACGGTCTCGCTGCTTTTGTTCGCGACGCTGATGCTCGTGCTGTTCGGCACCATCATCATTCTGCCGATCTATCTACAGAACGTGCTCGGGATTAGCACGCTGCAAACGGGGTTGCTGCTGTTGCCGGGCGGCTTGCTGATGGGTCTCCTGGGGCCGTCCGTGGGACGGACCTATGACCGTATCGGCCCGGCGAAGCTCGTGATCCCCGGCGTGATGATCGTCACCGCCGTGCTCTGGGCGATGACGCTGCTCGGCACGCACAGCCGCGTCGAGCTCATCCTGGCCGGCCACGTGGCCATGAGCGTCGGCTTTGCGCTGCTGTTCACGCCGCTGTTCACGGTGAGTCTGTCGTCGGTGCGGCCCGAGCTCTACTCGCACGGGAGCGCCGTGTTGGGCTCGCTGCAGCAAGTGGCCGGTGCGGCCGGCGTGGCGTTGTTCGTGGCGCTGATGACTGCGCAGACGGCGCGCCTTACTGCGGCCGGAGCTACTTCGGTGGAAGCGCTCGCAGGCGGCGCTCGCGCGGCGTTTCTTTGCGGTGCGATCTGCGCGTTGCTGGCGGTCGGGTGCTCATTCCTCGTGCGCAAGCCGGCGGTGAGCGCGATTCCCGCGGTGCTTTGACACCGCCCAACTCAGCGCGAGACCGAGCTCAGGGGAATGGATTCGCGAATTTCGGATCCGTAAGGAACGCGTCGTCCGTCAACGTTCGCAGGAACGCCTCGAGTGCCTGCTTGTCCTGCTCGGTGAGGTTCAGTCGCTGCGGCGGCTCGAAGAAGTTCATGTTTTCGCGCAGCGTGTTGTCGAGCGTGCGCGACTCCTGCACCCCGTGATCGTAGTGGTCGATGACTTCGCGCAGCGTCGCGAACCGCCCGTCGTGCATGTAGGGCGCCGAGACGGCGATGTTGCGCAGCGACGGCGCGCGGAAACGGCCCGTCGCTCCCTCGAGCGTGATCACGCCGGGGTCCGTGATTGCGCCGTCCAGGCCGTTGTTGCGAGCGCCGATCGTCGTCTGGATCCTGTCCATGTGGCAGAAGTGGCACTTCGCGGCGCTCGAGTCGAATAGCTCGCGGCCGTGCCGCTCCTCTGCCGTCAGCAAGTTCTCGAGGATCACATCGTCGGTGTAGACCGTGTCGAACTTCGAACGGTACGACATCAACGAGCGCACGAACTGCCCGAGCGCGAGCGCGATGCGCTCGCGGGTGACCTCGGGCGTGCCGAACGCCGCCTGGAACAGCGCCGGATAAAACGACGTCGCAACGAGCTTCGTCTCGACTTGCGGCAAATAGCTGCCGAGCTCGGTTGGTTCCTCGATCGGCATCAGCACGAGTGCCTCGATCGGCGTGGCGCGCAAGTCCGAGAACCAATGCTCGTCGACGTTGAAGCGCGAGTTTGCGAGGGCCATCCCATGGCGCTTCAGCAGCACGCCGAGCACGCCCTGTTCGAATTGTTGCGACGATCCGAAGCCGCGCGTTTGCATGTGACACGAGCCACACGCGTGCGTGTTCGTGACCGAGAGCCGCTTGTCGTAGAACAGCACGCGGCCGAGCGTAGCCCCTGCGTTCGTGATCGGATTGACGTCGGTGGTATCCCAGAACCTCGAGCGCGGAATGCTGACCGCGGCGGCGAACGAAGCAGGCAGATCGAGCTCCGCGTCGGCGTAGACATATGTATGGTTCGGCAACACGGGCGGCGACGGCTCCGGCGCCGCGGCCGCCACGGAGAATCGATCGACCGCCGTGGCCCCGAACGGATCGGTCGCCTTGAGCTCGAACATTGAGACGCTCGGGCCCGCAAGGGTGCCGACGACGAACTCGGCGCTCGCATCGAGCCCGCGCGGCGCAGAGATCAGCTTGAGCTCATAGGCGAGCGCGTCCCCTTCGGGATCCGTGAAGGTCGTGCGGCCTTTCGTCGAATCGTAGAGCACTTGCGTCGCCGCCTTCACGAGTACCGCATAGTTAGGGCTCGCGAGCACTGGCGCGCCGTTCGGCACGAGCTCGAGCTTGAACTTGGCCTCCGCCTGGCCGCCGCGGCCGTCGTTCGCGTAGATCGATACGTTGAAGGTTCCCTCCGCCGGCGCGATTCCCGCAAAGCTCGTGCCTTTGACGTCGAGGGGCCAAGGTGCGCCGGCCATCGAGTAGGTCAGCGTATCGCCGTCGGAGTCGGCGAAGGTGGTGTCGCCCTGCGACACGTCCAAGTTGAAGAAACGTCCGCCGCCCGTGCGCTGGTCCGGAATCGTCTTGACAGCGACCGGTGCATGATTCGGACCCGCCGGCGGGGGCGGGGGCGGGGGCGGCGGCGGTACCGGTGGCGAGACGGCTGCCGGGTCGCTGCCGCCTCCGCCTCCACCGCAAGCTGCGACGAGCGCGGCGGCAAGCACGATCGCGGCGCGGCGTGCGGCGGTGATGGATCGCCCGGGGGCGCGGACGCGGTGCAACGTCTGCGGGATTCGCTTTTTCGTTCTCATTTCATTCTGGCGAGGATACGAGCGCGGATGAGTTTTGCACGTGCTCGCTGAACCAGCAATATGGTCCACCTTCGATCGAAAACTCGGCGCGCACGAGCGCCGCCCGCCGCTGCTCGTCGGTACCACATAGTTATGTAAGGGTGGACCGAGACAGCGCCGGCGGGAACGCCGGCGCCGCCCGCGAAGCCTTACAAGGCGACAGCGGCGGCGGTCGGCAAGCCGTAGACGCCGACCGGCCGTCCCTCGTGATGAGGGTGTGCCAAGAGATCGTAAGGTTACTGAACGTTCTACCGGCGATTGACAGTCGACCTTACAAACGCGCGGGGCAGTGTCGACGTGAGCACGCCCCTGGTTATGCGACAGTGTCAGCCGGTCAGATCCAGCCGAAGCCGCGCGCCAGCACGCCGAGGATGACCCCCGCTGTTTCGATCGAAGCCGAACACTTTCGACGCGTGACGGTCGGCTCCGCGCGTTGGTATTTATATCTCCGCCTGATTCCGAGCCGCCCTCGCGCCCCAGCTTGCGTTGACGCGTATGCACATCATACATACCATGCAATGACCATCGAGTTCGATCCGGTACGCAGGCCGGAGCCCCAGGAGCGGCGCGCTTATGAAGAAGCCGGTTGATTTTTCGCGCGGCCGTCGAGGCGCCGTGGTTCCTCCACGGGGGAAGACGCGTATCACGATCCATTTGGACGATGCGATCATCGAGCGCTTCAAGGCCCTTTCGGCACGGACGGGAAAGGGTTACCAGACTCTCATCAATGAGGCGCTCGCGTCATACGGTGCCGGCGATGCGATCACCGCGGCTCAGGTTCGCAAGATCGTCCGCGAGGAACTGGCGGCGAAGCGGTAATGGGGGTGTCGCCCTCCGTATCGTTTGGGCGAGCCGTTCGCTGGTCCGACTGCAGGCGACGTATTCCACGGAGGAGGACAGGGTGGACCGCTGGCACCGGCTAGCATGGTGCCCGCGAGCGCGAAGTAGAGCGCCCATCTCAGCGCGTGACGCCGCCCGTCGGTTTTCTTGAAGCGCGTCGCAGGTTCATCACGTCGCTCTAGGCCCAACGCCGGCCGGGATCTACTCTGCGCGGATCGTCACCTTCGTTTTGTCGGGCAGGTAACGCATGACGACGAACTACGTCCTGATCGACCTCGAGAGCGTACAGCCGAAAGATATGGCGTCGCTGAATGCACCGACGTGCAAAGTGCTGGTCTTCGTCGGGGCGAACCAGAAAAAGCTCAGCGTTGATCTCGTCGAGTCATTGCAGCCCTTGGGTCAAAACGTCAGCTATATTCGCGTGAGCGGCAACGGCCCAAACGCGCTCGACTTTCACATCGCGTTCTACTTGGGCGAGCTGGCTGCGAGTGACCCCCAAGGCGTCTTTCGCGTTATTTCCAAGGACACTGGTTTCGATCCGCTGCTGGTGCACTTGAAGTCGCGCGGGATAGGAGCGCAACGGTCCGACGCGGTTGGTGAGGTGCCGGTCTCCGGTGTCGCTACGCACAAGACCCTCGACGAGCGGGTTGCTGCGGTCGTCGAGAATCTCCGGGGCCGCCCTGCCGGTCGGCCGCGCCAGCGGAAAACGCTCGCCGGCACAATCAATGGGTTGTTCGGAAAAAAGCTCGAGCCAAGTGAGGTCGAGGGTCTCATCGCCGCCCTCGCAAGCCGCGGTGTGACCGTCGCGCCGGATGGTAAGGTTACCTACACCCTCTAGTCGTCTGTCCGACGGAGGAAGGCAAGGGTGGACCGCTGGCCGCGGCTGGCATATAAAACAGCCTGCCGAAAAAACCTCCCGCAAGGAGAAAACATGAAAGCAGCAACGCACGCGGGCCTCATTTCATTGGGACTGGCCGCCGCCGTCTCGCAGGTGCTCGCAGCCGGGCCCGCCGAGATCGTGATCCCGGGCGAGCGACTCACCACCGAGAGCCTCACCTCCGCGCGCGACGGCACCGTCTACGTCGGGAGCGTCGGCACAGGCCAGATCTTCCGCGCGAAGCCCGGCGCCGCCACGGCGGAGCCGTTCATCGCACCGAAGACCAACGGCGTCGGCGCCGTGTTCGGTGTGTTCGCCGACGAGAAGGCGAACGTGCTCTGGGCGTGCTCCGGCTCGTTTCCCCCGGGGCCGCCGGCGGCCGGCGCTCCGCCGCCGCCGCCGTCCGCGCTCTACGCATTCGATCTCAAGAGCGGCGCGCCGAAGGGCAAGTGGAACATGCCGACCGCGGGTGCCTTCTGCAACGACATCGCCGTCGGCAGCGACGGTACCGCGTACGCGAGCGACACGCAGAATATGCAGGTGGCGCGGCTCAAGCCCGGCGCGCAGTCGCTCGAAGTGTGGGCGGGGGCGGATGGCGCCTTCGGCCCGTCGGGCGGTGTGCTCGACGGCATCGCCGTGCTCGGCGACACGTTGCTCGTGAACGCGCTGCAGACGAACAAGATCTTCAGCTTAGGCATCGGCAAGGACGGCAAGGCCGGCAAGGTCACCGAGGTGAAGCTCGACTCCGCCGTCGAGGGACCCGACGGCATGCGGTCGTTCGGCGCGAATGCGCTACTCGTCGCGGAAGGCGGCGGGGGCGGCAAGGTGAGCAAGATCGTGTTGAACGGCGCGAAGAGCGAGGGGAAGCGCACCGTGCTCAAGTCCGGGTTTCCGGATGGGCCGGTGGCGGTGACGGTGGTGGACGAGAACGTGTACGTGCTCGAGGGACAGCTCGCGGCGCTGTTTGCGGCGCCGGGCACGCCGGCCCCGGCCGCGAAGCCTTACAAGGCTACGGCGGTGCCGGTCGGCAAGCCCTAGCCCGACCGGTAGGCGGATACGCATTAGATTCGATCACCTGAGGTCGCGCGGCCTTGCGCGCCTCTTAAGATGGGCGCCTTTTTTGCGGCTCGCACAGGAGGGCTCGCAGTGGCAAATATTCATCTGATCGGCGGAGAGAAGGGCGGCGTCGGCAAGTCGGTGGTGGCGCGCGTGCTCGCCCAGTACATGATCGACAAGAACATCCCGTTCGTCGGGTTCGACACCGATAGATCGCATGGATCGCTCATGCGGTTCTACACCGATTTCGCATCCCCCATGCTCATCGACAGCTACGAGAGCCTCGACACGATGGTCGAGCTGGCGAGCGAGAATCCCGACGAGCGAATCCTCGTCGATCTCGCAGCGCAGACCCACGAGCCGCTGGTCAAGTGGATCGACGAGTCCGGTGTTCTCGAAGCGCTCGGCGACCAAGGGCTCTCGCTCACCTACTGGCACGTGATGGATTCGGGCAAGGACTCCGTCGCTTTGTTGAAGCGTCTGTTCGACCGATTCGGCTCGCGGCTCAACTACGTGATCGTGCTCAACCAGCTGCGCGGGGACACGTTCGACATCTTCGAGAAGTCCGGCGAGAAAGCCCACGCGGATGGATTGCACGCGAAGATCATCACGCTGAAGCGGCTGAATCAGGACGTCATCACGAAGATCGATGCCGGGAACAGCAGCTTCTGGTCGGCGCAGCAAAAGAGTCCGGCGAACGGGAACGGCCTCGGGATCCTCCAGCGGCAGCGCGTGAAGGTGTGGCTCCACCACGCTTACGAGCAAATCAACGTCGTTGGTATTTGAGGGGCCGGCGGATCCTCGGCGAGGCGTGCGTTCCGGAGCTGCACCAGCAGCGTGTCCCCGTATCGGATTCTGGAACTTGCGCCGCTCGTTCGTGGCCGGCGCAGCGCCACGTCGATCGGTAACTCGCGTCTGTCAGGCCGGGAATACGGGGCGGGATCGGGACCGGGCTAGATCCAGCCGAAGCCATGCGCCAGGGCCGCAAGTAGCACTGCCGTGACGAGGCCAAAGCACAGGAGTAGCGGGAGATCGATGGGGTCACGCGGCCGCAGCCGCAGCATCCTCGCTTCGAGGTCCACCACGTCGCGTTGGAGGCGCCGTACGTCGGTCTCCAAGCGAGCTATGCGGGTTTCCATAAACAGCTTCTCGGTCATGACGCTCGACCATCCGTCCAGGGATGGACGATACAGGTCGTAGCTTTGAGCGTGTCAAGGCCCGTGGTAGTCGGCAGGCGTCGCGATGCTTTCCAGCGTACTCCGCAGCCCGCGCGCTGTGCTCGTGAATGTGGAGATCATGCGTACGTTCGTGCGACACAGGCAGATGTTGGCGTCGAACACGGAGCTTGCTCGCAAGCTTACGATGCTCGAGAAGAAGTACGACGCGCGGTGCGAATGGTGTGCGTGGTGCGGCTCTAGCGCGAGCCGCGCGGGTCGGCGCTAACGTCGAGGTAGTGCGTATCCGTGGGCCCGTAGCCGGAGATGTACAGAGTGACCGGCTCGGCGCCGGTGCGCGCGAAGTGCGCCACGCCCGCCGGCTCCGAGTAGAAGCTGCCGGGAGCGAGGGCCTTCTCGAGCGCGCGCTCGGCCTTCTGGCCGTAGCCGAAGTTCCAGGTGCCGGACACGACCACCGCGGTGCGGTCGTCGCGATGCGTGTGCGCCTGAATCTGTGTGTTCGCCGGGACGCGCAGCGCGATCGTGTACGGGCCGGCCGCGGTGGGGTCGCCGCTCAAAATTCGCGTCTCGATGCCGCTGACGCCCGACGTTCCCGCGCTCGCGCCGCCTGCGGGCAGCGCGCCGATGTCCGCGGGCGTGAGACGAACTTCGCCGGGCTTCTGCTGCGCGAGCGCGAAGCCCGCGAGCGCGGCGAGTAGCGATGTCGCAAAGACGATCGGCTTGCGCGTGGTCATGTCACTTGCGCTCCAGGAATTCGCGGACGAGCTTCACGGTCGCGACGGGATTCTCTTCCATGATCCAGTGACCCGAGTCCGGCACGATGCCTTCGGTGACGTTCGATGCCGCGGCTCGCATCACCTCGGCCATCGTCGCGCCGAACGACTTGTCGCCGCCGATCGCAAGCACCGGCATCGGCAGCTTGCCGCCCGCGGCGAGCCAGGCGCGATTGTCCACGGCGTCCTGATCGAACGCCGCGAATTGCGCGAACCCCGAGTGCATCGCGCCCGGCAGCGCGTACAACGCCGAGTAGTGCTCGCGCGCGGGTTCCGTGAACCGAGCGGGTGTCGCCGAGAACTCGTTCCAGAAGCGGTCGAGGTAGATGCGCTCGCGGCCCGCGACCAGCCGTTCCATGTCCGGACCGCCGAATCTAAAGTGCCACAGCAGCGGATTCTTGAGTATCTCGTCCCACGGACCGACGCCGGGCACCGGTGCGTCGATCAGCACGAGACGAGTGACGCGCTCCGGGTGCGCCGTGGCGAACGCGAACGCCACCATGTTGCCGATGTCGTGCGCGACGAGCTCGATGGCGTTGACGTTCTGGCTCGCGAGCACGCCTTCGAGGTCCTTGGCCTGGTTCTTCTTGTCGAAGCCGCCCGCCGGCTTGGAAGAGAGACCCATGCCGCGGAGATCCGGCACGATGACCGTGTGGTCGCGCATCAGGTCGCGCGCCATCGCGACCCACATGTCGCCCGTTTCGCCGTAGCCGTGCAGCAGCACCACGGCGGGACCGCGGCCGCCGACGCGGACGTGAATCGTCGTGCCGTTGGTCGCGACCTCTTGCGTGCGGAACTCTCTGGGGAAGTCGAACGACTGCGCGAGCGCGGGCGTCGCGGCGCAAAAGAGGATCGAGAGAAGCAGCGAATGTCGCATTACGAGTCCTGAGAGAGTGAGGTCAACTGGGGGGCTTTGCGATCGGATGCGGCGCGCCTCGCGGCCGAGCGAGCGAGTATGCGCGCTTCCCGGGCGAATGGGGCCCGCCGCCCGGCGGGGTTGGGTTCCTGACGGTGAGGGGTGATCCAGGAGATCGTCACGCGGTTGGACGTTCTGCGATGGATCGTCCGGAAGGTCCGGACGATGTTCGAAAGATCGTCCGCGAACGTGACGATCGCGCCCAGACACTCCTCATCGCTTGCCCAGGGCCGCGCCCGGCGGGACCCTGAGCTCGGGCGCCTTCGTTCCGCCGGCCGGTGTCACGTTTTGCGACCGCCCCCTGTTCCAATGCCCTCCACCGAATCCCCGAAGAGGGCACCGCCATGCACGTCAGCCAGCACGCCGATCAGCGCATGAACCAGCGCGGCATCTCCCGCCGCCTCGTCGACTTCACGCTCCGCCACGGCCGCGTCGAAGGCCACAAGCACATCCTCGACCGCAACGAATCGCGCCGCCTCATCGACGCGCTCGAGGAGGAGCTCAGGCTCGCCAAGCGAGTGCTGGACAAGGGCGGCGTGACGGTCGTCGAGGGCGACGACACCCTGATCACCGCGTACAACGTGAGCGCGCCGGCCCACCGGCGCCAGGGAGGGCCCTGCCATGTTTGAAGCACTCCTTATATCTAGCGCCTTTACGGTGGGTTTCGCCGCCGCGTGGGCGCTCGGCGGCAAGACGCGCGAGCACCTGGCCGAGACCAAGGCGCGCTCGCAAGAGCAGGCGCGCGCCGCGGCCGAGAAGCTCGAGCTTGCAACGACCGCCAAGAGCGAGCTCACGAACGCGTTCAAGGCGCTGTCCGCCGAAGCGCTGAGCAACACGAGCCAGAGCTTCCTGCAGCTTGCGAACACCACGATGGAGAAGTTCCAGGAGCGCGCGCAGGGCGACCTCGCCATGCGCGAGCAGGCGGTGCACTCGCTCGTGCAGCCGATCCGCGAGTCGCTCGCGCACGTGGACGGCAAGCTCGGCGAGCTCGAGCGCACGCGCGTGCACGCGTACTCGGCGCTCAACGAGCAGCTGCGCGGACTCGTCGAGACGCACTTGCCGATGCTGCACAGCGAGACGGCGAACCTCGTGAAGGCGCTGCGCCAGCCGACCGTGCGCGGGCGCTGGGGCGAGATGCAGCTCAAGCGCGTGGTCGAGATGGCCGGCATGCTCGAGCACTGCGACTTCGTCGAGCAGCAGAACGCCACCACCGAGGACGGCCGCGTGCGGCCCGATCTCATCGTGCACCTGCCGGGCGGACGGCAGATGGTCATCGACGCCAAGACGCCGCTCGCGGCGTATCTCGACGCGCACGAGGCTGAGGACGACGCAGCGCACGACGCGCATCTCAAGAGGCATGCGCAGCTCGTGCGCTCGCACATGACCGCGCTCGGCCGCAAGGGCTATTGGGACGCGTTCGATCCCAGTCCCGACTTCGTGATCCTGTTTCTGCCGGGCGAGATGCTGTTCAGCGCCGCACTCGAAGCCGATCCCGCGCTCATCGAGGCCGGCGCGAACGAGCGCGTGTTGCTCGCGACGCCGACCACGTTGATCACGATGCTGCGCATGGTCGCGATCGTGTGGCGCGAGGAAGCGGTGGCGCGTAACGCCGAGGAAGTGGCGCAGCTCGGGCGGGATCTCTACGAGCGGATCGGCAAGCTCGGCGAGCATTGGAGCGACGTGGGCGACAAGCTCGGCAAGGCGGTGGGCGCGTACAACAAGAGCGTCGGCACGCTCGAGACGCGGGTGCTCGTCACGGCCAGGAAGTTCGAGGAGCTGAAGGCGGCGCCGGAGGGTGGGGAGATCCAGGCGCCGCAGCCGGTGGACGTGCTGCTGCGGGCGGTGCAGGCGCCGGAGCTCGTGGGGCCGCGGGCAGTTGAAGCGGTGAGCGAGCGCGTGGCCCGCATCGGCTGACCGAGCGCCGTCAGGCGTCGAGTAGCCGCCGTGCCAGGAGCGACTGCATGTTCTGCCGCCCATCGGCAATGACGAACACGACGACCCTGCGCTCGAAGACGCGGTAGATCACGCGGTAGGGTTTGAAGAACCTCTCGCGATACTCGCGGATGCCGACCGCCACGAGCTCCTTAGGTATTGCGCCGCGCTCGCGAAGCGTACGCAAGGCGTTGATGACCTGCTCGATGCGCGCGAGCACCGCATCCGCCTTTTCCGGTGAATCGCGGTCCGCAATGTAGTCGTAGATTCGAGCGAGGTCGCGTGCAGCTCCCTCGGTGAGCAGGACGTCGAACGGCATCAGCGCTCGGCGGCTGCGCGGCGCTTCGAACGGAGGCGGCTAAACGCCTCGGTCGAGGGCAACGTTTTCCCTTCCTCCAATTCCTTGGACCCGAGAGCGAGGATCTTGAGCAGGGCCAGCGTCTCCTGCGTTTGCTCGAATGAAGCGATGTCTTGGATCACCGCTTTGGCCTCGCCGTTCTGCGTGATGACCAACGGTTCGCGTCTATCCGCCAACTGCTCGAGGACCTCGGCCGCGTTGGCCTTCAGATAGCTGATCGGTTTGATCCGTGTGGAGTAGTTCATGCGGCGCTCGGGGGTGAGGACCGAATATAGTCCGTTAAAGGTCCATCGACAAGACTGCGGCCTCAAGCGGCAGACACGAGTTTCCCTTCCTGCTAAATCCAGCCGAACGCGCGCGCCATCGTGCCAAAGGTGCCGGCGGCCAGGGTGACGTACGTAGTGATGTACAGGATGAGTGCGCGGATCTTCGTGGAAGAGAGGTCGTCTTTCAGCGAGTCGAGCTTGGATTCGAGGCGATCGATTCGCGAGTCCACTCTGTCAAACCGCGTTCGGACGTCGGTCTTGAAGTCGGCGACGTCGGTACGCAAATGCCCGACGTCCGATTCGAGTCGAGCGATTCGTGCCTCCATCTCCACGGGACTCTCCTGCAGTGTCGATCCGACGGCCATTCCGTGACCTCGGGTTGAACGCGCGGTCCAGCGCTGGGGCGTCCATCTTCGACGCCGGATCCCGCGCGCTCCAACGCTCGTTTCTCGCCGATAGCGACGGTTTCGGAGCGGGCCGCGACCGTGGGCGGGATTCTCACACGGCGTCTCAAGTCGCAGTCAAGCCGCGGCGCGCCGACGTTCAAACCGCGGCGGTTGTCTCGACCTTACCGGGCAAATTGCTCAGGACGAGTTTCCTGAGCTCGACTTTGTTGCTCGCGTTATCGATGTCGATTCCGACGAGCCGTCCGTCGATATCGTAGTCCAGGACGACGCCTTCGGAGATCTCCCGACTCTCGGCGCTCGGCCGTTCCGACAGATCTATGTAGAGCGAGTCCGTTTCGGGATGGTAGTTGAGTTTCACGGCGTGAACCCCCGGTCTGGAAACGCGTTGTGGATTGTCACTCTATCGGCCAAGGTGGTGACCCTCAAGTATCGACCGCCCAATTCGGGGATCGCGGCCCAGAACCGATACCGATTCGGTTCCTGCCGCTCGGAATGGACCGCATTTTCCAAAACGAAGACGCACCACTCGCGGCTGAGGTACGGCCGCTTCCTGAGCACTTGTCGATCAGGGACGGCTCGCGTTGGCCGACGGGACCGGAGACACTACGCCGCGCCGTGGACAAGTTCGACCGCATCTTCCAGCTCGACGCGATCCTTCGGTCGCGCCGGACGGCCATTCCGCTCGAGGATCTGATGGCGCGGCTCGAGTGCTCGAAGTCCACGCTGCATCGCGCGATCAACACGCTGAAGAACCAGCTCAACGCGCCCGTGGTGTTCGACGCGGAGGCCGGCGGCTACAAGTACGGCGAGCCGGAGGGCAAGGCGTTCGAGCTGCCGGGGCTGTGGTTCACGGCGAACGAGCTACAGGCGCTCGCGATCATGCGGCGCCTGTTGAAGGACGCGGGCGGCGGTCTGCTCGAAGAGCACTTGGGACCGCTCGCGAAGCGGCTCGACGAGCTCACCAAACACCAGCGACTGAATCTCGGCGAGGCGGCGAGCCGTCTGCGGTTCCCCGCGCTCGGCGCGCGGCCGGCGGGCGCGGCGTTCGACACCGTGGCGTCGGCGACGCTGCAGCGGCGCAAGCTCTGGATGGAGTATCACGCGCGCAGCACGGACGAGCGGAGCGAGCGCACGGTGTCGCCGCAGCGGATCACGCATTACCGCGAGGCGTGGTATCTCGATGCGTGGGACGAATCGCGCGCGGGGTTGCGCAGCTTTTCGGTGGATCGGATCTTGCGGGCGACGGTTCTGGACGCAGTCGCGTTCGATGTGCCGGAGGCGGACCTCGAGGAGCATTACGCGAGTGCGTACGGGATCTTTGGGGGGAAGGCGGACAAGATCGCGGTGTTGCGGTTTACGCCGGAGCGGGCGCGGTGGGTGGCGGATGAGAGGTGGCATCCGCAGCAGGAGGGGAAGTGGCTGCCGGATGGGTCGTATGAGCTCAGGATTCCGTATCGGGAGGGCCGGGAGCTCTTGATGGACGTCATGCGGCAAGGCGCGAGCGTCGAAGTGATCGCGCCGGAGGAGCTGCGGCACGCGATCCGGACCGAGCTGCGGCTCGCGGCGAGTCGGTATTCATAGCCCGCGCGGCTTTATGCGATGTCAAATCCAGCCGAAGCCGCGCGCCATTACTCCGAGCAGCGTGCCCGCGAGCGCGAAGTAGAGCAGCAGCCCTGAAATCTTGGCGGTCGAAATTCCGTCATTGAGCCGATCGAGCTTAGCGGCGAGCGCGTCGAATCTCGTGTCCATCCGGGCGTGCAGGTCGCGAACGTCCGTTTTGATCTCGGCAACGTCGGCACGAAGATGGCCGACATCCGATTCGAGTCGCGCGATTCGCGCCTCCATCTCCACGGGCTTCTCCTGCTGTATCGATCCGACGGCCATTTCCGTGACCCTGGGTTGAACGTGTCTTCCGGCGCTCGGCCCCCATTTTCAACGCCGGATCTACACACTCCAACGGCCGTTTCTCGCCGCAAACGACGGTAATACGGCGCGCTGCGACACATCGCGGATTCTCACATGACGCTTTACGTCGTAGTCAAGGCACGGCCGAGTCAAGCCGGTAGTCGATTGCAGGTCGGTAAGCCCTAGTCCGACCGGTGAGGGGCGCGCGGTCGTCCGCTACTTCGCCGGCCAGTTGCCGTCGAACGGCGGCCAGTTCGGCAGCATCGCGTCGGCGGTGGGGTAGTACATCGCAGCGTAGATCGTGCGGATCTTGCCCGCGTCCACGTAGAACCACTCGGCGAGCAGGTTGCGCCGCATGTCGACGCCCGGGTAGCGCTGGAAGAGCGCGAGACCCAACACGACGCCGGCTTGCTCATCTACGATCGCGTAGCGGCGCGCCGTGACGGCGTAGATGTTCCGCATCGCGCCTTCGGACGTGCAGTCGGTTTGGCCGCCCGTGTCGATCGGGCGCTGCGTGGTGAGCGCGCCGTTCTCGACGCGCACGCAGCCCGGGTACGCCATGATGATCTTGCCGTCGTGCGCCGAGAGGCCGTCGAAGTAGCTGTTCGCGATCGCGACGAGCTCGCTGCGCGTGAGGCGCTCGCCCTTCGGCACGACGCGCTCCGCGGGAGCGTGCGCGAGCAAGTACTCGGGATCGTAGTACGCGGCGTTCGCCTGCCCGCCGCCGAGCGGGCCCAAGCCCGGATCGCCTTTGCGGTTGATGACCCATTCGGCTTCGGTGATCTTGCGGTCTTCGACTTTGAGACGCAGCGTGACGATCGCGGGGCCTGCGGCTTCGTCGAGCGTGCCGAAGTAGCCGGCTTGCTCGGTGGTGGTGTCGAAGTAGCGGCGTTGGAGCTTGCCGAGGGCTGTCGTGGATTGCCAGAGGCCGGTGCCTGCGGCACGCACGACGGCGTTTTCGGTTTGGCGGAAGGCGAGGCCGAGCGGGGCGGCGGCGGGGGTGTGTTTGACGAGCGCCGTGAGGTATTGGTCTAGGGTGGTTTCGAGGCACGCGCGGTCGCAGGGGGTGGCGAAGGCGTTGGCGGTGGTGAGGGTGAGTGCGGCGAGGAGCAGTGATTTGATCATTGTGCGGGCGGTCGAGTTGGAGGGTCGCAGTATCGGACAATCGTGGCTTTGAGGACAGGGCGCCGCATCTTTCGGAGCTGCACCAGCTCGCGTCTGCTCGGTGTAAACTGACAAGCAAAATAAGAACAAGGATCTTGACCATATGCGCCCACTTGCCTGCGCTACTCAGCGATAGAGGCCTACCACATGGCGCGTCGAGGACTTCTAGCCACGCTCATGCATGAAGCTCGGGTAGCCGCTCGCGAACGAGAGCGCGCGGAGCGAGCGGCTGTTCGCGAGCACGAAGCATCACTTCGTCGTGTTGAGAAGGCGCAACGAACGTTTGAAAAGATGCAGGCGCAGATGGCGCGTGCGTCCGAAACCGACCGCAAGCGGTTGGAAAAGGAAGCGCGAGAAGCGCATGTCGCCGCTATGGAAGCTCAGGTGGAGGAACGCAACCTGAAGCTAGCGGAGGTATACGCAGAGTTGGATTCGCTGCTTGCCGCGACGCTAGAAGTAGATGACTACTTCGATTTGGAGACGCTTCGAGTCGTCGCGCAGCACCCACCGTTCCAGTCCAAGTACGAGTTGCCAATACCTGCGCCTGCTCCTATACCCGATCCTGCGAAGCCGGTGCTCGTTGAGCCGGAACCGCCGAAGGGTTTACTAGGGAGGGTGTTTGGGGGCAAGAAGCACGCCTCCGCGGTCATTGCCGCAGAGGCAACGCACGAGCAGGCCCTTGTCCAATGGCGTGCGGATCTCAAACAGGTCCCGGCGCGGCGTAACACCGCCGCCGAAGCCCACGCTCGGGCGGAACAGCACCGTCTCGCTGTGCTCGAAGCCGCCAGAACCAAATACGCTGAGGAGTGTGCGGCGCGCGAAGCGGAGGTGGTAGAGAAGAACAAGCCGCTCGACAATCTGATCGCGAACTTGGGCTACGGTACTTCGGAGGCCGTTCAAGAGTACGTGTCGATTGTGCTCTCGAATTCGGTGTACCCCGAGCACCTCGCGGTGAATCACGAGTTCGAGTTCGATCCGTCCGTCGCGGAATTGCAACTGCACGTTGTCTTGCCGGGACCAAGTGCGATCCCAGAAATCAAGACGCATAAGTACACGAAATCGACGGACGAAATTACCACTACCCCGCTGTCGCAAAAGGTTTGTCGAGAGCGCTACGCGGGTATCGTTCACCAAATCGCCCTGCGCTCGCTTCATGAAGTGTTCGAGGCAGACCGTCGCGGCTTGATTCGGACAATTCGGTTGGAAGTAGGTACCGACACGATCGACCCGGCGACGGGCCGCCAAACATACGTTCCGTTCGTGGTCGTTGGAGCCGAGCGTGAGGGATTTCTAGGCTTCGATTTGTCTGCGGTCGTTCCTGTGCTGACGCTGGAACATATGGGAGCGGCCGTCTCGAAAAACCCCTACGGTCTTGTCGCGGCTGAGACATCAGGTGTGCGGCGGTCGTGACGGTCAAAGGGAGTGTCGTCTTCAATCCACCGCCTGGTTGGCCAAAACCTCCGGAAGGTTGGATACCGCCAAAGGGCTGGAAGCCAGACCCTTCGTGGCCTCAGCCACCGCTCGGGTGGCAACTCTGGGTCCCGCTAGGCCAACGCGGTGAGGAAGTCGGTCCACTTGAGACGACGGGCGGGCAGTCTCACGCGCCTTTGCCGAGCGAGCCACACCGGACGGAGCCAATCGCGAAGGAGGTCATCGACCAACGCATTGCTCTGCTGGAGGCAGAGAACAGCGCTCTAAGGGCTCGGGTCGAGGCGATGGGCATGGAGGCGCGTGACGTCGTCATTCTTGATGACGAGCTCGTGTTGCAAGACGTCGGAATCTATAGGTATCACCACCCTCTCGAGAATGCGCTGGCGTACAAGGCTCGACTCGACGATCTTGCCCTGCGGATTGCGCAGATGGTCAAAGCGAGTGCGGCCATCGAAAAATCGAGCATGTTTACGTTCGAGGGCTCGTTGGCGAAAGGCAAGAAGATGACCGGCGACTTGGCGAAGCTCATGCTGCGCGCGTACAACGCCGAGGCCGACAATGTGATTCGCTCGCTCAGAGTGGGCAACGTCGTAACTGCCAAGAAACGTCTCGAGGCATCTCGCGTAGCGATCGCGGGCCTCGGCAAGATGATGGAGATGCGGATTAGCGAAGCGTTCCACGCGCTTCGCGTCGAAGAGATTGAGCTGACTGCCGACTACTTAGTGAAGAAACAAGAAGAACGCGAGAGAGAAAGGGAGGAGCGTGAAAGGCTGCGCGAGGAACGAAAAGTAGAGATGGAATTGGCGGCAGAGCGAGAACGGTTGAACAAAGAGCGAAGCCATCTTGTCACAGCCCTCAAGAAGCTACGCGTTTCCGGTTCGATTGACGTTGCTCTCGAGCACAAGCTTGCTGAGTTGGACGGCGCAATCGCCAGAAATGACTTTCGGGCGGCCAATATTCGCGCTGGTTACGTGTACGTCATATCCAATCGAGGGGCGTTCGGCGAGCACGTCGTCAAGATAGGTCTCACTAGACGACTTGAGCCGCTCGATCGAATCAATGAGCTTGGCGATGCGTCAGTCCCATTTCGTTTTGACGTACATGCGCTCTATTTTTCGGAAGACGCGGTGACACTCGAGAACGAGCTCCACGAGCATTTCTCGAAGCAGCGGGTCAACTGGGCCAATCTACGGAGGGAGTTCTTCTTCGCCACACCTGCTGAAGTACGGACAGTTCTTTCCCAAAAGTTGGGCAATCTACTGGAATTCACTGAGCATGCCGAGTCGATCGAGTATCTACAAAGCGTGCGCTCCTGGCCGGATATCGTGCGGACTGGACCCGATCTGAATTCGATTCCCGATAGTAGTGACGCCCCGGCCTGAGGCAGCGATGGTTTGAGCGGTGACCGGGTTTTGGAGGGCATGGCCAAATCCGGCGGCAGAAAGAAAGCGCTGCTGCGATTCCTGTCACGTCCGTCTACGCGCCGATCGGCCGAGGGCTCGCGCTACTTCGCCGGCCAGTTGCCGTCGAACGGCGGCCAGTTCGGCAGCATTGCGTCGCCGGTGGGGTAGTACATCGCGGCGTAGATCGTGCGGATCTTGCCCGCGTCCACGTAGAACCACTCGGCGAGCAGGTTGCGCCGCATGTCGACGCCCGGGTAGCGCTGGAAGAGCGCGAGACCCAA